>JAESFZ010000024.1_pt1 | contig 723775 bp, 652 predicted proteins | sample 9269561 | NCBI WGS metagenome assembly JAESFZ01 (sample SAMN14515552, study PRJNA621657) | algae metagenome | isolation source: Tildeniella nuda ZEHNDER 1965/U140 and co-occurring heterotrophs from wet... | place: Switzerland: Stansstaad, Zurih | collected 1965-01-01 | reverse complement strand
CGGACGTTTGGTCCGTAAAACCTTGTCGTTCTCGAAAAAATTGAGCAATCATATTGGCGCGATTTGGTACTTTGTGCATCATTACAATGCCTCCCTTCGCTCCTAACCATTACTATTCACCACTACCAGTAAGAGCAAATAGTATTATTTGTTAATTCGATAAATTTTAATGATTAAACTCTTGAACATGGGAAGCTTGAGGTGCTAGTTTCCTTAACTGTGTTAGAGCACAACCATCGTCTGTGTCGGCGATCGAGCTGTTCAAGACCCTTAAGCTCAGTCGAATAAGCCCCCTAAGCTCATCGCTTTATGTCCCTTAAAAATAATTACCGTTTTCTGACAAATATTACTTGCATCCTCTTAAGGTTCAGGTCTTAATTCCTACCCATCTGTGTGGGTTTCTAAGGAAAAAACTAACTTAAAAGCCGCCTCATTTGCAGGAGTTTCACGCGTATTTCTGCCCCTTCATGCCTCACCCAACTTGAAAAATCTAATGATGACGCTGGAACAACTTAAAATTTTCTTGGCGGTGGCTGAACAATTGCACTTTACACGAGCGGCTGAACTGCTTTACATTACACAGCCCGCCGTTAGTGCTGCAATTCAAAGTTTAGAAGCAGCCTATGGAGTGAAACTATTTCATCGCATTGGTCGGCGGGTAGAATTAACAGAGGCAGGGCTTTTACTCCAAATTGAAGCGCAGAAGATTCTCGATCAGGTGGCATTGACCGAGCGTGGTTTGCGAGAGTTGAACAATTTACAGCGGGGCGAACTGAAATTAGGCGCGAGTTTGACGATCGGCAACTACTGGTTGCCCGACAAAATCAGCCAGTTTAAGCGTCAGTATCCGGGTATCTTTGTCAATTGCACTCTGGGCAATGCTGAAGAAATCTGCGAAGGCACCGCGACGGGTCTGCTTGATCTAGGACTGATGACTGGCGACGTTAAACCCGCCCTCAGAACTCAACTAGAGCAAACGATCATCGCTAGCGATCGGTTACAAATTGTCGTAGGGCGATCGCATCCCTGGTTTGAGCAGCCGCAAATTCCAGTGACTGAACTGCTCAACACCGATTGGGTGATGCGTGAATCAGGTTCTGGCGCTCAGCAAATTTTCGAGCAATCGCTACAAACCTGGGGCATTGACCCTACAGCACTCAATGTCATCCTGGTGTTGAGCAGTAGCGAAATGGTGAAGGCAATTGTGGAAAGTGGAATGGGGGCAGCAGTTTTACCTGCTTCAATGGTGCGAAAGGAATTAGAACTCTCTCTGCTACATGCAATTCAAATCACAGCATCGCACTCTCAGCAAGGGGAAACCCTGGCGATCGTGCAATCGATTCTGAAGCTAAAACATCGGCAACGCTATCAGTCTCGCCTCGTGCAATTATTTGAACAAACGCTGATGGGAGAGACGGCAAGTCAAGATGGATTATCTCTTCTAAGCCAGCGGACATCATTAAACTAAACATGCCATGAACACTCCCAGTGCTGAAAGCTATCGCTTGCTTCTCGCTAGAGTGCGCTGACGGTTGACCGCTTTTAGCTTCTACTTAGTTCTGTTTGGCTTTTACAAACTCATCCAATTCCAGCTCTAGTAACTTGGAGCTATCATCGCCAACAATAAGCGGCAGTTTCCCATCCCAGCGTTCTACAGCCTGCTTGCGAACCAGTGCTGGATCTAGTGTTTCTCGAATCAACCGCTGTGCCTCAGCTTCACCTCGCGCTAAATTGACTTTGACTTCCGCTTCGCGCTGTGCTTTCAACACCATAAAGCCAGCCCGTTTCGCCTCCTGTTCTGCCACTTGCTTCGCCTCCACCGCATCTCTAAAGCGATCGGAAAAGTGTACATGAACAAGCGAAAGATCATCCACGCCAAGGTGGTAATTGATCAGTCGCGCTTCAAGCAAACGATCGACTTCTGCCTTGACTTCACCGCGCCGAGTAATAATTTCCTCCGCTGTATACAGCGCCATAACAGCCTTAAGGACTTCTTCGACGGCTGGATCAATGATGCGTTTGACGATCGCCTCCTCCTCCCCAACCTGCTGAAAAATCAGAGGCGCTTCCGCTGGCAGAATATGCCAATTGAGTGCCACATCGGTATACACATCCTGCAAATCCTTCGACGACGCTTCCGCCGAAATCTCCTCACTTTGCACCCGCACACTGAGCAACTGCACCGTGTTGACGATCGGCACAATGACATGCAGCCCTTCCTCTAAAACATCGGGCTGTACACGCCCAAACTGCATCAACACGCCCCGCTGACCCGCACCCACAACCACAAAGAAACTAGAAAGCAGTGCCAACCCTAGCAGCACCAAAATTAGCCGCAAGGCAATCAATGTTTCTCGACTGGTTTGCTGTCCGTTCGGTATAGCCTTGGCAACCGTGTGATCAATCTGAGTGGAAACGCTCATTGCAGCAACGAAAAATAAGGAACAACGTAGTTATGGTCATTCTAATGAGTAACACCAATCCTCGTAATTGTCATTTGACTCGCTCTTTGTCGTTGCTATAGCCATAGTTACATGGCTTAGAACGGGATGCAGGGGTGAAGCCCACACACCCTTTAATGACTCAAAGACAAGATTTAGGCACTCAAGTGTTGTGTCGAAGAACCTCAGTACAACATTTGAATGCTCAAGCATGAATGCTCAAACAGGATGTTCAGACACCTCCACACGATCGCTCAGTACTCAAACACGGTGTTGAGGAAGTTGAATACGATCGTTGGATACTTCAACACACGGTTTAGGATCTCAAACGCAATCACTATAACGTGTTTTCACCTGCAGAACTTTTTATACTGAGACAACCAGAAACTACCAGTAAAATCAACTAAAAGCAGCAGCTTTAGACCGCAAAAGACTCAATGTTTTGCCGATTTCTGCTCAGGATGATGGGGTAGACAACTGGCTAGAGTATGAACGTAAACGTGATTAACTTTATAGAGGGTGTCTATGGCACGTCTAAAACGCAGTTCTAATGTGGTGGAAAAGGGAATGCGTCGGCTTGCAGGGATGCGATCGCTCAACAATCCACTGGAGGTTGGTTATGGGTTGAGTTTGACAGAGTATGGTGCCCGCATTCAAGCGTTGCAAGAGTACCTAGCCAGCCATAACACAATGCTTTCAACCGTAGATGAAATGGCGGGGACAGTACAGCTAATGGAGCAAAAACTACGCAGCTATTTGGAAAAGTCTCGGAAAGCAACTTATGCGACTGCGGCAGCCGCATTGGGATTAGCTGCTAGACGACCATCTTCCATATAAACAATGCGATCGGCGATATCCAAGATGCGGTTGTCATGAGTCACCAAAAGGATTGTGCAACCTTGTTCTTCCGCTAGTTTTTGCATTAGCTCTACGACATCTCGACCCGATTTTTTGTCGAGTGCGGCGGTAGGTTCATCCGCTAAAACAATTCTGGGACGACTGATCAGGGCACGGGCGATCGCCACTCGCTGCTTTTGTCCACCGGATAAGCTATCTGGGTAATAATTCACCCGCTGCCCTAAGCCAACGGTCTCTAAAATATCAGTTGACATTCTATCCATGTCTTGATCCAGGTATTTATCGTGCAGTTCTAGCGCCATTCGCACGTTTTGCTTAGCGGTGAGAAACGTCATCAGATTATGTGCTTGAAAAATGTAGCCGATATTGCGACGTAGTTTGGTGAGTTGCTGTTTCGTGGCACCGTTAAGTTCCTGATCTAAAACCTTGAGACTGCCTGCTTGTGCCGATCGCAAGCCGCCCATCAGCGTCAACAGCGTGGTTTTGCCAGAGCCAGAGGGACCTGTCATAATAATGATTTCGCCTGCGCGAATGTCTAGATTAATGTCATAGAGTGCCTGTTTTTGCAGAGCGCCTTCACCAAAATAATGGTTCAGATTTTGAGCCGAAATGATGACTGGATCAGAAGAGTCTTGAGCTTTGAGCTTTGAGGTTTGAGATTCGGGTGTAGAGGTTGAAGCCATAACATTAGCGCATTTAGAGTTAGCTGAAAGAGAGACGTAGAATTCAAAATTCATCGTTAAAAAACATCGGCAGGATCAGCAGATTGTAGTTTTCGCAGGGCAACGCCACCGGAGGCAGTACACATGACGATCGTTAACGCGAGTACCATCCCGGCACGGCTCAAGGTCATGCCGATGGGGAGTAAGGTGGCAGATTTGGCGACTAGATACAGCCCAGTGGACAGCACCAAGCCTGGTAAAAAGCCTAGTACAGCCAGTATTAGCGCCTCCTGCACCAATACACCAACCAGGTAACGATCCGGGTAGCCCATTGCTTTTAAGGTGGCGTACTCGGGCAGGTGATCGGAAACATCGGAGTAGAGAATTTGATACACAATCACCAGACCGACGACAAAACCAATGATGGTGCCGAAGCCGAAGATGAACCCGATCGGACTACCGTTTGCCCAGTAATTTTTCTCGCGGGTGGTCAACTGATCGAGCGTTAATACCAGTACATCTTTGGGTAAACGCGATCGCAACGCTGCTTGTACTTGTTGAATGTCTGTATTGGCTTCGAGCTTGAGTAACCCGATGTCAATTTCGTGGGCTTTGCGCTCAGGAAACAGCCGGAGAAAGGTGGAATCACTGGTGATCAGGTTACCATCGGCGGCGAAGGAAGCGCCCAGGGTAAAGGTTCCGACTACCTGAGTCGATCGATGATTGATTTGTACCGGCAGTGATGGCGTTTGTTGCAGTTGCTCTGGTATGTTGCCAAAAAAGTTTTCTCGCCCTGCTTTGTCGTACAGCACCCGATTTAATAATTTGAGTTTGGGCAACTGCTGATTCACCTCTGGCAACGAGAACGCTGCTTGATTCGGATTGCTGCCAAAGGTGAGAATAGTGTAGCTCAGTCGCGTTTGTGTGTTGCGCCACTGTCCTCGCCCAATGTACATCGAGTTAATTGATTCCACGCCATTCACTCCTGCCGCTTGATACAGCCGTTCCCTGGAGAAACTTTGCACCACTTGCAGGTTTTCAAACCCGGAGCTGACAATGAACAAATCGGCTTGCAGCGGTTCGTAGGGACTCGCCGCCGAATCATATAGCGCATCTTTGAGTCCCATCTGCACAAACATCAATACGTCTGCGAAGGCGATTCCAGCCAGGGCAACGGCAAGTCGCGTTTTCTCACGTTTAACTTGCAGCCAAGCCAGAGGAGTTTTACGAAAAAAGTTGCGAAGCATAATTCAATTTCCGAAATAGTTTGCTAGTCAGCTTGTGCCACTGCTTCTAGTTGACGCTGCCGCATCAGCAAAAATAGTGGCAGACCAACCGCTACACCTAACAACGCACCGACAAGATAGATCCACAGATATCTCATCTTGAGTCGAGTCCCTTCGGAGACAACAAGCGTTAGCACAACTAACACGGAGACAATCACATCAATGCCAAAGAAACTGGAGATCTGATTGGCAAAGAGTTGGTCAATAAAGAGATTGATATCCAGACCGTGCTCAATCAAAAACGGGATGAATTGAGCATATTGAAGCCCCGTACCACAAACAAACAGCGTCAGATAAGTTATCTGGAGCATGATGGTTTCTCCTGAGAATGAGATTCGTGAACTGTAATTGGCTTCGGTAATCGTTTCATTGTCCAAAACGACGGCGTGTTGAATGAGTTTTCCTTGAATCGCACTACTTCAAAGCCATGCTTTTGATAGAACTGAACTGCTCGCTCTGTTGAAGTTTCTAGACAGCAACAACGCTGATTGGCATCTGCTTGCTGTAAGGCAGGTTGAAGCAGTAATCCACCAATTCCTTGACCTTGAGCAGCAGGATTCACCCCCAGCATGAATAAGTACCAATGGGGTTTTGGCATATCTTGTTTGTGGTATTTTTCAATCTCGTTAAACAGTTGCCAAAAGCGGCTGAACCTCAATTTGAATGGCAAGGCGTATAGTCCAAGTTGTAACAGTCGCCACTCGTTGAGCGGATAACATCCGGGTGGCAGCCAAATTGCTACTCCTTGAGATGGCTGAGTCGTGTAGATGTGATGGCTGGCTAGGCTGTAGCGTAAGAACAGGTTGCTGAACCATTGAATCGTATTCAACCTTGCCAAATGATCCTCACCACAGAAGTAGCGGAACAGTGGATCATCCTTAAATGCAAGCGCTAACGTTTCTACCGCACCATTCAACTGAGATTGCGTTAACCGAATCACTTTTGTTGTCATATACATCCCCTTGATTTGCATTCAGTAGCTTCAGAGCAACCTTTTCAGGGTACCGATCGATCAATAGAACCAATACGGCAAGTCATCGATTATTTCTTGAGCAAGTTCAAACCAATGCGCAAAGTTAATTTTTGCGAGTGCTGTCATGAGGCGAGCTTGTTCTTTTGTGTGTTCAGATCCACATACCCAAGTCAAGTTGAGGGTATAGCTCGTCAGTACTAGCCAGGGCATAGCTTTACGCCGAGCAAACCGGAACCAAAGATAAAAGCTTTTGTGCCGCTTCATAACACCTCACTCAAGGCTGAATTGCTGCCTGTACTTGTAGATTCGTCAATCCGGCGACTCGCTTGCTATCGACAGGGTTGACCCGAATTCGCACTTTTACCACGCGCTGATCCAGGTTTTCGCCCGGTTGATTGCTGTTCACTTCCTGCTTATTCACCTGTAAGCCAACTTCGCGCACGGTTCCCCGCAGTGCTCCAGCAAAGGATTCGCCTGTGACGATCGCCACCTGACCTTGCCGCACGTTGCCGATGTCGCTCTGATACACTTCCGCGACAACTTCCATCTGATCCGTCTGTCCCAATTCCACAATGCCGTTGTCGCCGACGACTTCCCCAGGTTTGGCGTAGATTTCCAAAATCTGACCTGTGATTGGCGCGCGAATCAATGCCTGATTTAGCTCTACTTCGGCTCGTTTGGTAGAGGCGATCGCCTGCTTTACTTCTGCTTGAGCCGCTTGCACATCCGTTGGGCGCACCTCTGCCACTTTGTCCAGCGTGGCTTGTGCCTCGCGGATTTGTGCTTGCAGTGAATCTGCCCGCAAATTTTGGTTGGATTGAGTTTCCGTTAGTTGTGCTTGTGCGGTTTCTAAAGTCAGTCGCTTCTGGTCAAACTGTGAGGCAGAAATGGCTCCTTGCTGCTGGAGAAACTGATAGCGATCGTATTCAGCTTGTGCGTTTTCAACTTCCGATCGCCGCCGCCTCATTTCAGCTTGTTTTGTAGCAATTTCGCCCTGCAATTCAGATTTAAATCGAGCAATTTGCGCTTGCTGTGCCGCAATTTCTCCCGCTTTAGCGCCAGCTCGTACCTGCGCCAGCTTTGATTGAGCCACACTGAGCTGCTCCTGCACTTCCAGAAATGCTTTTTGCAAGCGATTATGCGAATCCATCACTGCAATGACTTGACCTGCTTTCACTCGATCGCCTCGCTGCACTAATAATTGAGCAATGCGATCGTTATTCAATGCGGCAGGCACAGAGACGTTGATCACTTCCTGTTCTGGCTCCAACCGCCCTAATGCAGTGATGGATTGGGCGATCGTGGGTTGAGTCGGCTCCGGTGGTTTGCTGGCTTGCTGATACTGCTCAATACCGTAGTAAGCAATGCCACCAGTGAGCAGCACTCCGCCTACCACCCAACCCAGCATCCAGCGATTATTTGGTTTGACCAGTTGTTGAATGTTCATGATCATTTTCTTTTGTTCTAAGCTTTTGTCGTAATGGCGCGATTAAACGAGGTGATAGCCGCCGTTAGCAGCATGGTGGCTCCCGCAGCGACAAACATCAGCGTCAAGTTAATATCCATCAGAAAGCCTGAGATCGCTTGGGAGAAAGGGTCAAGCGCCACCGAGGTAAAAGTCAACAAGCCCATCATCCGCCCCTGCATCGCAGCGCCCGTTTGCTCCTGAAGCCAGGAGACTGCAATCACTCCCACAAAGCCACCACCCAATCCCATCAGCACAATCAAGCCATACGCCATCCACTGCTGTTTGACAAATCCCAGTCCGGCGGTGCCAACGCCCAATCCGTATGCCAGCCAGACTAAAGATAGACCAGGATTCTGCACCGACTTGATCTGACTGGTCGCCAACACGCCCACAAATGCTCCCACACCGAATGCGGCTTGCATGTAGCCGTAGGTCGTCGCACTGCCGCCAAATCGGAGTTCGACCAGTTTCGCCACACCGACTACTAACGGTCCCAAGGTTGCCAGATTCAGCATTGCGACGAGCAGGAGGCTGATCCGAATTGCCGCATGATTCCAGGCATAACGTACGCCTTCGACGATTTCGCCTAATAGCTGTGGCACAGATGGCGTAATGGCTGCTTGCTTCTGTTCAGGTTGATGAATCAAGGAGAGAAATAAGCCACCCAACGCAAATAGGATGGTGTTGAACGTGAAGGCGATCGGCAGTCCCAATGCCCCAATCACGATTCCTGCTGCCGCTGGACCAATCACGTTAGTAATTTGTTCACCGCCCTGCATTAGTGAATTGGCTTGGATCAACAGTGACTTATCCACTAATCGGGGCAACACCGACAAAGTAGCGGGATAGAGAAAGGCATCGGAGATCCCAAAGACTCCGGCAATGATGATCAAATAACTAAGCTGAAAGAGATTGCACCAGAGAAGAGCCGCAACGCTGCCCACCAGAATGGTGTTGATAGCGGCAGAAACCATCGCAATGCGATTAGGTGGCAGGCGATCGCTAATCGCTCCACCCACCAAGGTCAACAAAGCGCGAGGGACAGCAGCGGCGAGGAGAACCGTTCCGATCGCCACGCCCGATCCAGTTTTTTGCAAGATGAGCCAGGTCAAGGCAACGAGCCAGAACTGGACAGCACAGAGGATCAAAGATTGTCCCAGCCAGAGCAGACGAAAGTTTAAGTAGTGGAACAGCGATCGTCCCATTGGATTTCTCCTGGTCATTGATGTTTATGAAGTCCATCGCTTGTCAGGGAGTAGCTTGTGACTAGAACAAATTCGGTCAAAAAATTGCAGGTCAAGCTTGCCAGATGAACTTGAGATTCATCAGCATTGAACACACGGACTAGAACAAATCGTTCGAGCTAGCTAGACACTCGCGTCATCGCTAACAACCTTTCCACCACTTGAGCGCGACGAGGTTCTTCCGGTGCGCCCAGTTGAAACACTTCCGAGAACCACAAGCCATCGATCGCTAACTGAATAATGGTTGCTTGAGTCGGGTCAAGTCCATCGGTTTCGAGCCGTTGCCGACAGCGCTGTTCATACGCTTCAGCAGACTTCAGCAGCTCAGGCGGCATCTCTACAATGAGAGATGTTAAACGGGCAATCAGCGCTAATGACTGTTTACTCATCTGCAACGTCGAGCGAATATACGCCCTCACCCACTGTCCTGTAGTTCCTGGAGCATCATCCTGGTCAAACTCCTGCTGTAGACCTGCCTCAAAGTCCTGAATCAGTTGCTCACCCAAGCCCACCACCAAAGCATTCTTATTGGGGAAATGGTAGAGCAATCCGCCTTTACTGACTCCAGCTTGATGCGCCACGGCATCCAGTGTCAGTGCCTCCACTCCTTTGTCAAGAATGACTTGAGCCGCAGCACGCAACAGGGTGTCATGGGTGAGCGATCGCGCTTGTGACTTTTTGTTAGGAACCACAGGAACACCAGAAATGATTTCTTGGAAACCGTCCAGACGGTATGCCAACAGTTTTACTATACTGGCTGGACGGTCTTCGGTCAAGGGGATCAGCGATCTTTTTTGAAAAACCTTGCTAAAAAATAACTGCACACGTTTGGATCAGCTATCAGCTATCAGCTATCAGTTTTTCGCTGACGGCTGACAACTACAAACCATGCGGTTATTTCTGTACCACTCCTAAGGATTTTTCCCTGGCTCTTGCTGCTCCAACGCACGTTCGGTGCGGGCGTTGGGGTTTGTTTTCGGTTGCCAGAGATGGAATGAGTTCGTCACCCACCGATCGAGCGCTACACGAGTTTTGAAGCTGGCACTCCGCAGCGGCTGAGGCAGAAATTGATCACCAAAGCCGATGAAGACGAGAGCCAGAATGAGAAAAAGGGGAATAGCCGCTTTTTTGTTGAACATGGCTGAGGTCGGCAAATGCCTTGTGAAGTGGGTAAGGTCATTGTTCCCATTGCGTGAAGAGGGACGATCGCGCTTTAAAACAGGTCTTGCACGATTAGAGGGCGTTTGAAAAGTCCCGTTCTCTGTCACTTTGGCGACTAGAAGTCGCAACTACAGAGACAAAACCTGCCGTCGCAGGTTACAGAACCCTGGTTTTGCGGTAGTCCGCAACGGCGGACTTTGTTTACGTAGTCGCGGTTTTAACCGCCAGACACTTTTAAGACATCCTCTTAGAGTCGGTGCGGTGGGCGGATGACACTGCTGGGCACACGGGGACTGACAGAAAGCTGAATGTGTATAGAGACGTGAAGCGTTTCCCGATCGCACCCAAGAGCACTTAATGCTATTCGTTAAGTCTAGCGTCCATCCGCAAAGACTGGCGGTATCATGGGGCGCAATAGACTTAGCCTGCAACAGTCCAAAATTAGGGCTAAGTGGCTGAGAGCGCTGTTTCTGTCGTTGGTGGAGAGTGAGATATGGTGTGGCGAACAGGATGGTTCGGGCGATCGCTCAGTGGTACTCTGTTGCTTTTGAGTCTACAAGTGGTTAAAAGCCCCTCTGGTACCGCACAGACTGCCAGCACAAACGATGATTCTGCACTAACATCGGTGCCGTTACAGCAAACACTGGCACAGACGACCAGCGATCCTAACGCGGCACCACTGTATCCCTCCGCCGCTCCGCCTCCCGCAGTAACCCCCTTACCCGATCAGCGGCAGCGTCAAGAAGAGCAAACCGTCAGCGCTGATTACCGCGTTAGCGCCCTTCAATCCGGTAATGCCAGTACACTTTGGGTTGGCTCGTGGCAAGGGTTAGCGCAGATTAATCCTGCCAGCGGCAAGATTCGTGCCCGCATCAGTTTGCCGAATCAGACAGTGGGCGCTCTAGCGATCGATCGTGTGGGGCGGCTCTGGATTGGCACCTATGAAGGGCTAACACGCATTGATCCCCGCACTGGTGACGTGACCGCGCAAAATTTCTCACTCCCGTCTAATCGTGTGCTGTCGTTACTCATCGACAAACGCGGCTATCTGTGGGTCGGTACTGACAGTGGGCTGTCACTCATTAGCCCAGACAAGGGTTTGCTGATGACCACAGTGAAAAATTTGCCTGGAGTGAGCGCCAATGCACTGAGTCTGGATGCCGACGGAAATCTCTGGGTCGGCACGTTGGACGGATTAGTACAAATTAATACCGCTAGTGCAGACATCATCAAGCGAATCGGCAATCTGCCGGGTACAACCGTGCAAACCCTGGCGCTCAGCTCATGGGGAACGCTCTGGATGGGTACCCCGAACGGCTTACTGGAACTAGACAAAGCTGGACAGGTGCGATCGGTCACAACCTTGCGGGGTCGAAACGTAACAGCGCTTCAATTTGATAAGGTCAATAGCCTTTGGGTTGGCACCACAACAGGGTTACTACGCATCAACCCATTTAACGGTGCGTCTGCGGGCGCGATCGCCAGACTGCCATCTAGCCGCATTCTTTCTCTGGCACCAGATAGTGGTGACAAGCTTTGGGTGGGAACGAGCGAAGGGCTTGCCTGGGTTAGCATGACAACGTTTCGCACTGGGGCGCACAATACGTTTAGCCGCAATCAGTAGAGCGCATGGCGGCGGGGAGATGAGGGGGCAGGGTAAGCAGAAGGAGTTTTGAGTTCGTTCGCTGCTAGCTGCCAACGACGACAGGAGCGGGGCATTCGGTAATCTGTACCTTTCTCACCGCTCCTTACCTCTGTACGCTATACCCTATACCTCCACCCGAACCCCTCCCCATGCCAGTGACGACTCATCAATTAACCCAATGGAAACAGCAAGGGCGCGCGATCGTCGCCTTGACTGCCTGGGACTACGCGATCGCTCACGTATTAGATGAGGCAGATGTTGACCTCATTTTGGTTGGTGATTCGCTGGCAATGGTGGCATTGGGCTACGACACCACGTTGCCAGTCACGCTGGACGAAATTCTTCACCATGCCAAAGCAGTGCGACGCGGTGTCAAGCGGGCGCTACTGGTAGCTGATTTGCCTTTCATGAGCTATCAGGAAAGCGTACAGCAGGCGTTGCATTCAGCCGGACGAGCGTTGAAAGAGACGGGCGTACAGGCAGTGAAGGTAGAAGGTGGCAACCCGGCGATCGCAGCGACTGTGGCACAACTGGTACAAGCAGGGATTCCCGTGATGGGTCATGTGGGACTAACACCCCAAGCAGTGCACCGTCTGGGCTATCGACAACAGGGGAAATCTCCCGAAAACGCAGAGCAGATCCTGTTAGAGGCGATCGCGCTGGAGCAAGCGGGTGCGTTTGCCATTGTTTTAGAGCACATCCCCACTGATCTCGCTCACCAAATCACCCAAAAGCTGACCATTCCCACGATCGGCATTGGGGCAGGTCCCCACTGTGACGGGCAAGTGCTAGTGACGGCTGACTTGCTCGGTCTTTCTGTCCGTCAACCACCGTTTGCCAAGTCTTACGTCAACTTGCGCGAAGCTATTACTCAAGCAGTGCAAACCTACAGCACCGACGTGCGGGAAGGGACATTCCCACCAGCATGATGTAAGACACAAGTGTTCTACCCCACTTGATTACACAAAAAATATGTAGTATTTTGAATATAAATTGAACGCTAAATACATCAATTTAGCAATTGTTCAATCGTTATCCAAGGAGAAGGGTCATGACCGATGAAAGCTATGAGCGCATTGTCATCCAAGACCGAGAGGGCAACTCTACTCTCAAGCTGGAACGCCCGTTATTTGGAGATTTAACGATGACGCACGAAGGCGGCAAAACCGTGATCCATAAAACTGCTTGGCTGAGCGGCACAACAACCTACGTGCCCGCGCCAGATGCATCGATCAAGGCAGAGAAATAGTCCCTAACAACCAACACCATTGGTTACAGCGCTCAACCAAGGTTGAGCGCTGTAGCTAGGAGGTCATACCAATGAATAAACAAACGCCACGCTATAACATTGCCCTGCGGCTGGCAGGCTGGCTTTTGAAAAGTATCTACCTACTGCTGCTGGTGCTTCTGCCACTACACCTCGTGTTGCTATCATTTAACGTGACGTTGCCGATGGCATGGCTCTTACCGTGTTTGGGCAGAACCTTGCTGCTCTCCATGGCATCTTTTTTGCTGGGTGGCTTTTGGGCAGCGTTGTCACGGTAGCGATCGCCAACCGTTATAAAGACCGAAGCACCCTCAACGAAGCGTTAGTAAAGCCCGAAACGCTAAACCTATGTAGCGCTCCTCTTTGAATTGTGTCAAGTTACGCTGGATTAGCTCTCAGCCGTCAATTTTCAGCGCTTACCTTAAAGCTGACGGCTGACCGCTGAGGGCTTAAACCGTGACATACCTTTCATAAATGGTTTAAAGCTGCTGATGCGCTGAATCTACATATAATTTATGTTTGCGCTACATCATAGATATGTGATATATTATGCAAATGTGAGACAGCGCGTTTGACAGCGTTTCGCTAACTGTGCAAGAGTTCCAAGCTCAGTTAGCTCCTTGTCATGTGTGCATCTGGATGTGTCTATCTAAATAAAAAGCTTGGAAAACAAGCCCTGAACTCTGCCGTGTATCAACTGCCCGGGATCAGTTTTAGGGAGTCGATCGCCTGCTTTTTGCGATAAACGATTCTGCCGATTTTTGATGAAAGGTGTGAGAAACGATGACTGCTACGAAGAAAAAACGTTTAAATTTAGACTTGACTCCCGAAGCCTATGAGTTGCTTCAGAAATTGGCAGACGACTCTGGCAAGAATATGGCAGAAGTCCTACGCACTGGTTTAGCGCTGTACAACATCGCACAAGAGCAACGCCACGCTGGTCGCACTCTCGGTGTTGTAGAAGGCGATCGAGTCGTTAAAGAGATTCTAATTACCTAAGGATACGCGATGTGCAACTAAATTTGCCCTCATCCCCACCCTTCTCCCCAGGGAGAAGGGCTTTCAAACTTTCCGGTTCCCTCTCCTGCTGGGAGAGGGCTAGGGTGTAGCTTGCTTCCCGAAGGGTGGGTAGTTCAGCAGGTGTTTCAGGAAAGTCGCACATCGCGTTAAGGATCGTGGATTTAATAAAACCGAACGCTTGCGTAGAAGTTGTTAGGCGCTAGCCGTAACGCATCGCTGCCAGAGCTTGATGCGTTACGCTGCGCCAACACATCCTACAGAATTCGATCTTATTTAATTCTCATTCCTAAGCGCTCTTAAGCCAGCCCAGTCAGGCGCTCATTCATTGGCAAACGGTCTGTATACAGATTCTTGTTGGTGCATGAAACACTTGTTCAGAGAACTAAAAGCTGCAAACAGCTTGATGCCGTTAGCGCTGCGCTCTTCCTTGAAGGGTCGTACTGCGTTGAGCCACGATCGGGAAGTTTCTCGTTAGCACACCCCACTTGATCCCAGCGGTACCCTTCAGCGTATTGCCTTCGATGCGTCCGTTGAACTGAATCGTGCCCTGTTGCCCTTGAATGGTTTCGGAGCGGCTGAAGGTTAATCGATCGCCCGTCAGCGTAATGTTTGGAATCGTGTACTTCTTGCCATCGGCGATCGCATCGCCCTTCACCTGCTGAAACTGTTGATTAAACCGAAGCGTGTACGGTTGGCTACGACCAGGAGCATACTCTACCCGTCCCTGCCAATCGCCTGAGATGTTAGCTGGAACAACCCAGTAGTAAATGTTTCGTGGCACTGACGAAGTCGCGTTACCGGGCACCGTCACCGTTTTGTCAGGTTTCCAGTCGCCCATCGTAAAGGCATGAGAGACCAGCCGTGTACCCGGTTTCAAATCGCTCAGTAATTTAGGGCGGAGTTTCAGGTTGATTTGAGGCAGCAGGTAAAGCGTCACCACGCTGGCTTCGCGGAAATCGGTTTGAAAGAGATCCTGCTGTAGGAACTGTGCGCGATCGCCTACTCCAGCTTTCTGGGCATTTTCATTGCTCAAGCGCACCAGCCCTGGATTAATGTCTACGCCAACACCGCGTCTAGCGCCGTAATCTTTAATTGCCGTAATCACCAATCGCCCATCGCCAGAGCCTAGGTCATACACCACATCGTCACGATTGACACCTGCCAGCTTTAGCATCTCCGTGACAACGATCTCCGGTGTCGGCACATAGGGCACATCTGGTTTGCTAGGGATTGGATTTTCCGTGGGGCTTGGCGTTGGGGCTAACTGCGCGATCGTTGCAGTCTGACTTCCCAACCCACCTAAAAAGGCGACAGCAAGACTAACACCCAGCCCCAAAGCCCCAAGACTAACCATTTTCCGTAACGTCACAGCAACGACTCCAGACTTGTAGAACGTAGGCAGAATTCTTTTGTAGCGTACCTGGTTTCTGACGCTCGATACCTACTTTCGCATAGAACCCTAGGGCGATCGATTAGTTCCCCAACTTTTATTCACGAATTTAGTGCGGCGATCGTCAACCTCTGACCGCTTTTTGCTATGCTTAGTAAGTCTTAAAGCAGGTCAACCCTCAGAGCTGCGTGTCTGAATCAGTTTTGGTCTAGCGGTTTAATCATTAGGCAAGGCTGATCGTCAGGCTAGAGGCACAATTCAAACTGAAAGAATCTGGTTCTCAAAGCCAGTTTTTGCGGATGTGGCGGAATTGGTATACGCGCACGCTTGAGGTGCGTGTGGCATAGTCCTTGCGAGTTCGAGTCTCGCCATCCGCATTCTTTTTTCCAGCTTTGCTTCAAAATTTGGTAGACAGGTTGGTCTCATAGGGGTATGTACTTAGAATCATTCACCTCAAACAGCTAGCCGTTTCTTACCGGATGAGCGTCTATGTCTATTGTCTTTCCCACCGCAGCGGCTTCTCTACCTGAAATTGCCCAGCACGTTCGTTACAGTGCCCGTTACCTGGCAGCGCTGACCAGTGACATGCGGAATCAGGCGCTCGAAGCGATCGCTCAGGCAGTAGAAATAGCCAGTGCAGAGATTCTGGCAGCGAATCAGGCAGACTGTCAGGCAGCGACAGCAGCTCAACTTCCAGCAGCGCTGATTGCTCGTTTAAAGTTGAATGAGACAAAACTGCAAGGGGCGATCGCGGGGATGCGTGATGTCGCCAAGCTACCTGATCCCGTGGGCGCTGTGCAGATTCACCGCGAACTCGATCAGGGATTGATCTTGACGCGCATCACCTGTCCCTTAGGCGTGCTGGGCGTGATTTTTGAGGCACGTCCGGATGCAGTGATGCAAATTTCCAGTCTGGCGATCAAGTCAGGTAACGGTGTCATTCTTAAAGGCGGACAGGAAGCGGTGCGATCGTGCGAAGCGCTAGTCAACGCCATTCGTCAGGGATTAACTCAGACCAACATCGATCCAGCCGTAGTGCAGCTCTTGACCACCAGAGAAGAAACGATCGCACTGCTGCAACTTGATCAATACGTTGATCTCATCATTCCTAGAGGCTCTAACTCGTTTGTGCGCTTTGTGCAAGACAACACGCGCATTCCGGTTTTGGGTCATGCCGATGGTATTTGCCACCTCTATGTCGATGAAGCGGCAGATGTGCAAAAAGCAGTCGCGATCGCGGTTGATGCCAAGACGCAATACCCTGCTGCCTGCAACGCGATCGAAACCTTACTGGTGCATCAAGCGATCGCCTCCGAATTCTTGCTCGAAGCGGTGGTTGCTCTCCAACTCCGCAACGTCGAACTGCGAGGTGACGATCGCACACTGGAGATTCTCAATATCACTGCTGCCACTGAAGCCGATTGGTCTACCGAATACACTGACCTGATCCTGGCGATCAAAATTGTGGATCACCTGGACGAGGCGATCGAGCATATCAATACCTACGGCTCTCGACATACGGAAGCGATCGCCACTGAAAACCCTGCAACCGCTGCAAAATTCATGGCGCAGATCGATGCAGCAGGTGTCTTCCACAATTGCTCGACTCGCTTTGCCGATGGGTTCCGCTACGGCTTCGGTGCCGAAGTGGGCATCAGCACTCAGAAAATGCCGCCCCGTGGACCTGTTGGTCTAGAAGGTTTAGTCACTTACAAATATCAATTGGTCGGTAATGGGCAGATTGTCGCTACCTACGCTGGCGCAACTGCCAAACCCTTTACGCATAGGGATTTGTAAGGTTTTACAAGAACTGCGATCGACGCTAGAAGATTGGATTGTGGTTGGTCTGAAGTTGGGGCATCCGTTGCCAATATTGAACGGCATTGATTTGAATCGGGAGATTACCCGTGAGTTGATGGATACCCTGTAAACGGAAGGCATTGATGCCGCAATTGCATTGATGATGATCGTGTATTTCATTCCTCTAACTACTTTTTTAAGGTTGAATGATTGCCAAAACATCATGGGGGAGCATCGTCGGTAAGTCTGAGATTCCTTGGAAGTCGCGCATATTGTAGGTTGCAAAGTAATCGATCGCGGCTTCAGACGCTAGCGCAGACAACCGTAAATCGAAAATCTTGGCGGAGGTGATTTGTCGAGAAACTGCCAGTTCTAAAGTCTTCTTGATCGTTGCCAGAGTTGGATAGAGGATCTCAAAGGTGCCACTGAGATACGTTCCAGCGATTAATTGGTTTGCTTGAGATGGTGTTAAAGGGCTACCCGTCATGGCAACGGGGTTCGTCAAAACTCGATATAGCTCAACGATGGTTTGTTCAGCGATGATGCCTTGAACGCCTTGCTGAAAGGCAGTTTCTAGCAATGATGCAGCGTCAGAGTGATAAACCGAGGCTTGATCATGCGCGTAGACCAAGACGTTGGTATCAAAGAAGACTCTAATCGGACTCATAAATTTTGTCTCGATTCACGTAATCCTCTTTAACCCCTAGCTTAAACGTGGGAAAGGGATATTTCCGCTTGGTAATCAGCGTGACAACGACCTCAACTTCATCACCGTCCTGAATCTCTTCTGGCAACGCATCGACTAAAACAATGCTTTTGTCTTTGACATATCCCTTCATGACTGCTTTCCTCCCAAGCCTTTTGCCATTATCTCTGCTTTTTCCCCACTTCCTACTCCCCTTCAACAATCTCCCACAGCGCATTAATCCCCGCTCCCACACACGCTTCATCCTGATGCTGCGTTGCTGTAGCGAATCGTTTTCATCGGCGTTATACCACTGAAGCTAGCTGCCGATCGGCTTCTGCGAGGTCATGCTTTAAGACCAGAAAGCCATCTGCTTGTAGAGTCGCCATTGCATACTCACAGCCATCAGAATCGGCAAATTCAATGAGGAAGTGGTTGCCGTCTTCGCGATCGTACACTTCGACAATGGTGCCTACTAGCCCAACAGGTAGATTCACAGATGCATACTCTGGTTCAACTAAAATTAGCTGTTTAGCCGGAACTGGCTTGAGAAGGGCAACCGTGTCTAGAAGTTTTGGCTGGTTCATTATCCTTCGCTTGAAGCTACTCAATCCACTCAGCAGTTTATGCTCAGATTTCCCCATTTAACTTACGTCGGAAAATCTCTTCCATCTGTTGTAAACCTTCCTCGGTATAAGGAGCGTTATACCAGGTTGCTTCCTCATCAGGGCTGCGGCGGCTGATTAGCGTTTCAATGGCTTCGTCATCATCTCGATGTGCCAAGACGTAAGCGATAAGTTCTTTCCGGGGCATCGTCTTAAAATTCGGCTTCATCTAAAAACCTCCAGGTTCCATCACGGCTAATGACAAGTTCGAGTGACTCAGCAGCCAGGATATAAATTGTTCCTGATTTGGCATCAAAGCGAAAAAGATGGATGGCTTGATAATAGTTTGACAGCATCTGGCAGACACAGACGCTGGCGAAATTCTGTTTCGGTGTTGGTAAAATCGCTCACCCCTCAACTCTAATCTCACCATTTTAGCCTTTAGCCTTTAGCCTTTCCCCCTACACCCTGCACCCCACACCCCACACCCCACACCCCACACCCCACACCCCACACCCTACACCCCTTCAACAATCTCCCACAGCGCATCAATCCCTGCTCCCACACACTCCTCATCCTGATGCTGCTCAATCCACTGGACGATCGCAGGAAGAATAGCACTGGATTTTTCTTCCACTTTTACTAAAGCCTTGGCAATTTTCCGTCGTATATATGCATCTTCATTTTCGAGAAGCACTAAAAGCGTCTGGATTGGCACCTCAGTGAGTTGATCCAAGTGCTGGAAGTTTCTAGTCATTTCGTCAGTATTACCAATATAACTTTCTAAACAGGATAAAAGTATTGGAAGTAGCGTTTCGGAGGGTTCACCTAGCTTAAGAAGCGCGCTGGTAGTACCAACAATTACACCAGGCGATTCGTCTATTAACTTATTACGAAGTGCTTGAATCACAGAGTCAGAGTTATTCCCCAATTTACCTAGTTGAAAAATAGACTCAGATATATAAAATTTATGTTTGCTGTTAGCCATTAATGAGAGAAGCTCTTGAACAGCTAAACTAGAGGTATCTCCTAGTTCACAAAGTGCTCTAGCAGTGTTGAAACGTACACTCTCATTTTCATCCTTAAGTAAAGGTAGCAATGCACGAACTACTTCTTCAGAAGAATCTCCTGCATAGCCCAGTCCAAAAGCTATATAGACACGAACCGCGCAATTTTCGTGTTTTAGCAAAGGCAAAATGTGCTGAGATGTCATTCCAGTTGTAGAAGCTAGCTTTACCAGAGCAATCGCTGCACCAGCGGATGGTGTATCAGATTTTTCACGTTTGAGCATTTCAAAGATTGCCTGACGAACTGTTTCGGTGACGCAACCTAACTCACTTAATGCAATGGCAGAAAATCTGAGGACATATGAGTCTTCATCCTGTAGTCCAGCAAGGAGTCCTTGAAGTACGGGCTCAGAGGCATCCCCTAACTTGCCTAAAGCTTTAGCAGCGCTTCGACGCATCTCGCAATTAGTACCTCTCAACAGCATCAGTATGTGTGCTAGCGCTTCCTCTCTCTCCCCCAAAGCAATTCGATACTGTTGGAGTCGAATTTGCTCGATATCGTCTGCTGCACTCTTTAAAAGCTGTAGAGATTGTGTCTCAAATTCAGACTCACTAAGGCTGCAAACCACCTCAAATACCTGATTTCGGGTTGACTGAGCAATGCACGGCGATTTGCTTTTTTCCAACTCAATCAGTCTTGTCAAAATTTCTAAGCCAAGAGCTGGATCTGCAACTGATAAACTTTTTGGATCTTCTGCAAGACCACGCCCTGCAAACAACAAATCGCGGTGGAGCCATTGTTCATAGGGACTATTGGCAGTGAGAACCTTGCGGATCGCTCTCGCGGCTTTTTTGGGGCTTTGTTGGGCGATGAGCAGCAGCAGCACTTCGCGCCAGTGGGGGTCGTGGAGGTGTTGCTCGATGTGGGTGAGGATAATCTCGAAGTCGTCTTCGTTGTCTGCCTGGTAATTGATGTCTTGCGCGGCGAGGTATTCCTGAAAGGTCTTGTGGACGAAGGCGTAGCAGTCCTGTCCCTGTTCGTTGAGCAGTCCGGTTCTGTCGCGGCTGAATTTCACAAACCGTTCCGCCTCGGCTTTCGCTTCGTAGTGCTGGAGTTGTTTCAGCGTTTTGATTTCCTGGCAGAGTTTTTGGATGAGTTCGTCTTTGTCGATGAGGGTGCCACCTTCCGTGTCGCCCGTGCTCCCTTGCGTGTGAATCCAATACGCCAGACTTTCCATCAAGCGGCGCAGGTCGTCCAATTGCAGGTATTTGAGGACGGTCTGATTGCTCAGTTCTTTGTTGTCATCCCAGGCGGTGAGCAGCGTTTCTACCGCTTTGTCGTAGAGTTTGTAGCGTTCGCGGGGCAGTCGTGCTTGATAGCGATGAATCAGGGCAATGATCGTCAGCAGCAGGGGATTCCGCGCCAATAACTTGATCCGATCCTGCTGCCCCAAAGCCTTCTGCAAACTCTCTCTGCGCCTCTGCGCCTCAGCGGTGTCCTGTACTCTACTCCGATACCACCGATCGCAAAACTCCTCAATCTTCCCATCATCAAACGGCTGCAACTCGTAGTGCGGAAACTCCTCCATGCGGAAAAAGTCGCGCTTGTAGCCTGCCGGACGCGAAGTAATGATGGCGCGATTCTGTGGATACTGTCCTAAAAAGTTTTCGATGCACTGCACCAGATGGTAGCGCTTGGATTCTTCTGCCACTTCGTCTAACCCATCGAGAAGGATGAGCGCCCGACCATTGTTCAACCAGTGCTCAAAGAAGCCCTTCGGTAAAGCCTTGCAAGACATGGTGGTTTCGGCAAACTGCCGCGCATACTCAGGAAGGGTGACATCAGGAGTCCGTGCCCAATCACGAATCCGAATCAAGATCGGCAGCGGCAATGCGTCTGTATCCGTCTGCAATCCTTCTGTATCGAGTCGCAATCCTTCTGTATGCGGCTGCATTCGAGTTGTATCGCGCTGCATTTGAGATCGATCGCGATCGCTTCCTTCTGCATCACGATCGCTTCCTTCTGCATCACGATCAATTCCTTCTGTAGAAGCATCACTTGCTAGTGCGATCGCTCCCTGCCTCTCTGCCCCCCCTGCTCCCCCTGCCTCCCCCGCCCCCTGCCTCTCCGCCAGCGTCACCGCAAAGAAACTCATCAGCGTCGTTTTACCCGAACCCGGTGCGCCCAACAGCACGATCTTCTTCTGATGCTGGTTCAGCAGTTGCCGCGCCGAAAACTTGCGCCCCGATCGCTCAAGCTGCGCCCTCATTCGCTGCTCCTGCAAAAGCTCCCCCTGCCGCCCCTGCTCCCCCTGCTCCTCAAACAACGATCGCTCAAACGCCAGTCGCGATCGCTGCCCCCCATCCTCCTCCACATCCGGCATCACGAAGATCTGCGCCAACCGTTCGGCTCGTTCTACATCCTGACCAGGCACCGCCACGCCTGCGAACTTCACATCATCAAACCAGTTGGCGAGTTGTTTGAGATAATTTGCTTTCGCAACCTGAAACCGAATCGCGGTAATGGCGTTGAAATAAGCGTTTGCAAATGCCGTCAGCCAAATTTCTAAAGGGTCAGTGGCAATCGTAAGGTTGTGCGTCGTTGCAACGTGTCGCGCTGCCTGCACCAGAATCTCAACGTCCAGCGTTCCTTCCTGCTCCAGCGGTTTCTGTAATTCGCGCTGCACGTCTGGATGGTTGAGCAGTGCCGCTAGAAACGTATCCGTTCTCCCAGGCTCCCAGTGGTAGAACACCGCATTGTTGACCTTTTGCCCTCGATCGAACGCGCCCGACTCTCGCAAGCCGATTTCCAACGATCGTTGCAGTTGCGTTGGATGTAGCTTGTCTTTGACCGCTGTTGCGATCGCGCCTGCTACTTTTGGCAATGCTGCTTTGACCAATCCACCCGCGATCGACTCAAACACCATAGCGAGATCCGTTTACTCTGACCGTATTATGGCGCAACGACTGTAGACCTTGGCTTTAGACCGCCGAGGGGTTCAAAACCTCCGAGGTCTACGAACTTGGCGATAGTAGTTCAAGCGCGGCTTGAAGGGTGTCTGCCTCTTTGACGGGTTTGTCTTTGCGCCAGCGGAGAATACGAGGGAAGCGGACGGAAATACCCGACTTGTGGCGATTGGATGCAGCGATGCCTTCAAAGCCGATTTCAAACACGTAAAGGGGTTCCACCGATCGCACAGGACCAAACTTTTCTACCGTATGACGACGAATCCATTTATCGAGTTCGTCAATCTCTTTGTTATCCAAGCCAGAATACGCTTTGGCGAATGGTTTCAATTCATCCCCTTGCCACAACGCAAAGGTGTAATCGGTAAACAGATTGGCACGTTTGCCTGAACCCGCCTGAGCATAGATGAGCACAGCATCCAACGACATCGGCTCAACTTTGTATTTCCACCAATAGCCACGTTTGCGCCCCACTAAATAGGGACTGTCGATCGCCTTGAGCATCAAGCCTTCGGCTCCGTGTTCGCGTGCCTGATCGCGCAGTTGCTTGAGTGCTTCCAGCGAGTCAAACGGCATCGCTTGAGAAAGGCTAATCCAGGTTGGATCCGCGTTGGCGAGTAGGTTCGTTAAGCGATCGCGGCGATCGTGCAGGGGATGCGATCGAATGTCCTGTCCGTCCTCTTCCAGCAAGTCGTAGGCAATAAAGTGGGCAGGGTTTTCATCAATGATCTTTTGCGTCACGCGCTTGCGTCCCAGGCGTTTTTGCAGGTAGCTGAAATTTTGGGGACGATCGCCAGCCCAACAGAGAATTTCGCCATCCAACACAACGCCTTCTGGCAATTGCTGAAACGGTGCTGCAAACTCTGGAAACTGAGGCGTAATCAAGTCTTCGCCACGCGACCAGATGGCAAAGCGATCGGGACGACGCATGATTTGTGCCCGAATGCCATCCCACTTCCATTCCGCCTGCCACGCTGCTAACTCCGCATCTTGCAACCGAGTATCCTCAAAGGAAGACGCTAAGAAAAAGGGATACGGTCCCGTTGGGGCTGGCGTTCCATCAGCAGCATCTTCACCCGCGATCAGGCTGTCGTAAAAACTAACCGTGGGTGGAAAATCACCCATCAGCCGATGCGCTAAAACGGCTTCTGAGAGATTGAATGCTGCCGCTAACGCCTTGATGACTAACTTTTCCGAAACACCCACTCTAAAGGCTCCCGTCAAGACTTTGTTCAACACAAAGACTTCAAACTCAGCCAACGATGACCACCAGGAAACGATCAAATCGCGCAATGCGTCATCCGAGTCAACGGTTTTGACGGTGGGAATGATCGCTTCCATCCAGACGTGGAGTGGCACAGGAGAAGCAGTTTTCGCTTCAAAGGGCGTGTCTCGTAGCAGGAGCGCGATCGCCTCAGCCGTATCGCCCACCTGTGCGTAGCAATCTTCAAACAACCATTCGGGCATGTCTGAAAGTTGTAAAAAAACGTCGCGCAACACTCTAGATGTAATTAAGCGTTTGCGCGTTTTGCTAAGCAGCAAATACAGTGCCCAAACGGCATTTGCAGGTTCTTCAGTTTGAAAATACTGCTGCAATGCCTTGACTTTCTCATTGGTAGAAGTCGTCGCATCAATCTGCTGAAACAGGTGTGTAAACCGTTTCATTCAATATCTCCCTCACCTTCAAAGAGTGTCTTTAAGGGCAGAGCATTGAGCGCATAAGTTTCGCTGAGATAGCGTGACAGCACGTCGGTTTGTCCATGTGTAACGTAGATGGTTTCTGCCTGAGTTTGCAGCGCTGTATTCACCAATCCTTGCCAGTCTGCATGATCCGACAGCACAAAACCACGCTCATAGCCTCGTCTGCGGCGGGCACCTCGCACAGCCATCCAGCCAGAAGCAAAGGCGGTTTGAGGTTGTGCAAAGCGCTTCATCCAGGGCGATCGAAAGGCTGATGGTGGAGCTAACACAAGATCGCCTGTGAATTTGTAGTTGCGGGGCATCTCAGATACGGGAATGGTTTCCACCATCTTCACACCCACCTGACGGTAGATCTCTGTCAATACATGCACGGCACCATGCACATAAACAGGTCTATCCGTAAACTGGCAGAGTTCACTCAACACCCGTTGCGCTTTGCCAAAGGCATAACAAAACAAAAGGGACGGACGGTCTGCATCGCCCTGCCACCACTGATGGATCTCACGACAGGTCTCAGCGCCTGTGTCCCAGCGATAAATGGGTAAGCCGAAGGTGGCTTCTGTAATGAATGTATTGCAGGGAACGACTTCAAAGGGTTCACAGGTAGGGTCGAAGCCACGTTTGTAGTCGCCAGAAACAACCCAGACCTCATTCCCACATTCCACCCGAATCTGTGCCGAACCCAGCACGTGTCCCGCTGGATGGAACGAAACCCAGGTGTTGCCTAACTTGATGCGTTGCCCGTAGTCCACACCCTGAAGGCTCATGCTGTTGCCTAATCGCTTCTGCAAAATGCCTTCGGAGATTTTGGTGGCGATGTAGTGCTGTGAACCCGATCGCGCGTGGTCAGAGTGGGCATGGGTGATCAGCGCACACTCTACAGGCTTCCAGGGATCAATAAAGAAGTTCCCTTGTTCACAATACAGACCTTCAGCAAGCACGGTAATGAGCGTCATCTTTGTATTGTGTTGGAAAAAGCGTGGGAGAACAACCCAGGGACGATCGGTTTAGAACTTACGCACTTGAAGCTTGAAACCTTGATCCCCCTTCGCCCCCTTAAGAAGGGGGAACTCTAGAAGCCCCCTTCTTAAGGGGGTTGGGGGATCTCTTCTGCATAAATCTCTATTGGTTTAAGCATGATCTGATTTCATACCCTCATGCCATGCGATCGCCTCCTGTCGAATCGCCTGTAACTCCTCCGGTGGCATCTTGTCCAGATTTTTGAGGATGAAGCTCATGCGTCCCTGAGACGTGAGTTTGGCGCGGTGGCGATCGAGAAAGTCCCAGTAGAAAAAATTGAAGGGGCAGGCGTTTTCACCTGTGCGCGCTTTGGGGTTGTAGGCGCACTTGCCGCAGTAGTCGCTCATTTTGTTGACATAGTTGGCGGACGCAGCATAGGGTTTGGATGCCAGCACCCCCCCATCGGCAAACTGCCCCATGCCAATCACGTTGGTTTGCATCACCCAGTCATAGGCATCCACGAAAGCGGCATGAAACCAGTGTTCGATCGCCTGGGGTGAAATGCCCGCAATCAGTGCAAAGTTGTTTAATACCATCAGGCGTTGAATGTGGTGAGCATAGCCGTTTTCTTTGACCTGCATGAGAATCTGATGCAGACAGTTCATCGGTGTCTCGCCAGTCCAGTAAAAGTCTGGTAGCGATTGGGTATGGTTGAACCAGTTGCGCTCTGGGTAGTCGTCACTCATGTAGCTGTAAATGCCGTGCATGTACTCTCGCCAGCCCAAGACTTGTCGTATGAACCCTTCGACGCTGCTAAGGCTCCAGGTCTCCTGGTGTTCGAGATAGGCTCGTTCGGCGGCTTCTATGACTTCGATCGGCTGCAAGAGTCCAAGATTAAGATAGGGTGACAGCATCGCGTGCCACATCGTCACTTCGCCTGTCACCATGGCATCCTGATACGGACCAAAATCAGAGAGGCGCATTGTGATGAAAAAATGCAATACCTGAAGCGCCTGCTCACGCGTCACTGCCCATTGAAACGGTTCGCTTTGCCAGTACTGCTGACTCGCTTGAAAGTGGCTGCTCTGTTTAATCCAATCGATCACGTCCTGCGTGATGGCATCGGGTTCAAACCAGAGCGCTTCCGGCAGCGACAGTTTGCCTTTTGGCGGTTTGCGGTTTTCTTGGTCAAAGTTCCAGCGACCGCCAACAGGTTGTTTGCCTGCCATGAGAAGATTGCAGCGACGACGACCTTCACGATAGAAGTCTTCCATCACCAGACGTTTGCGATCGCCCGCCCATGCTCTAAAATCGTCCTCACTCCAGATGAAGTGATTGTTGGATACAAGAGTGATCGTACAGGGGAGTTTGAGCGCTTGAATCAGACGGGCAAAGGGGCGATCGTTCGGCACCATCACCCGCAGTTCTGTGATCTGCTGCGTTTCAATCCACTGTTTTAGCGGTGTCTGAAAATCGTCTGCCTGCTCGTAAGCCACTGACCATCCCGACTCCCGCAGTTCTGCCGCAAAATGACGCATGGCAGACCACACCAGCACCAGTTTTTGCAAATGGTACGGTCGCGCTTGAACATGATGCAGCGACTCAATCAAGATCACTGGAGTCGCTTGTTTGTGGTCAGTGCAGCTCTGTAGCGCTGCTTGTCCTGCCCAAAGTTGATCACCTAGCACCCAAATGCCGATCGTCATCTGCTGTTCCTAACGCTAACGATTTTGTTGCATGGCTGTTAGAATCAGCACCCACACGAGCTCTCCCTCAGTCCACCTCAATCGATCGATCGAGCGGCGGTTTGGAGTCGGGCAACTGATTTTCTTGTGTCACTCTGATCAAGAACCGTAGTGCCTCATTGACTGCATCGGCATTCGGAAAGAGCGCTGCTACATCAGGTTCCAGACGAATGACTGTCCCATTGAAGCTTTTTCGTCCAGCCCCTAACCTTCTAACTCTCAAACTCTTCAGGTCGTATTCTGATCGAAGTTCATCTTCCACATCTGGATTATCCTTCTTCATACGCTTCTCGCTCGGATCGGGTTACTTCTCTGGCACTAATAAGACGGATGGAATCGCCTTTCTCCGTGTAGGAAACAATCAACAAACGTCCTTGGCTTGACTCTCCAATCATAAGATAACGCTCTTCCTCGTCGGAGTGGTCAGGATCGTAGAAGTCAACGTAGAGTGGATCATCGAAAATAGTCTTCGCTTCTTCAAATCGAACTCCATGCTTTGATAAATTGCTGACTGCTTTATTTTCGTCCCAGTCAAATTTCATCACGTTTTATCGCAGTGCTTACCCAAACGTGGTGTGCTTTAACTCCCCCAATTCCTTTATGTATGATCCGTCTCAACAGTTCAAGCTGTCCAGCAAACGTATGCTCCACATTCTACTTTCTCCTTCACCCTTCATCACTACTCCCCAACTCGCGTGATAATTGGCTAACACCAAATTCCGCCCACGCCAATCATGCCCAACCAACCCAAGATTATTGTCCTGGACGACGATCCAACCGGGTCGCAAACGGTTCACAGTTGCCTGTTGCTCATGCAGTGGGATGTCGAGACGCTCCGATTAGGCTTGGCGGACGATGCGCCGATTTTTTTCGTGCTGACGAATACACGCGCGTTGTCACCTGAAAAAGCGGCAGCGGTGACGCGGGAGGTTTGCCACAATCTGAAGGAGGCGATCGCCCTCGAAAATATCCACGATTTTCTGGTCGTCAGTCGATCGGACTCTACTCTGCGTGGACATTATCCGATCGAAACCGATGTCATTGCTGAGTCACTTGGTTCCTTTGATGCCCATTTTCTCACGCCTGCCTTTTTTGAAGGGGGACGCACCACGAGAGACAGTATCCATTACCTCAAGGTAAACGGGGTTGATACTCCGGTGCATGAAACGGAGTTTGCGCGTGATTCGGTGTTTGGCTATCACCACAGCTATTTGCCCGACTACGTGCAAGAGAAGACGAGAGGCACGATCGCTGCCGATCGCGTGGAGCGATTTTTGTTGAAAGACATTCGTGCGGGAGCGCTCGATCGCCTGCTGCAACTCCATGACAATCAGTGCGGTGTCGTCGACGCAGAGACCCAGGACGACCTGAATCGCTTTGCTGCCGATGTGCTGACCGCCGCATCGCAGGGCAAACGGTTTCTCTTTCGCAGTGCTGCCAGTTTGTTAACGGCGTTGGCAGCGTTACCACCACAGCCGATCGCCCCTGAAGCAATGGCAAACTACGTCCGCAACGGCAAACCTGGTGCCATTATCGTTGGGTCGCACGTCCAGAAAACAACCGAACAGCTAGAGCAACTGCTGGCACAGCCTGGTATTGTTGGCGTTGAGCTAGAGGTGGCTCGCTTGTTAGATGCTGGTGAGGCGCGATCGCACCTGCTCACAGAAGCCATCCAACAGGTGAATGCGGCTCATACCGCAGGCAAAACGCCTGTTGTGTATACCAGTCGCCGTGAACTCACCTTTGACAACATGCAAACTCGCTTGGACTTTGGCGAAGCCGTTTCTGCCCTGCTCATGGACATCATCCGTCACCTACCCAACGATATTGGCTTCCTGATCAGCAAAGGTGGTATTACCTCTAACGATACCCTTAGCAACGGTTTGGCTCTGAGAACCGCACGTTTGTTGGGGCAAGTGCTGGCAGGCGTTTCAATGGTGCGATCGCCCTCAAATCATCCACAGTTTCCAGATCTGCCCGTCGTTCTCTTCCCCGGCAACGTTGGTGATGCGAATGCGCTTGCTACTGTCTATCAACGCTTAAGCAAGCACGACCTGTAGTACGATCTCAGCTCATTTGATGGCGGTGAGGGCAGAAGGCAGAGGGCAGAAGGCAGAAGGCAGAAGGCAGAAGGCAGAGGGCAGAAGGCAGAGGGCAGAAGCCAATACTCCTCACACCTCACATCTCACTTCCGCGAAGAGGTAGAAGGCAGAAGGCAGAAGTTAGGAGGTTGAGCCTTCAGTCATTTGCTTTCAGCCCACTCCCACCCCCTACTCCCCACTCCCTACTCCCCACTCCCTACTCCCCACCTCTCACTCCTCACTCCTTACCCCTCACCTCTCTTATGCAACGCATTGGCTTTATCGGACTCGGCATTATGGGTAAGCCGATGGCGCAGAATTTGCTCAAGGCGGGTTATCCACTAGTCGTCTATAACCGTAGCCGTTCGGCGATGGATGAGTTGGCAGTGGAGGGGGCAGTGCTGGCAGAGTCACCCAAAACTGTTGCTCAACAAACGGATATCGTCATTAGCTGCGTGTCTGATTCACCGGATGTGGAAGCAGTGGCATTAGGCAGCAATGGCATCATTGAGGGCGCAAAGCCAGGATTGCTTTATATTGATATGTCCACGATCGCCCCTGCCACTGCCCGCAAAGTGTACACAGCTCTCAAGGAGAAGGGCGTTGATGCTCTGGATGCGCCCGTTTCAGGGGGCGATATTGGCGCACAGCAGGGAACGCTGTCGATCATGGTTGGGGGGGATGAAGCGGCGTTTCAGCGATCGCTGCCCGTCTTGCAGATAATGGGTAAGAATATCATCTACATTGGCGAAGCAGGTGCGGGGCAGGTGACAAAGGCGTGTAACCAGATTGTTGTTGCGCTCACGGTGCAGGCAGTGGCTGAAGCGCTCACGTTGGCTAAAAAATCAAGGGTCGATGTCGCCAGAGTGCGTGATGCCTTAATGGGTGGCTTTGCTCAAAGTCGCATCCTGGAAGTGCATGGTAAACGCATTCTGGAAGGCAATTTTCAACCAGGCTTCAAACTAAACCTGCACCGCAAGGATATGAATATTGTTCTGCAAGCAGGGCGCGAAGTGGGCGTACCGCTGCTTGGCTCAGCCCAGGTGACGACCTTGATGGATGCACTACTGGCGCAGGGCAAAGGCGATTTGGACAACGCTGCTCTCGCTACCTTATATGAGCTGTTGGCAGGCATTCGCTCAGACGATGTTACTGAGACAGAATGAGCGATCAAACGTAAGTGTGCATCCGGTTGAGGGTATGCAAGCTTCCTGAAATGGCTGAATCAGTAGGGGTAGCGCCGATTACAAACCCAGACTGAAGGCTCTGATAAGTTTATAACCACAGTCGTTGAGGAATGCAGCCTCCGTGGGAGCTTTTTGTATTCAAATTGTCGAGGCAAATCCGCATCTGCGATCGCTACTGGGTTGGCATTTGCAGCAGGCAGGATATTGGGTGCATCAAACGGCTGACCTGCACCAAGCAAGAGAGGTCTTTCAGCATCGCCAGCCAACGCTAATTATTCTGGATTCTGAACTGCCCGATGGCAGTGGCATCGAATTCTGCCGCTGGCTGCAACAACAGCAGCAATCACTGATTTTGATGCTGTCTGCTCGCAGCAGTGAAACCGATATTGTCGAAGGGCTGCGGGCAGGCGCTGATGACTACCTGACCAAGCCATTTGGAATGCAAGAGTTCCTCGCTAGGGTGGAGGCACTGACTCGACGCAGCAAAGCGCCTGCACCCCCCGCATCGCTAGATTATGGCGACTTGAAGATCGATCTCGTCCATCGTCGGGTGCGGTTTAAAGGTGATCTGGTCGATTTAACACCTCAAGAGTTTAGTCTGCTGTATGTGCTGGCTCAGGCAGGTGGACTGCCTCTTAGCCGTTTGGAACTGCTGCGACGAGCGTGGCCCGACGCGATCGACAATCCCCGCACGGTAGACACTCACATCCTGTCGCTCCGCAAAAAAGTTGAGACCGATCCGCGTCAACCGAGCCTGATTCAAACCGTTCGCAATGTGGGCTATCGGTTTAACCTGGAGTTTCTCACTTCCACATCAGTGCACCCGACAGACTATCCGCCGCATCAAAAGTCTCTGGCGCGCCCATCAACCCGGATGATGGTTAGCGAAAGGGGTAGGAGTTAGGATCGGACGCTGGGAAAACCACTATCGCCTTTAGCCTCACGCAGTAGCACACGCATTGTCTACAGGAGCGGTTTGCTAACCATTTGTATCAGTGGTACACCACTGACGCTTTTCCTAAACGCAGCATAACAACGGTAAAGGGCTTGCGATCGTGTTCCAACTCGATCCACCGATCGGGGCAGTCTAACAACTATTTGATGGAATTCTTTCTCTAGACATTCATGGGGACAGTGCCTGTCAATGTGTGCTTTTATTGATGTCACAGTGCTTGCTACCTTGTGGTATGTCCATCTCGCGGTATGATAATGAGCCTGCAATCTGCTTGTTGCAATTGCTTTGCGGTGACACAGTAACGCTGTTACGGCAAAGCTGTTATGGCAAAACTTAGCGCTTGAATTCACGGCACATTATGACTCAGCATTACCGCATTACGCTTCTTCCTGGCGATGGCATTGGTCCCGAAATTATGACAGTGGCTGTCGGTGTGCTGAAAGTCATTGGCGAGCAACTGGATCTGTCGTTTGAGTTTCAGGAGGCGCTGATGGGTGGAGCGGCGATCGACGCAAAAGGCGAACCCCTTCCCGCTGAGACGTTAGACCTGTGTAAGAATAGCGATGCCGTGCTGCTAGCCGCGATCGGCGGTTACAAATGGGATACCTTACCGCGCCACCTACGTCCCGAAACAGGCTTGCTGGGGCTGCGGGCAGGGTTGGGGTTATTTGCCAATTTGCGTCCCGCCAAAATTCTGCCCCAGTTGGTTGATGCTTCTAGCCTGAAGCGCGAAATTGTTGAAGGGGTAGATATTCTAGTCGTGCGGGAGTTGACAGGTGGCGTTTATTTTGGTCAACCTAAAGGCATTTTTGAGACAGAGACGGGGGAAAGGCGCGGTGTGAACACGATGGCATACACCGAATCGGAGATCGATCGCATCGGTCGTGTGGGCTTTGAAACGGCTCAGAAGCGAGGGAAGAGCCTTTGCTCGGTGGATAAGGCAAACGTGCTGGAAGTGTCGCAACTGTGGCGCGATCGCATCACTGCCCTTGCACCCGAATACCCCGACGTAGAACTCTCCCACATGTACGTCGATAATGCCGCGATGCAGCTAGTGCGTTACCCCAAACAGTTTGACACGATTGTTACCAGCAACTTGTTTGGCGATATTCTCTCCGACGCAGCGGCAATGTTGACCGGAAGCATCGGGATGTTGCCATCTGCCAGTTTGGGCGCATCAGGTCCCGGTGTCTTTGAGCCAGTACACGGTTCGGCACCCGATATTGCTGGTCAGGACAAGGCAAATCCTCTGGCACAGATTTTGAGTGCGGCGATGATGTTGCGCTACGGCTTAAAGCAACCTACTGCCGCCGATCGCCTTGAACAGGCAGTGCTAACCGTGCTGGATAACGGCTACCGCACGGGCGATATCATGTCTGAAGGTATGACGCTGTTAGGCTGTCAGGCAATGGGTGAGGCGCTGATTCAGGCGCTTCATGAAGTGTAGTTTTGTAAAGAATTGACGCGATCGGCTCCATCTCGTCGAACCTGAGTATACTTTTACGAGGTTTCGGTAGTCTCAGGCGGCAGAGTTGTTAAGCAATTAGCATTCAGCGATCAGCGATGAAGGCAATGGTCGTTGCTGATAGTCTGACGGCTGAGCGCTCCCTCAAACCACGAGCTTATTTTTTAACAAGCCCTAAATTTGAAGGCTACCCTTCCCAAGAACGTACAGATATACTAAAGTCAGCAAAAACGAAGAGGCAAAACGGTGGTATACGCTTCGCAACGACAAAATCAAAGCAGGGTGGATGACTCGGACTTTACGGCGTTACTAGACCCCGCTCTGATTCGTTCAGCGCGGGTCATTTACACGACCTACTATGAAGTGCATCCCGGTTTGATTCAGCGCCCGCTTGGAGTGGCAATCAATCGCTTCACCCATCGGGGCAAGCTGATTTTTTCGGGTAAGCCTGTTCTCTTGCCTCAAGAATGCTTTGTGCCGTTTAGTCAGATTGAGTCGGAGATGTATTAGGAGTTGGGGGGTTGGGGTGTAGGGTATAGGGGCGCGATCGGTGGGTGCCAAAGCTCCGACTTCTTTGTCAAACTCTGAGGCATTCGTTGAACCTGGTTCAGAAGTCGGGGATTTATGCTGATCCTTCATTGATCAACAACAATTTTTCTGTGCCCATAGGGTAACTTAAGCATTGTCAGCTCAGTATTGCCGATGCCTCCCCTAACCCTTGTTTTTCATGGATCTTTTATTTGAGCTGTCTGCGACGATCGCGGTTTTCATTCTAGGAGCATCGATCGGTAGCTTCTTGAATGTGGTGATCTATCGGTTACCTGCAGGGTTGTCGCTGGTGCATCCGCCGTCACGCTGCCCTAAGTGTTTGCATCGACTCGGCAAGCGTGAGAATGTTCCAGTTTTGGGCTGGCTGCTGCTCAAGGGGCGCTGTCGGCACTGCAAAAATTCGATCTCTGCCCGCTATCCTCTGATAGAAGGAATGGCAGGAATTTTGTTTATCGCTACCTTCTGGGCGTTTGGCTGGTCGTGGCAGACCATTGGCTACTGGGCTTTTTTGAGCTGGCTGCTGGCACTGTCGCTCATTGACCTGGATACGATGACGTTGCCAAATCCGCTGACGCAATCTGGGTTAGCGATCGGTCTGGTCTTTCAAGCGATCATCGGCTTTTCGATCAGCGCCAGTTTTACAGAGGCTTTGACACAATTGATGCACGGCATTTTAGGTGCGGTCGTCGGGCTGTGGCTGCTGGATATCATTGCGCTTGCTGGCTCCATGCTTCTGGGGCAGGCAGCAATGGGCGCAGGAGATGCCAAACTCGCTGCCATGATGGGCGCATGGCTGGGTTGGAAATATCTGCTGCTGGCTGGTTTTCTTGCCTGCGCGATCGGTGCTTTTGCTGGTGGTGGTGCGATCGCCTTGGGCTGGCTCGATCGTCGGCAAGCAATGCCATTTGGTCCCTTTTTAGCGTTGGGTGCCGCGATCGTCGTCTTTTGGGGCAGCGCGATACTCTCAGCCTATTTTCGGGTGTTCTTTCCGCTGGTGTAAGGGGAAGGTTAGGGAAAGTTGTTGGTTATTAGTTTTTAGTTGTTAGCAGTTAGAAGCCAAGAATCAGAAGCTTTAACTCAAAACTTCCCCAGCTGCCGCCCCCCTGCCCCCTTTGTTTCTATGTCATTACCCCCTTCAGATCTCACGGTTAGTCAACTCATTGCTGCGCATCAGTGCTATCAAGCGGGGCAGCTAGCTGAAGCAGAAACGCTTTACCGTCAAATGCTGAAGCAAGACCCAGAGCAGATTGCGGCGCTGACTTGGCTGGCGCTCATTGTGGATCAGTTGGGTAGACCGGAAGAAAGCATCGCTTATTACGATCGCTTGCTGAGCTTACAACCGAGTGCAGAAGTACATAGCAATTTGGGAACGCTGCTGTGTCGTCTGGGGCGAGTGCAAGAGGGGCTTGAACATCAACAGCAGGCAGTCGCGTTGAAACCAGATCAGCCGGAGACGCATTACAATCTGGGCGTGATTCTAAGTCAGATTGGGCAGATTGATCAGGCGATCGCTCACTATCAGCAGGTCATCGCGCTTGCGCCCAATTATGGTGCGGCACACAACAATCTGGCAATGGCGCTGTATAAGCAGGGCAAACTGGAGGACGCGATCGCTCACTATCAGCAAGCAGTAGTGCTCAATCCTAATCATGTCAACGCGCTGAATGGGTTAGGAGTCGCACTGTTTCATCACGGACAGGTGGAGCAGGCAATTGAGCATTACGAACGGGCGATCGCTCTCAAGCCAGACAGCTTCAGCAGTTACAACAACTTGGGCACTGCACTCCAAAAGCAGGGCAAGTTAGAAGAAGCCGCAACCTATTACCAGCAGGCGCTTGCGCTCAATCCAGAGTATGCCAGCGCTCACGATAATCTGGGCACGGTACTGCAAGAACAGGGCAAGGTTGAAGCGGCGATCGCCTCCTATCGACGAGCGCTGGCGCTTGATCCGAATCTTGCCAATGCCTATAACAATCTAGGATCGGCACTTCAGGCACAGGGACGCGTTGATGAAGCGATCGCCAGTTGCCTACAAGCGATTCAACTTCAGCCTGATCATGCAGATGCCCACAATAACTATGCCAGCGGTTTAGTCGATCGAGGAGACTTTGGGACGGCGATCGAATACTACAAACAGGCAATTTATTACAAGCCCAATCACGCCAACGCCCATTTGAACCTGGGCATTGTGCTACTGCTGTTGGGCGACCTCAAGCAGGGCTTTGAAGAATATCACTGGCGCTGGCAGAATCGGCAGTGTGCCTCTCTACGCTACCCGAATGCGTTGTGGGACGGTTCAGACTTGAATGGTAAGGTCATTTTGCTGACCGCAGAGCAAGGCTATGGCGATACGATTCAGTTTGCGCGGTATGCCAGCCTGGTTGCTCAACGAGGCGGGCATGTGGTGATTGCTTGCCAAAAACCGCTGCTACGGTTGCTCAACACGATTCCAGGCATCGATCGCTGTGTCGATCGCGCCAATGTCGATGTCCAGACGCATGTTCACGCACCGTTACTGGATTTACCACTGCTGCTGGGAACCACACTAGAAACGATTCCCAGTGACGTGCCCTACCTTACCCCATCCAGCGACTTTCATCTACCGATCGCTGCTGACTGTCTCACACTCCAAACCCCACACCCTACACCCTTCAAAATTGGCATTGTGTGGGCAGCGAATCCAGACAGTTCTACCAGCGGTAAGCGATCGTGTGGGCTAGAACGTTTTCTGTCTCTCCTGAATCTTTCGGGCGTGGCACTCTACAGCCTGCAAAAAAATCCCACTGAAGCGGATTTAGCGCTGCTTGAGGCACATCCAATCGTACAGTTGCATGAACAGTTGCAGGATTTTGCTGATACTGCCGCCGCGATCGCCCAACTGGATCTGGTGATTAGCGTTGATACAGCCGTTGCCCATCTTGCGGGTGCGCTCGGTAAGCCTGTTTGGACGCTGCTGGCAAACGTTGCTGATTGGCGTTGGCTGCGCGATCGCGATGACACACCCTGGTACCCCACTATGCGTCTGTTTCGGCAAGCGCAAGAGGGTGATTGGGATGGGGTTTTTGAGGAAGTTGCAGAGGCGTTGCGATCGGTATTGGAGCAAGGTGAGGGGTTAGGAGTAACCGCAGAGGCGCAGAGACGCAGAGAAATGAAGCCAGCAGTCAGCAGTCAGAATCATCTCTCTTCTCTTACAAGTCAAAGCGCAAAACCCTCCTCTACACCCCACACCCCACACCCCATACCCCACACCACTAATGGTTTCAATCAACTCAAAGCCTGCCGTCATGGTACGTTCCTCTACAACCAAAATGATCTGTACATCGGTCGATCGCTCGAACTGTATGGCGAGTGGAGCGAAGGAGAAGTGGCACTGTTCCAACCGCTGATTCGATCGGGCGACACGGTAGTAGAAGTGGGCGCGAATATTGGTACTCATACCGTCTTTTTTGCGAAAGCGGTGGGTTCTCAGGGTCGTGTATTGGCGATCGAGCCACAGCGCATTGTGTTTCAAACGCTTTGCGCCAACCTTGCATTGAATAGCCTTACGAATGTTCATGCCTATGCGATCGGGCTTGGTGAAGCTCCCGGTTTTGCCCAGATTCCCATACTCGACTATCACCAACTCAATAACTACGGTGGTGTGAGTCTCAGTCACAATGCTGCTGAAACGCAGGCGGTTGGAGAGCAGATCCAGATTGCTACACTCGATAGCTTCGCTTTACCACAGTGCCACCTTCTCAAAATTGATGTGGAAGGCATGGAGCTACAGGTACTTCAAGGCGCAACTGAAACGATTCAGCGCTGTCAACCCATTTTGTACATTGAGAACGATCGTCAGGACAAAGCAACTGCGCTCATTCAATATCTCGTAGCGATCGGCTATGAACTGTACTGGCACTGTCCACCAATTTATAACGTAGACAACTTTTTACAAAATCCACAAAACGTTTTTGGCAACACAATCTCTGTCAATATGCTAGGGCTTTTACCGACACATCGTCTGGCAATCGAAGGTTTGGAGCGCGTGAGCATTGCTGATACGATCGCCAGTATCGGCTAAATACGCTTAGAGGATGTTTTAAAAGTCCAGATGCGTGTAGCTCTGGCGACTGAAGTCGCGGCTACACGCACAAAACCTGCCTACGCAGGTTCCAAAACCCTCGTGCTGAGGTAGTCCGCGCAGGCGGACTTTGTTGATGTAGTCGCGGTTTTAACCGCCAAACACTTTTCAAACAGCCTCTTAAATAAACTGGAGCGCTGAGTTAATCACCGAAGGGAGGTTTTCCGTAGCTTTACGATCCATATTATACTTTGAGAAAACTATACCTATTAGTTATTTTAGTAATCTCTCAGCGTAAGCAATAGAGAGTTTTTTTATTACCGAAGCACTATACTGTCTTCATTCTATGTCCATTGATTCATACTTGCTTTGAGTACTGACTACGAATCGATTGCAGAAACTAGCCTTGATTTGATTGCAATGAAGTAGTGCTCAATAGCCTTGACTAACATTATTTGCCAATCGTTTGCTTATGATTTTTTTTGCTTCTCTTCAGCGATCGCTTAGGCAGCAGTGGCAGCAGTCCGCTTGGTTTCGTCGCATTTGCTTACTCTGTGCTTTCAGCCTGGGTGCGCTGCTGATTATAGTGCCCGCACTATCGCAGCCTGTGACACTAAAACTGTTAATGACCTCTCCCGATGTGCCTCCGTGGAACAAGGTGATGGTCAAAGCGTTTGAAGAGCAAAACCCCGGCATTCGATTACAAATTGTCGAAGGACCTAATCAAACGAACTTGATTGAAGACCTTTATACCTCTGCTTTTCTCTTAGGTGATTCTCCCTATGATCTGATTAATATGGATGTCATTTGGACACCCAAATTTGCTGGAGCGGGATGGCTTCTGGATCTCACCGATAAATTTTCAGAACAGGATTTAGCCGTCTTTTCTACTGCTGATGTCGACGGTGGTAAATACAAAGATCGGCTTTATCGCTTGCCTGTGCGATCGGATGCAGGCGTACTCTACTACCGCAAAGATTTGTTGGCAAAAGCAGGGCTTGAGCCACCGAAAACGTTTGAAGATCTGGTCAAAAGTTCCAAAGCAATCCAGCAACAGGGGGCAGCGCGTTGGGGCTACATTTGGCAAGGGCAGCAATATGAAGGCTCTGCTGCCATGTTTGTAGAGGTGCTTCAAGGCTTCGGTGGCTTTTGGGTCAACCCTGAAACGCTAGACGTGGGACTCGATCGCCCAGAAGCCATTCAAGCCGTCAAGTTTCTTCGCAGCACGGTCGATCAGGGCATCTCTCCGCCCGGAGTGACCAACTACATTGAAGAAGATACTCGCCAGATTTTTCAAAGTGGTCAAGCGGTGTTTCTTCGCAGTTGGCCCTACGTTTGGACCCTGGCAAATGCCGACAAATCACCAATCAAGGGCAAAATTGGCATCATGCCGCTCTTGGGCACACCGGGACATCCCGGTGGTTCTTGCCTGGGTGGGTGGGGTTTGGGCATTGCCAAAACCTCAAAACATCCGAAAGAAGCCCTGACCGCTATTCGCTTCTTGACCAGCGCCGATGCCCAAAAAAGCTTTATTCAGGAAGCGGGCTATGTCCCCAGTCGAAAAGCGCTTTTTAATGATCCAGATATTGTTGGTCGGTACAGTCACTATCCCGAACTGCTTAACGTGGTGAATAAGGCAGTGCTGCGTCCTCCCGTTGCCCAATATGCTCAAGCGTCAGATATTTTACAGCGCTATCTGAGTGCCTCCTTGACCCAACAGCGATCGCCAGAAGAAGCGATGAAAGCAGCGGCGGATGAAACTCGACGACTGTTACAGGCTGGCAAAGTAAACGCGGCATAGAAGTGGTTGGTTTTTAGTTGCTAGTTGTTGGCAGTCAGCGGTCAGCAGTCAGCGGTCAGCGGTCAGGATCAACTCAAAACTCCTTCCCACTCCCCACTCCCCACTCCCCACTCCTACTCCCTACTCCCGCTCTATGCCACCCACTAAAACAAGAACCCTGCGATCGCGCGAACAATGGACTGGCTTGTATCTGATCCTGCCAGCAGTGTTGGTGCTGCTGCTGGTGTTTGCGTATCCGATCGGGCGATCGCTCTGGTTAGGGTTCTTTGCTCAAAACCTTGGCACTGGACTCAAGCCTGTCTTCACGGGCTTTGATAACTATATTCGGATTGCAGGAGACGGACATTTTTGGCAGACGTTTTGGGTCACAGTGCGGTTTACGATCATTTCTGTGGTGCTGGAACTGATCCTGGGCATGGGCATTGCATTGGTGCTAAACGAATCGTTTCGGGGACGGAATGTGCTGCGGACGATCGCCATTATTCCCTGGGCACTGCCAACTGCCCTGATTGCCCTCGGTTGGCGCTGGATTTTCAACGATCAATACGGCATTGCCAATGATATTTTGCTGCGGTTGGGACTGGCGCAAGACGGTGTGAACTGGCTGGGTGAACCGTTCACAGCCACGATCGCGCTCATTTTTGCAGACGTTTGGAAAGCGACACCGTTCATCAGTTTGCTACTGCTGGCAGGGCTACAGTCTATTCCAGGCGATCTTTACGAAGCCTATGCGCTAGAAGGTGCTAACCGCTGGCAGAGCTTTTGGCGGATCACGCTGCCAATGCTGTTGCCCCAAATCATTATTGCAGCGCTCTTTCGCTTTGCTCAGGCGTTTGGCATCTTCGATTTGGTGCAGGTGATGACGGGTGGTGGACCCGGTGGCGCAACAGAGGTTGTGGCGCTTTACATTTACTCCAACGCCATGCGGTATTTAGATTTCGGCTATGGTTCGGCGCTGATTGTGGTTACATTTCTGCTGCTTGTTATCGCTGTAGCGTTGGGCAGTTCGTTGATCATCCGGTATCGTTCTCGCACATCAGGAGCTTTATAGCGTATGGCTACGATACTGAACGGCACTTCACCAACCCAACCGACTCGATCGAAAACGTCCTTCTCGATCGGCAGCGTTTTCTTTTGGGCAGCAGTGGTAGCGATTGCGATCTTTTGCCTTGCGCCGATCCTCTGGCAAGTACTGACTTCATTCAAAGTGAATGAGGACATTTCAGCCGTACCGAATGTGTATCTTCCAACACGGCTGACGCTCAATCATTACATCGAAATTTTTAGTCGTCGTCCGTTTTGGCGCTATATTCTCAACAGCTTTGTGGTGTCATTTATTTCGACGATCGCGTGTTTGGCGATCGGTTCACCCGCTGCCTACGCCCTCGCTCGCTTACGTCCGTTGGGCGGCAAAATTATTCAGGCAGGTATCCTTTTAATCACACTCTTTCCTGGCATTCTGCTGCTTCAGGGACTGCTAGAAATAATTCAAGTACTTCGGCTGGGCAATAACTATTTGGCGTTGATCATTCCTTATACGGCGATTAACTTACCACTCACCATTCTAGTCATGCGGAGCTTCTACGAACAGTTGCCCAAAGACTTAGAAGATGCCGCCAGAGTCGATGGCTACAGTACGCTACAAATGCTTGTACAAATTGTGATGCCGATCACCTTACCTGCCCTTGTGACTACTGGCATTCTTACCTTCATTTTTGCCTGGAATGAATTCATTTTTGCACTCACCTTCATCACTGAAGAAACAATGAAGACCATCCCCGTTGCTTCTGCTCAAATTGGTGGTGCCTCTGTGTTTGAGATTCCCTACGGACCGATCGCTGCTGCTACCGTCGTTGGCACCATCCCCCTTGTCATCCTTGTTCTCATCTTTCAGCGCCAGATTGTGCAAGGGCTGACGGCAGGAGCCGTAAAAGGCTAAAAGCTAAAGGCTAAAACGCTTTTTATCCTTCATCCCTTATCCTTTATCCTTTCCCCCATGTCTCGACTTGAACTCAGAAACCTTAACAAAACATTCACTCCCAAAGTGATCCCCGTTAAAGACATTAGTCTGACCGTTGAAGATGGTGAAGTACTGAGTTTACTGGGACCGTCTGGCTGTGGGAAATCGACGATTTTACGGATGATTGCGGGTTTGGAACAACCCACACGGGGACAGGTGCTTATTGGCGATCGCGATATCACTAACAAACGACCGGGCGATCGCAACATTGCGATGGTGTTTCAAAGCTACGCCCTCTATCCACACATGAACGTGTATGAAAACCTGTGTGCTGGCTTGAAGCTGAAAAAAGTGCCTGCTGATGAAATTGAGCAGCGTGTTACCGAAGTATCGCGGGTGCTGGGGTTAGACGACCTGATGCAGCGCAAACCCGGACAGCTTTCGGGTGGACAGCGTCAGCGCGTTGCCGTTGGTCGGGCACTGGTGCGGCGATCGGATGTGTTTCTGCTAGACGAACCACTCAGCAACCTGGATGCACTCCTGCGAGAGCATGTACGAGCCGACTTGAAGCAAATCTTCCTATCGCAAAATGCACCCGTAGTCTACGTTACGCATGACCAAACGGAAGCAATGACGCTTTCTACTCAGGTTGCCGTGTTAAACAACGGCTATCTCCAACAGCTAGACGCACCAGAGCAAATCTACAATCGTCCGGCAAATCAGTTTGTTGCGGGTTTTGTCGGTAGCCCTCAAATGAATCTATTCACGCTTCCCTGCCAGGGTAACTGTGCGCTATTGGGAGACTTCAAACTGCCGCTACCTGATCTGCCGACCGCACCGCCCCAAATTGTGCTGGGTATGCGCCCGGAGAATGTGCGCCTTGCCGAGACGGAAACCCCACTCTTCAAAGGACAGGTGTTTCTCGTGGAAAACCTGGGGATGCACAATCTTGTCAGTATCAAAGTGCCCAACGCTCAAGGTGAACCGATCGTTCTGCGGCTACTGCTGGCTCCCGATCGCTGGGCAAACCGAGAGTTGTCGCTGACTGTTTTACCCGAAGCAATGCATTGGTTTGACGTGCAAACGGGTGACTCGCTCGTACGACGCTCATAAAGCTCATAAAACATGGAAAAGACTGATGAAGACAGCAACCTTGATGACTTTGACAAAAGCCGAATTGGACACGCTCTATCGACGGAGTGCTGTTGGTCAGTGCCCCAACGGCGACAGCAAGGGAACCCTTATTTTGGCTCCTGGATCAAAAGCCAACCAATGGCTTGCTGCCATCGCTAAGTCGCTGGTTTGGCAAGGAAAAGGCTTTAACCAAGACCAGGGATCGCTGCTGAACAAAGTGCTACCGTTTGGGCTGAAGCTGGTGAAGGCACAGGTCTATCTGGGCGTTAGCTGGATTGATGGGAAGGACGCAATCATTTTGGACTACAGTACAACGTCATTCATTGCCCAAAAAATCCGCGACGAAATTCGACAAATTGCACCTGGCATCTACCTGGGGCGATCGTTTTGGGATCGAACACACATTCTTGACTTTGTGCTGGAGTTCTAAGGATCGTGGATTTAATAAAACCGGATGCTTGCGTAGGATGTGTAAAGCCGTTCCGGCATCCCAGAAAAGCGCAGCGTAACGCATCGCTTCCGGGGGTTGTGATGCGTTACGGCTATCACCTTTAGCGAAGCCATGCCAAAGGCTATACACATCCTACAAAAGCCGATCTTATTTAATTCTCATTGGGAGCATGTCACTTTTGCGCCCTCACCCTAAATCCCTCTCCCTTTTTGGGAGAGGGACTTCAATCCGGTTCGGTTCCCCTTCTCCCCCTTTGGGAGAAGGGGTTAGGGGATGAGGGCAGTTCGGAATCGGCAAAGATGACATGCTCCCATTCTCATTCCTAAGCGGGAAAGAAGACGGCAAAATGTTAACAGTGCAGTCAGTCGTCAAAATTAACACCTCGCCCCTCACACCTCGCTCCTCTCCCGCATCAATCTGGGTCTCGTTTGTAGCGTCTTGGGTTGTGGCGATCGTGCCCCTCCGTTTGCTCCAAATACCAGCGCCGCCACTCTTTAGAACTCCGAATCGCTAACCAAAGCAACAGCAAAGCGATTAAACCGCCCTGCCGAGGTGCGTCTAGCGCAAACAGAACCAGTACAAAGCAGAGTGCATCTTGCGCGAAGACAACCCAGAGCGGAATTTGCTTCAGACGGTAAAACCAGCCCACCTGAACCAGTTGCAAAACCAGGGCAACCAGCCCACCAATGCCGCCCAACAGCCACACTAACCAGGTCGGAATGCCAGCAGCCTGTGCAACCGCCATACCCATAATCGCGCCGACCAAGGGGCTAAAGAGGAGTTGAATAATATGCAGCGATCGCTGCCCCAGACGATCTTTAGAGGCAAAAATTTCTACCAGCGACCAACTGACCAACACACCTAAAACCACGGGCGGCGAAAGATGTGACAGCAGCGGCACTCGTGACCACAAACTGCCTCCATACAGCAACCCAATGAGCAGCAACGGGAGCGCAATCCTCATCCCTCCTGCTGCGGAAGCAGAGAGCACAGCCAGGATTTCAATCATAAGAATGGTCAAACTAGGTTTTGCGTCCTTAGCTGCTAAGGCAGATGCATCTAATGCACAGTAGCAGTGGAAGCCTACCACTTCTAGTTTGACGCAATTTTAGAGTGTCGGTAAATTTAAGAGGCAGGCAATTGAAGCTTTCCCTGACCAGTTTGTCAGAGTCGTTTCATCCTGATAGTGTCGGGGTGTTGCTAACAAAAACCGCCAAGCCTCTCTCGCATCCAGTATGTAGTGCATGCGATCGGGGTAGTAAATTTGCAATAGCTCTCTCACGGCTGGGTAATAATCGGAGTTGATACTTGGGAAAATGTGGTGTTCGGCATGGTAAGAAAAATTCAAATGCAGCCGATCAACGATCTTTGGCACCCGGAGCGAAACACTATTAACAAGCGGATCGTTAACGGCTGTCAGAGGACAAACCAAATGCTGAGTGTAAATGTAGAAAATCATAATGCTATAGCCAACCCAAATCGGCAGCAGATAGCTCATAACAATTTTCACGAGGCTAAATTGAAGATAGGACAAAATGCCCAAATGCAACACTAAGATCACCAGAAACTCGCCTGCGATCGCTAGCCGTTCTTTTGCTTTAACTTTAAAGGCGGCAGGAAGGTAATCAACTGTTTCACGATTAAACAAAAGTACCGAAGTCAAGTTGCGGAACGCATAAAAGCCCCAGGCTGCCGCCATGCCAACAACTAAACCGATCGGATGAACTTCAAAGGAGGGAAAGCATAAGTTTTGCAGCCATTTTCCCCAAGTTTTGGGCTGAGTGTGTAAATAATTACGGTCAGGATCACTGAGAGAATTTGTCGTATTGTGGTGCACTCGATTATGTAATAGTTTCCACAGTGTCGGCGGCATCCATAGTATTGTTTGCCCCAAGAGGCTGAGCACACCGATCAAGCGGTGATTTCGAGCTACAGTGCCATGCATAAGGTCGTGGCAGCTAAATGCCAGAACAGCAACGCTATTCCCCATGATTAGGGCTAACGGCAGATAAAGCCACAAAAGACGGATATCCCAGCGATCGAGTTTGTCAGCGATCGCCCAACCCAACACCAGGATCGCCAGATTGATGCACAGAATCACCGCTTTGCTGGCATCTGGGAAAAATGCTTCTGGTGGTAAAAGAGGGCGCAGCTTTTTGGCATATACCGATTGATGAGTTAATGCTTGGTCGGTCGGTACAGTCATATATCCTCTTGAATTCAATCAAGTGTAGCTTTGTTTTAAATCCTAAAGAACGTGAGAAATTTTTTCTTTTTGTAGTAGCGTAATAGTCTGTTCAGAGCTAATTGGAGGTTCAGTATGAAGACCGCTCCTGAGCTACAAAATATTCCAAGAGACATCCCTCTAACGACAGATTTCGCTCAAAAAAGTCAGCTCGGCTACAAAGTAACTCGTAGCATGGCTAGAGTGCTCAATGCGTCTCACATGGCACTTGCAGAAGCCTACATCAACGGTTTGGAAATACCGGATTCACTACTGCAAAGGTCGATTCATGCCTCTATGCCTGTCTTATTCAAACACGCCCCTGGTGTGCTGGCTCCCTATGAATGGGTCTTAAATGAGACCAATCGGATTGCTGAAGGTTCACGGGAACTGATGAAAGTTCAGTACGACCTACCCCAAGCAATGCTTAACCAAATGCTGGGAGATTGGAAGCTCATTTATCCTAAATACAGCATGGGTTTATGGGAAAACGGTGCCGTCGATTTGGAAGAATCTCAAAAACACATGATCGATCAGGTAATTAATCGCTTAGGCATTGAAGATGGCGATCATATCCTGGATTTTGGTTGCGGTTGGGGCTGTGTGCCTAACTACATCCTTTCTAAGTTTCCAAATGTGCGTTTTACGGGGCTGAACTTAAGCCATGAGCAATGTGAATACATGCGTCGCAAAATGCAAGACCCTGAAAGCTACTTGAGTTCAGGTCGCTTTACACTGTACGAGGGTGATTTGAACGATGCTCAGTTTCCAGAAAAATTTGACAAGATTCTCTCGATCGGTGTTTTTTGCCATGTTGGCAATCTGACACAAGCCTTTCAAAAGCTAGCATCACTGCTTAGAAGTGGCGGCAAGGTTTTTATTCACATCATTACTGTGCGTATTCCGAACAATTTTTCATCTGGTTTCACGCACAAGTACATTTTTCCCAACGGTCGTTACTGGAATTACGATGCAGTTCCTAACCATAATCAGGATCTTAAAACAGTTCAACGATGGTACATCAATGGTACGAATTACCATCAGACCGCTATGACCTGGCTACAGCGCTTTGACAGCAGCCAAGAAACGGTCAAGCATTTAGATTATGGTATGGATTACGCCAAGTTTCGTCGCATGTGGCGCTTTTACATGCTGCTGTTGGGGACAATTTTTGCAACGTCTGACGGTGAATATAATGGGAATGGTCAATATCTCATGGTGCATACGTAATTGATTGAAAAGCAGCTTCTCAACCTGCGATCGGCTGTATTACCCGGTCAAACCCCTTACTTGGCTGCTTACCTGGAGCAGGGAGATGGCACTCCGCTCTTGATGCTGCATGGGTTTTTAGGTGATGCAACCAACTGGTTACCGCTGATGGGGCGGTTGAGCGCTCACGTTCGTTGCATCAGTCTAGACTTGTTGGGCTTTGGCGATTCTGCAAAGCCCTCCATTCGGTATGACATTGCTCAAGAAGTTGCCTTTGTCCACCAGGTTTTGGCAGCGCTTAGCCTCGAGTCGTGCTACATTCTGGGGCATTCGTTTGGTGGATGGGTGGGGGCAGCCTATGCTCTGGCATATCCAGAGACAGTCAAAGGGTTGCTGCTGGCGGCTCCGGCGGGCATTCGAGACGATAGCTTTTGTGGACGTTACGACCATCTTCGCCCTTTACTTTGGCGCACTCCGGCTGTGGATTGGGCACTAAATTTGGCAAAGCCGATCGCCGCCAGTATTGGTCAACGCTCAGCCGTAGAGCAAATCGCCTGGTTTCGACGCGAACTGATGGCACAGCCCGCTGCCTGCTCCTTTTTGCTCGATCGCCTGCGCCCCGAAGACGCGATCGACACAGTGGAGAAAGATATCTATCGTCTACAAGTGCCAACGCTGGTGATAACCGGCGATCGTGACGAGACGATTCCTCTGTGGCACTCGCAAACGTATGCCAACGAAATTCCAGGTGCACAACTGGCAGTCATCCCCAACGCCGATCATGCCCTGCCGCAAAAGTACGCTGCCGAACTGGCTGAGTTGATTGTGCCCTTTGTGCTGGCTGAGCGTCCAAACGCGGTGGGTATAGGCTAAAGCAATCTACGATAGCGATCGCAGCCGTGCTTTGTACGCAGCGCTATCCAGCCCCGCTCCGTTTGCCATCGTAGGGTTAACTGCTTGTTTCAGGCGAGCCACACGGTCAGCCGTTGCTGGGTGAGTACTCAAGAACGTCGGTGTGGCAGATTGCTTTAGCAGCTTGCTCATAAATGCGGGTGCTGCCGACTGAGCATAGCCCGCTCGTCCCAGCATATTCATACCTGCCTGGTCTGCTTCAAATTCTGCATTGCGGCTATGTGGGCGACTGAGCGCTAGGGTTGTCCCCAGGTTCACGATCGTGTTGTTGTTTACTTTAGCAAGTGTTGCGACACCCTGTAATGTTGCTTCTTCTTTTAATTGGTTCACCAGATGTCGCCGGACAATATGCCCCGTCTCGTGCCCAATCACGCTGGCAAGCTGTGCCTCATTATCGGCTGTCTTCATCAGCCCAGTAGTCACATAAACAAAGCCACCCATCGTTGCAAAGGCGTTGACGCTCTTATCATCCACAATTTGGTACGTGTAAGGAATTTGCGTCCGTCCGCTCTGCGCCGCCAACCGTTGACCAATCTGATTCACATACTGATTAAGCTCAGCGCCGCGATAAAGTCGAAACTGGCGTGTGATCGTTTGCTCGTTCATCTGCTTGCCGATCGCCACTTCCTGCTGGTCAGACAAATTGGCAAGCTGGATGACCTGTATGCCACTCGGAATCACGCGGATGATGTCGCCTAACGAAAAGGCACGCACCAGCAGCGGTTGACCAAACCATATACCCAGAGCGACAGCAACCGAGAGTAGCGGATAGACCCAGGAGCGGCGAAAGAATGATTCAGAGAGCTTCAGCATGGCTAGATGGTGGCAGTGAGAAGAATTAAAGTCATCGATCGAGAAACGGTTCGCCTCATACTTACCCTGGCTGGCACGTTAGCAGCAAGGCTAAGCAGTGACATCTTTCAAAAAAGTAACCGATCGTCGGCTCATTTGGAACGCACAAACAGAGCGAAAGAGTCAAACTGACGGATCAGCGGCAGGCAATGATGGCTATCTAAAGCAAAGGTGATTCAGTGTCTTACTTAAACATGCCCTGAATGATCTGCCTGTGAACTTAAACGACCGTCAAGCAACCCTTTTTGTTCCTCAAACGGGTAGCAGACCGTCACCTGAAGCGCTAGAGTGAAAGGTATGGGCGATAACAGTACTAGCTATAAAATTGTCAGCGATAACCGTCAGGCTCGCTATCTCTACGAAATTCTCGAAACCTACGAGGCAGGCATCGAACTGATGGGCACGGAGGTTAAATCCATTCGCGCAGGTAAAGTCAACCTGCGCGATGGCTTTGCGCTCATTCGCAATGGTGAGATTCTGCTGCTGAATGTGCACGTTTCGCCGCACCAAACAGCCAGTCAGACCTTTAACCACGAACCCACTCGTACCCGCAAGCTGTTGCTGCACCGCGAAGAAATCCGCAAGCTCATCGGCAAGGTCGAGCAGCAAGGGCTAACGCTGGTGCCGCTCAAAATGTACATGAAGCGCGGCTGGGTGAAGGTTGATCTGGCACTGGTACGGGGCAAAAAGCTGCACGACAAGCGCGAAGATATCAAGAAACGAGAAGATCAGCGTACCATGCAGCGCGCACTGAAGAACTTCTAAGCGATCGCGCTTACGTTAGTCCTCTATACCTCTTCCTGCGGTTCATCGGCTCGATTGTAGTAGCTCGCAATGAGAGCAATCATCAACCACCAAAGAGTATTGACCTGGGGACGGTACCAGACGGTATCTACCAACCCGTGACCGAGCAATCCAACGAGGGTAGCGATCGCGCCCATGAGCCAGAAGCCATCCTGATTTCTCACTGTCCGCAACCGCTGTAGTTGGCTCCAACCAAGATTAAACGTGACCAGCAAGAGCCAAACAAAACAGGTGAGACCGATAATGCCAGTTTCAACCGCAATTTCGAGCGGAATGGAGTAAGCGCTGAGGGCACTAAAGCGAGGGCGCTGGTAGCGCGGGTAGATGCTGTTGAAGGCGACGTTACCCGGACCAATGCCTAGAATCGGTCGGTCTTGGATCATCTGGATGACGGCTGTCCAGACATTGATGCGGAAGTTATTGCTGCTGTCGTTGCGTCCCACGAAAATGGTGCTGAAGCGATCGCGGAGTGGCGCTACGACCAGAACCGCTAAGACAATCACGGCGGCGATAGTTCCCAAGCCAAGAGGCAACGCTAGCGTGCGCCAAAAGCGCGGTAAAGCCACACTCCACCAATGGAACAGCAACGCTAAGAGCACGAGCATCATGACGGCAAAGCCAATCCATCCACCTCTACTACCTGTGTAGTAAAGGCAAGTCGCGTTCACAACAACCATTGTCATCGCCAGAAGTTTCGGTCCCCACCGTCGCCAAGCAAAGACGGCAACGATGCTCAGCGCGATCGCTGGCAGCAGATACGCAGCCAGCAAATTCGGATTGCCCAAATAGCTGTAAACGCGCGGTTCCTTGGCAGAAGGAGAGGTCGGATCAACCCAGGTTGCGAGAGCGGCAACCCCAGAGATTTTCTGCTGGATGCCATAACAACTGACTAGCAGCGCCGCATGTAAATAGATCCCAATCACCCACGAACGGACGCGGGGCGATCGCAGCACCCTTGCCATCAGCGCAAATAAAATCAGGTAGAGCGTCAGCTTGCTCAACCCTGTAAATGCCGCTCGTTTAACCGGAGACAAAGCAGTTGCTGCGGCTGAAATCCCCCAATACAGCACGACCAGAAAATGAATCGGTGTCGCCAATGGAGACGAGCGACCGGGACTGGTAACATCATGCCAAAAGCGCTGGAGCGATCGCGGCTCTGTTTGAGGATCGATCGCGGCTCGCACCTCAGTTGCATCCTCATCGGACACGGTTAATAGCACCCAGAAGCCAGCGCAGGCAACGAGCAAGACCGCAAGCGAACTCTTGTCGTCTGAAACAAACGGGGCGATCGCAAACACCAGGCTCACCAAAACGGCTCCCAGTAAATCGCCCCACCGCAGCATAAAACTACTCTGCCGCCAACGTCGTAGTGGACTCAGCAAGCGATTCAGATAACTGGCACTACGCCACTGCTCAAACGACAGCGTCGATAATGTCAGGTGTTGCCAGAGAGCGTTCATAGGTGCGCCAATCATTGAGATGGTCTCTGGCTATTTTAGGGGACACGGTGAGGGTTTTGAGTTCAAATAGGAAAATAAGAGTACGTGACATCAGGTTGCATCAGAATCTGGAAACGATCGCATTGAGAGCGTAGTTGACTGAATGGCAGCGATCAACCCAAAAAAATTTCTACAATAGTGAGAGAAACTTCTGATCCCTCACTCCGTACCCCTCACCACTCATCCCCTACCCCTCATGGCACAACAACTAAAGCGATGGGAGTCTCCCCGCCGCGAAGGACGAAACGACAAAGGCAAGGGCGGCTCTGCCCGCCAACGACAGCGCCGCAAGCAGTTTCAAGCACTGCGGCAAAAGCTGAAAGACCAGTCGGACAATCAAAACAAAAAGCGGGGCGGCAATGATGCTTCCCCGCTTTTTTGATCAGCTAACGGCTAAGTTGAGTGACGGCTAGTATCCTTTGCATCTTCACCAAGATCCCTTGCCTGTCCGCTCCAACGTGTTGTTAGACCGCGCTTCCGCGATAAGTTCACGACTTCTCTGCCACTTTCTGCTTCTTTCTTGCGTAGGTCTGCAAAGATTGCGCCCAAATCATAGTTGAAGGATTTCGCATACTCTTCACGAATTCGGTGAATCTCTTCAACGATCTCATCTGTCCACATGACCTAATCTCTCATTAGTTCGTTGGGTGTGCAAAGGATAGGCAGCACATAGCCAAAGTCGAGACTAATCTCCACCAACTTCCCCTGAATTTGAGCATTAGCAATATGTTTGTGATTCCAGGTTAACAGCTAATCCATGCTGTGTATGGTAGCGACTGCAATGTGGATTGCGTCTACCTTCGCCTTTGAAGGAAGGCTACTTTGAGCAAGAAATTGTGTAGCTAAATCTCTCTGGTGTAGGTCATTAGCGAGAAACATCTGCATCTTTTCAAAATCCAGCCATTACTATGAAAAAGCCCTACACCGTTGAAGTGCAGGGCATAGATTAGAGATTGAGCAGCTTTTAAGCGACGATCGATTCCAGTAATCGTTCTGCTTGCGTTGCCGGATGAACCACAACGTTATTGTCATCATCTAGATCAACGATCGCCGTATCCCCATCCTTGATGGTTCCTGACAGCAATGCTTCTGCTAGAGCATCTTCGAGCAGGCGGGTAATGACTCGACGAAGCGATCGGGCACCGTAGCTAGGATTGTAGCCTTCCACCACCAAGCGATCCTTGACGCGATCGGTGACTTGCAGGGCAATGCCGCGATCGGTGAGATTGGTCGCTACGTCACGGATGAGCAGATCAGCAATTTGCTTCACTTCGTCACGAGTCAGTTGACGGAAGACGATGATCTCATCCAGACGATTCAGGAATTCGGGACGGAAGACCTGTTTCAGCTCTTCGTTTACCGATGCTTGCATCCGGCTGTATTGGGCATCAGCCTGACTGGCAAACTCAAAGCCAAACCCACTGCCACCTTTTTCAACCACTCTGGAACCGACGTTAGAGGTCATGATGACCAGCGTGTTGTTGAAGTTAACGGTACGCCCTTGAGCATCGGTCAAACGACCCTCATCCAGCAGTTGCAGCATGAGGTTGAATACATCGGGATGAGCCTTCTCGATTTCGTCGAAGAGCACCACCGAGTAAGGCTTGCGCCGTACTGCTTCGGTCAACTGTCCGCCTTCACCATAACCAACGTAGCCGGGAGGTGAACCGATGAGTTTGGACACCGTGTGCCCTTCCATAAACTCAGACATATCGAGTCGAATCATGGCATCTTCAGAACCAAAGACATTGGCTGCTAGAGCTTTTGCTAGTTCCGTTTTGCCCACACCTGTAGGACCCGAAAAGAAGAAGCTAGCGATCGGGCGATCGGGACTCTTCAGCCCCACCCGTGCCCGTCGCAACGCCCGTGAAGCGGCTTTAACTGCCTCATCCTGACCAATGACCCGCTCATGCAGCGCATCTTCCAGGTACAGTAATTGCTCTGACTCCAATTCGGTGAGTTTCCGAACAGGAACGCCTGTCCATGAGGCGACAATATGGGCGATGTCGTCTTCAGTAACAGACGGGGAGTGGGGAGTAGGGAGTGGGGAGTCGGAAAGTGTTCCCTCCGCCTCTTTCGTCTGCTGACCGCTAACCGCTGACCGCTGACCGCTGATCTGTGCTTCTAGCTCCAACTCTCGATCGCGCAGTTTTCCAGCCGTGTCGAAATCTTGAGCATTGACAGCTTCTTCTTTATCCTTTGTCACCTGCCGCAGTTCTTTGCGAAACGCTTTGGTAGGTGAGTGCTGGGTGTGTGCCAGTCGGACGCGAGAACCCGCTTCATCAATGAGGTCGATCGCCTTGTCGGGTAGATGCCGATCGGCAATGTAGCGATCGGAGAGCGTCGCAGCAGCAACCAGTGCGGTATCTTCGATTCTGACCTTGTGGAACTGCTCGTAGCGATCGCGCAAGCCGAACAGAATCTCGATCGTTTCAGTCACGCTAGGTGCAGCTACTTTGACAGGCTGAAAACGACGTTCTAGCGCAGCATCACGCTCAATGTACTGGCGATATTCATCCAGCGTCGTGGCACCCAAGCATTGCATTGCACCTCGTGCTAGTGCAGGCTTGAGCAGGTTGGCGGCATCCATACCGCCTTCTGTGCCACCTGCACCAACCAGCGTGTGCACTTCGTCGATGAACAGGATGATGTTGCCGTTGGTTTGCACCTCTTCCACCACTTTCTTCAGGCGTTCTTCAAAGTCGCCCCGAAAGCGTGTGCCAGAGATGAGCGCGCCCATGTCTAAACTGACAACCTGCTTGTTTTCCAGATTTTCGGGCACGTCGCGGTTGACAATCCGCTGGGCGAGTCCTTCGGCGATCGCAGTCTTGCCCACACCGGGTTCCCCAATCAGAATAGGGTTGTTTTTCGTGCGGCGACCGAGAATTTGGACGACCCGCTCGATTTCAGATTGGCGACCCACGATGGGATCAAGCTTGCCTTCAGCAGCCAGTTTCGTCAGGTTTGTGCTAAATTCTTCCAGTGTTACAGCTTGTGCGTTGCCACGATTGAAGGAGTCGTTTTGTCCGCCTCCAACCGAAGCGGCGACAGCTTCTCCGATCGTTTGGGAGCCGATCGCCTGAAGCATATGGTCTTGAACAGCCAATGCATCGACACTCAAATTTTGCAGTACTTTGATAGCAACCGTTTCATTGCCTTGAGTCAGTGCCAGCAGCAAATGTTCAGGACTGACGTGATTTTGCCCAAGCTGCTTGGCTTGCTGCATTGCTTCGGCAAACATCCGCTTCACTCTAGGAGTAAACGGCAGTTCAGCAGGGATGGTACCCGTCCCGCGTCCGGTCATCTTTTCGCACTCAAGGCGTGCAGCATCTAACGTGATGCCCAATTTCGTTAATAGTTGAGCGGCAAGGCTCGTGCCTTCTCGAAGAATGCCTAGCAGTATCTGCTCAGTACCCACCAGGTTATGCCCCTGACGACGGGCTTCTTCCTGGGACAACATGACTGCCCGGATAGCTTTTTCTGTGAATAGTTCAAACATGATTGGTTCTCCTACCACGCCGTTTGTAGCGATGAATGAGACAACTGACAGAGCAAGAGGCGGTGGTTAGAAGGACATCGCTGTAGCCCAGATCCTCAGTTGTGATGAATCGGATCAGTTGCAGTAGTGGGGTTCGGCTCCCCATGAGACCGTATGTACTTTTGTGTTCTAATTACTGTTACTCTATCGCTGGCAACGCCGCTATGGCAGTAGGGAAAGCCGTATGCCCAGGGGCGGTAGTGAGACAGGTGTGGGGTGTGGGGTGTGGGGTGTGGGGTGTAGGAAGAAGTGTTGAATGGCTCCCTCTCCTGCTTCCCTTGCTTCCCCTGCTTCCCCTGCTCCCCTGCTCCCTTGCTTCCCCTGCTTCCCCTGCTCCCTTGCTTCCCCTGCTCCTGCCTCCTTGACCGCCTTCACATTACAGGGCATTACGCAGGGCGTTACTAGCTGCTATGCGACGGGTAGAATAAATTGCCAGACAGCACAGGATAGGAATCCTGCCAATGACGCTTCCCCCCGACTCGTTGACTGCTGCACTACAACTTCATCGTAATGGACGCACTGCTGAGGCGGAATCTGCCTACCGCCAGATCATTGCACAGCAGCCACGTGCGGTAGATGCACTGAATCTTTTGGGTGCCTTGGTCTATCAGCAAAGCCGCTTTGAAGACGCGATCGCCTGCTTTGAAACAGTCTTAACCCTGCAACCTGATAGCCCGGATGCGTACAACAGCCTGGGCATCGCCTTGAAGGGGCAGGGCAAACTAGAAGCGGCGATCGCGCACTATCAGCAGGTACTCACTCTTCAGCCCGATCATGTAGAAGCGTTGAACAATCTCGGCAATGCACTCAAAGAGTTAGGTGATTTGGACGGAGCGATCGCCGTATACCAGCAAGCGCTCATCCTGCGACCGCACTACCCCGAAGCGCACAACAACCTGGGTATTGCGCTGAAAGACCAGGGACAGCTAGAAAACGCGATCGCCCGCTATCGAGAAGCGATTCTTTTGAAGCCCAATTATGCAGAGGCTCACCATAATCTGGGAGTCGCACTTCAGCGTCAAGGGCACTTAGAAGACGCAACTCATTACTATCAACAGGCGATCGCGTTCAAAGCTAACTATCCTGAAGCTCACCATGCATGGGGTAATACGCTTCAGCAGCAGGGTCATTTGGAAGCGGCGATCGGTCACTATCAGCAGGCGATCGCGCTCAAACCAACGTATGCCGAGGCATATCATGGGCTGGCAAATGCTTTGCAGCAGCAGGGCAAGCTAGACGAGGCGATCGCGGCTTACAACGATGCGCTGACGCTGCGGGATGATTACCCCGAAGTACACAACAATCTGGGTAATGCCTTACAGGAACAAGGCAAGTTTGATGAGGCGATCACGCATTACCAGCGGGCACTCACCTTGCGATCGCGCTTTGCCGAAGCACACAGCAACCTGGGTTCAGTGCTGAAAGAACAGCGCAAGTTTGACGAGGCGATCGCTCACTTTCACGAAGCGCTTGCCATTCGACTCGACTACGCAGAAGTGCATAACAACCTGGGCAACACCTACCAGGATCAAGGCAAGCTGGAAGCGGCGATCGACTGTTACCGTCAGGCGCTGGCGATCAATCCCAACTATGCCGAAATTCGTAGCAATTTGGGCAATTTGCTCCAGCAGGAAGGTGAGTTTACAGAGGCGTTTGAGCATTTGGAAGCAGCGATCGCGGTTCAGCCCGATTACACAGGCGCTTACAACAACCTCGGCATTGCTCGACGTAATCACGGTGACATTGAAGCTGCCTTCGCCGCCTACGAACAGGCACTGGCGCTCAATCCAGAGTTTGTGGAAGCGCAGTGGAACAAAGCCCTCACTCAACTGTTTACTGGTGATTTAGCGCAAGGCTTTGCTGGCTACGAATGGCGCTTGCAGTGGAGCAAATTTCAGGAGCAAAACCCACCGCGATCGTTCCCCCAACCCCGCTGGGACGGGACTCCATTAGACGGCAAAACCATCCTGCTCTACACCGAACAGGGCATGGGCGATACCATTCAGTTTATTCGCTATGCATCACTGGTTGCCCAGCGTGGCGGACAAGTCATCGTCGAGTGTCAACCTCTTCTGATCAATCTGCTACAGGGCGTTGCAGGCATTCAGCAGCTCATTCCCTACGGTACGCCTCTCCCAGCCTTTGATGTTCATGCTCCTCTGATGAGCCTCCCCTACCTCTTCGGCACCACGCTGGAGACTATTCCCGCCGCTATCCCTTACCTCGAACTACCAATATCCGGTAATCCCTCCTCCCCTCACTCCTCTCTCCTCACCCCTCACTCCTCTCTCAAAATCGGCATCGTCTGGCAAGGCAACCCGCAGAACCCCTACAATCGCTGCCGTGCCTGTCCGCTAGAGTTGCTGCTAACATTGGCAGCGTTGCCCAATGTCACACTCTACAGCCTGCAAAAAGAGCCATCTCTGCTAGATCAGCAGCACTTGCAAGCACCTGCCAATGTGCACGATTTGCGGGAACATCTCCAAGATTTTGTTGATACCGCTGCCATCATTCATCAGCTTGATCTCGTTATTAGTGTTGATACCGCGATCGCGCATCTGGCAGGCGCTTTAGGCAAAGCCGTCTGGCTGTTGCTGCCGTTCGCTCCCGACTGGCGCTGGATGCAACAACGAGACGATAGCCCCTGGTATCCCACTATGCATTTGTTTCGTCAGCCTGCATACGGCGATTGGGACGGTGTTTTAGAGGCAGTGAAGGGAGCATTGATTGAAGGACACGTGGGGAACCGCAGAGACGCAGAGACGCAGAGGCAGAAAGCGGGCGGGGGAGGCACGGGAAGCACGGGAGGCACGGGAAGCACGGGAGGCACGGGAAGCAGAGAGAGCCATTTAAGACACTCCACCACCGACCCTCCACTCCCCGCTCCCCACTCCCCACTGCCACAGGCACTCAAAGAGGCTGTGCGCCATCATCAAGCAGGGCGCTACCGCGAGGCAGAGCGGCTGTGTCGTCAAGTTTTAGAGAAGCAGCCAGAGCAGTCGGATGCATGGCATTTGTTGGGCATGATTGCTCATCAGGAGCGGCACTTTGACGCAGCGATCGCTGCCTATCGTCGTGCACTGGCAACCAATTCTGACAACTATGACACTTACAACAATCTGGCAGTCGCGCTTCAGGAGCAAGACCGCATTGACGACGCGATCGCGCATTACGAAAAAGCGATCGCCCTCAAGCCCAACTATGCCGACGCTCACAACAATTTTGCGAATGCCCTACGTCACAAAGGACGGACGGATGAGGCGATCGCGCACTATCAGCAAGCGATCGCCATTCGACCCAACTATGCCGATGCTCACAACAATTTGGGACTCATCTACTTCGCGCAGGGAAGCTTTGAACAGGCAGCCGCTTGCTATCGACAGGCGATCGCAGTGAAGCCAGATTTTCCGCAGGCGCACAACCATTTGGGTAATGCACTGAAAGAACTAGGCGATTTTGACCAGGCGATCGCGCATTACGAACGGGCGATCGCGCTAAAGCCAGACTACGCCAAGGCGTTCAACAACTGGGGCAACATTTTTCGCGATCGGGGTGCATTGCAAGAAGCGGTGCATTATTACAACCGGGCAACCGCGATCGAGCCAGACTTTGCAGAAGCACACTGGAACAAAGCGCTAACACTGTTGCTGAACGGCGAATTGCAGCCCGGTTTTGCTGAATACGAATGGCGCTGGCAAGTTAAACTGCCCACCTTTCAACCTCAGCGCCCCTTCTCACAGCCTCGCTGGGACGGTTCATCCCTCAATGGCAAAACCATCTTCCTGCACGCCGAACAGGGCATGGGCGACATGATCCAGTTCGTCCGCTATGTGCCGCTAGTGGCTCAGCGTGGTGGACGAATTATTTTGGAATGCCATGCGCCTTTGATGAACCTATTCAAGAGTCTGCCTGATATTCAGGCGATCGTCTCCTACGGTAGTGCTCCTCCTGCATTCGATGTCCACGCACCCCTTATGAGCCTGCCAAACATTCTTGGTATCAGTCTCGACACGATTCCTGCCGATATTCCTTACCTCCAACTACCAACATCTGACACTCTCCCCTCCCCTCACTCCTCTCTCAAGATCGGTATCGTCTGGGAAGGCAATCCACAAAATCCTTACAACCGCACTCGCGCCTGTCCGTTAGATCAGCTTTTATCGCTAACGGATGTTCCTGACATTACTCTGTATAGTCTGCAAAAAGAACTGTCTCCTGACGATCAAGCACAGTTGCAGACATATCCCCACGTACACGATTTACGAGAACACTTACACGATTTTGTTGATACTGCGCTTTTGATCAACCAGCTTGATGTCATCATCGCTGTTGATACGTCGGTTGCCCATCTGGCAGGGGCTTTGGGTAAAACTGTCTGGCTACTGCTGCCCTTCGCCCCCGACTGGCGTTGGATGCTCAAGCGCGACGATAGCCCCTGGTATCCTACGATGCGCCTGTTTCGCCAATCAGTGTACGGTGACTGGGGCAGTGTCATGGGGGCAGTGAAGGAGGCGTTGATTGAAAGAGAAGCAGTAGGGAACCGCAGAGGCGCAGAGACGCGGAGGCGGAAAGCGGTTAGCCGTCAGCGGTCAGCGGTCAGCCGTCAGCCGTCAGCGGTAACTCAAAACTCTCCCACACCCCACACCCCACTCCCTACTCCCCACACCCCACTCCCTACTCCCCACACCCCACTCCCTACTCCCCACACCCCACTCCCCACTCCTCACTCCCTCATCTCCTCTGCCCTTCAGCACTACCATCATGGCAAGTTCGCTGAAGCTGAACGGGTGTGTCGTCAAATCCTTCAGCAGCAGCCCGATCGCGTAGAAGCACTACAAATTCTGGGTGTTGCTTTGTGTGGCGCAGGGCGGTCAGGGGCGGCAATTCCCTACCTTCAGCGAGTGGTGCAACTACAGCCTGATGCCGCTGAAGCGTGGTGCAATTTGGGAACGGCGTTGCAGGAGGAGGGCAGACATGAGGAGGCGATCGCCCATTTCAACCGTGCGATCGCGCTCAAACCAGATTACGCAGACGCTCACTACAATCTAGCGTTGGTGCTGCAAGCGCAAGATCGGCTAGAAGATGCCTTGTTTCACAGCCAGCAGGCGATCGCGCTGAAACCTGAGTTTGCGGATGCTTATTACAATCAGGGCTTTCTCTTGCGACGGTTGGGGCTGGTAGAGGCGGCGATCGCGCACTATGGTACGGCAATTCAGCTTGCCCCTGATTCAGCCGGAGCGCACAAAAACCTGGGTCACGCTTTATTACTCACAGGCGCTTTGCAGCAGGGCTTTCAGGAATATGAGTGGCGTTGGCGACAAGCAGGTTGGGAACCTCGTGCGTTTTCACAACCACTTTGGGATGGATCGCCTTTAGACGGTAAGACGGTTCTGCTTCACGCAGAGCAAGGGTTTGGGGATACGATTCAATTCATTCGCTATGCCGCGTTAGTGCGCGATCGGGGTGGACGAGTGATCGTCGAGTGCCAGCCAGCCCTCTTGCGGTTGCTCGAAACAGGAGCAGGGATTGACCAATTGCTTGCTCAAGGTACATCTCTGCCTACGTTTGATGTTCATGCGCCGCTATTGAGTCTACCTCATCTTCTCGGTACAACCCTGGAGACGATTCCCGCGTCTGTTGCTTACCTGTCTTCACCGACCGACCGTTCGTTGCGCTTGGAGACTCCCCTGGGAACTCGTTTCAAAGTCGGCATTGCTTGGACGGGCAATCCTGAGCACAAAAACAATCGCGATCGCGCCTGTGCGATCGATCAGTTTCAACGACTGTGCGAATTGCCTGGAGTGTCTTTCTTTAGTTTGCAAAAAGGTGCCGCTGTCGCCGATCTACAGACCCTTGCGCCATTGCCCATTCAGGATCTGAGTCAGTCATTGCACGATTTTGCTGACACAGCCGCCGCGATCGCGCAACTCGATTTGGTCATCACGATCGATACGGCAGTTGCCCATCTAGCAGGCGCATTGGGTAAGCCCGTTTGGTTACTCCTCTCATTTGCTCCTGATTGGCGCTGGCTGCTAGAGCGCGACGATAGCCCCTGGTATCCCACCATGCGCCTGTTTCGGCAACGACAACGAGGAAGCTGGCAAGGGGTGTTTGAGCGGGTTGCAGCAGATTTATGGCTATTGGCAGAATGTCAGCAGTAAGGAGCGGTCAGCGGTCAGCCGTCAGCGGTCAGCCGTCAGCGGTCAGCCGTCAGCGATGATGGTAGGATTGGCTGCTAACAGCTCCTCAAAACCATGAACATCGCTAATCTGCAATTTTTTCCAGTAGCACCTGGCTGCCTTGGTAGAGTCGCTTGAGCTTACTGCTAAAGAGGGTCATAAAAGCATCGATCGCACTTTTAGGTGGCATATCGGTCATGCTGGATAATGGTTTCAGTTCATAATCTGCAAACACAATGACACCGCCGACTGTGAGACATCCCCAACTCAGTACGGCTATTTCGAGCGTTTCACTAGCAGTTGTCATGCTGCCAATATAGATTAATTGATAGCTGTGAAATGGCTGCGATCGCAGCACGTCATGAGGCTGACCAGCAATTTTATGCACTTTTTCAGCAGCACCTGTACGAGCAATATTCGCCTCAAAGCGCTCTAAGATTGGTTGCCCGTCAGACAGCTTTTCAAAGCGATCGACACAGGTAATTGTTGCATCTGGTTGAAGTAAAACATTGTCCAATAGCCAGCATGTAATGCGACCATCGTCGCTCCCGATCGCTAATGCGTTCAAAGCGACTGGCTTAAATTGGTCGAAATAGCTTGCTAAAGGGGTGAAATCAACAGCAGCACTGCTCGAAAACTGATAGCCTTTTGTTATTAATTGAAATTGATTTTTTACTGTCGAAAGCTCTGCGATCGCCTCTGTAAAGTCTGGCTGCAAGGCAACTGCTTTCTGTAAATACAGCATCGCTTGTTCAAATTGAGTCTGCTTATAAAGTACCGTACCAAGGTTGAAGTGGACTCTAGCAAAATCACTATGAGAGAGTGTTGGATTCAGGTCGATCGCCTTCTTAAAATAAAGTCCTGCATGCTCCAAATCGCCTTGCTTATGAAACGCAGAACCAAAATTATTGTAAGCGGCTGCCAGAATATTCTTAACGCTTTCATATGTACTCGGTTCTGCTACAATGCCCTGTTCATAAAGTGAAATGGCTTCAAGGTAGCAGTCTTGTGCCAAATAATCGCCCGCTAACTGCTGCCAGTTCAAAATGGGAACAAAGGCAGCGTTCCAGGCAACCTTTTTGAACTTTTCAGCAAGATAGCTAAATCGATCTTGCTCTAGCTTTCGTCGTAGCAAGTGGAGCGCTGTTTCTTCAGGTGGAGTTTCGTCTTGATAGCGATCAGGTGCTGTTTGAAACTTCTTGAGCTGGCGATCGAAGTTGTTTCCAGGATAGCGGATATACTCAACTGTTTCGATCTCAACTTTAAGCACCTTGAAAAATTTTGCCATCCACAAATCATAGGACACATCTTCGCAACCACCAATCTGTTTATAGACAGGTGCTTCAGGAAAACCTTCGATAAATTCGTGGCACTCTCGACGGATGCATAAATTCAGCGCTAATGTGTTTTCGATCGCGGCTTTCCAATAGGGATAGAGCGGATCTTGCATATGCACACCCGTCCGCACAATACCGACTGGATGCGGTGGCAGCGTCAGCGGATAAGACCGATCGCCGATTGTGATTTCAAACGTGTGGCTCGCTTTATCAGCAGGAATCGGTTGATAATTCAGCAGTGTAAAACAGAGATAGATATGTTCTTTAAAAAACAAATCATCCCCATCACAAAAAAAGAGAATCTCGCCTTGGGCAAGCTTGACTCCCGTGTTTCTGGCGGGACCAATGCCCAAACTTCTAAAATGCTTGATCACCTGAAAGTAAGGCTTGTCTCGACCAAATTCTGCCAGCAGTGCTGGTGTGCGATCGGTCGATCCTTCATCCACCACAATCAGCTCAGAGCGAACCGTTTGAGCACCATCATACTGCTCATTAAAAAAAGCAATGCTGGCATCAATGCTTTCCAAAGTACGAATAATCTCATTTTCTTTATTCAGTACTGGAACAATCACAGAAAATGAGTTAACCATGCCTTCGCACCTCAGTTGCTCGAATGTGCTGAAACCCTAACTTAACGATCGCAGTCCTGAGCTGATTAGCATGACTCGAATCAGTTCTCCGCTGCTAATGTGAGTTTGCCCAATTGGTACGACGGCTAACCCACTCGTTCCAGCCAGATTGATTAAATTTCCCGAACTATGGCTCCCTCCTGCCAAAGTAAACTCATACAACCCGTCCACCAGATGCAATTGCCCCCAGAGGTACGACTCGCGCTTACCATCCGATCGCAACGCCACTTGCGTCTTTGCCTTCACAAAGGTTGGTTTCCAGGCAGGTTCAGGCAGCCCCGACAGTTTACGTAACGCAGGCTCAACAAAGCGCCAAAAGGTCACTAGCGCCGAAACCGGGTTGCCAGGAAGACCGAAGTAGAGAATGGGTGTAAAGGTATGGGGTGTAGAGTGTGGGTCGGGGGAAGCAAGGGAGGCAGGGGAGGCAGGGGAGGCAGGGGAAGCAAGAGAGGCAGGGGAAGCAAGAGAGGCAGGGGAAGCAAGGGAGGCAGGGGAAGCAAGGGGAGGCAGGGGAGCTTTGAGTTCACGTTCTCCTGACTCCTGACTCTTGACTCCTCTCCCCTCTCCCCTCTCCCCTCTCTCCTCCCTTCCAAACGTTGCCACCGTTAACGGTTTCCCTGGCTTCACTGCTACTGCGCGAATGTGAATATCGCCACCCAGTGCCGTGAGGATGTCTTCAACGTAGTCATAATCGCCAACCGAGACACCACCGGATGAAAGCACCATGTCGGCACGATCGAGCGCAATGGCGATCGCCTGTTTGAGTGCCTCTGGTTCATCCCGTACAACGCCTAGCCGTAGCGGAATGGCACCTGCCTGCGCGACCAAACTTGCCAACGCGTACTGATTGGAGTCTACAATTTCACCTGGTTTGAGCGGCTGATCGATGCTGACCAGCTCATCACCTGTGGAAAGAATTGCCACCCGTGGACGACGGTAGACGGTTACCTGAGCACACTGGGCTGCCGCCAGCACAGCCATTTCTGGAGCCTGAAGCCGTAGCCCTGATGGCAAGAGAGGGTGACCTGCCTGATAAAAGGCAGCACGACGACGCACAAAAGCATTGGGTTGGGGAGCCGCCAAAATCGTGACAAAATTGCCGTCTCGCTGAGTGTCTTCTTGAATGACGATCGTGTCAGCCCCATCAGGCATCACTGAACCCGTCAAAATGCGCGCTGCCTGCCCTGCTGCTACAGTATGTTGCGGCTGATAGCCTGCTGGAATCGTCTCAATGATCTCCAGCGTGACAGGAGTCTCTGCCGAACACGTCTGCACATCTGCATAGCGCACGGCATAGCCATCCATCGCCGAATTATCCCAGTGTGGAAAGTCCAACGCGCTAGTGATAGAGCCTGCCAACACTCGACCAGCGGCATCCAGTAAAGCCAACACCTCACGATCGCGATCGGCATCAAACGGCTGCACGAGGTTCAGGATGATCGACTCTGCTTGCTCAACTGAAATCATTGGGGCTTGGCGATTAGGGCTTAGCGATCGAAACCTGAAATCTTCAAGAACGTGGTACGAACTTCAAGAACATGGTACTAAAATGTTGTAGCCATCACACTCCATTTTTTGGGGTGCGCTATTCTGTAATGGAGTAGCATCTGTTCTGCCACATTACCTGCTGTTAGGGCTAATGTGTTGAGCACTGGTAGAACGCTGAAGTCTCTTCTCCTTGAGGTGTTTATGGCTGATTCGCAATTCCGCTCCTCCTTTGAGAATACTTCGCCTCTGGGAGGCGTGAACAAAGATCTTCTTAGTCAGCTTCCAGTGGATTCTGAAATTTGGCACAGCCTCAAGCAGGCGATCGCAGCAAGTTCTGGATTCGAGCGCTGGCAGTTGGAGCGCAATACAGACGGTCGGCTGAGCGGACTCAATCTTGACAATCTAGTGCGGTACTACTTACGCGAGACCCTGGAGACGCTAGCTTACTAAAGCGTTCGCTTCAGTACTAAAGCTGGTCAAAAACACCTAAAATTTTGCGAAGACCACTTTCCAGGTCGCTGAGCTTGGTTGCGGTATCGACTAAGCGATCGCCCTCAACCTCAACTTCCTGAGTGGGATACTTCTGGATTGCCTCTATCAGCGAGATTTTGCTGTCATCACTGGCAGATAGCACGAGCGCTGAGCGTAAAGCCTGACGGTTGGCAGTATCGGTAGAGGTATGGACTGTTCTTCCAACTTCATCCAGCAAGCGCTCTCCCACAAAGTTATTTAGCGCCCGGTCAAGCACGACTGGGCTTACTTTCACTTGTTTCGTCAACGCATCCCGTATCTCTTCTGGTTTTTTGTTCGCCAGCTTCATATAGGCTGCCAGCGTCGGCGATGGGTCGCCTGTTTCCGCAAAGCTGGATAGTTCGGCGACGGAGATCGATTCTTGAAAGATGCCATACTTCAAGACCACTTTTTCGGCTGCTAGGCTAGCCGTGCTGTAAAGCACAGTACCGAGGCTGACAGCTAACAGCCCGATGTAACGGAGTGGTAAATGTGAAAAACGCATAGAAGTCATCGCTGGAAACAACTAATCGCCTTGACGATATCCAGATGATATTCGTTTCCCTATAGTGACTCATCTAACACGAGGCATACTCGACTCCTATTGCAAGAGCGCTTCCGATCGCACAGCACAGCTTTTTCTAAAACCAATGGCAAGCCAGGTGTCGATTGTACCAATTCTGTAAACTCGCCCTACAGAGTCGTTTTTGACGCTGACCGCTGACCGCTGACCGCCAGCCGAAGCTTGCCTGTGTAGCCACAGTTTAGTGAAATGGTATGAATGAGAACCTTAGTCATCAAACGCTTGTCACGGTTTTACAATGTTGGCTCTATGGTTAGCTCAGGTAACGATAGCGAGTTCTACAGTAGGTTTTGTTCGCTCGCCTTCTAGCAAAATGAATTTAGCTTCAGTTTGTTTTTTGCTTCCTCGCTTTACCCTTCGTCATCGGCGCACACATATGTCTGACCAGCAGTTTAAGCTCGATCGGTTAACACGCAACAGCCGTGCACCACAGAAACAAGACTGTACTAAGAAACCAACAGCACGATGCTGTTCAACGAACGACTTTAGGCTTCGCATCGGATTAATGCTGCTGCTGCTTGGCAGTCAAGTGATGGGAATGGCTACTCCAGCCGCCTTTTCGCAGGTGAAGCTGCCTTTTGTCATGGCTCAGACACCGCTTTCGGCAACACTCATTTACGTCAATCCTGCATCTGGTAACGACGCGTCTGGTGGGGGTAGTGAAAGCAATCCTTACCGCACGATCGCCTATGCCCTCCGGCAAGCAACACCAGGAACATACGTACAGCTAGCACGGGGCAGCTACACAGAGTCGTCTGGCGAGGTCTTTCCGCTCAACGTGCCACCGGGAGTAACGCTACGGGGTGAAGAGTCTGAAAAGGGACAAACGGTAGCGATTATCGGCGGGGGCAATCTCATTAGCCCAACCTTTGCACGTCAGAATGTGACCCTTCAAGCAAGCAAAGATACCGAAATTCGGGGCGTTTCGTTTACTAATCCAAATACACGCGGCACGGGCATTTGGGTCGAGTCCGTTAATCCTAAAATTACCGACTGCACGTTTAACCGCAACAATCGGGAAGGCATTTTTATCACCGGTACAGGAAACCCGGTGATCTCAAATAGCGTGTTTACTCAGAATGGTGGCAATGGTATTTCGGTTGCCAACCGTGCCAAAGGAGACATCAGCGGTAACGTGTTTCAAAACACGGGCTTTGGTTTGGCGGTTGCTGGTAACGCTACACCTAGAATTGCAGGCAATCGGATTATTGAGAACACCGATGGACTCTACATCAATGACGCTGCTCGTCCTATTTTGCGGAATAACACGATCGAAAACAATAAACGGGATGGCATTGTCGTCACCACTAACGCTCAACCAGATCTCGGCACTGCGGATAGTGCGGGTAATAATGTCATTCGCAACAATCGTCAATACGATCTCAATAACACCACCAGTAATACGCTCTATTCAGTTGGTAATACGATCGACACCCGAAAAATTGCCGGTCGTGTGGCATTCGTTGCACCCTCAAATGCGCCCAGTGGTTCTAGTCAGTTTGCTGATGTGCAGGGGCATTGGGCACAGGGATACATTGGCGCTCTGGCAAAGCGAAATATCATCAGTGGTTTCCCTGGAGGCACGTTTCGTCCAAATGACCCTGTGACACGGGTACAGTTTGCCGCCATTATCAACAAAGCGTTTACGCCATCTGCCAAACAAAAAGCCACTCAATTTAAGGATATCAACAGCCGTTTCTGGGGTTATACCGCGATTCAATCAGCAGCCAGGGGCGGCTTTATGCGCGGCTATCCCAACGGAGCTTTTCGCCCTAACCAGTCCATTCCTAGAGTGGAAGCGCTGGTTGCCCTCTCAAACGGATTGAATTTTAAGGCTGGCAGCACCAGCATTCTGTCTCGGTATCAGGATGCGGCACAAATTCCCTCCTGGGCAACGACCAGCGTTGCTGCTGCCACTCAGCGCAAAATTGTTGTCAATTATCCCACTGTAGGTCAACTGAATCCGACTCAAACAGCAACACGGGCAGACGTAGCGGCATTTGTTTATCAGGCAATGGTGAACGCGGGGAAAGCGGATGCGATCGCCTCTCCCTATATCGTTCTGGCTCCCTAAAAGCTAAGTGTTTAGTTGTTTGAGTAGGTGTTGATGTCTACCGCCGATCGCACCGCATCTGTGCGATCGCCAGCACCAAGACGATTGGCAGTCGATTGCGTACCGTTGGGAGACAATGCCAGTGGTCTGGTTGCAACGCTGCCCCATTGCTTGACCAATGCTTGCAGGAGTTGATCTTGTCGATCGCGCAAATCGTCAAGATCAGTGCCCCGGTTGATCATGACAAACCACACAAAGCCACGATCGCGGGTGGGCAATACGCCTGCCAGAGCGCTGACATCGTTGAGCGTGCCTGTTTTCACCACTGCATCCTGAGGAATTTTGCGATAGTCGATCGTGCCACCATCGACGCCAGAGATCGGAAACAGGTCGGCGATCGTCCGGTTGCGGAACTGCAAATAGCGCTGCATGGTGGCAAACATGGCACAGACAGCTCTGGGGGAAATCTGGTTCTCTGTACCCAAGCCAGAGCCATTTTTCAGCCGAATTTCGTCTTGAGGGACATCTGCCGCGATCGCTGCCTGCTGAGCAACGACAGCGGCTCCTCCGAGCGAATTTGCCAGGGACTCCGCAATGACATTGTTGCTGTAAATATTCATCAGCTTGAGAATGTGTGACAGCGGCAACGAGCGATGTCGCAGGAGCAGAATTTGTTTGGGCAGCAAATCTGCGCCGTAGCGCACAACCTGCACATCACCCGCGATCGCCACCTGTGGACGTGGGGTTCCAGTTGGCAACTTTTGATATTGATCAGCGACTTCACCAGACCAACTGTTCGCATTCAACGCCTGCTTGAGCAACGCGCCTGCTTTTTCTGGCTGCGTTTCAAAGTTCATCAAAAAATTGCCCGTTAGCACCAGATTGCCAGCGACTTTTGTCACGCCGAGACGGTTGAGTTCGTTACCAACGGCGATCGCTTCTTCCCATACCAGCAAAGGATCACCACCACCCTGAACCACCAGATCGCCATCCAGCACACCGTTCTGGATGGGACCTGTGGCACTAACGAGCGTCTCAAACTGGTAATCGGGTCCCCAGGCTTCTAGAGCGGCTAAGGACGTTGCCACTTTGGTCAACGAGGCAGCAGGAAGTGGCGTTGTCCCCTGATTGCTCGCCAAAAATTGGACACCCGACTGGAGCCAAACGCCTTGCAAATTCGTAGCCAGACCTTTGCGGGTGAGATCGTCTAAATACTTCTGAAGCGTCGTTTGCGTCGCGGTATCGGGCGTACCAGGCAGTATCATCCAGGGCGTATCCTGCCACAACGCACTGATTGCATTGCCGCTGCTTGCCGCAGGACGGGATACCCCTGCCATGTTGAGCCACAGCGACACTAATCCAGAGCTAAATAATTCCAGCAATCCCTGCCTCCCAACGGTGCCAATAAAACTAGAGTGCGAAAACCACTTTCAAAACCGTTCTAGTCCAAGACAGTGTGGCACGACCACAGGTTTTTGGATGGGTTCCAAATAGAATGAATATAAAGGCTTTTAGCGTAATGGGATGACTAAATCCGATCAAAATCAGGTTTTGAGATTGCTGCCGATCGCCGTCGGTGGACTGGCTGGCTGCTTGTTACTGGCAAACCGATTACTCACGCCGGATCTGACCAATGCTCAGTCGCGATCGGATGCACTCGGTGTCATTGTCAGCGCCGTTCTGATTCTAACGGGTTTGCTCTGGCAACAGGTGCAGCCTCGTACCCCTGAGCGGGTTGACCTGATTGGCGAAGAAGGCTTTGAGCTTGATCCAGATCTGCCGGATGCACTCAAAACCGAGCTTGCCTGGGCATCTCATCTGCTGTTGACCAATACCGTGACGCGATCGCTCATCGTTTGGTACGACGGCAACATCTTGCTGCGACGCGGCATTTTAGCAACTAAGCGGGAAATCACGATCGGTCCCATCCTACAGCGCGTGTTAGACAAACAAGCACCCGTTTATCTCGTCGCGCTCTACGTCTATCCTGGACGCATCGAGTTTGACTACCTACCTGAAAATACCCAAGGGGTCATCTGTCAACCTCTAGGTAAACGAGGAGCGATGATTCTGGCAGCCAATGCGCCCCGCAGCTACACTCGCCAGGATGAGAAATGGATTGGCGCGATCGCAGATAAGCTCGAAAATACGCTAATGGAATGTATGCCTTGTATGCTGTCGGGCATCGATCCTAGAACGTAAAGGCGCTGTGGTGAACGGATGAGAGGGGCGATCTGGAAAAAAAATTATGATTTAGAAAATTTCGATGGGGCGGTCTGAAAGTGAGAATTAACCTCAAACGTTCCAGACAATATCCTGAGATGGAGCGATAAACCCGAAGCTTTCAGTCCAACAAGTGTTATGTCGCCGCTCAACCTGATTGGTTAGTGCTTTGAAGACATCTGTTTCAAGGCTCAAATTGGGAACAATGTAGATAACTGTGCTGAATTTCTACTATGAACCCTAGACAACTTGAGCAAGATCTGGGATTACCAAACATTCAAGCGTCATTGATTGCTTATCGTGATACTGCACAGAGGAGTAAGTGGTACATTCGCTTCTTTGTTCCGGGTCATGATGGAAGATATAAGCCTGGAGTAGCTGCCATATCTAGTTCCAGAGTTCCTAAGCTAGTGAACGACCTTAAAAAAGCTCACCAGAGAATGAAACTCTTAGAACAAGAGAAGTATTCAGGAGAATTTTCAGAAGACTTTGTCTTGCGCAGCGATGTTAGTGATACTTTATCAGTGACTGTTTCTAGTAAAAAATCACATTTCCTATTTTGAACCTGTAAAGATATAGGGCTGTATTTCTTGGTTTCGAGTAAGACCAACACATTTAGTCGTTCCTTCGACTCAGATGATGTTCAAACTGTCATAAACAAACTATCCTTTGCGGAAGACTTGGCAGGTAAACTTATCAACCAGCTATAGCGTTAGAACGGTAGCTGAGTAGAACATCCTGAAACCCAATACAAGCTCTGGAGCCAGCGATCGACTGTCCAAGCTAAACTAGGGGCATAACGTTACATCGAGGTCGCGCCGATGACGATGCAGCCACTTCGTTATAGCAAAGAAGAATTTGCTCGACGCGGGAATGAACTCTACACAACCCAGATACGTCCTCAAGTTGAGGTTGGCAATCATGGCAAAATTGTGGCGATCGACATTGAAACAGGCGCTTTTGAGCTTGCCGATGATACGATGACTGCCTCCGATTGGTTACTTGAACGCCACCCAGATGCTCAAATCTGGTGTGTTCGGATTGGACACAAGGGGGTTCATCGCTTTGGTGTTGGTCGTTTGCTGTAAGTTTATGATGCATGGAATTGTTGATCAAAACTGTGAGGCGACAATCCGGCTGGTCGTAGGCAATGCAAATTCACAAAGGCAAGTGATTGATGCCGTCATTGATACAGGGTTCACGGGTTTTCTGACTCTGCCGTTGCCCATACTTAACAGCCTCAACTTACAGGCATACAGACGGGAAGCGGGAACATTAGGAGATGGAAGCACTTGTATTTTTGATGTCTATCGTGGCGTAGTCCTTTGGGACGGAGAAGTTCGACGCATCGATATCAACGAATCCGAGACAGAACCTTTGGTTGGTATGAGTTTGCTCTATGGCTATCGAGTCCAGCTTGATGCCATAGAGGGTGGCACGGTCATCATCCAGTCATTGAGCAGCTTGAGTTAATCGACAACGATTGACATAATCCAGTCCGATCGCACGTCCCCTGCCCCCTGCATCTCCTCCCCACTCCCTACTCCCTACTCCCCATGCTCACTCTTTACTGGCTCGTCGTCGCCGTTATGGTCGTTGGCATCATCGGTGCCGTTGTGCCTGCGATACCGGGCATTAGCTTGATTGCGATCGCCATCTTCATTTGGGGCTTAGTTAACGGCTTTAGTAGCGTCACGATTCCTCTAGCGGTTGCGATCGTGTTTCTGCTGGCTGGCATTGGGGTCGATTTTTTGGCGACCTATTACGGTGCGAAGAAAGCGGGAGCCAGCAAATGGGGACAGATCGGTGCCATTGTCGGTCTGGTGGTCGGCATTTTAGGACTGCTGCCTGCCTTACCGATCGGTGGTCCGCTGTTGGGCATTCTAGTTGGACCGATTTTGGGCGCGATCGTGGGCGAATTTATTTACCGCCGGGATTTGAAGCTGGCGGCAAAAGCAGCGCTGGGGATTGTCGTTGGTTCACTGGTAGGTAATTTGATTCAAGGCGTGCTAGCGATCGCAACGGTTGGTATCTTCTTATGGACAACCTTCCCACAGGTCAATTAGAGGCTTTGATGGCTATCAGCTATCAGTTGTCACCAGGGAGTAGGAGTCATCGAGTAGAAAGCCAGCCTCAAAACTCAAAACTTTTAAAATAATCATTGCTGACCGCTGACCGCTGACCGCTAATTGCTGACCGCTAATTGCTGACCGCTGACCGCTAATTGCTGATAGCCGTCTGCTTAAACACCTTGCTTCCCAAAGATTAGAATGTGCTGCTGCGGTAAAGTTTCCTTGGTTTCGAGCCAGGTTAGACCGACAACTGCCATTTCCTTACGAACCTGTCGCTGCGTCATTTTGTGAAGCGCTTTGATGGGAATGAGGGGATTCTCACCGCGATATTCCACAAGTACAACCCGTCCGCTTGGCTTGAGTGCCTGCACGATCGCCTGCATCATTTCCCTGGGATGATCAAACTCATGATACGCATCGACCATTAATGCCAGGTCGATCGAGTCATCCTTCAAATTCGGGTTTGTGATGCTGCCAAGGACAGTCTTTACGTTATTGACCTTCTTCTCTTGCTTGATGCCTTCGACTATCTCCAGCATTTCAGGCTGCACATCGACTGCCAGCACCGTTCCTTGCGGCACCAATGGACTCATGCGGAAACTGAAGTAGCCTGTTCCTGCTCCAATATCAGCGACGACATGCGTTGGCTTGAGAGCGAGGGCTTTGATCAGCGTTTGGGGTTGCTCCTCTCGTTCTCGACTGGGACGCTCTAGCCAACCAGCGCCGAGATGCCCCATGACTTGAGCAATTTCTCTGCCCATGTAGACTTTGCCGATGCCATCGCTGCTGGGCGATCGCTGCTGATAGACAGCATCGGGAGCGGTTGAAGCAATCGGGGTTGCAGGCAACACCTGACAGCCTGCCAGCAAGAATGCAAAGCAAACTGTCACGCTCAAAACGATGCGCCACCAGCGAAGCCAACGAGTCATAGACTTGTGATTGAACGTGCTCAAATTAGCCTGTGTTTCTCATGCCAGCGGCGATGCCGTTAATCGTTAGCAGAGCACCACGCAGCAGTTCGCCTTTGCTGTAGCGCGATCGCACAACGCCTGTAACCGCCTCAGTGTTGTGCTGCCGCAGCCTTTTGAGGAGCGACACCTGCAAAAAGCCGAGAGGAACGATCGTGCCGTTTCGCAACTGCACCGATCGCTGCAAATCGGGATCGCCATCAAGCAGCCGCTTGTGCCCTGTGATGGTCAGCACCATCTCACGAGTTAGATAGTACTCATTTGAAATTTGTTCGTAGACTGGCTCCAGGCGTTCTTTGTCTTCGGGTTTGGCGAGTTCGTGAACATAGTGTCCCGCAATTTGCAGATCGACTTTGGAGAGCGTCATCTCTGCTTTGGAAATCGCCATTTTGAAGAAGGGCCATTTGAAGTAGAAATAGCGGAGTAGCTTCAGATGCTCTTCGGGATGTTCGGTTAAAAAGTCGCGGAGAGCGGTGCCCAACCCATACCAGGCAGGCAGCAGAAAACGGCTCTGTGTCCAGCTAAACACCCAGGGGATTGCCCGTAAGCCACTGAGATCGCGCTTGCCACCACCCCGACGGGCAGGACGAGAGCTAATTTGGAGCTGGCTGATTTCTTCAATCGGCGTTACCTGCAAAAAGAAATCCAGAAAGTCTGGTTGCTCATAGATCAGGGCGCGGTAATGAGCGCGCGATCGTGCCGCCAGTTCTTCCATAATTTCGTGCCAGGGTTGGATGTCGTCAAACCCTGTGCGTAGCAAGCTCCCCTGAATCACAGCCGTCGTCACCGTTTCCAGGTTATAAAGTGCCAACTCAGGCAGCGAGTACTTGGATGCCAGCACCTCACCCTGCTCCGTAATTTTGATCCGCCCGTTCACACTGCGACCGGGCTGCGCCAGGATTGCTTCATAGGCAGGTCCACCACCTCGTCCGACAGAGCCACCCCGCCCATGAAAGATCCGCAGCGCGACACCATAGCTTTCGGCGATCGTTTGCAGTGCTTGTTGTGCCTTGTGGATCTCCCAACTGCTGCTCAGGAAGCCAGAGTCTTTATTGCTATCTGAGTAGCCCAGCATGACTTCCTGGAGCAATGCGGGCGCTGGTTCGTCGAGTTGGGCATACCCACCTGCCAGCGCGGCTCGGTAGAGGGGAAGTTCAAACAGGTGCTTTAAGACGGAGGGCGCTTTCTGCAAGTCTTCTACCGTTTCAAACAGCGGTACGACGTGAAGGGCACTCGTACCAGTGGCTGGATCATAGAGTCCCGCTTCTTTCGCTAACAGCAGCACTTCCAGCAGGTCGCTGACCTCGTGGCTCATGCTGATGACGTAGGTGTTGCAGACCTCAGTCCCAAACTCCTGCTGAAGCCGCCGTACCATACGAAAAGTTTCTACCACTTCACGCGTTTTAGCTGAAAAATTCAGTTCGGTGGGGATCAGCGGTCGGCGGGTTTGTAGCTCGGTGGTCAGCCACAGCGTTCGCTCATATTCGGTCAGCTCATTGTAGGATTTCGCGAGGAGTTGCAGATAATCGGCAATTTCGTTGATGGTGTCGGAGTGAGACGTGCTTTCCTGACGCACATCTAAATGCGCCAGGGTAAAGCCATAGATCTCGACTTGGCAAATCAATGTTTCCAAATCACGGCAGCTTAACCCTGTTTCAGTCAGACTCCGCTCGATGAGCCGCAGTTCTGACAGAAAGGCTGCGCCAGAGCTGTAGATGGTGTTGGGATTGCAGTCTGGTTCATCACCGCGCAGGCAGTCGCTGTTGTTGACTTTGCCATTGCGATCGCGCGTATTCTCCAGCCGCTTCTGAATGTAGGACAGCTTCAGGCGATACGGTTCTTGCCGATAGCGAATCGCCAATTGATCGTAAATATCGGGCATTTGAAGCTGATCTTGCTCCAGCGATTCCAGTAAGTCGGGCACCACATCGCTCCAGTGCAGCGACAAACTCAGCAGATCTTTCAGGCGATGGACGGACTGAATGTATTTTTCCAGCACCATGCCCCGCTGGTAGCAAGCTGTTTGCCAGGTGATTTGCGGTGTGACAGAGGGGTTGCCATCGCGATCGGAACCCACCCAGGAGCCAAACTTACAGAAGTTGTTGCTCGGTGGCTGCATCGACGGAAAGGACGCGTTGAGCGCCTGTTTAAAGCGTTGATGGAGCTGTGGAATGGCATCAAACAGCACTTCCTGAAAGTAATGGAGCGTGTAATCGACTTCATCCAGCACGGTCGGTTTAAATTGATGCAGTTCATCGGTGCGCCACCACAGGCGAATTTCTTCAGTGAGTTGCTCTCGTAAAACCTCGGCTTCCCACGATGCCGCAGGCAGTCCCTGGGCATTGAGCCGATCTTCCACCTGGTCAAGCTGGCGCAGAATGCGGGCGATGCGACGCTGTTTGTCACGAATCGTATGCCGGACAATTTCAGTCGGGTGTGCGGTAAAGACCAGCCGAATGTCAAGCTGATTAATTAAGTTTTGAACGTGCTGGGGCGGTACGTTGAGACTGTGAAGTTTAGGAAAGAGCCAGTGAAACGAACCCATTTCCTTACGTGCTTCTGGGTCTTGCAGGCTTTTTTCTAACAGGTCGGCTTCAAGCCTGCCCGTCGGCGTGGATGACTCGCCGTCTGAGCCGGGATAGCCCGCGATCGTAGCGCTCTGTTCCACCGCGACAGACGATGCCGTATCGCGGGATGCCCGATACTGCTGTTGCTGGTCGCGCTGCTCGTAGTGCTGTTCGACAATATTGATCAACTGGAAGTAAAGAGCAAAGGCGCGCGCGGCACGGATTGCCTCGTTGAGATCCAGCCGTTCGACCACTTTCAGTACTTCTGATTCGAGAAAGCTGGGCGCTTGTCCTTCTGGTGAACAGAGGTCGCGCAACTGATTGAGCAGATCAACCAGCTCTTGACCGCACTCCTGCTGGAGCACAAACGCCCACAGGTCTTCAATGATTTTGAGCCGATGTCGCAAAAAGAGATCAGATGATGTCACAGGCATTGTCTCGGATAGTCTAGACCCGGTTGCCGTACTCAAGCCCGATTTATCATCTGATGAAGGTCTTGTCGAACTCATGGGGCTGCTCTTTGCAAAGATCTTTCAATAATTCTATGGGGTAATCCTCAGTTTTTGGTTTCAGGGGCACCAAATTATTTTCTGCGGCTCAGTTATTGAGTTAAATGACGCTAACCGGAGGCGCTGTCGTCCGGATTCGATCGAGCATTGTTGGGATTAAGCACAGGGAGGCGATCGCCGCGAAAGAGTTCTTCACTCAGTACACCCAGTTCGCGCACGGCTTCTGTGAATACTTTGCCGCCCACCAGAGCCACCAGTAAAGGGGCAGTCGCAAGGCTCAGCAAAAGCTCTGGGGCAACCAATGGCTTCGTATTCGGTGCTTGAGGTGCAGATTGTTCAAACGGTGGCATAATCAAAAGCTCGTAAAGTTTGTTACTGATGCGTCTGTTGTGTACGAAGTCCCCCGGTCAGCCAGACTGTTATGGTAAGGCAACGTTCAGGCGATCGCAGGAGGGCACAATTTGAACCAGGGCTTTAGAGAGAAACTGTGCCAGATCTCTGGCTATATGTTATCTGTATGGGGCAAAATGACAGCACTTAAAGCTTGATTTTGGATTAACCGCACTGGATAAATTGCAATTGTTAAGGTGCTCATGCTGGATGTACATGGATACAATTCTCTCTCCGCTCGTGCAAAACGCCCTCTGGGAGCGAGCAGCATCTCGCTGAATGACTGGATTCACCAGCAGATAGCGGTGCCACAGATGCACGTGAAAAGTAAGCTGCGTGGCAATAACCTTCATCTTTTGTTTGAAGGAACGCCTTGCCCGGATCGTGCGCTCATCTTGCCGCAGTTGACAGAGACACTCTCTGCTGAGGCGCTGACGACATTGCTACCGCCCCAGTCTCCTCCAGTTTACAGGGTTATTGCCTACGGGCGGCGATCGCCCCATTCTCAGCCTGAGTGGACAGAATCGTTTACGCCTCATGCAAACGATCGCTCAGAGTCGCAGCAATTACGAGCGCCCATAACACCGCAGAGACTCTCAGAGGCGGCTGGATCAACCCCTCAGGAATGTAACATTGAAGTACCCCTACTGAGTGCCGCGCGTCAGGGGCAACCCAACGCGATCGCGCGCCATTTGAGCGATGCCTTCAGCACTCTAGGCGTTGCCGTTCGCGTCAAGCTCGAAAAACCCCAAAAGCCTCTTCAAGCAGTCCCCACACCCCACACCCCACACCCCACACCCACTCCTCCCACTCCCCACTCCCCACTCCCCACTCCCCCACTCCCCCAACGCCTCCTGATCGCCTGTGAATCTGCCTACAGTCCCGACCCATTGCTGTTTGCCGAACCGATCGCGCAACGCCTACGAGCACTAGAACTCAACGGGTTTCAGGATGCGATCGTTTTTGGTCAGGTTACTGGTGAAACGAGGTCAGAATGGGTGCTGCGCGTTGACTTAACGCCGCCCAATGACATTCTCAAGGCTTGGGCACGCTGGGGTGACGTACAGGCAATTACACGCTTGCTCAATCGCGTGCTGCTACCTGAGGTGCAAACCGTTGCCCTCCTCAAGGAATCGACATTGCATTTAACGTGTCGAGGCACCCACTCTGCAACGCCTGCTAAGCTGGCAACGATCGCCGCGATCGTGCCACTGCTAGAAACCCTTTCGCCGCAGGGTATTCGGGCTGCTACCATCTATGGCTTTGCCCATCAAGACAGCACTGACCTTTTAAGTGCCACGACGACACCTGCCCCCGTCTGGGTACATTGGCTTGATCTGTCTGCCGATCCTCAGCCGCCATCGACTCTCGACCTCGCTCAACAAGGAAATTTAGACGCGATCGCGTTTCTGCTGACGCGGCTGCTCAATCCCAATCTCGATCGCACATTAGAAACGGGTGGCATGCGGGTACAAGTCCGGCAAAAGGCAGACTTGTTGCACATCATGGGCGAAGCACCCACCTGTCCGTCACAAAATCAGATGGGTACTGCGATCGCGCGTTTTTTGAAGCCGTTGCAAATCCCCACGATCGCGGGTGTTCGCGTCTATGGTCGTCGATCCGGTCAAAAGCAACCACTCTGGAGCTATGGCGTAGATTTCAGCCCCCGCGATCGTCTGGTGCCTGAAGCATCCCCTGAATTTGCAGTCTCTGATGCGTATGTGGGTGATTTGCTCTCGCCGCCCGGTGCCCTCGCCCTTCGGACAGAGCAGTCAGAAGCGTCACAGTCGTTTCTCAACACCTTCGTTGAAAGCGCCATCCAGCGCATACAGCGATCGCTCCTCTGGTCGCAGCTCTTTGTGCCTCTAGACTCGACTCACAGCCCTAATCTGACCTACTCGCACAGCCTCACAGAGCTGACATTCCAGCGGGGTTTGAAAGTAGCTGCCGTTTGGAGTGCGATCGGCGTACTGCTCGTGGTTCAGTCAGATTGGTTGCTCAGCCGCTGGTTGCAGCCCACTCCACCAACGCCGATTGCAGCCAAACCATCACCGATAATCGTGCCTTCCGCTCAAGCAGGCTCACCGACACCCACACTCTCTCTGAAGCCAAATAAGTCCGGCGACAACTCTGTTTTCAATGCCTCTGGCTTTACCCAGACTGGTAGACCATCCCTGAATGCAACAGAAGGCGCTAGTGTTTCAGAGCCATCAGAGACGACGCTGCCTGCTTCACTACTTCGCCCTAAGGCAGTTGGGCTGACCAAAGGTTCCGAGGCATATCCCACGTTTAACAGTCGTCAGTTTGATGAGAAACTCGCCCTTTATCAGAGCTATCTCAAAGAGTATGGCGCTCCTGACGTGCTGGTCGTTGGTAGTTCGCGGGCATTGCGTGGTGTTGACCCGATCGCGCTAGAAAAAGCTTTGGCGGAACAGGGATACACAGGTACAAAAATCTTTAATTTTGGTGTCAACGGTGCCACAGCTCAAGTGGTAGATATGGTCATACGGCAGCTTTTACCATCAGAGAAACGACCCAAACTCATTCTGTGGGCAGATGGTGCTCGCGCGTTTAACAGCGGTCGCGCAGACCTCACCTACAATGGCATTACTGCATCTGACGGCTACAAGGCTTTAGCAGCGGGCAACCCACCGATTCCAGGCACCGCAGTGGCTCAAGTGACTGATGGTGCCAAACAGACCGAGCCTGCCGCAACCGCCTCTGTCACTGAGGAACCACCCACGTCTCTATCGGGCGGTTATCAAACAGTCAACCAGGAACTCAATCGACAGCTAGGATCACTGTCTGCGCTCTATGCTCAGCGTGAGCATCTAAGAGTCTTCTTACGTGATGGGCTAGTTAGCCTATTGCCTCAAAGCCCTTTTACAGTACTCTCTGGTAGCGCGATCGCGTCTCATAACCTCAGCGATGTCACCAGTCCGGGCGCTGCTGCTGCTAATGACCCAGACTCTGTACTTGCCGAAGGACAGAGCGCGATCGATGTTGATGGCTTTTTACCCTTATCGAATCAGTTCAATCCCGCAACGTACTATCAAAAATACTCAAGGGTGAACGGTGATTACGACTCGGACTACGACTCTTTTACCCTTGAAGGCACCCAAACACAAGCATTGACCAACCTGGCTCAGTTTAGTCAAACGCACCAAATCCCACTCATCTTCGTTAATTTGCCCCTAACAAAGGCTTACCTCGACCCCACTCGAAAGCGGCACGAAGAGGCTTTTCAACAACACATGCTACAGCTTGCAACTCAATTGGGTTTCGTCTATCGTGACCTGAATCAAGCGCTAGTACAACCCAATTATTTTTCTGATCCGAGCCATCTCAACCGCTACGGCGCGTATGCAGTCTCTCGTCAACTGGCGGGAGATGTGATGATTCCCTGGAGCCAAGCGCGACGTTAAGAGGGTGGAAGAGCGGTCAGCCGTCAGCGGTCAGCGGTCAGCAATAACTCAAACCTCTTTAGTGTGCTGCAACGCCTATTCAAAAATCTCCTTACCTCCTCGCCCCTTACCTCCTCTCTTCACTCCTTCTAAGCTGATGGCTGACCGCTGATCGCTTTTGCCCGCAGTCTGTAACATCCTATGAATCGGTGCGGGTTGTTCTTCACAGTTCCCTACAATGAAGACAGAAACGCTACAGGGATTCCAGACTCGTATGCCAAAGACTGTTGCAGAAGTGATGACCCGTGACCCACTGACGGTAACGCCCGATACACCTCTTACCGATGTCATTCGGACGATCGCCGAGCGAAAAATCAGTGGTCTCCCAGTAGTCGATGATGCGGGCAAGCTTGTTGGGGTCATTTCTGAAACTGACCTGATGTGGCGTGAAACTGGAGTCACACAGCCGCCTTACATCATGCTGCTAGACAGCGTCATTTATCTGGAAAATCCCGGACAATACGAACGCGACCTGCATAAGGCACTGGGTCAAACCGTCAAAGAAGCCATGAGCCAAAAGCCAATTACCATCACGCCTGAAAAACCGCTGCGAGAAGCCGCTCAAATCCTTCATGAGCACAAAATCCACCGTCTGCCAGTACTTGATAGAGACGGGCAAGTAGTTGGTATTCTCACCCGTGGTGACGTGATTCGAGCGATGGCAGCGGAGCAGGAAGGCTAAGGAGAGAGGCGTGAGGGGTGAGGAGTGAGGAGAGTTAATTCTGACTCCTGACTGCTCAGTCTCCTGACTTCAGACTTCTTTTGACGCTTTCTAGCTCCTTCTCATTGTCCTAACGTTGCTGACTCCACAAGCGAGGCGAGAGCCAGCAACGCTAGCTTCTCACTCCGTACCCTTTTACTCTTCACCCCTTACTCCTCACCATTAGCTATGAGCATCACCCCTGAATCAGTTGGCACATTGTTAGAGTCGTCGGATTTTGGCGATCGCCTGCGGGCAGTCAACCAGATTAGACAGTTGGCACCTGCAATCGGCTTTGAACTGATTCAGATTGCGATGCAAGACACTAATCCACGAGTGCGATATGCGGCTGTGAGCCAGCTAGCCACTCTGGGGCAGCAGGATTTGCCTCACGTGACGACGCTCTTGCGCGATCGCCTGCATGATGATGATCCAGATGTGCAGGCAGCAGCGGCAGATTCGGCAGGTGCGCTCAAGCTCACTGAGGTTTTTGATGAACTGCAACAGCTTTACCACACCACCTCTGAGTGGTTAGTCAAGTTCAGCATTGTAGCGACATTGGGTGAATTGGGCGATCAACGAGCCTTTGCACTGCTAGAAGAAGCGTTGCAGTCTGATAACGAACTGATGCAAACAGCCGCGATCGGCTCGTTGGGAGAATTGGGCGACGATCGCGCCATTCAGTTGCTCATTCCTTTTGCGACCAATCCCGATTGGCAAATCCGCTATCGGGTTGTTCAGGCACTCGCTCACATGCAAGGAACGATCGCCCGCTCAACCCTGGAAACTCTGGCTCAAGATGATACAGAACAGGTCGCCCAAGAAGCCCTTAACGTTTTAAAGGGCGGCTGACGCAGCTCAAAATGTCAATGCTTTCGATCCTGTTTGCATACTTTGGGCAAGATGGTACACTTTTACTAAGTAGTACATCTGCTTTAAGCCAGAACTGTAACGTTGCGTTGCCAGTACGACTGCCGTAAGCATCGTTCCAGCAGCAAGGTTTGAGCAGTGAGAAATGGGGTAGTGAATGACTCTGGAGCAACCACTCGGTTCTGTCGTTCAGGGTTCCCTTAGCCAGGGGCTAGAAGTCCGCTTACATCCCGATGTGTTTGTGGAAGAGATGCGTGTGGGAAAGTTTCTGGTCGTGCAGGGGATGCGATCGCGCTTCTTCTGTATGCTTACGGATGTTTCTCTGGGCACGGGTAGCCCTCGCATTTTGGCAAACCCCCCCGACCCCAACAGCTTTTTGCAAGAAGTTCTTGCTGGCACTGGTACGTTTGGCACCATTGCTTTAACGCCCATGCTGATGTTTACGCCGGGGGAAGCGGTCAGCGGTCAGCGCTCAGCGCTCAGCAGTGGGACTGATAGCCGAAAGCTGAAAGCTAAAAGCGCTGCTTCTTACACCGTTCAAACCAGTGCGGATATCGAGCTGCTTCCCGTCAAGACGATTCCGGGTCACTTCAGTCAGGTTTATGATGCCAGTGAGCGAGACTTTCGGGCAGTGTTTGGGTGGGAGGATGATCCCAGTCGGCGGAATTTTGCGATCGGGCAGCCGATCGACATGGCGGTGCCTGTTTGCATCGACCTCGATCGCTTTGTCGAACGCAGCAACGGCGTGTTTGGCAAATCGGGTACAGGGAAATCGTTTCTCACACGGTTACTCCTATCCGGCATCATTCGCAAACAGGCAGCCGTCAATCTCATTTTTGATATGCACTCGGAATACGGCTGGGAGGCAGCACGAGAAGGCAAGCAGTTCAGCACAGTGAAGGGGTTGAGGCAACTGTTTCCCGGTCAGGTGCAAATTTACACGCTTGACCCCGATTCGACGAAGCGGCGTGGTGTGCGAGACGCTCAAGAGCTTTACATCAGCTTCGACCAGATCGACGCGGAAGATTTGATGCTGGTACGAGGCGAACTGAACCTATCGGAGGCAAGCCTGGAAAACGCGATTATTCTCCGCAACGAGTTTGGCAAAGCCTGGATCAGCCGTCTGTTAGCAATGAGCAATGGCGAAATTCAGGAGTTTTGCGAAACCAAGATGGGCAGTAAGTCTTCCATCATGGCACTGCAACGGAAGCTGAATCGCCTGGATGAGTTGAAGTACATTCGCCAAACCTGCCCACACAACTACGTCGGTCAAATTCTGGAGTCGATCGAGGCAGGCAAGCACGTTGTCGTTGAATTTGGGTCACAGTCTAATCTACTGTCTTACATGCTGGCAACGAATGTGATTGCGCGTCGGATTCACCATGCCTATGTGCGGAAAGCCGAACAGTTTTTGCAAACTAAAAAGGTGAGCGATCGCCCTCGCCAATTAGTCATCACGATTGAAGAAGCACATCGGTTTCTTGATCCTTCAACTGTAGGGCAGACCATTTTTGGCACGATCGCCCGTGAAATGCGAAAGTATTTCGTCACCCTTTTAGTCGTCGATCAACGCCCATCCGGTATTGATAATGAAGTCATGTCTCAGATTGGGACTCGTATTACCGCCCTGCTGAATGACGAAAAAGACATTGATGCCATTTTTACAGGTGTTTCAGGCGCACAAAGCCTGCGATCGGTGCTGGCAAAGTTGGACTCGAAGCAACAGGCACTCATTTTGGGTCACGCGATTCCGATGCCTGTTGTGGTCAAAACGCGTCCTTACGATGAAACGTTCTACGCCGAAATTAGCGAACCTGTCTGGGAGGAACTGCCAGCCTCTGTAGTCTTCAAGGCGGCTGAAGCAGCGAAAGCTGATTTGGGTTTTTAAGCAAAAGCAGCCATCCCATCTGAGAACATGGCGTATGACACACGATCGCGTTACATCTGACACAGAGCGGTAGCAACCATTTTCTAAGATCATTTCCTAGACTGGCAAAGCCAATGCATCCACTCGTGAAGCACAGACGTAAACCTTACAGAAGTGGTCGCTTAAAAACGCTCGATCGCCTGTTGGGAAGCGATACACCGTTCGGTTATCCCTCTTGTCCAGGACTGTTCAGAAGCAAACAATCAAGTCAATATAGGGTATGAAGCAAGACGAGGTACAGCAACTGACCGTTTTGACTCGACCGTCTCTGAAACCTTAAAACATTTGGAGTTTTCGTATGCTGCCTAAGCCTCACTCTTCACCCGGTCGGGTCATACTACAGGGCGAAACTAAAGGGATTTGCTTGCGTCTATAATATAGGCTACAATCAAATACAAACTCATAATGACTCCGTATTATTGCTTCAGTTGCTGTCTCACTTATTCGTATTAGTCGTCACTGTCTAGCTATTGAGTGCTCTTGCTTCTAACCAACCCTTCCTTGTAACCAATCGTCTCCTAACCAGTTGTTTCGATACACCTGAAGCACTTTGAGGGTGCTGTGATCCTCTATTAGGAATCAAACGTCTAAAGCCAAGAGGCTGCATGGTCAGGGGCGCGACTCTATGCCTGAGAGAGTCGTCCTGGTGCAAGACTCTTGTCTCTACCGTTGTCCTAGCTAACTTTGCTTAGGGCGCTAGTTTCGCTTCAGTCATAGTTCCCTGTCCTTTTGTCTACGGAGTTGTACGCATCCATGGCTACTGCCAACACCAAATCTAAAACGACGAAGCCCACTTTTACGGCAGATATGGTTCGTACCTACCTGCACGAAATTGGTCGTGTACCGATGCTGACACATGAACAAGAAATTATCTATGGCAAGCAGGTACAGCAGATGATGGCACTGCATGACCAAAAAGAGGCGCTGGCACAGACGCTTGACCATGAACCGAGCGCGAAAGAACTAGCCGACCACGCTGGTATGAGTGAAGAAGTGCTCAAAGAGGTGATGCAGCGCGGTCAGCGAGCGAAGCAAAAAATGATCGAGGCGAACCTGCGCTTGGTCGTGTCGATCGCTAAAAAATACCAGAAGCGCAATCTGGAGTTCCTGGATCTTATTCAAGAAGGCACGATGGGTCTAGAGCGAGGCGTTGAGAAGTTTGATCCCATGCGCGGCTACAAGTTCTCGACGTATGCGTACTGGTGGATTCGACAGGCAATCACACGAGCGATCGCGCAACAGGCACGTACTATTCGCTTGCCCATCCACATCACCGAAAAGCTCAACAAGATCAAGAAAGTGCAGCGCGAACTAGCACAGCAATTTGGTCGCAGTGCTACGGCGGCTGAGATTGGCGTTGCTCTGGAGCTAGAACCCGCTCAAATTCGGGAGTATCTGACGATCGCGCGTCAGCCTGTTTCTCTAGATCTGCGCGTGGGTGATAACCAAGACACCGAATTGCAAGACCTGCTAGAAGATGACGGTCCTTCGCCTGAAACTTACATGGCGCAAGAATCACTGCGTCAGGATTTAGAGACGCTCATGGCTGACCTGACATCACAGCAACGCCAGGTGATTGCCCTTCGCTATGGCTTGGAAGACGGCAACGAGCTGTCTCTCGCTAAAGTCGGCGAACGGCTTAGCCTCAGCCGCGAACGGGTGCGTCAACTGGAGCGACAAGCGCTCGACCATCTGCGTCGCCGCAAGGCAAATGTGCGCGAGTATCTCGCCAGTTAGCCAGTGTTCTAAGGTCACGAACGTAGGGATAAGCAGTTTTATACGGCTTATCCTTATTTTTTGGCGATCGCTTCCCCCAAGCGCCATTAGTAATCAGGCTCGTCTTGCGATCGCAGTTGATCCAAAACGTGAATAGATCTTTACCAGGTGCATAAGTCTTATGATTGCTGAAAGCCAACCCGGTGATGGGCAAATGTAGCGAACGGTCGCTTAACACCATTCACTGGGCACACTAAGACCGTTCTGCCTGTACTCTTGGAATCTGCACTAGCATGAGAGAACGCATTCAAACACTGACGGCAAATCTAGGACACGCGATCGTGGGTAAGCATGACGCGATCCAGCTAGTGCTAGTCGCGTTAATTTCAGGGGGACATACCCTCCTGGAAGATGTGCCGGGTGTTGGCAAAACCCTACTGGCGAAAGCCTTAGCGCGATCGATCGACGGGAAATTTCAGCGCATTCAATGCACGCCAGATCTGTTGCCCAGCGATGTCACAGGCACAAACATCTGGAACCCCAGCCACGGCACTTTTGAGTTTTTGCCCGGTCCCGTGTTTGCCAATATTTTGCTGGCTGACGAAATCAACCGCGCCACGCCACGTACTCAGGCGGCACTGCTAGAAGTGATGGAAGAACACCAGGTCACGGTAGATGGTGTTTCACGCCAGGTGCCGCAGCCGTTTTTTGTGATTGCGACTCAGAACCCTGTGGAATACCAGGGCACTTTTCCGCTACCGGAAGCGCAAATGGATCGCTTCATGCTATCGCTCTCGTTGGGCTATCCAACGGAAGCGGAAGAACTACAAATGCTACAACGCCTGCAAACCAGAGTGAGCGCTGATGCATTGCAGCCCTGTTTATCGATCGCTGACATCCAGGCGCTGCAAAAACTGTGTGCCAATGTCAAGGTCGAACAATCGCTACAGCAATACATGCTCAATTTAGTGCGGGCAACGCGGCATGATGAGGATGTGACGTTAGGTGTCAGTCCCAGAGGCACCGTGGCGCTACACCGAGCAGTCCAGGCGCTGGCGTTTTTAGACGATCGTGATTATGCCATCCCTGACGATGTGAAGTTTCTCGCACCGCATGTATTGGCTCATCGCATGATCCCCACAGGTGGACGGAAAGCACGGGCGATCGTCGATCGGCTACTGAACGACATTCCTATTCCTTAAACGATTCCCTAGACACTGGAGATCCTCCAAAGACTGTTGCACGTTTTCTCAGAAACCCGATTTCTGAGCGCAACCGACAGATTTCATCCCTCATACTGGTAGAGAAAGCGGGTTTCTGGCTGGGCTAGGTTCATCGCACATTCCTTGTGCCGCAAAAATTGTTGCCACTAATCATCCTTCTGTAGTACCATTGTACTATTGTCGATAAAAGTACCTCTTGGTTGCACCTGCTAAGAGACTTTTTGCTGGATTAGCTGGTTATCCCCAACCATGGACGAACTTCAAACACGTTTTAGGAAAATGCGATCGTTACAAACCGATCGGAACCTTGCCGAGCAGCCCTATCCAGAGTTTGAATACGCTGATGATGGGCAACGACAGGGCGAGGCAAATGTAGTAGAAATGCCCAATCGTCAAGGACAAGAAAGCGCGTCTGACCCGTTACCAACGCAGCGCTCCACAGCCAAGCGGAAGCAAGGTGCTGCCAAGCAGAAGCCTGCAACGGCAAGCCAGAAAGCCTTTCCGTTCCGGCAGATGCGCGATGGGCACCAGCAGCCCTACATTGATGAGTTAAAACGGCTGGAAGCTCAGGCAGAACGGATTAACCAACTGCTGGCTGAGCGCAAGCGGAAAAAGGCACAAACTGAGCCATCGATCGATCCAACCAGCGGTGATGCCTCAGCAGCGAAAAAGAAAACCGCAAAGGGTAGCAAGCAACCGTCACGATCGCCCCAACGAGAGGTTTTGCCGATGCCAGCACAGGATGACGATACCGCAGCCTTAGAAGCACAGGCAGAACGGATCAAGCAGTTGCTGGCAGAACTAGAGACAGCCATTGTCCTGGGAGAAGCGACACCACACGATAACGCAACAACGCCCAGCATGAGTGCCGATCGATCGCAGCCGTTGGATCAATCTACCTCTGAAACGTTCTCCCCGTCTGCCTCTAGTGCCGAAGCCTTTGCGGCTGACACTTATCGCTATGGAGCAAACACGCGATCGTCGGTAAGCCAGCAACCACCAGGGGTGAACCAGAAAGCACAGCAGGAAGCAACTGAAACTGCCCAGGCACTCCGCTATCTGGCGAGTCGTGATGTCGGTCGAGAACACCTGCAACCCACGATCGCAGCCTCGACTCATCATGAACCGCGCCGAGCAATACGATCGCGCACCTCCCAGCCGAGTCTCTCACCTATACGGCGGTACGGTTTACAGCTACGGCAGTTGCTTCAAATGCCACAGAAACCGTTTGATAAGGTTGGCGATGCTGTGCTGTGGATTGTGCTTGCAGCAGCAATACGAGTGGGAGCAAGGTTTTTGCTGGCAATGGTGCCAGCGCTCTCCCCCTTTTTTGCGCTGCTGATGTTTGCACCTGCTGCTCTTGCTGTTTACCTGGCAGTGTTTGTGCCGAGAGCAGGGTTTGTTTCGATCTATCGGCTGTTTCTCGTCATGCTGGGATTGCTATTAGGGGGAAGACTTGGTTAGTAACCACCTGCCCTCGCACCGCGATCGTGATGGCGACAGAGTACTACGCCGTTGTCCTTGCTCAGACCCGATCGATGTATAAGGAGAATAGATGGAATACCCGAAGCCTGAACCACTGATTTCAAAACAATTATTGGCTGGTGGCGCTGTACTGCTGGCGGTTGGGCTTTTGCTAGATTTGCACAGCTTGCCGTCTTTTTTGAGCAAAAAGAATTCGGGCGAACCGTGCCAGGAAGTTGTGCAGTCTCAGTCAAAGTTGTCCAAGCAGCAGCTAGCGCGGTTGCTGACCGTACCAGAGGGGGGCAAAAAGCAGCGAGTACAGGAAATTCTCAAAGACCCGTACTGCAAGCTCGCCGATCTTCAAGTTCGCGCTGGGGCAACGGCTCAACGGGAAGCCTACCTGCTAGAGTTTGAACCGCAGACGTTTCTCGTCATTCTTTATGAAGGCGAACAGTATGCTGGCTATCGATTCAATCTTCACTAGGGCTTAATTGGTCCTTCTGCGGCTAGCTTTAAGCGTGTCAGTTCTACGTCTGTGTGCAGCTTCTGCCTTGGATACTGCTCTATTTGCTTACTGCACCGCTGCAATGCGCCCGATAAAGAGAATTTTGCCGGTGGGACGATCGAGCGGTGAACCGTTCGCTGGTTCTAGCGTCACTTCAAAGAGTTGCCCTGCTTCCAGACCAGGGAGTCGATCGGCAGGAATTTGCACCGTCCGATCGCTGGGCACTAGCCCCAGAGAGGTTGGTTTTTTGGCTGTTTCTTGTTTCGTCCAAAGCTGGAGTGAGCGATCGGGCGCAACGACGGGTTTGGCGAGGGGAATGACTTGCAGCTTGCCTGAGCGATCGCCCTGTACAATCCAGCCCGGGCTTTTGTCATCGGGCGACTGTAGCACGACGGCATAGGTGGGCGCTTGGTTGGCAGACCTGGAGAAGGCTGTCACGGCAAGGATGATGGAGGCAGCAGCGCCGATCGCAGTCGTCAAGCGCCAAAAGTTGAGCGTTTCCCAAAAGGGCGGACGGCGTAGCGGTGCGACCTGTGCTGAAGCAGGCTCCGGTGCGGGAAGACGGCGTTCAATTTGGCTCCACAGTGACGGTGAAGGTGTGATGGGTTCTACCATTGCCGTCATACCTAGCAGTCGGTCTTCCCAGTAGTGAACGGCTGCTCGTAGTTCCTGGTTAGTTGCCATCAGGCGCTCGATCGCGGCAGTTTCTTCAGTTGTGAGTACGCCCAACACATACTCACCCGCTAAGCCCCATAGTTCGTTCTGGTCTTGCAAATCCCAATCCTGTACGGTCATTGCAAACACTCCCGCAGCGTCAGTAGCCCCCGCCGAATCCACGACTTTACGGTGCCTAGTGGCACCTCAAGCTGCGCTGCGATTTGTATGTGAGTGTACCCATCCATGTAAGCCAACAGGATACTTTGCCGTTTTGGTTGTTCTAATTGTTCAAGGCAGGTTTGCAACTCTTTGGTTTCTGCCAGCCGTGAGAGGTTGTCTAGCATATCTGCTGTGGCGGGCGATCGATTGACGATGAGCGTCTCATCCACAGCGATCTCGCGGGAGGCTTTCCGCAAAGCATCCAGTGCACGATACCGTACGATGCTAAAGATCCAACCACGTGCGGAACCACGACTGGGGTTAAACGTGGTTGCCTTTTGCCAGATTTGCAAAAAGGCATCTTGCAGCACCTCATCAGCAAGATCATGCCGTCGCACAATGCGTAGGGCAACGCCAAGCAATTGACTGGCTTCGCGTGCATAGATTTGCTGAAGCGCCGCCCGATCGCCCTGAGCACAGGCTAAAAGGGCAGACTCATAGTCAAAGGTAGGAGGCGAAGGTGATTGATCCATCAAACAGCTCGAACATCGACGGTAGAAAGCAGTGAGAAGTGAAGGGACGATCGCACTGCCAGACGATCGCACTGTCAGACAACCCTAAAACTATGGCATGGTTTAGCCACGCATTGGGCTGCATCGTACCATCTTGCTTCTGTTGCTTATCACATTGCTTTTGCGCTTTCTTAACATCCTTCTGCAATGCGTCACATTGCTGTTGTGGGGCATCACATTGCTTGACGATCGCGATCGATTGCTCGTGGATCACATCACATTGCTGATCGATTACACGAACGTTGGGCATGAATGTATAAAGCGATGACTTCTGCCAGATCCCCGACTTCTTTGTGCAGGCATAGTTGTGATTGGCTAAACCTGATTGAGAAGTCGGGGATCTACGGATGATCGGGTAAAGCGACTTTACTTTACCCGATCGTGTTGCTCAGTCGTTCAGAGTAACGATGGTCATTAAGCAGTCAGGAAACTGCTAGCAGACGGGGATGTGCCTCCTGCTGCCAGAGTGGCGAACCGTCCGCCAGAGCCAAAGCCAGCCGTTGTGCTGTCCTGGTTATAGAACAGGTCGCCTGTTGCTTCGTTGAACACAATACGTGCGATGCTGGCGGCTGCTAATGTGGCACCGTTGACCGCATCATTGATGACCGCGAAGTCATCGCCTGTAAGTGTACTGCCTGCTGGCGTTGTGAGCGCTGTAAACGTCTGCTTGCTCAGCACGATCGTGTCACTCTCGGTTGGTCTGAAGTCCACGATCGTGTCTACGCCCAGTGCCGCGCTGTCAAACGCGACTCCGGTATCGAAGGTAAAGCGATCGGCACCCAACCCACCGAAGAGACGGTCATTGCCAGCGCCGCCTCGTAGCAAGTCGTTGCCGCTGCAGCCGTAGATGGTGTCGTTGCCACCCTGACCATTGATCACATCATCGGAGTCGTCAAATCCAAAGACGGTGTTGTCGAGGTCATTGAGAAACGTCACTGTATTGCGGTTAAACAGATTGGTCATCACCGAATCAGCGTTAAAGACATCAAAGCTGTCCTGCCCTAATGCCTGCCCGTCAAACAGGATGTTGCTCAAGTTAACAGCGGCTCCAGTCGCTTGTTGCAGGTTATCTAGATTCTCTAGCGCAAAGTCTTTGAGCGTTACCTGTGTATTGGCAGCGCCTGCAAACGTCAAGTTCAAGTCAGCCCCGGTTTGCGTGAGCAGGAGATTTCTGGCAACTAACCCCGCACCCTGAAATTGCAACACGTCCGTTTCTGCCACCACTGCCGCAGAGGGATTGGTATTGCGACCAACACCACCGAAGTCGGTGATTGTATCAGTGCCATCGCCCAGACGAATGGCAAAGGTGTCTTGTCCGCCGCCGCCTGTGAGCGTATCGCTGCCTGCACCCGCCCGGAAGGTGTCATTGCCCAAACCGCCGTTGAGCGTGTCATTGCCGCTGGTGGTGGGATCGCTGACGGCTGCTGCTGCCAGACCGATCAGGTCAAAGGAGCCGTCGATCGCGCCAATGGTGGTAGCTTTGCCCGTCGTCAAGTCAATGCTGTACAGCGTCGAGTTCGACGAAGCAATGGCAACGTTTGTCCCGCTTTGGGGCGAGAAGATGTCAAAGCCGCCTGTCGCGTTAAAGTCAATGCCCAGGGAGCCGATCGTCTGGAGTCCGCCATCATTGGGTGGGTTTTGCAGCACCAGCACATCCAGGTTGGAGTCGATGCCAAAAAGTTGTGTGGTGCGCGTCGGCGGTGTCACGCCTGTAGGTGTGGGCAAGCCAGGAAAGGCATTAGTATACGCTGCCGCTGTGATATTGGGATTTACGCCAAAGTTAACATCGCCCACTACATACGCTAAGTTGCCGTCGGGTTGAACGCCCGGTGTTACGGCATCAAAGTCAGCCAGTGCGCCTGTATCGACGTTGATGCGGAAGTTTTGGTCGTTGCTGCCTACTAAACGGAGGCGATCGGCGGCAGGGTTAAAGTCAAACCCAGACTGCTGACCCGCATTAAAAGGGGTTGAGAGTGTGCTGACGAAAGTGGCTGCACCCGTAGCAAAGTCGATCGTGTAGACCTTGTTAGTGTCGGTGGCACCGTACAGCAAGCCATTGGCAGACCGCACGTCGATACCGATGAGATTGCCGTCGATGCCAGTGACAGCGATCGTAGTTGGTTGTCCGGCACCACTAAGGTCAAGCGAAACCAGGGTGTTGCTGTCCGTCAAGCCAAAGACACGCAAATCAGCATCGCTGTTGAGTACATCATTGCCGTCACCACCCAGAAGCGTATCGTTACCAGCACCGCCGTAGAGAGCATCGGTACCAGCGCCGCCAGCCAGACTATCGTTGCCGCTGCCGCTGTTGAGCAGGTCGTTGCCCGCCCCGCCTCTCAGCACGTCATCACCCGCTTCACCATTTAGCACGTCATCGCCGCTGGTACCTGGTGTTAGCGTCAGCGCGGCTAAACCAAGGATATCAAGGGAGCCATCGCCGATCGTGCCTGCAACGGTTGCTTTACCTGTTGCGAGATCAACGGTATACAGCGTCGAACCAGATGTGGCATATGAAGTATTCTGTCCGCTTTGGGGTGAGAAGATGTCGAAGCCGCCTGTGCGACCAAAATCAACACCCAGGGAACCGATCGTTTGGAGTCCACCATCGTTGGGCGGGTTTTGCAGCACCAGCACATCCAGATTGGAGTCGATGCCAAAAAGTTGTGTGGTGCGCGTTGGCGGTGTCACGCCTGTGGGTGTCGGTGCGCCAGGGAAGGCATTGATGTAAGCTGCTGCTGTAATGTTTGGGTCTGTGCCAGCGTTAACGTCGCTTGCTAAATAGGCTAAGTTGCCGTCGGGTTGCACGCCCGGTGTTACGGCATCAAAGTCAGCCAGCGCACCTGTATCGACATTGAGGCGGAAGTTTTGGTCGTTGCTGCCCACTAAACGCAGGCGATCGGCAGCGGGGTTAAAATCTACACCGGACTGTGCGCCACCGTTAAAAGGCGCTGAGAGGGTGCTGACAAAGGTAGCGGCTCCGGTTGTGAAGTCGATCGTATAAAGCTTGTTTGTATCTGTAATACCGTAGAGCAGCCCGTTGGCTGAACGCACATCAATGCCAATCAGGTTGCCATCAATGCCCGTCACACTGGTCGTCGTTGTTTGCTCCGGGCGGGTGGGGTCAAACGCAACCAGGGTATTCCCCTCTTTTGTTAATGCCACCAACCCCAGATCGCCATCGCCATCCAGCACATCATTGCCTGCACCGCCCAAAAGGGCATCGCTACTTGCGCCACCAAACAGGGCATCATTGCCATCACCACCCGCTAAGAGATCGCTGGCATCGGTGCCACGAAGAAGATCGCTATTGGGGGTGCCTAGGATACTTGCCACGTCAATTGCTCCTCTGGTTGTGTTTTGTTTACAGGTAGACTTTTATGAACTGCGGCTCATCATTTAGTAGGGTCATCACTGATCGAAACGGGTAGGCTGTCTGCTACGGCTGATCGATCGATCGCTTCATCAGACAGTTAGGTAGCGTCAGTCAACACCCACGGCAAAGCAGCGCTAACGTACAGAGCGTTGCAGAGTTGAATAGCGGCGATCGCTGCCCAACCTTGAGCGCCTGATACGCAGCGTGGAACGGGTAACGGTTCCTGACGTTGCTAGAGAACACTACTCACCACATGGCTGAATGGATGCACCAGGTAAAAAAGTTTGAACATCTTGGCTAAGACAGTCGATCGGAGGTGAGCAGGTTGAGAACTCAGTCAATCAGTAGATCAAGGAGTGACTGCAATGGCTTCTGACCATCAGCTCATACTGGTGACAGGTCCGGCGCGATCGGGTAAGAGTGAATGGGCTGAGGCATTGGCAGGGCGTTCTGGCAAACCTGTGTTTTATGTGGCAACCGCTCAGGTCGAGCCGAGCGATCGTGAATGGCAAACCCGCATTGAGCAACATTGCCAGCGTCGTCCTTCTACCTGGCAAACACTGACGGTTCCGATCGCGTTAGCAGAAACCATTCAAACCGCGCCGTCAGGCAGTTGTCTCTTAGTAGACTCCTTGGGCACCTGGCTAGCAAACCTTTTAGAGCAAGACGATACTGCCTGGAACAAAACGCTAGAGACCCTCTTAGAAACCTTGCATCATGTCACCAGCGACATCATTTTTGTGGCAGAAGAAACAGGCTGGGGCGTAGTGCCCGCCTATCCCGTTGGACGCTTGTTCCGCGATCGCCTCGGTACCCTCACACGGCACATTGGGGCGATCGCTCATCCCGTTTACCTCGTCACTGGCGGACATGTTCTCAATCTGAGCACACTAGGCGTACCGCTAAAAGACGCAGGCGTAGAGACCTAAAAGAGCGTCGAGTGCAAAGGTTTGCAGTCCGAGTGCTGCCTCCGCGTCTCTGCGTCTCTGCGGTTCCTCCGTGCTTATTTCCCTCCCACAGCAGCGAGAACTTAAGCATAGTTACAGATTTACGCCCACTGAAAGCCAACCTACAAGGACTAGCATGGAACGATCAGCCGCAATCCGTGTGCAAACTCCGCCTTTGGCAAGAGACCTGTTAACCACAGAAGCGCCATAAGGAGAGTAGATACTAATTCAATTATCGCAGGGCAGTTTTCGCCCTTTGTTTTAGCGCTATGGCATCTGAACAACACGTTAGAGAGTATCTCGCCTACTGGTTCCAGTTGGGCAAGCGTCTTGCCGTTCGCGGTGGTGAGGCTTTCTTGCAGCCTCGTCCGGTGATCCAGGGCGATCGCTACAGTCAGGAGTTTGAGGACTGCTGGCAGCAAGTGCGCTCAGCCGCAGCAGGCGATTGCTACCTGGAAGGCACGAATCAAACGATCGCGGAACTTCTAAGCCCTGCCTGGGAAGTCGATCCCTGCTCTCGCTGTGCCATGCCCGTGCCTGTGAAAATACAGGGTGTTGCAGATTTGGAGTGCCCCTGTATCGATTTACCAGGCTGGCCTAATACTGAGCTACCACAACCGCGATCGCCGATTAGCAGTCAGGCAGTGATGGAGAAAGTCCGCGATCGTCTCCGCAAAAGCGATCGTCAACCGTGAAGCGGGTGTTCTTAGACCGCACATAACGGTTCGAGAGTGTATGACTCGATCGCAACCATCCCTTTAAACAGCCGTTAATGCTGCCGCTTGCCTGCGAGGGATCTCGTAAGTCCAGAAATCTGAAGCCATCTCTGTTGCTGGGAAAATGGCACGAGCCTCTGCCAACAGATCTCTCAGTTCGATTTCATTGCCGGGTGCGTAACGCGGACTAAAATGCGTCATGATTAGCCGTTTCGCTTGCGCTGTTAACGCCACTTGCGCTGCCATCGTTGAGGTAGAATGCAGCCGTTGATACGCCATTTCAGCATCTTGGTGGGCAAAGGTGGCTTCGTGAATGAGCACATCGGCATCTTGAGCCAGTTCAACCGATGTATCGCAGTAAACCGTATCAGTGCAGTACGCCAGCTTGCGCCCAATTTCTGTTGGACCGCAAAGATCAGTCCCGTCGATTGGTCGTCCATCGGGCAGCGTGATGCTCTCACCGCGCTTCAGCTTGCCGTAGAGCGGACCCGACGGAATACCGAGTGACGCGGCTCGTTTGACATCAAAATGCCCAGGACGATCGCGCTCAGCAATCCGATAGCCATAAGCGGGCACACGATGCTTGAGCAAGCCACAGCTCACCGTGAACTCGCTGTCTTCATAAATCACGCCGGGACGCACCGTATGCACTTTGATGGGGTACGAGAAATGCGTTTGCGAGTAGCGCCGACAGGCTTTGAGGTATTCATCCAGGTCAGGCGGACCGTAGATATCGACGCGCTGCACATTGCCCGCCATCCCACAGCTTGCCAGCAAGCCCATCAACCCAAAGATGTGATCCCCGTGCATATGGGTGACAAAGATGCGGGTCAGTTGACTGCTTTTAATGTCACTGCGTAAAAGCTGATGCTGTGTACCTTCACCGCAGTCAAATAGCCAGAATTCAGCCCGCTGAGGCAAGCGCAATGCCACACCAGAAACATTCCGCGATCGCGTCGGCACACCAGAACTGGTTCCAAGAAATGTAATCTGCAAAACTTAGTCATCCAAACGGATTTCCTTCCTGAACCTATACTGACATAGGCGAAGGAAATAAGGGCTTGCCAGAGACAAGGGAGTCACAGATCGGCTTTAATCGATCTGCTTTAACAAATGTTACAAACGCTGAAAACACAAGATACAAAGGGCAAACGCTGTATCGCTTCCTTTACAACGGTACATCTGGCGTACGTTGGGAACATCTGCACCAGAATGGCTGACTCTATCTAAAGCAATTTGACTTATATTAAGCCTCGTTGACTTAATGCAATTTGAGTTGTGCATTACCCTTGCGCTAACGATCACCTTTAAGCGCTTAAACCTGTGAGGAGACTTCTAGAACATGTCATTGGAACGCTTCCCCCTTTCGCTGGCTCAACTGAGAGCACTGAAGCATTCAAACGGACGCAGTTGGTGGTTAGGCATTTTCATCTGGATAGCAGCCTTTTCTGTAATAGAAAGCGTTGTTGGTCGTCCTGCCGCAGCCGCGTTGGAACTGCGGGTAGCGATCGACGAAGGCGTGAGTCAGGTAGCCGTGGGTAGTTCAACAAAGGCGATCGTGCGTGATGGCAGCGGTCGTCCATTGGGTGAAATTGCACCGATGAATGCCTTCATTGCCCAACCAAAGCAGGGCAGCGTGAGCCTCGATCGCTGGCAGTCGGGGCAACTTTGGGTCGAACCAACGGATGGCGGTTATGTCTACATTGGCGATCGCTGGTATCGTGGACGCACACTCGTTGTCCCCAGCAAAAGTGGACTCACAGCAATCAATTACGTCGATCTAGAACAGTATCTTTACAGCGTTCTGGGTGGCGAAATGAACGGCAACTGGCCCCCAGAAGCCCTCAAAGCACAGGCAGTTGCTGCCCGTTCCTATGCGCTGTTTCATCGCCAGAAATCTCTGAATGGCATTTATGACGTGGTAGACACCACCGCCTCACAAGTCTACCGAGGCATACGGGATGAATCAACTGGCACTCAAGCAGCGGTTAACGCTACAGCCGAGCAAGTGCTAATTTCCAGTGGTCAAATCATTGAAGCTGCCTTTCATTCATCGGCTGGCGGTTGTACCGAAAATTCTGAGGATGTGTGGTCAAATCCAGTCCCTTATCTGCGATCGGTACAGGAAGGCTTTAACGAAGTTTCGCCCGTGGCTCAGTGGGGAGAAGCGTTCTCCCGCAGCGCCTTGAGCAAGCGCATCCCTGGAGTGGGGAACATCGTGTCTTTTCAGGTTGTCGACAAGACTCGATGCGGACGCATCAAGTCAATGCAAGTCGTGGGGGATAAAGGTCGCAAAACTGTCAGTGGTGAAGCCCTTCAGACAGCCCTGAATCTGAGAAGTACGCTTTTTAGCATTGTTCCTCAGCCTGTGCTAGAAGCAAGTAAAGAAAAAGCTCAGACTTCCCCCAGTACCTTTCAGGTGGTTGGGCGCGGATTTGGTCATGGACTAGGCTTGAGCCAGTGGGGTGCTTACAACTTGGCGCAGGTTGGCAATAACTATCAGCAAATTTTGCTGCACTACTACCAGAACACATCGCTGGCAAAGATTCAGGTCAAGTAAGGTAGTGTTTCAAAGCGATCGGTTGCTTCTGTCAAACCACTACATACAACGCTTCTCAACCTCAAGGTTTGTGGACTGTGGACGCTCAAGATCGCCCAGAATTAGAGTCAATTGTGCTACAAATCGGCGAAGCCATGCTGACGACGATCGAAACCGTCGATCGGCTATCGCAACGCGTGGACACATTGGCAGATCAGGTACAACAGCAGGGCTATCAGGTTTTTGCGCTCACTGATGCCGTACAAACGCTGATAGAGACGCAAAATGAATCGCTCAAACGGCTCGATCGTCTGACCGATGTTTTGGAACGGTTGGTTACTGCCGTTGATCCCTCAGACTCGTCACCGTCCTGAACACACTACCATCGACTGTAGGAGCGCCAGTACGGTCGCCCTTTCCAAAAGACACCCACTGTAATCAGTACTAGCTCAGTCATACTAAATCCAGGCGACCCAGAAATCAGCCACTGCTCCAGCAAGAGTACAAGCACAACGCACAGCACTAAACCCCACAAGCTGCCTGTGGTGATGCTGGAGCGATCGACACGCTCCAAAACATAAACGGCTAATGCGCCTAGTCCAACCGGAATGCCTAAGCTCAGCACCAGGGATGGCAATGGTGAGAGCAGCACTGTGAGAAGGCTCTCAAGCACAGGTGACTGATTACCATAGCGAACCGCAAGCCGCAGCAAAAGATCGATCGGCAACGCCAGCAGCAACACGGCAAAAAACGCTGCTTGAAACAGCGATCGCCAGGGCAAAAACTTCAGCCGAGCAAATGGTTTTCTCATAAAACGAACATCACTGAAACGCTCTCAGTCTGCGCTTGGGTGGATTAAATAACCTACAGCGGTCAATGCGACTTAATTTTCAAGTGCTAGTAACGCGATTCTAGCTTCACTTCAACCCAGGCGAACAGAGCCAATCAATCAGCACCCTTTATCCTTTAGACTTACGCAAAGATCCCCGACTTCTATAAGGGCGCAGGCTTTGATGGCTAAGTTTTCATCAGAAGTCGGGGATCTAAACCCACGTAAGTCCTAATCCTTTATCTTTCCTCCTCTCTTCAATCCCCATCCAGCGAAGCATCCTTCAAGTCATATCGCATGTTCTGTAGCGTTTGCTGCTGGACACGACGTGACGGACGACGATATTTTTTCGTTTCTAGCTTGGGTTCGTACTGTTCGCCATCTCGATCGCTCTTGCGCTTCATAGTTGACTCACTATCACCGAGCTTATTCAATGCGTCTTGGCGGGCGATCGCCGCTGCCAGAAAATGCAAATAATGCTCATAGCGCTCCCAGTCACCCCGCACTACGCAATTAGGCTCATCCCGGTGCAGGCAATCGCTGAACTGGCAACTCGCTACTGCCAGCCGCGATCGAGCTTCCGGGAAATAGGTTGCCAGATCCTCCGGCGCACAGTCCAAATCCGGTTGGTTGAACCCAGGCGTATCTGCCAGCAAACCGCCCGTTGGCAGCTCAAACAGCTCTACGTGTCGTGTTGTGTGTCGTCCACGCCCAAGCTTGCCAGAAACAGACGCAACCCTCAAATCAGAGCTGGGTATCAGCCGATTGATCAAGCTCGACTTGCCGACACCTGAAGGACCCGAAACGATCGTGACGCGGTGACGAAGCTGAGCATCCAGAGCAGTCAATCCGGTCGCCTGATGCACGCTAATTAAGATGGGTGCATAGCCCCACTGCTGCAAGCGATCGTACCAATGGTCGCGTTCATCAGCCGTCGCAAGGTCGCTCTTATTCAAGCAAAGACAAACCTGTAGCTCCGTCGTCTCCGCTTTAATTAAAAAATGACTCAGTTGATGCGGATCTAGAGTCGGCTCAACCATCGCAAACACTAGCAGCAATTGGTCTGCATTAGCAACAGGGGGACGATCCAACTCTGATTGACGTGGTAGAACCTGCGCGATTGCCCCCCGCCCACTGACCCAATCCGGTTCTACAACCTCAACACGATCGCCCACCATAACCCGCTGCCCAATTTTCTTCAGGCGCGATCGACGAGTACAGAGCAGCACTTGTAAGTTTGCAGCTTGCAGGTTACAGCTCTCAGTTCGCTCCACAGCAGCATCTTGGTCACCCGCTGACCGCTGACCGCTGACCGCTGACCGCTGACTGCTGACCGCTGACTGCTCACTGCTGACCGCTGACCGCTGACTGCTGACCGCTGACCGCTGACCAGAATCAAGCTTCACATGATAATAATTTGCCTGCACCGCCACAACCATGCCCCAAAGTGGCGCAGACGATGCAGACTTTCCAACCTCAGTCGTATTTTGAGTGTTGAGAGGGTCGTTCAAGTGAGAACTCATAGCTCAACACTCATGGCTCGTTTGGGAAAGTTTGCGTTGCGACAACGTGCCTTACTCAAGATTCACATTCCAGGACAGGTCGCCGAATCTTGATCGCAAAGAAGCCGGAGCGGTCTTCAATCTGCTCAATGCCGTAACCTTCCATCGTTAAACTATCAGGCACCTGCTCGATCGGTTCGCCGGGATCGAGCCAAACTTCTAAAAGGGCTCCAGGAGGCATCTGGTCAAGCTTGAGTTTGGTACGTACAAAGTTGATCGGGCAGGGCGTACCGCGCAAATCCAGTTGAGCATCAGGAGTTGCAGACAAGGATTGCGCTGAGTTCATGTACCAAACACCTTGCCAAAGAACCCTTCAATCCCACTCTTGCCAATGCGATCGCCCCGTAGTTTCGCCAATTTCTCCAGCAGCTCCCGCTCTTCTACCGAGATCTTTGTGGGAATGTCGATCGAAATCGTAATGAGATAATCGCCGCGACTCACCGGATTTCCCAGCTTTGGCACACCCTTACCTTCCAGCGTTAGAACCTTACCCGACTGCGTTCCTGGTGGAATCAACAGTTCCTGAGGTTCGTTATCAACGGTATTGACCTCCACGCGAGAGCCTAAAATCGCCTGCACATAGCTGATCTTGAGTTCCGAAAGAATATTAACCCCTTCGCGCTGAAATTCTGGGTCTTCATTGACGAAGAGATAAACATAAAGGTCGCCAGGAGGTCCACTACGTTGTCCCGCATCGCCTTCGTTGGAAACGCGTAAGCGAGTGCCATTATCCACCCCAGCCGGAACATTGATCTTCAGCTTCTTCGTTTCTTGACGCTGACCGTTACCGCTACACACCTCGCATTTTTCCTCTACAACTTGCCCACTACCAGCACAGGTTGGGCAAACAGAGACTTGTGTAAAACTGCCGAAAGGGGTACGAGTGGCACGGCGTACCTGTCCTGCACCGCTACAGGTAGAACAGGTGCGGGGGCGTGTACCAGGTTTTGCACCTGTGCCGCTACAAGTCGTGCAGGTTTCCAGGTGATTGATGCGAATCTCACGCTCACCTCCAAAAATAGCCTCACGAAACTCTAGCTTCAGGTCAAGACGCAAATCGTCGCCTCGCATGGGACCGCTACGTCGTCGTCCTGTTTGACCAGGAGCACCACCGCCAGAAAACCCACTGAAGAAACTCTCAAAAATATCGGCAAACCCGCCCATATCGCCAAAGTCCTGGAAGCCGCCTCCAGCCGCTGAGCCGACACCAGCTTCCCCAAATTGGTTGTAGCGGGCACGCATTTCGGGTTCTGAAAGCACTTCGTAGGCGCGATTGATCTCCTTGAAGCGCTCTTCGGCTCCGTCTTCTTTGTTCACGTCAGGATGATATCGACGTGCTAAACGCCGATACGCCTGTTTAATGTCCTCTTTGTCAGCGTCGCGCGACACGCCGAGGATTTCGTAATAGTCACGAGCCATAGAGTACTGCTGGGAGGGTAAAAGGATGTTTAGAGCTGGGGGCTGAGTTCTGGGTCTGGAGGTTTGGTTTCGGACGCTCACCCTCTACCGCGACTCTCTACCGACCACTCCTATACCTTAACTAATCTACAGCCTCGTAATCTGCTGTGACGGTAGCATCGTTTTCAAAGTTGTAGTCGTCGTCTGGATCAAGCGACCCATTTGATGGATGAAACTGTGTGGTTGCTTCATCGCTAGGCACTTCGTTGGCACGCTGGTAGACGGAGGCACCGATCGCCAGCAGCGTTTCTTGGAGCGTATCCAGGCGTTGTCTGAACGTTTCTGGCGCGATCGTCGGATCGGCGGCAGCAGCTTTCAACTCCGTCACTTTCTCCAACGCCTGCACCTTGAGGTCGTCCGCAATGAACTCATCGTTGTCTCGAAGAGTCGTCTCGTAGCTGTAGAACAAGCTGTCTGCCTGATTCTTCAACGCCACCAGCTTCTTGCGGCGCTCATCTTCCTCCGCGAAGACTTCTGCATCAAGGCGTATCCGTTCAATTTCACTGGGGCTAAGACCACCTGTATTAGTGGTTGAAACGCTTTGTTCGCGCCCCGTGCCCTTGTCACGGGCAGAGACTTTGAGAATGCCGTTTGCGTCGATGTCAAACGAGACTTCGATTTGCGGCACCCCACGAGGCGCAGGCGGAATGCCGTTGAGCTGGAACTTACCCAGACTCTTGTTATCCTTTGCCATGGCTCGTTCGCCTTGAAGGGCGTGGATTTCGACAGAGGTTTGACCATCCGTTGCCGTTGAAAAAACTTGAGTCTTACTGGTTGGAATGGTGGTGTTACGCTCGATAATTTTTGTGAAGACTTCACCTAGCGTTTCGATACCCAGCGAGAGCGGCGTTACGTCGAGCAGCAGCAAGTCTTTGACTTCACCACCCAGCACACCACCCTGAATTGCTGCACCCAATGCTACCGCTTCATCAGGGTTCACCGATCGATCGGGTGCCTTGTTGTTGAAGTACTTGCGAATCGCGTCTTGCACAGCAGGAATGCGAGTCGAGCCGCCGACTAAGAGGATGCGATCGATGTCGGTGATGGTCAAATCGGAATCTTTGAGTGCCTGTTCAGTCGGTTTAATGGTGCCTTCGACCAGATGGCTGACTAACTCTTCAAACGTTGAGCGGTTAAGCTCCATTTCCAGATGCTTGGGTCCGGTGTCATCCGCTGTAATGAACGGCAGATTAATCGAAGTTGTGAGCGTACCAGAAAGCTCGATCTTTGCTTTCTCAGCCGCTTCTCGCAACCGTTGGAGCGCCATTTTATCGATCGACAGATCGATGCCTTCCTGGTCTTTGAAGCTCGTAATCATCCAGCGCACAATGCAGTCGTCAAAGTCATCACCGCCTAAGTGGTTGTTGCCAGAGGTTGCTTTGACTTCAAACACTCCATCGCCCATCTGAAGAATGGAGACATCAAAGGTACCGCCGCCGAGGTCAAACACCAGAATGCACTGGTCTTGATCCTGCTTTTCCATGCCATAGGCAAGTGCCGCTGCGGTAGGCTCGTTGATAATCCGTAGTACTTCCAGTCCAGCGATTGTGCCTGCATCTTTGGTTGCCTGTCTTTGGGCATCGCTAAAGTAAGCAGGCACGGTGATAACGGCTTGCTGTACAGGTTCACCCAGGTAATTTTCGGCATCCTGCTTAAGCTTTTGCAGCACCATTGCTGACACTTCTTGGGGCGTGAAGTTGCGTCCGCGAATCTGCACATCGACAGTATCGTCTTTGCCTTTGACGCAGACATAGGGAACCCGCGATCGCTCCATTTCGGTATCGTCCCAACGACGACCAATGAAGCGTTTAATGCTGAAGACGGTGTTTTCGGCGTTGGTGACTGCTTGCCGCTTCGCTAATTGCCCCACAAGACGATCGCCGACTTTGCCAAAGCCAACCATGCTTGGAGTCGTGCGTCCACCCTCCGAGTTGGAGATGACGATCGGTTGACCACCCTCTAGGACAGCAACGCAGCTATTTGTCGTGCCCAGGTCGATACCAATGACTTTTCCCATAGCAAGTGGCGGTAAAATACGTGAAGTGAGTTTCGATGCTTAGATTATCGATGAACGTTGCTGAGCAACGATGTCTTACAGTGGTTACACCGCTCAACGGTTCTGCTTCCAAGCATTCCCAAATTAGCTTTGGAATTAAACGTATCCGGCAAAATTAGTTTTCTGCACCGCTCTGATCAGCCTCCTCCGAGGTTATCACGGGCTCTGGGGCAGCAGCAACTTTTACCAGTGCATGGCGAAGCACGCGATCGCCGAGTAGATAGCCACGCACCAGTTCCTCCATAACCGTACCTTCGGGGTGTTCGTCCGTTGGCTGCCGCATGACCGCTTCATGCAGGCTGGGGTCAAACTCTTTGCCCTCAGAGCGCATGGGTGCAACGCCAATGCGTTTCAAACAATCAACCAATTGCTTGTAAACGCTCTGATAACTTTTGTGAATCGTTGTTTCTTGCTCCGTTTGAGGCTTAATGTGCGATCGTGCCCGCTCAAAGTTATCCACCACGGGTAATAGCTCGTTGATGGTCGAGCACTTTACTTGCAGTTCTAAGTCCTCACGTTCTCGTTGAGTGCGTTTGCGGTAGTTGTCAAAGTCAGCCGCAATCCGCACACACTGGTTGGAACGTTCTTCTAGCTGAGACTTGAGAAGTTTAATCTCATTGTCCTTTTCTGCCAGTACCGCCACCGGATCAGCTATTCCTGGTGCTTGATCAACAACGACTTCTGGCACGTCGGTAAAGGGCATTGTCCCCTCGCTATCACTCAAGGGAGCCGCTGATGGTACATCGATCGTTGGCTCTCCGGCAAAGCCACCCTCTAGCGAAGCAGCATCCGCTGCGTTCAAAGGACTCTCTGAGGAGCCAGATGCTGAACTTTGTACGTTCTCATACTGATTTTCTTCGTCAATCATCGCGCTTTCATCCCAATCCTCAAGACTGCTTGTTGGCTACCAGATTTATCCTATACGTTTTGAGAATGAAGCGACGGCGAGAATCCATCACTAGCGCTTAGCTAAACCTGCGATCGCTCCTGACATCATGCCGCGCCGCAGGATGACGTAAGCTCCTACCGAGCATAAAGCTAGCCGAACGCACTACTGGTCGTTATGCAGCCGCTTGAGTGAACAAACTGATCCAAACGTCTGACGAACTGAGCCGTAGGGGCTATGATTTGGAACAGTAAAGGTTAAGCTGAGCCATCTCGCTAAGACTTAGCGAGATAAAACTTGCCTATGTAAGCGATCGCTGACATTACGTGTCGGAAGCTAAAAGGCACAATTTTGATGGAATCATCATGAGTGAAGTTTATCGCTCATCGTCTTATGCTAATGGCTGATTACTGACTGCACGACACTCATTTCAACTTGCATAGGTTGTAGCTCGATCAGATTGAACTTGATTGTGTTGAACTTAATCACGCCAGGTGAAGCTGTGCTTAGTCTGCTTTATCGAGCAATTTTTGTCGAAAGCAAGTATTACTTAGCGATTTCTTGTAGCTTTTTGGGCATATTTCAGTAAACCAGAAGACCCTCTTCAACCCGCTATGACTAACTCCTCTTCTCAACGTCGTGCGCTCGTCGTCCAGAATAACTTCTCTCCGTTTGGCAACAAGCTAGTTCAGTCTGGCTATGTCAACAACTCTCAGATGCAGCAGGCTCTCATCGAAAGCCGCAAGTCTGGTAGAGCGCTGATCGACGTATTGGAGTCCCTCACAGGGCAACAGCTGCCGCCTGATCTGCTTCGTCAGTACAAAAAGCAGCAGCTCTTTGAGTTGAAGATTCTTTATGGTGTTGAATCACTTGATCCCGAAGTCAGCCAGATTACAAGCACTCAAGTCAGTGAGTTGATTGATACACTCATTCCGATCGACCTCTGTCGCCGCTACAGTCTTGTTCCTCTCTCCAAAAGCGATAACCAGCCGCCCTTTGTGCTGGTTGCCATGGTCGATCCAGATAATCTACAAGCACAGGATGACCTGAACCGTCGATTGCGTCCTCAAGGGTTGGCGCTCCAGCGGCTCGTGATTACGGTAGAAGATTATCGCCGCCTGATCAATCAGTACCTGGACGAAAAAGAGAAGCGCGAGAAGCAGCTTGAAGACCAGTCAAAAGTTGATGTCAACAAAGATCTTGAAGGGCTGGGCTATCTCGATTTGCAAGATGCGCCCGAAGACAACGATGCCAACCTTGATGTTGCTGACGCAGAAGCTGCACCCGTTATTGCCCTCGTCAACAAGATTATGATTAGAGCCTTGCAAGAAGGTGTTTCTGACATTCACATTGAGCCGCAAGAAGAATTTCTGCGCGTACGGTTTCGCAAAGATGGAGTCTTGCGAGAACCCTTCCCCGAACCGTTTCCTAAAAAGATCATTCCATCGGTGACGGCTCGCTTCAAAATTATTGCTCAACTTGATATTGCCGAGCGTCGAGCACCCCAAGACGGACGGATTCGGCGCATCTATGACGGTCGCAAAGTCGATTTTCGGGTCAACACGCTACCCAGTCGCTATGGTGAAAAGGTCGTGCTGCGGATTCTGGACAACTCTGCTACACAGCTAGGGTTAGACAAACTAATCACCGATCCAGAATCGCTCCAAATCGTACAAGATATGGTACGGCGACCCTTCGGTTTGATTTTGGTAACGGGTCCAACCGGGTCTGGTAAAACAACGACGCTCTACTCGGCGCTGGCTGAGCGGAATGATCCAGGGGTCAATATCAGCACAGCCGAAGATCCCATTGAGTACTCGCTGCCCGGTTTAACTCAGGTACAGGTGATCCGCGAGAAAGGTATGGACTTCGCCGCCATCCTGAGAGCCTTTCTGCGTCAAGATCCAGATGTGATTCTGGTGGGTGAAACCCGTGACCGTGAAACAGCTAAGACCGCTATCGAAGCTGCCCTTACGGGACACCTGGTACTGACAACTCTTCATACCAACGATGCCGCAGGGGCGATCGCTCGTCTGGATGAAATGGGCGTGGAACCGTTCATGGTTTCCGGTGCGCTGCTGGGTGTCGTCGCGCAACGCTTGATGCGACGCGTTTGCAGTGAATGCTGTACAGCCTATACGCCTTCCAGAGAAGAGTTGGCACGCTTTGGTTTATCGGCTTCCCGCGATGGTGAGTTGACCCTGTACAAGGCTAATACGCTACAGCCCAATGAGATTCAGGAAGCGCGATCGAAAAAGGAACTGTGTGCAAAGTGTGGGGGCGCTGGTTACAAAGGACGCTGCGGTGTCTATGAGGTAATGCGCGTGACTGAACGCCTGCAAAATTTGATTGCACAGGGCGCTCCCACCGAGTCGATCAAAGAAATTGCGGTAGAAGAAGGTATGCAAACGCTGTTAGCGTATAGCCTGAACCTGGTGCGTACTGGTCAAACCACGCTTGAAGAAGTTGAGCGCGTTACCTTTACAGACACCGGTTTAGAATCTGAACTGAGAGCCAAGCGCAAAACCTCGTTGAGTTGCCGCATCTGTAGCGCCGATCTCAAGCAAGAGTGGATCGATTGCCCTTACTGCATGACCCCACGCTTCCAGGATTAAGCCGCCGCTGCGTTCTGGCTGATGGTAACCGAAAACCGATCGCTTTAATCTTGACGGTTCAAGCACAATGAATGGGTAGACTAGATTGCTAGTTGTTTGCACTGCTTGAATGAGCGATCGCGTCCTAACCAACCACACACGATCGGCAAATCGCTAACCATTCCTCAAAGGAGCAAGCCTCATGGAGTTGATGATTGAAGACCTGATGGAGCAGTTGATTGAAATGGGCGGCTCCGACCTGCACTTAACCGCTGGTCTGCCCCCTTACTTTCGCATCAGCGGTCACTTGCAGCCGATCGGCGACCAGTCACTCACCGCTGAAGAATGTCAGCGACTGATCTTCAGTATGCTCAACAACACGCAGCGTAAAAACCTGGAGCAAAACTGGGAGCTTGACTGCTCCTATGGCGTACGAGGCTTAGCCCGCTTCCGTGTCAACGTCTACAAAGACCGGGGCACCTACGCCGCTTGCCTCAGAGCACTCAGCTCCAAAATCCCTAACTTTGAGAAACTCGGTCTGCCCGATGTCGTCCGCGATATGACCGAGAAGCCCAGAGGACTGATTCTGGTGACTGGACCGACTGGTTCAGGTAAAACCACAACCCTGGCTGCTATGATCGACCTGATCAATCGCACCCGTGCCGAACATATTTTGACGATCGAAGACCCGATCGAATTTGTCTACGAACCCATCAAAAGTCTGGTACACCAGCGGCAGTTGGGTGAAGACACCAAAAGTTTTGCCAACGCGCTCAAAGCCGCTCTGCGTGAAGATCCTGACATCGTACTTGTGGGTGAGATGCGCGACCTGGAAACGATCTCCCTCGCCATCTCTGCGGCTGAAACGGGACACCTGGTCTTTGGTACCCTGCATACCAGTTCAGCCTCTCAAACTGTTGACCGGATGATCGACGTGTTTCCCTCCGAGCGGCAGACCCAGGTAAGAGTCCAGTTGTCCAACTCGCTAGTCGCGGTCTTTAGCCAAACCCTCGTACCCAAGAAGAACCCCAAACCAGGCGAATATGGGCGAGTAATGGCACAGGAAATTATGATCATCACGCCTGCCATCTCTAACCTGATTCGAGAAGGCAAAACGGCTCAGATCTACTCAGCGATTCAAACGGGTGGCAAGCTCGGTATGCAAACTCTAGAAAAGGTGCTTGCTGATCAGTACAAAGCGGGTCTGATTTCCTTTGAAGCCGCGATGTCGAAAACATCCCGCCCCGATGAAATTCAGCGGCTCATTGGCGGAGCGACTGCGGGTGCAGCGACTGCAGGTGCGGTCAAGCGCTAGACGGTTTTTCTGTCGTTGGATTGGTTGACATCTTCTTAGCGGCAGTACAATCGAGTATCCTCTGTTGCATTAGAGATCGATCGCGTTACCAATCTGCAATGATCACAGCTGATTGGTTGACCAACGGTTAGCGTTTGATTGGCAAGAGTAAAAAAGACGCTCACCGTCATCTCATCTTTCAAAACTTCCAACATGCTATCTGTGTGTTAGAAGTTCGTAGGGCTTCTCGGTTCACTCCTTCTTCCATTCTGGTACCCACCATGCCTACCTTCGTTGCTCGTGTTCAAGATGTAAAAGGGAACGCCAAGAAAGAAAAAATCGTTGCCGAAACTATTAGCGATGCCCGTACTGCCCTGCGTGAACGGGGTCTCTTTATTCAAGACCTGAAACAGGACGAAGGGCTGTCTTTGAACTTCGACATGAAGAAGCTTCAAACGTCGATGGCAAAGGTGACGGTCAAAGATAAGGCTGTGTTCTCACGACAGTTTGCTGTGCTAGTAAGTGCTGGTGTGGCAATGGTTAGAGGGCTTGGTGTGTTATCTGAGCAATGCACCAACCCCAAATTCAAAGCAGCGCTGTTGGAAATCAGCTCTGATGTCCAGCAGGGGATGAACCTTTCCGATGCGATGCGCAAGCATCCGAGCTGTTTTGATAACCTGTATGTCGCCATGATTCAAGCAGGCAAAGTGGGCGGGGTGCTGGATGAAGTACTAAATCGTTTGGCAAAACTGCTGGAAGATGTCGCCCGCTTACAGAACCAGATTAAGGCGGCACTCTCTTATCCCGTTGTGGTAGGCGTGCTGGCGACAATCATTTTTGTAGCGATGACGGTGTTTCTGCTGCCTGTGTTTGCGAACATTTTTGAGGATATTGGGGTCGAGTTGCCGCTGTTTACGCGGGCAATGATGGGCATTAGTGAGTTTCTCCGCAGCCCCAAGGTACTCATTCTGTTCATCATTATTCCTGCATGTATTTTTGCCTACAATCAGTACTACAAAACACGGGTCGGGCGCGAGACGATCGATCGCCTTTCCTTGAAAGTGCCTCTCTTCGGCGATTTGATTCAGAAGACGGCGACTGCCCGCTTTTGCCGTACGTTTGGTTCGTTAACGCGATCGGGTGTGCCGATTCTGACGTGTTTGGAGATTGTGCGTGATACAGCGGGCAATCAAATCATTGCCAATGCGGTTGATGAAGCACGACGCGAGATTCAAACAGGTGGCATGATTAGCATTGCGCTCCAGCGAGAGCAGGTTTTCCCACTGATGGCGATTCAGATGATTAGCATTGGTGAAGAAACAGGTGAAATCGATCAGATGCTCATGAAGGTGGCGGATTTTTATGAGGACGAGGTGGAGCAAGCGGTGAAGGCGCTAACCAGCATCATGGAGCCGATTATGATCCTCTTCCTGGGCGGTATGGTGGGTTCGATTCTGCTGTCGATGTATCTGCCAATGTTTGCGGTGTTTGAGAAACTGGGTTAAGCCCGATCGTCAGCGAACGTATGTCTATTAACCGAACTCACTACGAAGCAGTTTTGGCTGAGTGTTGTGATGCGCTAGGGGCGATCGCCCTACTCAAGCAGTATCGCCCTTACCTGGAACTGCTTCCCAGTATGCGTCGTCCCGATGAGAGCTTGATTACGATTCCGCTGCCGATCGTCAAGTTTCGTCATGCCGCCTCTCCCAGCGGATCGGGTGGCACAGGTACTGAAGCGCTGTGTTTACCATGCGATCTGGCGATTCTGATGTGCGATCCAGAATGGAAGATTAAAACTGGTGTCGAGGTTTTCGTCTTTATCCACCGACCCGGAGAAGACTTCTCTGATTTGCTCAGTCGATGGCGACAAACACAGGTTGTGCTCAGTCGTGGCTATGAGTGGGATCTGCCATTGCGCTACAAGCATATTCTGAGCGAAGGGGCTGACAACACTTACCCCTTGTTTGTAGTGTTTGAAGAGACACCAGAGCGCATAAAACGTGGGCTAAAAGGTGCCTTTCTGCCGTTTGTGGTGCAGCAAGCCTGCGACATTGCCGTGGAAGAGACGATCGAACCAACCGTTGAGGTTGTGTCTGTCGATGATGCTGGCTCCTAACGGCTAGGGCGTGTTTTAAAACCCTCGAAAGCCCCCAACCCCCAAACTTGGGGGCTTACAAATCAGCTTCAAAGTCCCCCAGAATTGGGGGATTGAGGGGGCAGAAGTTCTCGGTAACAAAGCAATTAGGAGTTTTAAAACACTGCCTAGGCTTAGACAGCTTGACTAGCGATCGGATTGCGTGTCGTGATCAGGCGCAGCCTCCGTAGTGGGTAGATAAGCATTGAGATCACCAAAGGTTTTGGGCCAAGGTTGAGTGGATGCTGCGATCGGTGAATCAACATCAGCATCAAGCTGCGGCGACTCATCAATGTCTAGGATGGCTGGCGTAAAAGCAACGTTCCCTAAATTTTGCAGCGCCTGTAGCGCCTCCGTAGCAGACTGGTAACGTTTCCTAAAGTCATAGCGCACCATTTTGCTGAGCACTTCTGCAAACGCATAACTGACCTGCGCTCGGTGTCTCCAGGGAATCTCACCCGTGTTTTTATCCTGAGTGAGTTGATTGGGCGACAAGCCAGTCAGCGCTTGAATGCCTGTCATGCCAACCGCATAAACATCACTATTAAAACGGGGATTACCCGCACACTGTTCGTTAGGCATATAGCCCTGAGTGCCAATGCCAACGGTAAAGCCAGTGCGCCGATCGTCTTCCGTCAACTGGCTGATTTCTTTGACAGCTCCAAAGTCGATCAGGACGAGTTTGCCATCAGAGCGACGGCGGATAACGTTGTTCGGTTTGATATCTCGGTGGATGACATGATGACTATGGACAAACTCCAGAATTGTCAGCAATTCTTGCACGATCGCTACCACTCTAAATTCAGGCACCTGCTTGCCTAGCGATAATTCACTACTCAGCGGTTGCCCTGGAATAAACTCTTGAACCAGGTAAAATTCTTGATCTTCCTCAAAATACGCCAGCAATTGCGGAATTTGCTTGTGTTTGCCCAGTTTTTCGAGCGTTTCTGCCTCTTGCTGAAACAAGCGCCGCGCCAGTTGAAACAATTTAGGGTTATTACTGTTGGGGCGAAGCTGCTTGACAACACAGGCTGGGTTACCCGGTCGCTGAGTATCTTCAGCGATATACGTTTCGCCGAAACCACCAGAGCCAAGCACTTTTCTAATGGTGTAGCGCCCCATCAGCTTCTTCCCAAACATCTCTTGCTCCCGGTATTCCGGCAGCAGATCTTTTAGATCATCTTGCTCACTTTTACTAATGATTTCTTGAATCAGCGGTGAACCTGCATAGTCTTTGATCGTACGGCGCAGCTTGAATTTTTCGCTGGCAATGCCAAGAAAGAGGTAGGCAGTTCCACTAAGCGCGATCGCGCTCATTGGTACAGCGGCAGGTAGGATCAGCCGCTGCTGAGTAAAGACAATATAAGTAACGCCGCCCCAAAGCAGCATCAGACCCATTGCTACTGCAAAACGCCGTAAAGCACGCTTTGTCCTGCTTTGAAGGAAGCCTGCTGCCACCACCACAACGAACACAAAGACTCCCTGGAGTGGTGCGCTAGTGATGCCATCAGCAATTGATTGATTGTCTAGAAGGGTCGCGATCGCATTCGCATTCACTTCTACCCCAGACATGAGCTGACCATACAAAGGGCTACCGGAAAAAGGAGCCGCATGAAAGTCTTGTGACAGCTTGAAGGTGGGACCAACGAGCACAATTTTGTCTTTGAACGCACCGCGTTTTGCAAGCGTCTGCCAATTACCAGGATCAAGCACGTGCCAAAAGGCTATCTGCTCAAACGTGCCAGCGGGACCGTAGAAAAAGATATTCTCGCCTCGTGGTGCCGGATACCTTAGCTGAGAGGAGCGCATTGCCGCTTCTGCAAAGGATGGCATCACAGTCTGGGAACCGATTAACCACTCTTGAGGTGGCTTTGAGAGGTTTGTCTGAGCCATTTGTTGCGTAAACCGACTGCCCAGTAGATGAATCCGGCTGTTTGGCTCAACGAGGTAGTTAATGGAGCCAACAGACATCGGTTTGGTCTGGAACAGGTCGTGCGGTCCCAGTAGCTGCGTCAGAATGCCTTGAGCGGTGTTTGTATCCTCATATTGAGCCGCTAAGGTCACGCGTCCTGCATAGCGCTGTAACGCCTGCTGCAACGCCCGATCGCCCTCAGGGTCGCTGCTGGGGGAATCAAAAATCAAATCGATCGCCACCGATCGCGCACCAGCCGCCATTAATTGATCGATCGCCCGTGCATAGGCTGCCCGGTTCCAGGGCCAAGTCTGCAAGGGCTTCAAGAACGCATATTTTTTTTGGTCGATCGGATAAACTTTCTTCCCTTGCGAAAGAGAATCTTCGTCGATCGCCAGGATAACTACTGCTTGCGGTGGTTTGACTGGACCGCGCAACTCAAAAAAGAGGGTCTGTACCTGACGCTCCAGCAGTTGAGACAGGTTCGATTGGCTGGCAGTCAGTAGCGCTGCTGCGATCGCCACTGCCCCCACGGCAAGATGCCCAAAGCCAGTCGCTTTTGGAGCGTGTAAGCGCGATTTCAGCGTGTTCGTCAGGCGTTTGGTCGTAGAAGGAGTCTTAACCGTCAGCGGTTCTGTTTGAGGCAGCGGCAGATTCTTAGACATCTTCAGGTTTACGTAGGGAACTTTCAATCAACGCACCCGACTGCTGATGTATGAGATAGACCTTCACTACGACCTATCTTAAGCGATTGCCAAGGATAAGAAAGCCTCCCAGTTCTAAGGCACAAAAGGCTGTTGGCTCTACTCACGTTTCATCATTCTACTCACAGCGTAAGACAGGATGTTGAGTTGCCACAGATGAGAATGAGAATGAGGAAAAATAGACTCATATCACGTTAGTCTTAATTTTTCCTAGTATAGTGATGAAGTTCTTGGCTTTCGCTGCTGGTCAGACACCTTTCCGTGCCCCTGCCTTGCTTCATCAACCTGACTTTGAGTATGGATGAACGGTTACAAAAGCTATTGTCTCAATGGGGTATTGCGTCGCGTCGTCAAGCGGAGCAGATGATTCTGGCTGGACGGGTACAACTTAATGGCACGATCGCTCAGCTTGGGCAAAAAGCAAACCCTATTGTTGATCAAATTGCCGTTGATGGCGTTTTCATACAGCCCGCCGATCGCCCTACATCAATTTATCTTTTGCTCCACAAGCCTGCGGGTGTGCTTTCCACCTGTACCGATCCCTGGCAACGTCCAACAGTGCTTGATCTGCTGCCAGACTCCCTCAAAGAGGGTCACGGCGTTCATCCAGTCGGGCGTTTAGATGCAGAGTCTACAGGAGCGCTCCTGCTGACTAATGATGGAGCTTTGACCTTTTATCTCACCCATCCCCGACACCACATCCCCAAAACGTATGAAGTCTGGGTTGAGGGTTGCCCTGATGAGTCAGTGTTACAGCAATGGCGGCAAGGAGTCCTGTTATCTGGTCGCCGTACATTACCAACTAACGTCACTGTGCTGGAACAATCTCCACATCGTAAAACACTATTGCGGATCGTTTTGACAGAGGGCAGAAATCGCCAAATTCGTCGTATTGCCGAACAGTTAGGGTATCCAGTACTACAGTTGCACCGGACGGCGATCGGTACGATTCAACTGCAAGCTCCGGGCGCAGCGATTCTGCCAAGTGGTCAATATCGTCCGTTGAAAGATACAGAGATTACCTTCTTGAACGCTCAACTTGACCTACCATCAAAGAGGGAGACTGCGACGCGCGAGGAGTACAGCCGATGATTAACCAAATGGTTCAAATTAACCCAGAGCAGGCGCTAAGGCTCAAAGAGCTGGGCTATCAGTTGCAGCAGTTTCGTCAAAAGCAGCGGATTTCGCTGGAAACAGTTGCCAAAAAAACGTTGATTCCAGTCCGTCTGCTGGCTGCGATCGAAACTGGAGACATTGATCAATTGCCTGAGCCTGTTTATGTACAGGGGTTTATTCGCCGTTATGCTGACGCGATCGGGATCGATGGAGTAGAGCTGGCGAATGCGTTTCCCGCCCAAACGGACTTAAGAGCGTCCAAAGCCTCCTGGCGAGGTACCGTGCAGGCACAGTTGCGACCATTGCATCTCTATCTGATCTATATGGTGCTGGTAATTAGCGCAGTGAGTGGGCTGTCTTATCTGCTAAACCGCTCGTCAACCCCACAGTTGAGTGGTCTCGATAAAACCAACACTGGGACGATCGCCCCGATACCCAAAGAAGCCGCTACCGTCACGCAGCCTAGTGCCTCCTCTTTACTAGCGAGCAAGCAGCCAGACGTTGCGCCCGTCTTACCCACTCAGCAAAAGTCTGTCCGCATTGGTGTGACGATGACTGCGCAATCCTGGGTGCGCATCGTTGTTGATGGCAAGACTGAGTTTGAAGGCGTGTTGTCCGAGGGTACCCAGCGCGCTTGGGAAGCGAATAAGCAGCTCATCTTGCGTGCGGGCAATGCGGGGGGGATCATGGTTAGCCTGAACGATAGTGCAGCAAAGCGGTTAGGAGAGCCAGGTGCTGTGGAAGAGGTTACCTTTGGAGCGAATGCTAAAGCAGCGCAGGTATCACCGTCTGAGACTCTAACGGCATCAAGCTCAAATTCGTTTTAGAACGCCGTGGGACAATGATGTGACAAAGCACTGTAGAGCTGCTTTTTGATGATCGTGTGCAGAATCATGTCTTTGAGGTTCACGTCAGCCATCCAGGTGTGACTTCAAGGCTTGCAGGTGTTTTTGATGGCTTCCGACTCATTTTCTAGCCCTTCTTGCTAATTACCCTTACACGTGGACGGTAAACCGAGCGTATGGGCGGTAAACCGACGATCGCAGCCATTCAAGCAGCAAGTTACTATAAAGAAAGGTAAAACTGTTAATCAGAAATCGGAGTTAAACCTTATGGCAATCTTTGGATTGGGCAAAAAGCTCAGCCTACCGACTCCTGAAGAAGCGTTGCCAGGACGGACAGAGCCTCTACCCGTTCCTGCCAAGCACTTTGTCAATGGTAATCCGCTCAAACCGCCGTATCCCGATGGTTCTGAGGTGGCTATGTTTGGCTTAGGCTGTTTTTGGGGTGCAGAACGTAAATTTTGGCAGCAAGACGGCGTTTTTTCCACGGCTGTTGGCTATGCAGCCGGGGTCACACCCAACCCGACTTATCAGGAAGTTTGTTCGGGCAGGACAGGACACAATGAGGTCGTGCAGGTTGTTTTTGATCCTAAAGTGGTCAGCTACGAAACGCTACTCAAAGTTTTCTGGGAAAGCCACAACCCAACGCAAGGGATGAAACAAGGCAACGATACAGGCACTCAGTATCGTTCTGGCATTTATGTGCATTCTGACGCGCAGCGAGAGCTGGCAGAAGCGTCACGTGTTGCTTATCAGCAGGCGTTGAATGCTTCAGGCTACGGCGAGATCACCACTGAGATCATTGATGCACCGACGTTCTATTACGCCGAAGGCTATCATCAGCAGTATCTTGCTAAGAATCCAGGTGGCTATTGCGGGTTAGGCGGGACAAACGTTGCTTGCCCGATCGGTGTAGCGACTGCATAGAGGTGGTCAATCGCTAGGGGCTGTCATCAATTACAACTACACATGACTTGCAGCAAGGGTTCCAGCCCCTAGCCCGGTGTGTTAGGACGGGCGCGATCAGGCTGATACCGCAAGGTTTTGGAGCGAATTGATGATGCGCCCTAGTGCTGCGTCACAGCTTAATTCTAGGGTAGATGGTTTTGGTCAGGCTTGCTGGACAGATGTTTCAGAGATCACTAACCCTAGTTTTTAGAGTTGACGCAGCAATAGCTTGCAAGCTAGAGACTAAGATCAGCAACACTAGATCATTATTTTTTGTGAGCACTACTGGGAGTCAGAATCTTGGGTTTGCTGAGTAGGCTCAGTTTGGATAGCCTTCACCCAAACCTGCATCTGATTGAGCGTGAGCGGTCCGTACTGAGTGGCTAAGGCGACATCAGCGGCATCACGTCCGTAGGCGATCGCAATCCTATGACCGCGTGGTTCTGCCTGCGTCGCGTCAAAGGTAAACCAGCGATCGCCCACATAGGCTTCAAACCAGGCATGTAGATCCATTGGATCAAGCCGATACAGGTATCCCACAACCATGCGTGCTGGAATACTGAAACTGCGGCAGAGAGCGATCCCCAAATGAGCAAAATCGCGGCAAACGCCTACTTTCTTGGCGGCAGTATCAACGGCTGATGTAGACGAGTCACTGGTGCCATACTGATACGTCACATTGGTGTGAATCCAGTGGCGAATTGCTTCGACTTGTGTGTAACCTGGCGGACAATCGCCAACAATCTGACTGGCTAAAGCACCGAGACGATCGGCTTCGCAGTAGCGGCTGGGCAGCAAAAATTGCAGAACCGTTTCGGGTAAATCTTGCACGGGGACATACGGAGCCGTCAGCTCTACGTCGATCGTGGCAGCAGCCTCGACACAGGCAGTTGTGTAGACGCGGAAGTGCCCTTCAGGAACGACTAACCGCTGACACAAATTACCGTAGCTGTCCGTATATTCGACCACTGGAGTCACTGGCTCTAGCGTATACTCTTCGCGCAGAACCCACTGCCCCGCGCCGCTGCGAGGTCGCAACATTAAAATCAGCGGCGTTAGTGCTGTTGCTTCAAACACAAGCTCACAGCCAGCTTCTAGTCGCATCAATCCCTCTCTCTACCACCATTTGCGATTGTCCCAAAACCACTGTCGCTGTTTTTGACGAGTGCCTGTGAGTGGTTTGCCACGGAGCAATGCCCAAGTGACCGCATCAATCACACCCTCCGCTTTAAGTTTGTGCTGTTGCTGGAAATCAACAATACACGCCTGCGTTTGAGGGCAAAAAATGCCGTTGCGATCGATGTCGTACCCATTCACCCGTAGCAGTCCCTGCAATTCCGCCACATCCGCCCCTGTATGTCCCCGCCTGAGCAGACGGCTTCCAGGTCGAATGGCTGTTTTCAATACTCTCCACGTTTTAGGTCCAACACAGCCATCAATCCGTAAACCATGCTGCCGTTGGAATGCTTTGACGGCTGCCTCAGTTAAGTAGCCAAAATTGCCATCCACTCGCAGCTTAGAAAAGCCATGTGCAATTAACAATTCCTGCAACTCAGCGACAGTTGAACTGATCGTCCACGGGTGTAGCGTCGGTCCAATGATGGCGGCAGCGGTAGTTGTGTTTTCAGCCCGTGAATGAGATTCCACGATCGATCGCTCCTGCTTTGTGCTCCTGATAAGCTGAATGAGTCGCTTACCGCTTTGAGTTTCTTGTTTTATCTCATAACCCTATCAAGGTTTCACTATATCGACAGCAATAATGGCGACAAAGGTTTAGACTAAGGGACAGCTATCAATCGTGATGCGATCAGTCCATGCAATGATGGCAAGGGTCGCACTAACCCAAACGCCTATTTAAAGGTTTTGGCTTAAGCAATGGCAATGGAGCTGTACCAGCGGCGATCGCTCTTTACCAATGACCTGTAGAAGCGTGTAGCCCCTCTTAGTCTTGGCGATAGTTTCATGATGCTCATAATGATGTCAAAACTCTGTCACCATTTCACTGCATGAGGTTGCACCTTGATAGAGGATGAAGTCAAAAATCCGATCGCAAACAGCACCTCAACAAGTGAGCAAGGGCTTAGTTCGATGAAAAAGTTAGTGAGAGGGTTACGAGAGTTCCGTGCAACGTACTTCTCGACCCACCGAGAGTTATTTGAGCAGCTTTCACACAAGCAGAAGCCAAGAGTTTTGTTCATTACGTGCTCAGACTCCCGTATTGACCCAACTCTCATTACCCAGGCTAAGCCCGGTGAGCTGTTTGTCATTCGTAACGCTGGCAACATCATTCCACCGTTTGGTGCCACCAATGGCGGTGAAGGTGCCACTGTTGAGTATGCTATTCATGCGCTGGGCATTGAACAAATTGTGGTGTGTGGGCATTCTCACTGTGGTGCCATGAAAGGGCTGCTACAACTGGGTAAGTTGGAAGAAGAAATGCCGCTTGTCTACGACTGGCTGAGACATGCTGAGGCGACTCGTCGCTTGGTAAGGGAAAACTACGATGAGTATGAAGGTGAGGAACTGCTAGAGATTACGATCGCCGAAAACGTTTTGACGCAGATCGAAAACCTTCAGACCTATCCGGTCATTCACTCCAGACTCTATCAAGGGCGGCTTAAAATCTACGGTTGGGTCTACCACATTGAAACAGGTGAAGTCTTTGCCTATGACGCAACCGACCATCACTATGTACCGCTCCCTCAAATTTTTGGGGACGATCAGGAAACATCTGGAAAATCTACGGGTAGCTTTCCGTCACCCGTTGCCTGTGAATTACCCCAGCGCTTTAAAGGCGCTGTAGCCAGCACGAATGGACAGGCTCAGCAGCCTCAGCCTCAGGGTGCTCAAGAGTTAGCAGCAGAATTTCGGCTGTCCCCTGAACAGGCAGAGCGCATCTACCGGGGGTCGAAGGGGAGATGAGCGCGATCGCGCCTGTAGCAAGCTGCTGTCGCAACGCCATTTTCAACGAGTTTGAAGAAAATCTGCGTTCGTGAAGCGATTGAAAAGAACACGCTAATCTTGAGGCATGGCAGGACATTTTCGCTGCCTGCTTTTGGAGATGGACAAACGAGTTTTAACGCGATGTGCAACTAATTCGCCCTCATCCCCACCCTTCTCCCCAGGGAGAAGGGCTTCCAGACCGTTCCGGTTCCCTCTCCCATCGGGAGAGGGCTAGGGTGAGGGCAGTTTTGGCAGGTATTTTAGGAAAGTCGCACATCGCGTAGTTTTAGACTTGGTGAAGTCCAGTTTCATTCATCACACATCGCACAATCAAGGAGAGAGGCATGACTGTTTTCAACTGGCGCAGGGCGATCGCGCCGCTCGTGTTGTCCGTATTGCTCTTGGTCACAGGCTGTAGCGCTAAAGAGCCGTCGCCATACGCTCAAGCGCAGCAAGAAAGTACTCAGAAAGGTGCTCAACCTGCCGTTGCTAAAAATGCAACCCAGGGCAGCAGCTTTAATAAATTCTTTCCCAAGCCCGGTGATGGGTATGAGCGAGTTTTCACACAAGAGAAAAAAGGCTTTGCCGAAGCGAAGCTGAAGAAGGGCGGCAAAGATCTGGCGATGCTGGCGATTTCGGATGCGACGGCTGATGTCACGGCTGGTATAAGCGCGACAAAGAAGTTTGAGAAGAGCACGACCAAAATTGCGAGTTACCCAGCCGTCGATGTGGGTACGACGCAAACCGCCGTTCTGGTTGCCGATCGCTATCAGGTGAAAGTGTTATCGCGTAACCCAACCTTTACTAAAGCCGATCGTCAGGCATGGCTGCAACGGTTTGATCTGGCTGGATTAGCAAGACTGAAGAAATAAGCGGTAATCAACATCCCACAAAGCACTGTTTTGTAAGCAATCTACTTTTAACTTATGAGCAAATCCATTTTTGAATTGGTTGATGGGCTACCCACTGGTGGCGTTACCGTCATGGCGTTGCGATCGCTTGATTTCGCAGTGCCAGGGCAGTGGCAGAATCTGACTGGCTTCACCAACACCATTCGTGAAGTCACTGGTGAAACGGATGAAGCGTTGGTGCAGCAAATCGGTGAACGCGCCGTCTATCTGTTCAACGACAAGACTCAGGGCTATCAGCGTGCTCTCTGGCTTTACCAGACGGTAGACAGTGCCTCTGGCGCACTGGGAGCCGCCGCCATGGCAAATAAAGTGGGGCAGGACATCTCCTTTCTCGGCTTTTTAGGCAATCTCACTCCGAAGCCGGAGAAAGCGCAGAGCATTGACTTAACCGTAAAGCTGGTCGTCGAGTTGGTCGCCTTCTGCCAGATCAATGGCATTCCAGGCGACAGCATTGGCGACTTCCTGGCAGCGCTGGGCGATTATGGTGGCGAATCCTTAATGCGGATGGCAGCTTTAGTTTGCTTCGATGGGTTGATTCCGCTGGGTCCTGACTTTATTTTGAAAGGGCTATCCACCATTCAAGGGCTATCGCCTAAAGAACTGGAGAGCAACCAGACGTTCAAAGGCGTGAGTGACCTCATTCCAGGTGGAGACTCGGCTGGCAAGCTAGGGTTCATCAACCAGAGCTTTGATTCAGTGAAGGGCTGGATGAGCGACTTTGTTTCGTCCCGTGGACTGACTCAAGATAATGTGCTGGACAACCTCACCAAGTTTGTTGAAGTATCCAAAGATAAGCTCGACTACGTGGGCGCGTTTCTCGACATCTCAGTGAATTACTATACTCATACAGGCACCCAAACGCTAGCTCGTCGTCTAATTGAGCGTGCTGTAGCGGAAATTTAAGCGCGATCGCCAACTCGGAGTAGGGCGTTGCAGAATACATGTATGAATTGCCCTCATCCCCAACCCTTCTCCCCAAGGAGAAGGGAGCAGAGACGCTTGTCCCCTCTCCCTTTGGGAGAGGGCTAGGGTGAGGGCAACCCAAGCGCTTCATACCCAGATCCAGCAACGCCCGGAGTAGAGACGTTAGCTGTAATGTCTCTACTTCTGGCTATTTTATGCGCCAGCCTAATTGTTCTAAAGCTTGGCGCTGTCCGCAAATAACGGTATTCGTTGACGGGCAAAAGATAATTGCGTTCTCGTTGCTGTCGATCGTACGAATATAGCAGTCGGCTAACTTGGTGCCGTGACGATCGCACACAACCGTCTGTCCAATTTTCCACTTCATCACAATGCGTCGGATCTCACTTCCCTTACAGTAAGGCAAAGCATGTTTAGAGAACATCCTGCGCTCATCACCCGACTGGGTGAATGTTTCGTGTCGGCGCTTGACGCGATCCTTTCCTCGTTAAAGCTGAAGGGCTGATTTGCGGTGGTTAACGGCAGTTACGCCCGCTGAGTCCAATACCTTGCCTTGCTCGACCACGGCATAGAGCAGCCAATGGTCGCCGCATTCCATGCGGTTCTGCACAGTGCATTCTAGATAAGCGAGCGCTTCGGTGAGTATGGGGCAGCCATTGGTTGCCGTCTCAGTGGCGATCGTCGCAAACGGGTCATCGCCCAGGCTGGGTGGTTTAAGAAAGTGTCGCCGGAGATTTTTGCCCTGCTTGAGAATATTGAGCACAAACGGTTCGCCTGTGCGCGAGAGCAGATCGGCAGTCTGAGCTTTGGCGATCGCAATTGTTAACCCTGGCGGGTTGAAGCTTGCCTGCGAAACCCAGGAAGTGAGGAAACCTAGTCGGGCATCGTCTTGTTTAGCGGTGAGGACGCAGAGCGAACCTGTCACCCGTCCAACCGCCTGTCCCGTGCGATCGGTTTGCACCTCCGCCGTATTTTGGTAGGGTGCCCGAATTCGTTTTTCTTTGCGGAGGCTCTGAGCAAACTCAGTCCCTGCGGCTTCGCACTGTTGCAACGTCTCGTCTGTCGGCTTGAACTTAATTCGCAGTGTGTCAAAGCCCAGACGATAACCAGAGTCTTTGAGCTTTTCTTCAATTTGATCAACCGCTTCGCCACTCCAGCCGTAGGAGCCAAACACACCAGCCAGAAGCGTCCTTGGAGCCGTAGACAGAATAATACCCAGAGCGGTCTGAATTTGCGTTGGTGCATGACCGCCCAGCGTTGGTGAGCCAATGATAAACCCGTCGCATTGCTCAATCAGGCTGGTTAGCGCGGCAGTGTCGGCAAACTCACAGTTCACACTCTCAACATTTACGCCTGTTTGGGCAATGCCTTTGGCGATCGCCTGCCCGATCGCTGCCGTATTGCCATAAGCAGAGGCATAGAGCAACGCCACCGTCAGATCCTTTGTTTGCTGCTGTTGGCTCCACTCGCGGTAATCATAGGTCAAACGGCTAAGGCTGTAGCGCACCATTGGTCCATGACCGGGGGCATAGAGTTTTACCTTGGCAAAAGTTGCAAACTTATCTAATGCCGCCTCAACCTGGCGAGTTTGAGCGGCGTGTAAACAATCAAAATAGTAGTGCCGATCCTCATCCAACTGCTTCCAGTTCTCATCCAGTACGGGTTCATCGCAGATGTGAGCACCGAAAAATTTGTCGGTAAACAGAATGCGTGTGGCAGGGTCGTAGGTACAAAGGGCATCATGCCAGCGGGGTGTGGGCACAAACACAAAGCGAAGTTCGTGTCCCTGACCGAGATCAAGCACCTCGTCTCCGCGAATGGGTTTGATCTCTGCGTCGCCTTCTACCCAAACCGCACGCAATGAGATCGCCGCTGGTTTCGAGCAAATTACCGTTGCCTGTGGTGCCAAAGCGAGCAGTTTCCTGAGCGTGACGATGCGGTTGGGGTTCACATGTCCCACAATCACATAGTCGAGTTGGGATAGATCCGTGCGTTGCTGCAACGCAGCGAGAAAAATCTCCGTAAACGATTCGCCTGGCGGATCAAGCAGCGCCGTTTTATCTGCCTGAATCAAATAGGCATTGGCTGTCGTGCCCTTTTGCCGCCCATACTCCACCTCAAATTTGAGTCGATCCCAGGTGCGCGATCGCAGCACCATCGTTCCCTCGCCAATTTCCGCTACCTGTACATCGCGGGGTCGAGACACAACAGGTGGCACAGCGTCAATCGTGGCATCTGCTTCAGTCTCTACGTCTGCGATCGCCTCATGCACATCCGTTTCCCGCAAGGCATCAGGGGACGGATTAAACGGTTTAAAGAAGTTAGAAAAGGCTTTGAAGAACGGATTAGACGAAGACATGGTAGAAGTTGGGGATGAAGGAAACGAGCTGATAATGTGCTAGACCACGATGCAACATTAACGCATCACTCAAAAACTCTAGTGGGGATATTTAGCTCAAACATTGGCGATCGCGCAGTCTAGTAACATGCTGAGTCTCCAATTACGGCACCCAGATGCTCTCAGCCCAAATTTCCTCACTTCCTTCGGGAAGGTCTAGAGGTTGTTCTGACTCGGTAAAGAAAATAAGTCCCTTGTAACTTGAAAGATACTCATAAATATTTCCAAAAAAGCCACCAGTTGCACAAATTACAAGTGGCTCTTGTTGACGCTGTAGAACGTTTAGAAAATTCTCAGGTGTTACCTTCACAATCGCCCCAGAGGCGTTAAGTGCTCTTGCACGTGCTGCTGCGGCTGCACCTGCTGCGGCTGCGCCTGAGCTATAAGTCATAACTCACCTCCATTTTTTGTGGTTAGTTCATCTATCAGCAAGGCTGTGTATCGAGGATTTACTGCTAATTCTCTTAGAGCTTTTACACGTAACAGCTCTAGTAATGGTTGCCCACTTTCCGATGATGCACTGCCGTTAGCCCATCCTGGTTGGATAGTCGTCCTGCGTCGATCGTGCTGTACACAATCCAATGGTCGCTGCACTCCAGGCGACTGGTTACTTCGCACTCCAGATACGCCAATGCCTCTGCCAGAATCGGTGAGCCATTGGTGGCAGGATAGGTTTTGATGCCAACAAAGCGATCGGCACCCGGCGCAAAGCGTTTCAGAAAATGCCGCATTAAGGGCTGGTAGTTGCCTTCTTCGAGAATGTTGAGCACAAAGCGATCGCCCACGTGCATAAAGGATTCGATCGCCCGATCTTTGGCAACCGCGATTGTAATGCCCAATGGCTCGACGCTTGCTTGAGCAACCCAGGAAGCAAGCATGGCGCTGGACGCTGTACCCTTTTGAGCTGTGATGATGTAAAGCCCGCCGCTCAGTCGTCCCAGCGCTTTATCTAAATCGCCATCCAGAGATTTCATTTGCTTGATCGTGCGATCGCGGGTCAGCCATTGTCCCAGGTCAGTGCCCGCTTCATCGCAGAGTTGGTAGACTGCCTCAGTGGGTGCCTCCTTCACCAAAATGGGTGGAAAGGCTTCGGTCAGCCCGACATCTTGCAGCTTGTTTCGCAGTAGATGAACGGAATCATCATCGCCGCCCCCGCTTTCAAAAAGACCGAATGACTGTTTCGCATGGGTTGCAGCTAGAATCGTTCCCAGAGACGCTTTCGCTGTGGGCGCGAAGTCACCGGACTGGGGCGGCATTGCAATGACCACACCAGAGGCAAGGCTAACCAGTTCCCGGATTTCGTGAGGTTCTGCCGTGCGGAGATCCATCTGTTCAACGGCAACACCTGTTTTGAAGATGCCCTGGACGATCGCGTGTGCCAACCGCTCCGCTTCGCCGTAGTCCGAAACGTAGAATAGCGCTACCGTTGTAACGGCTTTTGCCTGTTCTTGACTCCAGGTACGATAGCGTCCGACGAGTTCATCCAGGTTAGATTGCAAGAGAGGACCATGCCCGGTGGCAATTGTCACTACACCCGGCAGATCGCCCATGCGCTTGAGGGCAGACAGCACCGATCGCGCATTGGGACCCATTAAGCAGTCGTAGTAGTAGCGAAAATCGTGTTCGATGAGTTCCAAATCTTCATCAAAGGTGGAATCATCGCAATAGTGCATCCCAAACGCGTCGCAGGTAAACAGCACTTGCGTTTGGTGATCGTAGGTAAAGATGGTGTCGGGCCAGTGCAGATTGGGTGCAGACACAAACTCCAGGATATGACCGTTGCCAAGATCGAGGCGATCGCCATTCTTCACCAGCTTGCGCTCAAACGGCTGATGCACCAGATCTTCGAGAAACTGGATTGCTACTTTTGCGCCCACAACCGTTGCATGCGGAGCCAGTTTCAAAATGTCTGCTACTAAACCGCTGTGATCCGGCTCCGTATGGCTAATGATTAAATAATCAATGTCAGTGGGATCAATCAGCCCCTTTAACGTATCCAGGTAGAGTCGTCGAAACTTTTCGTGGGAGGTGTCAACCAGAGCCACCTTTTCACCACGAATCAGAAACGAGTTGTAGGTCGTACCGTTGTTAAGCGCGAACTCAATATCAAAGCGCTCTCGATCCCAGTCAAGGCAGCGAATAGCAGTGGTATCCGTCTCGCTAACGCCGTCGGGATGTGCCAATGCGACGGTCTCAAGGGTCAATCGCTGAACCCGATCGGTGAGTGCTACCATACCTGCCTCTCTGTCTAACGACGTTTAGGTTTCTGTCACTTGCTACACCCCTATTATCAGTTGAGCGATCGCGATCTGTAAAGTTTTGTTAGGTAAACTTACTTATCAGCCCTGCTTATTACCAGCGTGTCTAGCAACCATGCAACTTCGCTCGAAGTAATGACTAATACGACGTGCGCTTTCATAGAATACTTGCTAAGCGCCCTCACCCTAGCCCTCTCCCAGCAGGAGAGGGAACCAGAAACGTCTGAAAGTCCTTCTCCCTGGGGAGAAGGGTTGGGATGAGAGCAAATTAGTTGCACATTGCGTTAACTAACAACTAAAAACCAACAACAACTAATGACCGTCTGGGAAATCGATTTTTACCGTCGTCCTTTACAAGATGAGGCTGGCAATCCGCTTTGGGAGCTGTTGATTTGCACTCCTACAGGAGATTTTCAGTATCAGGCGTTTTGTTCACAGGCAGAAGCGAGTGCAGGCTGGCTCGTCGCGCAGCTACAGATGCTTGTGGAGAAGGGGCATTCACTCCCCGATCGCATCCGCATCTTTCGACCGCAAACCTTTAACCTCATTGAACAGGTTGGAAAACAGCTTGAAATTGCTGTAGAGCCAACTCGCCGTACACCCACACTCAAGCGCTGGCTAGAAGAGAGAGCACGCCAATATTCCACGCTGGCAAGCTATACCAGACAACCCTATCAACCACTAGCGCTTGATAAACTGCCACCCGTGCCTCTGTCAGAAACACTGTGGGGCGATCGCTGGCGGTTTGCTGCCTTACCTGCTGCTGATCTGGTGAATGCGTTCAGCGATCGCATGATTCCGATTCTCGACCTGCCCGATTCGCTGTTACCGATCAACCTGGGGCTTGCGTCTACCGTGCCCATTCCCGGTGTGGTCATTGATGGGGGACGACAGGCAATGCGGTTAGCTCTCTGGCTACAACAGGCACAACCCGTCTCGCTCAGCCACATTCCCGGCGCACCGGATGGCTTAATTTTGGAGGCTGGCTTGGTCGATCGCTGGATTCTCACCACCTTTGAGGATGCCGAAGTTGCCGCTGCTGGACAAGCTTTTGAACGGCGTAAACAGCTCAGCCAAGGACTCCACTTCTTGCTGGTGCAACCTGATGATTCTGGTGTCACTTACAGCGGCTTCTGGCTGCTAAAGCCAGAGGACTAGCAGGATGAAGCGTGGCTCTGAAGCAACCCTGCACCTTACAATGATTCCTGGATGAGTAACCCAGTAGCTGGGTCAGTTCGCTCGAAAGCTGTGTTCTCGATCGCGCCTTCACTCGACACAACGACCAACGTGGTAACGGGTATTTTGGTCTGATGAGCCTCAAGCCACTGTCTTCTCATTGACACGGAGGACAGAACGCGATAAATCATGATTCAACCGTCATAACCAGTTTTCCACAATGCAACGTTTTTCAAACTTCAGGTTTTATCAACGCCCGGAGGCATGGACATGGATATCAGCTTGATTGTGTCCAACATTCTGAACCCACCGATCCTGTTTTTCTTTTTGGGAATGACGGCTGTTCTCGTCAAATCCGATTTGGAAATTCCTGCTCCTATCCCGAAACTCTTCTCGCTTTACCTGCTGCTTGCGATCGGCTTTAAGGGCGGGGTAGAGCTCATTAAAAGCGGTGTGACTCAGGAAGTCATTCTGACGCTTCTCGCAGCCATGTTGATGGCTTGTTTTGTGCCGCTGTACACTTTTTTCATTCTGAAGCTGAAGCTTGGCATTTACGATGCCGCAGCGATCGCCGCTACATACGGCTCCATCAGCGCCGTTACCTTCATTACAGCGAGTGCTTTCTTGACTGATCTTGGCATTGCGTTTGATGGCTACATGGTCGCAGCGCTGGCTCTGATGGAGTCTCCAGCAATCATTGTGGGGCTGATCCTGGTTAGTCTTTTTACTGTGGATGAGAAGCGCGAGTTTTCCTGGTCTGAGGTGCTGCAAGAAGCGTTTCTTAACAGTTCAGTCTTTTTGCTCGTGGGTAGCCTCATCATCGGTGTCCTAACGGGAGAGCGCGGATGGAAAGTTCTGGAACCCTTCACCCAAGGACTGTTCTATGGCATTTTGACCTTCTTTTTGCTCGATATGGGATTAGTCGCCGCCAGAAGAATTAAAGACTTACAAAAAACCGGCGTTTTCCTCGTCTCGTTTGCCATACTGATTCCTATACTCAATGCAGGTATTGGGGTGCTGATCGCTAGGCTCATTCACATGCCTCAGGGAAATGCACTCTTGTTCTCCGTCCTGTGCGCTAGCGCATCCTATATTGCTGTCCCAGCCGCGATACGAATGACGGTGCCTGAAGCGAATCCCAGCCTATACGTTTCGACTGCTCTAGCGGTGACGTTCCCATTCAATATCATTGTGGGAATTCCGCTTTATCTGTACGCAATTAACCTGTTGTGGAGGTAAGTGCATGCATCTCGTTAAAAAAATAGAAATTATTGCCAACTCTTTTGAGCTTGGCAAGATTTTGGAGAACCTTGATAAATCAGGTGTATATGGTCATGCTGTCATTCGCAACGTAGCTGGCAAAGGTCTACGAGACGGCGAAGATTTAGACATGACCATGCTTGACAATGTTTATATCATTGCGTTTTGTATGCCTGAACATATCAAGACCGTTGCCGAAAACGTGCGTCCACTGCTCAACAAGTTTGGTGGCACCTGTTACATCTCAGATGTGATGGAGATTCGCTCCATTAAATGTATCGCTTCACTGTGAAACCACAACAAAACAAGTCGAAAATTTTAGCGATCGACGTTCAGCTATCAGTGGTCTGTAAAAGCTGGTAGCGATCCTAACTCTATTAGTTATTTTTTAACTGACGTTATTGAGACACAGAGTATGAGTTGCAAAAATGGTTTTATTGGTCGGCGCGATCTGTTTAAACTAGGGTCGATTGCAGCGTTTGGTTTAGCAGCAACCAGCAATTTACTCTGGCAGGTTGAACAGGCTCAAGCGGCTGAATTAACTGCGATCGAGCCTGCACTCAATCCTGAGGCAGCGTTGAAAAGGCTCGTGGAGGGCAATCAGCGCTTTGTCCAGCATCAGCCTCAATATCCCGATCAGTCTGCGAAACGGTTGCAGGAGGTCGCTCAAGTGCAACATCCTTTCGCGACTATTTTGAGTTGTGCAGACTCACGCGTTCCGGCTGAACTTGTGTTTGATCAAGGCATTGGCGACATTTTTGATGTGCGGATTGCAGGAAATATTGCCACACCGGAGGCGATCGGCAGCATTGAATATGCCGTGGCATTGGTCGGTACACCATTGTTGATGGTGCTGGGTCATGAGCGCTGTGGAGCCGTGACTGCCGCCGTCAAAAACGAACCACTCCCAGGCAAAATTGGCACGTTTGTCGAGCCAATTTTGCCTGCTGTAAAACGGGTGAAAAATCAACCAGGTGATGCGGTGGACAACGCGGTGGTGGCAAATGTACGCTATCAGATTGAACAGTTGCAGCGATCGACCTTACTTACAGAACGAGTGCAGTCCGGGAAGTTGAAAATCGTGGGCGGTCGTTACGACTTAGATACGGGCAAGGTAACGATGATTGCCTAGTTGGGCGGCAGTTATGGTATTGGTCTGTGTTGCTGAGCGAGAAACTATTTTATGCTTAAGAGCAATGTTCAGGGAGAACACTCTGTATGTCCGAGTTCGACCTCGAAATAACGCTGCGTGAGATTGCTAAGGAAAACTGGCGTGACATCCTCCGCTTAAAAGTAGCCCCACACCAAGAGCAGTTTGTGGCATCCAACGCCGCGTCTATCGCAGAAGCGCATTTTAATCCAGAGGTTGCTTGGTTCCGCGCGATCTATGCTGGTGATGTACCAGTCGGTTTTTTGATGTTGGAAGACAATGTAGCTCAGCAAGAGTACTTTCTGTGGCGCTTTATGATCGCTGAGCAGTACCAGGGGCGTGGGTACGGGCGAAAGGCACTGGAGTTGTTCTTCGCGCACGTCAAGACGCGCCCTGGAGCGGATGCGGTTGAAACAAGCTGCGTGCCAACTAAAGGTGGTCCTGGTCCGTTTTACGAGAAGATGGGTTTTGTCTACACCGGACAAGAAGAAGAGAATGGCGAACTGTGTATGCGACGTGAATTGTGATCTAGTAATGATATGTGGGTAGCGAACCGCCCAACAATTCAAATGCAGGCGGACGGTTGAAAGCTGCTGGTGCTGAGTTAGAGGGTGTCTGCCGCCGCTGATTTGAGTCGTTCACGGTTAATCTGATTTACGCTCATTGACCGCCTCAACCGTTGGCGTAACCGTGTCTCTGGAGAATTGCCTTCTTGGACAGAGCGATCTCCTCAACCATAAGTGTAATACGTTCGCCTAACGTTCTTGGTCAGCGGTAGATAATAACTTTGCTAAAAATCAAGGGTTTGATACTGTCCACTGCACCAGGGTTGTTATGCCGCGACACAGACCACCGTTCCATTATTCTTGTACACATTTGGACTTTAGAGATAACTTGAACCAGAAAATTGCTTTATAACTCTTCTAAACAGTTGGAAATAGATGATAGAACCTAGCAGTGATAGCAGTAGATGAATCACTGCATACAAAACATTTGAATAGAGTAATACTACGAATGGTATGAGCGAAATGACAAGAGAGAGTACTATTATGAGGGAGACTTGCGGCATACCAAGGTATTACACTGATTGTTTTTTGCATGGTATCACGCTCTTTATTTCGGCTCAACCTTTAGCAGCGACTAAAGAGACCAGGAAATAATTCAATGACCCTGGGATTGTGTTGATTGGGGTACTTATAGCTCGGCTGAAAAAGGGATGTCGCCAGGGGCAGCACTGAGGTTGAGGGTTTGTTGCGCTGATGCTGCTCTACCTGACCATAGTTCGGCTTGAGCGTAGAATGGATGCATGAAATTTCAGTGGAATCCTAGCAAAGCCGTTAGTAATGCCGAGAAGCATGGTGTGTCTTTTGAAGAAGCCATCACAGTGTTTGGGGATTTGCTAGCTGTGACGATTCCAGACCCTGATCACTCAGACGGCGAATTTCGTCTTCTGACGACAGGGTTATCAAGATCACAACGTCTTTTGGTTGTCTCACATACAGAGCGAGACGGTGAAGTGCGTTTGATCAGTGCCCGTTTAGCCACTCGACAGGAGAGAAGAAGCTATGAGTCAGGAACCTGAGATAAACGTCGATGACGAGATGAGACCTGAATATGATTTTTCTGGTGGTATTCGTGGCAAGTATTACGAAGCGTATATGCAATCCAGCAATGTTGTTGTTCTCGATCCGGATGTGGCGGAAATTTTTCGGGATTCGGCTGCTGTGAATGAGGCACTACGATTGCTTGCGAAAATTGCGAAAGCGACAGCAGCATAATCGGAGATCTGGGTATCAATGCCCTTGAGATTGTGTTGGTTGGGGTGCCTCTAGCTTGGCTGAAAAAGGGATGTCGCTAGGGGTAGCACTGAGGTTGAGCGTGCCGTTGAGGGATTGTTGTGCGATCGTCCCCTGAAGCTTCACCTCACCCTGACATTTTGGTAAATAGCTGGCATCACCATGCAGAGTAAGCCGTTGATTCTCCCAATTTCCAGTCATAGAAGGTCGCTCTGTCGCTCTTTTTTCCAGGGTATCAGCCGTATCAGCCGTCAACAGTGATCCCGTCAGATAGATACCCGATTGCTGTACTAAGAGGATCAACTGCTCAGACTTTAAGCATCCCGGCAGATCTTGAGCAGGAATCTGGTAGCGACCGTCGATTTTCTCGGCGGCTTTCAGGTTGGCTTCGCCGTAAGTTGTTACGACGCTAAATAAGATGATGACGAACGCGATCGCACTGCCGTAGAAACTGAGAGATTTGAGAGTAAAGTGACTGCCCATTTGATAGTTGTTAGGTTTTGGTTGTTAGTTGTTAGCAGAAGTCGGGAGAAAGACTAGAGGCTAAAGGCTAAAGGCTAAAAGGTTGTGGTCAGAGCGAACACAAAGCACATAACTTATCCTTCATCATCTATCCTTTAGCCTTCTCACTAAGTAACCGCCTCTGACTCGTCGGCTTCACGACTTGTTTCATCGTCTACTACACCTAAAACTGAAGACAGGTGCGCTGTGACCTGGCTATAGCGACGGGTGATCAGTAGAGAGGAGTGGCATTGTACTGCCAGTTGGTCGGCGTAGAAGCCTAGCGTTTGCCGCTCCAAGCCCCATTCGCGGCTGGCTCCCGCGATCGTCAGGTCTACGTTTGCGGAGGCTTCGACGACTGCCTGAATCGGATTGCTGGACTCCACTTGGGGCGTGTGGATACGATCGCGTACCGAAGCAGGGAGTTGCTCCATCAGAGTACGAAATTCGTAGGTGCGATCGTTTGCCTGATGGCTTTGGGTCACGCTCAAAATGGTGAGGGTTGCGTCTTGGGAATTCACTAGAATGCGTAGCGCAATTTCTAGCCCTAAATCGTTATGAACATTGGAAACGTACGGCACGAGTAAATTGGTTAGCTTGCCCTGTTGACGGTCAACAAACACCGCAACGTCTGTGCGTGCCGTGCTGAGAATTTGCCCTACGCGTCCCCCCAAACGGTTACGGCTAAAGGCAGGACGATGCCATCCTAACAAGACGAGATCGGCGCGATCGTTGTCGGCAACTCTCACTGCCTCCTGTGCCACATCCGTTGCGACTCGGATAATGGGATGCACAATAGAACGAAAATACGGCGGTTCGAGGCTTTCGACCAGTTCAGCCATCCGCTGCGATCGTTCAGCAATCAGCCGCTCTGCCTCTGCTGGGGTGCTGCCAAACGCGTAGTCCTCATCAAGCTGAATCAGACTCAAGGGATAAACGGCAGCAGAGGCAAGCGCTTTCGGTGGCTGAGTGTCGCCCAGCGCGATCGTCACTGCAAGCTGAATCAATCCCTTCTGACTGCTGGGATTTGCAATCGGCACCAGGATCTTGTAACCCGGCTCGACTCCATCCGCAATCGGTTCGACAACATCCTTGCGAATCAACCGTTTGGGGTACACCCATTCCAGTAGCGGCGAGGTCATAAACGTCGTCACCAACGCCATGATCACCAGCATCGTAAAGAGCAGCGGCGAAATGACATTCAGGCTCAGACCAATGTTGAGTACAATCAGTTCGGTCAAGCCGCGTGTGTTCATCAGCCAAGCGAGCGCCGATGCCTCTCGCTTGTCAATCCCGGAAACCCGTGCAGCAATGTACGTGCCAAAGTATTTGCCGACGATCGCCACCAACAAAACCAGCCCACAGAGCAGCCACAGAAACGGCGTGTTGAGCAAACCGACCTGGGTACGTAAGCCGCTGTAGGCAAAAAAGACAGGTAGGAGGAAGGTCAGGACAAAATCTTCGGTCTTTTGCGCCAGTTCTCGCGTTAGCCCAGGGTGTTTGGGCATCACCGCGCCAACTAAGAAAGCGCCAAAGATCAGGTGAATACCAATCAATTCTGTAATGAGTGCGGAGATGACAACACCCATGTAAATGACTGCTAGCACAAACTGATTCAACCGTCCGCTGCGATCGTAATAGGTGGCAAACGTTTTCAAGAACTTCCGCCCGACCGTCACCATAAACGCAATGTAGGCGATCGACAGCAAAATGGTGGGAATCGCGCCCGCCATGCTGTTGGTGCGAGTGACAGCGATCGCCAGCGCCAGCACACACCATGCAGTCACATCATCCACTGCCGCACAGGTCAATGCCATCGTCCCCAGCCGCGTTGCCTGAAGATTATTTTCAGTAATAATCCGTGCCAGCACTGGAAACGCCGTAATCGACATGGCTGCCCCTAAAAAGAGCGCAAAGGCTGTAAAAGAAACGCTGCCGCTTGACACCAGCGGGTAGAGCAGCAGTGCCAGCAGCGATCCCAGCGAAAACGGCACCAGAATACTGACGTGTGAGACAAGCACCGCCACATCAAGCTGACTCCGCAGATACTTGGGGTCAAGCTCCAGTCCAATTAAAAACATGAAAAAGATCAGCCCAATCTGAGCCAGGACGTTCAAAAAAGGAATGGTTTCGGGCGGAAAGAGCGTCGTTGCTAAACTCGGTGCCAGCAGACCCAGCAGGGATGGTCCCAGCATGATTCCAGCGACAATTTCACCAATCACCAGTGGCTGCTTGAAGCGACGAAAGCCCAAACCAACCAGTCGGGAAAGCCCGATGACGATCAGAATTTCGATCAGAACCTGGACGACGATATCGAGTTTCATTGGTGTGGCAGATGGGGAGAGAGGGGTGTGGGGTGTGGGGTGTGGGGTGAGGAGGAAAGGATAAAGGATGAAGTATAAAGTATAAAAACTTAGCCTTTAGCCTTTAGCCTTTAGCCTTCACTTACTTTTATCTGGCAGTTGTAGCGATCGCCCGCGCCATGTCCAACCCCAGCCAGTTTCAGTCTTAATGATCGAGACAAGGGCGATCGCTGCTACCAGTAGACCACCAATGCCAGTAAGCCACCAGTAGCGGGGTGGAATGGCTGCTACTCGTTCGATCGAACAACGGATACGATATTGCATGGCGATTGCAGTCAAAGCGATCGCGATCGCCAACACGTTAAGGAGCGTTAGCCCAACCGTTGCACCTTGATAGAGCAACGTGACCAAGCCAAGCCAGGGCAGCACACAGACCCAGAGCATAATAGTGGCTGAAAAGAGACTCGTTGAAAGGTTGCGACGAGACCCTAAATGCCAATTTTTAGTCCACCCTTCCCAGACGGCTGCTAGAGAGCGATACATGCGAACCGATGCTAAATTGGCTCCGACAGCATAGTAAAGCTTCAGCCCTTGCTGTTTCAGCCGCCGCGCTAACTCTACATCTTCAACCGCTTGATCAGCAACGGCTTGATGCCCACCGACTTGTTCATATGCCGTGCGGCGGAAGCACATAAACATTCCTGCTGCAAAGGCAGCCTCCGCGTTGGGATCATTCACTTCGTTAAAATCGAATCCAGCCATGAGCAAGCTCATCATCCACGGTTGTACGAGCCACTCTGCAAGACAGCCACATACCACTTCTGGGCATAAGGTTAGCAGACCGACGTGCTTTTCCTCTACGATCTCAATGGCAGCACCGATCGCCCCTGGTTTAAGCCTCACATCAGCATCCAGAAACAGCAAAAACTCTCCCGTTGCATACGTGGCTGCCTGAACACATGCCCAGTTCTTGCCCATCCAGGTTTGCTGATCAGGTCGCGGCTTGCCTGTCAACACCCGCAGGCGCGGGTCGTTAAGGGATTGTTGTAACGCTTGGGCGATCGCCAGCGTAGCATCACTCGACTGGTCATCCAGCACCCAAACCTCCAAGTGCTCTGGCGGTAGCACTGGTTCCTGCAAGACAGAGAGAATGCAAGCCTCAATATTATCTGCTTCGTTATAAGCAGGAATAATCACGGAAACACGAGGAAGGGCTACCGTTTCACGCTGCTGGTTGGTCTCTGACAAGGCGCGATCGCTGCTGTTGACTGCAATCGTCAGCTTGGGAGCATTTACCGCAACGCGATGTAGTTTGGCTGCGTAAAGCAGTGTCCCCAGTAGAGCGACGATCGTCACTGCAAGTACTATCAATGTTTTAGCTACCGTGGGTTTGATTTACGTTAGAGGTCTGGTCGATCGTCACCACGCCTAAACGGGCAACATAACCTGGGTGATAGTACGACACCCTACTTGAACCAGCCTGAAATTTGAGTCACCAGCATTCTAAAGGATTCTGCCAGACAGCATAAGGTTGCGACTCTACTCAAGCTCACGCTCGCCAATCTGGGTCACACAACGGCTACATCTTGCTGCCAGCCAAAACCAACTCTAGAAATATTCTTTTTGGGTAAATTTACTTTCTTTAGAAAAGATTTAGATTCTTGCTTATAATTTGTACAGACATCTTCGTAATGCCTTAACACTTATAAGCAATCAGCACCTTTACTTTCTTTGAACGATGCCCCGGATACTCGTCATCGACGACGACCCTACAATTTCAGAACTCGTTGCCGTCAATCTTGAAATGGCTGGCTATGATGTGAGTCAGGCGGCTGACGGCATTAAGGGGCAAGCGATGGCGTTGCAGCTACAGCCCGATTTGGTCATGCTGGACTTGATGCTGCCTAAAGTCGATGGGTTTACAGTCTGCCAGCGCTTACGCCGTGACGATCGTACATCCGATATTCCAGTCTTAATGCTGACGGCACTCAGTCAAACACAAAACAAAGTCGAAGGCTTCAACGCGGGTGCTGATGACTACCTCACCAAACCGTTTGAGGTGGAGGAAATGCTGGCACGGGTGCGGGCGCTCTTACGTCGTGCTGATCGCATTCCTCAAGCCGCCAAGCATAGTGAAATTTTGAACTACGGACCCTTGACACTGGTGCCAGAACGCTTTGAAGCGCTTTGGTTTGACCAGACGGTGAAGCTAACTCACCTGGAGTTTGAGCTGCTGCACTGCTTGCTGCAACGGCATGGGCAGACCGTTTCGCCCAGTGAGATTCTTAAAGAAGTCTGGGGTTATGACCCGAACGATGACATTGAAACGATTCGTGTTCACGTCCGCCATCTTAGAACCAAGCTGGAACCTGACCCGCGTCACCCTCTCTACATCAAAACAGTGTACGGTGCAGGCTATTGTTTAGAACTGCCAGCAACGGGGAAGAACTCGGAGAGCAAGGAATCATTGGCGGGTTAGGACGTTGACTCAGCCCTATCGCTTTAGTTGGTTTGATTGGTTTTGTCTCTGGTATCCTCCCGGCTGGCTGATCTTGTTTAACCGTCACTGGCAACACTACAAGCCTGATGCGAACGGCTGGAACTGGCTAGAATATGGACTATTTTTGCTTCCGTGTGGGTTTTACCTGGCGCTGGCAAACCGCTGGCTACGCCTGAAAGTGCGATCGCTCGGTCGATCGCCAACCCTTAGTCTAAGTGCCGAACCCGATCCGGTGTATCAGAAGGCTTTTCAGGAAGAAATTCTTACGCCGATCGTGACCCGTTACTTCCGCGCCACACTGCACTACGTCGAGAAGTTACCTGCAAACGGTCCGCTCATTGTGGCGATGAATCACGCTGGTATGTGCTTTCCGTGGGACTTTGTGAGTTTGGGCTTTTTAATCGGCAAGCAGCGCGATTGGTTTGTACAGCCGCTGGCACACCCCATCTTTTTTGACCACCCCTGGCTGATGTGGTGGCTACCTAACGGTTGGGCGCAGGTGCTAGGCGGTGTGCGAGCAGAGCGGCAGAGCCTGGAGACTGCACTACAGGGCAACGATGCGAAAAAGCATGTGCTGCTGTACGCGCCAGAAAGCTGGCGAGGATTGAGCAAAGGCTGGCAACAGCGCTATCAACTGGCAACGTTTGACCCTAGCTTTTTGCGGTTGAGTGTGCGCGATCGCGTACCCGTTTTACCAGTCGTCTGTATCGGCAGCGAGTACTTGCATCCACTGACGCTCAATCTCCCCTGGTTAGCACGCCGACTAGGAATGCCACTGTTTCCCCTGTCGCCGCTGGTGCTGGTTTTTGTGCTGTTTCCATCAATGGGCGTTTGGGCAATGCGATCGCGCTTGCACTATTACGTGCAGCCGATCGAGCGTCCCTGGGAGCAGATTGAACCAAAGGAGAAAACGCAAACCCGCACATATCGGTTAGCAGAGGCACTGCGATCGCGCCTACAGACTGTTATTGATCAATTGCGACGAGAGCAGAGATGAGAGGGTAAGGCAGTAATACCAAATCCAAAAATAGGCGCTACAGATCAAGCAACCCAACCGCCCTCACCCTTACCCTCTCCCAACGGGCGAGGGGACTGGATTTTAGCTCCCTTCTCCTTCGGGAGAAGGGCTGGGGATGAGGGCAGAGGATCTGTAGCTTTTGCAATTTGATTTGGTATGAGAGGGTTGAGACGATGAGGCAAGTTTACTTTTTGACTTTTACCCTGCTGGCTTCAACCAACACCGTCCAGTGGCAGGCTTAAAGTAAAACAACTGCCGCGATCGAGTTCAGATGTCACTGTAAGATCGCCACCGTGCAGTTGAGCGAGTTTGCGGGCAAGTGCCAAACCTAACCCGGTGCCCTGATACTTTTTATCCAGTCCGCTATCGAGTTGTTGAAACGGCTGAAACAGAATCGAAAGATCCTGCTCGGTCATACCAATCCCTGTATCAGCAACATGAAAAAGGAGAAACGGTGAAGGCGGATGCATGGTCTCGGAGGCATCTTGCTCGGAGGCATCTTGCACGGCTGGTCTCACAGCGTTTGGTCTCACAGCGTTCGTCTTTTCAACAGTGAGCGTCACCGTTCCTTTGTCAGTAAATTTGACGGCATTTGAGAGCAGGTTGACCAGAATTTGCTTGAGGCGGCGGCTGTCGGCGATACAGGTCGTCACATCGGGGGCGATCGCCAACACAACCTCCAAGCCGCGATTTTGTGCCTGTTCGCTGATGAAAGCAAGACAACTCATGCAAAGCTCTCTAACGTCAACGGCTTCTAGCAGAGTCTCGTCTCGCCCTGCCTCAATTTTTGACAAGTCCAGCAGATCGTTGATGAGTGACAGCAGGTGTTCGCCGCAAGCCGCTGTATGCTCGACGTACTGGTGCTGTTTGGCGTTCAGCGGTCCAAAGATTTGCTTGAGCAACAGGCTAGAAAAGCCCAGAATACCTGTTAAAGGTGTCCGTAGTTCGTGGCTCATGTTCGTGAGAAATTCGCTTTTGGCACGGTTAGCCGCTTCAGAGAGCTGTTTTTCGTACTCTAGCTCTTGAGTCCGCGCCTGAACGATTTGCTCTAGCTGCTCGTAGCTGTGGGCGTTGTATAGCGCGATCGCCGCCTGGTCGCTGATTTGCTGTAGCAGATGAATCTCGTCGTCTGTGAACTCACGAAAGGTCGTTGTGGTACTGAGGGTAAGCCCCCCAAAAAAGTGCTCTCGGATGAAAATAGGTACGCTAACCAACGATTTGATTTGATAGTCATTTACTTGGGCAAGTCTTGTTGGCGTTGGTTCGATCGCGGTGAAAATGGGTGCATGAAAAACACGCTTAACATAAAAATCAGCATGAGGATCGACTAAATCAGACCAGTCTTCTGTAGGAAACGTGAGATCGAGCATGGACGGCACCTGGCTATTTGCCCGCCACTCCTCAAGAATATGCACCTCCTCTGCTTGGATTTCACAAATGTATGCGCGATCGACGGCAAAGCATAGTCCAGTCAAGCGCGTAATTTCCTGCAAAATGTAGTCTGGATCAAGGCTGGAGTTGATCACACGCGCAATTTGGTTGAGCAGTTGTTCGCGCTGCGATTGTTGTTGCACCTGATTAAAGAGCTGTGTCTGGTGGATGGCGATCGCGCATTGATCAGCGATCGCTTTAATCATCGCTACTTCATCGTCCGTCCAGGTGCGATCGCGATCGCATTGATACAACGACAGTACGCCCAGAAACTCTTGCTGATACATCAGGGGCACGAGCAAGAAGGCATGGAATTTATATTGGGCTGCAAGCGCCTGAATCTCTCGCAGTGGGACTTGCGCGATCGAATCCACTACAACCAGCTCGCCCTGCCTCAACGCCTTCTCATAAGATGGAAACAATGCACACGGATAATCCAGCAACGCCTTCCAGTCAGGTGGAGCCTCGCTCATTGTGCGAACCGTCATCTCACCGCTCTCTGCTGGACGCACGATCAAGCAACAAATAGGATGAAGGGCATCTCTCACCATGTCTACAGTCGTTTGCAGCACCTCATGCAGCACCAGGGTCTCGCGCATTGCCTGCACGATGCGACTAATGATGGTTTGCTGTTGTGCCTGCTGACGGATTTGCAGTGTGGCTGACTGCTGTTGACGGTGCAGGGCAAATTCACGCAGCGATCGCTCCAGCACTGTTGGCAGACGAAACAGGCGATCTTTCAGCACATAGTCACTCATGCCTGCCTTAATGCACTCTACAGCCGCTTCCTCGCCCAGACTACCAGTGACTAAAATAAACGGGATTTGCTGCTCCGATCGCTGGAGCAGATTCAACACTTGATGACCCGTAAACCCTTTTAGGCGGTAGTCTGACAGCACGACATCCCAGGTGTGTGTCTGCAAAAGCCGCTGACAGCCTTCAAGGGTATCGGTGACCTCGCAAGCAAACTCAATGTGTGCAGCGGCTAATGCCAGAGTGATTAACTCAGCGTCGGCTGGTTCGTCTTCTACAATCAGCAAACGCAGGCTTGATGACATTGCTAACCCTGATTGAAGTGTTAACCCTGATTGAAGTATTGGCTGCTGACGCTCAAACATGACTCAGGCTTCAGGAAGGAAGCAATGGCGGCTTGTTTAGTAGCATCCAGTAAAGACCAACATCCCGTGAGACAGCGAGAAACTGCTGAAAATCTAGAGGTTTCACAACATAGCTGTTAACCCCTAAATCGTAGCAAGTATTGAGATCACTGTCTTCTTGAGAAGAGGTCATGACGACGACGACAAGCCGTTGTGTGCGGGGGTGATTGCGTAAGGTTTGCAGAACGCGAATCCCGCTAACTTTGGGTAGCTTCAGGTCTAACAAAACCAGACGGGGCAGCGATCGTAAAGGTTCGCCCTCCTGCCCCAATAAATAGTGGAGCGCCTGTTCGCCATCGGCTGCCAGATCAATCTGATTGACCAGATTGTAGTTGCTCAGCGCCAACAGAATCAGTTCCACATCGTTAGGGTCATCTTCCACTAACAAGATGCGCGTTGGCTCAAGGTTAAAACTACCCTCATTTGCTTGAGCCATGTCAAACCTCAGATTTGCCAGCCTCACATGTCAACCTGATTTTACTTAGCCTGCCCCAACGACTCTAGACGATCGCCAAGCGTGAAATAGAATGTCGCCCCCTGGTCGGGCTGGCTCTCTGCCCAAATCTTACCGCCGTGACGATGGATGATGCGCTGGACGATCGCCAACCCAATGCCACTACCCTCAAACTCTGACTGTGAATGCAACCGTTGAAAGGCTCCAAAGAGCTGATCGGCATACTGCATCTGGAAACCAACGCCGCGATCGCGCACGAATATTATACCATCAGATAATGCTCCGATTTCAATGTGAGCAGGCTGCCGATGACGACTAAATTTGATGGCATTATCCAGCAAATTGACAAAGACTTGTTGCAGCAGGGTGGCATCACCTTTAACGGTGGGCAGAGCGCCGATGCTGAACTGAACTGGCTGGCGATCGCTCACTGTTTCTGTAGTGCTGCTAGTGGTGACCTCTGGTCGTTGAGCCAAAACGGCTGTCACCAGTTGATCTAAATCAACGCGAGTATCCGCCATCTGCCGCCGCCCGACCCGCGAGAGCATAAGCAGACCGTCTATCAGCGCTCCCATTTTGTGGCTGCTGTTCTGAATAATTTGCAGATAGCGCGCCGTTGTTGGATCGTTCAGATACCCGTCTTGTTGTAACCGATCGGTCAGCGCTGTCACGAACCCACCAATGTGTCGCAGGGGCGCACGGAGATCGTGGGAAACTGAGTAAGAGAAGGACTCTAGCTCTCGATTAACAATTTCAAGCTGAGCGGTGCGATCGCTCAATGCCTGACGAGCTGCTACCAAATCTGTAACGTTGCGGGAACTGCCGATCAGTGCGTATACTTCGCCATTCGGCTTCTTCAGCGGAATTTTGTAGGTATCAAAATGGAAGGTGCCGAGAGTCGTGGTGTAGTTTTCTTGAAAATGCAGTGTTTCACCAGATTCAAAGACCTGCCGATTTTGCTCGGCAAACGTAGCCGCCAGATCGGATGCGTAACACTCAAAAATGGTCTTACCGACCATTTGATCATGGCTCTTACAGTCACCCAACCAGGCATTCCGATCATTGGAGAAGAGCGTCCGCATGGTATCGCGCTCGACCACGAAAATGTAGTCGGGCAACGTGTTGATAAAGGTCATGAGTTCAGCGGTACGCTGCTCAACAAGTGCCTCCAGTTCGAGGTTTTGTTGCTCCAGGGTTTGGTTGAGCTGTCGGATTTGCGCTTCCGCTTGCTTGCGATCGGTAATGTCTTCGATCGTGCCAACATGACCAGTGAGCCTGCCCGCATCAGAATACATGGCGGCTGAACGGGTTTGCACCCATCGCACCACGCCTTCACGCGGTTGCACTCGATATTCTGCCCTATACGCTTTGCCAGCAGTGGCAGCAGCCGTCCATTCCTGAAAAACCCACTCGCGATCGTCAGGATGCACTCGCTCTGCCCAACCGCCACCGATTGACTCCTCCAGCGTGCAGCCAAAAATTTCTTGACAACGCGGATTGGTATAAGTGCCGTAGCCTTCTGGGCTTGCCAAATAAATGCCCACAGGCGAACAAGCACTCAAGGAGCGAAACTGCAATTCGCTCTCCAGCAAAGCCACTTCAGAGCGTTTGCGATCGGTGAGTAATGCCAGGTAGTTTGCCAGGCTAGTCAACCAATGCAAAAAGCCCTCTTCGGTTGGCACCACTTCAGGATGCGCCAGACTTAAGACCCCAATAGTGGTTTGGTTGACCGTCATGGGCACGCAAATGAAGGTTTTAATGCCTAATTTGCGGAGCGATTCATTGGAGTCACACTTTTTCGGTTCACGCGAGTCATAGGTCTTGACCAACATCTGCCCTGTTTGCACTACGTTTCCCGACGATGTTTGCGTGACAGGTACTTCAATCGGTTTGCCATCAGGCGGCAGGGAAATGCCCTCTGTGCCCTCAAAAACCATCACTTGACGAGTCGCATCGTAAAGCTCGATCGCAATGATGGGAAACGCCGTCGCTACACTAATTTCTTTCACAATGTCTTGAAAGGCAGCTTTGAGCGATTGCTGATTGAGCGTAATTTCCGAAATTCTGTGGAGCGTCAGCAATTCTCGGTTGCGTGTTTGCAGGTTGGCTTCGGTTCGTTTGCGATCGGTCACATCTACACCAATACCCCACGATATCCAGCCAGGAATGGGAAAGCGATCGGAGATCGTCGACCAGGCAACCGTTCGATGGCTACCATCCTTGCACACCAGATCCCACTCCCAGTCACGGTAATCGTTGCCCCGTTCTGTCCAGTCAGCCACCATTTGCTGACGGTAGGTGACATCCGGGTACAGCCATGTCATCGCCTGCGGATTGCCAATGATTTCCTCAGTGCTATATCCAGTGACCCGCGCACACTCCTGATTCCAGACGATGATATTGCCCTGCTCGTCGAAGGCATTGAGCATCACAGGCATATTTTGCAGAACGAGACGCAACCGCTCTTCGCTCTCTCGCAGCGTTGTTTCCGTTTGCTGTAGAGTACGGAGCGATCGACGCGCCAGCCAATAAAGCGCCCAGGCAGTGACGCTAACAAAGAGCAATCCTTTGATGCTTTGTAGGCGGTTCAGCGCTGCTGGGTGAGGAGCTAATGTAGCGAGCAAAAAATCAGACGAGATAATCCACAAAACAGCGACTATAAAGTAAGCGCCTGCGAGCTTCAGGGGCAGCACCTTGAGCGATCGGCGTTGTGAGACTGTCAGTCCGCGACTTTGAGACTGAGCGCTTTCGTTATGCATGGGAGTGTGCTGAACTCAATGGTCAACACCCGTATTATGGGCACTAAGCGCTGAGAAGTTGTGAGTTGTGGTTTTAAGTTTTGCACTCGGAAGGTCGAGCTTAGAGGTCGGAAGCTTGAGGTTTAAGCTCGAAAGGTCGAGCTTGAAACTCGAAAGGTCGAGCCTGGAACTCAAAAGGTCGAGCTTGGAACTCGAAAGGTCGAGCCTGGAACTCGGAAGGTCAAGCTTGGAACTCGAAAGGTCGAGCTTGGAACTCGAAAGGTCGAGCTTAGAGGTCGGAAGCTTGAGGTTTAAGCTCGAAAGGTCGAGCTTGAAACTCGAAAGGTCGAGCCTGGAACTCGAAAGGTCGAGCCTGGAACTCGAAAGGTCGAGCTTGAAACTCGAAAGGTCAAGCTTAGGGCGTTGCTGGATCTGGGTATGAAGCGCTTGGGTTGCCCTCACCCTAGCCCTCTCCCAAAGGGCGAGGGGACAAGCGTCTCTGCTCCCTTCTCCTTGGGGAGAAGGGTTGGGGATGAGGGCAATTCATACATGTATTCTGCAACGCCAGCTTAGAGGTCAGAAGGTGGTGCTCAAGACCTGGAAAATCGCGCTTGGGAATCGGAGAGTGGAGCTTGGAATGTTACCTTTCACCTTCTGACTCCTGACTCCGCCCTCAGCCGCCTTCCTGCCCACCCATCACTCCCCACTCTAGTTCTGATTTCGTGTCTGTCGCGCCAATTCTAAGAGTTGTCCCCAGCGTTTTTGCAGTTGTTTGGGCGTACACTTGAGCGCTTTGAGCAGATCTTGATCGGTTGTTTGCGCTTGCTTGAGCGTCAACAGTTGCTGCTGTTCGGGTGACAGTTGGCTGAGGAAAAGTTGCCAGTGCTGAGTCGATAGCCCCAAATTTTGATCAATATCAGCACCCAGCCACTGATGCACGAGCTTCCAATTTTGGGAAAGGGTAAATTTCTCAACGTGATATTTGAAACGCTGCTGCAAATAGTCGCGTTCACGGGCAGAAAGCCCCAACACATCGTCAATTTCAGGAGCCGAAAGGTCTTGCAGCTTAAGTGTGAGGTAGTTAACGCAGTCGGTTTGTCCCTGTGCTTCTAAATATTGGATGAGTTCGACGACGACACGATCGCGCAGCACTGCCTCAGAGGGTGCATCAACCGCATCAGCCACCATGCGTTCGCGTAGCTGATGTGCCAGCGGCGATCGATTGTACGATTCAGATTCCTCGCCTTTGGGTGACTCTAGAGCTTGCTCAATGTCGATCGACACTTCCAGCGGTTGACGTTGCCCAAAACGCTGGGCACGCAGCACGACTAACTGCTGGCTATGTCCGTTCGGCAAGGAAATTCGGCGCTTCGCATATTGCTCTGTAAACGCCATATATTCAGCTAACTCTAGCCGTGTGCGAGGCTGGTAGTCTTCTGGCAGTTCGTTCTCACGGCGAAACGCCTTCAGCGACTCGGTATAAAACCCCTGTAAAAAATCTTCAACCAGGCTGTAGCGCGCCTGAAACCCAAGCTGCATTCGGCTAGGGGCAATATGACGATAAACCATGGAGCCGAGGGTGCTGTGCAGTTCCACCCGTCCGCGTCGAGAGCCAAGCTGATAGTAATTCAGGCACTTTTGCAGGCGATGGCGGGCTAGTGAGAGTTGCCACGAGCGCACACGTCCAGAGGTCTGAATGCGTCCACTTTTATGACAGATGCGATCGACTTCGATCGCAATACGGTTGGCGAGTCGCTCAATGTTGCCACCGGGCGTACTGATCTCAGCGCGAAGCTCTCGCGCTAAAACTTGTGCCAGCGCCGGGATGTCTAAGAAGTCGGCGGCGCTTCTAGCTTTTGTCGGTGCAGCATCGTGATCTGGCCCATCCCGAAGGTCAGGATGGGCTTGAGCGGTTGCAGCTACAGCATCAGTGGGGGCTACATTTGTCGGAGCTGCCGCTTGGGGGCGGGAAGGGGTTGAGTCGAAGTTCATGGCTCTGGTAGTGCACAGGGACGAGAACGTTAGATCGGGCGAAGCAGAAGTTAAACGATTTGAGTTTTGATTTTTGTGAATTGACTCACTCAAACCTCATCATTCATCACTTATAACTTCTTAACCAGCACTTCCATCTACGCATAGAAAACGAGCCGCTACGGTTTAGGGCGGGTCGAGGTATGTCACTTTCTCGGGTGGTTAGCCAGAGGCTCGGATTTTGTGCCGTGAGCAACATACCATCAACGTTGCTTGATTTAGCCTACACCCATCAGCAGGTAATGGTTCGATACGCGCGATCGTCCACTTAGAAACGTCATAATTGTTTGCCATCTGGAGTGGACAGTTTGACCAATTGGTTTAACCTGCTTCCACCGTCCATGCTGCCGCCGCTTCCCATCCTAGACCACGCCGGACAATGATCGGTTCCTCACTCGTTAAATCCACAATCGTTGAAACTCGATCGCCCGGTTCGGTGCCGCTATCAACCGTGACATCGACCAGTTTTTCCAGGCAGTCAAACAGCTCAAAGCGTGAACTAGGCTGTTCTGCTTTTTTGCTGCCGTTTTTTTGGCTCTTGTTGGGCGTTGCATCATCCGCAAGCAGGTGAGCAGAGGTCGAGATAATGGGGTTGCCCAACGCATTCATCAACGCAAGGCAAAGCGTATGGTCAGGCACCCGAATGCCCGTTGCTTTACGCTTTGGGTTCATAACCAGTCGGGGTACAAGCTTGGTCGTCGGTAACAAAAATGTGTAAGGTCCTGGAATGAGCCGTCGCATCAGACGATATGCCGGATCGCTTACCGTGGCATATTGAGCAATGTCAGAAAGCGATGGGCAAAGAAAGGTCAGTGGTTTGTCGTTTGAGAACTGCTTGATTTGCCGCACTCGTTGAATGGCACTCTTAGAATTGAGATCGCAGCCGATCGCGTAGACAGTATCAGTGGGATACAGCATGACAGCGCCATCCCGTAGAGCGGCGACAATTTGATCAACCACTCGCGTCTGTGGATTATCAGGATGAAGCGTAAAGAGGGTAGACATGAAGGGTAAGGAGAGAGGGGTGAGAGGGTGAGGAGAGAAGAGAGAGGGGTGAGGAGAGAGGAGTGAGGGGTAAAGGGAAATTCTGACTGCTGCTGACCGCTGACCGCTGACCGCTGACCGCTGACCGCTGACCGCTGACCGCTGACCACTAAGTAACTCACCTTCTAATCAATGACGAAGATTGCTTATCTAGACTGCCCCACTGGCATTGCGGGTGATATGTGCCTTGGTGCGCTTGTACATGCGGGAGTGCCACTGGATTATTTGATCAAAATGCTGGGTCAGCTCGGCATTGAGAAGGAATATTATTTGTGGGCAGAACGAGTGCAGCGTAACGGACAGCAGGCAACCAAAGTCCATGTGGATTTAAGCATTGATGACCCTGTGCACGATGAGACTCACGATCGCGCCTCTACCAAGACAGAGCATCACGCTAGCTACCACACCCACTCTGCCACAGAACCGTCTGCTGCGACTGAAACCAAAACGATTCACGCTCACTCGCATAGCCATAGCCATAGTCATGCTTCTATCATCGGCACTCACCATCCTGGCTCAGTCCGTCACTTGCCCGAAGTTGAGCGCTTGATTCTAGCGGCTGGACTGCCCGCACGAGCCGAAGCGTGGAGTTTAGCCGTCTTTCGTAAATTGGCAGAGGCAGAAGGTGCCATCCACGGGGTGCCTCCAGAGCAAGTCCATTTTCATGAAGTTGGGGCAACGGATGCGATCGTTGATATCGTTGGCACCTGCTTGGGACTGGATTGGCTGGGTATCGATCAACTTTACTGTTCGCCGTTACCTACAGGCGGCGGCACCATTCGAGCCGCGCACGGTCGTTTGCCTGTGCCTGCGCCTGCTGTATTAAAGCTGTTTGAGCTGCGCCAGGTACCCATCTACAGCAACGGCATTGAGCGCGAGATGGTCACACCAACCGGAGCCGCGATCGTCACTACATTAGCCGCTCAGTTTGGCTCACCACCGACAATGACGCTCCTTCGCGTCGGACTCGGTGCAGGCTCGATCACGTTACCCCTGCCGAATATTTTACGGTTGTGGATTGGAGAAGAAGGGGCGATTAGCGGTCAGCGGTCAGCGGTCAGCGGTCAGCAATTAGCGGTCAGCGGTCAGCGGTCAGCGGTTAGCGGTCAGCAGTCAGCCATCAGCAGCCAGAATCTCCCCTCACCCCTCACTTCTCACCTCCAAACGATCGCCCTTTTGGAAACTCAAATCGACGACCTCAACCCACAGGCGATCGGCTATGTCTATGAGGCGTTATTCGCAGTCGGTGCGCTGGATGTCTTTACACAGGCGATCGGCATGAAAAAATCACGACCGGGCATTTTATTAGCGGTCGTTTGCCAGCCAGAAGACGTATCGGCTTGCGAAGCGGTCATCTTTCGGGAGACAACAACGCTAGGTATTCGGCGATCAACTCAGGAGCGCACTGCGCTACATCGGGAAATGCAGTCGGTGCAAACAAAATATGGTGCTGTTCAAATCAAGGTGGCATGGCTCGATCGCAGCCAACCAGAATCAACCAACGTGCAGCCTGAATATGAAGATTGTGCTCGCATCGCTAAACAGCACAATCTTCCCTGGCGAACGGTGCATCAACTTGCCCTCCAAGCCTGGTACGGACACCATAGCGATGCCTATAGCGGTTCCTAATCACGTGGAGTACAGTCGCAAAGAGGCAGAAAGCAGAGGGGCGTGGCTTTTCTTCTGCCTTCTGCCTCCTGCCTTCTGCCTCCTGCCTTCTGTCTTAAACCCCAAGCCTTGTATTGCACCCAAACGAGAACCGCTATAAAGGCAACGCCTAAAACTGATCGGCAGCACCCGGTTGGTTCAGAAAATCTTCGGCATTGCGCTTGGCAGGTGGTGCAGGTTTTGCTGCATTTGCAGGTGTTTGCGCCGAGGTTGCAGTCGGTTGCTTTGCTTTAGCGGTAGGCGACTTAGCTGTCGTTGGCTTTACGGCTCCTGGTATCACTCGCTGCCAGCTTACGTTTCTTTCTGGGTCAATTCTGACCAGAATCGTATCAGACTTAGCGGGTTTAACTGAAACGGTCTTGACCGCCGTTGTTTTTGAGCCTGCGTTGGCTTTTGGCGTTGGCTGCTTGACATCGATCGCGCATTCAAACGTTTGCCCTGGCTGAACCGCCTTGTAAGTGCCACCACAGCGAATGAGAGGACGAGAGCCAATTTCGCTTTGCACCGCTTCCTGCACGATCGTTTCAAACTTCGCCACATTCAGCAGACCCTTCGCATTTGGTACATCCCAAAGCAGATTGCCCTGCTCATCCTGCTGCTTCACTGGAATGGTAAACGTATAGCCTGTATCCGTTTCGCCAATGCACTCAAAGGTCTGTCCGACTTCGGGCTTAATGCTATTAGGGCATGTCACCGTCTTCAGCGAGAGACCACCCTGCTTGATCACATCTTGCTGAATTGATTGAGCAATGCGATCGTGATCCAGCGTTTTGCTACACGCTGTGAGCAGCAAGAAACCAAAAGCCAGCACTACACCACGTTTCACGCTATATCGTCCTTACAGTTACCCACATCACATTAGCGGCATTGGGTAAAGGATGCGTTAAGTAAAGAAAGGGCAGCGGTCAGCAGTTAGCGGTCAGCGGTCAGCAGTCGGATTTTCTCCTCACCCCTCACCCCCTCACCCCTCACCCCCTCACCCCCTCACCCCCTCACCCCCTCACCCCCTCACCCCCTCACCCTTCCCCAACTCCGCCGATCGCTGCTGAATCTCCGTAATGGCAAAAACAGCTTGAAAGGGTAAGCCAACCTGTTCGTAGAGGGCGGCTCCACCTTGCAGGCGATCGACCAGTGAAATGATCCCGTTGACTTGATACCCTGCCTGCTGCAAACGTTCAACCGCCTTGAGCGCTGATTGCCCCGTCGTGACAACGTCCTCTAAAACGGTGACAGCACTACCTTCGGGCAAATTGGGACCTTCAATGTAAGCACGAGTGCCATGCCCTTTGGCTTCTTTGCGAATGATTAACGCAGGCAGCGATCGCCCTTCGTAGGCAGCCACAACGCTGACCGCCGTCACAATCGGATCGGCTCCTAGCGTCAAGCCAGCGACGGCTTGCGTACCTGCGGGTAACAGCGGCAGTACCAGCCGACCGACTGCCAAGCCCCCTTGGGGATGGAGCGTGACCTGCTTGCCATTGATGTAATAAGAAGCCCGCTGCCCCGATGTCAGCAGAAAGTCTCCTTCTTGATAAGCAACCTGACAGAATAGATCCAAAAGTTGCTGACGCAAGGTAATTAAATCGACGGTAGCAATCGACTGCGATAAATCCGTTAGCGATCGATTATTTTTGGTCATAGATTCGCGCAAACTCAGTAGAATTGATGCAGACTGGAAAGCAAATTTGGGTAGACTCCAAGCAAGTAGTCTAATCATTGCTCGTGATTTTTATGGACTTAAGGGTTTGAAGCCACAAGCTAGAAAACGTTCATCCAGCCTTGACCTTAGTTCTAAACACAAGCATTCACAGAGTAAAACATTGAGGAGTGATTTTATGGGTATCGGCTACAAGGGCACCGTTATTGGATTAGCAATCATTGCATTGTCTACTGTCGCAGCTTCAGCAGCAAGTGCTCAAGAAAGCTTTACCAATCCAACCACTGGGGTCGTCAACAACATCCCTGACCAGTTTGATCAGGTATATTTCTCCAACGATCGCGACTTTTTTCGCAATCGTTCGCTTCCCAGACAAGTTAGTTATATGTTTGGTCCTGGCATCCTCATTCGCAACTCCTTTCCTGAGAACGAAGTTGCGCGCGACGGCAAAGCCATCTACCAGTTCTACCAAGATTTGCTGTCACGTCAGATGTCAAGCCGCTCAGTCATTCGCACACCTGACCTACCGACTCCGTTCAACCAATCTATTCGTGACATTCCCGTCGAAGCAGCCCGTCCGCTAACGTCCAGCTTCCCACCGATTGAATCCACACCACCAATAACCACTACACCACTGCGGACAGCACCACGAGTACCAGCACTCTGGTAGGGCAGGATTGACGCTCACTGCGAGAGCTATGGGGTTAAACCATAGTTCTAAAAGATAGTCCAGGGTGCAGGGGTCGAACCTGCCTGGGGCGAATTATGAGTTCGCTGCCTAAACCGCTCGGCCAACCCTGGGTGCCATTATTGTATCCCGATTTTTTGACTTATTTTCTACTCCAATCAAGCGGGTGGTGAGTGAGTGGAGGCGTTTGGGGAAAATTATTGCATCAACATTCTAGCGATTGAGAATGTTTACTCTGTATCGTGCCTGTCTATGTCTACAATTGGAGCGATCGCGCCAATTGCTTGTGCGCTTATGACACCACTTGTCCCCCCGACTCCAACTGCCTACTCCCATGAAGCTGAATTCGACCGTAGCACTGACTCTGGTTCTCCTGGTATCGATGGTTGTCGCTGGATTGGTCAGTGCCTCCTGGGGTTCGTCGCTGGGGCGGGAGGCGCTGAAAGGCATTACACAACCGGACACTCGCCCAGCCAACAACAAGGCAAGCACTCAGGCAGGCAGTGCGCGACGTGAAGAACTCGCCGTTTTGCCAGAAAGCGACATTATCACCAATGTCAAAGTCCGCATGAACGGTGGCATCGCTAAAGACGTGAAAGCAAGCCCTGCCCCGATCGCCAAAGTGTCGACCACCACCGATTCGGCAAAGAATCAGCTACCAATGACAACTACCAGCCAGGACGTGGTGCTGGAGGTAAAATCGGTGCGGCAGCAAGGAGAAACACTGGTTTTAGCTGTCAGTCTTCGTAATAACAGTAAGCAACCGATCCGCTTCGTTTACGATGCGCTCACGGTGACTGACGAACAAGGGCGGACGCTCAAGGCAAATACTGAAGGATTACCTGTAGAGCTACCAGCCTCAAGCAGCACCTTTCCTGGTACAGTCAGTATTCCTGCTAGCTTGCTGGATGGGGTTCAAAACGTGTCTCTTTCGCTGACCGATTATCCAAATAAGCGACTTCAGCTACAGTTGTCAAATATTCCCCTCATCCGGTAGAGGATTCTCGCTTCATGCTTCTACAGGAAAACCCCTTCGATCGTGCTGCACATGATAGGCTTCCTGGCACTTGGCTTTGTAGGTAGTATGGGGCTGATCGACCCGTCCATGAGTGAACTCACCTGGTCGGCGATCTGGGTGCGCATACTACTGGTGCTGTTGCTCATTGCCATTAATGCCTTTTTTGTAGCAGCAGAGTTTTCCATGGTTGCGGTGCGGCGATCGCGGATTAGCCAGTTGGTGGATGCAGGGGATGTGCAGGCGCGAACCGTACAAGCGTTGCAGCAGAGCACCGAGCGTTTGCTATCTACGACCCAGCTAGGCATTACACTCTCTAGTTTGGCGCTGGGCTGGATTGGGGAGAGCGCGTTGGCTGTTTTGGTTGCCCACTGGTTACGCCAACTGCCGCTGCCAGACGGCTACAGGCAAGCCCTCGCCCACTCAGTGGCGATTCCAGCGACTTTTTTACTGCTTGCCTATTTCCAAATTGTGCTGGGCGAGTTATGTCCCAAAGCAGTAGCGCTGTTGTATTCAGAACAGATGGCACGGTTTCTTGCTGCTCCCAGTCTGGCGATCGCTCGGTTCTTCCATCCGTTTATCTGGGTTTTGAACCAATCAACCCGGCTATTACTACGTTTAGGCGGCATTCAATATACGGGACAAGCATGGTCTAGCCAGGTGACACCCGAAGAACTCCAGCTCATCATTGCCATGTCGAGCGAGTCTAGTGGGCTAGAAGCAGAAGAACGGCAGTTGCTCAGAAACGTGTTTGAGTTTGGTGATGTGTCAGCAGGTGAGGTCATGGTGACGCGCACGAACATTGATGCCGTCCCCTATGATGCAACCTTCAAGTTACTGCTGCAGGAAGCCGCGCAGTCAGGTCACTTGCGCTACCCAGTCATTGGTGAGTCACTGGACGACGTACGTGGTCTCATTTACTTTCAAGAATTGGCAGAGCCACTAGCACAAGAAGCGTTTGATCTAGAACATTCAATTCAAGCGTGGCTGCGCCCTGCTCGTTTCGTGCCGGAATATATGCTGTTGAGCGAACTGTTGCCTCTGATGCAGCGATCGCGCCAGCCGATGATGATGGTGGTCGATGAATATGGCGGCACAGCAGGTTTGGTGACGATCGAAGATTTAATCGCTGAGATTTTGGGCGTTGCCGCTGAACCTGCCAATGATGAGGCAACGAGCATTCAAGTCCTGGATGAGCAAACGTTTTTAGTGCAGGCGCAGATCGACCTGGAGGAAGTTAACGAGTTGCTCAACCTGGATCTGCCCCTGTCTGATGATTATCAAACGCTAGGTGGGTTTCTCCTTTTTCAGCTCCAAAAAATCCCTCAGCTGGGGGAAAGCTCTCGCTATGGCGATTCTGAGTTCACCATTATTTCCGCTGAAGGTCCCCGCCTGCACCAAATCCAAATTCATCGCCTGGAAGTCGTCGAGACACTGCACGACTTCACTGTTGCTGATACAGCGGTTCGTGACACAGATACAGAAAATACTGGCACAGAAAGTACTGGCACAGAAAGTAACGCGATCGTTGACGATGCTCTATCAATCGACGGTTCATCAGAAACAGATCGTTCTACGTTTCTTTAGATCCTAGCGGCGCGGCAAAGCATACAGATCTCTGCCGTCACCGAGGGCGAAGCTGAGTGAGTGGGGCAACGTCTTGCTGCATTGGGTCACAAAAACAAGCACCGACAAAAAGGCTAAACCGCTGGCAAGACCAAAGATACCCCGATAGCCGACGTATTCAGCAAAAAAGCCTAACGCTGGACCCGCGATCGCAATCCCCAGATCAAAGCCGCCCACGCACAGCGAAAAGACGCGTCCCCGTTCATACGCCTCGGAGCGATCGGCAACCAGCGCCACCATCAGCGGCAAAAAGATTCCGGTGCCAGCCCCTTCCAGCAGCCCCGCTAGCAGAAACATACTGGCACTGTGAGCAAACCACAAAAGGAGCATCGTCAAGGCATAGAGCAGCAGCCCCAAAGTGATCAGTCGTCCGCGCCCATAGCGATCAGAGGCACGCCCAGTCAACAGCCGCACGCTAAACCCTGCCACTGCCGCCGCCGTGTAAAACAAGCCAGCATTTAAGTCTACCCCTGCTTCTTGCATAAACAGCGGCACAAACGTACTCAAAACACCAAATGCCATCCCCACCAGGAGTAGCGTCAGCGTTGGGGTTCGCAGCCGTGGGCTAAACAACAAGCGCCAAAAGGTGCCCGTGGTATCGACTGCTGGCTGCGCCACAAGCTGCGGCGCTTGAACCCAGAGTGCGCTTAGCAGCCCAGCAAACCCTAACCCGGCTGACATCAGAAACAGGGGTGTATAGCCTGCCCACGCTTGCAAAAACCCCCCGATCGCTGGTCCAATCGCAACGCCGATCGGGTTGACCAAACTCATGTAGCCAATCACCTCGCCCCGATTAGACGGTGGTGATAGATCAACAACCAGCGTACTGTAGGCAGTCGTAAAGGCAGCAATGCTTAGCCCGTGGAACGCCCGAATAGCGATCAATAGCGGCATCGATTGGGTCATCAGGTAGCCTAGAGGCGCGATCGCTACTGCTGCCAACCCAATCAACAGGACAATCTTGCGACCCCGGCGATCGGCTAACTGCCCCAACCACGGACGAAACAGCAGCAGCCCTACTGCAAAAGCACCAATGACAACACCAACCTGATATTTTGTCCCGCCCACATCGCGAATGTAGAGCGGTAGTGTAGGCAGCAACGCAGCAAGACTCGACCAAAACAGCAACCCAACTCCAAATAAAACCAACAGATTTTGCCGTACCGCTGGTTCTAGAGTGTTAAAGATTTTCAAGAACGCCTTCCTTACCAAACGACTCGTGCTCTTTGTGGGCGTTGTCGTTCACAGCCGTGACGCAGCCGACATAGCCACCCCCGCAAGCACTGCACCAACTAGAGCGGCATTCAAACGCAGAACGAACCCCTCCCTCTTATGATGAAGAGTTCTTCACAATCTGGCTACGTGGCGATCGCCTTAGGGTCTGTAAAAAATGAATGTCATGGACTGTAGCAGTCAGCGGTCAGCCGTCAGCCATGATTTAAAGCTGATAGCTGATAGCTGATAGCTGCTTTGAAAGTGTGCAGTCATTTTTTAAAGAGCTCTTATACCAATTCTACAAAATCGCCCTACAGATTCGTTTTTGCTGCTGACCGCTGACCGCCAGCCGAAGCTTGCCTGTGTAGCCACAGTTTAGTGAAATAGTATCAGTCCTATAGGTATAAAATTTGACACAAAAAACGCATAGCACAAAAAATCAGAGCCTTAACAGTGGCTCTGATCACGTCGTGGCTTCTGAGCCATTGGGTTCAGGCAAACAAGCGTAAACAGCTAGAGAGCCTGACGAGACACTAATTTTTCAAAAGTCGCCTGAGTCTGATGCAGCATTTGTTCACGGCTATCACCAGCTTTGGTCAAGGTCGGCACTAAATTACGTGCTTGGAGCGCCATATGAAGCTGAAGATGAGCAACATACTCGCTGAAATCTTCCCGGCTTGCTACGTTTGAAGACTGATTTAACGGCGAATTCAAGGCGTTCTCCTTCTCAACTCTGGATTCGGAAACCAACGTTACGAACGTAACATGCAGGCTTTTTTTGCCTCCAACTTTGCAACGAAGATTAACGGTTGACTGGTAGAACGATTGCGAAGCGTGAAGTTTCTTGTACGTCTCTTTTGGCGCGTCTCTTCCAATCACGATCGCGCACAGTCCTGTAAGCTTAACCATTTGAGCTAGTTTTCTTCCATGCTTCCTCAGACCAAATCGATCGCACAAACACTTTAACCGACACAGCCGATCTGCTATACTCATGAACCATACCTGGACGCATAGCTCAGTTGGTTAGAGCACCACGTTGACATCGTGGGGGTCTCCCGTTCGAGTCGGGATGTGTCCATTGTTTGAAACCCGCTCTAGTAGCGGGTTTCGCTATTTTAAAGAAAACTGAGTCTAGAACCATCATTTTCAACAAGGTATCTCAACCTGACACGGTTTGACGCGCTGATTGAGATAGGATTGCGATACTGAAATATACGCAGAGCCGCCTTCAGGGAGGTTTGATGGGTATGAGTGTATCGCTAGCGTTACCGCCGACTGTATCTCAATTGAAGAAGCGGAAGAAGTCGCCAAAAGGGACAGTCTCGGGGCAAGTGTTCAAGGGGCGGCTGAGGTTGTGCTGGAGTTTTCAGCGTCAGCGGTACTTTCTTTACCTGGAACTGCCAGAGGGTAAGACGAACCGGATTGTGGCAGAGGGCAAGGCGAAACAGATTGAAGGCGACATGGCGACGGGGAACTTCGATCGCACATTGTCTAAATACAAGCCACACCAGCGTGTCAGTAGTGCTTTAAAAGCGGTTGACTTGTTTGAAAAGTTTATGCAGCACAAGGCGAAACGGGTCTATAAGCGGACGTTGGAGAAGTACAGAGCGCTGCTGGGCTACATCGGTCAATTTTTTAGAGGGAAGGTCGCTAGCAGCTTGAATGAGGGTGATGCCGAACAATTCAAGGAGTGGTTAGCAGAGCGGCTAGCGCCTGTCACGTTACGAGAGCAGATCGAGTTGATGAGAGCCTGCTGGATTTGGGAAGCAAAGCAGGGGCTAACGGAGGTGAACCCTTGGGTAGATGTTTTGAAAACGGTGAGAGTACCACCTCAACAAAAGCCGAAGCCGTTCACCAGGGAGGAGATGGGGAAGATTTTGGCTGGGTTCAAAGCCGATCGCCACTACGCTTACTATTTGGACTACGTGGAATTCTTGCTCTCAACAGGGTGTCGAACGGGTGAGGCGATACGTGCGATTGCACAGGCTTTGCCATCGGTCTCAGTGGGAACATCTCAACCATGACTGCTCGGTGATGTGGATTGGGGAGAGTATGAGCCAGGGGCAGCGCAAGGAGGTGAAGACTAATCGAGCCAGGTTTGTGTCTCTGACTCCGAGGCTGCAAGCAATGCTTTCAATCTAGAAGTCAAACAGGTCGCAGTCTTCTAATCGGCGGGCGGCTCTTTGCACGGTGCGAGGGTCTACGGACAGCAGAGCGGCAATTTCGACAGGTGGGGGAATGTCTACCCAGCGATCGCCATAGGGGTCAAGTTCCCAGAGGTAAAGCCAGAGGTCGTATTGAGTTCCCGTCAGCTTTAAAGTTCGGGCATACCGAATCAGCTCTTTGGGAATCTGCACGAACTGGGGAGGCTTTTGTATCCCTGATGCTTCAGAATGCGGAGCTGAATTTGTCATGATGCAGATAAGTACAAGTAGATGCCCCGCTGCTGGCTGTAGATGGGGCATTTTTCCTATGCAGGCTTTTGTTGCTCAAGGTAGAGAAGAGCAGCTTGTTCAATAAGGTCGGAGAGGTGACACCGTTCTTTAATCGCTTTGATCTGTAATTGCTCCTTTAAGTCAGGGTTCATGCAAATCGTGACGTTTTCGCGTGGTTTGGGCAGGGAGGATTGGCTCATGGTTCTGAACAAAACTATGTTCGTTTTTGAGCGAACTATCATTCAACGAGATAGTACATGATTAAGCAATCATTTGATTGTGTGAGAGTTAATTCTGTGTTTCCTTAGCTCGACTTTATCCATTTTCTGAAACCCCCAGGCACCAGTAGTTATAGCATGTCGGATTTTCTCTAGACTTTTCTTGATATCGGTTAAACCACTAGACATCCGAAAAAGTCTGCGGCTCTGTCTGCGATCCAGACACCGCCAAGAATGGCTCCTCTTCAAAATGGATAAAGTCGAGCTAAGCTGTCTAAATTCAGATCCCAAAGTCTGATGCTTTCATCCTCGCTACCACTAATCAGCATTTGACCATCAGGACTAAAACGGACACTCCTGACTGTCCTTTGATGTCCTTGCAATTTATACAGAAAAACTTTATCTTTCACATCCCAGAGACTGAGTGTTCCTTTTACATCGCCAGAAACTAGAGTCTTTCCATCAGGACTAAAATTAACACTACTTACTTCATGTGTGCCTCCTAATTGAGACCAGATTTCTTTACCATCAGATACATGCCAGAGTTTGATTGTTTTATCATCACTAGCTGAAGCTAGAGTTTGACCATCTGGACTAAAAGCGATAGATTTAACACCTTTTTTATGCCCCCTCAAAACTCGCCTTCTACCATTAGATACTTGCCAAAGTCTGATGGTATGATCTTCGCTAGCAGAAGCAAGAGTTTGACTGTCTGGACTAAAGCTAATTGCATGAATTTCTAAATTAGGTGGTGTAGCATTTAAATCATTTTGTTTATCGTGTTTACTAGAAAGTTGGTTCACAAGTTCAGACTTCAGTCCATTCATAGTCCAGATATTGATAGTGGGATCATCATCGGAAGGACTAGAAGATGCAAGGAGAATCCCGTTTGGACTAAAAGTAATTTGAGTGCATCCCAGTCTTGCAAGACTCATTTTGAGAACTGTCCATTGAGATAGGCAGAGCGATGCTTGAGCACTTGGGGAACATTGTCTTTCTCCCATTGTGCCCCTGAAAGTTTGATGCGCCGTCCGATTTGTTTAACCGTTGATTCAATCGCACCTGAACCAATTGAGCTCCCTTCTGCTTGATAGTAGCGATAGTTGACAATCCGGTGTCGATGTTTGTTGAGATAAGCAATGAAGGTGCTCACTCGCTCGTGGTGCCAATCGTTGAACTGGGCAATGGCGCTATCAATATCTCCTTGCCACAAAAAGGCTTCAACTCCATCTAAGCGCTGCTTTGAGCCACCCACCTTGCCCAAATTTTCGATCAAGTGATACCAGTCCAAAAGCTCGCGTCTTTGAGAGGGCGTGCTAATTTCAGCGTAGAGATTCCAAATGCCATCATGCCCATCTCCCAGACAGGTTAACGGGTCAGACAATGGTTGGGCATTCACCCAACTCACCAAACGGGCATTGTCTTGGAAAAACGCACTCACACAGTGTTCATGCAGCTTCACCCCTTTGTAATCTCGCCATTCACTTGGTTCTCCTTTGGGGTTCGCAGTCGCACTTTACCGCCGTCTACACTCATCTCTTCAACGGCTTGAGCCACTTGCGGTAAATCAAAGGTTTGACGATGCACTAACCGCTGCTGCGTACTGTGAGACACTGCCACCCCAGTCAAAACTTGAATAGCTTCAGCCGCTCGCTCATAGGACTCATTCGCGCTCAACAATAAGCAACACCTTTCCAGATAGGGACTCCATTGCGTGTAGGCTTTGACCTCCAGTTTTGCAGCTTGTTTCTCACTTACATTCAATCGTCCAACAATACTGTCGATGCTCCGTTTTCGTCCGCTCGTTGTGCCGCTACTTGTTGCAATAAAAAATTCCCAATCTCTGGACTGACATGCTCAAGCAGGTGCCCTCGAACGGCTTCCTCAATGCCTGCTAATGTTTGCACTTGTTCCGGGTCGGTTTCTTCGTACAACAAGGCTGCAATGGCTTGAACGTGGGCTTGAATTTCGGCTTTCTTGGCAGCGTCCATAAGGCTCCTTAGGCAGAGGTCATCGACCCAAAGTCTAGCGCTGATTCACACCATTAAGCCTAAGCATTTATGCTCATTGCAAAGGTGGGATGCACTCGTTGAGCAATTTGCTGGGAAACTTCAACAAGTGATTCCGATGAAACGATTTGGAGAAGCGGAAGAAATCGCCAAAGCAGTACTATTTCTCGCCAGCGATGATGCCTCGTTTGTGCTGGGTGAAGAATTGGTGGTAGATGGCGGTTGGATCCAATTGGTAGCCAGCTAAGCTGTCTCATACTTTACTTCCTTTCAACCAGCAAACCATCGTGTATAAACTGTTGTCAGACCTGTCTTTGAGCAAATCCTGAAGAGGGAACTGTTGAAGCAGTTCCCTCTAGCGTCATTACAATTTCGGAGCGCTATTCAGTTGAAGCTTTTACTTAGGGAAATATGTTCTTAATGAACTACCCCGCCGCAAGCGGACGGGGTATCAGAATCAAAAAAGAGCCAGTTGTTCATCTCTATGTAACTTGAGATAGTCATTGCCCTGATTCTTGACGTATTTCGCAATCATGCCTTCATCGCCGTGTTTGCCGACTGTACTAGCAAAGTACCCATCGCTCCAAAACTCCCCGCCCCATAACTTCTGTTTCACTTGAGGACAGCGCTTAAACACCTCCCGTGCCGTCAAGCTCTTGAGCATCGTCACCAATTTCGTCACACTGTAGGTCGGCACAGACTGCACCAAAAAAGGCACGTGGTCTTTGTCTACACCAATTTCCACAAACTTGATTTCGTACCGTTTCTCGATCTCCAAGCAAACTTCGCGCAACACTTCATCGACCTGCTCATCGAACACAGCCCGTCGGTACTTCGCCGGAAACACCAAATGGTAAAGCAATACGGTTACGTTATGGCTTTTGTGGATGTACTCACTCATCTCTGCATTCTACGCCGCAGAGCGGCGGGGAATTGACCCTTAGCGATTAAATGAGAGCTGTTGGGAAATAATTACAGGTTAGGTTGAGATTCTGACCTTCCTGGTTTGGAATGTCTTTCTCAGGCAGCCATCAAGTAGAAGTTCCATAAGCCAGCCGCAGTCAGCATCAAGTGATCATCAAACGCCTCAATCCGATTCCGATAAATGCTACTGACTGCGCCATAGCGCTTCACTCCAGCGAAGGCATGCTCACAGATCACCCGTGATTGGCTCAACGCTCGATTCTCAGCCTTCTGCTCCGCGCTCAGTTTCCCACCTCTCGGTTTCTTATGCGGGATGCGGATGTTGTCATACTGCTTGTGGACACCGAGAAACCCCAAATCCAGTTCAATGGGAATTTCGTCCGGCACAGAACCTGCAATATCGTCCTCATCGTGGAACTTTTTATCATGCAGTTTGCCTTCTCGTGCCTTGCTCAACACCAACACTCGTTTGCGCTGGTCTACCGCTGCCAAGTGCTTACGCGTATGCCGCCGCTTCTTACCGGAATAATTGAGCTTTTGTTGCTCTGGATCTTGAGGGCGTTGGATCGGGCGTTCGGTGCCATCAATCATGACGCGCTCCACGCCTGGAAACCGTGCCATAAAGGACTCAATGCTGGCAAGTTTGCGCTCTGGCAGCGCCATCTTCTCACCCAAAGCCGCTTCTAAAAGCGGCTGTAAGCGATGCATCCAATAATGAGCTTGGGCACGGTCAAGGTCGAATAAAAGCCCTGCCAAATCAAAGGTCGGGTAACATTTGAAGTAGAACAGGATGTAGAACAATTTGTCTTGGGGATTGCGTAAGCGGGCTTTGCGCCCGCCGCCAACCGCTCGTTGACGGAGAGACTGAAGCATGGTAGCAAATTTCATCTAGATTTGATGATTTCAGCATTCAAACTATTTTTTGATTGGCTTGAATCTAATTATCCAGCAATGATTGACCAAAACCCGACTACCTTTATTGAGTTAAAAAAATTACTGATATCAAATTCTGCACTACAGCCTAAAGAGATATCCCAGCTTTGAGATGCTATTTTGACTCAAGATGCTAACGAATTGGTCATTGCTAGAGATGTTGCACTCTTAACCTGTATAGGATGTGGCTTGACTGCTCAAGAAATTCAAAACGCCAACGTTCAAGGTTTGAATAATGAAGACAATAGGCGTACCTTACTTTGCGCCAAAATGCTAAGGACTGGCTTTCGAGAGAAGTCCTTTTAAGTAGAAGTAATCAAGAAGCAGTTGAATCCTATATTCAATTGAGATCACAGAACAAGCACCGCTTAAACCTTACAAGTCAATCTCCATTACTTATTTCCTATGATGAGCGAACTTACGGGCACCGATTGAATTATGTCGAAATTGTTGCCATTATCAAACACTGGGAAAAGCTTTCAAATATCTCCAACCTAAGTTTGCAACGGCTCAAAACTACCTTCAACGCTCAACCTGTGTTTGGTTTGTTAGGGCAGGAATGACAGCGGCGGGATCTTTCTGTAATTTTGTCTCCAGCTCATCAGGCATATTTCAAAGCTATTGGTGAAGAGCCACCTGGTGTAAGCATTGAAGAGTTTCTCCAAAGTGTGTATAAATAACCTCTTCAAGGATATTTCAAGAGATAGGGGTTGGTATTGTTCAGCCGATTCAACAACCCAGACTTGTGCTTGAGTCCTTTGCCCTTGGTGGTGCAGAAAACTCAGGACGGTCTCATCATGAGAATTTAACCACTTTAGAAAATTCAATCCGGCAGTCTAAAGCCTCACGTTTACGAAGAGAAGCGCAAGCGGGCGGTGGATTCTGCTTCGGGAGTGCCAGGAGTTTGGGCAAAGACAAGCGCTTGTAGCAGAGCCGCGACAGTTCTCGTAGACCGAGTTGCAGAAAACTCAAGCCACGCTCACCATGCCAGTCGAGTCTGGCACGTGCTCCCGCTTGCACGAGCATCATGCCCAGCAGGAGGGCAAGGAGGGAAGCACAATCCAGCAGCATGAATAAGCAAGTCAGCGTTTGGGGCGTGCGTAAGCCGGATTGCCATACCCCGAAGGCCGCAGACTTGTCATCCTTAAAGTGAGGTTCAATGCCGCCGAAACGCTTGCCATCGAGCGCCAAGGTTTGCAGGGAGGGTGCCTGGTCAGACAAGACTGCCCAAGCGTCTTTGGTCTCTGGCACTTTTGCCGTGACCAGATGGCAAGCAGTGCCATCCAAAACCTGCACGTTTTCAAACAGATATGCCTGCTCTGGGGGTGGTAAGAGTTGCTCGACTGACTGGCTACAGCCATCGGCAAGTGTCACCTTCAAGTCCGACTTGACTCGGATCGCCCATGACCAATGCTGTTGGCGCAACCAATGCATCAAGTTTCCATGCTCAAACCCTCGGTCTGCCAATAAAGTCATCTGACACTGGGGCGGCAAGACCTGTTGGGCACGCTTCAGCACTCTCTGATACTGCTCAAACCCAACAGTGGCACTGCCATGTTCGAGCACCACTTGGGCTAGGGTGAAGGAACGCCCGCCCCAGACGAAGCACACGGCAATCAGACAAAATTGATCCCACAAGATGCTGGTATCCAGGGTCAGTAGCACAGACTCCCCAGCAAAGGCTGCCAACACATGACGTAGCATCGGCTCATAGAACCGCTCGGCACTAATCTGCTGATTGTGTAGGAAGTAGCTTAACCATTCCAAGTGCGCCCTGGCTTGACAGTCGCGATGACTCAGGTAGGGAATCCACTTCCCCAGGCACGCACTGCTCGATTGCAGAATCGCCGCCAGCATTTCAGCAAAGCCTTGGAGGAGCCGTTGGTCTTTCGGCTGCACCCATTGACGCAGTTGGTCTTGCAGTTGACGATACAAGAGGGGGATTGCCATGAATGTTGCTTTGAGTTGGGGAACTTAAGCGTCTCATGGAACGCCCCCTTCAAACCCTCCCTGTCTCAGTTGAGATTCCTGCTCTAGCAAACTTTTCAAGACTTTTCTGCACCACTAAGCCCTTCAGTCCCGGATTCACGAAATCTGGACACGCTTTTTTAGTTCTACTTTGAAGGACGATTTGCAGTACACACCTTCCGAATGCTTTGAAACCTTCCCCGCAAACTGGGAAACTCATTCCACTTTAGAGGCGATCGGCAAACGCTACTACGAATTCCGCGCCAAGTTGATGGTTCGCAACAACGAAGGCTTGACCCAGACATACAACCGCTTCCACGACCCCAACGAATTCCATCCCGACATCCTCAAACTGCGTCAACTGCATGATGAAATGGATCGTGCCGTTCTTGCTGCCTATGGCTGGAATGACATTCAACCTCAATGTGAATTCCTGCTCGACTACGAAGACGAAGATGATGATGATGACGAAACCTCTGCTAAGCGTCAGCGCAAAAAGCCCTACCGCTACCGCTGGAACGAAGCCACCCACGACGAAGTGCTAGCACGCCTGCTCGACTTGAACCAGAAACGCTACGAAGAAGAACTACTGGGGGGCAAGTTAGCTGGGAAGAAAGGCAAAGGGCAAAAATTCAAAGGCAAAACCACCAAAGGTGGGACTGAAGCACCAACAATTCCTGGTTTAGAGGCGTAGTTTATACTAGAAGCACCTTCCTGAATCGTGGATCTCCACCGCGAGCCAGTTCTATGACGATCGCCACCCAAAAGCTGACGTTTGAAGAGTACCTTGCTTACAACGATGGTACGGATACTCGCTATGAATTAGTCGATGGAGAATTGGTACCCATGAGTTTGGGAACTGGCAAACATGGGGCAATTATCCGTTTTCTAGTGCGCCAATTTGAAGATGCACTGGCACAATCAGGACAACCCTGGGTTCCGTTGCCTGCGCTGGTTGGTGTTCGCTCTCCACGAGGACGCAACTGGGACACTTCCCGCATTCCCGATGTCACGGTCTTACCCCTTGCTCAGTGGGAAGCGATGAGTAACCGGGAAGCCATTATCAATTTCAATGAGCCACCCCCTATTTTGGTGGTTGAGGTCGTTAGTCCCTCCACTAAAACTGACGATTACCGTTCTAAACGGGCTGAATACGGGTTGCTAGAAATTTCCGAATATTGGATCGTTGACCCGATAGAAGAGAAGATCACCCTTTGCGTCCTAGAGCATCAACTCTACGATTCAACTGAATTCCGTGGGGCAGACTTGATTCAGTCCCCTACGTTTCCAGACCTCAACCTGATAGCTACCCAGGTTCTAGCAGACAAACTTTAGAGGCTGTTTTAAAAGTATCAAATACGCTGCATTTGCCCCCTCAATCCCCCAATTTGGGGGACTTTAAATCTCAGAACCCCCCAAAGTGGGGGCTGGGGGGCGGTTCGGGCAAAAATTTTGACTTTTCAAACAGCCTCTTATAGCAATTGGCGTTGTTGCATGAAGAGGGGTTGCGGCGGGAGGAGGGATGGTAGGTTGTAGTTACCACACCACAACGTGCCATGAAACCTCAATACCGCATCCGCAACTGGTTCGAGTATAACGCTGGACTCAAGCAAAGAGGAAGCCTCACCTTCTGGTTCGCAGAATCCATCCTGGAACAGTGGGTCGTCGAGGAGTTGAGCGGCAAACCCGGTGCGTCTGTCCTCTACAGTGACCTCGCCATGCAAACAATGGCGACACTCAAAGCCGTCTAGCGTCTAGCGGGACGGCAGTGTCAAAGCTGTCTCGAATCGCTTTTCGAGTGGATGGGCATTGAGCTACCTGTACCAGACCACAGCACCCTGTCTCGGCGATTGGGGCAACTGTCCATTGAACTACCCGTTTCGCCGAAGCAGGGTGCTCGTCATGTCGTGGTGGATTCGACGGGGGTGAAAGTGTATGGAGAAGGGGAGTGGAAAACCCGTCAGCACGGAGTCAGCAAGCGACGAACATGGCGCAAGCTGCATTTGGGAGTCGATGAGGCGACGGGCGAAATCTTAGCAGCAGTGGCGACAACCAACGATTTCCATGATGGAGAAGTATTAACCGATATGCTTGAAGCCATTGATGAGTCGCTAGAACAAGTCTCGACCGATGGGGCATACGACCATTGTCATTGCTATGACGAGATTGCAGCCAAAGGAGCCAAAGCGGTGATTCCCCCACGCAAGGATGCGGTGATTTGGCAGCATGGCAATCGCAAAGGCAAGCTACATCCGCGTGATGAAAATTTGCGCTCGATCCGCAAGCAGGGACGCAAGCGCTGGAAGCAGGATTCTGGCTATCATCGTCGTTCGATTGCGGAAACGACGATGTTTCGTTTCAAAACAATTTTTGGTGGCAATCTGAGTGCACGTCAATTTGACAATCAAGCGGTAGAGTTGTTCATCAAATGTGCTGCGCTCAACCGCATGATTCAGATCGCCAAGCCCGATAGCTATGAGGTTGAAGCCTAATATCAAGCCTGCTTCAAGACTAATCTGCCCGTTGTTCAATCATGCAACAAAGCCCCAGCCAAGTGCAGTTCTCGCTCGTTGGTTGACATAAACTCTTTCAATGCTAGGAAACATCTTCCAACCTTGACGGGCATAGACTTCCTCATAGTCCGGAAACTTTCGTTTTACGACAAGCGGGGCATTCATTCGCAAGTTAAACAAATCGTCGGGTGTAAAAGGGGTAGTCGCACTGATGATGTAGCGATCGCAGCCGATTAGAGGAGCCTTCTCAAGGGCAAGGAGATGGGCACTCACGACATCTTCAATATCCACACGGCGATAGAGTAATTCATTTGCCTTAATGTTGCCATCTTCGTAAGCCTCGCAGGTCTCTTGATGATCATCTGCTTCTGGAAAGAAGCGCGAGGTTCGCAAGATCAAGCACGGCAAACCCTGATTTCGGTAGAAGAGTTCGCATAGGTTTTCTGCTGCTGTCTTTGTCACACCATAAGTGTTTTTAGGAATGGGAGCAACTTCTTCCGTAATCCATGCCGCAGGAACACCCAAAGGTGGAATGAGTGCATCGCCGAAAGTACTGGTAGTGCTGAACCGTCAAGCATTAGAGTCACGATGGGACGAACTGAAGAAATTTCTCAATCCATTGCAAGCCCTGCTGGAAAACGATCGTCGTAACGTTTAACAACATCCGATGTCGGTCAAGGGGTGCAATCCTAAAATGGATCAATCAAAAGAGAGCCAGATTCTCAGCGAGTGACGCAAGAGGTAGGCTGTGATGAATGAAGCTTTGCTTCGCAAGGCATATCAAGCTTTTAATGCGCGTGATATTGACGCTGTTCTAGCTATTCTGCATCCGGATGTTGCCTGGTCAAATGGCATGGAAGGTGGGTATGTGCATGGGCATAATGAAGTCCGCGATTACTGGAGCCGCCAGTGGTGTTTAATTGATCCGCACGTTGAACCACAATGCTTCACAATCAATGAGACCGGACAAACGGTGATGAATCTTCATCAAGTGGTGCGTGATTTGGACGGCAATGTGATTGTGAATCAAATAGTTCAACATCTGTATGCGATCGAGCATAGTTGAATGGCACTGACATAAGGAAATTCGGACCCTAAATCCCCTAAATCTGGGGGACTTTGAAATTCTAGCTCCCCCAGATTTGGGAGTTGGGGGGCGGCTCGGTGCGTTACGTCAGTGCCATTCGAGCATGGTTTAATCAAGCGCATGGAAATTAGAGATGATCAACGAGAAACTGATTAAACGCATCTTAAATCAGGCACAAGTCCCTGAATTGTTAGAAGTCCTTAGTGAACGACTAAATCAGTCGGACTTACAATCTCTGTTGCTAGAAATCTACCGAGCCAGAGTGCGATCGCTAACACCTCAACATTTGCTTCAGCAATACGAACAAAATCGCCTGGTACAGCCTGCTGCCATTAGTCCTAGACAACTGCTGGAATTTGACCAGTTGGCTTACTCGGTATTGCCGCCCTCGTTTGAACCCGTAGAACTGTCTCCGGTTTGTCCGTTTGGCACAACCTCGATCGTCGCTCCCCTAGATCAGAATCAGACTGTAACTACGATTCGCAACAGCGAGGTTTGCTCAGATTCCACGAATGTTTTGGCATTAGAGTGTGCGCGACGGCGACAAGACAAAGCAAGATATTGTCAATCTTTGTGCGATGTGGGTTGCGCCTGAAGCGAGATTCCAAGGATTAGGAAAAGCCTTAGTTGAGCATGTCATTCTTTGGGCAAAGCAGGCTCATGCCTCCAAGGTACGGTTGTGGGTAAACCGTGAAAACGTGAATGCTGCTCAGTTCTATCGTCATTGCCGTTTTAATGGCACCGGAAATACGGCTATCTTTCCTGCCAAACCGGATGCCGTAGAACAAGAAATGGAATACATTTTCTGACAGTGACAAAGTTGCAACTTAACAAAAAGCAAAAGAAACCAGGCTAGCTTAGTACAATTGCACTGCTAGAATACAATCGTTTCATCAGACTTTCAGCAGACGCATCACAGTACCGCTCCAAACCTCTGATCGACTCAGTTTCCAATGAAGGAGAATTCAGATATGGACGACAATCCCAGCATTCTTTCGCATGTTTCGATCGGCACCAACGATTTTAAACGCGCGATCGCGTTCTACGATCAGGTCTTACCTACATTAGGCTGCAAGCGACTGAGAGAACATCCATATGGGATCGCGTATGGCAAACAGTACCCCGAATTTTGGGTAGGAACCCCCTTCAATGGACAGCCTGCAACGGTGGGCAATGGCACGCACATCGGCTTTATTGCTCCCACGAAAGAAGCCGTCCATGCCTTCTACGAAGCCGCACTAGCAGCAGGGGGCAAAGACGAAGGTGCGCCGGGTGGCAGACTCGACTACAGTGAGCCATACTACGGTTGCTTTGTTCGTGATCCAGACGGACACAAAGTAGAAGCTGCTTTTTGGGATGAACAGCTTGAACAAACACTGAATCAAAGCAGGTCTGAATAAGCTGAACGATCCACGAGTTTATATCATTCTGTAAAAGAGGAATTACCAATGGTAAACAACTTCATTCCAGATGGGTTTCATACTGTCACGCCTTATCTGACCGTCCAAGGAGCAAATCAACTGCTTGAGTTTGTCAAAGCGGCATTTGATGCTGAGGAAGTTCTTTGCATCAAGCAACCCGATGGCACGATCAGACATGCCGCTGTAAGGATTGGTGACTCGATGGTGGAACTGGCTGAGGCAAGAAGAGAATGGACACCGATGCCCGGAGCAATTCATCTGTATGTGAGCGACACGGATGCGGTTTATGAGCGCTCCCTTCAAGCAGGCGCAACCTCACTGCAAGAACCAACCGATATGGATTACGGAGAGCGTGGTGCTGCTGTAAAAGATCCGGTTGGAAATCACTGGTATATCGCTACCCAGGAATTAGTGAAGCGGGAAGCAGACTTTTTAGCACAACAGCACTAAAGGACAAGGCAAAAGAGTCGTTGGTGATCAGTCACTAATGTTAATCTGCTGTCGATCGAACCATCAATCCCCAATTAAACAGGAGCTTGTATGTCCGACATTCCCAACATCATCAACATGAACGATCTGGACTGGCAGGAAGAGCATTACTCAGAACATTACACAGGTTGGTCAAAGCGGTTATCTTCCCCGGCAATGGATCGCAAACAAGGTCACATCGGCGTGAGAGTTGAGCGACTGCGCCCTAAATCGCTCTCTTGCCCTTTTCATTACCATGTTCACGAAGACGAGTTTTGCCTGATTCTCAAAGGCAAAGCGACGCTTCGGTATGGTGACAGAACGATTGAAGTAACCGAAGGGGATGCAATTTCATTCCCACGCAACGAGCGAATCGCTCATCAGTTCTACAATCACACCGATGTACCCGTAGATATTTTGATGATGGGTGAGAACCTGTCGCATGAGGCTTGTTACTATCCCGATTCGGATAAATGGCTATTACGTTCGATCGGCAAAGTTGGTAAATTCGAGAGCACAGATTATTGGACAGATGAACCCAATCCGCCTGTCCTGAAATCTCAGGAATAACTGCTGCATGAAGTATGGCTATATTGAACGCGAACGACGGGTTCTGATCAAAATGCTGCCGTCCAATTTGAATTTGGAAGAGGATTATCGTCGGATCTGCGATCGCTACAACCGCCGCTCTATGATTTTTCTCAGATTGGGCAAAGCTGCTTCTATAACCTCAGGTGGTGGCGTTGTTTGCTGCCAACTTTCGCGCATCGCTAGCTGTTCCAACCAAGCTTGAAGACGAGGATAGGTTTCTAAAGAAAAACCAACCCGATCTAAGAATGACACTGAAATTCCAGCCACAATGTCTGCCAGCGTGATCTCTGCACCAACAAAGTACGATCGATTGTCCAGAAGCTTCTCATAAAACTGCATCACAAGGGTAATACGCTCTCTTGCAACGTCAAGCTTCTGATTCTCAACCTCCAGTCCCATCAAAGGTCGAGTTAGCACCATCACGGCTGGCTGAAGCTCATTAACGACCAACATCTCTACCATCCGAACCGTAGCAATATCTTCAGGTTGACTGGGCATCAAAGCAGGAGATGGATATTTTGCTTCTAGGTAATCTAAAATCGCCAACGATTCAATCACCCGCAAGCTATTGTCCGCAATAACGGGAACACGCTGGAGCGGATTGACAACCGTAAAGTCATAGTCAAACTGATCGCCATCCAGCTTGACCAAAATCGGTTCAAACGGGATCTGTTTTTCTAGCAAGGCAATCCAAACTCGACGGGCATTGCCAGAAACTGGATTGTAGTAGAACCTCAACATACAAACTCCAACTTGAAACTGCTTGATTAGAGAATAGCGTTATTCTCGATCGCGCTCTTGGGTAGCCAGAGGTAGATCCCAAGAGCAAGGATTAGGACAAACGGAATATCGGTAAACCACTTGCTCCAGTAGTGATCCACCATCATCAACGCTTGCGCTCCCATCAGAATACCGTGGAAGAGATTAGCCCACATGGTGAAGTTGAGAAACGACAGGTATGACAGCGGCTTGCGAGCGGCAAGCAAGAGAAAGACTCCCCACACGAGATAGATGATGAACAACATCGGGGGCACATGGCACGATTCACCGCTACATCGGATACCATTCCAGATCGCCCAATTTAATCGTCCTCCCTCCGCCAGAACAGGAGTTTGAAACAGAAAGCCCCAAAAGAGCGAACCGAAGATGAAAAGTGACAGAACGCCGTAGACGCGCAGGAAGAGCGCCACTTTTCGTTTCAACAGATTGTCGATCGCGCCGACGAAGCTACCTCTATAGAAGAGGAAACCATCAAGGCAATCAAAGCACGAGATGTCCAACAACACCAACTGGTTAGACCAACGAATCTTTAAGAGTGATATGGAAACGTATATTGCATTGTTTAGAGGTGTCAACGTGGGTGGTAACAACGCACTGCCTATGCTTGAGTTGGTAACAGTGCTTGAGGAGCTAGAGTTAAGCAATATCAAAACTTACATTCAAAGTGGCAACGCTGTTTTTCAAAGCAAAAAGATAAATAGCATAGAACTCTCACAGAAGATAAGTGCTGCGATCGAGAAACGTCGTGGTTTTGTAGCGCAAGTCTTGATTCTCGATGTCAACGAGTTAAGGAACGCGATCGCATCAAACCCTTTTCCAGAAGCTGAGACGGAACCAAACACACTACACTGCTTTTTCCTATTATCGTTGCCAGAGCAGCCGAATTTGAAAGCACTCGAAACTGTCAAGAAGGATAGTGAGCAGTTTAGGCTGATTGACAAGCTATTTTATCTTTATGCACCTGAAGGAATCGGTCGGTCTAAACTGGCAACGAAAGTTGAGAAAACGCTTGGAGTGGCTGTCACGGCTCGAAACTGGCGGACTGTTCGTAAAATTATGGCACTGGCGGAATAATTCAATGTTGATTCAAACATCAGTTATGGCAGAGAAGTTTGAACGGGCTAGGACTCTGGAGTGGACGATGGCAGTGGATAGACTTCCATCGCTTGAATCAAGCCGTGTTCAAGGGTGAACCGATGACCTACATGCTCATCGGCAAGAACGGCTCCAGCCAAGTCACGCACAAACTGATGCACATTGACCAAAATGCGCCCGGACTCCTCCGAGTAAAAGGAAATGGCAATCAACAATCAACTCATCCAGTGTAGAGATATCACTGTTGAGCATGGCTTGGCGCAAGTGTTCTTCAAGCGTTTCGATCGTCGTCTCTTTCATCTGCATGGTGACATCGTTGCTAATTTCTGCGATTGTGCCTGTTAAAATCTTCATTCTGGTTAATTAGCTTGCATGATGTGATCAATGAGTCCGTAGGCTTGTGCTTCAGTCGCCGACATAAATGCCCGTCGATCGCTATCTACGGCAATTCTCTCAATGGGCTGTCCCGTCGCTTCAGCATACAGTTCATGTAGAATGTGCCGTTGCCGAAAAACTGCTCTTGCCGCCGTTTCAATCTCGTTCGCGGTGCCTCCAGTGAACCTTGCTTCAGGCTGCGCCAATCGAATTCGAGCATGAGGCTGTGCCAATCGTTTACCGAAAGTGCCGCTTGCTAAAAGTAATGATCCAATCCCATCTGCACTGCCCGTACACAGAGTATGAACAGGAGACCGCAAACTTTTAATCGTGTCGTAAATTGCCAGTCCAGCCGCAACGGAGCCTGCCTCGGTGTAAATATAAAGTTGAATGATATCGGAGTCTTCTCCATCCAAATACACAAGCTGAGCAATCAATCCATTGGCAATCTCATCAGTGATCGGTTGCCGTAGGAACACTGTGCGCGACCGGAGCCAACGGTTGTTCCACAATTCCCCAAAGGGGTAATGGTAACGATCGCCTTCAGTGTTTGAAGCATTATTGAACAGGTACATGGAGTGTTTCTCCCTGCAATCTAGCTTGCTTGAATAGGGTTCTAACCGTCTGTGAGGCTGACCGCTGCAACGTGTTGGTTCAAGACAGCGATCTTAGTTTTAGGATGACGATCGCACGTCAGTTGCAACAGTTGCAGTTTCTCGCCCGCGATCGTCGCTAAAATTTGCTCAAATAGCAGATTGGCATCGACTTCTGATTTGCGATGTACTGCTAACATCAGATTCGAGTTTTTGAGTAATATCTCAAGCTTTAACATGATGATTCTTCCGTTTATTCTTATTGTTTGCGATTCTGTGATGCGGTTGCTTCAGAGGCGACTATGTGCGGAATCGCTCACAGTGTCAGAACTGAGCGTCTGTTCAAGCCTGATCAGACGGTGATGCCAGTGTGCCTGTAGTTCCAGATTGGGTTCCGCAACCAGGGAGATAGAGCCTGAAGGTTGCATTCGTGAACAGTCATTCCATGATTCTCCAATGATGACGCTTGTCGGAGAATCATCCGCTTTTCCGTATGGAATGGAGTCAAACATTGCCCTCGGTTGAGTCTGTGCTGCGCTTTGCCCAAATCGTTGCAATAAGACTGAAGGAGTAATCGCGGTCGTCTGCACGGGTTGATGATGCCGCAGTTGCAGTGTAGTTCCACCAGAAACAGGGGTGAGTGTCCAGATGACGATCGTTGAATCCTCTGTTTGAGCCTCTTGCCAGCGATAAGCAAGACGGTTTGGCGGTTCTAGTTCAATCACCTCGCAATGAATGCAGCGATCGAGTCCAAACCCATCCCTCTGCCGGAAGTGAAATTTGTGCCCTAATCGTGGCTCAAAATTGTTGTCCATCATCCAAGCCGCCAACGCACGACGATCGGTGAGGGCTTGCCAAACTCGCTCCTGGCAGTGCGGGTAAAAGACTTCTAAGGTGACAGTCTGGTTCATGAATGTTCCTCCAAGTAATCGCCCAAGGCACCGAGTTTGCGAGTCCAAAATTGCTCATACTGACTGATCCAATCAGAGACCTGTTGAAGCGGTTGAGGATTTAAGCGATAGATGCGCTGTCGCCCACTGCGGGATTGAGTGACCAATTGCACCTCGCACAACACCTGTAAGTGCTGCGAGATAGCAGGAAGTGACATGGCAAAGGGTTGAGCCAATTGCGTCACCGACTGTTCGCCCTGTTGTAATTGATCGAGCAGGGCACGACGAGTGGGGTCTGCGATCGCATAAAAGATATCAGCACTGGCACTGGGTCGGCTCATGTCACAATATTTAAGTAAATGCTTAAACTATCTCTAGAATACTTAAGCATTCACTTAAATGTCAAGAGATTTCGACGGATTTTGAAGGAGTCCATGATGGGAATGCCCAAACCCAACGATTGGTTCGATCCAACTTGGTCGAAAATCTACCGTTGTCTCTTGGTGTGGTAGTCTTGCTCACTGTTCGGGGAGTCGCTGAAACCGCGATCAGTTCTTTGAGGTCACAGGTTGTTATGGGAATCGGTATTGTTATGCGCGTTAACCTAGATCGTTTAGCAACACCGCCCTAACACCCGTAGCCTGCACCTTGAAAGACTCGATCGAGTTGATTGTTCTTGTACTCATAGATCTCAAAGCTCGTGCTTTCATAGCCTGTACGTTTGACGATCGCTTCTTGAATGCCATCGTGATTGATATCGATCGTCTCCAGCAGATCATAGGGGAACCGCTGTGAGCCAGACAAACTTACCGATGCTTGAGTGATTTCCAGCAGTTGGGGCTGACCTGCTCGGTAAGAGAACCAAACTGCTGCAAAGCAAATAGGATTAAGCGATTGGGTTGCGTTCGCAGGACTGCCTTGTTTGACTTTGCTAAAAATCTCTGGTGATCCATCTTGATCGAGGTCAACCACTTGAATGGATTCAACCGAAGCTTCCCCATTGACTTTTCCTGCATTTGCAACTTTCGCGATCGCAGCTTTCCCAAAGGTCAATGCGGCTTGTCGATACCGAGCGAGATCGGCTTCAGAAGGAGCGGACAGTTTAGCGAGTGTAGGAGCCTGACTGATCGCGATCGTACTCCGCCACGTTTCATCAAACGTCTGTTGACCGATCGATCCTGTGAACCCACCGGCTGGCGAAAGCTGCTCGAAAATGGTTGGCAAGGAAGATTGACTTTGGAGATTGCCTTGACCTGTAATCACAGCAGAACAAGTAAACTGGCTGACAACTGGTTTTTTAACCTGAAATTCGCCCAGCTTTTGATGATTGCTAACGATCGTAAAATCTTTGATTGCATTGGTCACAATTCTTTGATCGTTGATTTGAAGAATGCGATCGCGCGACCCACCATTTCTGATAGCTTGAGTCACATCATTGCTGACTTCTAAATAGCGATCGTTCAACAATAATGCGATTGGGTAAATCTCACCTCGAAACTCATTGTTTCGATTGTCTTTTTTGACAAACAGCAGACCAATTAGATTGCTTCTAGATAGATTTTGAGAAGGGATGGTCTTGGTTGGAGTACTTGCAGTCGGTGGACTTGCTGGTCGAGATAGATTACAAGCGGCAAGACTCAGGAGCAGACCTGTAGCGATTAGCGCGAAGCGCAACTCCGAAGATATCCTCTGCCCAATGTAAGATTTCAGGAACATGAATTTCACGAAATTATCCTCTGGCTGAAAACGCAAAATCGTAAAGCTATTGACTCACACACCTCCAACAGGCTTGATTTCGTAAAATCGCAAGCATCTCTTTCAATCGTTAAACCACATCTAACTTTGGACGTAAAAATGAACAGGCGCAAAGGTGGTAAAGTCCGCAAACTCTACTGATAGCTGTGTTCACGGGGTTTTCATTATAGAGAATATAAACAATGTTGCTACCGCGATCGCAGCAATCGTCCGGATATGGTTCCAGAACGTCCAATCGGTTAAGTATTTTGCCCAGAGGGTAGCACCTTCAGGGCTGTCTGGCTTAACAATTGCCAGCGCATCATTGAGTGTCACATTGCAGGCGATCGTTACACCGATCGTGCCAATGAGGTAGAGCAAGCTACCGACTAGCAAATAGGCAGCACCCGATTGCTGCCATTTGAACGGGACGGAGACCGCTACCCTGCGCGGCAAAACGGGTTGGATCACCAGTGTGACTCCGAATATCGGCTGGATTGTGGGATATCTAGAACAGAACAATAATGTCTATTTCTATGCCACCAACATTGATATGGCAACAATCAAAGATGCTGGCGATCGGTTAGAACTGACTCGCCGCAGTTTCCAAGCGCTGGGATTGCTTTAACTAAAATCATGATCACCTTACGCACTGCTACGATCGCTGACCTGAAACTCCTGCAACATTGGGACGAACAACCCCATGTGATTGACTCAGACCCGAATGATGATTGGTATTGGGAGGAGGAACTCGATCGCGTGCAATGTGCCGCTAAATGATGCTCTAGCGAGTGTTCACCCGATAGCCCTGAAGGGACAACACTTCGGACGAAATATTGGAGCCAATGGACAGCCTGGAATCATATTCGGACGGTTGCGGCACTGGCATTTGCGACCTGATTCAGCATTTCCCTGCGCTAAATTCCAGCGATCGCTTGACACGCAACCAAATGGTTGCATAATAGAGAAATGGATGCCGTGTTTAAAGCCCTCTCTGATCCCAGTCGGAGAGAATTGCTCGACCAGTTGTACACCCACAATGGACAAACGCTAGGAGAACTTTGCGAACATCTTGCCATGACGCGGCAGGCAGTCAGTAAACATCTCGCGGTGTTAGAAACTGCCAATCTTGTCGTCACCGTCTGGCACGGGCGGGAAAAACTGCATTACCTTAATCCTATCCCGATTCAAGAGATCTACGATCGCTGGCTCGGTAAGTACAATTGCCATCAACTCACTGCTTTGAGCCAACTCAAGCGCACCCTCGAAGGAACTTCCCAGGAGACTGACCATGAGTAAACCGACCTTTGTTTATGTAACCTACATTGCCACAACGATCGAGCAACTCTGGGAAGCCATCACCAGCGAATCCTTCACTCAGAACTATTGGGGCGATCAACTGCTCCAGTCGGATTGGCAAGTCGGTTCGCCTGTGGAGCAACTAGACCCAGAACATGGAACGCAAACTATTGGCGAAGTATTGCAGTCTGAACCACCGCATCAGCTTGCTTATACGTTTCAGTTTCTCGATCATACACAGCCCTCGCGTGTCCGCTTCTTGCTGGAGCCATCTGAATATCAAGTCAAGCTGACCGTAATCCACGACCAACTATCGGCTCAAAGCTATCTCAGCCACCACCACCGATGGACAATGTGTCTATCCGACCTCAAGCGCCTACTGGAATTTGAACCAATGCTCGTATGGGTTGCTTGAACCCGAAACAGATCCTTTCACTATCTACTTCACAAAGGAACTCTGAATTATGATTCCGACTGTCATTGAACAATCGGGTCGAGGCGATCGTGCCTTTGACCTCTACTCTCGACTGCTGCGAGAACGGATTATTTTTCTCGCAGAACCCGTGATGCCCGAAATGGCGAATCGGATTGTAGCGCAACTATTATTTCTCGAAGCCGAAGATCCCCATAAAGATATCTATCTCTACATTAATTCTCCCGGTGGCTCCGTGAACGATGGGATGGGCATCTATGACACGATGAACCACATTCGCCCGGATGTTTGCACAATTTGTTATGGCTTTGCGGCAAGTATGAGTGCATTTCTGCTGGGTGCAGGTGTGAAAGGCAAGCGCAGTAGTTTGCCCAGTTCGCGGATTATGATTCATCAACCATTGGGAGGGACACAGGGACAAGCGGCGGATATCGAGATTCAGGCGAAGGAAATTCTCTACGCCAAACAGCAGATCAATCAGCGCATGGCGAACTATACCGGACAGTCACTAGAGCGAATTGAAGCAGATACCGAGCGAGATTTCTATATGTCAGCACAGGAAGCACTAGAGTATGGCTTGATTGATCAGGTGATCAATGCCCCAATGCTGCGTCAAGCGCAGTCCTCAACCTTGCAGTCTCAGTTGGTGATGACATAGCATTGCTACGATCGCCGATCTGGAACTCCTGCAACATTGGGGTAAACAACCTCATGTCATCAATAGACAAATCGGATGTGCTATGCCGACCTATCGATGGGCTGGACTGCTGCATACGGATTTACCCACCGTTCACAGTCCGACATTGAAAGCAGCCCTCGATCGCTGAGCGGTTCCATGATCTCAGGGCTGAAGCGTGGGTTATTCAGTCATCGCGTACCTTGCTTGCTCTTCCTGGGAAAGCGCCAATTCTTCGCGAATCGCTTGCGCGATGCTCTCCCGATGCCGCAACTGCTGGTAGTAGTTGTGAACGGCACTCCATTCTGCCAGATTGATGTTGCACGGTTTCGCCCAGTTAAGCACTGTCACCAAGTACGCATCGGCGAAGATATATTGAGGCTTCATTTTTTAGATGACTGTTCAGTCAGTCATTGGATAGAATACAATGCAGATTTAACCAGAATGCCACGCACTCCAGAAGAAAACGATCGCATCCGTCGTGCTACCACTGAACAGCTTCTCAGCACAGCCCTGAGTTTATTCTGTGAGAAGGGCTATTATTCCACCTCGATCGAAGACATTGCGAAGCAAGCAGAAATCTCGAAAGGATTGCTGTATCACTACTTCAAAAGTAAAGCAGAGGTGTTAGCGGCGTTAGTAGAAATTCGCATCAATGATGTGCTGATAGTGATGAATGCGGCTACAACAAAGTCAACACCTGCCAAACAAATTCGGTACATTGCAGAGGGTGCTCTAGAAGATGTACGACGACAGCCAGAAGTGTTTCGGTTTTACCTCAACCTGTTCACTCAACCGAGACTTGATCCAGTGGTTGCCAAATACACGCAAAAGCTGATGAATGAGCAAGCTCGACAGTTTGAAGTGCAAACAGAGCTGTTCAAAGCCTTGGGAGTCGAAAATCCGAGAATGCGATCGCTTTACTTCTCTTCCACACTCCAGGGTATTATGCTGATGTATTCGACTTATCCCAAAAGTTTCCCGCTCAACCAGGTTAAAGCTCAAGTCATGCAAGAGTTTTGCGATAATTCCTAAATTTCATCGGTAGATTCATCGCTCATTTCCATAGTGTTCCCAATCTTTTTCAGTGGCTTCATCGGCGGGAAACAAACATTCAATCCGTAGTTCTTGAAGCGTGATGTCATACGGTGTGCCCAAGGTGGCGATCGTCGAGAAAAACTTCCACTCCAGATCGTCTCGCTTGAAATGAGATGTCAGAAGCAAGGCATCTTGGGTCAATTGCTTTGAGGAATTTATAAGCTCGGCGACACCCGGATAGCCAATCAATTCCTTGAGCAACCTTGTAGACTGCTCATCTTCTGTCATGGCTTCCCGCTGTACTCGTTGCAGCAACCGTCCCGCTAGGTTCTCCCAATTGACGATAAACGGACGCAGTCCTTGAGAATGAAATAGAACGTGCATCAAATTGATTTTGCCATCTATATTGAAGCGGACTTGCAATTTGCCTGGATCAATAAACGCAATTAGCAGGCGAGTTGCTGCATTATTAGTCAAAATCAGATTCCAGTAGCGATCGATCACAAACGCTGGGTATGGCTCTTGATTTTGCAGCATGAAATTGAGTGCTTTGCGAACCGAATCCATTTCAGGAGCCGACAGATCAGTCTGCGTATGAATGGGAGCAAATCCGGCTGCCGTCAACATCAAGTTTTGCTGTCTGAGGGGAATTTCCAAAACCGTTGCCAGTTGCAACACCATGTCTCGACTGGGTTTAGCACGCCCCGATTCAAGAAAGCTAATGTGCCGTTGAGAGACTTGACTGGTTACCGCTAAATCAAGCTGGCTATAACCGCGTTGACTGCGCCATTGCTTGAGCAGCAGTCCAAAGGAGTCAAGTTGTTGCTCTGAGGTAGAAGTCCGTTGCTGCATCGTAAGACGTTCAAAAACGATCGCTTTGATTACCTGAGAGGTAATTGCTTCAGTTATCTCCTTTCCCCATCATAGAAGCATACCGATCGAGGGTAAGAATGATGTTGAAAACAGTTCAGCGTCCCATAACACTTTCTGCAAACCAGTTGTTCGATCGCTCATTCATTGAAATGCGAGACGGAACTACCTTATTCTTCAAGGATTGGAGCACAGGTAAACCCGTTGTCTTGATCCACGGATGTGTATTAGGGGCTGAGATGTGGGAGTACCAAATGACTGCCTTATCTAGCCAGGGACTTCGTTATATTGCCTGTGACAAACGTGGGTGTGCGCGTTCCAGCCAACCCGGTGATGGTTGTGATTTTGATACCTTAGCAGACGATCTCGCAACCCTGATTGAGCAGCTTGACCTCCAGGATGTCACCCTGGTTGCCCACTCGATGGGTGGTGGCGAAATTGCTCGTTACCTGTTGCGTTATGGAACTAGCCGAATCGCGCGAACCGTTCTCATTGCTACGATCACCCCTTTTTTGTGTAAGACAGCCGATAACCCTAACGGGTTCGACCCCAGTAGTTTTGAGCAAACGATCGCCCTCTTACAACAGGATCGCCCTCACTATTTCACGGCGATGGCATCCAGTTTCTTTGGTGATGGATTATCCAATAGTTCCGTTTCCCCAAAAATGACCCAATGGTTGGTGAATTTGGCTCTCCAAGCTTCTCCCTGGGCAGCAATCCAAATGATGCAGGTGCAGTCTGAAACGGACTTTCGAGGCGATATGTCTGCTTTCACCGTACCGACCCTGATCATTCATGGCGATCACGATATGGGTGCACCGATTGCACTCACGGGGCAGAAAACCGCAGATGCAATTCCCGGTAGCCAACTCAAAGTGTATGAAGGAGCCGCACATGGTTTGTTCATTACTCACAAAGAACAACTCAATCGCGATCTGTTGACCTTTATTCAAGGTGCATAAACCTTGTCCTCATTACAAAATTCAACTCACTTACAACAAGAAACCATGCTGAAATCAACTCAAATCTCAACAACTGCTCCATTCGGCTCGATGAAATCACTGTATTTGCTGTTTGCGATCGTGGGTACAATTGCGCCCTGGTTCTGGCTCTTGCAAGATCTACCTGCGTTACTATCCCCTACTCTATTTTTTCAACAGACCTTTGCCAATGCGATCGCAAGCACATGGGCAACAGATTTGCTAATCTCAGCCGTCGTCTTCTTTTGCTTTGCCTGGAGTGAACTTAAGCGATTGAATGCCTCTCGTCGCTGGATCATTTTGTATATCGGTTTAACGTTTGGAGTCGGGCTGTGCTGTTCTCTACCGTTCTTTCTATACCGTCGAGAGCAACTTCTTGAGCGTCATCTATAAGCCTTACTGGAGTCCTAAATTACACGTCTGGGGGTATGGGTTTGCGGGTTCTAAACAGTTGATGCTGGGCTATGGGCACGTCCTGGCTCATGCGGGTTATGCAGTCATACTCTGGGATTTTGACGGGCATGGTGCAAATGGGACTCGCTTACAGCGGTATGAGCTACAACAAAATCTGGATGTGGCGCAAGTTCTCCTGGAACAGCCCCAGGTTGACCCAAGTCGTCTGGCATTGCTGGGCACTCGATGGGTAGCGGCATTGTGATGAATGCTGGCATTCGTGAGCGCAATCGCTTTGCGGCAACCGTTGCGGTTTCTCCAACGGGGGCGAATGTAACTCCCCAATCTCCCCGAAATCTGCAACTACAGGCAGGGAGTGGAGAGGGACACCTTGGGAGATAGAAAGATGAAGATTAGACTCAATAGTGTTTTTGTCGATGACCAGGAAAAAGCTGTGAAGTTTTACACGGAGATCCTGGGTTTTGTGAAGAAGGTAGATCTCTTAACCGGGGACTATCGGTGGTTAACTGTCGTTTCTCCAGAGGAACCAGACGGAACTGAACTACTGCTGGAGCCAAACCAGAACCCAGTTGCCAGGACCTATCAAGTCGAAATTTTTGAACAGGGCATTCCTGCAACAGCCTTTGCAGTTGAAAACGTTCAAACAGAGTACGATCGTCCACTCCATAAAGGCTTTTTGCCAATTGGCGAAGTCTACGCCCATGAGCGCGTCGCACGGTGCTATTCGAAGATAAGCGTTTGAACGGTAGCTATAAACGATCGACCAGAGCTTGATCATGCCGTTGGACAACCTCTTCTAAGGATTGGTAGCCAGTGCAACTACTGAGGCACTCAACACCACGAGCAACAGGATGACCCAGAGGGACACCATTTCCACGCTTGGCACACGGGGGAGTCTTCGACTTGCCAGAGCTTCAACTAATGTGACAGGCACGATATAGCTAGGACAACAAAGCTGCTGGCATCCTACATTTTCTACTGTCACATTGAATTAATCCTACCCTATGAGGATCTAACCTCTTCAGTCAGCAGATTAGTTCATTTGTTAATGAAATAGATTTTTGAATCACTCCAGGATCGAAATGGTTTGGCATATCAAACCATTTCGATCTAGTTTTCTCAATCCCGCATGTAGAGATCGATTTGGATTGACCTCTCAAACCATTTCGATCTAATAATCGGTCAAGTTTCCTGTAAGCTTTGCCAGCAGGAAATTTTAAGCAATTACCGCCTAGACAGTTCCATCGATTCTATATCCTCAGTGTATCCATCTTCGGCAAAGACCCTGTAGTAGGAAAGCTTACATGCAATTTAGAGCAGACAGCGTTTTCGAGCATTTGTCTTGCTGTATCAGGAAATTTCTCACGACAAGAAAAATTTAGGATCGAAATGGTTTCGGATCGTCTGAAGAGCATACCTAAAAGCAATTGCAGAAAAATACTTTTATAAATAAAATTTATTCTGTATCCATCTGTATCTTTATGTGTCTCTTCTAACTGTATCCAAGTGTATCCATCTGTATCGCTCTCCTCGAAAGAGCCTGATGGATAGTATTCCATGCATCTTGAACATTCAAGTGGCTGGAGGCGTAGTTCTAAGCAAGGAGTTCGGCGCTCAAAAAACGATCGTGCTTTTCGATGACTGTGTTTTGCACGGTGCTAGCTAGGTCAACCGCATTAACCGGAGGTGCAGCGGCAATCTCTTGTAAATGCTCCATCACCTCTTCTGGGCTAAGTCCCTCAACAGTCAGGGCGATCGCATCCCGACCAATGACCAAACCTCGTGCCTGTAGTTGCACCAGAAGCGTGTTCATCACCACATCTCCCATCCAGCAAAACAGAAGCGTTTGCCGACCATCGCCAGAACAGGAGTCTTGTCAAGACTATATCGGGCAAAGTTAGCCCTGGCTTCGCTCAGCAAATCGTGGGCGGTTGCATCCAGGAAAAAGGGAACGTCATCTGAGGTATAGAGCCGATACATCTCTTGCCTGATATGGTCGTGGATCAAGTCGCCGTTTCCACTGAATTTGGGAACTCTCCCTGCGGCTGCTTTGGCTACATCGACTACTTTATGCTGCTGATCTACCGACAAAACACACCAGCGGTGCCCAGCAAAAATCAAGAACATTCCTTTTGTTAATGGATAGTCGGCAGGTAATGTTCCCAATGTTCGCCCTTTGGTGACAATTCGGTACTCTTCAGGGGTTTGGAAAGCAGTGTAAAAGCTGTAGTGATTTACCAACTGCTCACCCTTCAAGCCCAGTAAAAGCAATCCATCCTGGCTTTACTGGATCAGATCATGGGTTCCTAAACAACGCAGCAGTTGGATAAATAGCGTTTTGTCAACGCTTGCAAAAGCTCCTGTTTGGCACAAGACCTGCCAAGCTTGATCGGCTCTCACGCCGCCGTGCTGAGCAATGAGTGATAAGAATTGTTGAACTAGCGTTGACAAGTGAAGTTGAGATTGATCCGGTTCAGTGGACGCTCGAGCAAGAGTACACTAGAACTAGGAGGGTCAGATAAGTCCCGATCAAAAGGTGTATCGAGCGCGGGGGTGCTTTATGTAAAAGGAAATACATTATCCGATCAAGTGAAGACGAACGGTGTGAGCTACGAGAAGTGATTAAAAAACTCAAGGTCAGTAACCAGAAGGTCAGACTTGCTCAGATCCTGCTCAAAGCAGATGGCAAAGGAGCGAACTGGATAGATGAGCGATTGCCGAAGCCTTCGGTTGTCACACGAGAACAGTGGAGAATATTCGGCAACGATTGGTTGAGAAGTCCTTTGAGGAAACACTCAATGGTGCCCCTCGCCTGAGGTCTCCACCTGAAGAACTGCTTGATGGAGAACAGGAATCTCGGATCATTGCTTTGCGGTTGGGGCCACCCCCAAAAGGGTACGCGAACTGGTCATTGCGGCTATTATCACGCAAAGTTGCTGACTTGGGCATCACCGCTAGCATCAGCCATGAGACAGTCCGACGCACACTTAAAAAATGGGATGATCAATCGTAAGATTCAGTATCGGACGATTCCCTCGGCTGATGATGGAGAGTTCGTTGCACACATGGAGGAGGTGCTGGATATTTATGCTCAACCTTACAATCCAAACTTTCTGGTAATTTGCATGGACGAACAGCCTGTGCAGTTGCAAGGGGAGGTTCGCACCCCCATTGCGGCAACAGCCAAACACCCCAAACGAGTCGATTACGAGTATGAGCGTGCGTGAGCTGTGACACAGCACTAGTGTATTCCAGCAACTCCAACACTTCACACCCTGAAACTACTCCTGTGTGATGATTGCTTGTACAAGGGCAAATGCTACTCTTGCTTTTCAGAATCTCGTTGGATTGATATAGTTTGCCGAATGGCTGATGACGCTATGAGGGGAGAGTTTAATGGTTGCCCTGCCTGGAGTGACGATCCAAAGCCCAATCTACGAGAGTGCAGCCTCTCTGGTGTATCGGGGAATCAGAGCGCAAGATAATTGCCCCATCGTCGTCAAACTGCTGAAGCAAGACTATCCTTCTCCTCAAGAATTAACCCGGTATCGACAGGAGTATGAGATTACGCGATCGCTCGATTTAGAAGGGGTTGTGAAGGCATATAGTCAACAAGACTATCAACGCACACTCGCAATTCTCTTAGAAGATTTTGGCGGAGAATCGATCGAGAGATGGATGCAGCAGTGTCCAGAAGCATTCTGCCCAATGCCTCTATCTAATTTCCTTCAACTAGCAATTAAGCTTACTGATACTCTCGGCAAAATCCATGCTGCTAATCTCATTCATAGAGATATTAACCCTAGTAATATTGTCCTTAATCTAGAGACTGGTATTGTCAAAATCATCGACTTTGGGATTGCCACTCGATTTAACCGCACGAACCCCGTTTTCAGGAGTCCGCATCAGTTAGAAGGGACTCTCGCCTATCTTTCTCCAGAGCAAACAGGGCGAATGAACCGTTTGCTCGATTACCGCACCGATTTTTATTCGCTTGGCATAACGTTCTACGAATTGCTGACTGAACAGTTACCATTCCCAACGACAGACATTCTGGAGCTAGTTCACTGCCATATTGCAAAGCAACCCGTACCGCCACATAAGTTAAATCCAGCGATTCCCAAACCTGTTTCAGACCTGATTCTGAAACTAATGGCAAAAAATGCAGAGGATCGCTATCAGAGCGCTTGGGGTATCAAGGCAGATTTAGAGCATTGCGCTCAACAATTTGTTCAAGGTGATGAAATTGTTAACATTCAACTGGGTCTGCAAGATATTTCCGAGCAGTTCCACATTCCTCAAAAACTGTATGGACGAGAAACGGAGATTGAGGCATTACTAGAGACATTTGATCGACTCGCTGAAAGGGAGAATGCTCAATTCAATGTGGAGATGATGCTAGTCTCTGGCTATGCAGGCGTTGGTAAATCAGTATTGGTGCGGGAACTCTACAAACCGATCACAGCAAAGCAGGGCTATTTTATTTCTGGTAAGTTTGACCAATTTGGACGCAATATTCCCTACAGCGCGATCGTGGATGCTCTGAGAGAGTTAGTTCAGCAGTTGCTGGGTGAGCCTGATGAGCAGGTGCAGCAGTGGCGATCGCGCCTGCTTGCGGCAGTGGGAAGTAATGGACAACTGATCATTGATGTAATCCCGGAGGTGGAATTAATCATCGGTAAGCAGCCTGCTGTAGCGGAAGTTGGAGCAACAGAAGCACAAAACCGCTTTAATCGAGTTTTTCAGCAGTTCATCCGGGTGTTCTGCTCCAAGGAACATCCGCTGGTGCTGTTTTTGGATGATTTGCAGTGGATCGACTCTGCCACGCTGAAGTTAATTGAGTTGATGCTGCTAGACGAACAAACTCACTCTCTATTTTTGATTGGAGCCTATCGCGAGAATGAACTGAGTTCAACGCATCCGCTGTCATTAACATTGGAGAGTCTACGAAAACAAGAAGCAGTGATTCAGGAGATTGTTCTAGCCCCCTTAACGCTAGAGCCGTTGAGTCAGTTGATTGCTGAAACGCTGCATCACAACATGGATACTGTTCGCTCTCTAGCAGAGCTAGCGTTGTGTAAAACAGAGGGGAATCCATTCTTTGTCAACGAGTTCCTGAAAAACCTATACACAGAGAATTGTTTGACGTTTGATATCAATCGCCGCAATTGGCAATGGAACATCGAACAAATTCAGACAATGGATATTACCGATAATGTCGTTGTGCTGATGACGAATAAGTTAAGCAAACTACCAGAATCAGTTCAGCAAATACTACAGTTAGCAGCTTGTGTTGGCAATGAGTTTGACCTGGATACGCTCTCAATGATTTGTGAAAAACCCGTTCGTCAACTTTTTTTAGAGCTAGCGATCGCGATTCAAACAGGGTTAATCTTACCGATCTCTGAGCTAGATGAGAATTTGCTGATTCAAGATTATAAGTTTTTGCACGATCGCGTCCAACAAGCGGCTTATGCCTTAATTGATGAGTCGCAGAAAGAAGTAGTTCGTTTGCAGATCGGGCGCAATCTACTGGGAAAAATGTCGCCAGAGCAATTGTCAGAGCGGCTGTTTGAAATCGTAGATCATCTCAACCAGGGAATTGAGCTTGTCACCGCTCAACCCGAACGAACGGAACTTGCCAGATTGAATTTAATGGCAGGTCAGAAAGCCAAGGCAGCAACGGCTTATGAAGCAGCGCTTCAGTATTTCAAGACAGGGCTTAAACTCCTCAATCCAGATTGGCAGAGTGAGTATGACCTAACTTTAGCGCTGTACTCAGAAGCAGCGGAAGCGGCGTATCTTCACGGTCGCTTTGATGAGATGGAACAATTCGTAGAAGCAGTACTTAACCATGCGAAGACAGTGGTTAACAAAGTGCAGGCTTACGACAGCAAAATTCAAGGATATTTGTCACAGGGCAACCTGCAAGAAGCAATCAAAACTGGATTAGAAGTGTTGGATCTTCTAGGAGTGAGCTTGATCGCAACTCCCAGTCAGATAGATATTCAAAGAGAATTAGAGTCAACGGCTGCGCTATTAGCTGGACGAGAAATCGAAGACTTAATTAACCTACCAAAGATGACCGCACCAGAACCACTGGCAGCGATGTACATCCTGACGAATATCAGGACTGCTGCATTGATGGTATCACCAGCACTGATGATACTAATTACGTGCAAAATGGTCAGTTTATCAATCAACTACGGCAATGCTACCTGGTCACCGCTGAGTTATGCTACCTACGGACTGGTTCTATGTAGAGTTGTTCAAAATATTGAACTCTGTTATAAATTTGGTCAATTGGCACTCAACTTGGTAGAACAATTGAATACCAAAAAAGGGAATGCTAAAGCGTTAATGGTATTGAGTGCCCATATCCTGCAGTGGAAGGTGCATTTTAGAAAAACAATACCAATGCTGGTTGAGGCTTATCAAACCGGAGTGGAAACTGGAGACTTTGAATTCGCTGGCTATGCTGCATATCATGTATGTTGTCACTCGTTTTTTGTCGGTGAGTCACTCACCCAACTGGAACAAAAAACGGCAACCTACAGCAAAGCAATCAGACAAATCAGACGGGAAAACCCCTCTAATTGGATTGCAATGTTGTGGCAGACAATCCTGAATCTGTTAGGTAGGTCTGAGAATCCCAGCCTGTTAATGGGTAGTGTGTATGATGAAGAGCAAGCGTTAGCGCACGCTATTGCAGTTAAAGACGGAAATGAAATTCACTACTTTTATTTATTCAAAGTTATACTGTGCTATCTATTCGGAGAATATCATCAAGCTACACAAACTGCTATTTTAGCCAGGCAGTATTTAGAAAAGATAACAGCAACAACGGTTGTAACTTTATTCTATTTCTACGATTCTCTGGTGCTTTTGAGCCTATGGGTTGAGGCTTCAAGTTCTGAAAAAGTAGCTTGGCTAAGTTGTGTTAGCACCAACCAAGAAAAGCTGCAAAAATGGGCAGCTCATGCCCCAATGAATTATCTGCACAAATTTCATCTAGTCGAAGCAGAGAAAGCGCGAGTCTTGGGGCAATTTCTTGAGGCTGAGGAGTTTTATGAACGAGCTATTCAAGGTGCCAAAGAGAATGACTATCTTCAAGAAGAAGCATTAGCCTATGAATTAGCGGCTAACCATTATCTGGCGCGAGGTCGGTCAAAAATTGCCCAAACCTACATGAGAGAGGCGCATTATTGCTACGATCGCTGGGGCGCAGCCGCTAAGGTTGAAGATTTAGAAAAACGCTATCCACAACTCCTCAATTCCAATCTGGTTCAGCAATCGAATCCGATCGTGACTGATGAAACGATCTGTCATCCGACTGAGGCGATCGATTTGGCGGCGGTGATGAAAGCGGCTCAAGCGCTCTCAGAAATAATCTATCTCGACCGATTAATTGCCACGTTGATGCAGGTGGTAATCGAAAATGCCGGAGCCGAAACAGGCGCTTTGATGCTTCTAGAAGACGATCGGCTCACTGTGGTGGCTCAATGCGGCGGCAGTAACCAGTGCGACCTGGACAAGATTGCTGTTGCTGACTGTGCAACGATTCCTATCTCCGTCATTCACCTGGTAGAACGCACTCAAGAAACGCTGGTGTTCGATGATGCAGTCAGTGAGCCGTCTTATTTAACTGATCCGTATATTCAAAACCAGCAGACGCGATCGCTCCTCTGTATGCCAATTCTCAAGCAACGTCAGATGATCGGCATCTTTTATCTGGAGAACAATCTTAGTACCGGAGCGTTTACCAGCGATCGCTTGCAAGTCCTCAAACTGTTGATTGCTCAGGCAGCAATTTCACTGGAAAATGCTCGGTTGTATCAGCAGTTAGAAAACCATGCCGAAACACTGGAAAGGAGAGTAGAAGAGCGAACCCAAGCCCTGCAACAGGAGATTAGCGATCGCAAACGCACAGAGGATGCCTTGCTTGAAAGCGAGCAACTTCTGAATCTGTTTTTCGCCCAATCCCTTGACGGTTTTTTCATTATGATGCTGGATCAACCTGTGCAATGGGATAGCAGCGTTGATAAAGATCAGGTTTTGGATTACATCTTTGAACACCTGCGGATTACAAAAATCAACGATGCGATGCTGGCTCAGTATCGGGCAAGTCGAGAGCAATTTGTTGGCATCACCCCAAAAGAAGCATTTGCTCATGATCTAGCTTATAGAAAAGAGATATGGCGACATCTCTTTGATGCCGGAAAGCTCCATATCGAAACGGATGAGCGCAGATTAGATGGGACTGCAATGTGGGTTGAGGGGTATTACATCTGTCTGTATGACAGCCAGGGCAGGCTCATCGGTCAGTTTGGAGTACAGCGAGATGTTAGCGAACGCAAGCAGGCAGAAGCAGCTTTACGAAAAAGTGAAGCAAACTATCGCAACTTAGTACAGACAGCAAATTCGATTATTATTCGCTTTGATACGCAAGGACGAATTCGATTCTTGAATGATTACGGGCTGAGATTTTTTGGCTACGAGGAACATCAGATTTTAGGGCGTACCCTGTTAGAAACGATCCGTCCAGAAAGTGAAACTTCTGAACGCAGTGTCGAACAATTCATCCACGAATTATTTCACAATCCTGCATCTTACCTGCAAACCGAGAAAGAAAACCTGTGCCGAGACGGTAGACGAGTTTGGGTTGCCTGGTCAAATCAAGCCATCTTGGATGAACAGGGGCAGTTAGTAGAAATTTTATCCGTTGGCACTGACATCACCCAGCGCAAACAGGCGGAGGCAGCCCTACAGCGTAGTGAAGCCAAGTTTCGCAACATCTTTGAGAACTCACAGGTCGGCATCTTCCGCGCTCGCCTCTCGGATGGATTGATTCTCGATGCGAATCAACGCTTTGCGAATCTATTTGGCTTCGATTCGCCCGATCAGGTGATTGGGCTTCTACATGGTGTTGACTGTTATGTCAATTCCAGTGATCGCCAGCGAGCGATCGAATTACTTAACCGTGATGGTACACTACAAAACTTTGAAGTGCAGTTGCGAAAACGAGATGGCACATTGTTTTGGGCACTTTACTCTGCTCGTCCGAATGTTGCCGATGAATGTATGGAAGGCGTGATTTCGGACATTAGCGATCGCAAGCAGGCAGAAGTAGCGTTGCAAGCCTCTGAAGCAGAACTACGGGCGCTCTTTTCAGCCATTCCCGATCCGCTGTGTGTTGTCACGGCTGAAGGACGAGTGATCGAAACAATCGAAGGGAATCCGAGGCAGTTGTATAGCCCAGTTGAGGAGAAGGTTGGTAAAACACTGCATCAGATCTTTGAAGCAGAACAAGCCGATGCATTCATGCATTACATTCAGCAAGCGCTGAGAACCCAACAAGTACTCACAGTGGAATATAGCCTACAGATAGATGGACGAGAAACCTGGTTTTCGGCACGTATTGCCCCGATTCGGCACGAGCGAGTCATTTGGCTGTCACGAGATATTACGGCTCTTAAGCAAGCAGAAGCCGCCTCAATTTTAGAGGAGCGCAACCGCATGGCGCGCGAAATTCACGACACTCTTGCACAAGCCTTTACAGGTGTCCTGGTTCACATGGGAGCCATTTCTCGATTAGCAAAAACGAACCCAGACGCCATACAATCGCATATTCAGACCGTGCGCGATCTGGCTCGGAGCGGGCTAACAGAAGCTCGACGATCGGTTGCGGCACTGCGTCCCCAGTTACTAGAAGATGGCAACCTATGGACGGCACTGAAGCAATTTGTATCCAGTCTGCAATCTTCAACTGAAACCCGCTTGATTTGTGAGATTAGTGGTGCGCCCTATGCGTTACCTCCTGACACTGAGAATAACCTGCTGAGAATTGGACAGGAGGCATTTACGAACGCGGTTAAATATGCCCAGGCGAACGAGATCCGGATTGAGTTAGTCTATAAACCGACCCAATGCTACTTGCGAGTTAGAGACAATGGACAAGGCTTTGAAGTCAACCGCACAACTCTAAGCCAGGGATTTGGCTTACTAGGAATGAGCGAACGAGCGGAACATATTGGAGCACAACTCTCAATTGACAGCCAGCCAGGGCAGGGAACAGAAGTAAGCGTATCTGTGCAGCGGGAGGCAACCGTATGAGCCAGTCTGTAGCAATCCGCGTTTTGATTGTTGATGATCACTCCATTGTCCGCCAGGGACTGGCTGCGATGATTGAAAATGAGCCAGACATGACGGTGGTGGGTCAGGCAGGTAACGGGCAGGACGCGATCGAGCAATATCGACAACACCAGCCCGATGTTACCCTGATGGATTTACGGATGCCGCAAATGAGTGGTGTTGATGCGACTGTGGCAATCTGTGCTGAATTTGCCCATGCCCGCATTATTATGCTAACGACCTACGATGGTGACGAAGATATTTATCGGGGATTACACGCCGGAGCCAAAGGTTATTTGCTCAAGGATGCTGAACCAGATGAACTCCTGAATGCCATTCATATCGTTCACAGCGGGCAACAATATATTCCGCCTGAAGTTGCTGCCAAACTGGTACAGCGCATGAAGAATCCAGAGTTGACCCAGCGAGAGCAAGAGATCGTTCATCTGATGGCAGACGGTTTGGGTAATCAGGATATTGGGGCAGCTTTGCATATTACTGAAAGTACGGTCAAATTCCACATCAACCGAATTCTGAGCAAATTGGGCGTGAGTGATCGCACTCAAGCCGTTGTTAAAGCGTTGAAGCGAGGACTCACCGAGTTATGAACTGAACTTAAGTTCGGTGGCTGACTCGCGGTAGAGATAGGTCGCAATTGCCGTTTCATCCCAGCAAACGCTCAACTCTGAGTTGGCGACAATGCGGCACTAACTTCGTAGGATGAATTCATACCAATAACAGGGTGAGGTTCAATCCTTTCAGTCAGAAGAAGTCACAAATCTGAGTCATGGCGATCCCTTGATGCCATGAGAAATCCTTTTTGCTAAATAGTCCGATGAATCAAGATAGCAATGCCAATCAACTCTTTGTTCCCCCCTCAGAACGCGACCACTACCAGGGATTACTCAGTGCTCCAGTCGTCCTTGTGGAATATGGGAATTATCAATCTCCTCAGTGTGGGGAAGTGTATCGTTTGATTCAGGCAATTCAACACCATTTCGATTCTGTATTTCATCAGGAAAATTGGCTATGTGTCGTGTTCCGTCATTTTATCGAGAATTCAATCTATCCCCAAGCACGAAAGGCAGCAGAAGTGGCAGAAGCCGCAGCAGTGCAAGGTCAATTTTGGCAGATGCACAAGATGCTATTCACCCATCAACACGCGCTAGATAACGGTTGTCTGGTGGAGTATGCCGATCGGTTAGAACTCGATATCTCCTCATTGCTGCAAGACCTATCTAAGCAAAGGCACGTCGATCGCATCAATGAAGATATCAAAAGTGGATTAAACAGTGGCGTAACATCTGCTCCAGCACTGTTTATCAATGGAGTTCGCTATACCGAACGCTGGAACAAGGCGCAGTTGATGGAAGCGATTGTCGCTATAAGCCACTAAGTTTTTTACTTCTTTTTTTACGACGAGCAAGCTATCTAACAGGATGGCTAACTTTTGCCTGTTTTGTTGTCTACCCTTGCTGAGATTTCAACCATGTCAACCATTACATTGAAACAACGAAGCTTAACTCACACGCAGTTGCAGCAAGCACTCGATTATATTCACACTCACCTCGATTCGGCAGAGCCGACGCTACGCGAACGAGATCTGTCCCTGGAACAAATTGCCTTAGTTGTCCATATTAGCCCGACTTATTTTGCCAGTTTGTTCAAACATGCTACCGGAACTTCTCCACATCAGTATGTAATTCAACAGCGAGTGAAACGGGCAGAAGTGATGCTGTCAAAAACAAATTGGGCGATCGCAGATATTGCTCTACAAGTTGGCTTCTCCAGTCAAAGCCATTTAACGCAGCAGTTTAAGCGGTTCACTGGTATGACACCGAAACAAGCTCGTTAACCTCGTCTCGAAAAATCAAGGAAACAACTCATGTCACAACACTATCAAGAGACTGCTCAGTCCGATCAAAATCAACAATCTCAAACAGTAGCTTCACCAGAGAAGCCACCCGTTGAGAAACTGTTCTTGACCCTGCGCGGTGAACTGATCCTGCCAGGAGATCCCGCTTATGAGGCTGAACGAAAAGTTTGGAACGGTGCATTTAATCACTATCCAGCTGCGATCGGGTGCTGTATGGATGTCGAAGATGTCAAAACTGCGGTCAATTTTGCTCGTGAGCATAGGATGACGCTCTCGGTGCGGAGTGGAGGACATAGTATACCGGGACATGGCACGAATGACGGTGGTTTAGTTATCGACCTCTCCAGCATGAAAACGATTACAGTAGACCCAAGCCGTCGCACGGCTCGTTTAGAACCCGGACTTACCTGGGGTGAGGTCGCGAACGCCCTCCAGCCTTTTGGACTGGCAATGACTGCGGGCGATGTTGCCAGCGTGGGCGTTGGGGGTTTGCTCCTCGGCGGCGGCATTGGTTGGATGGTACGTGCCTACGGTCTGACGATCGACAATCTGCGATCGGTGGAACTGGTGACGGCAGATGGACAACTTCGGCGAGCCAGTGCTGAGGAAAATCCGGAACTATTTTGGGGACTGCGCGGGGGTGGGGGCAACTTTGGTGTTGCGACTGCCTTTGAGGTCAACCTACACCCCGGCGGGACGATTCTGGGCGGTGCTGTCTTTTACGAAGCAACGGAGGCGGAGCGCATCCTGAAAGAGTATGCCCGTGTAGCAGCGGCAGCCCCAGATCAACTCTCGACCGAGGCGATGCTTGCGCTTGCTCCCCCTGCTCCCTTTATCCCACCCGACAAACAGGGAACCCCGATCGTCGGCATTCTAGTTTGCTACACAGGCGACCTTAGCGAGGGTGAGCGGGTAGTGGCTCCCCTGCGTCAGTTGGCGACTCCGATCGCTGACCTGATTGCGCCAATGCCCTATTCAGATATCTTTGCGCTCACCGCAGTCGGTGAAGTACCTGGATTGCAGCATCATGGGCGATCGCAGTTCTTCGAGACGTTCTCAGATGAAATGTTGCAGACATTGGTGCAAGCAACTCAATCCATTCTGTCGCCTGAAACAGTGGTGTCACTGCGGGTTCTCGGTGGCGCGATGAGCCGAGTTGCACCCGATGCGACTGCCTTTGCTCACCGCGATAAACAGGGCGTGGTGTTGGTCACGCATTTCGCGCCGCTATCGGTTGATGCCAATAGTCTCGCTGCCCGCACCCAGCATGTCTTTCAGGCGCTCTCTCCCTACGCCAACGGAGTCTATGCGAGCTTTCTGGCGAATGAGGGAGAACAACGGATTCGTGAGGCTTACCCGCCTGATACCTATGCAAGGCTGGTCGCACTTAAGAACCAGTATGACCCGACCAATCTGTTCCATCTCAACCAGAATATCAAACCCACTGCTGTCTCAACGAGTTGATCGTGATCCAATGTGGATAAGCAATGCGATCGCTAGATTGAGACGCATCTGATCAATTCATTCAAGGAATTTACAACAATGAAAGCAACGTTACTTAAACCAGCCTCAACGCTGGTCGCTTCAGCTTTGGTCACAAGCTGTGCCGCGAATTCTCAAATGGTGACTCAGAAAACCGATCCGATCAGAGTTGATGGCTCTAGCACGGTTGCACCGATTACTCAATTAGCTGCGGATGAGTTCAAAGCTAGCCATTCAAAACAAACAGAGGTCAGCATCAATACTTCTGGAACTGGCGGCGGATTCAAGAAGTTCTGTTCAGGTGAGACTGACATTAACAATGCTTCTCGTCCAATTCTCATTCAAGAGATGGATGCTTGCAAACAAACAAAGGTTGCTTATTTGGAGATTCCCATTGCTTTCGATGCGATCACCGTTGTCGTCAATCCTCAAAATACCTGGGCAAAAGATATGACGAGCGCAGAACTCAGAAAGCTGTGGGAACCTGATGCTGAAGAAAAAATTACCAATTGGCGGCAGATTCGCAGTTCCTACCCCGATCGCCCCATTGCCCTTTATGCTCCTGGTCAAAACTCCGGCACATTTGATTACTTTACTCAAATCGTGAACGGCTCAGGTGGTGCTAGTCGCAAAGACTACAGCGCTAGTAAAGAGGCGAATGATTTAGCTCAGAATGTCATCCGTGATCCAAATGCGATCGCTTACTTTGGGTTTGGTTATTATCAAGCCGATGCCAAGCAACTCAAACCACTTGCGATCAATAGCGGTCAGGGCGCAGTTCTGCCTTCTGTTAAAACGGTACAGTCTGCCAAGTATCAGCCGCTTTCTCGCCCCTTGTTCATCTATGTCAATCTCAATTCTGCCCAGAAGAAGCCCCAGGTTAAGGCATTTGTGGAGGCGTATCTCAAGAATGCCGATCGCCATGTGAAGCAAACAGGTTATATTCCCTTGCCTTCTCAGGGATATCAACTGGCGTTAAATCACTTCCATGAAGGCAAAGTTGGCACTGTGTTTGCTGGAAAACTGCAACCAGGCATCACAATCACTCAGTTGTTAGCTAAAGAAGCTGTTTTCTAACCAGAATTTGGAGAAAACTTGCATGAACAATCTGTAAACGATCGCTGTCATCGAAGCTTTATCAGAATTCCTGTTAGAACAGTTTACGTTGATTTTTTGTCTTGCACATAAGGACACAAGTTATGGTGATTACAATGGCACAACTTAAATGGATGTTCAACGGCTCTCAAACAGCAGGATTGGTAGGGTTGCTGTTACTAACAAGTGGAGTTGCTGTAGAATCTGCGGTCGCACAATCCATTCCAACCCCATCTGCTCCAACGGAGATCAACAGAACACCGCGCTTACCAGCATCGGTGAGACAAGCCGTGCGGCGGGATCTCTCGCAGCGTCCCAATGTTCCAATTCAAAGCTTGACGATCGCTCGCTTCACTCGGCAAACCTGGAGAGATAGCTGTTTTGGGTTGGGTGGTTCAGCCGAATCCTGTCTTCAAGTAGTCGTTCCGGGTTGGCGTGTTGAAGTGACGAATCAGCAACAAAGCTGGTTTTATCGTACAAATGTAACTGGAACCTCAATCCGATTAGAACCTGAATCGGATGAGACAACTTTGCCAAAAGAAGTAGACCAGCGACTCCTGAACAAGGTTTCTGAGGATGTGAGGATTCCAGCAACGGAACTAAAAATTGCAGCAGTTAGACCAGCCGTTTGGGATGGATGTTTGGGGATCTTCACCCCAGGAACTGCTTGCACCCAAATTGCTATTTCTGGCTGGCAGACGATCGTGACGGGCAGAAATGGCAGTTGGGTGTATCACCTCGATCGAGATGGAAATCGCATTGTGCAAAATCCCACTGCAAGCAGGAGTCGAGGTGGATTAATCCCTTCGTTTGTTCCAGAGCAGAACAAACCGCCGATCGAGTCCGAAATTGTGTTCCGGTCAGTCGTCAGTGGCGATTTGTCTGGCAAAGAAACTCAGATGACGTTGACGAGTGATGGTGCAATCACTCAGTTCATCATCGCTCCCAATATTCGATCGCGTCCAATTGTGGTGAAGCGTCTTTCTCAGGCAGAGGTCAAACAGTTCCAACAGTTGCTCGAAAGACAGCGATTTCAAAATTTGAACGGTTTGAGATACCTCACAAGTACAGCATCTGCCGACTATCCAACCACAACGCTGCAAACAACTGGAGCGACGGTTCAGTACATTGATTTAGAGAAGAAAAATCTTCCTAGAGCGCTCCAGCAGGTCATTCGAGCTTGGGAGAAATTGAAGTCGAAGTAAATACTTTTATCATTCTTTTGCTGTTGAACTGTCTTAAAGAACAAGCTTGCTCATCACAACGGTCCATCTATTGTCGTAAGAATCTGAAAGAAGTAAAGCATTGAACTCACTAACATCAACTTAGATGCAATAAGGAGAGTTCCATGCAACCTGTATCAGGATTGATATCTTTTTGTGATCGCTATGGACACCAAGACCGAGTACGTTTCATTTGATCAAATCTCTTGCACTAAATAAAGGAGTCATCATGAAATCTAGTCAAAGCATTGTTACGGAGCGACTGCAACAAGCACTAAACGCTCATGATCTGGAAGCGCTTTCAACCTGTTTTACACCCGACTTTCAGGGTGAGCAACCCCTCCATCCCGATCGAGCCTTCCAGGGATCTGAGCAGGTGCTTAAGAATTGGTCTGTCATCTTCCAGGATGTCCCGGACTTTTGCACAGAGGTGCTCCGCTCGGCAGTTGTGGGTGATACTGCCTGGAGCGAATGGCGTTATTTTGGTACCCGTCACAATGGTGTACCGCTTGATATGCGTGGGGTATCCATTTTAGGCATAGAAGCAGATCAAATTAAGTGGGCACGTTTGTATATCGAACCCGTGCAAGCAACGGGCGGCGGCATAGATGCAGCAGTGAAGAGTCTGTTTCAATGAACTACAAATTCCAAAATACATTCACATGTTCTTCAAAGCAATTTTGGCTGCTATAACCACAGTATTGATTGTTGCAACCTCGTGTACTTCTTCAGGGATTGCTACAGATAAAACGACAAAAGCTCAAGTCTCCGGTGTCTACTCGTTTAGGTTAGGCGAATTCACGATTACAGCATTGAGCGATGGTACAGTACCGCAAGATCTCCACAAGATTCTAACGAACACAAACTCGGCAGAGATCAAGCAACTCCTCGATCGCAGCTTTCTTGCAAATCCTGTTGAAGCCTCCATTAATGCATTTCTGGTCGATACCGGAGAGAAACAGGTGTTGGTGGATACTGGGGCAGGACAACTGTTTGGTCCAGGGCTAGGCGGCAAACTGCAAGGCTCGTTGAAGACAGCAGGCTATGCACCCGATGACATTGACTTGATTCTCATTACTCACGTTCATACGGATCACAGTGGTGGTTTGGTCGAAAATGGGCGACTCATGTTTCCGACCGCCACAGTTTATGCGGGTAAGCCTGATGTCGATTTATGGCTCAATCCTGCGAATGCAGAACGATCGCACCTTGAGCGCAGATTTTTCGACGAAGCCGCCAAAACCATCAAACCTTACCGGGATGCAGGCAAGCTGAAATTGTTGTCTGGAGAAACCGCTATCTTACCCGGAATCACAGCGCGTCCTACGCCTGGGCACACACCGGGACACAATTTCTATGTTGTTGAAAGTAAGGGCGAGAGCATTGAATTTTGGGGCGATATTCTTCACTTTGGCTCGATTCAATTTCCGAATCCCAGAATCACCGTGATCTACGATGTCGATTCTAATGCTGCATCAGTGCAACGAGTAAACCAATTTGCCCGTGCAGAACAATCACGTCGCTTAGTTGCAGCAGCACATCTACCTTTTCCAGGAGTAGGGCACATCCGGGCAGAGGGTCAAGGTTATACCTGGATACCAGTAGATTATCGCTGGCGTGATTAATAAGAATGACACCTAATTAACGCGCCAAAACTCCAAATCAATTCCTAAATCAATTCAAAGGAGAAAGAAATGTCTGAACTCGTAAGAACACTGCAAGTATCGAACGTTGAGGTCTTGGCATCAGGTTTAGATAGTCCCCGCAAACTCAGCTTTGGATCGGATGGGGCGCTCTATGTTGCTGAAGCCGGACGGGGCGGAATCGGGGCTAGTATTCCGTCTCCCAGTGTACCGGGCGCATCAGTGTTCTATGGGGCAACGGGGGCAATTACTCGCATTCAAGACGGGGTAGCAGAACGAGTCGTTACTGGATTACCCTCACTGGCATTAGCCGATGGCTCAGATGCAGCAGGTGTTAGTGACATTGAATTTGATGCGGATGGAAACGCCTATGTGATTGTGGGTCTCGCCAGCAATCCATCTAATCGAGATGGCATATTAAAAATGCCTGATTTTAGCCAGTTGATTGCGATCGATAGTTTTGAAAACGGTGGTTCCTGGACAAGGTTGAGCGATTTTGGCGCATATGAGCAAGCGAACAATCCCGACGGGCAAAATGTCGATACCAACCTCTATGATCTGCTGATTAACGATAATACAGCCTATGTGGTTGATGCAGGTGCAAATGATTTGCTCAGTCAGCGTGCCTTCAGCGGTAAACCGATTCTAGAAGCCGTCTTTCCAGTTCGTGATGCAACGAATCGGCTCACGGGTGAAGCAGTACTACAGCAGTCTGTTCCTACCTCAGTTGCCGTTGGACCGGATGGTGCGCTCTACGTGAGTGAATTGACTGGGTTTCCGTTTCAAGCAGGAGCGGCACAGGTGTATCGCATCAATGAAGTAGGTCAACCAGAAGTCTATGCAGACGGTTTTACGAATATTACAGATATCGCCTTTGACGCTGCTGGCGGTCTGTATGTGCTGGAATATGATGCAAATGGACTTTTGAATGAAGGTGATGCAGGAGCATTGATCTATGTGTCTCCTGATGGTCAAACTCGCACGGCGATCGTAGCGGATGAGTTAATTAATCCCACGGGCTTGGAAATTGGTGCTGACAGGGACATTTACATTTCCAACAAAGGCTTTGTGGCTGGACAGGGAGAAGTGCTGCGGCTAGATTTAGAGCCGGATACCTGCCTCAGTTCCAAACCGCTCTTCTACGGACATGTAGCACATGACAAGACCACGATCGCCGCAAATGGTGACCCGTTCCATGTCTATGACCCAGTGATGCCGTCTACTGTGGATTACCAAACAGAGTGGTTAAGCATCTGAGGAATGCTTCTAAAGCAACTTCTCTGATGCTTGTAGACTTATCGCTGGCGTGATTAACCAGTAATGACACAACTCATTGATCAATCGGAGTATTTTCATGTCCAATTCTTTCTGGCTATTTGGCTCTCGCCTCACGATCCTTGCAGATCACACGGCAACTGAAGGCAAATACGATCTGATCGAAGGCTACTTTCCCCCGAATACCCAAACGCCTCTCCATCGCCACACCCGCTATTCTGAACAACTCTACGTGACTGAAGGAGAATTCACAGTTTGGGCGGATGAAAACAAGGTTGTGCTGAACGCAGGTGAAAGTTTTCTGATTCCTGCTGGGACAGTTCACGTTGTGGGTGTAGTGGGTGAAAAACCTGCTCGTGGATTAATGGTCACTTCTCCGAGTAGCTTTGCGCGACTGATTGCAGCGGTAGGAACACAGGATGCGAATGGAGTACCCGATATGGCTCTCGCTGAACGTATTTCCAACGAGATCGGCGACGAGATTTTGGGACCGCCTGGAGCTTTACCCAATGTTGCTGCATAAGCAAACTCAATTGGTACAAAACAAACAACTACACTTCTGAATCTGTTCTTGGGGAAAGACCAATGGATACACACTCATCTGTTACAGAGACACAATTTGATGTCATGCGATCGCAGATTTCTAGCAGCTTTGAAAAAGCACAAGCACAAAAGAAAAGACTCAAACGCAAAAACGCTCGGTACACAAATGCAAACATTATTCTCGCTGGGTTGTCCACGCTCCTGGCAGGGATGGCAGGAACGATCGGCAATGCTAAGAACTGGAAGCCAGTCTATATGCTTGCAGCGATATGCTCCGCAGGTGTGACGGTGACTTCAAGACTACAAACGGCTGAGCGATTGACTACAACCAGTGAATGTATGGGGCAACTTAAGGCGCTGAGAGTGGAGACCATTGCTCCCACCTACGATTTGCCGAAAGTGAGTGCAAAGTACCAGCAAATTCTCTCGGAATACTCGGCGATCGATGTTTAATCTGTCTGCTATTGTACCAACAATCTCGTCAAAAATTGCATCCCCTCTGCCGTTTCTCATCCAAGACAACCAGAGTTCCTTCAGTCCGCTGCAACTTCAGGTAGAGAAAGGAAGAAGAGATGAATAGTCCTGAAACCCAACCACATAACTACTTAATGATTCGCCTGCCCATGCGGTGGGTTGCCTTCTTTATTCTGGGGATTAGTTTAATTTCCGGGATAGCAACGATCACGATCCGCTTTGAGCAACTCCAGTACATGGCAGATACCTATTATCATCCTTACCTGGTCAAAGCAGGTCTTTCGGACAACTTCTACATCCTATACTTTCTGCTGCTGGAAAGCCTATTAGCGCTGGCATTTGCCGTGACGGGTGGAATGATTGCCCTGCGTGGTTCTGCCACCTGGATGACGATTTTGGCGGCGATCGCATTGATGCTATTTGGAGTCAGCGTTCCCCCACCACTGCATGCATTAGTGGCGCAGCAAGGTGCGCTAGATCTACCCCTGAAGCTGCTACGGTCAGTCGGTCTGGCATCATTCATCATCTTTTTCTACGTCTTTCCCGATGGTCGGTTTGCCCTGGGCTGGACTCGAATCGGTGCGATCGCTCTGGTAGCATGGTCACTGCTCTGTCCCTTTTTCTACCAGTTAGATCCTTATCAGTTGCCTCATCCATTCCCGTTTGTAGTTCTGGCTGGCTGGCTATCTACAGCCGTTGTTGCTCAACTCTATCGCTATTTTCGTTTGACTGAACCTACCCAGCGGCAACAAACAAAATGGGTTGTCTTTGGTTTAACCATTGCCGTTCTCGGTGACTTTGTTACCCACATTGCCTGGTATTTCTTTCCATCGCTACAACCTGGTCCGGATTGGTTGATTTTACTATTGCATCACCCGTTCTTTATCGTGTCGCAATTGCTGATACCGCTGTCGATCGGATTTTCAATTCTGCACTTTGGCTTGTGGGAAATTGATTTCATCATTAATCAAACTGTGATTTATGGGCTATTGACAACTGTTCTGGCGGCAATTTGGGCAACCCTTGCCAAACTGTTGGAAGGATTGTTTGCTGAGTTTCTAGGTTCCAGTGCAACTCCGATTGCAACGGGTTTTGCCGTCTTAGTCGTAGGCTTAGCGTTTGGTGCAACCCGTAAATATCTGGAAACCTTTGTCAATACCTACTTCTATCCCAACAAGGTGAATCTTAGTCGAGATTTTGTGGAGATTTTACCGGAAGCACGCGCCACAGTCAGTTCGTCAGAATTAGAGGAAATCTTGATCAGTCGAATTTTGGAATTGTTTGACATCAGCTATGGAGTCATCTTTCTATGTAACGAAAACCAACCATCACACTTTATTAGTGTGGGCGATGTAGAACCAGAAATGATTGAGTCGTTTGCCTGTGATGCACCAGCATTCAATCAAGTGCGTCAAGGTATGGTGGTCAAGCAACCCGATAATCACGTCTTTCCGCTGCTGGTTCCGCTCATACTGCGACAAACCAAAGAGCCAAAATTCATGGGAGTGCTGGCATTAGGACCAATGCAGAAGGGGCGAGAGTATTCTTTAAATGAGCTTTGGATGTTCAAACGATTTGCCAGTCAAGCCGGAACAGCCATTTACATTGCTCAGATCAATACAGAAAACTATCAAAAGCTAGAGCAAAAGATTACAGTACTGGAGCAAAAGATTGATCGCTTGAACTCACAGTCACTTTTGTCTCATTAACAATAATTTTCACCAGCCGACTTAGACCTATGATTCCAAAAACTAACGTTCCTGCTGGTTCACAAGCACCTCGCTGGCTGCAAAAAATCCTGTACACACGAGATGCGATCGCCTACATGGAGGCGGCTGCCCAACAGTGCGGAGAAATTTTTAATGCCCCTGTGATTGGCAACCACCCGGTTGTGGTATTCGTCAGCAATCCCCAGGTGCTCCAGTTCATTTTCTCGAATGACACCAGGCAATTGATTACGCCGCCAAATTCACTGCTTCAACCACTGACTGGAGATCACTCCCTTTTTGCGCTCGAAGGTGTCCGTCATCGTCGGGAACGGCGGTTGTTGATGCCGACCTTTCACGGAGAACGAATGCGAAGCTATGGAGACTTGATTTGTGAATTGGTTGACAAAGCGATGAGTTCGCGATCAATCAATACGCAGTTTTCTGCTCGTCAGTTGGCGCAGGAAATCTCTTTAGCCGTGATCCTCAAGGTCGTTTTTGGCATTGATCAAGAGGAACGATTCCATCGTCTCAAGTCACTGATTGTTCGGTTCACAGATTCACTGCAATCTCCTTTGATTGGTGGTTTACTGTTCTTTCCATCCTTGCAAAAGGATTGGGGAACCCGCAGTCCCTGGGGGTACTTGCAGCATCTGAAACGACAGATTGGGGAAATCATTTATGCTGAAATTTCTGCTCGTCATCATCAGCATCAGATGGGTTCAGACATTTTGAGTTTGTTGATGTCAGCCCGTGATGAAATGGATCAACCCATGAGTGATGTGGAATTGCATGATGAGTTACTGACCCTTCTATTAGCGGGTTATGAAACCACTGCAACGGCGATCGCCTGGGCACTGTACTGGATTCATCGCCATCCTCAAGTGAACGAAAAGCTATATGAAGAACTGAATCAGCTCGGTAAGGCTCCAGATCCAGTCACTGTAGCGCAATTGCCTTATCTCACTGCTGTTTGTAATGAATCTCTGCGTCTTTTCCCTGTTGCGACGCTCACCTTTCCCAGGGAGGTTAAAGAGCCTGTAGAGCTGATGGGGTATCAACTTGAACCTGGAACGAGAGTGTATGGTTGTGTTTATCTGACTCATCATCGCCCCGATCTGTATCCAGACCCTAAATTGTTTAAGCCAGAGCGCTTTTTAGAACGGCAGTTTTCTGCTTACGAATTCTTGCCCTTTGGCGGTGGTGCGCGCCGTTGCATTGGGGAAGCATTAGCCCAATTTGAGATGAAATTAGTCGTTGCAACTCTGCTTTCCCATTATCGATTCGCACTGATCGATCAATCTCCTGAATATCCCCAGCGTCGCGGGGTAACGTTTACTCCATCTAGGGGGGTACAGATGGTTTTGACGGGAAATAATACCCAAGTAAGTTCGTTAATCTCATCAGAATCTGATGAAGCGTTGTAAGAATCTGAAAGAAGTGAAGCAATAAAACTCACTAAACTCAAATGAGATACAACAAGGAGAATTTTATGCAACCCGTATCAGATCAAGCAAAACAGACAGTTACTCAGGTCTTTACCTCTTTTTTATCGCTGATCGTTAAAGATGTTCAAGCCTTGATGAACCTGTATACCGAAGATGCAGTCGTTGAATATCCATACGCTTTCGATACACCCAAACGATTAGAAGGTAAAGAAGTGATATACAACTACCTCAAAAATGCAGTAGCGAAGTTGCAAGACTTGAGGTTTACCAATATTCGGGTCTATCCAACAACAGACTCAAATATTCTATGGGCTGAGGTTCAGGGGGAAGCGGTCATCGCCGCCACAGGTATTCCCTATCAACAAGAGTATGTGATGCGACTGGAAACAAGGAATGGTCTTATCGTTCATTACCGAGAATATTGGAACCCAAGGATTGTGAGTGAGCGATGGGCAAACACCTAAGATTGGCTCTAGGCTCTCGCTAAAATGTAGCGCAAGGAAACGAAACAGTATGAAGATTGTGATCGCTGCTGCCTCTGGCAATATTGGACGACGTACCGCAGAGAAAGTTGTGCAGTCTGGAGCCGAAACGATTCTTCTAACCCGACAGCCAGAGAAGTTAGCTGATTTAGCAGCTCAAGGTGCTACAGTCCAACCTGTCAGCAGTGATGATCCGCAAGGGTTGATTGAGGCAACACAGAATGCAGATGCTTTGTTCTGGCTGACTCCACCGAAACTAGATGCCCCTAGCTTACGCGACTGGTATCGTCAGACTGCGATGATTGCAGCTAGAGCTGTGCAGGAAAACCGCATTCAGCGAGTGATTAACATTTCTAGTGTGGGTGCAGGCTCAGGTACAGATCTCGGCACTGTAACGTTTGCCGGAACTGTTGAAACAATTTTCAACCAAACTGGCTCGAATGTGCTGCATCTACGTCCTGGTTATTTCATGGAGAATTTTCTAGGAGAAATCAAGGTCATCCAGCAGGACAACACCGTCTATTTTCCCTACGCGGATGACCATGATATTCCCTGGATTAGTACCGATGATATTGGAGATGAAGCCGCCAGATATTTATTGGACGATCGCTGGGCAGGACAATGGACTCGGAATCTCATGGGACCAGAAAATCTAACACTCTCTGAAGTCACTGCCATTCTGTCGCGAGTCCTGCATCGTTCAATTGACTATATCCAAATCACAGTTGAATCGATTCAACAGCAGCTTGCTTTGGATGGGGCGACATTGGATGTCCAACAAGAGCTAGGGAATCTGTTTCGTGCCCTTGGTGATCCAGATGGTATCTATGCGACTGCACGAACACCTGAAGTAATTACACCAACAACATTTGAGCAGTTTGTAACCCATAAACTCCTCAAACACATTCTGGCTTAATCTGGAGCGCTCAATAACAACACACGTCTAAAATCAGCAATTGGAGTTGTGCCATGTATGTTCAACGAATGGGATTTTTATACAATCTCTACTGCATCGGCTGGAAACAGGGTTCCCTGAAGCATCTCTCCGCCTTGCAGCATGGATTGTTCAGCATTTTTCTGCATTACCGCAAAGGCTACGCTGAAGGCTTCCAGTGGAGGCAGGATTGCTTGAGAGATGCCAGTAGTTCACGCTTCTTGTGACTAATTTGCAATTCACATCAACTGGAAAAAGGAATTCAATCATGCAAACTATTACGATCGACACCATCACGCAAGCTGTAATCGATCACGGTGACGGTGGCAAAACTCATCCGCGCCTGTACGAAATTTATACAAGCTTGGTGAAGCATCTCCATGCTTTTGTTCGAGAAGTCAACTTAACCGAGCCAGAATTGCAGCAGGGGCGTGATTTTCTCAATCGAGGTAGCCACCACACGCAAGTTATCCCAGATGGGGAGATTCAAATGCTCACTGATTTGCTCGGCATTTCGATGCTGGTGGAATTGCTGAAAGACTCCAATGGCGATGTAACAGAAGCTAATTTGGAAGGACCGCTCTACGTGCCCAATTCGCCTCAGCGCAAGTTAGGCGATCGCATTGGTATTGATGCAGAAGGTGAGCCATTATTCCTTTCAGGTCGCGTGTTAGATGTGGATGGACACGCGATCGCCAACGCATTGATCGAAGTTTGGCAACCCAACTCAAAGGGATTGTACGACATCATCGATCCGTCTCAACCTGCTGGAAACTTTCGCGGGCAACTCCATACGGACGAGAACGGCAACTACAGCTTTGAAACGGTTGTGCCCAGTGGATACAACATACCAAACGATGGACCCTGCGGTGAGGTGTTGCGCCTGTTGGGACGACACACCTGGCGGGCGGCTCACATCCACTTCAAGCTGAGTGCGACTGGCTACACGCCGCTGACGACTCAAATTTTCATAGACAGTGATCCTCTTCTTGATTCAGACACTACCTTCACGGTGCGATCGACCATTATCAAACTGCAAAAGCACAAATCACTTCCCGAACTTGAGGCGCAAAATCAAAACAAGCCATTCTACTCTGCTCAATTTGATTTCGTGCTGAAACCGATCGTAACCGCTAGGGAAGTTCAACCCGTTAATCCACTCTTTGAAGTGACATGAAGCAGACGCGACCATACCAAGAATTCAGGCATAAAACCGGAGGAGACATGATGAACACAGAGTCGATTCGTTTTCCAGCAGAGTACGATCCGAGCCGCTGCCCAGTTCACGTTGTCAACACAATAGAAATTTCAGCCTCACCTGCGGAGGTTTGGGATCATCTCATTACCGCTGCTGATTGGCAGACCTGGCAGCCCGCTATATTGAATGTTCGCATCCAGGACGGTTCCCGCAAACTGTCTCAGGACGTGACTTTCACTTGGAAAACTGGCGGAGTGACGAGCGCATCTACCGTGAAAGAATTCGTGCCAGATCAACGGATTGCCTGGGATGGGAGAGCAACGGGACTGCACGCCTATCACAGTTGGCTCATCACGCCAACCCCCAACGGCTGTCGCGTTTTGAGTGAAGAAACTCTGCGTGGAATTGTTCCACGTCTAATCAAGTTGTTTGCGCCTAACCTCATACATAACTCGAATCAGAAATGGCTGGAAGCTTTGGCGGTTCGTTCCTCAACAACGACTAATTTTGTGCGTTGACCAAACTGCTTCTCGCTACCACGGGTACAGGGCGTTGAAGGATTGCGAGTCGTTGATGCTTCGATTATGCCAACCATTACAACCGGAAATACAAATGCACCCACGATCGTGATTGGCGAAAAGGCAGCGGATTTAATCAAAGGTGCGCGTCATGTTCCACAGCAGTTTCGCTAACCCGATAAGAATTTGACAAGGCATCGTAAGAATTTGAAAGAAATCAAGCATTGGAATCAATACAGTTTAGATAGAACTTAGGAGTATTCAACATGGTCACAGAGCAAACAGTAGACAAACAAGAAAATGTACAGGCAACCCCCAACCTGACACCCGCTCAGGCAGCCTTACAAGCGGTTTGGGAAGAGCATATCGGGCACGAGTTTGGTACTCACAGCACTGAAGATGCGCTCGCCACGATGGTTGAAGACGCTTACGTGAATGATATTCCAGTGATGACTGGGGGAGTCGGGAAAGCAGCAGTGGGTGAGTTTTATTCCAAATATTTCATTCCCCAGGTTCCGCCAGACTTCGAGCTAGTTCCGATTTCGCGCACGATCGGGACGGATCAACTCATCGATGAAATGGTGGCGAAGTTCACTCATACGATCCAGATGGACTGGATGCTGCCCAGTGTTGCTCCGACCGGGAAACGGGTTGAAGTGCCAGTGGTCGCGATTATTCGGTTTCGTGATGGCAAGATAGCCCATGAACACCTCTACTGGGATCAGGCGAGTATTTTGGTGCAAATCGGCTTGCTTGATGCTGAAAAACTGCCCATTGTGGGCGTTGATAGTGCGCGTAAGTTGATGGATCGGAACTTGCCCTCAAATACACTAATCGATCGTGCTAGTCATAGTAGGTAAAGATCATGATGCTAGAAAATAAGGTTGCCTTAATAACGGGAGGAACTGCGGGAATTGGTCGAGCAACTGCGATCGGGTTCGGTGCGGCGGGTGCAACAGTAGTGTTCTCCGGCAGACAGGAAGCAAAAGGTGAAGAAACTGCGGCTCTGATTCGAGAGACGGGAGCAGAGTGTTTGTTTGTGCGATCGGATGTATCGAGTGAAACGGATATAAAGGCACTGATCGAGAAAACAGTCGCCAGTTACGGCAGGTTAGATTTTGCCTTCAATAACGCTGGGTTTGGTAAACCTCCCAAACCACTCCATGAGCAGTCTGCTGAAGACTTTGACACCATGATGGCGATTAGCTTGAGGGGTGTGTTCTTGTGTATGAAATATGAAATTCAACAGATGCTGACTCAAGGAGCAGGGGTGATCATCAACACCTCTTCAGTCGCGGGATTGATTGGCAGACCTGGCTCTGGTCGTTATACTGCAAGCAAACACGCGGTGATGGGTCTGACTCGTTCTGCTGCACTCGATTATGCCAAGCAAGGGATTCGGATTAATGCTGTCAATCCTGGCTATTTTCGCGGCACAGACATCGTGTCTCCTCAGAGCCTCCAAGAGATGGGTATAACCTCAGAGCAGTTTGAGTCGATGGCATCGTCCAGTGTCCCAATGGGGCGAATGGGTCAACCTGAAGAAATTGCTGCAACGGTTGTGTTCTTATGTTCGGATGCTGCCAGCTACATTACAGGTCAACCTTTCGCGATCGATGGTGGACTCATGGCGGGCTAATTTAAGGTGATTTTCTAATCCTATCGGTCTAGCCGAAAAGATTATTGTCGCAGGGCGCGACTAGCTGCGAACGTTCATCACAAGCATCTGACAAATCATTGTAAGAATCTGATAGCAGTCAGGTACCTGGTTGCCTGACAAATCTTTCTGCAATCGCCTGACCCGCCCTGCACTGAAAGTGCGGGCTAACGGGGGAAAGTCCTCTAAAGAGGACTGCAAGGGACTTTCAACCCGTTTCAACGGGTTTCAGGCTATTAGCCCGGATTTTAATCACGGGCGGGTAAGCAGCGAAGCCGTAAGCCTTTCAGGACTTTTGTCAGGCAATCAGGTCAGGTACTTCAACTCACTACACTTTGGAGACATCAAACAGCAAGAACTCAATACTGATAACTGTTGAACTACTAGGAGAAATGCAATGACTACCTCTCGTGAACTATTGATTGAGCCATCTCAAGGGTAGTCCCTTTCCGTTGTCGGAGATATTCTGACCTTCAAGGCAGTGAGCGAAGACACCAACGGACAATACACGCTCTTCGAGTTACGAGTTGATCCTGAAATTGGACCGCCGCCCCACATTCACCATCGAGAAGATGAGGCGTTCTATATCCAAGAGGGCGAACTGGAGTTTCATCTCGGCGATCGAACTGTAATTGCTACCCCTGGAACTTTCTTGTATTCGCCGAAGGGTCATCTGCATCACTTCAAGAACATCACGAACCAACGTGCCAAGATGTTGGTTTGGTGTATACCTGCGGGAATTGAAAAATACTTTGCTGAAGTTGGCGTTCCAGTAGACGATCCAGAATCTCCATCGCGCCCAGCTACTCCTGAAGCGATCAACCGAGTTTTGGCAGCAGCACCCAAGTATGGCATCGAATTTATCGTGTGAATTCGATTACAATGCCCTTTTCTACACAATAAACACCATGAGAAAACAACTAATCAACCCGCCACAACTGTATGATGGCAGACCACACGGACTTTCTCATGCTGTTGTCGATACCGCATCGGGGACTGTTTACATTTCTGGTCAAGTGGACTGGGACATGAACTATCAAGTCTCGTCCCATACCGTTGAAGGGCAGCTCAGGAGCGCACTGACTAACCTAACCATCGTCCTGGATGCAGCAGGAAGCTCCGTAGAGAACTTGCTTCACCTTCGCATCTATGTTCGAGGTGAACTTGGAGAACGTATGGAGGCGATCGCGCCCATTCTCGCGCAATTTCTAGCAGAATCGCGTCCCGCTGTTACTGGCATCGGGGTTGCCTCACTTGCCTCTCCAGAAACATTAGTTGAGGTTGAGGCAACAGCCGCCCTGAAGTAACACAGCTCCTTCAGGGCGGCTGTGTGGTGCGAGTCCCTACACCCTACAGCTTACACCCCACACCCTATTCATCAATCAACTCTACCAACCCAAACTATGAATACTGACTTACAAACCAACGTTTTTGATGCAATCATCGTCGGGGGTGGTGTAGCGGGCTTGAGTGCTGCCTTGCTGCTTGGACGAGCCTGTAAACGGGTATTAGTCTGCGATTCTGGTAAACCACGTAATCAAGTCGCTCACGCTTCTCACAACTACTTTTCCAGAGACGGAATTGCACCCGCAGAACTGTTACAGATTGGACGGGAGCAATTGCAACCTTACGATGTTGAAATTCGGCAGGGCGAGGCGGTTGATGCTGAAAAATTGGGCGATTACCCTTCGGGCACGCTTCGCGAACGCTTTCAAGTCATCCTCAACGACGGTAACCAGTTTGTCGGTCGAAAACTGCTCCTGGCAACGGGAATGAAAGACACGCTGCCGTCGATCGAAGGTTTCGTGGAACTCTGGGGGAATAGCGTTTTCCATTGTCCCTACTGTCACGGGTGGGAAGTACGAGATCAACCGTTAGCGATTTATGGCAAAGGAGAAGTGGCATTTGAACAGGCATTCATGCTCACAGGTTGGAGTCGCGATTTGGTTCTCTGCTCAGATGGTGCTGCGGAATTAAGTGATGAGCAACGGCAGCAGTTGTTCAATTGGGGAATTGAGATCCGCGAAGAGAAGATTGCTCGACTCGACCATCAAGACGGCAAACTCACTGGAATTGTGTTTGCAAACAATGAAGTACTGTCTCGTCGTGGGTTACTGTTACACCCTCAGTCGCATCAGTCCAGCCATCTCGCTGCAAAATTAGGTTGTAAATTAGACAACAAGGACATCGTAGAAGTGAATGATTTCAAACAAACTTCTGTTACTGGAGTTTATGCAGTAGGCGATGCGTCCAGTCCTCTTTCGCAGATTTCTTGGGCGGCTGCCAGTGGGATGCTCGCTGCCAGCTTCGTCAATCGTAGTTTGATTGAAGAGAACTTGCTTAGCCCAACTGCAAAAAGCTAACTCCAGTACAGTTTTGCTGGCTGATACAGCAAATCACCTAAACAATGCTGGAGGAACTAACTGTGAAAACGAACCTGGAAATCGTTCGAGAATTTTACAAAACGCTTAATTCAGAACTTGTCGATCCTGATGTGGATTGGAATGTTGCCGATAGCTTTTCCCTGGGTATTCACCATCATGGACGACAAGCCGTGCAAAAATGGGTGACTAGATTAGCTGCACAGTTTGATAATTGGAAAGATATGCCTGATCAACTTTTAGACACAGGTGATATGGTGATTGCTTTGGGTCATTATCAAGGTCGCTCTCAAGTAACCGGAAAACCAGTTGATGTTCCGTTTTCTCATATCTGGTTTCTGAAGGATGGACGGATCATCAAGCTGAATCACCATGTCGATACGGTCATGTTGGATGGCGCGATCGCTCCAGACAAAGCGCTTCAGAATTAGGGAGAACTGAGTTAGACATAGGTTCGCTCTCATGCAATCCTACGGTTTACTTTTGCAGAAATAAGTTCACAAGAATGACTTGTGTAATATGTTGTTACGAAATCTCCTTCAAAAGATAGTGGAAGGCGATCGTCTGTATCACTAGCTTGAAAGAGGCAAGCTAAAATTCATGCTACCCTCAACAGGAGCAAGACATGGAAACGCAGGAATTACATCGCGGTCGTTTGATCGACCACATCCAGTTAGTCGTGCGAGACCTTTTCGCCAGCCAGACCTTCTACACAGCGATCTTCGATGTCCTCAATATCCCAATAGGCGGCACTGGAGATGGATTCTTTTGGGCAGACGAGTTGTTCGTCTCGACACCTGATAGTGAAGCTGCTCAAGGGGTACTCACCGGATATCATCACTTAGCGTTCCAGGCTCATGACCGAGCCATGGTGGATGCGTTCTACAAAGCCGCTTTGGCTCACGGCGGTAGGGAAAACGGCGCACCTAGAGAGCGCAGGTATCACCCGGACTACTACGCCGCTTTTGTTCTAGATCCTGATAGCAACAATATCGAAGCGGTTTATCATGGCAAAGCGAATCGTAGCGCACCTTCTGTATGCATTACGTTCTAGTTGATCCGCAAACAAACTAGACGGTCAGTGGAATTAATGCAAAAAGCGATGTCGCAGCAGGGGATTAAATGAAGCTTGCTTTGGTAAGTTTTGGCAAGTGATCGAGCAGCTTTTGTGACAGGTGCGGGGATTTTGGAGGTCTGATCATAGGGTAAGGAGACTATTCCATGCACATTATACTTGGTGGTACTGGTCATATTGGTTCATCCTTAGCCAGCGCTCTGTTGGAGCGCGGCGAGGCAGTCACGGTCGTAGGTCATACTCCATCAAAAGCTCATGATCTTCAGCGACAAGGTGCCAATTTCGCAACGGCTAATGTAAATGCGACGAAGTTCCTTCGTCGCGTCATCCAGCAAGGTAAACGCCTATTTGTCCTCAATCCTCCCGCCGATCCATCAACCGACATCGACGTTCAAGAGCGGCAGAGCCTAAATTCTATTCTCCAATCGCTTAATGGTGTAAACCTTGAAAAGATCGTGGCGGAATCGACCTATGGTGCTCAGTCGGGCGACGATATTGGCGATTTAGGAGTCCTTTATGAGATGGAGCAATCCCTCACCGCGCTCCCAGTTCCAGTAACCATACTCCGGGGCGCATACTACATGAGCAACTGGGATATTCAGGTGCAGTCGGCGTGCGCGAACGGTGTCATACAAACATTCTTCCCCGTTGATTTTAAGCTGCCGATGGTGGCTCCTGCGGACATCGGGCAGATAGCCGCTCGCTTCATGACAGAACCCGCAAAATCGACGGAACTTCACCATGTGGAAGGGACTGAGCGCTATTCTTCCGAGGATGTGGCGATCGCATTCGCCGCAGTATTAAACAAGCCCATGAGGGCAGCGGAGATTCCAAGATCACAGTGGCTTGAAGCGTTTAAGCGCATGGGATTTTCGGAGAAGGCAGCAGTGTCGTTCGCAAACATGACAGCCGCCACAATAGACGGGCAGTTCCCCGATCCGGATGTCCCCATCCGGGGAGCGACCTCGCTACAAGATTATTTGGCAACGTTAGTAGAACAATACCGAGCGGAGTAAGCAGATGGAGTGGTAACACCGACGACACAGATCAATGTAGAGAGACCGCTCTTTTAAAACATCCACTTGAACAAAGGAGAGATTCAAATGTCAGAGAACAATAAAGCAATCTTAGAAGAAATGAAACCAGCAGCGCGGCGTAAATAATCTGCAAAAGTCAAGATGTATTTTTGCAAAACAGAGTGTCTAGCGAGTGATAATCTTGCTGTCAAACCACTGCATGCAGCATAATGCAGGTTTCAGCATTTCTGTCGAAGCTAATCGCTAATATAATCCGGGTTTCAGCATTTTTTCTAAGAACTGTCTGGAGTATTGTAGTTAGCGCTGTCTCATCTCTTTCACGTACCTCTTATGCCAGATCAACCTGCACTAGAACTGGAATTTGCTTGAGTGGACGCGATCGCGATTTTGATCTGCAATCGTTGGTTGGTGTGATGGAAAGACGAGAGTACTGAGTGCTGGGTGCTGAGTGCTGAGTATTTTAGAGGGAATACTGAAGAAGTTGGGGTTATACGACAGTTTGGAGATCACAGTGGGTAGTGGAATTGACAGGTTTGAAGATTTGGTGGCTTGGCAAAAAGCTAGATTGCTGACAAAGGAAATTTATCAAGTAACTCGACAAGGAGCTTTTGCGAAAGACTACGGACTTTCAGGGCAAATTCAACGGGCTGCTGTTTCCATTATGTCCAATATTGCGGAGGGATTTGAGCGAAATCGCCAAGGTGAGTTTCATCAATTCCTCTCGATTGCAAAGGCATCTTGCGCAGAATTGCGTTCACAACTGTATGTTGCTTTTGATGCAAATTATCTCAATCAAGCAGAGTTCACACAATTACTGACTCAAGCAGAAGAAGTCGCTCGAATCATCGGAGGACTTCGAGCCTCAGTCGAAAGACGCAAAATCAGCAACTCAGCACTCAAATCTCAGCACTCAGCACTATGACTACCTTTTTTCATGAACAGCTTTACCGGACGGATACAGTGGTGACCAAACTCAAGGAATTCCCTGTGACCATTTGTGGCGCAGGAGCTTTGGGTGCAAATCTGGCTGAGAACTTAGCCCGTGCTGGTTTTGGTAAGCTCAAGGTGATCGATCGCGATCGCATTGAAAAACGCAATCTTTCCACACAGCCCTACTACCGTTCAAATGTCGGTGCATTCAAAGCCAAAATTTTGGCGAATAACTTGTATCGGGCGATCGGAACAAAGGTAGAAGCGGAAATCAAAGCACTGACTGCGACGAATGCGGCTCAACTACTCAAAGACAGTGAGCTAATAGACTGTGCGAGAGCAGCGTTGGGTTATGACGAGACTGTTCGCCAATTGCTGAAACAGTTGCGGGATTGCCCTCCGACTGCACTGATTAAAACCGCCTGGGCACTACGAGCAGCCCTGAGAAGACAGGGATCAACTGTGTTCGACTGGTTGGTAGACGCAATAAACAATCATCCAAATGTTGAGTTAGTCCTCGTCGAAACGAAGGATGCTGTTGAGCAACTACCACTGTGAGCGTTACGAAGCAGTTCCCCCTACGGGGTAATCGCGTCTAATCAATCCACTACTATTGACACAAATACTCCAGTACCCGTTAAGTAGCTGGAGCACAACTACAATCTTTTCAACTACCAGGCATTGATTCAAACAGTGCAGACAGTAGTTTCAGAAATCGATCACCGAACACGGCGGAGAGTGCCCCACACAGCAGTATGAAGGTAGCCGAACCAATGTAATGAATGAGATGAACCGCTTCCGGTGTGAAATATATGAAATAGGAGAGAGGAACCAGAACTAAGAAAGATCCCAGGAGTGAACCCAATAAAAATTGAGTTGCTTTACTCCGCCAGGTTTGAAGATTGGGTTCCTTGTGTTCAGATTGCATGATTCATCCTGTAACTCCAACTGCGCCCATTATAAACTAGACCAGGCAAAGCCCCCATCTTTAGTCCAGCAGTAGATTCCAGTAGCGATCGCCCACAACGGCAGGGTAAAGTTTCTGGCATCCATCGTTTGAGTTCACTCAATCGCTTTTTCTCATCTGGCGGCGAATTAACGCCTGTAAAGGGAGCGATCGCACTGGAATGATGATGTGCGGGAACGCGATCGCTCCGACTCAATTTCAATCTGCCTATGCCGGAGTAAGTTGGTTCAACTGGGGCAATAGTTGTTTCCGCACAAATTGATCAAGTGTTGTAGGTGTTGCCGTTTGGGATGTGCGCGGTTCAGCAGGCGTGTATGCCGGATTGCTCAAACCCTGCCACATCTCGACATAATCTGCTGCAACACTCTCACTTGCCCCCATTTGCAGCAAACTGTCGCGAAACTGCTCAGAGGTAATCGGCACATGGACGATCGATTGTCCCAACTCCTGACTCAAAATCGCTGCTGCTTCGTCAAAGCTCAAATCGGTTGGACCATGCAATCCCAGTACAGACTGTCCACTCCAATTGTGTTGCAGTAGCAATTCTGCTGCCACGGTTGCAATATCCTGAGTCGCAATCATGGCAAGACGGCGATCGCCTGCAATCGGCAAAAACACGCTATTTGCCGTGCGAATGGGTTCCAGTTGCATCAGATAGTTTTCCATAAAAAAGCCCGGTCGCAAGTGGATAATGTTTTGTGCAACAACGTTTAACCGTTGCTCAACCTCATACAACCCAGAAATGGGACCCATCCCCTGCGGTAAATGAGCACCGTTACTGGAAAGATTAACCACATAGGGAATTTGATTCGCTGCGATCGCCGCCGCTGCAACATTGCCGACATGCTGCTGATAGGCTCGAAAATTTGCAGCACCAAAGTTATACGGTACAACCCAGTACAGAGCATCTGCACCTTGGGTTGCATCCGTGACAAACTGGGTATCCTCCAGTGAACCCTGGCGGACGATAGCCTTCTGACGAATAACAGGATGTAGTTTTTCAGGATTTCTGACCAACACTGTGACGTTTACCCCAGCTTCAACTAACTGCTGGGCAATCCGTCCACCCGTATTTCCAGTCGCTCCAGTAATAGCGATCGTCATACAAAAACTCCAAAAACTCAACTTTCCTCTGTTATAAATGGGTTGAGCTAGACTTAGAATAATAGAAAAGCCAGTATTCCTATCCAATCGTCCAAATCTTTTCAAGCAGATGGATGCTCTGACCGAAATTCTTAAATCTGTCAAACTACACAGCACCGTTCATTGTCGCTCCGAATTCTCTGCCCCCTGGGGGGTGCAGATGGAGGCAATGGCAGATGCTTCCTTTCATGTGGTGATGCGCGGTCACTGCTGGCTGGAAGTGGCAGGGGTAGACGAACAGATTCCGCTGGTGGAGGGTGATCTGGTGGTACTACCAACAGGCGTTGCCCATGCGTTGCGCGATCGCCCCGATCGCCCCGTCGTCACCCTGGGAGAACTACTATCTCATCGCCCCTGTCAGGGACAATTGACGCTCAACTACGGTGGCGGTGGAACTGGAACAACGGTTTTGTGCGGTAAAGCCAGTTTTGAAAATCGTGAGATCAATCCCTTACTCGCTGCCCTGCCGCCACTCTTGCTGATTAAAGGAGAAGCAGGACGAGCAGTAGAGTGGCTAGATTCCACACTGCAATTCATCGCCTGCGAAACGGCATCAAACCGTCCGGGGGCAGAAATGATGATTACGTATCTGTCGAATATTGTGTTTATTCAGGCGATACGAGCTTATCTCAGTAGCTTAAAGCCGGATGATAGCAGTTGGTTACGCGGATTGATTGACCCACAGATCAGCATTGCTCTGGCACTGATCCACCATCAACCTGAAGCCAACTGGACGGTCGAAAATCTGGCAAAACGAGTGAATCTGTCCCGTTCTGGATTTGCCGCCCGCTTCAAGTGGTTAATGGGAGAAGCACCGCTGCAATATGTCACTCGTTGGCGGATGGTACGGGCGGTTGAGTTGTTGCGATCGCACAATTTGACGGTGGGAGAGGTTGCTGAACGAGTCGGATATGAATCTGAGACGGCATTTAGCAAAGCCTTTAAGCGTCAGATGGGGGAGCCACCCAATCAGTATCGCAAGCGATCTGTGGTGTGATGATCATTGACTGACACGCCAGAAACAGCAGAGGAGGAAGCTGTGCGATCGCTCATGCAGCTTGGCAAACCTCTTTTGGACACGTTCCTGATTCAAACACAGCAGGTCGCTGCTAAGCTAAATGCGTCAGATCAAAGTAACACTCTACTGATTGTATGATTCGTCCGTGCGCGGCAAATTAGCCGCCTGTTCATCCAAAGAGCGACGATACTGGATGCACCCTTCAAGGAATTTTGACCACTCTGGAACCACAGGAAGCGGATCGGTCTTTTCTGGTAAAAGTCCCCAGAGATCAGGATGATGCCAACACAGGTCATGACTCGATGTGTCCCGATGTTGGCGAATGCCATTTCTGAGCCTTTTAACTTGACCATTCGGACGATCGCCATGTAGCGGGCTTGCCTCCTGTTCCCGTCCATTCAACCTGATCTTGCGAAAACTCAACCCACATTTGCGTCAGCGACCCCGAATGCCGCTGGCATTGCCGACAGGAGCAAGTATGGGGTTTGAGCGCAGGACCCGTTGCCACGAAGCGAATGTTTCCACATAAACAGCCCCCTTCATAAATTTTGGGTTTTGCCATCGCAGATACTCAGGATAGTTCTTGTTATGGATTCTTTATAGCAGTGGCACAAGCATCAGAGTAGGGCAGTAGCGATAACTGCTATGTTTTACGTTTGCGGTCATAGTGTCGATTCGCTTTGGCACGATTGCCGCAATCTTCCATATCACACCAGCATCGACTGCGATCGCGGCTGTTTCGCCAATCACTCGTCTGCAATCGAGTCACGAGTAAGGATTTCAGCTAGGTTATGAGTGGTTTTTAGACGCAAAGTAATGACTACTTGCCAGTGAAAACTGCCAACTGAGCCTCGAAAGCACGTTTAAAGGCTGGTCGTGCTTCGCCGCGAGCGACATAGGTTGTGAGGTTTGGATAGCCGTCCAGAATACCCGATCCGCCTAACCTGCGTAGCACCTGCACCATTAGCAGATCGCCAGCACTGAACACTCCATTGAGCCACTCGCGATCGCCAAGCCGAGCGGAGAGGTCATCCAGGCGGTTGCGGATGCGATCCTCGACGATCAACAGGCGCTCCTCGTGCCAGACCTTGTCGCGCTCCAAATACATAGAGATTTCGCGTTGAACGATCACAGGCTCGACTGTGGAGAGCGCAGCAAATATCCAGGTAATCGCGCGTGCCCGATTGATCGCATCATTCGGCAGCAGTCCCGCATGGTGCTCCGCGATATGAAACACGATCGCCCCCGACTCGAACAAGATGAGATCGCCTTCTTCATAGGTTGGTATTTGCCCAAAAGGTTGAAGCGCACGATGAGTCGCTTCCTTCATCGCGCCGAATGAAACAAGACGAACGTGATAAGGTTGTCCCACTTCCTCCAGTGCCCAGCGCACGGGCATGTCACGCGCCAATCCCTGCCCGCGATCGGGCGACTGTTCAAAGGCAGTGATGGTTGGGATCATTGGAGAACTCCAGTTACGCATTTTGCTGCTCTCTTATAAATTATGTGATTACTTTCGTTAGTCGAATGGCGCAACACAAAATCGACAACCCCCAGGATTTTCACCACAACACTGCCAGTCCCCTTAAATTCGCCAATTCTGGGGGACTTTGACAACTTCTCTAAATCCTCGCAACCTGGGAAATGACGATCGTTATCAGGCACTCTAGCAAAGCCACTCAACTAATCACTGGATGTAAAAGGCGATGATGCCACAACCCCCGATCGCAATTTCTTTCAGACCCTTAGTTGTATCTGATCTTGCAACGCTGCACGAGTGGCTGCACCGTCCCCATGTCTCAGAATGGTGGGGCGATCCTGGAACACCCGAACAGGTAGAGCAGGACTATTTACCGCTGACGAAGAAGGAATCAACCACACGCGGCTATATCGCTTTACTGGAAAACGAACCGATCGGCTTTATTCAGTCCTATGTTGTCATGGGATCGGGGGATGGCTGGTGGAAGCAGGAAACCGATCCGGGGGCGCGAGGAATTGACCAGTTTCTAGCCAATGCAGAGCAGTTGGGTCAAGGATTGGGCAAGGCGATGATTCAAGCCTTTATGGATTGGCTGTTTCAAGACTCCACCATAACAAAGATACAGACTGACCCTGCACCAGAGAACGATCGGGCGATTCGCTGCTATCGACAAGTTGGCTTTGTCGAGATTGGTGCGGTCATCACGCCCGATGGTCCTGCACTACTGATGGTGAAGGAGCGATCGCGATGACAATTCTGATTCAGGTTTTGTACAACCATCAAATAAGGTCAAGTTTTCTGATAGATCAAAAGCACCTTGTTGAGATATAACTCATCCGTGACAACCGACATCGTTCGTACTAGCTGATTACTAATGATCTCAATCCTGTCACAAATGATAGTGTCGCCATCGTCGTATCGCACTCGAACCTCTCGAATCGTATCTTCTGGAGTTGCCCAGGAGATTGGCTCCTCTAAGTGCAGATACATCAAATTTTCTTCTGTTTTGAGAATACCGCTAAACGGGGTAACGGCTTCATCCAGAACACCCTCGCGATCGTACCAGGGCAGGTTCAGTAACCCTGTTTTTTCCTCGGTAAAGGTGCCATCAGCATGGATAGTGAGCTTCAATCCTGAGACTGGTTCTGCCTCATCGATTAAGTCATAAGCTGTGCTATACAGCCATTCATCGATCTGGTCTGCCGCTGGCAAACCCTCCAGATCAACCTCATCGTCGATTGCCGTCGCTGCTGTCAGCAACCAAACTCCAACGGGTGGTATTTCCATAAAACTCCCTAAAGCTTAGACCATTTACTCTGTAATAAATCGCTGATCATTAAAGCGGTAGCGTTCCACCCGGATTTGCTTATTCTGTTCACGACGAATCTCGATCGTTTGACCAAAGCGGGGTAGTTCAATCTCAAGTTGATCCAGGTTTGGGTCAGGGGTGAGATTGGTTGGTAGAACAGTACTTGTCACAGACCGCCAGTTCTGGTCTGGGTCAAGCATATTGAGTTGATCAGCCCCGGCACAGGCGTAACTTAAAGCAACCAGGGGACTGGCAGCGGGACGCGAGAAAATAGCAACGGTCAGAGTTGAACAGGTATCGCCCCCTTGAACGATTCGTAAATAACCATTTTGAGGATCGTAGAGGCTATTTTGCTGTCCTTGTTTCGACTGTTCCAGGAGTTGCTGACGATCGCGTGTGCCATTAGGACCTGCTTGGCTCAATTGAAGATACTCCGCTGGGATTGCCAAGAAGTAGTCTGCAACTGTTTTGCGCTGCCCTACCTGGTTACTCTTTGAAGTGGGAGGTGAGTTTGGAGTGACCTGTTCTGCTGGTTCTACCAGGGAGGCAGGGCTGATCTATCAGCAGGAGAAAATAGAGAATAGAAAGGTTGTTTCTCAGCATCAGTGGTCGCATGAGCCTCCTTGAGCACCTGCAAACGATTCGGGATCTCCGGACGCAACCTGAGTACCCGTTGTGGGTAGTATTGCTGCTTGTAGTGATGGGCACTATGAGTGGTTGCACGGGTTACCGCCCTCTCGCCGACTTTGTGGCTCGCCATCAAACGGAGTTGTTGTCGCTATTGTCCTTGCCGCAGCACCGCCTGCCGAGCTTATCGACCCTGCGTCGCATCATGGTGCGGGTCAATTTTGAGTCGTTCACGCAAGCGTTTAACGCTTGGGCGTACGAGCAGTTTGTGCCGACACCCGGCGAGCAACTGGCAACCGATGGTAAAAGCATCAAAGCGAGTGTGCGCGACTATGACCAGTCATATCAAGATTTTGTCAGTGTGGTGTCGGCGTTCAGTGTCGCTCAAGGAGTCGTGGTGGGCTTAGAGACGATGCGCCACCAGCAGACCAGTGAGATTAAGACGGTTGAAGTGTTGCTCGAAACGCTGCAACTCAAGGGTGTGTGCTTTAGTCTCGATGCCTTGCACACCCAAAAAAACAGTGGCGCAAATTATTGACAGTGGCAATGACTATCTGATTACCGTCAAAGGCAATCAACCAAAGCTCTTTGAGCAGTTGCAAGCTCAGTTTGAGCAGGTCCCAGCCCTCAGTGTCGACAGGCAAATGGCACAGACGCGTGACCGACAAACGCAACGCACGGTCAGGGTCTTAGACTGTGTTGGCACCCTTGCGCCGCAGTGGGTCGGTGTGCAACGAATCATTCGCATGGAACGGGTGGGCACCAGAGCGAACCAACCCTTCAGCGAAACGATGTTCTAGATCAGTTCGCTCACGCTGGATGCCGCAGGCTTTGCTCAACACATGCGGCAACATTGGCACATTGAAAATCGCCTCCATTGGGTCAAAGATGTGGTCTTGAAAGAGGATCTCGCGCCTTTGTGTGATGGCAATGCCCCAGTGAATTTCGCCCTTGTCCGCACGATGGCGCTCAATCTCTTTCGGCAGCATGGCTTTGACTCCATCACCCAGGGCTTACGTCGGCTCGCCCATGACATCCCGACGCTTTTTTCCTTTTTTCAATAGATCAGCCCTGCTCCCAAAAGGAGGAGGTGGAAGATGGGAGTGAGCAAGGTTGAAGGGGGCACTCTCTGGGATCAAGAGTAAAACTGTAAATCGCTTTCCTCAAATTGAGCCGATAGGTACGACTTAGTTTTGAGAGAGCTTGATGAAGCCAAAGATTGATTTGCATTTGGTTCAACCCCAAGCAGTGAATTGGCTCTATGGCAGCCAGTTTTACACCTCTATGCCACAAGTCAATGGCAATTGCATGAGTTGTAGATGATTTAATTGCACGGTAGCAATAGACTACAGCAGTAGTTTCTTGCTCATAATGGGTGAGCTGAGAGTTTACAGCTTCCATAAATAGCTATCACAAATTTACTTGAAGAAGTTATTGCTTAGAGATTGATGCAGCAGCCTAATTCCTTACCGCAGGTTCGGTTAGTTCGTTTAATTCAACCTAGCCAGGTTCAGTTCATGCCCGAAATAAGTCGGCAAAGGAGGTTGGAGGAATTTAAGGCGTTTCTTGATGGTATTACAGCCGACGGACTAGATGAACATGAACTGGATCTTTTCCTAGCATGGAGCGGTCTTCCTTGGTATGCCGTTCAACTGCCTCAAGCGAAGCAGTTTGCAGAATATGTTGTCCAAGCTGTAAAGCAGTACAAACAATTTGTGGAGACTGCTTCTCAACGAGAAAAACAGGCATCTGAAGTGGTATCTTCTTCAGAAATTACTTCCCTAACTTCAAGTCTCGAAGCTTCTTACCAAGTCCTAGAATCGGGAGACTCCCAGCCTAACTTTGATGAGCAAGGAACTGTTCTGATAAAGGAACTTATACTTCAGTTGCAAAAGGCTCTAATACAGGCAGAACGCTGGCAAAGAAACGTTGAAGCGAGTAATGACAAAGTTTTGTTTGGAGAACTACATTCTTACCGTAAGGACGGTAAGGTGAGATGGAATTACTACCCTAATGAAGCAGGCGACAATCCAAAGCGGAAAGATAAGCGGCGCTACGTTCGTCAGAAAGAGGTTGAGATATATCGCAGGGCAATCCTACTGGGGAAGAAACTAAAGCAAATCCAAGCCTTGAAGCAAAAATTACCTACCCTATTGGATAAGCTGCGATCGCTGTTGTAAAACTTCTGGTTTTTCTACTTCTTTGAGGAAAAGATTCGAGTCTAAGTACATCAATCTCTAAGTGAACTCTCAAACTGTACCCTTGGTCGAAATGGTTTCGGATCCAGATCCAAATCGATCTAATCTTATAAGTCTCCTGCTACACAAGAGTTAGAACCATTCTTCAGGCTAAAACTGCCTAAAAACACCCTGCTGAAATCTCTGCTATGAATAGGGTTCAAAATTTAAGGATCGATGTAGAGATCGAAATGGTTTCGGGTCCAGATCCAAATCGATCTCTACACCCGTGACCAGAAAAGCAGCTACTAAGGACTCACAGACCGAGACCTTGGGTCGCACCCCGATTCCTTGGGAAAAAAGGCAAACTCCAGAATCGAGCTTCATTTTGGAGTTTCAATTTCTGAAAACATGGCTCAGGCGGGATTTGAACCTGCGACCTTGGGCTTATGAGTCCCCTGCTCTAACCAACTGAGCTACTGAGCCTTATAAATAGCTTTAACACGATAGCACGATCAAACGATTGAGAGCTACATCTGCTTTCTCCTGACGTAAATCATTGACGCGAAACTTCACGTAATAAAGGTCTGGACTATGAGTGGCATGTCAAAGCTAGATGGCGATGTTTCAAAGTAATCGGGGGGATGCTAAAGCACTGAAGATATGCTTTCAACTAGCTGCCAATTCTGGCGACGTCATAATGTTGGACTGTGTTTTTTGTAGCTAATAGACAAAAAAGGGAGCTAAAAACGCTCCCTGAAACAACAAGCCCTAATCGCTAAAGGTCTCTAAGCCTGCCCTGCGGATAAATGAGCCATGGGGTTGACGGCTCCCTGTCCAGGAAGATGCACTTCAAAGTGAGAGTGAGGACCAGTGCTGTAGCCGGTGCTACCCATATCAGCGATTTGCTGACCCTGAACAACCTCTTGACCTTCACGAACGACGATCCGGCTATTGTGGGCGTACAGCGTCACACTACCGTCTGGATGCCGAATTTCGACCATGTTTCCATAACCACCAGAATTCCAGCCTGCGGTAATGACAACGCCAGTCGCAGCAGCAAATACGGGTGTGCCCACTGGAGCAGCAATGTCGATACCTTTATGCATCCGTCCCCAGCGCCATCCAAAGCCTGAGGTGAGAACACCTTTAGCGGGCCAGATATAGCCGTTAAACTTACCCGCATTGCCTGGTAAATAGGCATCAACTGAGCCTAGCGGCGGCAGATCTGGAGAAACCATTTTCCCTACAGAGGACGGGATTAGCGGCTCGTAGTTCTGAGAGCCGATCGATGCCGTTGCGACCAGTTGCGGTTTTACTTGGGCTGGTGCAGGTGCCAAATCTGCTGCTGCTGACTGCATTTCAGCCCGTTTATCTTGCTGACGGCTAGCCTGTAGATGCCGGATTTGAGCCTGTAACGCTTTTGTGTAACGGGTTGGCTCAAGCTCTTTTCTAACCGTGTCTGAAGATAGCGCACTATTTACTGGTGCTGCTACATTGAGCGGCATAGCGGCAACCTTAGCAGTGGGTGTCGTCATTGGCTGAACTTGGCTGGCTTGATCCTGATACTTCTCCCGAAGTTTAACAATCTCAAGCCGAAGGTTCTCGATGTAACTGTAGCGTGCACTCGAACTTATCTGCTCTGTCTGAGCTGGCTGATTGCCTACGAAAGACGCAGTCGCAACTTCAGTGCTACCACCGATCGCAATTGGAGCAACCGACGATTTAGTCAGAGAAACAGTTGGCAGTGCCTGATCAGCAGGTTCTTGGCTTAGCTGGCTTGGTAAAACAGCAATGCTACGAGACTTGACTGCGGCTGCTGGCAAACTAACTCGACCAGGATCGGCTGAGGCAATCATTACAGGCACTTCGACAGAGGTTGCTAGCGATGGTTCAGCACTGGCTTGAGGAATCACCAACACTTGATTGACACTCAAGACATTCGGGTTACTCAGCCTGTTTGCTATCGTCAGCTGCCGTAAAGAAACATTGTGAATTCTGGCGATCGCTTCTAATGTATCTCCCCGCACAACCCGGTAGGACATTTCAGCTTCAGTCACACTACTGCTAGTTGTAGATTCAGGTACAACTTGTACGGCAGTGGTGGAAGTATTGCCTTGATGAGAAGCTTTAAGCTGTGCAAGGCTCAGCCGGAGGTACTCTTGCTTTTGCTTCAGGGCATTTAGCGCATCACCATACTGAGCTTGCGAAACAGCTTTCTGATTGCTGCTTGAAACTCCTGCACCTTCAACCAAACCATAGTATTCAGGACTATTGCTAGTTGAGGAAGCTGTCGCCTTCACTGTTGCCGTAACTTGGCTGTCGGTCGGAATTTTTAACACCTGACCAACGTGTAACACTGCGGCTGTAGAAATGCCGTTATCCAAAGCGACTGTCTTAGCGTCAACTCTGTAAAGCTGGGCGAGCTGCCAGAGTGTCTGCCCTTCTTGCACAACGTGTTCAAGAACCTCTAAGGAGGAAGAACCTTGCGTTTGCTCGGTTAGCTCGGTGTCGCGGGACACAGCCGCAACGCTAAATTCCGAAAGCACCACATTTGCGGTTGCCTCACCAACTGGTTCCGCTGCGATCGCTTCGTCGGACTGATTGGGCAACAGCAGACCCGGTACGCCTACTGAGATTGCCAAGCCGATCATAGCGGCAGAAGTACGAACCAGATGGTTAACCTCTAGTGGAGTCTGCCTGATTGGACTCTCCATCACACCTTCTTCAGCTTCACAGGAAGGAACAGGCTTAACCTTCTGCGGAAATGTTCGTTCCAAAAAAACGACCTCCTAAAATGTCCAGCGTTTAACTGTCCTTGAGTCATATCAGTCTGCCATCTGTCAATGATAAAAATCACACAATAGAGCGATCTGGATCACTGGCGGCAAACACTTAGGCAAGATTACCCTGCTTTCTCAATTTAGACAAGTTAACACAACCCAAAAATCTGCAATCAGTGTTGAAAAAACCTTTGATTGCTCTCTGCGATCGATCGATCATGTTTTGTAAAGCCGCTCCTGTTAGCCTTTCAAGGGCTGATACGTAAACCTTAGAAAGAATAAATAGCTTCCGAATTAAATCATGCTTACCTGACTTATTACCTGACTTAGTACAGGCTAGGCTCCACGTTTGAGCCAGTGATGAAACAGGCTTGCGTGGAGAATCAGAGTGCTATTCAAGCAATGAGGTTGGGTGATCGTAGCGCGATCGTTTCGTAGACATATTAAGTCGAAGTTGAGCCAACCAACAACCGTAAAGTTGTGTACTTCATCACAATTAGCTATTGCTGCTCTCATCAGCTATCAGTACAACTGTAGTGTCTGCAGCTTGCAAGAAGCGCTGTAGCTATGGCATTTGTTAGTGCTCAACCAAACTAAAATGACTGTATAGGATGCCCACGAAAATGCCTATTTAGTGATAGAAATTTCTTATTGCGTGAATGTACAGGAGTAAGCTATCTAAACCACCGTACGTATGCCGTGAACGTCCTGCATCATTCTTGCTTGTGTGATGCCAAACGATCGAGATTCAATCTATTACTAAATGCTCATATACGCCTTTAGTGTTGCTTATTCCTTGGTAGGGTGTTGATCGGTGTGCCTGCTGCCTTGACTTGGGCAAGCAATGGAGATTGAATCCGTTCGATGAGGTATAAGAGCGGGTTTGCTGGCGCTCTCATGCTAGTGATCGTGCTGCCGAGGCGGACTCAAAAGTTGCGCGATCGCTATGCCTTCGACTACTGGGTGAGCGTTTACAGATACCCTAATTGTCGCTGTGCCTCAAACAAGCCGACAGCAGCACTAACTGAAAGGTTGAGGCTCCGGACATGCTGACTTGCCATGGGAATGTGAACTGTATCATCACAGGCGGCAAGAACGTCAGCGGGTAGACCTAACGTTTCACTACCAAAGAGAAGCCAATCTAGAGGCTGAAAGGCAAATCTACTATAGCTACAGCGTCCAGAAGTGCTAAAGCCGATGCAGCGACCGCCTTGCAACTGCTGGCTCGCTTGAAAGATGTCGAGCGATGCGTGATAGCGCAAGTTGACATGTGGCCAATAATCGAGACCGGCACGTTTGAGGTAACGATCGCTAAGCTCGAAACCAAGCGGTCCAACCAGGTGCAGTTCGGTATTAGTTGCGGCACACGTACGAGCGATATTGCCTGTGTTTGGTGGGATTTGTGGATGAACTAGAACAACTTTGAGCATGTATCTCGGCAATTTTTAAAGCTTTAAGCGGCGTTAGAGTCCAGTAGAACAGCCGCACGATCGATAGGTTTTCCTAATCCTTCTAGCATGAAGCAAACCAGTTCAAGATTCTGCTCGCGCTGAGACATCGTCCGGACGAAAGATTTGTTGAGAAGAGTCATCCCTCTAAGGTAGTCTTCCTCACTGGTAGATGATGAGGCGAACAAATGTATACGCTCTTAAGAGTAAGTGCTCATTAAAAAATGAACAGAGCTAAAAAATAAACTTATGACTTTAAGCTGGGGCACCACAGAGAAGCTTGCCCTCGCCATCAATCGCCGCAAGCTCATGGCTCATCGCTTCGCTGCTCCTAAGCAACAAGGGGCTGACAGAGGTCATCTTGCAGGGTGAACTCGTAGGTGGCTGCCGCTTGAATTGCTTGTTGCATGATGGGCTGTACTCCCAAGCCTTGCTCGTATAGATGAAGCCAGCGCTGTGCTTCATTGCCCTCGCGAAGAATTTTTTTCAACGGTAAGAGAAAGCAGCTAAAGCCCTGCTCTTTCGCGATCGTCCAAGCGTCGTGGTAGAGCTGTTCGATCCATTCTCTTGCCACGATCGTGCTCCCATCTTTCCAGTGGCGTAGTTCAGCATCCAGGCTTTGACGAGCGACGGCGCTTTCGTTGGCATCGGCAAGGGTAGCCAGATCGTGCGATCGCGTTGCGGCTGGCAGGCGACTGCTTTGCAGCGGATCGAGCGTCGGGTCGTTGATCAGTTGCATCAGTCGAGCTTCTAGCAGCGCTGTGATGGCGAGCAACGCGATCGGATCGATCACCAGATCGCAAATTCTCAGTTCCAGTCGGTTGAGGTTGTAAGGGCGGCGATCGCCGTTGGGTCTAACAGCCGACCAGAGGTGACGTACGTTTTGCATGGTACCTGCTGCTAACTGCTGCTCCGTCCATTGAATGAAATGAGCATGACTTTCAAACAGCGGTACGTGAGCAGGGGTTTTTGGAAACATGCCCCAGCGGGTCGAGTGATACCCCGTCACTTCACCACCTAGAAAGGGGGAAGAGGCACTTAACGCCAGATAAAGCGGTGCTTCGACCCGAATCAAGCGACAGGCTCGCATCAGCAACTCTGGGTCACTAATGCCAACGTTGATGTGAATGCTGGCAGTCACAACGCTGGTGCCATAGGTTTGCTCAATGTAGCTGTGGTAAGGATTGCCTGGATCGGAGCGCCAAAAGCGATCGGTCTTACCCAACGAAAGCGTGCTGCCTGGAATCAGTGTGTAATTTCCTAAGCGTTGTAAATAGTCTCGTAGACGTAGGCGAGGACGCACTAGATCGCACAACAGCCGCTCGTAGCGATAGCAGGGGGGCGTTGTGTACTCTACATTACGGCTATCTGGCTCACGCACAAAACCATCCAATGCCGCCACGATTTTGTCAGAGAGTCCGACAATGTCCCCTTCAGGAGTGCTGGTGTAGATCTCAACTTCAAACCCTTTGGACAGCAGCATATCTTCTCTCCCAGTTGAGCAGTCTTTCTTCAGTATCGGGGAAAAGGTCAACAATGCATCTACTGAAAGCTGGGTGCTACGGGTGAGTGCTTGTGCTTGATGCCGTAGTTGGGGCAGAGGTTTAAGTTGAGCAAGAAAAACCGCTTATCCGATCGAAAATGTTTCAACCGCCTGAGTTTTTCTTGATTCCCTTGCGATCCCGCTCTAGTCCAAGCTTCAGTCTTCATTGGTTCCTCACACCTAGCGCTTGAACACCTGTTCAAAGCCAATATGTTACCTGCTATACAGAATTCACCTTCCTAGAATTGGTGCAATCACTCCTAAGAGTTCATCCCTCAAATGGGGTAATCTGCGATTCAATTGCTTTGCCCAATGCAAACAGCGGCATGGAAAAAGTTCATGAGAGGTAACTAGCCTCCAGTGAATCGAATCATTCCAGCCAAGCTTAACCCTTTTGCTGGGTGACCTTCTGACTTAGCCTGCCCCGTTGAGTCGCCTACTGTTCCTATTGACGTTCTCGCAAGGATTTTTTGGTAAAAATGTCTAAACTAACGCTTCATAAGAGGTCGAAGAATAAGCGTCGGAGTCTTTCTGGTTCTTTTACTCGATCGCTATCCTCGATCTGGCAGGGCTTTGCCAGTCTAGCTGTCGGCGAACCAAGCGAGCAAAGCAAGAAGACTCTACGCAGACTGGTTCTAGCGTTTGGTCTACCTTTAGTGGCAATCACAGTGTTTAACCTGCTGACGGGAGCGCTGATTGACCCTGCGATTGCTCAGGATGCTGCAACGGCTGCCGCTGAGCCACCCAAAATTGACACGGGTGATACAGCCTGGGTGCTGACATCCGCAGCGCTGGTGCTGTTCATGACTCCAGGGCTGGCGTTTTTCTACGGTGGACTGGTGCGATCGCGCAATGTCCTCAACACCATGATGATGAGCTTTGTCGCGATGGCGATCGTGGGCGTGACCTGGATTCTCTGGGGCTACAGCTTGGCGTTCGATGTCACCCTTGCCGAAGGACAAACCTTTGCCCAAGGGATTCAACAGTTCGTTGGTGGGCTGGGTTGGTTGGGCTTAAATGGCGTTGCCTTTGATGCACCTGACCCGATTGGTTATGCAGCAACGATTCCGCACCAGGTTTTCATGGTTTACCAGATGATGTTTGCCATCATTACGGTCGCGCTGGTGTCGGGGGCGATCGTGGAGCGCATCTCGTTCAAAGCGTTTTTCTGGTTTATCGTCCTGTGGTCTACGTTCATTTACTCACCGCTAGCACACATGGTCTGGGGACGCGGTCTTTTGGGTGCGATGGGTGCTTTAGATTTTGCTGGTGGAACGGTTGTTCACATTAGCTCTGGCGTGTCGGCGTTGGTCGCTGCCTGGGTACTCGGTCCTCGTAAAGACTGGATGGCGAAGCCCGTGATTCCTCACAATGTGCCGTTTGTACTGCTGGGTGTTGGCATCCTGTGGTTTGGCTGGTTTGGGTTCAATGGTGGCAGCGCTCTGGGTGCAGGCGGCTTGGCAACAGTAGCCTTTGTCGCAACGACCGTTTCCGCATCGGCAGCCGGTCTAGCATGGCTTGTAGCGGAGTGGTTTTTAAAGGGCAAGCCAACGGCGGTTGGAATTGGTAGCGGCTTTGTGGCTGGTCTGGTTGGCGTTACGCCTGCTGCGGGTTTTGTCACACCCTTGTCTGCGATCGTTATTGGTGCCTTGACGGGTCTTGCCTGCTTCTTTGCGGTCAACCTGAAGGCAAAGTTACAGTTTGATGACTCGTTAGACACCTTTCCTGTGCATGGCGTTGGGGGCACAGTCGGGGCACTATTGACTGGACTTTTTGCCACTAAAACAGTCAACGCGGCTGGTAACAACGGTCTTTTCTACGGCAATCCTGGTCAGCTAGTCACGCAGATTGTTGCCGTCTTGATTGCAGCCGTGATCGCAGCCGTAGGAACCTTTATTATTCTCAAAGTGCTGGGACTCTTCATGGAGTTGCGAGTCAAGCCTGAAGTGGAAGACGAAGGGCTGGATATTTACGAGCACGGCGAAGGCGCTTACGGCGAAGAGTTTGCTGGTGAAGTCACTTTTGCGAAACAAGCGGACTAAAGGTGCTTAAAAGACCCGAAATTGCCATTACAATCTGACTCAAATAACCTTAGATCTGAGCCAGTGTTTAGGCGTTTTGGTTTTCTTCACGGTTGGGTTATTCTGTCGTGCGGCATCAGCGGCTTGCTTCTTGCAGTTGCTCTGATGCTGCATCGGGATAGCCTGACCGCTTTTTCGCAGGTGAATGCATCCACTGTTCAGGCTGTCCCTGCTAAGGCGGCTTCTGTCTCTAAAGTCGGTCAGCGTCGCCAGTTGACGTATGAACAGTGGGTTTCTCTACTTGGGCAAGAGGCAAAAGTCGCTGCCGAGTCTCATCCAAAACAGCTCACGATTTTGGCAGGAGATTCTCTCAGCCTATGGTTTCCGCCAGAACTGTTACCCACAGAAAACGTTTGGCTCAACCAGGGCATTTCAGGTGAAACTTCGATCGGGCTGTTGCGACGGCTCAAGCTCTTTGATCAAACGCAGCCTGATACGGTGTTTGTGATGATTGGCATTAATGATTTGATTCGGGGCAGCAACGGTGAGACGCTCCTGGCAAACTATCGTGAAATTGTGCTTCATCTAAAAGCCGCACATCCTCAAGCTCAGATTGTGGTGCAGTCGATTCTGCCCCATGCGGGTAGTCGCTTATTGCGATCGCCCGTCATTAGCGCTTCCCAAGGCGGCTACTCAGCAGTGCCGTGGGAGTCTCCCCTGGCTTTAGTATCAAATAATGACATTCAAAAACTGAATCAGGCTTTGGCTGCAATCGCGGCAGAGGCGGACGTTGACTATCTAGAGTTGTACCCGTATTTCACCGATTCAAACGGTGACCTGTCTGCCGAGCTTAGTACCGATGGACTGCATCTGAGTGTGAAGGGCTACCAGGTTTGGCGATCGCGGCTTCAAACCTATGCTCAACAGCAAACGGCAAAGCGGCGATCGCGCTGAGTGGATGTAGCGCTTTTGCCTGAGAGAATGTCAAGATTGAGGCTGAGCCGCATTCTTCCGCAACCGTTATGTCGGACATTACCGCATCGATCGCCCAGCACTATCACGAGCGGACAAAATACAACCCCAAGACCATCAACGCGAAACAGCAACCGCTCAACTGGAGCCAGCAGCCACTGCCCTTCAAAGAGTACAAGATTGGCGGTTCGATTGATTTGAAGCCCTATCTAACCGATGATCCAACGGCATTCGATGACCCGGCTGGACTCTGGTGGCAGCGCCTATCGCGGTTGTTTCTCTGTAGCTATGGGTTAACCGGACGGGTGCCCACCGCCGATCCTCCGCACTACTTACGCTCTGCCCCTTCTGCTGGTGGGCTTTACCCGGCTGAACTTTACCTGATCTCACGTGGCACACCTTTGTTGCCAGCCGGACTCTATAACTATCAGGCGTACACCCATTCCTTGAGGCATTTTTGGGAGAGCGATGTCTGGACAAAGCTACAAACTGCCTGCTACTGGCATCCTGTGTTGGAAAATACACAGATTGCTCTGGTGACAACAGCCGTTTTTCAGCGATCGGCGTGGCGTTATCACGATCGTGCCTACCGCCGGATCTGTCTTGATACAGGGCATTTGCTGGGTAACATCGAGCTGGCGTGTGCACTCACTGACTATCGCCCGCATTTATTGGGTGGCTTTATGGATGAAGCCATGCAGCAACTGCTCTACCTGGATGCAGAGCAAGAAGGGGCGATCGCAATGATGCCCCTCGCCGATTTGCTGGAAGTAAAGCAAAACCTTTCCCTGGTGCGCACTGCTCTCCCTGCAGCAACCCAACGTGACTATCCGCCGATTCCAGACGGACAGATTCTTAGCTACCTGCATCAAGCGACCCAACTTCCTCTCGATACCACTGTAAAGGTGAACTGGAAGCCCGCAGCCACTCAGGCGCAGCGTGTGGATAAATATAACTTTCCTTTTTGTCTCAAAGTTTCCACACTCACTCAGCCGATCGATTGGGGAAACCAACTGGAAAAACTAGAAGCGACGATGCTCCAGCGACGTTCCACCCGTGCCTATAGCGGTGCCGCCCTGACCTTTGAAGAACTAACGGCTCTGCTTGACTTTACCTACCAACCCCAGCACTACATCGATCAAAGCCTGGATGGTTCGCCCGACTATTTCGATCTAAGCCTGGTAGAAACGTTTATCGCTGTCTCCTCAGTGACTGGGCTAGAGGAAGGCTGCTACTACTACGCGCCGAAAACGCAGGAACTCCGCCAAATTCGCTTCAAAAACTTTCGTCAGGAACTGCACTTTCTCTGCCTCGGTCAAGATTTGGGTCGTGATGCTGGAGCCGTCCTCTTTCACACAGCCGATCTCAAGGCAGCGATCGCGGCGTATGGCGATCGCGTGTATCGCTACCTTCACACCGATGCTGGACATTTAGGACAACGCCTTAACCTGGCAGCCATTCAGCTTGGGCTGGGTGTGAGCGGCATCGCTGGCTTTTTTGACGATCAGGTCAATGAAGTGCTTGGCATTCCGATCGATGAAGCCGTTCTCTATATCACAACCCTGGGGCGTTCTGCCTGATGTTCAGTTCGCGTTGAACCTTCCGAAAGTGTAAGTGGTCTAAAGCTACATAACTGATGCTTCAGTTCTCTTCCTTTGAGACCACTTCAAGACACACAACGACTCTATGAACATCAAACGCTTCCTTTTACTACCCGGTGCTCTGGCGATCGCACTCTCCTACGCCGCGCCCATGTTGCCTGTCGCAGCACAAACGCCAACACCTCCTGCTGGACAATATCAAAAACGTGGCGTTAACCTGAACCTGACTGACGACCAAAAAGCACAACTCAAGCAAATTCGTGAATCAACTCGCAGCCAGATTGAGTCCATCCTCACTCCAGAGCAAAAAGCGCAATTAGACGCTGCCAAACAGCAAAGACAGTCAGGACAACGGGGACAAAAAGTACGCGGCATGTGGGCATCGCTTAACCTCACAGCCGACCAAAAAGCCCAAATCAAAACGATTCGTCAGGATGCCAAGCAAAAGATGGATGCTGTGTTGACGGCTGAACAGCGCCAGCAACTAGAGCAAAGTCGGCAACAGCGTCAGCAAAACCGTCAGCAACCCGCTCAATAAGCTCAGGTACTGACTCAAAAAGACGTTATCCAAGAGAAGGAGGGCAAGGAGGCAGACAGTCTTCTGCCCTCCTTCTCTTTTTGTTCGTTGCAGTTTTAGAACAGGTGTGTGGTCTAGGTGCTTTGCACACGCTACGGGAAGGGTATTGAGGGTAACAGCGTTTTTCCGCCTACACCCCACACCCTAATCCCTAATATTCCGGTACTGACGGATCAACTTCTCGGCTCCAGGCTGTGATACCACCTGTGACGTTGATGCCGTCGATGCCTGCCTGTTCTTTCAAGATGCCGATCGCCTTTGCCGATCGACCGCCCATTTTGCAATGCACGACTAACTTGTGCCCGTTCAGTAGCTCCTTCACCTGACCGACACCAGCGCCGTTTTCAATGTCAGGCAGCGGAATCAGCACGGCACCGGGAATTTTCGCAATCTCGTACTCGTGAGGATTGCGAACATCCAGCAGCACGTAGTCATCGGCATCGCTATCCAGCAATGCTTTGAGTTCCTGCACAGTCATTTCTTGCATACCAGCTTGCTCCTTCGCTTCAGCGGCTTTTGCTTGGGGAATCCCACAGAATTCTTCGTAATCAACCAGTTTCTCAATGACGGGACGCACCGGATTGGGACGCAGTTTGAGTTCTCGGAAGCTCATCTCTAGAGCATTGTAGAGTAGCAGGCGACCGCTCAGCGTTGTGCCCTGACCGAGAATGATTTTGACCGTTTCTGTTGCCTGAATCACACCGATGATCCCTGGCAGAATGCCCAGCACACCGCCTTCTGCACAAGAAGGAACGAGTCCAGGTGGGGGTGGTTCGGGATACAGATCGCGGTAGTTGGGACCACCTTCATAGTTGAAGACGGTTGCCTGTCCCTCAAACCGGAAGATGGAGCCGTAAACGTTGGGCTTGTCGAGCAACACGCAGGCATCGTTGACGAGATAGCGCGTGGGGAAGTTGTCGGTGCCATCGACGATGATGTCGTAAGGCTTGAAAAGTTCCAGCGCGTTCTCAGAGGTGAGGCGCGTTTCGTGGAGGTCTACCTGACAGTACGGATTGATTTCCAGAATGCTGGCTTTGGCAGACTCAATTTTGGGTTTGCCGACCCAGGAGGTGCCGTGAATGACCTGGCGTTGCAGATTGGAGAAATCGACGACATCGAAATCAACGATGCCGATGCGTCCGATGCCAGCAGCAGCAAGATACAGCAACAGTGGAGAACCGAGTCCGCCTGTGCCGATGCAAAGGACGCTGGCAGCTTTGAGACGTTTCTGACCGTCTAACCCGACTTCGGGGAGGATGAGGTGGCGCGAGTAGCGTTCGTACTCGGCTTTTTCGAGTTGAATGTCGTTGAGGTTGGGATTGAGCATGGGGAGAAGGGCTAAAGGATGAAGGATGAAGGATGAAGGCTAAAAGAGGATTGAACGTGGGAAGAAAGGCTAAAGGATGTAGCTTGCTTCTGCGAAGCAGTAGGCTAAAGGCTAAAAAGATTGAACTGGATCGCTGATTGGCTTCACATTCGAGCTGTTTCAGCAATTTGGATGGCTTCGGATTCAAACAAATGTTGCTCGTTGAGTGTCCAGCTACGGACATCTTTGGCGATGCCTTGCTCAACGGAGACAATCAGGTAGGAGTACTGTGACCAGGCGATCGCGCGATCGCACTCCGATGGCACCGCCGGGTAGTCGGGATGAGAATGATAGATACCAATAATCTCTAGATTGCGGCGACGTGCCTCGCGCATTCCTGCCAGCATGTCTTCAGGCGCAATCCAGTAGCGACGAGTTTTGGTGAAAGCGGCATTGTCGTTCAGTTGATGTGCAGCGTCGGTATCCCATGCATTAAGCACTTCGTAAACGTCATGCACGACTCGTTTGTCCGCGGCGATCGTGCCCAGCAGCAAACCACAGCACTCTTCGGGATAGGTGCGTTCGGCGTGGGCATGAATTGCCTGCAAGCGATCGGCGGGAAGCGTCAGAGACACGGAGAGATCAGATAGTTTGCGACAGACTTCTTATTCTAGGACAGGAAACGGCTAGATCGATGAGTTGACTGAAATGCTTAAGCAACGGTTGGCTTTGGCTGACGCTGAAGCTGACAGATTGCCTTGAGCGCTTGCAGCCGTTGCAGGGCACGATCGCGCTCCATCAAATGAAGCGTCGGCATCAATTGATCAGTAGGCAATGCCCCTTGCCGCAAATGCACAAACCGATAATCTGTACCGTTGGTCATCAAACCCCAAACCGAATCTTGGTTAATCAAGCTTTGAAACGATCGCACTTTAAGCCTCAACGATCGCATTTCAAACAAGAACGATCGCATTTCAAATAAGAACGATCGCACTTGAAGTAGCAACGATCGCATTTCAAACAAGAACGATCGCATTTCAAATAAGAACGATCGCATTTCAAACAAGAACGATCGCACTTGAAGTAGCAACGATCGCATTTCAAACAAGAACGATCGCACTTCAAATAAGAACGATCGTGTTCAGAGTAGGAACGATCGCGCTTGAAGTAGCAACGATCGCACTTGAAGTAGCAACGATCGCATTTCAAACAAGAACGATCGCACTTCAAATAAGAACGATTCCTTTGGAAAGCTTCGCTAACGCGCTTGAAACAGGAACGATCGTGTTTTAACTAGCAACGACTCCTTTGGAAAGCTTCGCTTTTCTTGAATGCCGAAGGCTATACGCACTTGAAAGTCGAATGGTCGCGCTCTGAGGTTGAATGATGGAGGTTGGAGGTTGGGCGATCGCATTCTCATGAGTATTTAGCAGCCAGTCGCAAATTGGAATCGTTGGGATACGACAGAGCGCAAGCCTATCAGTCTATTCGTGACTTGCAACAGGTTTGGTACACAGCACTTCCAACATGGAGCGTGATTAATCGTACGGAGACTTTGATGAGCCGTTTTACTCTATCTCATTGGGATTCAATAATTATTGCTGCTGGCTTAGAAGCAAATGTTCACACGCTTTACACAGAAAATCTTGGATACTCAAGTATTGATGGGCTAGAAATTGTCAATCTATTTAAAGCTCCTTGAAGCTGCACGGCATAATAACCCGGTTGGAGCGGACTAACGAGAGATCTTAGTGGTGAGGCAAAGGTCACTGGTAACCGCTCAACAGGAACCTTACCCAGAGAGGAAATGACAAATTGATAAGAGAGTCTGCTGCAAAGCCTGGGTTTGATTGGGATTGTGCCAGGTCATCGTTTCTTCAGTTACCAAATCTGCAACGATCGCGTCCTTCCATCCCGAACATGAGATCGTGGAAGTGTAGAAAGCATCATGTAGCGTTTGGTCAGGAGTGCGGAAATGAGTCAGTATGGCTTACGACGGACAGGTGTGGTGGCGATCGGCAGTTTGATTCTGCTTGGGCTGATGGGATGTTTGAAGGCAACGAGTGTGAATCCGGCAACTGCTACTCCTCAGCCGACACAACTACAGCCGATCGCCATGCAGAAGCCTCAAACCGTTAATCCAAAGCTTGTCACTGCGAATACGACCTTTGGGTTCAAGCTGTTTTCAGAGTTGCTGAAGCAAGATCGCGGCAAAAATGTGTTTGTCTCACCATCGAGTGTGGCGATCGCGCTGTCGATGGCTTACAACGGTGCCACTGGTGCCACGCAACAGCAGATGGCAAAAACCCTTGAGCTTCAGGGGATGAGCTTAAATGAACTCAATCAGGGAAACGCAAATTTGAAAGCACTGCTGGAGCATCCTGATAGTGGGGTACAGTTGGCGATCGCCAATTCGCTCTGGGCGCGGCAGGGCGTTCCTTTTCAGCCGACCTTCATGCAACACAATCAGAAATTTTACGGCGCACAGGTCACAGATTTAGACTTTGCGGCTCCTAATGCCACGTCCACTATCAACAACTGGGTAAAAGAAAATACTCGTGGCAAAATTAGCCAAATTGTTGATAGCCTGAAGCCCGATGATGTAATGTTCTTGATTAATGCCATTTATTTCAAAGGAAGCTGGACAAAGGCGTTTGATAAGAGCGACACCACTAATAAACCCTTTTACATGTCGAAGGGTCGTCAGAAAAGCCACCCCATGATGGCGCAAACTGGCAGCTATAAGTACTACGAAAATGACCAGTTTCAAGCGGTCAGCCTTCCTTACGGCAAACAGAAGGTGAGTATGTACATCTTCTTGCCGAAGCAGTCATCTAACTTATCTAACTTTTCAAAAACGTTGACTGCTGAAAACTGGCAGCAGTGGATGGGGCAATTTAGAAAGCAACCGGGTTCAGTGCAGGTGCCTCGCTTCAAGCTGGAATATGATGTGGCACTGAAAAAAGCATTGTCCGCTCTGGGAATGCCGATCGCCTTTGATGCCAACAAAGCCACCTTTGACAACTTGAGTACTGTAGCCACCAAGATTGATCAGGTGAAGCACAAAACCTTTGTGGACGTGAACGAAGAAGGCACCGAAGCAGCAGCAGCGACCTCGATCGGCATCGTCACAACCTCCATGCCCATGAACGAACCGTTTCAAATGGTGGTCGATCGTCCCTTCTTCTGTGCTATTCGTGACAACCAGACTGGAACCGTGTTGTTTATGGGCGCGATCGTCGATCCAAAATAGTCCTGCCCTCCGCGTCCTCCGCGCCTCTGCGGTACAGCCTAAGATAGTAGAACCGCAGAGACGCAGAGAGCGCAGAAAGTTTGGATATCGACGCAACACTGCAACAATTTGCCCGGTTTGGGGTCAAACTGGAACTGGAATCGACTCAACAGCTTTTAGCCGTGCTGGGCAATCCTCATGAGCAGGTGCCGATCGTGCATGTGGCAGGCAGTAATGGCAAAGGCTCCGTTTGTGCATATCTTTCGGCGGTGCTGACGGAAGCAGGCTATCGGGTGGGACGCTATACCTCACCGCATCTGGTCAGTTGGCAAGAGCGGATTTGCATCAAGGAACAGCCGATCGCTACTAGCGATTTGGAACAGGTACTTCAGCAAGTCATTACCGCTAGCCGATCGCTTGAACCATCCCCCACCCAGTTTGAAATCTTTACGGCTGCTGCATGGCTACACTTCGCACAACAGCAGGTTGATCTTGCCGTGATGGAGGTTGGGCTGGGTGGACGACTGGATGCGACGAATGTGTGCGATCGCCCGTTAGCCAGTATCATCACCTCCATTAGCCGCGAACATTGGCAGCGCTTAGGTCCCACGCTGGCAGATATTGCCTGGGAAAAAGCAGGCATTCTCAAACCTAACTGCCTTGCGGTGATTGGGCAGGTGCCGCCCGAAGCCGCTGCGGTCATTCATCGCCGTATTGTCGAACTCAACTGTCCCACTCTGTATCCGCCACCCGCTAAGGATCTAGGCGACGGTTGGGCAGAATATCAGGGCACCGAGGCATACGATGTTGAATCAGACTCTCCAACGTTTGCAGCAGATAGTGTGGTTGTCGTTAAAGCGCTCAAGTATCGATCGCCCCTTCTCGGAGACATTCAGCGTCATAATGCCGGACTCGCGATCGCTGCCCTCCAGAGCCTCCGCCAAAAAGGATGGCAGGTGTCAGACGAGACGATCGCAAACGGCATTGCTAAAACAAAATGGGCAGGACGACTGCAATGGTTCCATTGGGAAGGACATCAGCTTTTGATTGATGGTGCACACAATCCCGCCAGCGCTAAAGTGTTGCGGCAGTTTGTGGATAGCCCCGCGATCGGCGTTGACCGCAGTACATCGATTCATTGGGTCATGGGAATGCTTTCCACCAAAGACCATGCGGATGTATTTAAAGCATTACTGAGAGCGGGCGATCGGCTTTACCTGGTGCCTGTTCCCGACCACAGTACCGCTGATCCTGAAGCACTAGCGGCGATCGCCCACGAAATTTGCCCCGATCTCGCAACCTGTCAAACTTACCCCGACGTGCTTTCCGCTTTAGCAGCCGCCACAGACAGCAGTTCAACGTCTCAGCTTTCAGCCAGAATGCAGTCTCAAACAAATACTCCCCTCACCGTCTTGTGTGGTTCGCTGTATTTAATCGGGCATTTCTTTCAACTAAACAATGCTTCAATGGACAATAAGTAGCTAGGCGGAATTAAACTTAAAACGTTTCAGTATATGCCCATCTGTTTGACTGCGAGCTGCCATGCCATCAATGACAGCCATTACCAGGTAATACTCGTTGTCAAACATCTGTCCTGCAATTTACTGGGTTTTGAGTTGATGCCACTCGGTTTCAATATCGTTCATCTCAGAGCAATACTTGGGCAGCATGAACAAGAATAAGCCCTTTTGTTGCCAGTTTTGCCACTCTGCTTGAGCGGCTTGCCTGGTATGAATGGTTCCATTACCTTGCACAGTATGGTACGCCGTTGCCGCAGTGGGTCATGGCTGTTTGCCGCTGGAGCGTACAGGTCGTCTTGCGCTCAGAGTAAACCAAAGGGTTCGTGTTGCTCCCAAAAAGGTGGTGGTGGAGCGGACTTTTGGCTGGCTCATGGGCTGCCGCCGCCTTGTCAAAGACTATGAGTGGTTGCCAGAAACAGCGGAGACTTTGATTTATCTGGCGATGATCCGTATCATGGTGCGGCGGTTGGCATAAAATCTGACTGCTCAAACCTTTTCAAACGTCCTCTTAGTTTGACAGTCTGACACAACCCAACAAACATTCTCCTCATGCCACGATCGCTCTTGCCATTTCTTATTGCCTTTATCCTGCTGCGATTGGTCTTTTGGTTCGCCACTTTCCCCAATCCTGATGAGGCGTATTACTGGCTTTGGGGACAGCATCCAGCACTTTCTTATTACGATCATCCACCGTTAGAAGCCTGGGTTCAAGGATTTTTTACCGCCATTTTGGGACGTTCTACATTCACGTTGCGGCTGCCTAACGTATTGAGTAATGCAATTTTTTTCTATACTTACTATCAGATTATTCGCTATCTTTACGGCAATAAAATACAGCGATCGCTCTGGTTAATTGTGTTGCTGATACTGGCATCTCCACTCTATTTCTTATTTTTAACGCTGGCGTGGCATGACCATTTACTGATTACGTTTTCATTAATTTCTGCATACCAACTCATTCGTTTTCTGGATAGCTATATAGCAGATGGAAAAGGCGAAAGCTGGCGTTTATATGCAGCAGCAGGAGCGATCGCACTAGCAATATTGTCCAAATACAACGCGGTTTTCGTCATCCTGGGTTTTGCAGCGACGTTGGTAGCAGATAAGCGTTTACGACCCTTGTGGCGCGATCGACGGTTATATTTAGCAGCAGAGATCGCACTCACTGCCTTCATTCCCATCGTATTGTGGAATCTTTCTAATGATTTTCAGTCGTTTCGCTACTATGTCGATCGTAGCGTTGGCACAGGTAATTTTAGCCTTAAGTTCTCACCCTTTTTTAACTTTGTGCTATTTTCGATTCTGCTGGTTTCGCCTATGCTTTGCTTCGGCTTCTTTCAAGGGGTGAAACGAATTAGGCGATCGCTTGGCACACGTACCATTTATCCCACAGTTGCGTTTTGGGTGTTCATCATCTCTACCGTTACTCTTACAGGAATTTCGTTACTTTCTGCTGCACTATACTACTGGAATATCACAGCGTATTTGTTACTGTTTCCGTTGCTACCAGCAGTTTTTGAGAAGGAGCAATTAGCGAACTCCTTCGGAGAAGCAAGCTACAGCGGTCAGCAGTCAGAATTGAAAACTCAAAACTCAAAACTCCTCAGTAATACGATACAAAGCACTATTCAAAACTCAAAACTCAAAACTCAAAACCCTCTTCATTTCTTATCCCACAAGCCCCTTTTCTTCGCTGCACAGTTCTACGGGTTGCTGTTTGCAACGCTGTTAGTTGTGCATTACAGCATTTTTCCACTATCTGCTTTATTCGATCGGGAAACTGACCCAGATTCGCGGATGTTGTTTGGTTGGAATGAGGTTGCAGATGTAGTTAAAATGCAGACAGAAGCGGTTGGCATCGATCGCTTTCTCGCCACGACAGATTATCGCTCTGCCTCAGCATTGGCGTATCAGTTGAATGATAAAAATGTGATGGCAATCTCCGATCGCATTGACCAATTCGACTTTTGGTATACCGATGATGCAGCCTTCAAAGGTCGCAATGCGTTGATTTTGTCGGATGATTGGCATCCGGTACAACCAAAGTTACTGGCTCAGTTCGATCGCACCTCAGAGCGAAAGACGATCGCGATCTTCCGCTTCGGTATCTGGATTAAAAACTATTACCTTGTCAAAGGCTATGAGTTCCGAGGTGGCAGAGTTTCTTGAGTCAAAAACCACGAAAAAGCTCTCAACCGAAAGCCAAATTTTGGAAGAAATGGCTACTGATTGAGAGCTTAAAAATGCTTGAGAAACGTAGCCTTGTGCAGTGAAGAAATCATGCCAAAAATTCAAAAGCTGCCGCCTTTTTCGACTTCTAGCGCGTGAGTTCTGTTGTAACTATGCGGTTGTTGCTACAGGTTCAGCGACGGCTGTTTCAGCAACAGGATAGACGCTAATTTTCTTTTTGCTTTTGCCGTAGCGCTCAAAAGTGACAATGCCGTTGATGAGCGCGAACAGAGTGTCATCACTGCCGCGACCCACATTGTTACCAGGGTGAACTTTGGTGCCTCGCTGCCGGATCAAAATATTGCCTGCTTTCACGGTTTGTCCACCGTAGCGCTTAACGCCCAAGCGCTGAGCATTAGAATCGCGACCGTTGCGTGTACTGCCTGTACCTTTTTTGTGAGCCATAGTCCCCTCAGTCTCTCTTGTTTCTAACAGAAGTCTAATTCACATTAACTATTGATCGATCGCTCAGCATGAAGCCGAGCCTCATCAGATCGGCTAAACGTCGTCAGTCTCTTGCGTTACCGCTGCTACAGGTTCGGGTTCTACCGCTGTCGGCGCACCTTTTTTGGTTGCCTTGGAGCTAGAACCGCCCACATTAATGCTATCAATCATCAAGCGAGTTAGCTCCTGACGATGCCCTTGCTTTTTGCGGGTTTTCTTTTTGGGCTGCATCTTGTAGACAATAATCTTGCGATCGCGCAAATGCTGTAGCACTGTTGCCTCGACCGTTGCTCCCTCAACAAGCGGTTGCCCAACGCTGATTTCACCCTCATCTTGAACAAACAGCACTTTGTCGATCGTAATCTGAGTATCGGGTTCAGCCGGAAGACGATTAATGTCATAGAACCGACCAGGCTCTACGCGCCACTGTGTGCCGCCCAGTTCGATAATTGCGTAAGAAGTCATGAAAACACCTTAAGAGTTGCCGTACAGGTAGCCTACGAAAGTAATCGCAGGCTTTTAGTGTGTCCGACCTGATCCGAGCAGGAATAGACAGTCAGCTTTCCAGTATCTCTAGTTTTTAGGAAGAATGTCAAGTTCTAATGGTCAACCAATGCAGTCTAGCTTCAGAAATTCTACGAACGCTGGTCTGAAAAGAACAGCCCTTTTTCTGTACAAATAGCTGTGAGCGGTCGATCCCACGCATCTTCAGGCAGTGTAGGCAGATACGCAAAGTCAAAGACAATGCCGATCGTCGGTTTTTCTGCCCACATTGGGGATGCTAACAGCCGATCGTAAAAGCCGCCGCCGTAGCCTAAGCGGTAGCCACGGGTGTCGCAGGCGATCGCAGGCACCAACAGCAGCTCCACTTGTTTCGGCTCAATGATGGGCGAATCTGGATGCGGTTCCAGGATGCCGTAAGCGCCAGATTGAAGTGGCAGTGAAGCTTGAGGATGCCAGGTATGCCAGTGCAGCGTTTTGCCCACACAGCGCGGAAAGCCCCAGACTTTCTCAACTCCAAAGAGTGTACGCAGATCCGGTTCCTGCCGAATGCTGAAGTACGCAAGCACCGTCTGAGCCTGGGTAAAAAGAGCAGACGATCGCAGATGTTCACAAAGCTGATGACTATTTGCTTGCCAAAGGTCGGGCGTGAGCGATCGCCGAGTTTGCAACAGCGATTGTCGCAACTCTTTCTTGGTCATTGCACCTCCCACGACACAGCAGATTAGGGCAACTTTTTTACCTGAATCACTTGAAGGCTACCACCCGCGTGGAGTGTTTGCTTCACAAGCTGAAAGCCAGTTGCTTCGAGTTGTGCAGCGAGATCGGTACGAATCAACGCCCATGCGGTTTCGGTTTCAAAGAGCAGCAGAAAGAGCGCTAGTCCGGGTACAAAAAGCGGGTTCGTTGGTTTGTGAAAATCAACTAGCGTGAAGTAACCGCCCGATCGTAAGACGCGATGCACTTCCTTGAGAATTTGCTGAAGTTGCTGTGGCTCCATTTCGTGCAGTGCCACGCTGGTATGCACCACATCAAACTGGTTATCTGAGAAGGGCATCGCTTCTGCAAAGGCTTCTACGTAATCTGCCTGGGGCACATTTTTGTAGGCGCGTTTGAGCGACAGCGGCGAGGCATCTAACCCAGTGACATGGCGCGATCGCTCCACTAAAAATTGCGTTGTTTGCCCACTGCCACAGCACAGATCGAGGATGGTAGTTTCAGGGGCGATCGGTACTCCCTCCAATGCCAATTGCCGAAAGCGTCGCTCTCCACCCACACTCAACGCCGCCAACCGCGCAAAGCTATCGTAAACCCACTGATATTGATAACTCCAGTCTCTGAGAATAGTTGCCATAGGAGGTGAGGGGAGAGGAGTGAGGGGTAAGGAGTGAAAAGGTGAAGCGGTAGCCTACTACTCTCAATCTACAAGCTGCTATCTAAAATCTCTACTCCCTACTCCCCACTCCCTACTCCCTACTCCCTACTCCCCACTCCCTACTCCCCACTCCCCACTCCCCACCCCCGGCGCAGCCAACCGACTCCGACTCAGCGCCGTCTCCACTGCCTGCTGCTGATCGCGGTGGGTGAGCCACTGATGGTAGGTGCGGGTGTGGACGGCGACAGAGTGACCCATCATGCGGGCGGCTACAGTATCGGGCAAGCCAAAGTGAATAGTGCGGACTGCCCAGGCGTGACGCAGGTTATACGGTGAAAAGGGCAAGTCGTAGCGACGGAATTGGGAGGTAACGCGCTGTCCGATACGCTGGAGGGTAGTTTGGTTGAGATCGGTTTGGATGGTGGGTAGCTGGATCGATCGCAAATTAAAGTGATCGACCCACTCTGGATAGAAGGGCCAAACCTCGTGAGACCCCGTTTTGGTACTATCAAGGACGCGAATATTGGCTTCTGACTTGCCTTGGGTCAGCATAGAGTAGTCGCAGAAGAACACTTCATGATTTCTCAAGCCATAGGTTGCCATCACCGCATAGACAAATTGCCAACCTGGATTGGGAATAGTCGCCCAGGTTGTAGCGATTAATTCGTCAGACGGTAGTGCGCGTGCTCTCATCTGACTCAGACCGTAGCTTCCCCAGAAGGTTTTCAAATCGATCGGCAACTCAACGCTCAGAAACTTAGCCAGAGCGCTTAGAGCTGTGCAGCAGATTTGACGGCTGCGAGAATGATCCTCTGTGGCGCGTACTGTGGCATAGATAGCTTCGACGAAACTCAGTTGAGGGTTTGCCTGTGCGATCGCCTCCAGTTTCCGCAAATAGGGCGCGTAAGCAGTCTCCCAGGTCGTTTTAGCGGAGGCGGAATGGCTTAACCGCGATAGCTCTGTGAAAAAGTGCTGCTCAAACGCTTGTACCTGTTGTGCCAGTCCCAATTGGTCTAAGCGTCCCCAACCGGAGCCGTTGTCGTACTGCCGCCAGTCAAACGAGTTTTGAATAATCTGTGCCGCAATCACCTTCACCGTTTGCTCTGCCTGCTTCAAGCCAGCAGGTGTGGCTGGTAGTCCCAGGCTGAGGCGCTGTTGTGATGGCTTGAGCCGTAAACTGCCGGGGCGTGGTGGCAGCATACCTCGCAGCCCTAGTTTTTGTCCCCGTCGCTCAATCTGAAAGCCCATCTGTGCTGCTTTTAAGCGCTGATTGGTTTGAGCGATACGGACATCGATCGCAGCATTAGCATCAGTCATAGCAAAGCTAGAGTTGGTTACAGGTCAGCAGTGCGCTACTTCCCGCTACCCATCTTAAAGGAGCGATCGCTGCCTGAGTAAGTTGGTTGCGTTTGCTCTGACCATTAAATCTAACGTTCTATGACGAACTTTCGAGGAAAAGATGCAATGTCTGGTTTTTACCCTAACCCTCCTCTAGAACATAAGGTTAAAATCAGTAACAAACCTGAGAGCAAGAAAAAGCTGTGGCTGTTATGGGTCGATTTGGGGTATTGCTGCTGAATTTAGGCGGACCAGACCATTTGGAAGACGTTCGTCCCTTTTTGTTTAACCTGTTTTCCGATCCGGAGATTATTCGGCTACCGTTTCCCTGGCTACAGCGTCCGCTTGCCTGGTTGATCTCAACGACACGAGCCAAAAAATCTCAAGAGAACTATCGGCAGATTGGCGGTGGCTCCCCCTTACGGCGCATCACAGAAGAGCAGGCGCAGGCGCTTCAGACACAGCTTCAGCACAAAGGGCATGATGCCAATGTCTATGTCGGTATGCGCTATTGGCATCCGTACACTGAAGAAGCGATCGCCCGCATCAAACGCGATCGCGTCGAACGTCTGGTTATTCTGCCCCTTTACCCGCATTTTTCCATTAGCACCAGTGGTTCTAGCTTTCGCCTGCTAGAGCAAATTTGGCAAGAAGATCCCAATCTGGCGCAAATTGATTACACTGCGATTCCTTCCTGGTACGATCGCCCAGGTTATCTCCAGGCAATGGCAGACCTGATTGCCAGCGAACTGGATCAATTTCCCGAACCAGACAGGGTGCACATTTTCTTCAGTGCTCATGGGGTTCCCGTAAGTTACGTTGAAGAAGCGGGCGATCCTTATCAGCGCGAAATTGAAGGCTGCGTAGCGCTCATTATGCAAACGCTGAACCGACCCAATCCGCACGTGCTGGCGTATCAGAGCCGTGTCGGTCCGGTAGAATGGCTCCAACCGTACACCGATGACGCACTGAAGGAGCTTGCCGAACAGGGCGTTAAAGATCTCGCCGTCGTGCCCATTAGTTTCGTTTCCGAACACATTGAAACGCTGCAAGAAATTGACATGGAGTACCGGGAACTAGCTGAGGAAGCAGGCATTGAAAACTTCCATCGTGTGCCTGCCCTCAACACGCATCCTGGTTTCATTGATGATCTGGCAAATCTGGTGGTAGAAGCGCTTGATGCGCCGCATTTGAAGCTGGCTGAAGTGATGCATCCAGAGAAGCAAGTGAAAATGTATCCGCCAGAGCGCTGGGAATGGGGCATGACCATTTCAGCAGAAGTTTGGAACGGTCGCCTTGCCATGCTAGGCATCCTGGCTGTGCTGTTAGAAATCTTGACGGGGCGTGGACCGCTACACGCGATCGGGTTGCTGTGAAGGTGTTAGAAGTCAGAAGTCAGAAGCCGCGAGACTCTGCGCTTAAGGGTTAGGGGCTTTCTTCATGCTCTATTGCTTTTAGAAGCCGCTGATAGACGCTGTGATACCGTTGCAGACGCTCCACGTCTTTGTCCGTTAGAACTGTCATGCGGGTGAGCGTCATATTGTCTTCCAGGTCGTAGCGCTTGACGCGTACCGCTAAGGGATTGGTCAGCACACGATCGATAAACTCGTCGTAGCTTTCATCCGATCGTCGTGTCAGACAGTCCAAGGCTGCGATCGCCTCGGTGGGAAAGCCTTCAGCCTCAAGTCGCTCTAACGTCCAGTCGGAGTCTTCCACCACATCATGCAGCACCGCTACGAGCTGTTCCAAGGTCGTTTTCCCCCGTAGCATGAGCCGGAGTGGGTGCAAAATATAGGGCGCGTTCGCTTTGTCCACCTGATCTTGATGGGCAGCAGCGGCGATCGCGACGGCACGTCCCAGCAGTTGGTTCAACGGCGGACTCATGAGCATTCATCCCGCAGATGCTTTTTAGACTGCCCCTCGCAGAGACAGAGCGTTTGCTATACCTTAGCTCGACTCTTGTCCGGAGAAAGACGGACGATTCAAAATTTTGCTAGCAACCTTGGCAACTTTGCGCCCGATCGCCCGCAAGAATGGCGGCATTGTCGAGGTATTGCGATCGAGAAAGCGCTTGACTGAGCGGTGATCGGGTGGCTGTTGCCGCAACTGATCAATCATCATTGGCAGTTCTTTTTGCACTTCAGACCAATACAACTTGGGAAACTGAGTGTAGTCAAAGTTGCAGTCGCGGAAGACGCGCTCAATGCGGTGGTAACGGTGCACTGACCAATCGCGGAGGATTGTCCATGAAGGGTGCAAATGCTCTGCCATGATGAGCGGATACGCTTTCTGCCGTAACCCGGTGAGATAGGTATCAAGCAAAAACTGCATCATTTTTGTGTAGCCTGGGTTCTGGCAGGCAGTCTGCTGAATGATTTCTTCTCGCGTCACTCCAAACTGGGCGAGCACGTCTGCGGGAATGTAGCAGATTCCTTGCTGAGCATCTTCTTGAATGTCGCGCAAATTGTTGAAGAACTGATCGAGGGCACCAAAATAGCAGGCAGCTTGCCAGTGCGCTTGAGACAAGAATGGTAGAACCTGGAAATACGCCCCACCCAAATCCTTTAGCATGGTCTCGTACTGATCGAGTGTTTCAATGGTGAGCGCATGTCCGTGATAGCGCTCGATCGCTTTTAGGTAGCGGTTCCACGACCAAATGGAGAGCCGATCGACTGGAGTAGAAAACGTCCCGAACCACTGAGTACAGATCCGAGTCAGCACCTCTCGATAAGCGCATCCTGGCTTGACCCGACCCCAGAGCAAGAGCCACTTCCAACCAGCGTAAAACTTGCGGAACTCTGCACTGCCAGAATCCACTAGCTCATTTTCAGCCAGTCGATCAATCAGGCGAATCCAGCCAATGCGCTCGATCCACTCGTCGCGTACACTAGGCTCCAACTCCATCACCCAAGCTGCGTTATCTTCGTCTTTAAGCGAATCATCTGCGATCGCATCGTGTTCAGAGGAACCCACCAAACCTGAAATTGTGATGCCATTCATATCATCGTGCTAATCTTGACCTCCACTCTAGAGTGCCCAACGATCGCCAAAATTAACGTCGTGCTATTGAATACATTGATTAAGCTCTGTACCGTAGTGACCAAAGCGCTAGCATCAGCCTTTGGTTTTGCCAACTCAACTGAGTTTCAAGCCAGTGGAAACTCATACAGTGAAATCGAAGGCACGTTTTGGACTACCGTAAAAACCACTAGCCTGCGTTGGGAAGCTGAGTTCATGCAGCAAGTTTTAGCCGCGCACGAAATCCCAGCCCGAATCATTGACTTAGGTATCGAATCTTACATGGGACAGGGTAGTCCGGCAGCGGTGCAAGTGCAAGCCGAGGATGAACAGCTAGCCATTCGCTTGCTCAGCGCTGTTGATGAGGCAACAGAAGCGTCTGAGTAACCTGCTATGATCGGTCAGCAACTAAATGGTTTTGATTGCAGTCTTAGCGCTTAGGAGTTGTACAGAAATAGCAGCATGGTCTGTAGCCGTCAGCGAAAAGCTGATCGCTAATCCAAAAGTGTGCAGTTATTTTTTAGCAAGCGCCTAGGCTCTGGCAGGGTCAGAATCTGGCAAGATGGAGTTTGGGGAAATCAGGCTATCTGTTCGGCTTTTGATCGCATATCTGAGGTTTTGGCTGAGGTATGGACAGGTAGCGAGTTAGTAAGGAACTACCGCGCTCATGTCGTTATTTGACTGGTTTGCCAATCGGCAAAAAGCTGGACCCATCAGTAAAGATCGGCAAGAACGAGAAATTGCCGATGGGCTTTGGGCAAAATGTGAGTCATGCGGTGTGCTTACTTATACCAAAGATTTGCGAACAAACCAGATGGTTTGCTTAGAGTGCAATCATCACATCCGCGTTTACAGCGATGAGCGGATTCGTCAGTTGGTCGATACCAATACATGGATTGCCCTGGATGAAGGTCTCTCTGCAACGGATCCGTTGAAGTTTCGCGATCGTAAACCCTACAGCGATCGTCTCCGCGAAACGCAAGACAAACTCAAGCTGCTCGATGCTGTGCAAACTGGGGTCGGTCAACTGGATGAGTTACCAGTCGCGATCGGCGTGATGGACTTTCGCTTTATGGGTGGCAGCATGGGTTCTGTCGTAGGCGAGAAGCTGACTCGCCTAATTGAACGTGCCACTCGTGAACGGCTGGCTGTCATTATCGTGTGTGCGTCAGGCGGAGCCAGAATGCAGGAAGGGATGCTGAGCCTGATGCAAATGGCGAAAATTTCTGGTGCTCTAGAACGCCATCGTGAGGCTCGCCTGCTCTATATTCCCGTACTCACACATCCCACAACGGGAGGAGTCACCGCCAGTTTTGCCATGTTGGGAGATATCATCCTGGCAGAACCCAAAGCGACGATCGGCTTCGCTGGACGTAGAGTCGTTGAGCAAACGCTGCGCGAAAAGCTGCCCGATGATTTTCAAACGGCAGAATACTTGCTGGAACATGGCTTTGTCGATGCGATCGTGCCGCGTACTCAGCTCAAGAAAACTCTGGCACAACTCATTCGTTTGCATCAGCCTTCTGCGCCGACTCATTTACCTGTTCACCTGTCAGGTGTGCGATCGCTCAGCGTCACCACTCCAGAAAACGTCAATTTGTGAGGGGCTTGATAAACCCGGCGATAGCAGCACTTGTGAAGAACTTTGACCGTTCTATAGAGGGTACGCTTCGCCTGTACAATCAGAAGGGAATTCATTTTAACTCCAGACTCGTCTAGCTTTGGCGAATGTGACGGTAACGCTCTCCATTCCCTGGCACCTTGTGCTTTGAACACACCTGGCTACCGCCTGGAATGCTGCTTCAAGCATGTTCTGAGGCATCCAGATAAAGCTAACTGAGTCCGGCATCTTAATAACCCAAATACCTGAGCCACAGTAAGGAGAACCATGCTTAAAAGGTACATTTGGCTTGTTGTAGCCACTGTATTCTTCGCTTTTCAGACGTTTGTCAGCAGCGTCTCGGCGGCTGAACTAGATCCAGCCACTCGAACAATTCCGCTCGACGCTAATGGTGGAACGGTGGAACTGAGCCTCAAACAGGTCAAAGAAGGTAAACGTCTATTTCAGTACGCCTGTGCCCAATGCCATGCAGGTGGTGTCACCAAGACAGATCCGAACGTTGGTCTGGAGCCAGAATCGCTGGCGCTGGCAACACCGCCCCGCAATACCGTGGACGCACTGGTAGACTACATGAAAGACCCCACAACCTACGATGGTGCCCAATCCATCGCTGAAGTGCATCCTAGCCTTAAGAGCAAGGATAACTTTCCTGAAATGCGTAACCTGACAGAAGATGACCTGGTAGCGATCGCAGGTCACATTTTGCTGCAACCGAAAGTGGTTGGCGACAAGTGGGGCGGCGGCAAGATCTATTACTAAGTAGCTTAGGTTCACTAAAGTCCCTATGCTTCTACTGAAAGACCTGAGTGATCGGGCTGTAAGCTTAACAAAAGTCTACAATCTGATCGTTTGGGTCTTTTTAGTTTGAGTGAGCCGTTACCTATGCAGCATCGCTTTTTTAGGGTTTGCCTGTTCCTTCTCGCTCTGTTTATGGTTTTGCCGCTAGCGATCGCTTCCCCAGCCTATGCGGCGACTGATGCCTACGTAACCCGCTACTTGCGTGTCACTGAACCAGTCCCTCTAGCCTTAGATGAGCAAGGCAAAACGCGGCTCTTTCCGGCAGACGAATTTGCGGCTGGCAAACAGCTTTTTGAACGTAACTGTCTCAACTGTCATGTAGGGGGGGCGACGTTGCCCGACCCCACCGTATCCCTCTCGTTGGCAGACTTACAGGGCGCAACGCCGCGACGCGATACCGTCAGCAGTTTGGTTGCTTATCTCAGGCAACCCATGACCTACAACGGTACTGAAGAAACGTTTTGGTGCCGCCAAATTCCTGAAAGCTGGCTGTCTCAGGCGCAGATTGAAAGCCTAGCTGGCTTCGTGTTGAGGGCGGCTCAAACAGCACCAGGATGGGGCGGCGCGCTCTTTCCAGAGAAGTAGGCGATCGGTCGTTGTCAAAGTCTCATAGCTTGCGCTGCATAACCGTTTGGATTCTTCGACGCGCTGTCGTACATATGGTTTAAGATCGTAAGTGTGTAATGCGCTTAAATCCCTAAGAGAGCTATGAAATCAATCAATTCTGTGACGAAAAGTCTTTGCCTCAGCCTGATGGCTGCCCTACTCGTTATTGGTAGCTTTGTCGTGTCTGTTGCTCCGGCTGCTGCCGAAGCCTTCACGGTCAAAATGGGCGCTGATAACGGGCTGTTGGTTTTCCAACCTGCTAACCTGACCGTCAAACCAGGTGACACAGTCAATTGGGTTGTCAACAAAGTGCCTCCCCACAATGTCATCTTTGATGACAAAGCGATTCCTGGGAAAGATAAGGCACTCGCCAAGTCTCTGTCTCATCCTCAGCTCGAAATGTCTCCTGGCAAGGGCTATGAGTTGACCATCCCCAAAGACCTCGCGGCTGGTGAATACTCTTACTTCTGCGCGCCTCACCGGGGTGCTGGCATGGTCGGTAAGCTGACCGTTGCAGGCTAACTGACAAATTGAATGGAACTATCTGCTAAGACTGGAGATAGTTCCATTTCTGTTTTATGGCTGCCCGATCGAACATCACCCCGCTCTGTCAAAACATTCTGTTGCTTGGCACCTCAACTCCTACAAAAACACCTAACTGGAAGGAAAACCGTTTGAAGAGACTGTTGCTCACAGCCCTGCTGGCGATCGTGCTGCTCATTAGTCTGGCAGCGCCAGCACAGGCAGGTAATCCTGCAAACGGTGCAAAACTCTTCAATGCGAACTGTGCTGCCTGCCACATGGGTGGCAACAATGTCATCCTTGCGAAAAAGACGCTGAAGAAAGAAGCGTTGGAGCAGTACGGTATGGCTTCTTTAGACGCGATTAAAAATCAGGTAACTAAGGGTAAAAACGCGATGCCGTCCTTTCGTGGGCGGCTGAATACGACGCAAATTGAAGATGTTGCAACCTACGTTCTAGAGCAATCTCAAAAAGGCTGGTAGACGAAAGGTTGGTAGACGATCGGTGGCTTGCGCGACTTGTCTGCTGGAAATTTCAATGTAAACTGGGCGATCGTCTAGCCTGAAATGTTGCTAACGGAACGATCGTGCCTTTTTCTGAGCCTTCCTGAGCGCATCAGGGGCACTGTTTAACAATCTGTCCCTGGATCAGCTCTCATTGGGAACGAAGTGTAGTATTCTCGCTTCTAGCCAACTACAAAGAAGGAAAAATCGGTGGTTCCCCTTCGTGACAATAATCCAACGAGCATTACTCCGGTTGTAACCTATGTGTTGATCGCTGCGAATATTCTGGTTTTTCTTTACGAACTAAGTCTATCGCCACCCCAGCTTGAGCAGTTTTTTCGCATTTGGGCAGTCGTTCCTAGGGAGTTAACGGCTAGTTTCTCTGGTCAATTAGCCGTTCAACCATTGCCAGAATGGATTACCCTCTTCACCTCTCAGTTTCTGCACGGCGGCTTTTTACACGTTGCTGGCAACATGCTGTTTCTCTGGATCTTTGGCAATAATGTCGAAGACCGTTTGGGACACGTTAAATATTTAATCTTTTATCTTGCGTGTGGTGCTTTGGCAGCGCTAACGCAATGGTTTTTCTCCTCCGGCTCAGCCATTCCATCATTGGGGGCAAGTGGCGCGATCGCGGGCGTAATGGGTGCCTACATCTTGCGCTTTCCCAAAGCAGAAGTGCTAACCCTGATTCCTCTCGGCTTTTTCTTCTGGACGTTTCGTGTACCAGCCTTTGCCTTTCTGGGGTTTTGGTTTTTGCAGCAAGCCCTTTACGGGTTAGCCAGCCTGGAAGCGCCGATGAACATTGGAATGGAGAGCGGCGGCATTGCATACTGGGCTCACGCAGGGGGCTTTGTTTTTGGTGCGATCTTGGGTCCACTGCTGGGCTTATTTTCAGACAATTCCAAGACGCAGACGTTTTAGAAGAGCGTGTGGTCTGTGGGCTTTTTGAAAGAATCTTGGCGTTGCTGAATGCAAGTATGATTTCCCTCATCCCCAGCCCTTCTCCCCAAGGAGAAGGGAGCTAGAATCGAATCGAGTTCCATCGCCCGTTGGGAGAGGGTTAGGGTGAGGGCAGATTTGACAATTCATATTTTTGTTCAGCAACGCCAGAATCTTTAGCCTGTGGGCTTTTTGAAAGAGTTTTTAGCCTATGAGCTAAAATGGACATGTACTTGAGCGGCTACAACGATGCCTCGGTTGAACCCTTTTACACTCCAGATGGAGGTCACTCGCATGTTTGAGCAGGGGCAGTCATTTTTTGCCCCTCTCAAGGTGCAGGACTGGTTAAAGGAACGCAACGAAGATCCTGGTGCTTACGACATTCTGTTTAACCAAAAGCCAGCGCCTCCTGGTTCGGGTCAGGTGATGACAGTGGAGATTGAGCTGCGTCGTAAAGACGGTCAACCGACTGACGCATGGCTCCAGGAAGAAGTTAATCGCCACGCATGATGCTGAGTGAGTGACCAGTGCTGAGGAGCGATCGAATGCCCTGAATGTTAACGTTTGTAAACTCTCACTCAGCAATTTTTTCTTTTCCCTTTCGCTCCGTCCCCTTGAGTCGCTAAACTACAGAGAGATATCCGCAGAGACAGCCATAATTATGAGTGTAGTTAGCCAAGTCATTCTGCAAGCCGACGATGAACTGCGTTATCCCACCTTGGGCGAACTTCAGGGCTTGCAAGGCTTCTTTAAAACTGGCGAGCAGCGTACCCGTATCGCTGCCACGCTATCGGAAAGTGAGAAAAAAATTGTTCAAGAAGCAAGTAAGCAGCTTTGGAAAAAGCGCCCAGACTTTATCGCTCCCGGTGGCAATGCCTACGGCGATAAGCAGCGTGCCCTCTGTCTGCGTGACTACGGTTGGTACTTGCGTCTGGTAACATACGGCATTTTGTCAGGCGATAAAGAGCCGATCGAAAAAATCGGGTTGATTGGCGCACGCGAAATGTACAACGCTTTAGGTGTACCCGTTCCTGGTATGGCAGAAGCAATTCGTTGTCTAAAAGCGGCTTCTCTGGAGCTACTTTCGGCTGACGATGCGGCAGAAGCAACGCCTTATTTCGACTACATTATTCAAGCAATGTCTTGAAACAAGCCTAGTCATTAGTAAATTAAGTTCCCCGTTGTTGGTGGAGGTCTTTGGCGATCGCTCGTCAGGGCTATCATCAAGGTCGGGGAATTTTGATGTGAAAGGCTAAAGGCTAAAAGTGTGGTCAGGAGTTAGCAGTCAGCTATCGGCTATCGGCTATCAGCGATCAGCGATCAGCCTTTACTCATCGCTCCTACCCCCTCACCCCTCACCCCTCACCTTCCCATGCTCAGGCACTGGCGATCGCGCAGAAGGCAATTTTGCAAGGCTTTGATCAGTCGTTGCCTGTTGTCCAGCGCTGGTTTCTTTACATGCCGCTGGAACACAGCGAAAATCTAGAGCATCAGCGACAAGCGGTTGAATTATTCTACTCTCTGCGGAATAGTCCTGATGCGGCTGGTACTTATGACTATGCTGTAAAACACTTAGCGGTCATTGAGCGGTTTGGGCGTTTTCCGCACCGCAACTCTATACTCGGTCGTGCGTCTACGCCAGCAGAGGCAGAGTTTCTGAAGCAACGCGGTTCATCCTTCTAGTCCCCAGGAGTATTGTGCATGAGTTTGCAATCTGTGACACCAACGGCGACGCAACTTGACCAGGCAAAGCAGGCGATCGCTGCCTACATCGGTAGCATCGACAGCAATCCCGATCGGCGTGAGGGCGCATACCCTTACTACCTGTTTCATGAACCGGGAGAGCCGATTCTAGGTACAGTGCTGCTGTTTCATGGGTTCAGCGCCAAGCCGCATCAGATGTGGCGGTTGGCAGATTACCTGTTTCGTAACGGGTTTAATGTCTATCAAGCGTCGATCGCAGGACATTCGCTCATCCGCCCTGCGAAGAACTGGGCACAGGTTGACCTCAAACCCGAAATTGCCGATCCGCTGAAAGAAAAAGTGGCACAAGATCCAGTGCTACAGACCTACTTTGGTAACATTGCCAGCAATCCCAATCTTGCTGCCCAACCCAATCCGTTGCAGCAGGCAGCGCTGGTATCTCGGTTGGTCAGTATTGAGCCACGTCTGCTGGAGATTGTGCAGTCGATCGAAACTACCGATGATCCTGCTTTTGACGAATATTTCATCTCGTCTCATCTGGACTATCTGACGAACGCAAAAGCACGTCTGGCGGACATAGAACCCATTCCCGGTGCGGTCTACACAGTGGGCTTATCGGTTGGTGGGGCTGTGGCGTTGGCATTGGCAGCAGCAAACCCCGATCGCGTCCAGAAGGCAGTTGTCTATGCACCCCTGTTGAAAGTGTATGGCGAACAGCGGCGGCAGTATGTCAACCTTGCAGGACCGTTAGATATTAAAGAAATGGGTTGGGACCCTAATCTGATGTTTCCGGTAGGCTGCTTTACGGCAGCCGATCGCTTTGGCGGCAGTGTGGTGATGAGTCCCGCGTCGATTCATTCGCTGAAAAAAGTGCCCATTTTCATGGTGCTAACCGAAAACGAAGATGCGGCTGACATTAAGACAAATCAGGATTTTTACGAGAAGACAGGCGCAGAACAGGACGGTAACCAATACTATCTCTACCGTGCAATGGATTTGGTGCCGCATCCAATGGTCGATCCCACAGAAGTCAGCCAGAACATGAGCAACCGTTTCTGGCAAAGCCTGTATCAAGAAACATTTCGCTTTCTCACAACGGGCAATGTTGATATTCCCAATATGGGCAATCTGGATCAAGACCCAAACTTGCCGCAGGTGCCTCCAGTGAGCTAGGAGGTTAGTTGTTAGAACTGGTGTGGCAGTTCTTATTTAAACGAGGTCAGTGTTTGTGCCTGAAGACAGGAGGCAGACGGGAAGCCGCATTTCTCTTTCCTTCTGCCCTCTGCCTTCTGCCTCTTCGCAACGGTATAGCGCTGTCTGCGCGAACCACATATTTTTCAACTTTCCTTCCGCCTTCTGCCTCTTCGCAACGGTCCAGATCTGCTGTTTCATCCGATGCCACAACTTTCGCTTGCTGGCAATGTCAAATGACTAGCCCTGAGCCACAACTTAAAGTACTGCCTTTCGCTTTGCCGTGCCGTTGGTGCAACTTCTCCTGTAGGTTGATGAGAGTCTCACAGCCGATTCGTAATCAAGACAGCCGATCGCCTCTTCACTCAGTGCTTTGTGAGGATGAACGGTACATTTGAGACGATAATCACCCGTGAAAAAGATACAGCGGTAGCATGGAATCTGGTGCAAACGTTGCAGCGTTGTCTGACCTCGCATGAGAGTTTTCCCGATCGACCACAAGAGACTGACTAGAACCAGCAAACAACCTGTAGCAACAGCGTTTTTTATAAATGGCGCAACGTGAAGCAAAAGTGGAATGAGCATAATAATTACTTGAAAACGAAAACAACTTAGTGATAGGACTCACGCAAAGATCCCCGACTTCTACGATGGATTAGGCTTTTGTGACTGAGGTTTAATCAGAAGTCGGGGATCTAAACACCTTACGCGTAGGTCCTAAGTGAAAGAGAGCCATAGCTAGATAGCTGAAAACGATGGAATGCAGGATGTGTGGGCTTTTTGCAGTCAAAGGTTCTACCGCTGCTCCTGTCTTCACCTTGATAGTGATTGTGGTCAAGTTCAGATCAGCCGATCGCTCCAACCACCGCATAGATGGGTCGTAGTTCCACCGCTCCTGTCGCTAAACATCTGAGCAAGCGCGATCGCAGACCAATCGCCAGCCGCAAAGATGGCAAGACTGCGATCGGTAAGGGCAAATATCCAGGCGAAGCTACCAAAGTTCCAAAGTCCCCCTCGCAGTTTAGTCAAAAGCAGAGACGCTTCAGCAACCGCGCTGGCACTCATGACATCATCATGATGGCGGTCTGGATTGGTAGTCATAGGTATTGAAGATTGGTTGGCAGGCAAGTATTGGACTGTGAATTGTACCGTCTGTTTCAAGCGGCAGGGTGGTCTAAAGATCAGCAAAACGCCGAGCTTCAGACCTTGATTGGGAATACACAAAGACTAGGATTGCGTCACCAGCTTGACTGTAGCGTTCTGCAAGCCAGGACGCTGCACGGCTGCCAGAGTCTGATACACGGCATATTTTTGATTGATTGTGCTAAGCAATTTAGACATGTCGTGCTTTCTGGCCACGCCCCAGAGGTCAGCAATTAAATCAAGTGAACCATCCTCGTTACGAGACCAGCCCAAGTCATAGCCACCCTCGAGCACGGCAACAATGTCAGCTCGAACGGTTTGATAGCCGGAGCCACGCACCATTGCATTAGTTTGAACAATAAACCCCAGTTGATGGAGGGAGTCTTGCAAAATGGCAATGTCAGTCAGCTTACTGCGGAGACTATTGAAGTGAGACATGGTGATTTCCTTGAGATTGAACGTGAACGATCGATGGATGCAATGAACCAATCAATAAACACTAGTAGGCACTCCCAACCATCGTCTTTGTGTCGATTAGTCACGAATGAACCAGTTGGGCGACTTTTGTGCTTTCCCACAGCATGACAGCCGCATGTTTGAAATTGCGTATAAGTAAGAGTTTGTTTTTTGTAGACGTTGTAGAAGTTGTATAAGTAGCGTCAAAAGGGGAGATCTATTCATTCGGAAGACTGAAGGTGGTTCTACCAAATTAGGTAGAAGAAATGAGCATGACTAACCTATAGCAAGCGTTCCACACCTTAGCGGTAGTCGATATCGGTTAACGATTGAAAGCGAGAATTATTGCTGGACGCTGGATACCGCCTCCTCTTGTGAAAGTGAGCGCCTTTGTTTCATAGGTCTTTGCCAGCGTGTGTTTAACTAATTAGTCCATAGATCCCTCCAAAGACAGACAACCAAAGCGAAGCCTGCAAATACGATGAAGGGGAATCAATCATTAAGGAATGTAAACAATGCAAGCGAACAAAACGACTGGCTTACCCTCTACGGCTAAGGAATACAACGGCATCGATCGCAACGCTTTCATCTTCGGTTTCAATCCCCAGGCTGAATTATGGAACGGACGATTGGCGATGATCGGCTTTAGTGCTTACCTGCTTTGGGATTTAGCAGGCGTTAGCGTCCTACGTGATCTTCTGCACTTAGTGAAGTAAGCATCAAAATTTTTCAAGACTTACACACACTGGTCAAAACCTCGGAGGTTTAAGCCAATCTTGTTTGCCACAACTTTTGGTTAAAGCATTTGACGCTTGCGTCAGTCCTCTCTGTATCCATTTAAAATCTTTCAACCCAGTAAGTCCCTTTCCAATATCAGGAAGGGACTTATTATTTATAATTAGATGGGTGCAATTAAAAGCAAAGGACAGCAGCGCTTAGGCGCAGGTGATTGCAGCTTATGCGGGTGATCAGTTTCCATCCAGGGCGTATAAAGTCCGCGTCACGTGTGCAGAGAGTCTAAAACAAGCTACTGCCAAGCATCCAACCAATGGGGATGAGGCAAAATATGCCAACAAAATTGCTACTGATACACGGGGTTTACTCCATAACGAACTAGGTGAGGTAGATCTCAAAGCCTACCAATCGTTTATTGATGCGCTGCGATCGGGCGACCCTGAGAACTATGAGAAGATCATCCTGGATGGCAAGCGGAAATTGGTGCAGCCGCTGACTCCACTGGCAGTGAGTTTAACGGGGCTAAATCCTGCCCATTTACCAATTCCAGTGCCTCCAACGCTCGATAGTGCTCAACAGGCGGCTGAGCTTATTGAAATCGCGTGGCAGGGGTTGTTGCAGGATGTGCCCTTTAGTGAGTATCGCAACAACACCAACAAGCCACTTATTTTGGCAGCCGTTAACGATCTCAATCGGTTATCAGACTTTAGAGGTTCGAAAGAGAAGGGGCGCGTTACGCCTGAACTGTTGTTCCGTGGTACAGCGTTCTATACCGATAGCGCTGGTCGAGTTATTTACCACACGGTGCCTGGAGCCGATACCGGTCCTTATGTCTCCCAGTTCTTACTGCGCCCCGTGCCTGCTGGGACGCAGAGTTATGCCCAGCTTCATCGGGTGCCTGTAGCCAGCCCTGAAAACAGTTTTCAGGTGAACCATGATGAGTGGCTGCTGGTGCAAAATGGCGGCGAGTCTGGTCGCATCATCAAATTTGACCCTGTTCGTCGTTATTTCATCAATGGTCGGGATCAGGGTGAAATTGCCCACGCTCCACCCCCCGTTTATACCAATGCGGCACAGATCTTAATTGCGAAGCTAGAGAAGGATAACCCTCTAGCGGGTGGCGTTGGCGCACCGTACAATCCCAGTAATCCTTACAATAAGTCAAAAACTCAAATGGGCGGTTCCGGAACCTTTGGTTCAGGGTATGCTCAGGCGTTGATTAGTTTGGTTGAACCTCACGCAATTCGGGTTTCTTACTGGCAAAAGTATTATGTGCATCGGCGCGTACGATCGGAAGCGTATGGTGGTTTGGTACACAACAACAAAGTGAAGAAAACCAACTATCCCATTCACTCTGATGTGTTTAAGTCATAATCTATGTCTTCAAGCTTCTTTCCAAGCGACGATCGCTCCGGCAGTGAGCTGTTCAGTAAAGTGCCCCGATGGTTCAACTGTCAGAAGTGATTGCTTTAGATCTACCTCAAATTTCTCGCGATCGTCCCCAAAAAAAGATGGCAACGCAAACGCGGTGGAGTAGAGATAACCCAGGTAAGAATCAACCGTCCACGATTTTTCAAAGGTGACTTCAAAGGTTTCTTGACGGGGAAACGGTGAATTTGCAATGACTTCTTCATGAGGCACTGCTAACGGTTTCCACACGCCCTGACCTGCCTGCCCAGTGCGGCGTTCTTCTCCTAGCCAGCGCTTCACGACGGCGATCGCCGTTTGCTTCCAGGGCAGGTCGCTATGCCAGGGATCGTCACCTGTTTTTAAGATGGCAATGCCGCCATTATCTGTGAGTAGGGGGTAAAGCTTGTCCAGAAGCAGTTCCCGCTGCATCCAATGGAACGATCGCCCAAAAGTCACCAGTTTGAATTGACCCAATGCCTCTGAAACCGACTCGGCACGATCGCGAAGCCAGCGAATGTTAGTAACCCCAGTTTCCTGTGCCTCTGCTTCTGCTGCTTGGAGCATCTCTGCATCCGGGTCGATTGCCACGACTTCAGTAAATCGATTGCTGAATGGAATCGCTACCAGTCCTGCACCACAGCCAAGATCGAGTAAGCGTCCGGTGCCATCCAGCTTGAACTGAGCAGCGAGTAAATCAAACAATGCCTGGGGATAGCGCGATCGATAGCGGGCATAGTACCAGGCAGCACCTTGAAAGAGGGTTGGATCATAAGTAGACGTTGATGCAGACATCTTTATTTACCGTAGGTTGAACAACAGATAGCGGTTCTCACTTAAATGCAGTACAAGTTTTAGTTTGAGGCAGAGGGTAGAGGGCAGAAGGAAAACCGCAGTCTTCTTTACTTCTGCCCTCTACCCTCTGCCTGTTCGCGACTGTACTCCACTCGACTAGAAACCGCTGTAGTTACTTCGGTTGGGTTTTCCAGGTCACGATCAATGTATTGTCACCATCTTGACTTGGCAGCAAACTCAGGAAGAGAGTGCTGCTTTCCTTGCTGACTGTGTAAAGCTTGCCGCCACCAAAGTCCGGCAGATCAGTGACATCAAAACCCGCATTCACCAAATTGCTGCGGAAAAACTCACTCATCATCGTGTCGAAGGAGTAACTACGCACCAGGCTGATATTCACAACCTCTGGTTTCGGTATGGCAGCTCCCGATGCGTAGCCCTTTTCAGCCGATTTGGTATAGGCGACATCGGCTTGAGCAAAGTCGGCTGGCTTTGCATTCTCCGCTGCCAGACTGCTCAAGATGGCAGCCACTTCTGGCGGTACTTCCACCGCTTTTTTCAGGTCATCTAGCGATCGCGGCGCATCGGATAAGACGATCGCCTGTCCCTTATCCGTTTGGATGATACTTAAAAACTGTGCCTCTCCCTTGCGCGATACCTGAAACACCTGGCGACCTGCTTCCTGACTCTTGGGTGTCAACGCATATTTTTTGGCAGGTAATTCTTTGGCATAATAATCAGCGACCTGTTTCAATGAATCGGCTGTTTGCAAGCAAGAAGGCAACCCAAAACAACCCGGTTGAGCACCAGGGTAAAGCGGGAAATCTTCCCAGGAGCTTGATTCGGCGGCATCACCTTGTTCGGGAGGGTCGCCCAGTGATGGTAGGGCTTTAGGCGGGATTGGCGGTTGCGGTTGCACAATGAGCGGAGCCGATCGTGGGCGTACAACGCGCGCCAATGGTTTCACAACCTTATTTGGCAGTTTTACCGTCTTCAGCTTGGCTAACTGAGTAATCCGTACCTGCTTTTCTGGTTCAGTTTTCGGAGGCGGTGGCGGTTCATGTCCAGACGGTATCAGCATCAACCCGATGTGTAAGCCGATCGATAGCAGCAAGCCTAACCACAGCCATCTGGAAGCGCCTGCTTGTCTGTGATCTGGAAAGATGGGAGACACCGTATCGTTAGTTAAAACCGTCTCTTCAGCATTCTCAGGCGTAGGCTTAACAGGGCTATCAAGCACTGCAACATCACTGGCTGAAATTGGCTCTGCGTTATTCGGTTGCATCGCATTTAAACCTTTAGCAATTAATGACAAGCGATCGAATGAAGCATGAAGGAGAGGGAAATGCCCCTTTGGTGTGAGAATGATGCTATGAGCGAATGGCACTGACTTAAGGAAAGTGCTGCTTGAGTAGCCCCCTGAATCCCTCAACCCTGGGGGACTTTAAGGATCGGCTCCCCCAGAATTGGGGGTTGGGGGCGGATTGCATCGTTAATTCAGTGGCGTTATTTTTGGCTGATGGTGGTGGGTGTAAGCGCAGCATATTGATCTGCGGTTAATAATGCCTCGCTGACATTGATTGACTTAGGAATCACGCCGTTCTTAGCAAAGTAATCAGCCACCCGTTGTTGATCTTTAATGAGGGCTGGCGTGATAGCTCTGCGCCCAAAGGTGCGGCGATCGACAATGACTTGCATGACATCCAGATCAAGCTTCTGTGCTGGCGCAAGCAATTTTGCGGCATCTGTTTTGTTGTTCTCAGCCCACTGTTCAATCTTGTCCACTTCTTCCACAAGGATTCTCAGTAGACCAACATTTTCCTGTGCCCACGGCTTGTAAGCCACATAATAGCCACCGGGGGAATTAATCCCCACAGAATCCCGGAGTACTCGAATTTTGCCAAACTTTTGGGCGATCGCATAATGTGGATCACCTGTCACCCAAACCGGAATTCTACCCGCCAAAAAGGCAGCACGCGCTTCCACATTCGATAGACTCTTGATGTTTATATCGTTGATGGTTAGCCCCACCTCTTCCAACGCTCTCAGAATGAGGTAGTGAGACGCGGATGCTGCTTGAAAAATTACATCCTGCCCTTTGATATCGCGTACCGTTTTAATGGGTGAATCGGGAGGCACTGCAATGACGCTACCTTTACCCGTTTCTGGCGTTGTTTTTGACCCTACAACATAGACGATCGGTCCGCCTCCTGCTTGCGTAAAGATGGGCGGCGTTTCTCCCACTGAGCCGGTATCAATGCGACCAATTTTTAGCGCTTCCATCAGTTGTGGACCCTGAGCAAACTGTATCCACTCTACTTTCACACCGAGGGGTTCAAGCCTTTTCTCCAAAACACCCGATACTTTCACCAGATCGCCAGAGACTTGATAGCCAACCCGCAAGACTTTCGCCTTGTAGTCTCCCGTTCCTTGAGCAAAACTCTTTGATGCAAGGGCAGCCGAAAAGCCGATCGCCCCTGGCAACACTAAATGATTGAACTTACGACGTGAAAGCTTAAACGGTGAACGCATAGTTTACTGACCTCGACATACAAAAAGTGATTACAGAGAGAAGAAGAATTGACAGCAGAATTCGGGAGTAGGGACGTTGATGGAACGTCCTTACTTTCCAAAAAATCTACTTTTGGGCAAGAACATTTTGCGGCGTGAATTTAGCGTATTCTTCTGGAGTCAAAAAGCCTTTGCGGACATCGACTTTGACAGGAACCAGCTTCAGGTCGTACCACAGGTCAGCGACTTCCTGTTGCTTGCTAATAATGGCAGGTGTAATCGATCGTAAGCCATACTCATACTTGTCGTGCATGATATCTAGAACCTCGGGTTTCAGTTGCGTCACCGGAGCCAGTAAGTGGGATACTTCTGCTTTATGGTCTCTTGTCCAGGCTTCTGCCTTTTCTAGCTCCTGGAAAAACACCTTCAATGCCTCTGGGTTGTCTTTAGCAAACTGCCGATTAGAAGAGTAGAAGTTTGATGTGTCTCGTAACGTTTCACCATCCAATAACACACGCCCAAGCTTTGCCTGCTCAGTGCGGGTAATGAATGGGTCCCAGATAAACCAACCATCAACTTTCCCCTGACTAAAGGCAGAACTGGCATCTGCTGGCGGCAAGAAAACCGACTGCACATCACTCAGCTTTAAGCCTTCTTTCTCCAGCGCTTTCACTAACAAATAATGACCGATCGATGCTTTTTGAAACGCAATTTTCTTCCCTTTCAAATCTTTGATGCTTTTGGCTGACGAATCGTTTGCGATTAACAACGCCACAGGTTTACCATTGCGCGGCATTGTTGCCAAATAAACCAGATCCGTGCCCGATGCCTGGGCAAAGACAGGGGGAGATTCAGCGGTTTGGGCAATATCCAGCGCTCCCACTTTGATGGCTTCCAACTGTTGGGGACCAGCGGCAAACTCCAGCCACTGCACCGTATATCCCAACGGTTCCAGCGCTTTTTCAAGCGTGCCCTGCTTCTCCAGAACTGCCAGAGCGGTTAATTGCTTAGAACGAACCACGCGAAAGAGTTTCTTACCGTTACTACTGGTGCTGCTGATAGGGCTTGCACTAGGAGATGCGGCTGATGGTTGAGTGGAATTGGTTGATGAACCACCACAGCTAGCCAGAGTCGTTGAAAACACTAGAGAGCAACCGAGGAAGAATAATGCCGATCGCCGCGTCACATTGGGACGTTTCCAGGCAGCAACGTTTGCTTTCAGATTTAAAGCGTTCAGGTTTAACATAATTGATGACTCCTTGAATTCAAAGGCATGATGGAACTTACACACCGGGAGTGGAACCGCCATCGACTAACACTTCTGCTCCCGTGATGAAAGCCGCCAGATCGGACACCAGAAATAACGCCCGGTGAGCGATCTCCTCCGGTGGCACAATCCGCCCTAACGGAAAGCTGCGTAGGGCATCCGCTTTGTACGGCTTTACAGAAAGACCGAGCGATCGAGCGTTTTGCTCTGCCAATTGTTCGGCTCGATCGGTGGCGGTGAGACCCGGAGAAATGGCGTTAATCCGAATAATGGTGTCTGACTCAAAGACTAGCCGTTCCAGTGACCCAACATTTTGAATCCCTGCTTCAGATGCCAACGCACGAGTGCGATCGCAGCGATCGTCCAGTGTCGCCACAACACGTAACGAATGGGATTGGAGCACAGCGGCGATCGCCTGCCCCATATCTCCAGGACTCAAAATTCCAACTGTCTGAATCGTCATAAACTGTCTTGTCATAACAAAACAATGGGTTAAAACCAGGAATGAAGTCGTTTGACAAAAAACTATGGAAATTCCCACCTTTGAGTGAGGCTTTCTAATTAGCTGCTTGCAACCCCTTGCAAAGGCTGATGAGGAAATGCAAATCCCCGACTGTGAAAAAGTTGCAGACCTCAGAAGCATCAATGAAAACCACTTCCAGGAAGTGGGCATTCTAGCTAAACCTCATAAATTATGAGGATACAAAGAAGCTATTTCCTCGCTACTTGCGGGGGTATCAACACGCTCTATCCCCACAACCTATGAGGCTATAAAGAAGGGCAGAAAGGCTTTTAAATGCCTGTGAATTGCTAAGAACTCAGCAAAATTCACCCACTTTACAGATGCCAAATTAAGAAAAATTGTTGAAACTGATAGAAGGAAGTGTACGTATTAATAGGTGGAATTGCACGTTCCACTACGGCACATCCCCAAGAAACAGTTTCAACAATCGGCAAAAGGAGAACCTGAATGAAAATGAACTCTTTATTGTGGGGTAGCGTGTCTACCGCAGCCCTGTTGCTCGCGATCGCTCCTACCGTTCGCGCCACAACCATTGGACAGGCAACAAATGCAGTATCGATTGCCGCCAACATCCAGCAAACATCGCCTGTTGATCTTGTAGGCTTAGCTCGACAAGGATACCTTGCTCAACAAGGCGTTCCTTCCGGTGGCGATTTGATTTTTGCTGCTCAAGCAAACCAAATTACTCCAGAGGAAGTCGTACAGGCAGGTATCAAAGCGGGACGGGTAGCACCTGAAACCTTGCAGGATCAAGGCTATCTCAATGTAGTTGCCAATCAACTCTACGATCTGGTGACTTTCTCAGTGAGCGAGTAAGCCCAGTAAGCTTGACAATTGCCAAGCTAACTCATAGGTGAGCGTTGACCTTACATTGTTTCCACACCCCCTTAACCAATCCTGGCAAGGGGTTTTTTATGACGGTCAATTAAATGGAGTTAAGCAGGTGGCTGCGATCGCTGATCCGGTGCAGGGACAAATTAGGCGAACGGCAAGCACCACTTGCGTTGCAGAACTGAGAAACACCAGTAAAGGTAATCTACTACTTGTCGATTGATTTACTGTACTTAGACAGTATTCCATAGAGTTTTCTACAAAGCAAGTGTTCTGATCTAGTTTTTAACCATTTTCGATCGAAATGAGATGGAAACAGAAAGACAGAACTTATTAATGGGGTAGACATAGATAGGGTAGGCATAGAGCAAATGGCAGTTGGCTCAAAAAGCCCGCTATGCCGAGCAGTAACACCGAATCGGTCAGGCGATAGATGAGCCAGAGAATTGCCAGTTGGGTCATGATGCCGATCATAGACAGCCTTTACCCAACGAAATAGAGGCGGTAATGGGCGATCGCAACGCAGGTAGTTGCTGCCCTAGCTGGAAGCAGAGGGTTGCTCGTGAGTGCATAAAGCTTGTACGTCCATAAACAACACGGCGGAACAGGGCTGACATTATTCAGTGAGTTTCTCCGTTGAAGAAACTCACTTCTTTAGCATCTTAATGAATGCAATACGAATAGTTAGATGAACTAACTAATATTGAATTACAGCTATTCTCATGTGTAGCCTGCGGTTTCGTCAAGGTTAGAGATTAGCTGTGAACGGTTTCCATCAATCGAGGTTTTTCGTATCCATTAGACTTGCGTTTTTAAAGAGGCTATGCCAATATATTTTTCTATAGCTCTGTAAGTCGATAGAGTTACCGTAGATTTAATACATTTTCGACTCTCAGGCGAGTATCGATCGCGCTTTCTTTCTAAAGGTCACAATCTTGAAGCGCTGGGTTCTGTAGGGTACGACAGGAATCAGCATGAGTTGATTGTTATCATGCAGCACTGAATCTGCTCCTTTCGATGCTGCCGTCATTTGGACAAGATTGGTTGCTACAAATCAGTTTTTTGTAACGTTTTGCCGAGTTGTATCGTTGGCTCTCGATTTGAACGGTCTTGGTTTGAATGCTGAAAGGCTTGAGTAGTTTTGATTTTTTGACATGGTGCAGGGACTTGGTGCGTCGTCAAGAAATCGCTAATTGCTGAGAGATCCAGTTTTCATCTCTCATCATTTTTAGGACTTACCACTCGCCCCCTAAATTCTCCAATGCGGGGGAACTTTGCAAGATTGGCTCCCCCAGTATTGGAGGTCGGGGAGCAGATTTTGGCTCAATCTACGTAAGTCCTGATTTTGCAATTTGGCTTCTTCATAGAGTCCAAGTTATTTTCGCTAGCTTGTGCCTACGTGGAATTCTCATTGTCAATCTTACTGCCCCAAGTGGCTGATAAAGCTGACTTTGAGCAGTTTCTTTATGGTTTACCTGTCTTGTGAGGAGTCGTCATGAACTTTAATTTCAGATCGTCAGCATTTAGACAGTTTACATCTTTACCGTTAGGACTGAGTTTGTTCATCGCTGCTCTTTCGGCGTTTGCATCAGGGACTTCAGCGATCGCATCAGATGTCAGTGGTGAACCAAAACCTTCAGCTAATTCAATCGCCACACCAGTAGCATCTGTCTCCCCAGCGGATCTGCAACGGCAGCAACTGGAGGAGATTAAAATGCAGCAAGCTACTTCAGCGAACCAAATGCCTGCAAACAGCAGCGGTGCCATCAGCCAGGTGACATCAGTTTCGCAATTATCAGATGTAAAACCGACCGATTGGGCGTTTCAAGCATTGCAATCGCTGGTTGAACGTTACGGTGTCATTGCAGGCTACCCAGACAAAACCTATCGAGGCAATCGTGCGCTCACCCGCTATGAGTTTGCTGCTGGGTTAAATGCCGCACTCGATCGCGTGAATGAGTTAATTGCGTCTTCTACAGCCGATCTGGTGCGGAAAGAGGATCTAGCTGCGTTACAGAGATTGCAAGAACAATTTGCTTCAGAATTGGCAACCCTGCGGGGACGAGTGAATAGTTTAGAAGCTCGGGCTGCGACTCTGCAAAAGCAGCAGTTTAGCACCACCAAATTGCAAGGGGAGGTAATCTTTATTGCAGCAGATACTTTTGGCGATCGGGCGCTTCCAAACAACACTCCCCGTGTGAATACAAGCGACAACACAGAAACCTTCTTAGGTTACCGGGTGCGCCTTGCTCTACCCACCAGCTTCACAGGGAAAGATCAACTGTTTATTCGGCTAGGGGCTAACAATGTGCCTAACCTGACCGCCTCGACAGGAACAGCACAGACCCGATTGACTATTGATAAAGGGAGTTTTGCTGACGGCAGTCTGTTTCTGGATGCCCTCAACTACCGTTTTCCACTAGGGGATAAAGCGACCGTCTGGATTGGGCTTCGGCAGTTGCAACCTGTAGCCTATGCTTCTAACTCCAACCCGCTAGTGGGTGGAACCAATGGCGCGGCTTCTCGCTTTTCCACCCATCATCCAACCCTTTTTCGACCGGGCTTTGACGGTGCTGGGGTAGGTTTTGCCTACCAATTTAATCAGCAATTTCGCTTGAGTTTGGGCTACACCGTAGATGACACTCAAGCAAATGTGCCTGATGCGGGACGAGGCATTTTTGATGGCAATAATCTTGCCTTTGCTCAACTGACCTTTAAACCCACGCGTGACTTTGAGGGAGCGTTCAGCTACGGACGCAAATACTTCGGTTCCAATACTGGATTCAATCTGACTGGCGGCACAGGCAGTATCTTTGCTCGCAACCCCTTCGGGCAAAATGCAACCGTTTCCGATAACTTTGGGATTCAGTTTAATTGGGCAGCTACACCTAAAGTGCAAATTGGCGGTTGGTTTGGCTATACCGAGGCTCATCAGGTACGGGGCGGTAGCAGTGATGCCACAATCTTAAACGGTGCAGTTTTTCTGGCGTTCCCAGATTTGTTTGCTCAAGGTAATTTGGGCGGCTTTGTGATTGGAGTGCCGCCTAAAAACACTGGCAATGATTTTAGAGTGCGATCGGCTAGGCTCGTCGATCCTGATACCTCCTTGCACCTGGAAGCATTTTATACCTTCCGAATTGCGAACGGCATCACAATTACTCCCGATTTTTATGTCATTCTCAACCCAGAACACAATAATGCTAACGATACGATTTGGGTTGGCACCATTCGCACGACCTTCGTATTCTAATAAGTAGGGAAATTAACAGGCTGATAGAGAAACCGGGGTTCTTCACAAGCAATGCCGTTTGAGCTGAGATGGTGCGTAGAACCTCGGTTTCTCACAAAGGGGGATCCACTTTTACGCAGTTGCCACTATGCTGCTAGGGCTGTCTTCTTCTGGCAAAAATCCACCTGCTTGCATGATCCATAAGCGGTGGTAAGCGCCACTCTGTGTTAGGAGTTTGGCGTGGGTGCCATCCTCGATAATCCGACCGTGATCAAACACTAAAATACGATCGAGATGGGCGATCGTAGACAGCCGATGGGCAACCACAATCACGGTTTTCTCATGCATGGCTAAATCCAGGGTCTCCTGAATGGCTTTTTCGGTGATGGAATCGAGGCTGGAAGTGGCTTCATCCAGAATCAGGATGGGTGCGTTTTTGAGGATGACCCGCGCGATCGCAATGCGCTGTCGTTGCCCACCCGACAATTTCACCCCGCGTTCACCTACCAGCGAGTGATAGCCCTGCTGCATCGGCGCAATAAAATCATGTGCATGAGCTTTCTGTGCTGCCTCGATCAGCTCTGCCTCTGTTGCCTCTAAGCGCCCATAGCGAATGTTTTCCAACAAGGTGCGATGGAATAGAGAAGGATCTTGGGGAATCAGGCTGGTCTGGGCGTGAAGCGCATCCTGGGTCATTTCCTGAATGTCGATGCCATCAATGAGAATGTGTCCCGCTTGAGGCTCAAACAGCCGCAAAATCAGATTGACGAAGGTGGATTTTCCAGAGCCAGAGAAGCCGACCAGTCCAACCCGTTCGCCTGGTTGAATCGTGACAGAAAGGTTTTCAAAAACTGTTTTCTCGTCTGAGTAGGCAAACTTGACGTGCTGAAATTCAATCTGTCCCTGAGTGATGGTAGGGGCGATCGCCGTGCCGCGATCGATAATTTCGTGGGGTTGAATGATGGTGCCAACCCCATTGCTAACATTGCCAATATGCTCAAAGAATTCCAAAAATCGCTTGCTTAAATTACGCGCCTCACTAATGATCAGTAGCGACAGACTGGTTGCCACCACAAAATCAGCCACAGCAATCTTGCCCTGGCTCCAGAGCAAAAGCGCGTAATACAGCGTACCAATTTTCAAAATGGCGGCTGAGATAAATTGAAACCAGCGGATACGCTCGGAATACCAGTTGGACTTTCTCACCTCTTTGAGTTCGCGCCTTAGTTGCTCATTCAAATAACCTCGTTCAAACCCTAAACGGGCAAAGAGCTTGCTACTGGTAAGGTTCGTTACCGCATCGACGATCATGCCAGTAGTGTCACTTCTAGCGGCTGCGGCTTTGCGTGCGTAAAGACGAGAGCGAGTTGCCAGCCAGAAGGAAATACTAATGAAGAGAACTGCCCATGCGCCTACAAACGCAGCCAACGGCGGATAGGCTTGATACAGCAGCGTTGTGGACACGATATAAACGATGATCACTGGCATAAATTCGCTAATCAGCATTTGCATCGTCTGCGTGACACCCAGAGACGTTTCGCTGATGCGATGCGCCAATGCCCCGGCAAAACTGCTGCTCAGGTAGCGGTGCGAATGCTGCTGCAAGTAGGCATAGAGCGATCGCACAATATGCTGCCGATGAATGGGGTGGCGGAGGGTCTGTAACAGTCCAGACGATCGCCCGAATACCACTTCACCCACACTCAAGGCAGCGAACAGCAGTAGGGGTTGGCTGACCGCATTAAAAATCAGTTTGCTATCACCCGTCGATCGCGTCACGCTCCGAATAATCTCACCAATGGCATAAGGGAGCATAATGCCGCAGGTCGCGTGTAGTGCCTCCAGCATGACGATCGCCACATACCACCCACGAAAGTAATTAACAAAATAAAAAATAAATTTAAAAGGGGTTGCAGGTAAAGCAGGCGCTTCGGCAGAGCGTTGAAACGGTTGAGAGGCGCGAGTTTTGATTATAAGATGGCGATCGCATCGTGTCACTGCACCGTCCCCTCAATAACATAGTTAAACTGCTCAAGAATAGATGGAATCTCGTTCAATTCATCAATGATTGCATCAGCATCTGTTGTCTCCAACCAGTAGGAATCTCGTTTCCAAATCGTCTTCATTCCAACACGTTTTGCTCCTAAAATATCGGCTTCAGGATTATCCCCAATGAAAACGCTGTCCTGTACAGCCACATCCAATCGCTGTGCGGCTCGTCGGAAAATTTCAGGCTCTGGCTTTCTGACTTGTTCAATCTCAGAAATCAAGATGGCATCAACATAATCTCGAATGCCTAAGCCATCGATTGATCGATTCTGAATTTGCCCTCGTCCATTTGTCACAATACCCAATAAATAACCCTGTTGCTTTAATTGACTGAGCGTCTCTGTGAGAAACTGAAACGGCATACAGTAAAACTGGAACTGGGTTTCGTAGTCTTCAAGCAACGCCTGCCAAGCGATGTTCTCGATCGCAAATTCTGTAACGAGATCCTGGTAAACCCGATCTTTCCAGACATGCCCGTGACAATCTAGCTCAATGAAGCGAGCAACGTAATCAGATTGAGGAATGTGATTTAAGTGATGTAATAATCTGCCGTATTGCGCCGTAATAAATTGTTTAATCGAGGCATTGCGATCGAGCAGTGTGTCATCTAAATCAAAAAGAACTGCTTTCATTGTTGAATATAATAACGACCAATCACCACGTCACAGCCCACACACTATGAAAATAGATAGATGTCGGGATTATGCTTTTCCATAAATCTTTCAGGTTTATGTAACGGTTGAAAGCCAAATTCATGATAGAGTTGCTGTGCATCTGCAGTGCTTAACATCCAACGCCTTAAGCCCTGAAGCTCTGGATGCTTCAAAATGCATTCAACTAACCACTTCCCCAACTCTTTACCTCGGTAGTTCTCAACAATAAAAATATCAGCCAGGTAAGCGAAAGTAGCACGATCGGTTACCACACGACCGAATCCGATCTGCTGATGCTTCTTAAAGAGTCCAAAGCATAAAGAATGATTGAGAGATTTAACTACAACATCTCTAGGTATATTCTTTGCCCAGTACGAGTACTTGCTTAAGAAGTTGTAGATCAGCTCAATATCTAAAGCTTCTCGGTCATCGACAATTGTAAATTCTCCCCTTTCCCACTTCATATTAATCCGCCAATAAAGTTCATTCTGACTATATGGTGTAACTCATGCAGCTAAAGGATTGATGCGTTACGATTACGCCTAGCGCACCCTACTGGTGCTATGTACAAGAAATCATCATATTTCATCTCGTATTTTCGCAAAAATGAAGGTATCCCGTGGAATAGGCGATAGATTAGGGCGAATCATTGAATAACGCAGTTTTCCTTCACGCAACAAACCTGCTTTCTCCAACACTCGCGCTGATGCAAAATTCTTAGTGTCGCAAGTTGCCCAAACTCGATAGATCTTAGAAAGACTCATAATCCATGCAACAACAGCATTAGCCGCTTCTGTTGCATACCCTTTCCCCCAAAACTTTCGATTTAGAACATAACCAAAATCCGCCATATATCCTTCTAGGCGACACCCAATTGCTCCAATCACTTGGTCTTCAGGTTTGGTTGTGATAACCCAACAAAACTCCTCACCAGATTTCCACCGCTGAGTACAACTTTCAAGAAACTTAACTGTATCTTGAATATCAGTATGCGTCTGCCAATCCATGTAACGAGTCACTTCTGGATCACAAGCATATTCAAAGATTGCTGCTGCATCTGAAAGCAATGGGCGACGCAGAATCAGCCGATCTGTGATTAATGAGCTAGGAGCTAGAATCACTTGACAACTCTCAATGCAGGGATTATTTACTTTAGCGCACAGCATCTCCCTTACGATAGTCGGCAGTGATGTCATCGAGCTTTTGTTTCAAACTATCATCCAGTTTGACTTCGATCGCTTTCAAACTATCCACCAATTGCTCTGGACGACTCGCACCAATGATGGGAGCCGTAATAATGGGATTTGCGAGTACCCAGGCAAGGGATAGCGTCGTGAGTGATAGTCCAACCGCATCAGCAACCGTGCGGAGTTCTTCCACCGTATTGAATTCGCGATCGTGCCAGTAGCGTTCCTGATAGCGTTCCGCCGCAGCACCCAGCGTAAAGCGAGTTCCGGCAGTGGGTTCACCCGCGCGATCGTGCTTGCCCGTCAACAAGCCACCCGCTAAGGGATTGTAGGGAATTACGCCCAAGCCTTCTTCTTGCGCCAGCGGCAACAGTTCTCGCTCAATTTCACGAAACAAGAGATTATAGCGGGGTTGAATCGAGACAAAACGTGTTAGATTGCGAACATCGGCACGTCCTAAAGCACGACTGAGACGATACGCTAGAAAGTTGGACACGCCAATATAACGGACTTTTCCCGCACACACGATCGCATCTAGTGCCTCTAACGTTTCATCCAGAGGTGTCGAGGCATCATCAGAATGTAACTGGTAGAGATCGATATAATCGGTATCCAATCGTCGCAGAGAGGCATCGATCGCATCCAGGATATGTTTGCGCGAAGCACCCTGATCCCAGGGGGAAGATCCCACACGACCGACACATTTAGTCGCCAAAATAAACTGATCGCGTTTGCCCTTCAGCCATCGTCCAATAATTTCTTCAGTACGTCCTGCTGTTGCCAATCCACCACCGAGTGGATACACATCAGCCGTATCGAGAAAGTTAATGCCAGCATTGGCAGCAGTATCGAGAATCGCTCTGGAGGTTTCTTCATCACTCTGCAACCCAAAGGTCATGGTGCCCAGAACGAGACGCGAAACCGTTAAGCCAGTTTGACCAAGTTTAGTTGTGGGTAAGGTCATAGAAGTAGGTTTGAAAGTTGCCGAGACCTCCGAGGTCTGCGCTGTCTAGGTTTGCGCGGTTACCAGACTCTTGTCATCTGCCTTAGCTTCAACCTTAGCGACTTTAGACTCGATCGCCGTTCCCTTGAAGAAATCAGGATTGGCTTCTGTGTAGAGCTTATAGGGATTTTCAAAGACATAGGCTTTGAAATCGGCTTCAGAAATGACACCTTCTTCCACCAGTTCCCAGCTTTCAGCTAGGGGCAGGGTGATATCGGGTACATCCCAATGACCCACATCTGAGGAGTAGATTGCGTTGATCTTCACCCCTAATGGATTGGCTTTGTGGTTGAAGGCAGTGGCGATCGTGCGATCGTCAGACTCAGAACCAAAGAAGAAGGAATTCACCCAGCGATCGCGGATATCTTCAATGGTTTCAATACCAGCCGCTGCGAAATCTTCCAGTTCGTCTGCATTGGGCTGACGGCTATAGCGGGTAAACGACGAACCCAACACCGCTTCAGTCAATGCCTCTTTGCTCAGGGGATAGCCTTTGGTGATTTCGCCACCGTACTGCTCAAAGATTTCAAACAATTCTTCAGAGTTGGTCAGTGCTGGGTTGTAGTTTTGCAGTGCTTTCAAATTGCGCTTGCCGAAGCGATCGACCAGATGAATGTAAACATGAGCACCCCAATCGGCACCCCCTTCCAACATGGCAATCCGCAACTGTGGGAACCGTCGTGTCACACCACCAAAAAACAACGCCTTAGCAAACGCCTGTGATCCATCGGCAAAGTGACCGATGTGGTTGTTCATATAGTTGGTGATGGAAGAACGCCCCGTCCATCCCTGGCTACCGTAATGGGTCGTGATAGGTACACCCAATTCCACCGCTTTTGCCCAGAAGGGATCGTAGTCATATTCGCTATCAATGCCGAAAAAGTCGGTGTAGGAGGCGTACTTAGCGATTTCAGGGAATTGGGCGGCGGGATATTGAGCCGCGATCGCCTTGATGGGTCGCTTCACCCCACCGGGAATATTTGCTACCTTCAAGCCCAGCGTTTTCACCGCAAACTCCAGATCCTCAATCGCTTCTTGAGGCGTGGTCATCGTAATACCAGCAACGGGAGTGAGGCGATCGCTATATTTCCGATAAATGTCTGCATGATAGTGATTGATCGCTCGTTGCAATGCCTGACGATTTTCGGGCTTAGCTCCGCCTGCCGCTAGCGCATTGTTGGGAAACAGCACAGAATAGTCCGATCCCTGTTCTGCCTGCCGTTCGTACAGCAATTCCGGTAAGGTATAGGTTGCCAGATCCAGCGTGTTGCGGGTCACACGTGCCCACCAGGGCGATCGCAGGGTGCGATAACGCTGCCGCTCTTCGGGCGTTTGTTGATACCAGTCTTTGCCGTCACTCCGGGAGTTGAGGCGCGAATTTTCCGCTTTGCGTAATTCGTCTACCAGATGTGACCCGCCATACGTCGCAATGTAGTCTTCAAACGCAGGCGTGAAATCATTGGTGTGGACATCGGTATCAATCACTGGATAATCCAGTCTGGCGCGAATCGCAGCAGAGCGAGAAGACTTTAAGCGACTATATTCAACCATGATGGTTTCCTCAAAACGTACAGGTTTACTTAACATCGAACCATTTGATCTGACACACTGAGGGATGGCAAGCAGACGAAATCATTACACCGTCGTTTCCATTCATCCTGCAATGCGACAACACCAAAACTTATAGGACTTACGCAGAAGAGATCCCCAAACCCCTTAAAAAAGGGCTTTCGAGGTTCCCTCCTTTTTAAGGAGGGTTAGGGAGGATCTCAATTTGCGGTTGCAAGTGCGTAAGTCCTGACTTAGCTACGCCACGACCAGGCGTGACTCTTTCCGTTTGGCAGCAAGGCGGTTTTCAGGACGGCGCAACCCCAAATTTTCTCGCAAAGTCCTGCCCTCATAGGCAGTGCGGAACAGTCCACGCTTCTGCAAAAGGGGAACAACCAGATTCACAAACTCTTCTAAGCCCGTTGGCAGAATGGGCGGCATGATATTAAAGCCATCTGCTGCACCGTTAATAAACCATTCTTCTAACTGGTCAGCAATGCGTTCGGGTGTGCCTAAAATCGTGCGATGACCGCGTGCCGTTGACAGCGAGAGATAGAGCTGACGCAGCGTGAGCTGACCGCGCGTTGCCAGATCATTCACCAACTTGAGCCGACTCTTGTTGTTGTTAGTATCACTGGGTAAGGTGGGAGCGGGATCATCCAGCGCATAGTTGGTCAGGTCAGTATCTTTGTAATAGCGTTTCAAAATGTCCCACGCGACATCGGGATGGATTAAGGATTGCAGGAACTCATACTTCTCTTGCGCCTCCGCTTCGGTGCGACCGATGATGGGAAAGGCACCAGGCATGATTTTGAGGTCATCGGGCGATCGCCCATACTGTGCCAGCCGACCTTTGACATCGGCATAAAATGCCTGAGCATCTTGCAGCGTTTGATTCGCCGTGAAAATCACCTCAGCCGTGCGAGCCGCTAGATCTCGTCCCGCTTCTGAGGCTCCTGCCTGTACAATCACCGGATAGCCCTGGATGGGACGAGCCACATTCAACGGTCCTTTCACCGAAAAATGGGTGCCTTTGTGGTTCAGAATATGCAGTTTCTCTGAATCAAAATAGATGCCCGCTTCCCGATCGCGAATAAATGCATCATCTTCCCAGCTATCCCACAGCCCTTTCACCACTTCCACAAACTCTTCTGCCCGTTCATAGCGCTGGCTGTGGTCTGGGTGATGCTCCAGTCCAAAATTACCAGCAGCATTCTCATTGCCTGTAGTGACGACATTCCATCCCGATCGACCGTTGCTTAAGTAGTCCAGAGAGGCAAACTTGCGGGCAAGCGTGTAGGGTTCTTCGTAGGTGGTGGAGGCAGTCGAAATGAAACCAATCTGTTCGGTGACGGCAGACAGGGCGGAGAACAGCGTCACTGGCTCAAAATGGACAATCTTGCCATTGCGAAACTGGGACTCCGGCGTGCCACCCCAAATGCCTGGGCTGTCTGCTAGAAAGACCGCATCAAATAACCCCCGTTCAGCCGTCTGGGTAATCGCTTTATAATGCTGGAAGTTCAGACCCGCATCAGTTTGAGCATCCGGATGCCGCCAAGCGGAAACATGATGTCCCGTCGCTTGAATAAAGGCACCTAAACGAAATTTGCGTGATGTGCTCATAGGTTTTCCATCAATACAGAAACCAGACATACATAGAATCACAATTGCATGATACACGAATTGTTTGTGTATCTAACATTAAGTATCAAAAATCAATTGACTAGCAAATAGTCAGTCCAAGATACCGTATTATGATACGGTAAATCTATCGACTTAGAGTAGAATTGCGTGCAAATAATTTTTGGTCGCTTGATTCGTCGGCGCTACAGGCGCTGCTCCAGTTGGAGAATACTGCGATAGATCGCAGACCATTTGGGCAAGTGGAAGCGCAGCCAGCACTTGCGTAAGCCCAACTATTAGTCCTCAACATTCAAACGAGAAAGCGATGACTCAAGAACAATGGGTTGCAGTTGACCAATACATTACCGATCTGTTTGTTCCCTCTGATCCCGCGCTGGAGGAAACGCTTCAGTCAACCATTGACGCTGGTTTACCCAGGATTAATGTTGCACCTAATCAAGGGAAGTTGCTGCACATTCTAGCGCGCTCTCACGGTGCCCGTAGAATTCTGGAATTGGGAACATTGGCAGGCTACAGTACCATCTGGTTGGCGAGAGCGCTGCCTTCTGATGGCACACTTATCACTCTGGAAGCCAACCCAAAACATGCGAAGGTTGCACAGGCGAACATTGATCGCGCTGGCTTGACTAAGCAGGTTGAGATCCGCGTGGGAGCAGCTCTGGAAACTTTGCCTCAACTTGCTGCTGAAGGACAGGAACCGTTCGATTTAGTCTTTATAGACGCGGATAAGGTGAACACCGCTGAGTATTTTTCCTGGGCACTCAAATTAACCCGTCGCGGTAGCGTGATCATCACCGACAATGTGGTGCGGCAAGGAGGCGTGATTGATGCCAACAGCACCGATGAGAATATCCAGGGAATTCGCCGCTTTAATGCCGCCTTAGCTCTGGAACCGCGTGTGAAGGCAACGATCGTCCAGACGGTTGGCAGTAAGGGCTACGATGGTTTGGCGATCGCGCTAGTTGTTGGTGATTAATTGAGTTAGCGCTGTTCAGCGTTGACTAAATGTAATACATGGGCGCTTTATGCTGGAGCGCTTCCAGTTGTTGACACAAATCTTGCAAGGTACAGTTTTGCAAAAAGGTTTGTGAAATTACATTCGCTTGCTGCCAGGTTTTGTGCAGCACCTGGCGTTCTGATGTGGTTAGCAACGTGTGTTCGCGGGGTTTGCGCGTGTCATCCATCAGAGCAATCACTTCTAGGTTATGTTGCCTTCGGGCTGCACCTGGATGACGATCGTCTCAGCGGGATCTGTCTTCGCAGCACGTGTCTCAGCAGCACGGTTTGACGCAGTTTTAGCTGGCACGGTACGGCGCGTCAACCGACATTCAAAACTGTCTCCCGGTTTAGTAGCACGGTAGCGTCCACCACAGTTAACGGTTGGTTTGGAGCCATGTTGCGTTTGCAACACTTGCTGGAACTGAGCCTCTAGCGTTGCTAAATTGAGCAAGCGCCAGGAGTTCGGCACGTCCCAGACAACAGTCCCGCGATCGTCTTGCTGTTGCACGGTCACAAAAAAGCCACCGTCTGGCTCAAGTTCGCCCGTGCATTCAAACGATCGTCCCTGTGCTTGCTTGATATCACTAGGGCAGTGGATGGCTTTGACCGCTAGCCCCGCTTGCTTGCCCAAGTCTGTTTTGATCGCGGTTTCCACCTTGTCAGCATCCAGCGTTTGGGCGCAGGCAGCAAGGGCGATTGTGCTCCCACAGACCAACATGTAGACGATTCTGTTGATTCCCACCAGACTACGGACTCGTCACTGCAAGGGATACCTTCTCTCCACCCACGCTTTGCATCTGCCCCAACAATTTTGCCAACTGCTCGTAAGAAACCTTTTGATCCGCTCTTAACAACACAGCACCGTTCGGATTTTGGGTCAGATACGTCTGCATCTGTTGCGCCAGCTCGCTGTCTGTAACCGATCGCCCCTTGAGCAAAATTTCTCCCTTCACGTTTAGCCCCACCACCATTGGGTCAGGGAATTTCAACGCTTTCGCGCCTGCATCGGTGCTGGGGAGAGCAACATCTAAAGCTTGTTGGTTATTGAAGGTCATGGAGATGATGATGAAAAACGTGAGAATGGTCAAAATCACGTCCATCATGGGCACCAAGTTGATGTCAATCATACCGGGCTGCGGACGGGGCTTCAGTGCCATAGGGGGAAGGATGAAGGGAAAGGATAAGGGTGCAGAAACCGGGTTTCTCAACCAAAGATTAAGGGTTTCACGCATTAATCTTTGCAAGAAACCGGGTTTCTTGGCTGAGATCTAAGTTAGCGATCGGAGGATTGTAGGCTGGTGCTGCTATCCCAGTTGGGTGTGGACTGTCCGTTCGATCGATGCTGGGAGTCGTACCAAAGCTGGCGATAGACCAGTTCTAGATCGCCGCCAACGGTGGAAAAGTAATCTCGCTGCTGCGTTTGAAACGATAGAAAGATTCGCAGGATCACCAGAGCTAGAATGGCAACCAACATACCACCAGCGGTTGCTGTCAACGCTTCCCCGATCCCTTCGGTGGCTTTTGCCGTATCGATCGCCACGCCACCACCAATTTTGAGATTATTAAACGTGGTGATCAATCCTGTGACGGTGCCCAACAAACCCAGGAGTGGAGCCAAGCCAACCACACTTTCCAACAACTTATCGCCCCGATGCATCCGAATAAATTCCTTCTCAGCAGCGTTCTCCAATGCCAGGTGAAAGGTACGGGGGTCGGGTGAGACAGTCGCAGGGGGGCAAACAAGTAGCGCCCAATCGCAAACCGATGGGCACGATGAGCAATCTCGGCTGCTTGATCAAGGTTATAATGTGCCGCTTCTAAAACATCATGCACAATGCGGTCTTCACTTCGCAGCAGTGGAAACCAGAAGATGCTGCGCTCCATGGCACAGGCGATCGTTGGTTTGCCACCACCATCCAATCACACTCATTCGCCGATCGCCGCCGCACAAAGGGCATCGATCGCACCCCATCGTTTCAACCGCATCTGCCACCGTGCGATCGTTGGTTTGCAAGCACCATGCGATCGCACACACTCATCGATCGCACCCTATCGTTTCAGCCACATCTGCTAAAGCGCGATCGTTGGTTTGCCAGCACCACGCGATCGTTTGGCAGATCGGAAGCTTTTAGTATGAGCGGTTTGAGCGATCGCACCCAAAGGACATGCTAGCGTTTTATCTACCAGCGCTTAACACTTGCTCAGCAGTCAGTTTCAGATCTGGGAAGGCTAGCGAGACGATCGGCTGATTGCCCCAAAGCGGCTGAATTTCATACTCCCCATTCACTAGTGTGCAGACAGAGAGAGTGGGTTGTTTGGGCTTCCCAATGTGTCGAGTGCCCCCTAAGCCTGCGTAATCTGCAATCCAATATTCGGAAATGCCTAAAACTGCATAATCTTCGACCTTACGCGCATAATCATTTTGCCAGTTGCTACTCACAACTTCTGCTACAAATTTAATTGAACTGCCGAGTGTGAGGATTGATTGGTCAGACCAAAGCGGTTCTTTGACCAGTGCAGAGCGATCGACAACTAGAACATCAGGACGAAAGGCGGTCATGCTACTGTTAGCAGGGCGCAAGAGTCCTCGCTGAAGGACAAACCAGGGTAAGCCTGTTCCGTCGATTTGGACACAGAGCTTTGCAGTCATGAAGGCTGACACCTCTTCATGTAAGCCTGTTGGTTCCAAGTCGAACACCTCTCCATCGATCAATTCGTAGCGGTTATCGCTACCATAGCGGTCGAGAAACTCGTCAACGCTAACTGGCTGCTGTTGTGTTGCTTGGTTGATTGTGGTGGTCATCGGTCAGCTTAGCCCAATCAATGTGTTCAGCCTAGCAAATCGAAGGAGTAATGGATATGTGGCGGATAAGGCGCATATGCTTTTTCAGCCTGTTCTTGAACAGTGGCAGGAAGTTGGTTAAGCCGTTTACGGAATGTTTTCGTAACACTCGATTTCATGGCTTCACTGGAAAAACTTCATTTAATGGCATCGTTTCACCAGTGGCAATTTCTTGCCGCACCATAGCTGCTATCTGATCCCACTGATCGTCTGTCGTTGACTTGAACTGTTCTACCCATTGCTGTTCATCTTTCAGTTCAGCCAGCAGGCGGGACGCGATCGCATCTTGCTGGTCAGCAGGAAGCTTTTGAAGTGCTGCAATGACTTGTTGGAGAAGTTCGGTCATGGCGTTAGGCGATCGAGAAGGTTGCAATAGATAAACCCATCCTAACTGGTTGAATATTGGCACAGTGCGATCGTTGTTTTGCCAGCACCATTCGATCGTTTGGCAGATCTGAATCCTCTAGCACCAGAGGGATTAGTGATCCATGTTATGGAAACATATTGTCAAGGCGAATGTGGCATGATTGGCAGTAGAGGCATTGAGCAAAGAATATGGCTACGTATCAAGATGTCCGTCGTCAAGTTGAGACTCTGACTCCAGATGAGCAGCTTCGACTGTTAGAAGCGTTAGCGGTCATGGTGCGTTGTCGTGTGCTGGTAAAGCCCAAACGCAGCATTATGGAACTGGAGGGGTTAGGTAAGGAAACCTGGCAAGGACTTGACGCTCAAGAGTACGTTAATCAAGAAAGATTATGAGTGTTGTTATTTCAGATGAAATCCTGCAAGCATCTCACCTAACTCCAAGCGAATTTCGCCAGGAGATTGCGCTACACCTGTTTGAAACGGGTCGTTTGACAGTGGGCTATGCCAGCAAATTAGCAGAGATGCCTCCCAATGCCTTTCGTCAGCTTTTGAGACAGAGGCACATTCCGCTTTATGACTATGATGTGGAAGATTTGGAGCTAGACCTCAAGAACTTGCAGGAGTTGGGGCGATTGTGATTGTTGTTAGTGATACGTCAGCAATCACCAATTTGGCAGCCATTCAGCACTTACAACTGTTGCCCCAGCTTTACAATCAAGTCATTGTGCCTGAGGCAGTCTATCGTGAGCTGGTAGATATTGAACCACCTGTCCCTGGAACGATCGAAGTGCAAACGACTCCCTGGCTAGAAGTCAAGCAAGTGTTTAACCGGGTTATCGTTAACCGTCTTCAGAGTGAGGTGAGGCTAGATCCAGGTGAATCTGAAGCAATCGCACTTTCTCTGGAACTAAAGGCAGCGTTGCTGTTAATTGATGAGCGTCGTGGCAGAGCAGAAGCCGATCGCTTAGGCATCAAAATTACTGGTTTGCTTGGCATTTTGATTGAGGCAAAGCGAAAGCATTTGATCGTCGCAGTCAAGCCGTTAATGGATAGCTTGATTGCAACATCAGAGTTCAGAATATCGCCAGCTCTATACAACCGTGTTTTGACTCTAGTGGACGAATTATGACGATCGCCCCTCACCCACCGATCGCACCTTATCGTTTCAGCCGCATCTGCTAAAGTGCGATCGTTGGTTTGCCAGCACCATGCGATCGTTTGGCAGATCTGAAGCCTTTAGTATCAGAGGTTTGAGCGATCGTAGCTAACGAACAGGCGATTACAGTCAGCGCACAAAAGTAGAAATGGGCAGTGCCCGCCCTACCACTACTAGTGATCGCTCTTGATGATCGCAAGCTGTGAATACTTCTTCTTGAAAGCCTCCGCCACTTCTTCAGAAGTAGGAGGTTCACCATTATTGTCAACGAACAACATATCCAGTGCAGCAATGTATGCTTCACCAAATGCTGTAGTGAGTGCTGCTGCCGTAGCTGCTGCAATAGTTCCGCCAACTATAGAACCAGCACCGGGAATCATCTTGAGAAGACTAGCCACAATAACTCGTCCTGCAAGTGTTCCACCTGCTCCAGCAATAATGCTGCCCACTATTGTGCTGAGAAAACTTTTATCAATTGGTAAGCCAAAGGTTGCTGAGATACCAGCAAGCATTCCAACCTGAATCGGTACTATAGCAACAGCATCAGAGAATGGAATTGGCACTGCCGCCATTCCTGCTGCGCTAGCTGCCGCTCCTGCTACTATTGCGTGAGATTGTGTTTTTTTTAGCTCAATGTCTACTTTCTGTGCTGCGGTGAAGGCTCTCTTCAGCCCTTCTGGAACAACTTGCATTGTTAAATCTACGAGATCACGCAAACCCATCGAAGGAAGAACAATACCTTCATCTAATTCTTCCTCAATTGCTCGGACTCGAACAGCATTGCTTACTAGTGGAAGTATTTGTAAAACTGCAACGCGAAACCCTTTATCAGATCTTGCTTTCGTGATGACAGCAATAACAGGTATATTACGGTCTACCAGCATTTTTACAAGTTCTTCTTCTGCTCGTTCAACGCGTCGAGAATCCTCAGCTATACAAATCCAAGCAACGTGAATATGTTGATTTGAGTCGCTGCTTCGCGCATGTTCACTAACAAGGGACTTTAGAGCATCTAATGTTTTAGAGAAATCTGCCATTTCAAGTCCACGAGTATCAAAAATAGAGAGCGGTATGCCTTCTTTCTTGATTTCTCTCGTGTTTTGAGTGACAGGACGACCTTGACCAGTAGTTGCAAAATTTCCTTGGAAGACCGCGTTGATAAGTGTACTCTTACCGACACCAGTACGCCCAGCGATTAAAACATTCACATGACCACGTTCTTTCAAAGCTTCATGAAGAGCATTCTTTACTGAAGCCTCAAAATTGAAATCTTCTGCAACTGCCATCGCTCTACCTCTATTAAACACTCTGACTTTGTGGATAAAGTGTTCCACCCGTTTGCAGTATTCCCAGAATTCATCTGTCTAACTACTCTGGCTAGAGCATTTAGACAGTCTCTTGCCGTCTAAGATCCTTGATTTAGACGATTAGGCTGAAATCTCGCAGTCTAAAATCTCGATTGAGATAATTGGCTGCGCCTTGCTGCATATTAGCTATGCGAAAGGGGTAAGACCGAAAACTTAAGATTCTCATAGGTGTGGCGAGGTCTTGCTTCCCATCCTATTCCTTTAAGGGCTATCCTCCCTGATGTTGATTCGGCAGGAGCGATCGTTGCTTCCGCCAGGGCGATCGCTCCTTAACAATGAATCTGGTCTTGACTAACCACCCATCGATAATCCTATCCTGTAGCTGAAAACGCTAGCAGTTCGCTCAGCACCGTGGCAGCACCGAGAGGCATCAAGGCAGGGGCTAGAATCCGCATTAGAATCAGTGAAAGGGCAATGAGGAACGGGCGATGCTGCTGCTGGAAGACCTTTCTCAATGGTTAGAGCTAGATGACCCGGAAGAACGGCGCGTGATTGCCAACGTCCCCTGGTCACAATACGAAGCGTTGCTGACCCGGATGGGCGATCGTCTGGCGTATCGCATCAATTATTTGGATGGAGTCCTGGAAATTGTGGCACCCAGCCGTCGGCATGAAAGTGGCAAAACTAGCATTGGAACGCTCTTAGAAAGCTATTTTCTGGAAACGGATACCGAATATTTCCCCACTGGCTCCACGACTTTTCGCAATGCGGACAAACGGGTTGGAACGGAACCCGATGAAAGCTATTGCATCGGCACCGATAAAGCGGTTCCTGATCTGGCAATTGAAGTGGTAGTGACGAGCGGCAATATCAATCGTCTGGAACGGTTTCAGCGCTTAGGAGTACAGGAAGTATGGTTCTGGCAAAACAACGGCTTTCTGCTCTACCACTTGCGTACAGAGAACCTGGAGCGATGGGCGCAGACTTTTGGCTATGAGGCGATCGACCAGAGCGAACTGCTCCCCAACCTGGACATGGCGTTGCTGAGTGACTGTGTGCAAAATCCCAATTCACTAGCGGCAGCAAAGGCATTTCGACAAGGCATCCGCGATCGCCACCGCCCTTAACCGTCGTTGCTGATATTGCTTTGGAACAAGCGTTGGTAACGTCCGCTCAAGCCGTCGTTACCAATGAAGAAGCTTTGGTTACTTACACTCAAGCTGAGGTGACTTACACACAAGCTGTGGTTACTTACGCTCAAGCTGTCGTTACTTACGCCGGAGCGATCGTTAGTAATGATGAAGCTGTGGTTACTAACGGTAAAGCTGTGGTTACTTACGGTGAAGTTACCGTTAAGCACTCTCAGGCAATCTAGCTTTCTGCCTGTGTATAAACTCGCAATCTTTTTTCTCAGTAGCGCGATCGCGCTGCTTAAAAGTCCCACTCTTCAAACAGTTCGGCGACTGCGATCGCAAAGTCGGGGACGATCGCTTCACCCTCTAATACATGTTGAGACCGCAAGAAACGGTCTGGTTCGGGTGAATGGTAGACCAGCACATACTTTTCATCCGGGTGAATCACCCAAACAAGGCGAGTGTCGTTCTCAAAATATTCCACAATCTTGTCGTGGATTTCCTCAACGGTATTGTTGGGTGAGAGAATTTCTACCGCTAAGTCGGGAGATCCTTGAAAGAAACCACGCGGCGGACGCTTTAGACCTTTAAGCCGTTCTTTGGCAACAAACGAGACATCGGGCGAACGCTTGTTGCCGCTCTTTAAGGTAAACGCAGTACTGGAGTCGCAAACCGTTCCTAATTTGCGTTGCCGCACATGAATCGCCAGTAGCCCTCCCAGAAAGGAGCCAATGCCACCGTGCTCCATGCCCGAATTGTCCCTATCGGCTAAATCCCCATCGATCAACTCATAGCGATGCCCACCGCTAGACAGCGCCATAAATTCCTCATCCGTCCAGGTCTTTTTCTCGGTGGCGATCGTCATCCTGCCTGCTTCCTGAGTCTCTCAATCCTTGCTTCTAGTGTGGCATGTTGAAGAGCTTGAGAGAAACCGGGTTTCTAGATGCAACCTAAAGGCTCCAGTTTATGTTTGTAAAGAAACCCGGTTTCTGCGCGGGTGATCAAGGAAAGAGTTGGTTTAGAGAGATGGGAAGCTCTGGAAACGCGATCGTACTCAGGGTATTCTCTCCATTTAAGACAACTTCCTGCGCGTAACCATCCTCTAATGGATCACGGAACACGTACACCTGTCGGGTATTCACGTCCAAAATCCAGTACTCTAAAATGCCTGCTTTGGCATAGAGGGGTGCTTTGACCGTGCGATCGTCTTGTAACGATGTATCAGCAACTTCAATAAGCAGCAGCACTTCGGCAGGTGTTGGATGGTGGTCTATATACTTACGCGCATTGAGTGCAACGATCGCAATATCGGGTTCCGGCTCGGAGTACTGACTCAGTTGAATCGGGTCTTGAATGCGTACCAGTGCCATACCTGCCAAAAGCTGTTTCAGGTAATCGGCGGCACAGAGATTTGTAGCAGCATGGGGAGGGTTCTTTGCCGCCATTGAAACAATATTTCCTTCAATTAGCTCCACACGATCGCTCGGCGTTAAAATGCCCGCTTCAATCATGCGGTGGTATTCTTCAACCGTCCAGAGGCGAACTTTTGTCGAAGTCATCGCTTTCCGTTACTACATCACCGTTATCGCTAGCTTTAGTGTAGAGCAGTTGACAAGGACGATCGCCTTACAAGAAACCGGGTTTCTGGACGCAAGCTGCCTGCTTAAGCGATCACTGCTCATGGAGAAACCCGGTTTCTGCGTACAAGCGCTTACCTATAAGCCATCGGATGATGCGAAACCCAACAATCCCCTGCGATCGCCCCTAACAGTCCTAAACTAGGAGTGCTTCTTCTCTGATAGCGGGTGTTAGAGTGAATTCACCCTGACTCCTCTCTTGCGGTATGCCCAAACAACTGACGATCGCCCAGGCACAGCAACAACTCCCCAACCTTCCCGGTGAACTGACCAATGAACCCATCATCATTACTCAAGATGGTGTGCCTGTTATTGCGGCACTCAGCTACACACATCTCACCGAGCTACTCGAAACCCTCGACATCCTGACCGATACCGAATTCGTTGCTAAACTTCGCCAAGGCATCCTTCAAGCAGAACAAGGCAATACCATTTCCTGGGAGAATGCAAAAGCACAGCTAGGGCTGTAAGCAATGGTTGAGTATACGATTCAACTCACTCCCCTTGCCTTAGAAATGCTGGCTGCCATTAACGATCGACGCGAACAAGAGAAGCTGAGTGAGCGCATCGACCAGCTCAAAGTTGAGCCTGAGAAACAGGGGAAAGCACTGGTGGATAATCTTTCAGGCTTTCGTAGCGTGAGGGCAGTGGGGCAACGCTATCGAATCGTCTACAGGGTTGAGCAAACGCAAGTTCTTGTTTTAGTGGTTGGCATTGGTAGACGTAAGGATGGAGACAAAAAAGACGTTTACACCCTGCTACAGAAATTGCTGGAGTAGTGAATGCGATCGTTCTGCCATGCCGCTGAGTCAAGACTCCAACAACGCTTGCTCTTTCATAGAGTGAATCTCGAATTAACCCCGATCGCAGTGGGAGATTGGCTGGTTCATGCGGCATCATTAAGATCAGCGAATAATTTCTTACAGACCCCCACCACGTTTCATGGCTACTCCCCCCAAAGGTGATCGAACGACAGGCGCTCAAATTCGGCAGACCTTTCTCGACTTCTATGCAGCCAAAGGGCACAAGATCTTGCCCAGCGCCTCTCTGGTGCCGGAAGATCCCACTGTGCTGCTGACGATCGCTGGGATGTTGCCATTTAAGCCCATCTTTTTGGGACAGCGTCCGGCGGAGTTTCCTCGCGCTACCACCTCGCAGAAATGCATTCGCACCAACGATATTGAGAATGTGGGACGCACGGCACGGCACCACACCTTCTTTGAGATGTTGGGCAACTTCAGCTTTGGGGACTACTTTAAGTCGCAGGCGATCGCGTGGGCGTGGGAACTGTCTACCAAAGTCTTTGGGTTGCCGCCCGGTCGTCTCGTCGTAAGCGTGTTTGAAGACGATGACGAAGCCTTTGCAATGTGGCGTGACGAAATTGGCATTCCTGCCCATCGGATTCAGCGCTTGGGTGAGAAGGATAACTTTTGGGCGTTGGGTCCGACAGGTCCGTGTGGTCCCTGCTCCGAGATTTACTACGACTTCCATCCCGAAAAGGGCGACGACCACATTGACCTGGAAGACGACACCCGATTCATTGAGTTCTACAATCTGGTGTTCATGCAGTACAACCGGGATGCCGCAGGTACGCTGACCCCGCTGGCAAACAAGAACATTGATACGGGATTGGGTCTGGAACGGATGGCGCAAATCCTCCAGAAAGTGCCTAACAACTACGAAACTGACCTGATTTTGCCGATCATTCAGAAGGCAGCGTCGATCGCCAATCTCGACTACACCACAGTGGACGAAACGACCAAAATTGCGCTTAAAGTCATTGGGGATCACGTCCGTGCCGTTGTGCACATGATCGCCGATGGCATTGTGGCATCCAATGAAGGTCGGGGCTATGTACTGCGTCGGCTGATTCGTCGCGTCATTCGCTATGGTCGCTTAATTGGCATCGATCGCGAGTTCACGCCCAAAGTTGCCGAAGCTGCGATCGCTCTCTCGGAGTCCGCCTATCCCAATGTGCGCGTCATGGAGCGCACCATTAAAGTCGCGCTGCAACGAGAAGAAATTAGCTTCTTGAAGACGCTCGATCGGGGTGAAAAGCTGCTGGCAGACATCACCGAGCAAATGGGCACAGGTGGACAAATTTCTGGCACCGATGCGTTCACGCTCTACGACACCTACGGCTTCCCCGTAGAGTTGACGGAAGAAATCGCGGCTGAAAAAGGCTTGACTGTCGATACCAAAGGCTTTGAGGCAGAAATGGAGCAGCAGCGGCGACGCTCTCAAATGGCACACACCACGATCGACCTCACTGCTCAAGGCACCCTGGATCAACTGGCAGACCACATTGAGCAAACTGAGTTTTTGGGGTATACCCAGCCTGTCACCGAAGCGGCTGTACAGGTCTTAATGGTGAACGGCAAGCCCAAACAAATGGTGGAAGCAGGTACTGAAGTTCAGGTCGTGCTGGATCAAACGCCGTTCTACGCTGAGTCGGGCGGACAGGTGGGCGATCGCGGCTATCTCTCTGGTGACGATGTGTTGGTTCGCATTGAAGACGTACAGAAAGAATCTGCCTTCTTTGTCCACTACGGTCGCGTCGAGCGGGGCACTCTGCACACAGGCGATTCCGTCACTGCCCAGATCGATCTTGCTTGCCGTCGTCGCGCTCAAGCACACCACACTGCAACGCATCTCCTTCAATCGGCGCTGAAAAAGCTAGTGGACGATAACATTTCGCAGGCGGGTTCGCTGGTTTCCTTCGATCGCCTCCGCTTTGACTTCCACTTCTCTCGTCCCCTCACGCCTGAAGAAGTTCAACAGGTCGAAGAACAGGTCAACACCTGGGTTGCCGAGGCGCATCATGCTCAAACATCCATCATGCCGATCGCCGAGGCAAAAGCAAAAGGCGCGATCGCCATGTTTGGTGAAAAGTACGGTAGCGAAGTCCGTGTGCTGGATGTGGCAGGCGTATCGATGGAACTGTGTGGCGGCACTCACGTAAGCAATACGGCTGAAATCGGTCTCTTCAAAATCGTTTCTGAAACAGGCGTTGCGGCGGGCATTCGTCGGATTGAAGCCATTGCAGGAACCGCTGTGCTTGAATACCTGAACCTGCGCGATGCTGTTGTGCGCGACCTCAGCGATCGCTTCAAGGTCAAACCAGAAGAGATTAGCGATCGCATCACCGCGCTGCAAACCGAACTCAAGACGACTCAAAAGCAGCTTGAAACCGCTAAAGGTCAGCTTGCCCTTGCCAAAGCCGATAGTCTCCTGTCCCAGGCTGAAGCGATCGGCGAGTTTCACATCCTCATTGCCCAACTCGATGGCGTTGACCCTGAATCCCTCAAAACCGCTGCGGAACAACTTCAACAAAAGCTGACGAATGGTGCGGTTGTCCTCGGTTCTGTGCCCGAACCCGATAAAGTTAGCCTCGTTGCTGCCTTCAGCCCTGCCGTCATTCAAAAAGGCTTGCAGGCTGGGAAACTGGTAGGCGCGATCGCTAAACTTACAGGCGGCGGTGGCGGCGGACGACCCAACCTCGCTCAGGCAGGCGGACGCGATGCCAGCAAGCTACCCGAAGCGCTTGCAGAAGCCAAGCATCAGCTAATCTCCGGTTTGAGCTAATCTGGTAAGTAAGCTACGCAAACTGGTTGAGTATTTCCTGACGCTTCCAGTCGAAGCAAATTTTAATGATGTTTGTTTGCTGTTGGAAGCATTCGGCTTTGTTGAAAAGCGCTCTAAAGGCAGTCATCATACCTTTGAAGATGACCAGGGACAGGTTTTTACGATTCCCAAGAAGGGCGGCAAAAAAGTTAGACGAGTCTACATAAAGCGCATCGTTGAATTGCTCAATCTACAGCAGTGGCAGGATGAAAGCAGTGACCAATCAACAGACGACAACTGATCGAAACGCCTTAGCTTATTATCTGAAGCTAAGTTATCCCATCACACTCTATCCAGATGTTGAAGAGGGTGGTTATGTGGCTGAAATCAAAGATTTACCGGGATGCTTAACTCAAGGAGACACCTTAGAGGAAGCCGTTTCTAACATCAATGAAGCCCGCGAACTCTGGATTGAAACAGTGTACGAAAGTGGCAGAGAAATCCCTTTGCCGGGCACAGAAATGTAACCTTTTCCCGTTGTAAGCTAGTCGATTCCTTCTCAGGGGATGTTTGAGAAGTCAGGAAGGGCGTAAAAAAGCTCACTCAGTGTAGGCTGCGAATAGCAAATATCTACAGCCCTGAGTGAGCCAGATGAGTAAAGCAGATCCCAGTCACCGCACCCACGCCCAATACGAAGTTTTGAGTGCGTTACTTCCAGCAGCAAAACCCGGCGGTCGTCCTCGCAGCGTTGACTGGTGGGAAATCCTGAATGCCATGCTCTATGTTCTGGTTGAAGGCTGTCGCTGGCGTTCGCTACCCAGTGATTGCCCAGCCTGACAGACGATGTACACGTACTTCCGCAACTGGCGCTTGGATAGTTGGTGTAGTCCTCATTCGAATCCATCTCTCCTAATGCTGCTGAACTCCAGGCAATCCCTCGAAGGCGAGATAAGTTCCCTATACTTCATCTAATTAGGAAGAGTGGCGATCGCTAACCTAAGCTGATGCCCCATTTCTTCAGCAAAAGCCCCAAAACTTTTTGAAGCAATCCAAGCAAGGGAGCGAGTAATGGAGCAGGGACTGTTAGTAGATAACGGCGAAAAGTTTGGACATTAAAGGGCCATACAGGGAATTCGTCAGTCATTGTATAAACTGCACGTAACTCTCGAATTTTTTCGGTTCTTTTTTTAAGCGTCTCTGCATCTTCGGTCAAGCCAGTACGAATTTGCGAATAATCTGACTCAAATTGTCGGGCAATCTCATGTAAGAGATCTTCCTTGGCTTTTTCCATGCCTCTATGGGCGGTCAGTAACGGACCAAAAAAACACGTAATTGATAGAACAATGTATAGCAAAACCATAAGACCCAAGTACCAATAATCTTGTTTACTACCCTGTGTAATAATCTGGTATCCAACAATACCCGTCCAAACTCCTAAAATAGAGATCAGGTATGCCGTTTTGAGGGAGTAATCACTGAGAGAACGTAGTCCGCCAGAGCGATCGGGATGAAGCGGATTGACGTTAAGCTTCTTTTCTTTGAAGATTCTATGAAAAATCTGGATGTTATTGATGAGGTTGAGAATTAGCATACTGCCAACATAGACAACTATCAGGGTGGCAACCGAGATACTTAAGTTTGGTAGGTAACCTGAACCGCCCCAACTTTTTTCTAAATGAGTTTGAGCAGAAAACACGAAGGTGCTAAAACTAATACCACTAGCAAGCGCTAACAAAGAACGCCACTTCTGATGGTATAGAGTTGAGATTATCGGCTCTATCTCTAATTCGTCGATTTCTACTACATCAGACGTTTCGAGGTTTTGAATTACATTTCTAGTTGCCCGAAAACTCCACAGATAATATCCAAAAACAACTGGATTGATAACGATTGCAGCTATCCAGGGTACCCAATCTTGTAGTAATCCTACCTGTCCTGGTTTAGACCACAATGTATTGCTGAGTAATGCAGTGAGGAGAGAAAGCACAACAGAAACTGTAATTGACCACACTATAATACTGTTAGACGAGCAACGAAGCTTTTCAACCAGAAAATAGGCAACTGGGTCAGAACGGTAAAGACTTCGTTCTTTCAACAAGCTATTGTTCATTATCTTCAGAGATGATTGGATAATTAATGCAAAGATGTCTTGTGCAATTTAGGGTGAAATTAATGGCGACTCAATCAAACTGAAAAATTCAAGCTAATCGTCCCCTTTTTGGATGTTAGCTGGAATGTTTCGGGTTAACTCTCAGTTGCAGTAATAAAACGGGAGTTCCGCGAATAAAATTCTTTCTCCATGTCGAACGATCGCCCCTCTCACACCTTCACCACAACGCCTTTACTTTCTACGGTCGATCGTCCAACCGCACACAGAGCATACACCCCTGATGGAAGTGTTGCGGTTGTGGTTGCAGCGGGAAGAACCTGGCGAAGTGTCCAGATCTCGCCATTCTGTTGATAGAGCGTCCAGCAGCGAATGTCTTGAGGAGAGGCATTCCAGGTGAGTGTCCTATTATTAATGCGAATGCCTGTAGGAGTGGTGGGGGGAGCCGTGTTGAGCCAGGGCATGGCGGGTGGTAGAGACAGGTTGGCGTAGGTGGTGGTGCGGAAGCGATCGCCAATCCCTTGATGGTTTGCGGTGAGTGCTTTCGCGCTAAAAAACACATTGCCGAGTGCCAGTTGGGGTGTCAACTGACGAGTCAAATCAATCTGGGTCAGAATTTCGGATAGATCCCATTGGTTGCCGCCTAAAGCACCCAGATTGTTGCCAGGGTAGAGGTGCCGCTGTTTGGGGTTGTTGTCCGTCCACCAGCGCAGCAGAACGGGATAGCTTTGCGCCGTTGCATCAATGCGCCAGTAAAGCTGAGGCGAGAGGTAATCGACCCAGCCTTCCTGAAGCCATTTGAGAGAGTCGGCGTAAAGCTGGTTGTAGGCATCCAGTCCTTGTATTTGGGGCGGCTGACCGGGACGATAAATGCCAAAGGGACTGATGCCAAATTTGACGTGGGGTTTGGTAGCCCGAATGCCTGTGGCAAGGCGTTGAATCAGGCGATTTACATTATCGCGTCGCCAGTCTGCAAGAGCCAACGTACCGCCGCCTGCTTTGTACGCCTGATAGGTTTTGGCATCGGGGAAAGTTTGTCCAGCGATCGGATACGGGTAAAAGTAATCATCCAGGTGAATGCCGTCCACATCGTAACGACGCACCACGTCCAGAATGACATTTGCGGTGCGGTCTTGCACCACCTTTGCGCCCGGATCCATCCAAAGCTGTTTATCCCAACGATAGACCACTTCGGGATTCGCCACCGCGATATGGGGGCTAACATTGACGATGCGTTCAGAGGTGCGGGCGCGGTAGGGATTGAACCAGGCATGAAGTTCAATATTGCGCTGGTGAGCCTGGGCGATCGCAAACTCCAGCGGATCATAAAAGGGATCGGGTGGTTTGCCCTGAGTGCCCGTCAGCCAGAAACTCCAGGGTTCCAGCGACGATCGATACAATGCATCCCCTTCGGGACGCACCTGCAAGATCAGGGCATTCAGGTTCAATGCCTGCATGCGATCGAGAACGGCAATCAGTTCTGCCTGCTGCTGTTGAGTAGAGAGTCCGGCTTTGGAGGGAAAATCGCCGTTCCACACGCAGGCAACCCAGGCGGCGCGAAATTCTCGTGTATGCGACACGGCTACCGTTTGCACCCAACGTACGATCGCATTAGACGCGATCGCAGGCGCTTTCCCCAGGGCAGCCAGACATTGATAGACAAAGGCAGCAATTTCAGCACGAGTAGCGGGTTGCGTGGGTCGCAGTCGTCGTCGATCGGGGTGATTAACGACAATTTCGTTCGCGGTGGCAGTGGCGATCGCGGCGATCGCCCAACCCGCAATCTGAGCGCTGTCTTGATAAAGTTCTGCTAAAGGCACGGCAGATTCTGATAGCAAGCCCAAGCCACCCACGAGCGATGCCAGCGCCTGCACTCTAGGAGTATTCTCATTGGGACGAAACTGTTGTCCCGGATAGCCTGTTAAAAACCCACCTTCGTACGATCGGCGAATGGCACCTGCTGCCCAGTGCGTGGTCGGCACATCCACAAACGGCACGTAGGGACGGGTAGCAGCGGGGCTAAAGGCGGCTTGCAGCACAGAGGCAAATTCTGCCCGACTCATCGCCCGTTCGGGACGAAACGATCCATCCTCAAACCCACGCATGATATTGCGTTGCGCCAGTCCTTCAATAAAGGGACGCGCCCAATGAGTTTGAATATCGGGAAAATCAGAAGCGACCATGTGCAGCAACGTTTGAATTGATAATCATTGCTGATTAAAAGTGTGAAGCAGCAACATAGATCCCCGACTTCTTTGTGCAGTTTTGATTGTGGCTGAACCAAGCTTAGAAGTCGGGGATCTGGCAGAAACCAGACCTCTACTCAGCAATGTCATTATCCTCTAAACTCAAACTTCCCAAAATTTAGACATCAAAATCTAGAGACATTTGTTGCATCAGCGATGCATCGGGTGGAACGGGCTGATCGATCGCCGGACCGGATGCCAACTTATGAGCATGACGAGTCGTTTCGGGCAAGCGATATTTGGTGGTGCAGCGCATGACGTAGGCGATCGCCGTCTCCAAACTCACCCGATGTCCCGGTGAAATGTACAGCGGTTTGGTGCCGGGACGCGTTCTCAATGCCGCACCAATGGTTTCGCCTTTGTGGATAAGGGGTTGCCAACTGCCGCGATCGTCCCCCAGTTCGGCATGTTTACCAACGAGTAAGGATTTTGCCACGCCGATCGCGGGTACATTTGCTAAAAGTCCAATATGACAGGCAATCCCAAACCGACGTGGGTGAGCAATGCCCTGACCATCGCACAGCAGCAAATCGGGAACCACCGTGATTTTTTCTAATGCATCCAGCACCGCAGGCACTTCTCGAAAAGAAAGGAAACCAGGAATGTAGGGAAAGGTCGTGGGACGACGGGCGATCGCGCGATCCTCCAACTGCAAATTGTCCACGTTGAGTACGGCGATCGCGGCACGGGTAATCGTTCCCTCAGATTCAAAACCCACATCGACACCTGCCACATGGCGAATGGTATCGAAAGTATCGATCGTCACAATCTCCTTGCGGAGTTCTTGCTGAACGACAGTTGCCTCTTCTGCTGTGAGCACCCATTCGTGGCGGTGGATGATGTGCATGGGAGAAGAGGTGAGGAGTGAGGGGAGAGGAGTGAGGGGGAAGCAGGGGAGGCAGGGGAAGCGGAGGAAGCAAGGGAGGCAGAAGGGAGTCGGGAAAACTCATAACTTATAACTCATAACTCCCCTCTTCTCACCCCACACCCCACACCCCACACCCTACTTTGCCGGTGGATACTTCATCTTAATTTTGATGGTTTCTTCAGCACCTGCCAGAAGGAAGACGCAATCGCCATAGCGGGTCAGATCCTGACGAGTATTGGGATTGTTAGAAAACCCGTAGCCTTCGGTGGGGATACCAGTCGTGTTGCGATTGAGTGCGCGATCGCCGTTCGTATCTTGAAAAACCGCGATCGCATAGCTACCGGATGAAATGTCTTTCAGCGTGATTTTGAGCGGGTCTTCGACCACCTTAATGCAGCGTTTCATGATGGCGTTCTTATCGGTATTAGGAAAGCCAAAGCTTCTTGAAAACAGCTTGAAGCAGAGTTCACCTTTTTGAGTTTTGAAGCCATTAATTTCAACGATCAGTGTGCTTTTAAGTTCTGCTCTAGCGTTATCGATGATCGTCAGACTAGATAAGATTGCTAGGGCGATCGTACCGATTCTAACTGTTGTAAACTCAAGCATTCTGCGTCTCCTCATACCAATTAAACTGCTTGAATAGCAACGAAAAAGCGTTTGGGGGGTGTTGTGGCTCCTCAGTCTGCCTTCTCCTCAAAGTCTACCTATCAGGGTTAAGCTTTGAGATATTACCACTTTCAATCAGCACTCTCTTGACTATGACTCAAGGTGTTTTCAGCTATTAGAAACGAGTTGTTGTAAAGTAGCTAGTTGTGAAGGAGCCATCAGCTATAGCAGTCCCAAATCTGTTGTGAGCGGCACTCAATCATTGAGCGATCCGCGCTCAGCCACCAGCTTTTCTCTAACCGCTGATCGCTGATCGCTGATGGCTAAGAGCTGCTATCAATCTTGCTTCTCACGCTTCATTGAGGATCGCTATAGTTCACCATTGTAGGCTGGCAAGCTAATCTGTTAGCGTAGGAGTATCGCCCCAAAGCCGAACGTCCACAAAGATTACCAAAGTTAATACTCAACAACTGCCTCAGCGCTCATGCCTATCATCCGTCTGGTTCTGTTGCTTGGACTGGCTGGAGGCTTGTTCCTCCTCGTTCAGTTCAACTGGTCGCCCTTACAACTGACGTTTTTGGGTTTTCAAACGCCTGCATTGCCGCTGGCACTGTGGATTTTGGGCGCGATCGCGGCTGGCATCATCACCAATCTGCTCATTACCAGTTTGTTTGGCTTATCCAATTACTTTGCGGTGCGTGCAGCACGGTCTCAGTTTCGGCAAGCCTCTCGTCGGAGTGGTTTTCAAGCAACAACACCTTCGCCAGAGCCAACTCGCTCTTCTACGCGCCCATCAAATGCGAGAACAATAGACGACGACGCAGATTGGAACAACTGGGAGGGTTACGAAGAACCAGCAGCACGATCGTCCGGTGTTCGCTCGTCCGTCAATTCAGACCCCATTGATGATTGGGAAGCTGAACCTAGTGACGATTGGGAAACCGATAACCCGATCGACACGCCTGTGGATTCTCGGTCTGCCGGGTCGAGAGTTCGCACTAACTATGAAGCCGAACAAGAACCGAGAACGACTTCTCGTAACGGCTCTGTGTATTCCTACAGCTACCGCGAACCGCAAGATTCGGGTGTTGGCAAAGCCGAGTCCATTGTCGGCAAACCTGTTGTTGATGCCGACTATCGCGTCATTGTGCCACCGTTTCGTTCGCTTGATGAAGAACCTACAGACGAAGCACAAACCACTGCTGAGAGCGCCGATGATTGGTTTGAAGAGGGTAGCGATCGAGTTGAGGATGACAACACTCGCGATCGCTTTCGACCGTAGTCACTGATCAAAAAACACTGGTTGTGGAGCGTCTTGCACCTGACGATCGGCTCTGTATGCCTCAGTACAAAGCTAATCATCAGCTTGTCATCTTTTGGAGCCAAACGACGAGTGTCCTAAGCAGTCAGCCCTTGCGCTTTCTGACTCTGGCATCGATCTCGCTAACTTCTACCTAAAGGGGAGTTTTAATCTTCACGGAATTATTACAATTCTGTTACATTGTTCATGCGAATCCGTTTTGGCTCTGACTCGGTTCAGAGGCTTAACTCATGAGGAACGATCGTCTCCACTGCTAGCTGCTGACCTATGAGCTAAGCTCCCATCTCTCAAGCTAGCCCCTACAACAACGAGAAAACAGCCCTCATGCCTACCGCTTTGCCACTAAGTGGCGATCAACTTGCACCGACAGCATCACCTGTAATCGCTAGCTCTAGCCTGCCAGGGTTGCTTATCGCCAGTCTTATCATGGCAACTTGGGCAATTAGTCTAACGCTTTTACTTCACACCTCACCGAGCCAACAGCAACCTCTCTGGATGCTTCTGGCTGTGTGCTGGCAGACATTTCTCTATGCAGGCTTATTTATCACTGCTCATGATGCCATGCATGGAGTAGTTACGCCTCAGCATCCAACGCTCAATCGTTTTATTGGCTCGGCAGCGTTGCTGCTGTATGGTCTCTTTTCTTACAAGCAATTGTTCAAGGCTCACTGGCAACACCATCATCATCCTGCCAGTCCTTTGGATCCCGATTTTCATGATGGTAAGCACAAGAACCCGTTTGCCTGGTATTTTCGCTTTTTGCAGCGTTATTGGAGTTGGACACGTTTGTTAGCGCTGATCGTAGCGTTCCATATCATGCATCTGCTCTTACATGTACCGGAGTCAAACCTGGTGATGTTTTGGATTGTGCCTTCGTTGCTCAGTTCAGTGCAGCTTTTTTACTTTGGCACCTACTTACCGCACCGAGAGCCAGCAGGCGGTTACCAAAATGTTTTTCGTGCACAGAGTGTTCATCGCCCTGTGCTGTTATCGTTTTTGGCTTGCTACCACTTTGGCTATCATTGCGAACATCACGAGTATCCTCATGCTCCCTGGTGGCAATTGCCCACGATCGCCAAACGTGGTAGTGCGTAACTCAGAATCGGCGGTGGGATAAGGTAGTGTAATTTAATCAAAAGCTGGGCAAGACACTTAAACAATCAAGTATCAACGCGAGGAAAGATGTAACCTTTGCCACGCACGGTCACGATCGAATCAGCTTGCTCAGGTAGAGACTGAAGTTTTTCACGCAGGCGCGAGATATGTACGTCAACGATGCGGACATCTCCTAAATCTGGCTGAGTATAGCCCCACACTTTCTCCAAAATTTCAAGCCGGGAAATGCACACTCCTGACTGACTGACTAACAGTTTCAACATATTAAACTCCATGTCTGTTAGTCGAATAAGAACGTTATTCTTATAGACTTTTCTGGTGTGGGTTTCGATGCGTAAAGTGCCGACTTCAAGCACTCCAGAGGACGTAATGTCGCTACCTGGTTTATCAATGCGACGTAGAATACAACGAATGCGAGATTCTAATTCTTTCGGTGAAAACGGCTTCACCATATAGTCATCAGCACCTGCTTCTAAGCCTGTGATTCGGTCTGCCACACTTGCCAAAGCGGTTAATAAGATGATCGGGACATCTGACTCTTTTCGCAAAGTACGGCAAACGTCATAGCCATCAAGCTCAGGCATCATGACATCTAGAACAATGAGGTCGGGCGCTTGCTGATGAAAGCTGTTGAGCGCTTGTGCTCCGTCTGGTGCTGTTGAAACCATGTAGCCAGCCATCGAAAGTCGAGTTGCCAAAATCCGACGAATATTAGCGTCATCATCAACAACCAGAATTGTTTGCTTAGGGCGGTCTAAGCTATGCAACATTCGGTTCCCAGCGAGTTTTCAAAATCTAAGGAGCGGAAGAACGTCAATTTCTGTAATTTCTGCACGTTTTTCAGCTGACCAAAACCAATAATTTTAGTTAAAACAAAGCTCTTTTTCATCAAGTGACTGTTATCAGCCGTAAACAAGCTGTCCCATTGCTTATTCAAACATATAGCGATCCTCAATGAAGCGTGAGAAGCAACATGGCTGTCAGCTTTTAGCCATCAGCCATCAGTGATAAGAGAAAAGCTAATGGCTGACGGCTGACCGCTCAATGCTTCAGTGCCGCTCACAACCGATCTGGGAATGCTATGGCATTGGTTCGCGCTCACTACGCCTCAAATTCAGTCTGGCTTGCAGCGATCGCTCATCTAAAACGGTTCTGTCTCTAAGTATGACGGATCTTTGAGCAAGTCACCAGGAATGAAATAACTATTACGTTTGAGTTTTGAGGTGTGAATTGATTGTTGACACAACTTTTTAGAGCCGAAACGAGGTGTGCGGAGCGTTGCTGTGTTCAGCGATCGCCGTTGTGTCGTCAGCAGTGATGGGTACAACGGCAGCGCAGCGAATGCACATCACAAACCTTGGGATTGGAAAGAAGACTACCGTCTAAGTTGAAGAAACCCACTACAATAAGTGGGATTTTAGACCTCGACCCCACAACGCCATGCCACGTCGCAACGATCTCCACAAAATTCTGCTGATTGGCTCCGGTCCCATTGTGATTGGGCAAGCCTGCGAGTTTGACTACTCTGGCACCCAAGCTTGTAAAGCCTTACGGGATGAAGGCTACGAAGTGGTTTTGGTGAACTCCAATCCGGCAACGATCATGACTGACCCGGAAACCGCCGATCGCACCTACATTGAGCCGCTTACCCCCGAAGTTGTTGCCAAGATTATCGAAAAAGAGCGACCCGATGCGTTATTGCCGACGATGGGCGGACAGACCGCGCTAAACCTCGCCGTGTCGCTGGCAAAAAACGGCACACTCGAAAAGTACGGCGTGGAGTTGATTGGGGCAAAGCTGCCCGCGATCGAAATGGCAGAAGACCGCAAGCTGTTTAAAGAAGCAATGGAGCGCATTGGCGTTGGCGTTTGCCCCTCTGGGCTGGCAACGACGCTCGAAGAAGCACGTCAAATCGGTCATGAGATTGGCAGCTACCCGCTGATCATTCGTCCCGCCTACACGATGGGCGGTTCGGGTGGTGGCATTGCCTACAACCAGGAAGAATTTGAGGAAATCTCGCAGTCTGGATTAGAAGCTAGCCCGGTTTCCCAGATTTTGATCGAAAAATCGCTGTTGGGCTGGAAGGAATATGAACTCGAAGTCATGCGCGATCTCGCCGATAACGTGGTCATTATTTGCTCGATCGAAAACCTTGACCCCATGGGCGTTCACACGGGCGATTCGATTACCGTTGCGCCTGCCCAAACCCTCACAGATAAGGAATATCAGCGGTTACGGGATGCATCGATCAAAATTATCCGTGAAATTGGCGTGGAAACAGGTGGTTCCAACATCCAGTTTTCGGTCAATCCCAACAACGGTGATGTCGTAGTCATTGAGATGAATCCGCGCGTATCGCGCAGTTCAGCCCTGGCATCCAAGGCAACGGGCTTTCCGATCGCCAAAATGGCAGCCAAACTTGCGGTTGGTTACACCCTGGACGAGATCCCCAACGACATTACGAAAAAAACGCCTGCCAGTTTCGAGCCGACGATCGACTATGTTGTCACCAAAATTCCTCGCTTTGCTTTCGAGAAATTTCCGGGTTCTACAGCCACTCTTACCACTCAGATGAAGTCCGTCGGCGAGGCGATGGCGATTGGGCGTACCTTCCAGGAGTCGTTTCAAAAGGCACTGCGATCGATGGAAACAGGACGCGCGGGTTGGGGCTGCGATCGCAACGAGAAAGTGCCGAGCCTGGAGCAAATCCGCCCTGGCTTGCGGACTCCGAACCCAGAACGCATCTTCACCATCCATCATGCCTTTCAGATGGGTATGACCGTGGATGAAGTGTACGAACTGACCGCGATCGATCCCTGGTTTCTAGACAAGCTGTATGAACTGCTAGAAACCGAAAAGACGCTGAAACGAACAGCGTTAATCAGCCTTACCAAAGAACAAATGTTTGCCATTAAGCGGCAGGGCTTTAGCGATCGTCAACTCGCCTACGCCACCAAAACGACTGAAGATGAAGTCCGTACTTACCGCAAATCGCTCAACGTGATCCCCGTTTACAAAACGGTAGATACCTGCGCGGCTGAATTTGAAGCGCTCACCCCCTACTACTACTCCACCTACGAGGAGGGCGAGAACGAAATTTTGCCCTCTAACAAGCGCAAAGTGATGATTCTCGGTGGTGGTCCTAACCGGATTGGACAGGGCATTGAGTTCGATTACTGCTGCTGTCACACGTCCTTTGCCCTACGTGCAGATGGCTTCGAGACGATTATGGTCAACTCCAACCCCGAAACCGTCTCGACCGATTACGACACCAGCGATCGCCTCTACTTTGAGCCGCTTACCAAAGAAGATGTCCTCAACATCATCGAAGCCGAAAACCCTGAAGGTGTCATCATTCAGTTTGGTGGACAAACGCCACTGAAGCTTGCCGTGCCCTTACAAAAGTACCTCAACGGCGACACCTGCACTGTCTTAACCAAGATTTGGGGCACGTCACCGGATGCGATCGACACGGCTGAAGACCGGGAGCGCTTCGAGAAAATTCTGCGTGCCCTCGATATCAAGCAACCCGCGAATGGTCTCGCCCGCAGCTATGGCGAATCGCTAGAGATTGCCCGTCGTATCAGCTACCCCGTGGTCGTACGTCCCAGTTACGTGCTCGGTGGACGCGGCATGGAAATCGTTTATTCAGACGCTGAACTACAGCGTTACATGACCGCTGCCGTTCTCGTTGAGCCAGATCACCCGATTCTCATTGACAAATACCTGGAAAACGCGGTGGAAGTAGATGTAGACGCGATCGCTGATCAGGGTGGTAACGTCGTCATTGGCGGCATTATGGAGCACATTGAGGAAGCGGGCATTCACTCTGGCGACTCTGCCTGCTCTCTCCCCACCGTTTTCTTGAGCGAGACTGTCTTAGAGCAAATCCGCACGTGGACGGTGCAACTGGCAAAAGCGCTCAACGTCATTGGACTCATCAACATCCAGTACGCAGTGCAAGGCGAACAGGTGTACATTCTGGAAGCAAATCCCCGTGCCTCGCGCACCGTGCCGTTTGTGTCGAAGGCGATCGGTGTGCCGCTGGCAAAAATGGCAGCCCGCATTATGTCCGGCAAATCTTTGCAAGAGTTGGGCTACACGCAAGAGGTGATTCCCAAGCACATTGCAGTTAAAGAGGCTGTTCTACCGTTCGAGAAGTTTCCCGGTACCGATACCATTCTTGGTCCTGAAATGCGATCGACGGGCGAAGTCATGGGCATTGACGACACCTTTGGCACCGCCTTTGCAAAAGCAGAACTGGGTGCGGGACAACGTTTACCTCAGAGTGGCACAGTGTTTGTTTCTACGAGCGATCGCGATAAAGCTGCGGTCGTTCCTGTGGTGAAAGAGCTATTAGAGCTTGGTTTTCACATCGTCTCGACAGAAGGCACCCGCAAAGCACTACGCGAACAGGGTGTGACGGTCGAACTGGTGCTGAAACTCCACGAAGGTCGCCCTAATGTGATGGATGCAATCAAAAATGAGAAAATTCAGCTCATCATTAATACACCGTCCGGTGAAGAAGCCAAGGCAGACGGTCGGTTGATTCGTCGGACAGCGTTGTCTTACAAGATTCCGATCGTCACCACGATCGCAGGTGCAAAAGCAACCACAGCCGCAATTCGCTCACTCCAATCTCAACCGCTGTCAGTAAAAGCGCTACAGGACTACATTCACTAGCCAAGACTCGCCGCCAATAAAGAGTGCTCATCGCTCCGTGCCCGTTTTTTGTCCATACGCTTATGTCCAGCTATAGACATACCAATGTTAAGAAGTCTTAATCTTTCTTAACATTGGTTATGCTTAAGAGAAGCTAAATCTTTTTCTAGTCGTGTGTAATACAGATGCATTTTGTTTTGTGGGATGCATTTGTAAAGCGCAATCCTGGGTACTCTTATCTAACTCAGAGCTTCACACAGTCAACAGTCTTCCTCCTAGCCGCAAAAGGAATCTTCCCGCAGGTATATACGTCTTCTCTCATGAATGTTACATTTATTAATACGTTGCATCAGCAATTCTGATATCGAGTTCACGGCGAAGGGCTTGTTCATCCTGACAAGGCACTTGACAAAACAATTGATGCTGAAGCCCGTCCCAAGCTAACCGCTGCTTGAATGCTTTCCTCACTCCAAGACTATCTTCAGAATTCGCTCTTTGATGCTAAAGAGCCATCGCCATTCCCTTGCTGCTGAGACCGCTCAAAGCCCTACGTTCTTTCGACTCTGCCACATAGTCATCTCGGCTGCTAACTCCAGCCACCTGTCCACTGTCACCTTTCCAACAGCGCCATGAAGACCGCTCAAACCTCAACCGATTTAGTACGCGCTTACTTACGAGAAATTGGTCGTGTTCCTCTGCTGACTCATGAGCAAGAAATCCTTTATGGTAAGCAAGTTCAGCGTTTAGCCGTGCTATACGATGCAAAAGAGCTTCTGACGCAACAGTTAGAACACGAACCAACTCTAGCTGAGTGGACTCAGAAGGTCGAGCTTTCTGAAGCCGAACTGCAACAGGCGATCGCAGAGGGCGAAAACGCTAAGCGCAAAATGGTCGAAGCCAACTTGCGGCTGGTTGTCTCGGTAGCCAAAAAATATACCAAACGCAACGTTGATCTGTTGGATCTCATCCAGGAAGGCACGATCGGGATGCAGCGTGGCGTGGAAAAGTTTGATCCCACTAAAGGCTACCGTTTCTCCACCTACGCTTACTGGTGGATTCGTCAGGCAATTACCCGTGCGATCGCTGAGAAAGGACGCACGATTCGCCTACCTATCCACATTACCGAAAAGCTCAACAAAATCAAGAAGGCACAGCGTCAACTCTCACAGCAGTTGGGACGAGCCGCTACTGCGTCTGAACTTGCCAGCGAACTAGAGCTTACGCCTCGTCAAGTGCGCGAGTATCTAGAGCGATCGCGCCAGCCTCTCTCGCTTGACTTACGCGTGGGCGACAATCAAGATACCGAGTTAGGCGAACTGCTCGAAGACACAGGTGCTTCACCAGAAGATTTCGCTCTGCAATCGTCACTCCGCGCTGATTTAGAGGCGCTGATGGCAGATCTGACTCCTCAGCAGCGTGAGGTGTTAGCGCTACGTTTTGGACTGGAAGATGGGCAAGCGCTTACTCTGGCAAAGATTGGCGATCGCCTCAACATTAGCCGTGAACGCGTCCGCCAGATTGAACGCGAAGCACTGACTAAGCTGAGAAAACGCAAGGCGGCGATCGGCGAGTATTTAGCCAGTTAGTTGTTGGTTGTTGGTTGTTAGATAGACGAACCCTAACAACTAGCAGCTAACAACCAACAACTCTATGTGCGTTCATCCCCCAATCGTCGGTTCGGTTCTGCTCACTTCGGTTTTGCGTAAGCGCTGATACATTTGTTTATACAAACCCAAAGCAGTTTAGATCGAGGTTCCTACGTGAACAACATGTCAGATCGAATGCCAGAATTTTTAGGGAACGCTGAATCAGGTAATCAGTTTCTAAGCTACGTGCAATCGTTGAGTCCAGAAGCGATCGCGCAACTCTCCCGACCAGCCTCAGTGGATGTCTTTCAGGTGATGGAGCGCAACATTGTCGGTCTGCTAGGGGCGCTGCCTCCCGATAGTTTTAACGTGATGATCACCACTAGCCGCGAGGACTTAGGTCGTCTGTTAGCCTCTGCCATGATGAGCGGCTATTTTCTACACAATGCCGAGCAGCGGATGGCGTTTGAAAAGTCCTTGGCTTCTACCGCAGCGGATGCTTCTACCACGGAAGGATAGGGTTTAGGCTGAGGCTTCAAGCTCATCCGCCTGGAGCGATCGCTGCTCTGCGTTTGCAACCGTCCCAAGCTGCGATATATTGATGGGCTAAAGCTGAAAGCTCATGCTCAGTCTGTACTGACCATCATGCCGCGAACACCACCCAGCGCTTTGAAGACAGCAGTCGTAAAGCCTTTACAAACACAGTCACTACAAACTTTTTTAGACCGGGCAGACGATCGCGATCGTCTGCCCGGTTCTGTAATTGCCAGCCTCAGGCAGACTCTTTTGTCCTGGTATGGACAATTTGGGCGGGATTTGCCCTGGCGACAAAGCCGCGATCCCTATGTCATCTGGGTATCGGAGATTATGCTCCAGCAGACTCAGGTAAAAACGGTGCTTCCTTATTACCACCGTTGGCTAACGCTCTTTCCAACTATTGCAGCGCTGGCGATCGCCGAGCAGCAGCAGGTACTCAAAGCTTGGGAAGGCTTGGGTTACTACGCCCGCGCTCGTAACCTGCATCGTGCGGCTCAAGCCCTTATGTTGAACCATGATGGCATCTTTCCCGATCACTTAACTGCCGTCATGCAATTACCTGGCATTGGACGCACCACTGCTGGTGGCATTCTGAGTGCCGCGTTCAACCAACCGACGGCAATTCTGGATGGCAATGTAAAGCGTGTACTGGCACGTCTGATCGCCTTGCCAGTATCCCCAAAACGGGCGATCGCTGACCTCTGGCAACTTTCAGAAGCGCTTCTAGACGAACGACAGCCGCGTGATTTTAACCAGGCGATCATGGATCTGGGCGCGACGGTTTGTACGCCTCACCAACCGTTGTGTTTGAGCTGTCCGTGGAAAGAGCATTGTCGGGCTTACAATCAAGGCATTCAAACGGAACTGCCCATGTCTGAAACTCGTCCCCCTGTGCCTCACAAAAACATTGGTGTGGCTGTCATCTCGAACGATCAAGGACACATTTTGATCGATCGCCGTCGCCAGGAAGGTCTACTGGGTGGACTGTGGGAATTTCCCGGTGGCAAAGTCGAACCGGGCGAAACCGTCGAGGCTTGCATCCAACGAGAGATTCGTGAAGAGTTGGGCATTGAGATTGCGGTAGGCGATCGCCTGATTATTGTCGATCATGCCTACAGCCATTTTCGAGTGACATTAAACGTCCATCACTGTCAGCACCTTAGCGGTGAACCGCAGGCGATCGAGTGCGACGAAGTGCGCTGGGTAACGTTGACAGACATTGATCAATACCCATTTCCAAAAGCAAATGTGCAGATTATTGAGACGCTGAGAGAGAAAAGTATAAAGGCTAAGGGCTAAAGCTCTAAGCGGTCAGCAGTCAGCGGTCAGCATGAGTTATGGAATCGAAAGCTAAAGGCTGAAAGCTCCTCAAGGTTTCGCCACTTGAGACACTCTCTAAACTAAAGTCTTGCTAAAAGACTGAAGCAGTGAGCGGTCAGCATAAGTTTTAGAGCTGAAAGCTAAGGGCTGAAAGCTGAAAGCTCCTCAAGGTTTTGCCGCTTGAGGCACTCTCTAAATCAAAGCTCTACTGGTAGAATCGTAAACTCTGCTCGTTGTAAAGATCACACGCCGAGCAAGCGCGATCGCGCACTTTGGGGCTTTATAGCCATAGTGGTAGATCATGCGATCGTCGGACTCCAAGCAGCAAAGGGTTACAGAATCTACGGTTTAGGATTTGTTGCTTCTACTCTATTTCCTTACTGGGTGCCTCTATGTCGAGTGAAAAAACAGGGTCAAGCGAAAAAACAGGGTCTCAAGCGAAACACATTGTACTTACGTCTCATCCTGCCCGTTTTGGGGTCAAACCAATTTCGATTCAGTGGGGTGAAGCAGATCCGCTGGTGCGTGGAGCTATTGTTGGCACTCTGACAAACGCAGCCCAGCGTAATGTGATTGGCAGCCACTCTGGAGCGTATGGCGTTTATCGAGCGTTGGCAGTTGCCAGCGGTCAGTTGCAGTCTGATCACCGGGCAGATCTGACCAATACTTCCCCAGCAGCACTTCTGGGACCGCATCCCGCTTGGTCAGATCCAGAAAAAATTGTTTCGCTCGATCCTTTTGGCGCGATCGTTGGAGAAGTCTATCAGCCTCTATATGAGCAGGGCTACGATATCCGTCCGACGATCGCCATTACCAAAGCGCATATCAATATGCCGGAACTTCAGGAGGCGGCAGCAAAGGGTCGCCTCAAGATTGATGGCACCATTATGAAGGCGAATGGGGATCTGGTAGTCACGAAGGCAGCGATCGAGCCTGTCTGGTACTTACCAGGGCTTGCTAAACGGTTGGCAGTCAGTGAATCGACACTGCGACGGGCTTTGTTTGAGCAGACAGGTGGGATGTTTCCGGAGCTGGTAACGCGACCGGATTTACGCGTCTTTCTGCCGCCGATCGGGGGTATGACAGTCTACATCGTCGGTGATGTAGCTGCGATTACCGATCCCGATCGCGAGCTTGCGGTACGTATCCACGATGAGTGCAATGGCTCTGATGTGTTTGGGTCTGATATTTGTACCTGTCGCCCGTATCTGGTGCATGGCATTGAGGGCTGCATACAGACAGCGCAAGCAGGCGGAGCGGGTGTCATCGTCTATTTCCGCAAAGAAGGTCGAGCGCTGGGCGAAGTCACGAAGTTTTTGGTCTACAACGCCCGTAAACGGCAGGAAGGGGGCGATCGTGCGGATGCTTACTTTGCCCGGACAGAATGCGTTGCAGGCGTGCAGGACATGCGCTTCCAGGAACTCATGCCCGATGTGCTGCATTGGCTCGGCATCACTCGCATCGATCGCCTGATCTCCATGAGCAACATGAAATTTGATGCCATTACCAAGTCAGGGATTACTGTCGTCGAACGCGTTCCGATTCCTGCTGACTTGATCCCAGCCGATGCCCAGGTTGAAATTGAGGCGAAGAAAGCCGCCGGATACTATACCGAAGGACAAGTGCCGACCGAGGCGATTTTGGCAGCGGTTAAAGGTCGTGATCTGAGTGATTAGATGAGCGGTCGGCGACCAGCGGTCAGCGGTCAGCGGTCAGCGGTCAGCGATCAGCGGTCAGCGACGGGCGCAAGATCGACTTGATGGTCGGCTTTCAACAACCTGAGCTTATTTTTGCTAAGTGCTGAGTGGAGGGAATGATGACCGTTAAACCGCTGAATGCAGACGATGCTGCTGCGATCGCCTATCTCCGCTCTCCGATCGCCGTTCGGGAGCGTTGCGGACAACTGTTTGAGTTGGCGTGTGCCGACAAACTTCGTTACTTTCGCTGCGACCTGAGCCAGTTGGAGCGGGTCGCTGACTATGTGATTCAGATCACTCGTGAAAGTTACCCTGATTTGAATGTGCCGTTTCACAGCCGTTGGCGACATTTTGAAGCGGATGGACAGCCTCGACTGGTAAACCTTGAAGCAAAACTGGACGGCTTGACACCGCTAGAAAAAGCTCAGGCAAAGTTTGATCTAGCGATCGTCAGCGTGTTGCTGGATGCAGGTGCAGGCGATCGCTGGCAGTACATTGAACCCGAAACAGGACTTGTCTTACGTCGATCGGAAGGGTTGGCGATCGCCAGCTTTCATGCTTTCTGCCAGGGCATTTTTTCCAGCGATTCCCAAAAACCGTTACAGGCAGATGCGATCGGGCTGCAAACGCTCACTGAAGCTGCCTTGAGTGAAGCCTTTCAGGTCAGTTCAGAGAATCCCTTAATCGGCATTCAGGGGCGCTTACAACTGCTGCAACGGTTAGGAGAGACGCTCCAGCAGCATCCTACAGTCTTTGGCTCCCAGAGTCCCCGTTCTGGCTCCTTAATTAACTATTTGCTGGGACAGATCCGGCATGGACAGTTAGAAGCTAGTGCCGTTTTGAGTGCAGTGCTGTTTGGTTTCGGTGATATTTGGGCTGGAAGACTTACCGTTGCAGGGGTCAATCTCGGTGATGTTTGGGTTCATTCAGCATTACCGAACGATCGCCCGCATTCGCAACTGGTACCCTTTCACAAACTGTCGCAGTGGTTAACGTACTCTCTGCTGGAGCCACTGCAAGCACTGGGTTTAGAAATTACTGGGTTAGAGGCTCTTACAGGGTTGCCAGAATATCGCAATGGCGGTTTGTGTGTGGATTTGGGGCTGCTGCAAATTAAAGACCCGATCGTCTTACAACAGCCACAGTTGCCTGGTTCAGAGGCGATCGTGGAGTGGCGTGCGCTGACGGTCATTTTGCTCGATCGCATCGCCGAAACGATGCGACAGCAGCTCCACCTCACTGCAACTGATCTTCCCTTAGTCAAAATTCTGCAGGGTGGCACTTGGGCTGCTGGTCGTCGTATTGCCGCTGCTTTGCGCCCCAACGGCAGTCCACCGATTCAAATCGAGAGTGATGGCACCGTCTTTTAGTGTTGAGCGATCGAGACCGATAGAACCAATCCAAAGGAGCAGGATACACCTGGTTGGCAGCCAGGAACCAGAAGCTGATCCACAACGCCCTTCTGAAGTCTGAACTCTGTCTCCTGGCTGCTTCAGGTCGTAGACATGATCTCTACGACGTAATCATCACAGGCTCTTGATACAGCAGAGCCGTGAACGTCACCGTTGACCCTAGCCCTTCGCCCATGCTGTAAAAATGCACGTCGCCACCCATCGCTTCTACTAGCTTTTGAGAGATTGCCAGCCCCAACCCAGTGCCACCATACTGCCGAGTGCGAGAACCATCAATCTGGCTGAACGATTGGAAGAGTCGATCTTGCTTGTCGAGGGAAACGCCAATGCCAGTATCGGCAACGCGAACCTTGACCATTCCAGGAAGTTCCTGGTTCTGAAACTTAAGCTTCTTTTTGATGACTTCAATACTGATGGTCACGCCACCTTCATGGGTGAATTTGATCGCGTTGCCAACCAAATTGAACATCACCTGTTTTAACCGTAAATAGTCGCCAAATAAGATGATTTCATCATCAGTGGGTGGCTTCTGAATTTCAAAACTGAGTTTCTTAAGATGTTTTTGGCTATGTGCGAAGCGCTGGACATCGTGCAGAAGCTCGTTCAGGTTCACAGGATTCAGCTCGATTTGCAGCGTACCCGCTTCGATTTTGGCGATGTCCAGTACGTCAGTAATGATTTCCAGCAAGTGCAGAGCAGACTCATACGCCTCGTTGATAAACTCATTTTGCTCAGCGGGATCGTCTGCCATCCCGTCTAAGATGAGCTTGAGAAAGCCGATCATGCCGTTGAGCGGAGTTCGTAGCTCGTGCGACGTGTTAGCCAGAAACTCGCTTTTGAGACGAGAGGCTTCTTCGGCTTGTCGTCTGGCTTCCTCCAGTTCGCGGTGCTTTTGAATCAAGCTGGCGTTTGCCCGCTGCAAATCTGCCGTTAAAGCATTGCTGGCAGTAAACAGAGTGGCATGAGCGATCGCCGTACCTACCTGATCTGCCATTTCTTGCATCAACTCCAGTTCTGCCTCTGTCCACTCGCGATCGCGATCGCACTGGTGCAGCACGATCAGCCCATTCGGTTGATCTAAATAACACGTTGCCACAACCAGGGTCGATTGCTGCTGACACTGGTTGTTACCTCCCTGTAAGGCTGACTCTCCTCGAGCCGTGACGGGTTTAAGCGAGGCGATCGCCTCTGACAGCACTGCATGATCCGCCATCCAAAACTCTAAACCCAGCATGGATGGGAGGGCATCCTGACAATATTCTGCTACGACCTTGATTTTAGATGTGCGCTGCTCATACGTCCGATGGTCATACGGACAAACAAGGCACCGATTTGCGCCCAATGCTTTGCCCAGTCCCTGTACTGTCTGCTGCCAAATGGTTGGCAGATCTAGTGTGCGGCGAATGTTTGAGGCAATTTGAGTCAGCAGCTTTTGATAGCGATCGGAACTGAGAGAGGCAACCGGATACTCTCGCAAAGAAACAGCTCCTAAAGAGCCTTGTTCTTCCAGTCCCGGTACTCCAGCAGTACCACCAGGAGAAAGCAGTAGTTGACCTGCTACGATGACCGCAGTCGGCGATCGATTGGGCACTAAAACAGGACTCATGACCAAATCAAACAGCAGCATCTGCTCAGCACAGCGAAAATAGCAGCAAAAATGTTCTGCGACACTGCGATCGAGAACGCGCTGAATCCGCTCCAGATAGGACACTGGCTCAACCGGACTAAAGATCTCACTGATACGGCTACCCGTGATCCGCTCTGGCACAACGTTACAGTGAGTGACTCGTTGCCAATGAAACGATAAGTAGCTCCCTGCCGCATCCTGAACAAACACCAGCTCATCCGTCACTTCCGGCAACTGATCTTTCGCCGAGGTGAAAGCCAAACCTTCTGACAGGGGACGTTGAAAATCTGTAGGAGAGGTCATCAGAGCCAGAATGGGGATTTGAAGGGCGCTAGAGGGCAATCACGCAGGTAGATGCAGTTAGATTCTGGGGCAGGTATAGGTGTCTAAAAGGAACGTAGACGGAACGCTAAATGAGCCTGACAAGATTGCCGCCCACCCTAGTCATTCCATTCTCCTCGGGGTGGCACTGGTGGATTGCGCTTCAATGTACGAGCGAGTTCATCTTCCCGCCCACCCTGGTTTCTTAGCCACTGCCGGATCGCCACTTCAATCACTTTACTTGGCTCATTCGTCAGATGCTTGAGCTGTTCCAGCAGATCAGGATCAAGCTGAATCGAAACTTCCACCTTTTCAGCTGGTGGATGGGAATGGACAGCAGGCTCGTTCATAGGGTGAAACCGAAGGTTTTTGAGGGGAAGCACAGATCTAAAGTATGGAACAAGTCCATCTTGCCTAGCCTACTACCTGAGCAAAGCGCTGGGCAATGCTTAACAGTCAGCATTTATTAGTGTATGACACGAAATCTCACAGTTTCTTCATAGATTTTACATATCTCTTTCTGAGAGTACATCAGAACATTCAACAGGGCAGCGCCATCAAGTGCCATGCTGCTGTTCAGAAAGCATTACAATACGTGAAGTAGAGAGCCTGCCGAATGTGCGATAACTAATCAGTACCTCAGGGTTCAACGTCTCGAACCAAAATGGCAATGGCATGACGCTGCTCCTCCTTTCTAACCCAACTATCTAAAGAAGTGCATGACTGACGCGCCCGTCTCTCATATTCGTAATTTTTCCATCATTGCCCACATTGACCACGGCAAGTCTACGTTGGCAGACCGTCTACTGCAAGATACAGGCACCGTGCAGGCACGGGAGATGAAGGAGCAGTTTTTGGACAATATGGATCTGGAGCGAGAGCGCGGCATCACGATCAAGCTGCAAGCAGCGCGAATGAACTATACCGCCCGCGATGGGCAGCAGTATGTGCTGAACCTAATCGACACACCAGGGCACGTAGATTTTTCCTATGAAGTATCGCGATCGCTCGCTGCTTGTGAAGGTGCGCTGCTCGTGGTGGACGCATCTCAAGGCGTAGAAGCGCAAACTTTGGCGAATGTTTATCTAGCGCTAGAGCATAACCTGGAGATCATTCCAGTCTTAAACAAGATCGATCTCCCTGGCGCGGAACCCGATCGGGTCAAGCAGGAAATCGAAGAAATCATCGGGTTAGACTGCACCCACGCGATCGAAGCGTCTGCCAAAGAAGGCATTGGCATTGAAGATATTCTGGAAGCGATCGTCCGTCAGGTACCACCACCCCAAGACACGGTACAGCAACCGCTCCGGGCACTCATTTTTGACAGTTACTATGACCCGTATCGCGGCGTTATTGTGTACTTCCGGGTTGTCGATGGGGCACTGAAACGGGGCGATCGCGTCCGGCTCATGATTTCTGGCAAAGAGTATGTGGCTGACGAGATTGGTGTGCTCTCGCCGACTCAAGTGCAGGTCGATCAACTCCACGCTGGCGAGGTCGGCTATCTGGCAGCCGCCATCAAAGCGGTCGAAGATGCCCGTGTCGGCGACACAATTACGTTAGCAGCGGCTCCTGCTGCTGCGCCTTTACCCGGCTATATCGAAGCAAAGCCGATGGTTTTCTGCGGCATGTTTCCCATCGATGCTGACCAGTTTGAGAATTTGCGCGAATCGTTGGAAAAGCTCAAGCTGAGCGATGCTGCCCTGCATTACGAACCAGAGACCTCTAGCGCGATGGGGTTTGGCTTCCGCTGCGGCTTCCTGGGCTTGCTGCATATGGAAATCGTCCAGGAACGGCTAGAGCGAGAATACAATCTGGACTTGATCACGACTTCGCCATCGGTGGTGTATCGAGTGACGACGATCAAAGGTGACGTGCTGGAAATTGACAACCCCAGCCGCCTCCCCGACCCACAGCTACGGGAAAAAATTGAGGAACCGTATGTCCAGGTGGACATGATTACCCCAGAGGCATACGTCGGTACCTTGATGGAGCTAAGTCAGGGGCGACGTGGAATCTTCAAGGATATGAAGTATCTCACGCCAGGACGAACCACGTTAATCTACGAGCTGCCGCTGGCAGAAGTTGCCACCGACTTTTTTGACCAGATGAAGTCACGATCGCGCGGCTATGCCAGCATGGAATACCAGATTATTGACTACCGGGAAAACCCCCTTGTCAAACTCGATATCTTGATTAACGGCGACCCAGTTGATCCGCTGGCAACGATCGTCCACCGCGACAAAGCCTATGGTGTTGGGCGCGCTTTGACCGAAAAGCTGAAAGAACTGATCCCACGTCACCAGTTCAAGATTCCCATCCAGGCAGCGATCGGCAGCAAAATTGTTGCCAGCGAAAACATTCCAGCACTACGTAAAGATGTGCTTGCCAAGTGCTACGGTGGCGATATTTCGCGCAAGAAGAAATTGCTTCAAAAGCAGGCAAAAGGAAAAAAGCGGATGAAGTCGATCGGTACGGTTGATGTGCCACAGGAAGCGTTTATGGCTGTTCTTCGGTTAGACCAATAAACCCGATCGCGCCGTCTGACCTTGAAGATTTCATGAATTCTTGGTGAGTAAGACTGTATTCATACGGATTTGCCCGTTAGTCTTGGGAGAAAGAATTAGTTTGCAGAATCCCTATCTCCTTTTTTGAGCCACTATGAGAATTCTGGTAACAGGCGGCGCTGGTTTCATCGGCTCCCATTTAATCGATCGCTTGATGCTAGAAGGTCATGAGGTTATTTGTCTCGATAACTTTTACACCGGGCACAAGCGTAACCTGCTAAAATGGTTTGACCATCCCTACTTTGAACTGATTCGCCACGATGTGACAGAGCCAATCCGGCTGGAAGTAGACCAGATTTATCATCTCGCCTGCCCTGCATCGCCCGTCCATTACCAGTACAACCCCGTCAAAACGATCAAAACCAACGTGATCGGCACCCTGAACATGCTGGGGCTGGCAAAACGGGTGAAAGCCAGATTTTTACTGGCATCGACCTCTGAAGTCTATGGCGATCCCGAAGTACATCCCCAAACGGAAGACTACCGAGGCAACGTCAACACGATCGGCATTCGGAGCTGCTACGACGAAGGCAAGCGCGTGGCTGAAACGCTGGCATTTGACTACTACCGCCAAAACGATGTTGAAATCCGAGTCGCCAGAATTTTCAACACCTACGGTCCGAGAATGCTGGAAAATGACGGACGTGTCGTCAGCAATTTTGTCGTCCAGGCACTGAGGGGGATTCCGCTCACTATCTACGGTGACGGTTCACAAACCCGCAGCTTTTGCTATGCCTCTGACCTCGTTGAAGGTCTGATGCGCCTTATGAACGGCGATCATCAGGGACCCGTGAATATCGGTAATCCAGATGAATACACCATTCTCCAGCTTGCCGAGGCAGTGCAGCAAAAGATTGACCCATCGTCTGCTATTCGCTTTGAGCCATTGCCACAAGACGATCCTCGTCGGCGCAAACCCGATATTACCAGAGCGAAAGAATGGCTGGGCTGGCAACCAACCATACCGTTGCAGCAGGGACTTGATTACACGATCGCCGATTTTCGAGCACGTATGTTTGATTCAGAGGCAACGTCCAGCAGTGCTGCGAGTGAAGATCCCTTGCGCGATCGGGTTAAACCACTCTCATAATCCAGCTTCGCAGATCTGAGCCTGAGCAAGCCCGTACCATCGCTGCGTGATTCAGGGATAGCGCTCAGAACGTTGGTCAGCGTTGGATGCTTCTGCCTAAACCTTGTTTCTGTCGATCGCTAGTCTTTTTTGAGGATTCTCCTATGCGCGTTTGTGTCATTGGTACTGGATACGTCGGTTTGGTGACGGGAGCCTGTCTTGCCCATGTCGGTCATCATGTCATCTGTGTTGACAATAACGAAGAGAAAGTCAAACTCATGCAGACCGGGCAATCGCCGATTTTTGAGCCAGGACTGTCAGACATTATCAAAAGCGCGATTCAAGCCGAAAAGATTGAATTCACGACCGATTTAGCCGCTGGTGTCGCGCATGGGCAAATCTTATTTATCGCCGTTGGTACGCCTGCCCTGCCAAATGGTGAAAGCGATACACGCTACGTGGAAGCAGTCGCACGAGGCATTGGCTCTCATCTCACCAGCGACTACAAAGTGATTGTCAATAAATCCACCGTGCCGATCGGCTCAGGCGATTGGGTGAGAATGCTCATCATGGAAGGCTTCGCTGAGCAACGAGCGACCGTGAGTGCGTCTGTATTGGCTGGCGGTGGCGCTACAGAAGATTTAGTCACAAGAAAGTCTTCGCTGCCAGAGCCAGAGTTTGATGTCGTCAGCAATCCTGAGTTTCTGCGGGAAGGGTGTGCCGTTGACGATACATTCAACCCTGATCGAATTGTGCTAGGCAGTAACGGTGCCAGAGCGATCGCGCTGATGCAAGAACTCTACACGCCAATTGTCAGTCGTCAATACGCGATCGATCAGTCTCTGCCCCCTGTGCCTGTTGTAGTGACCGATCTCAGCTCGGCAGAAATGATCAAGTATGCAGCGAACGCCTTTCTAGCGACCAAAATTAGCTTTATTAATGAAGTGGCTAATATTTGCGATCGTGTCGGTGCCGATGTTGTTGAAGTCGCCAAGGGCATTGGTCTAGACTCTCGCGTGGGCAGCAAGTTTCTGCAAGCAGGCATTGGCTGGGGCGGCTCGTGCTTTCCCAAAGACGTATCTGCCCTCATCCACACGGCTGATGACTATGGTTACGAAGCGCAACTGCTGAAAGCGGCTGTCAACGTCAACCAGCATCAACGCGTGATCGTGATTGAAAAGCTCCAGCAAGTGCTGAAAATTCTCAAAGGCAAAACAGTCGGGTTGTTGGGGCTGACCTTTAAGCCCGATACCGATGATTTGCGGGACGCACCAGCACTCAACATCATCGAACAGCTCACCCGCTTGGGCACGAAGGTAAAAGCGTATGACCCGATCGTCTCTCAAACGGGGATGCGACACGGACTCTCGGACGTGATCGTAGAAACTGACCCAGAACGGCTGGCAGATGGCTGTGATGCCCTGGTACTGATCACAGACTGGACACAGTTTCGTCAGCTTGACTATGCCAAAATGGCAACCCTGATGCACGCTCCTGTCATGATTGACGGTCGCAACTTCCTCGATCGCAAAGCGTTAGAACAAGCTGGCTTCCGCTATGTTGGCGTTGGGAGAGGATAAGAACAGTGGGCGTTGAGAGCGATGCATTGCTGTTCCTATCATCGCTCTTGATCACTGTGCAGGTCGCTGTGCCGCGATCGCCAGCTTCACGCCTGGAATCGAACGCAATCGATCCATCAAAGCGATCACCTGACCGTGACTGACGCGTTCATCAGCGTTGATGACTACGAGAGTGCTGGGACTATTACCTGCCAAGGCGCGGATTCTGGTCGGCAAATCTCCCAATTGCGCTGGCTGACGGTTGAGAGACAACTGTCCCTGCTGGTTGACCGTCACCACGATTTGGCTTTGTGGCTGCATTTGGGCAGTGGCGGCTTTAGGAAGATTGACAGGCAACCCCGCCGATCGCGTCAGATAGAGCGAAGACATAATAAAAAACGTCAGCAGTGCGAAGATCACGTCGATCATCGGCACAATGTTGATTTGCGGCGGAATATCTGGCTCTTCAGGAAGACGCATACGGCACTCCTCGTTCGTAGTGGCGACGGTAGAGTAGCTCCATTTGACCGCCGTATTCTTGAATCAAGGCGATTTGCCGCAGGTAAAGCCCGCGAAAGGTGTTGGCAAACGCTAACGCAACGATCGCCACCGCCAATCCTGATGCGGTTGAGATCAATGCCTCGCTAATGCCAGCGCTGACAGGAACAGCATTATTGCTGCTGGCATCGCCGATTCTGAGAGAAGCGAACGAACGAATCAGCCCCAAAATTGTGCCCAGTAGCCCTAGCAACGGTGACAGGCTGATAATGGTTTCAAAGACAACATTAAATCGCTTGAGCAATGGCATCTCTGCCTGAGCAGCACTCTCTAGCGCCAAACGAAATTCTTCTGGGTTAGGGCGATCGAGTCCGAGTGCTGCCAGAAAGATACGAGCGATCGGCAAATCCAAATTTTGCTCTAGCTGCAAAAGCGCTGCCCTGGGACTGCGTTGATACAGGTCTAAAAGCTCGCGGACAAATTTATCCTGGCGCTTCGTGATCCGCAGCCAGAAGCGAAGTCGCTCTAATATTAGTGCCACTGCCAGAATCGAAAATCCCAGCAGCGGAAACATGACAATGCCGCCTGCCTCAAAGACTTTAGAAATTTGCTCAAATATCATGCCGAACTTTAAAGCACCACGCAAACGCACGATCGTCGGAGGGCGATCGAACGCCTTCAACAGCTTATCAGGTGAGGTTGAATCGGACGCACATTTACGCCTAAGGAGAGAGGGAAAGGGGGAAGCGGAGGCAGCAAGGGAAGCACAGGAAGACTGAGCCTTTAGCTTTTAGCTTTTAGCCCTCATCCTTTCCCCATTACCGTCTCTATCAAATGCTCCACATCTCCGACGATGAGAATCGGTGTTTGCAACTGCTGGCTCACGTCTGCTACCGTCATGTCGTCAAGAAAGCAGGTGTCGTTGTGCTTTAGCATCAAAGACGGTAGGAGAATGGCATCGCCCAACTCTCGTCCTTTGAGGGCATGAAGAATATCCTGTCCAGTAAGTAACCCAGTCACCGTCATAGACTGTCCCCAGTACTGGCTGGCAAGGGCAACCATACTTAGCTTCAGTCCTTCTACTTTATTGAAGCGCTGAAGGAGCGGCTGAAAAGCAAGTTCAACGGCATTCCCAACAACCCAGGTAAAGTAACGTGGCGTAGCTAACCGCTTAGGCAGCGATCGCGCCGCCGCTTGGAATTGCTTGAGAAATTGCCGGATGGAACCAACTCCGTTGCCGATTTGCGGATAGTCTTCGTAGTGTGATTCAGGCGGTAACTCCTCGTGAGCTAGGAGAAACCATTCATCGGCTAACCAGGCAAAGGTAGAACCAGACTGCTGGCGGAATTTGGCTTGCAGGTTTTGCACTTGAGCGATCACTTCCTGCGCCTTTTCACGGCTTACAGGAATCAATTCATCATCGCTGGGGCGAAAGCGGGTCAAACCAACGGGTACGACGGCAACGGACGCAACAGCGGGTACATCGTCTTGATGAAACTCAAACAGATCGAGGAGTGTACGGGTCAGATGGTCGCGATCGTTGATCCCCGGACACAGCACAACCTGGGCGTGAATTTGCAGCCGCCGCTCTTGGAACCAACGCAATTGCTCAAGCAGTTGCCCTGCACGCGGATTTTTGAGGAGCCGACTGCGAACGTCTGGTTCTGTCGCATGGACTGAGACAAAGAGAGGTGATAGCCGCATTTGTTCAATACGATCCCATTCACGCTGACTAAGGTTCGTCAGAGTCAAGTAGCTGCCGTACAGGAAGCTAAGGCGGTAGTCGTCATCCTTAAGATAAAGGGTTTGCCGCATCCCTGGTGGCTGCTGGTCGATGAAGCAGAAGGGGCAGCGATTGTTGCACTGAATCAAGCCGTCGAATAAGGCGTTTTCAAACTCCAGCCCCAGGTCATCATCGTAGTCTTTCTCAATTTCTACTTGATGGGGCTTGCCAGCAGTGTCTAAGACTTCTAGCGCTAACACTTCATCGGCACAAAGAAACTGATAGTCAATCAAATCGCGGGGACGCTGACCGTTAATTGATACCAACCGATCGCCCGCCTCAAAGCCAATCTCAGCCGCGATCGAGTCTGGCAACACAGCCGTAATTAAAGCGGGGCGAATTGAGACTTCGCTCATGACAGAGAATAAATTAGCACTCTCTCCACCCTACACCCCGTGACTCGAATCGTGCAGGTCTCTAAACGTCTCTGAATAAATTTGCCGCCGTTGCAAGCAGTAGTGCCGCTCCAAACGCCAGCCGATACCACACAAAGATCCAGGTATTTCGGTTTTGCAAAAAGCGCAATAACCAGGCGATCGCCAGGTAAGAAAAGATAAAGGTGGAGATGATCCCCACAAGCAGCGGCAGCAAAATTTCGGGGTTGCCGAAGGCTTTGCGAGACTGGTAGAGCGTGGCGATCGTCAACGTAGGAATGCCGAGCAAGAAGGAAAATCTTGCTGCTGTGCGCCGTTCCATGCCCAGAAAGAGAGCTGCCGTCAGCGTTGACCCAGAGCGCGAGACACCGGGAACGAGCGCCAACATCTGACCCAATCCCACCAGGATGCCATCTTTAATCTCTAGCGCATTGAAGTCTCGCTTGCGACTACCGATCGTCTCAGCTAACCCCAGTAACAACGCCATAACGATCGATGCGACACCAATGACGAGTGGGCTTTCGGGGAGCACATCCTTCAGCAAAAACCCTACGACCAGAGCTGGCAAGGTACCAACGGCAATACCAACGAGAATCTTCCATTCCTCTTGCTCCCAGTCCTTGCGCTGGAAGGCGGCTAAACCACCGGTCAAAATCTGGCGAATGTCAGCCCAGAAATACCACAGCACGGCAATAACGCTACCAAACTGAATCGCATCAACAAAGAACTTTTGCCCCAAATAGTTCCAGTGAAAGACATCAGTAAAGATGAGCAAATGGGCAGTACTGCTAATGGGCAAAAATTCAGTGATGCCCTGCACCAAACCCAACACGATCGCCTGCAAAAGACTGATCAGCAATCCAGGGCTGGAGGGTGTCACAGTGCTTTCTGTGCTGCTAACTGCCAGAGTGTGTAGCAGGCTCGCACCATGCCATCCCTGATTCACCAAGGAGAGATCCAGATTCGACATCGACCAAACCATTTGCTGTTCTCCATGAAGACCTTAGACTGTACTTCTCAGACTACGCGAGGGCTTCAGGATTGTAGCGACATCCCATAGCTCTTGGGCGATTAGCTGATATAGCGTCACTCCAATGCTGCAAAAACCGTTCACCTCGATCGAGGCGATCGATCGCACAGCGTGAGCCTAGCTAACCTAACCCAGGTTGAGAACTGCTCAGACAGAACTTTAGCGAAAATTTAAGTTAGGATTAATTTCAATGCCACCGGGGGGGATATACAGATCTGTGCTATGTTAACTTAAGTAAAGTAAATAAAATATTAGCAATATTTTGGTCTCCTCCATTTCCCATTCTAGTCCCGGTTGCATCGTTCCCCCAGCCATTCACTCGCATGAGTTGCATTCTGAGTCGCTTGCGGTATTAGTGGCACCCATAGAGCCGCAGTTGGGGCTGATGCAGCGTTGGTCAATACTAGCCGCTTCGGTGGTGTTAGTTTCGGTTCCCGTCTTTGTGCAAGCGCCGCTGGTTCGTCTGCTGCCCTGGGTGAGCTTGATGTTGACGGGAGTCTGGTTGCTTTTAGGGCTACGCTTGCTGGCACACCCTACTCATCAACGCTGGGGCGATTTGCTCATTGGGTTTACCTGGACGTGGCTGGCTGGCTCGGTGTATTGGGGTTGGCTGCGCTGGGAACCACTGCTACATCTGCCGATCGAGGCGATCGGGTTACCGTTTGCGCTCTGGGGCTTAGCTCGCAACTCAGGCAAAATCGGCAACTTCTTTTACTTAGGCTCTCTTTTTGGCACGGTTGTTACCGATGTCTACTTCTACTTAGTTGATTTGATCCCTCACTGGCGGCAACTCATGCGGGTTGAACCTGATGCTGTACAGCCAATCTTCCAGAGCGCGATCGCTCAAATGCAAACGCCGTGGGGTGGTGGATGTGCGATCGTTTTGGCGCTCCTTCTCCTTACGGTCGGCACATTGCCTCTTTTTTCACGTCAGCTTCATTGGTGGGCGCTGAGTGGCGCAGTGTTGAGTACAATTTTGGTGGATAGTCTGTTCTGGTTAGCGGCGATCGCTGCTTGAATGAAGCCTCAAATCCGTCCTGCTTTGTAGCCTCTTCTCCCGACCATACCGCTCAAGCTACCTTGGTTCAAAACTTTTTTGAACGAATTTCTATCCGAAGACTACACTGGCATAGAGAGATATGTCAGGATGCATCATAGGAAAGGATTATTTGTCTCAGCCTGTGGTGACTTTACAACCCACTCCCCATCTCGTCCTCCGTACTGACTCTGGTAGTCGGCGGTTGCCGCTTGCGGGTAGTAACTGCTGGACGATTGGGCGCAGCGAAGATAACAATTTTGTTTTGCCCGATCGCTGGATCTCTCGCAACCATGCCATGTTGCAGTGCATGGAGACGGGCGAGTTCTATTTAATTGATTTAGGCAGTCGCAACGGTTCCTTCGTTAATGGTCGTCGGGTCAGTATTCCCGTCACGCTGCACAATGGCGATCGGCTCACGTTTGGTCAAACCGACCTTGACTTTTATTGCCCGACGCTCAACCCCCCTGCTGATTCTGCTGCGGGTTCCGATTCCAAAGAGTTTACAGCGACGGCAACGCTGCACGTACGTCGTTTGATATCGGTGTTGGTGGTTGATATCCGCGACTTCACCGTGTTAACTCGCCAACTGGATGAGAAAGTGCTTTCAGAAGTGATTGGCACCTGGTTTCGCCATGCGGGCGACATCATTCGTGAGTATGGGAGCTGGGTTGATAAATATATTGGCGATGCCGTAATGGCAATTTGGATTCATGGTCCTCAGGGAGTCGATGACGACGAAATGCTACGCATTTTTCGTGCCCTGAATGCGCTGCATAAGATGACGAGTGACCTGTACAACCTGTATCCTTTACCCTTTCCGCTGCGGATCGGCGCTGGTATCAATACGGGTCACGCGATGGTAGGCAACACAGGCAGTGGCGATCGCCCCGATTACACCGCCTTGGGTGATACAGTGAATGCCGCTTTCCGTCTGGAAACATCCACAAAGCAAATTGGGCTGGATATTGCCGTTGGCGAAACGACCTATCAGCATTTGACGGATATGGAGATTACGTCGATCGATTTGTTTAGAAACTACACGGTTCATCTCAAGGGGTATGACATGCCCACCGTCGCTCATGCTTGCTCGTTTCCCGATCTGGAAACGTTCCTACAGATGAAAAGCAGAGAGTAGTCGATGTGCTTTAACTTACTGAGCAAAATGTAAAGATTTTCACTTAGACACTCCAGGCAGACGAACTAGAGTGAACGATGATGACCGGAAAATGATAGGCTCTGAATGAATGCTGTGTATGGTTTTCATGCGACAGGAAGAGAGGAATAGATTCATGAAACGGTTGGTTCATATATTAATGGTTCTTTGCGTTTTGGTTGGTTGTGTTGGCTGGCTGGGGATGCCACAACAGGTGTTAGCAGCAAATTTAAGCAACATGACAGGCTATCAGTTGAATCGGGCGATCGCTCCGCCCCTGCTTGCTGCTGAAGCGATTCGTGATGCAGTGGGCGAAAAACTCAGTTCTGAGTACGGTAAAAAGCTTGATCTGAACAACACTAACGTACGTCAATTCAGGCAGTATTCGGGTTTGTACCCTACGCTGGCAGGGTTAATTGTCAAGAATGCACCCTACGACAGCGTTGAGGATGTTTTGAAGATCGCAGGGTTGACGGAGGCACAGAAGGATGTGCTAAAAGCAAATCTGGATAACTTTACCGCCACTGATGTTGAAGAAGCGCTGGTAGAGGGAGCCGATCGGATCAACAACGGTATCTATCGTTAACCGTTCTGTTGTTACGACCGTCAATTCAATCCTGATGACCAAATTGCTCAACGGCTGATACGCAGTCGGAGAGCAATTTTTGTCTTTGGCACACACTTTACTGTTTCGACTTTAGACTGAAGACAGACGATCGATACCCAGCCTGGATCTTGCTTAAAAAGCGTCACCTGGCTTATGTATAGCTTGAACCCTGATTGCGAGTGCTTGTGCGTAGCGCTGTGCGGTGAACGGTGGTTCGTCTTCAGTCGAATCATCCGAATTTAAAATTGGTAGCATCTTTGCAATCGTCTGTTTTGCGATCGCCCTCTGTCTCTGAGCTATTACCTCAGTTTGATGTTCTCATTGTGGGAGCAGGTGCGGCTGGGCTTTACACAGCGCTCTGCCTTCCTGATCACTACCGCATTGGATTGCTGACGAAAGATACTCTCTCACTATCTGCCAGCGACTGGGCACAGGGTGGCATTGCAGCGGTGATCGATCCAGCAGATTCTGCGGTACTGCACTTAGCCGATACATTACAAGCGGGTGCAGGACTGTGTGATTATGACGCGGTTAAGTTTCTTGTAGAGCAAGCACCGCAGTGCATTCAGTCGCTAGTCTCAATGGGTGTTTCGTTCGATCGCCACAACGGCGAACTGGCGCTGACCCTGGAAGCAGCTCATTCTCGCAGGCGGGTGCTGCACGCTGCCGATACGACGGGGCGGGAAGTTGTGAGTACACTAACGGCGCAGGTGCTAAGCCGCAAGAACATTCACGTTTTTGCACAGGCGTTGACCCTGGACGTTTGGCTGGATGAGACGCAACGCTGCCAGGGCATTTGTGTGCTCTATCAGGGGCAGGTATGTTGGCTACGGGCAGCGGCTGTGATTCTGGCAACGGGTGGTGGTGGTCAGGTTTTTGCTCAAACAACCAATCCTGAGTTAAGTACGGGGGATGGCGTGGCGATCGCTCATCGCGCTGGAGCCATCTTGCGCGACCTGGAATTTGTTCAGTTCCACCCAACAGCATTAACGCAACCCGGTGCACCTCGTTTTCTGATTAGTGAAGCAGTTCGAGGTGAGGGCGCTCATTTGATCGATGACAATGGGCGACGGTTTGCCTTTGACTACCATCCAGCAGGCGAACTTGCGCCTAGAGATATTGTTAGCCGCGCCATCTTCAGCTATTTGCAAAAAACTCATGCTGACCCAGCATCCGCTCATGTCTGGTTAGATTTACGACCGATCGCACCTGAAACCATTCAGCACCGCTTCCCCAACATTGTTCAAGTTTGTCACCAGTGGGGTATTGATGTCTTCCGTGAACCCATTCCTGTAGCGCCTGCTGCTCATTACTGGATGGGTGGCATCGCCACAGATTTAATGAACCAAACATCGATCCCCGGTCTGTATGCAGTCGGCGAAACTGCCAGTACGGGCGTTCATGGAGCAAATCGGTTGGCGAGTAATTCGCTTCTAGAATGTCTGGTGTTTGGAGCGCAGTTTGCTCATTTAGAGGTGAAAGAGTCAGAAGTCAGCGGTCAGCGGTCAGCGGTCAGCGGTCAGCTAAGCTTAAACTCTGGTCTTGCAGCACGAGGTTCGCCTGACACCTCAAACCGTCTCGCTACGCCTCATCCGTCCCTTTTAGCCACAGAGTTTGCCAAAATCGAAGAATTACGGCAAGAACTGCCTCGATTGGTGTGGCAGAGTGCAGGCATTTGCCGAGACGGGATCGTGATAACAACGGCGATCGCGCAAATTCAACGTTGGCAGCAAGAATTCGCTCAGCTTGCGCTCAGTCAAGCGTTGCTGCACCTACAGCCGGAACATAGCATTGCTTTAGGTGCGATCGACGACGCGCAGCTAAGAGTTTGGGCAGAAACCCGCAACTTGCTTGATGTCGCAGGACTCATCCTTCAAAGTGCACAGTTCCGCACCGAGAGTCGCGGTGGTCACTATCGACTGGATTATCCTGAAACAGAAGCATGTTGGGAAGCACATACTCTTGTTGGTAAGAACGGTGAAGCCGTTCAAAACAGCACCCATTGGAGCAAAGCACCTGTCATTCATCAGCCAGAATGACATAGCATTGCTTCGCATCCGGTAGAGATGCCATCTCTAATCTGGGTCATCAGTCAACGTTTCGATCAGCAGATCCATTTGCTGCTGACGTTGGGTTAAAAAGAGGTCGCACTGGCGTAAATAGCTGACAGCAGAGCTGAACTGGTCAAACACATCTGCCAGCTCCAAGTCGCCTGATTCAATACGCGCCATAATCGCCTCCACTTGCTGCACAGTTGCTTCATAGCTCCAATCCTGTGCTGACAGGTCTGGAGTTAATCCACGATCGACATCGACTTGACTGGATGGATGGGCTTCGGCAGAGTCTTTGGGAATGCTCACAACGTGCGAATAGCAAGGTCTCTATCGCTAGTATATTTATACTTGAACACTTTTAGTCAAACGTTTGGCAACTTAGGCGTTGTACAGAAATAACAGCATGGTCTGTAGCCGTCAGCCGTCAGCGAAAAGCTGATAGCTGATAGCTGATCCAAAAGTGTGCAGTTATTTTTTAGCAAGCTCTTCGATGCTTGGCACTCAAACAGATGGCGATCGTGCTAACACCTCTGTTACCTTGACCGTCAGTTGCCCTTGACCAAGCTGAATCGTCAGCATCTCTTCTGGTGCCACTGCTTCGGCAGCACGAACGATCGTACCGTTTGTCCGCCGTGCCACAGCATAGCCTCGTTTCAGCACGGCTTCGGGATCAAGGGTTGCCAGCTTCTGCTGGAGTGATTGGCAGTAAGACGTAGCCTGCTGAATTTGCAGCGCACTACCTTGAATCAGACGTTGGCGCATCCACTGCAAGTTTTGCCGTTCTTGTTGAAGTTTGCGATCGAGACGCAGTTTGTAGAGGCGATCGTTCAGATGCCGCTGTTGTTTGTAAGCTGACTCCAAGCGACTGTAAACTGCCGCTTTGAGAGCCAGCCCCCGCTCCTGGTGTGCGGTCTGTAGTGCGGCTAGCTGAGGTACCGCTTGCTCTGCTGCGGCTGTTGGAGTGTGAGCGCAGAGATCAGCTGCAAGGTCTGCTAAAGTTTCATCGCGCTGGTGCCCGATTCCAGCAATCACGGGAATGGAGCAGTCTGCGATCGCTCGCACTACGCGTTCGTCATTAAAGCACGCCATATCTTCGATCGCGCCTCCTCCTCGTGATAAGATTAGTACATCCGACCTAGCATCCAGCTCAACTCGCCGAATAGCATTCACAATTGAGGCTGGAGCCTGCTCACCCTGCACAAGCGCTGGAGAAAACAACACATGCAAACCCGGATACCGCCGCCGCAACGTTCGTTGAATATCCCCCCATGCGGCTGCTTGAGGTGACGTTACAACAGCAACCGTTTGGGGATGTATAGGCAAAATGCGTTTGCGTGCTGGGTCAAACAAGCCTTCGGCTTCCAGACGCTGCCTCAACTGGCGATAACGTAGTGCCCGTAGCCCCTCGCCCCCTGGCAAGGCTTGCCAGACAATTAGCTGATACTGTCCCCTCTGGGGATGGACGTGGATGCGCCCCAAAATAATTAGTTGTTCTCCCTGAGCGGGCAACGTAGTCAGTTTCTCTAACTGGCTGTTCCACACCACGCAGCTAATCGCAGCCTTAGCATCCGGGTCTTGTAGAGTAAAAAACAGCCCGCTGCGATAGCGAGTCGCGCTGGATACTTCCCCTGTAACCCAGAATTGACTGAGATGATTGTCTTGCTCCAACAGTGCCTGGATGTAACCAGTCAGCCCTGCTACAGATAGCGCCGTATCTGGAACCAACAAATGAGGAAGATAGGAGGTCATGTATGTAACCTGGAAGAAGAATGAGTGACACCCAAGCGAGTCCGGCAGCGATGCCTTTATCCCTTTCAGGGCGATCGGAGGATCGTAGTTGGTGAAACTTCAAGGGGAACGTCATCACGATCGCCCCTTTCTAGATTAACTGGACTTCATCGAATGCGTCGTCTCTTTCCTAGCATGACTGAAACCTGATTGCTGACACACACCAGCGATCACACAAGCAATTCCTGATTGATTAGTTAGCATAGAATGCCTCTAACGCTCGATCGCACTCTAGCCCATTCACTTGCACATTAGCCTCCTAGAGTGTCCTGATGTAATCAATCCGACACTCAAACACCCATTGGTTTCAACCCACCGTTTAAAGTTTCAAATCTCCATCCACCTACTGAACCTTCCGCATTGAGGCGCTCATGGCTGCTAAAACAACTGATAATTCTGACAAAAACAAAGCCTTAAATCTCGTCCTGACTCAGATTGAGCGTAACTTTGGCAAAGGTAGCATCATGCGCTTAGGCGATGCTACCCGGATGCGAGTCGAAACGATTTCCACCGGAGCGCTGACGCTAGACCTGGCGCTGGGCGGTGGTCTTCCCAAAGGGCGTGTCATTGAAATCTACGGTCCCGAAAGCTCAAGCAAAACCACGCTAGCGCTTCATGCCCTGGCGGAAGTACAGAAAGCTGGCGGTATTGCTGCGTTTGTCGATGCGGAACATGCCCTCGATCCGGTCTACGCCAAAGCGTTGGGCGTAGACATCGATAATCTCTTGATCTCTCAACCCGATACGGGTGAAGCAGCGCTGGAAATTGTGGATCAGTTGGTGCGATCGTCCGCGATCGAGGTTATTGTGATTGACTCCGTTGCTGCCCTCGTACCTCGCGCCGAAATTGAAGGTGAAATGGGCGACTCTCACGTCGGCTTGCAGGCACGCCTCATGAGTCAGGCATTGCGGAAAATTGCTGGCAACATGGGCAAATCTGGCTGTACGGTCATCTTCATTAACCAACTCCGGCAAAAGATTGGCGTGACCTACGGCAGTCCTGAAACCACCACTGGCGGTCAGGCACTCAAATTCTATGCCTCTGTACGGTTGGACACCCGTCGGATTCAAACGCTCAAGAAAGGAACGGAAGAATACGGCATTCGAGTGAAGGTGAAGGTGGCTAAAAACAAAGTTGCGCCACCGTTCCGCATTGCCGAATTTGATGTCATTTTTGGTAAGGGCATCTCAACTGTTGGCTGCCTGGTCGACCTGGCAGAAGAAACAGGCGTACTGATTCGGAAAGGAGCCTGGTACAGCTACGGTGGCGAGAATATTAGCCAGGGACGCGACAATGCCATTAAATATATGGAAGAGAAGCCTGACGTTGCCCAAAAAGTAGAGCAAGAGGTACGGCACAAGCTGGAAATTGGTGCGGTCGTCTCAGCTAACTCCGTTGCCCCGATCGATGTCGAAGACGAAGAGGATGAAATGGACGATGAGGAGTAAATCGATCTGAGAAAGTAAGTTGAGAACGCTACGCGATGGGTTGAGTCATACTGTGTTTGGCTTAACCTATCGCATAATGCTGCTTGACATGTTTCAAGGTGCTACTGTCGCTGCTCTCTGCTGCCTTAATTATGGTTGTCGGGTTCATTTCGCTTCATGAAGCGATCGAGAATTTCTGACTGCTGCTTCATGCTGATTGGGTAGGACGTTTGCTCCAATGGCAAGTCACCATTGGAGAGAGTGGGTCTCAAAAACATGGAGGTGTCTTTGCCATCAGCCGACAATGGTGTATCCCAGTCAGTTGAAGGCAGCGATAAGCCTGACTCTGTGACCGTCAAATCTTCACCACCAGAGTCGTAGCTATGTCGAGCAGCATTAACCTGGTTAATCAGATCATCTGGCAGTGCATCAGCAGTTTTGGGAGTGTGGCAGATGAAGAAGGTAAACGCCAGACTGCCCAGCCGGATTTGGTCGCCATCTTTAAGCAAGACACAGTGCCGCACGGGTTCGCTGTTGACAAAAGAACCATTAGTACTATTGAGATCAATCATGTAAAAACCTTGATCCTCAATGTGCTGAATGGCAGCATGGCGGCGAGACAGACGTTTGTCTTGAATCGGTAGCGCCATTTTGCGATCGCGCCCAATGATCCAGATACCCTGAGGTTGTAATACCGATCGCGTTTTGCCTCCGAGTAGGTTCGTAATGATACGAGTCTGTTGACCTTGCACCACTCCCTGCACATACTGCAACGCTACGTGCCTGCGTGACTTCACCCCTGTGTTTTCTAGATCCAGGATCTCATCCAGTAGGCTCCGGTGGTGCTCATAGAGCTTTAAAAAGACACGGTATAGACCGAGTCGTTGCTCTAATTCGGTGTTGCCAGAAGCATTCAACACCTGTGAAGAGTATTCAGCTAACGAATGTGAGTCGAGCATAGCTAATCCCAATGTAAGCAGTGTGAGACTGAAGAGCGCTGCTCTCACAGGACGAGAGGCTCAAATGAACGTGTTGCGAGCACTCTGTTAACGTTCAGCCACTAAGAGCAGCACTAATGTTCCAGCGCTTTAGCATTGACGAAGATGTCGATTTGTGCGACTGGAGAAGAACCTCGTCTCTACCTTAGAGTGCCCAGCATTGAGACATAACCGCACGATCACTGGATCATTTGCTGCTGGGGATTTGATTTAGTTGATGCTAGGGGTTCGCGCTTCAAGTGACCGTCGTGATTGATATCACATCTCGACCGCTGCGTTGCTAGAGTGACTGTTGCGGTGAGTCCTAATTGCCATCATTAAAACGGTAGAATGGATATTGCTCTTGCTGAAGTGTCTCAGCCGAGGAAGGTTGGACGTAGCTTCTTTAAGGCATTGAAGAAGCTTAGCGGCTAGGAGCTTTAGCCTTTAGCGCCGCAGCAGTTCTGTTCGCTAAAGCTAAACGAGGGTTTGAAGTCAGCGCATCTACCGGAAATTCAACGTTGTCTTGTGTGGTGGTTGGTGGTAAGTGTCATCAGCCCAAGCAAGTAGCATCACGATCGCTCATTTTCCGATGGCAGCGGCAGAACTATTTTGGTGCTTCTATGTTGCTTACTTCGCCTGGGGACAATAGCTCCTCCCGGTCAATCGACTCTACCCAAAAGCAGTCTGACATGGCAGAGGAGCCACTCAGCATAGAGGGCGATCGTGTCCAACCTGACCACCCCTGCTCGCCTTCTTCAACCGACACTCGCGCTGATTTTGATGCCACTGAGCCTCGTTTAGGCTCTCATGCTACTGAAGGAGCCATTGCGTTCGCGCCGTTGCCACATCGTCAAACCTTGCGGTTACAGAAGCCTACACCCAAAATCGAGCTTGATGCACTCTATGCGCTGCGTCAAGCAGCAGGAACCAATGCGCCGCGATCCCCGGCACGAGCAAATTGGTTAAGCAGCGGTACGCTTGCCCAGCTAACTGCAAGCAGTGCCATTGAATCTGCTGAGGTGAGCAGTTTCGCTGCACCGCTCTCGCCCTTGAGAGCGCGAGATATTCAAGCGCTGGCTGAACTCTTTTTGCGTGATGATATCTATGCGATCGAAGCGGATGTAAGCCAGCGATTGCTTGCCCTGCTGCCAGAACCCTGCTGGGAAGATGACGTGTTTGCTTTTCTAGGGGAGTTTTTGTAGGGGAACAAACGGTAACCGTCATACTCTTGTACGCCGCTCGAACCAGCCCTAACAAGAAGCTCAAACCCCTTATTACAAGGTTTAGTGCTGTCTATCTTGAACGAAAATGATTTTGAGCCTCACTGCTTTTTCATCAGGGTTTCCTTAAAAGGGAATATCATCAAAGTCTGGCTCGGCAGCAGCTTCAGGTGCAGTCTGAAATTTGCCTGCTTTCGCTTTAGCGGTTGGTGTGGATGTGGATGCTGAGGGAGCTGGCTTTGCTGCTGGAATCGCCGCAGCGCTTGGCTTAGTGGCTTGACTCGTGCTAGAAGCAGGGCTTGCCACAATCGTAGACGCTTCCAGAGCGGTATCTCCTCCAAGGATATGGATGCGTTGTGCAGTCAACTCAGCACGCTTTTCTTTGAAGCCTTCGGGTCGATCGACCGTATTCATCCTCAAGCTGCCTTCAATCACCACGCGATCGCCCTGATGATAGCGTTCCTGGATCTCCTGTGCCAGATTACCCCAGCCCACTACCTTGAGCCGCGAGGGTGGATCTTCGGCACGCAAACCCGGAAACTCCACAAACATTTCGGCGATCGGGGTTTGGGTATCAGACGTGTAGCGCAGTTCGGGAGCCTGGACAATTTCTGCCATTAAGATGCAGCTATTCATGGAGCGTTCCTGAGAAAAGTTGTTGGTTTTTAGTTGTTAGTTGTTAGAGCGGAAGTCGGCATAGACAATTGAGCAGGATTTAGCAGGCATTTTACCAACAACTAACAACTAAAAACTAATATTCTATTCTAGTACTGGCTCTCGGCTTTGGCTGCTTCTGCGCCCTGGTGTTGGTCGACAAATTCTTGCACGCGCAGGCGATATTCGCGCAGAGTTTCGTCTACCCAACCGCGATCGTTGCTGTTGGCGTAAATATGCACCACTGGCTCTCCGGCATCGGGCAAAATGAGCACCCAACTATTGTGCTGGTGATTAAAAATCTTCACGCCATCGACCATTTCCAGGCTGTCGATCGGGTGGGTTTCGACCAGGTGTCGCATTAAGGCTCCCTTAGCCGTCCAGGGGCAGCGAACAATACAGGTTTTGTGACAGACGCGGGGGAGATCGGCACGAATTTGCCCCAGCGATCGCTCCTGAATCGTCAGCATTTCAATCAGTTTGGCAATGCAGAACATGGCATCGAAGCCGGGATGCAACTGCGGAAAAATGAAGCCCATGTCGCCACTGCCGCCCAAAATGACGTTGGGACTCGTATGGCAGGCTTCCATCAGCGCCGTCGGGTTTGCCTTCGTGCGAATGACTCTGCCATCGTGACGGTGAGCAATTTGTTCAACGGCGCTGGAGGCATTGACGGGCACTACGATCGTGCCTCTGGGATGGTGTACCAGCAGCATGTCTGCCATAAGCGCGGTCAGCACTTCACCACGAATGGGGCTGCCCGTTTCATCCACCAAAATCATCTGTTCGCCGTTTGCAGAGACCTGAACACCAAAATTAGCTTTGAGTGCTTCTACGACGTGCCCTAGCTGACTGAGTAACGCTTCGCGATCGGCAGGATTCGGCGCAGTATGGCTGAGGCTGGCGTTCAGCACCACTGCATCGCAACCAAATTTAGCAAGGAGTTGGGGCAGTACTGCGCCAGAAACCGCATACGCATAATCGATCACCACTTTGGAACTGCTGTGACGAATCGCTTCGATGTTCAGGTGCTTTTCAAAACAGGCGCTATAGATTTCAGCAACCTGATTGGCATAGACTACGTTGCCAATTTCTTGAATTTGGGCGCGGCGAAAATCTTCCTTAAAGTAAGCGCCTTCGATCTTCTTCTCGCGGGCTTTGGAGATGTTGATGCCGTTGTAGTCGAAGAACTCAATCAAGATGTGGTCAGGACGATCGGGATGCATCCGCACGTGAATGCCACCCGCAATCGACAGCGTAGGCACAATCGTTCGCGCCAGTGGGATCGCCGTTGCTTCCAAGTTCTGCACGTTTACACCCACCGACATCAAGCCAGCAATGAGCGATCGCGATACCATGCGCGAAATGCTGCGCTGATCGCGCGAAACAGACACATGAGAACCAGGCTTCAGGGTGGAACCGTAGGCAGCACCGAGCTTGACAGCAAACTCTGGCGTAATGTCGATATTCGCTAGGCCCGAAACGCCTCGCTGCCCAAAGAGATTGCGGTAGGCGGCATGTCCCCAAATCAGGTTGATGTTGAGCGTTGCCCCAGATTCAACGCGCTTGCTGGGCCACACGCGCACACCCGGACTCACTTGAGCCTCTTCACCGATCGTCGATAAGGGACCCACCACCGCACCTTCCAGCACATGAGCACGACGATCGACCCGTGTACCGCGCGCAATCACACACGCCCGCAGATGTGCCTCTTCGCCGATGATGGCTCCATTCAAGACAATGGGACGCTTGAGATCAGCGTCTGGACCGATCGTCACGTTATCGCCAATCACCGTGCCAGCCTCGATCTGCACTCGCGCACCAATCCGGCAATTGCTGCCAATCATCGCAGGCGTTTCGATTTTGGCAGTGGGATCAAGGTAGGTGTTTTGCCCGACCCAAAGTCCCGGCGATCGCTCCTCATAGGCAATATCCAGCTTGACTTTTCGATCCAGCCCGTCGTACTGAGCATCGCGGTAGGTATCTAAATGCCCGACATCGCACCAATAGCCTTCGGCAATATAGCCATACATCGGCTCATTTTTTTCGAGCAGCAGTGGAAAAAGGTCTTTCGAGAAGTCGGTTTCTTGATTGAGCGGCAGGTAATCCAGCACTTCTGGTTCTAGAATGTACGTACCTGTATTCACGGTGTCTGAAAAGACTTCGCTGGTCGAGGGCTTTTCGAGAAAGCGGCGAATGCGATCGTCCCTGTCGGTAATCACCACACCAAACTCAATGGGATTTGGGACACGCGTCAAAATCAGCGTTGCCTTTGATCGCCGCTGTTTGTGAAACCGAATCGCAGCACTCAGGTCAAAATCGGTAATGCTATCGCCGCTAACCACCAGAAAGGTGCGATCGAGCAACTCGGCAATATTCTTGACGCAGCCCGCAGTACCGAGCGGTTGATCTTCTTCAACGGCGTAGGTAATCTGCACACCAAAGTCACTGCCATCCTGAAAGTAATCGCGCATGACATCGGGCAGGTAGTGCAGCGTCGCAATAATCTCCGTAATGCGATGGCGCTTCAGCAGATTAAGAATATGCTCCGCGATCGGGCGGTTTAATACCGGAACCATTGGCTTCGGCAAGTCACACGTCAGCGGTCGCAGCCGTGTACCCGATCCGCCTGCCATCAAAACTGCTCGCATAAGGCTACCCTGCTTTGTTACAAGTCGTTTGAAAAAGGAGTTTTAGTAAGGTTGGGAGTCGGGAATGAAGAGGCAGGAGGCAGAAGGCAAGAGGCAGAAAATTAGAGGGAAATCGGGCGAAAGGCGAAAAAGCTGACGGCTGTCCGCTAACGGCTGAACTTAAAACTCAAAACTTTCTCCCCACTCCCTACTCCCCACTCACTACTCCCCTCTCTAGTGTCATACGTTAACGACGATTCCGACATCCTTCGAGGGGGAAGGCGAAAAAATCTGCACTCGCAGCCGCTAATGTCAGGCTGGAATGTCTAGACGTGGCGCGATCGCCCTTAAACTGCAAGCTAGGATAGAACCAGGTCGGCAAGTTGCCTTAATCAGTTCCAAGCAGATTTGTCTGGAATGTCACACAAAGGCTTGAATGTGCGTCAGGCTTTCACTGCCGAGGCTACTCTAATTTTGGGTTGCGGTTCGTTCGTTACCTTACGCTTGTAGTAGTTTTTCGTTGTTGGGGCATCGTTCCTAACAGGCAGCAGTATCCGGAGCGATCGGCGCTCTCACTGTAGTTTCAACACTAGGTTCAGTTTTGTCAGTCAATTGAGGATCGATACATGGAAATAGTTGGCGTGTTGGCACTCATCGGTTATGGCGTTGGCATCTGGAAATTCTGGACTGGCTTCAGACGCACTAATTTCAGCAGCGGTCGCGTTTACCTGGCGTTGCTGTGGCCCGTCCTTATTTTTAACAAGCCCTACCGTCAGAACTTCAACCGAGCGCTGACAGGACGTTAATGAAATTAGCGGTCAGCTATCAGCTACCAGCCATCAGCAATGGATTCAAGCTGAATGCTGACGGCTGAGCGCTGACAGCTTTAGAGCGCTGACGGGACGTTAATGAAATTAGCGGTCAGCTATCAGCTACCAGCCATCAGCAATGGATTCAAGCTGAATGCTGACGGCTGAACGCTGACAGCTTTAAAGCGCTGACGGGACGTTAATAAAATTAGCGGTCAGCTATCAGCTACCAGCCATCAGCAATGGATTCAAGCTGAATGCTGACGGCTGAACGCTGACCGCTTTAAAACTGTTGTTAGAGGAACAAACCTGAGCATGGCAAAAAAGCAGAAGTCGGAATCCCAGGAAGCGTTCTCTAGCAACAGTTACTTTAGTGAACTCAGCCCATCGCAAGACTGGCAGAGCCAAATTGCAGCCGTTACTCTACGCTTCAATCGCGAGTATCGGGGGGAAGCGTTCGACCTGCCAGAAGAAGTAGAAGCGATGCCGATCTTTCGCGATCGCGCCTCTGGTGCTCTTCAGTCAAAGCTTGCGTCGCCCTTCTGGGAGCTTGCCCAGCCGAAGAAAAACCAGCATTGCCTGGATCTTGGTTGCGGGGTGAGCTTTTTGATTTACCCCTGGCGCGACTGGGAAGCGCTGTTCTATGGGCAGGAGATTAGCCACGCTGCCCGCGACAGTTTGAATGCGCGTGGACCGCAACTGAACTCGAAGCTGTTTAAAGGCGTGGCGCTAGGAGCCGCGCACCAGTTGGAGTATGAGGCGAACCAGTTTGATCTGGCGATCGCCACGGGCTTTAGCTGCTACTATCCCCTCGACTATTGGGCGGCTGTACTCACAGAAGTCAAACGTGTCTTGAAACCCGGCGGTGTGTTTGTCTTTGATGTACTCGACCCGGAGACACCACTCGCTGAGAATTGGGCAATTCTAGAAATGTACCTGGGCACGGAAGTCTTTCTAGAGCCGATCGCGGATTGGAAGAAGCTCATCCAGTCATCCGGCGGCAAAATCGTGAAGACACTGCCGGGAGAGGTCTTTCAACTATTCAAAGTGCAGTTTTAGTAGGGGGCTAGAAACCGGGTTTCTTTGTGAGCCTCTGCCGTTCCAGTATGCAACCGAGACGGCTAGAAACCGGGTTTCTTGGCGAGCCTCTGCCGTTAAGCAGGCAGAACGACCAGAAACCCGGTTTCTCTCCAGGCAAGACAATTCCTGTTTTGAGTAAAAACAGTCCTGTTTGAAACAGCAGCATTTCTGTTTCAGATGAGAGCGCTTCTGTTTAAAGTGAGAACGTTCCGACTGAAAGCGAGAGCATTCCTGTTTGAAACCGCATCGTTCCTGTTTCAGATGAGAACGTTCCTGTTTGAAACCGCAGCATTCTTACTTGAAGTGAGATCGTTCCTATTTGAAATGAGAACATTCCTGTTTCAAACAAGAATAGTTCTGTTTTGAGTGAGAACAGTCCCGTTTGAGCAAGGAACGATCGCTCTATTTGCGCGATCGCTCCCTTTTTTAGCCCCACATCAGTCACAGTCAGCCACAAACGTTTCGGTTATTCTGAAAGCATCGGCGGTTTCAGTCATTGGCGGCATTGAGAGCTTGGCATGGTTAAAGTGGCATTGCTAATTGGGGTGAGCGAATTTGCCGATACGGAGCTTACGTCCCTGCCTGCTCCCCTCAGAGATATCAACGCCATGCAAGCGGCACTTATAAGATCCCGAAATGGGCGGGTTTGACGAGGTGCACTTGTTGGAAAATCCAGAGTGGCAACCGATGGCAGAGGCGATCGATGCCCTGTTTCGCGATCGGCAGTAGTAGAGTGAGCATTGCCTATCCTACAAAATCTTCCTCAGAAACGTTTATTCTTCCCTCATTACGGTACTGCCCTTGTACAATCCAAGATGAACGGACTTAATGAAATCGTAAGTGACTCGAAAGGAGAGTTGAATGAACGGACGGGTTAGGAAAGCCACAAGAATACAAGTGCTTATTTCAATTGCATCTGCTGTATTCGGGATTTTAGCTAGCGCAGCCCTTGATAAGATTTTCTCTACATCCTTTCTCAATACTCCTCAGCAGACGATACTAGCCATCCTTCTTTTAGTGGCAGTTCTAATAATCATTGGTTTAGTGGCAATCAGTGTATTCGCACAGCTGAATGAAGAGACAGTTCAGGCAATAGACAAAAAGCAAGAAGCCAATGCGAAAAAAATCGATCAAAAATTAGTAGACATAAGTAACAACCTGGGAGGATTAAAGTGGTCTTTTGTGCAAGACCCTCCACGAAGCGGAGAAGGAAAGATATACTCCTCCTTTTGCGACATAATCGAAAAAGCTGAATTTGAAATACTGTGCTTGTTTGTAAACAGAACAGGGGAACATTCTAAAGCTGATCAAGGGAGAGAAGTTACTACACATATCTATAGAACGGAGAGGGAAAAGTACCTTGAATCAATTGTTAAGAAGCTACAACTCAAAGCCGATGAAAATAAAAAATTTTTCTATAAGAGGATCATTCAATTGCCTGAAGGAAAAAGTGCTTTAATAGATGAGGAACGAGTAGGAATACGCTGGTACGATCATTTCCAAAAAGTTTTGAAAATATTACGGGAGAAACCTGATGCAGGGTATTTGAAGAAGTCAGACTTATTCTTTGAGCAATCGTTTTTAATTGTAGATCGGCGTCATATAATCTTTCCGTTAGATGGGAGAGATCCGACTTATGGAGCTTTCTATGTAGAAGGGGCGCTCATCTTTAATGACCCCAATCAAAAGTTTGTTGACTACCTAATCAATTTCTTCAATCGAGTTGATGCTAATGCATCAATAATCAGTGAGTTACCCGAAAGATGCTCATAACCTTAACACACGAGTAAATAGCAGGTATAGCGTTCCTAAATGATTCATGAAAATGAACCGTACATAAAAACCTTCGGGAAATTGAAGCAGGTAGGGTAGGCACTGCCCACTCTACTTCCTCATGCTCGTATCCTCAAACGCCAAACGATGCGGTTGTCTCCCATCACATCAACAGCCCCAATTGTGTTCATACATTCCCCCCTGCACATAGCGATCGAAACTGGAGTGTTGCCATTGGTGCGGACATGCTACCAAACCATGCTGATCGTCATTGCTCTGTGCTCTTTAGGTACGATACGCTTGATGGATTAATGTGTTTGAAATGAGCGAAGAGCCAGTGAAACAACTCAAGATTGTGATTGAAAAACATTCTGATGGCTATGTTGCTTACCCAGTGGGAATTGTCGGCGCAGTTGTGGGGCAAGGAGATACGTATGAGGCAGCTCTGGCGGATGTGAAGTCTGCGATCGCTTGCTACATCGACATTTTTGGGGAAGAAAACTTAGCAGATACCGCTCCGATCGAAGTGTTCATCGCTGAAGCAGGTATTGGTGTCTAGTGGCAAAGTTTCCAGTCGCCGCCCCAAATGAGTGACTTCTTAAGAGTAGAGCGAGAGAAGGACAGTATGAACATTAAAGAGCAATTACTAAAAGAGATCGAAGAAGCGCCCGGTTCTACATTAAAAGAAGTATTAGACTTCTTACTGTTTGTTCGTGCTAAGGAGCTTCAGCAAGAACAACTAGAGATTAGCCTTCTGAGTGAATCCAGTTTGGCGGAGGAGTGGCTAACGCCTGAAGAGGATGAAGCATGGCAGCATTTGTAAAGGGTGATGTGGTTGTTCTTCCCTTTCCCTTTTCAGATTTAACCAACGCTAAAAAACGACCCGCATTGGTGCTTGCCGAACTGACTAGAAGCGACTTCATCCTTTGCTTGATGACCAGTCAAGCCGCGAACGATGCCTACACAACCCTGATTGAGTCAAGCGACTTTGAAACTGGAAGCCTCAACAAAACCAGCTACGCCAAGTCAAATCGAGTGTTTACAGCCAACGAGCAACTGATTGCCTACAAAGCAGGAAACCTCACCCCAGAAAAAACAAACGAAGTCATCGCCAAGTTGATCGCGATTTTGCAACAGTGACATGAGAGCCTCTAATGTAAGGAATCTGGGCTGTCGTTAGTCACTGTAGGAGATGGGAGTATCACTCGTCTCGACCTTCTTTTCGGATGAGGTAAGCCAGGACTCCATCCAGTCGCTCGGTCATGCCTTTAAGCTGCTCAATGCTTTCAGAATGCTTGGTGATCAATCGCTGCGATTCAAAAATGAAAGACTCTAGCCGCTGGTCAGTGCGTTTTTCAGCTTTAGCCAGTTCTTCAATTTGGGTCGAGACTCGCTGGTTAGTGAGGTTTTGGGCTTCAGCCAGTTGATCCATTTTTACTGTCAGCTGATCGATTTGAAGCTGACTTCGCTGCTGCGTCATCTCCAGGCGATCGAGCCGCTGCTCTGCCTGCCTCTGTGCTCCAATCAGTTGGTCAATCTGCTCTTGAGAATGCTGCTGCATCATCTCCAGCCGATCGAGTCCCCGATGTGCTGACTCCGCGTACCGTGCAGCGCTTCCCAATAGCTCTTTAACGGTCTCAAATTCGTCTCTTGTGATGTTCGTCATAGCAGTTTCCTGGTCAGGCTTTTAGTCTACTGCGTTAAGGATCGTTGTAGCCTGTTGACGGCAGTGATAGTCATACGTTTTGAGCGATCGCGTTTCCTTACTCAACCTTTCACGTCTACGAGCGATCGCACAGTCAAGATTTCATGCGATCGCAATGGTTCGACAGCCGACTGCGGTACTGTAATCACTGCAATAGATTCACCAATCGCATTAAAGACTTCCAGGATGTACCCATTCTCACCACCAGCAGGATGTGGAACGCGGTCAATTAACGTCACCAGATCACCTTTACGCAGTTGATGCTCTGGTAAATCTCGACATAAAGCCACTTGCTGATAAAGTTCAAGATTCACGTCGAGATTCCTTTCGAGGTTTCAGCGTTACGAAATGAAAGCTGCCATCGCTATACCATTGTAGCCAAACAGTAACGACCGCTAAACTTCGCCCATTGATCCCTCGTAATGCACCATCAACCCGATAAAAGATACCGTACTCATTCGTGCCATCTTCTACGGCTTCTGCTGACTGGATCAACAGGGCGATCGCCGATCGTAGAGTTTCTGAGTTTTCCTGCGTAAAGCCTGCTTTCGCTAAAAACTGCGATTTATCGTTTCGTTGCTTGAGTACAAGTAGATAACGAACTAGCTTTTCTTGGGGAATATTCGCATCAGATGGAATCTTCACGATTGCCAACCTCTTAAGGTGAGGCACTTGGCGAAGCGTTCAGCGTCTTCAGTGCCTCTTCAGCCGATTGCCCATCGCCCTGAAAGCCGAAATACCAGAGAGCAGCGGCAGCTTCGGCACGAGTGACTGACTTCTTCGGTTGAAACAGCGTCGTATAGCCAAACGCACGACGGATGTTGGACGAATCACCGTTTTGAAAATCGGCTAACACCGCTCGTAGCGCTCTGGAGTCAATGCGAGGCGCATCTTGAAAGCCCCAGGTTTGCTTAACCGCATCCAAACTCGCAGTTGGCAGCGCTTGACGAGTATCCGCTGGCACTTTCCAAAGTACGAGGTTTTCACGCGTCAGAGGTGCATTCGGACGAAACGTGACGGTGGTACTGTCGCCCGACAACAGACTCGGAATCAGACCCGCTTCCGCCAATCCCTGAATTGCTGGAAAGTCTGGATCGTTACGGGGCACATCCTGATAAGCAGGCACGGTAGTATCTGTGCTCGACCGAATCTGTTTGGCAGGCTGACTCGCATACAACCGATTGTTCGCCGCAACCAGCCAGCGCACATATTCTCGACGCGTAATCACTTTGTTGGGGGCAAACAGGTTGCTTGCGGTCTGAGTCGCTTTGTTGCCGTCAGTGACGGGGGACAGAACGCCCAGCTTTGCCAAATCTGACACGTACTGCTGGAGTTCTTTCGGCGTTTTATTGAGGTCAGAGAAGGCGATCGCCACAGGTACCGTCTGAGGTTGTCTATCATTCGCACTATCTGAAGCCGTTGCGATCGGACTTACATTACCGTCAGAGCTACCTGACGCTCCAACCACCGTGCTGTCCGAAAAATCAGGAATGCTTGCCACGCTGGTTTCAGACGGTGATGCGATCGAAGGCGATGGTGTAGCAGATGGACTCAAAGTGGGTGCAGGCGACTCGCTGACTAGCACTGAAGGCTGCGGCTGTGGGGTGGTAGCGATCGCGGGCGTTGCTGATGGCTCAGGAGAAGCACTCGTTTCCAGCTTGGGATCGGCAGCAAAAGATTTCTGCAATGAATCGCCAAGCGAACTGTTGGCACAACTTCCTAGCGGCAAGAGCAGACACGCCGCTAACAGAAACGAAGTCTTTGAATATCTAAAAGGCAACACAGTATGTCAACAGGCATCAGGGCAGGGGTGCAGTTTCTACATTAGCGTAGATTGTTCGAGGTGGGACGTGGGGGGACTGGGGGCAGGAGGGCAGGGATGAAGGCTAAAGGCTAAAGGCTGAAGGCTAAAAAGCTGACCGCTGACCGCTGACCGCTCAATCCACTCAAAACTCAAAACTCCCTCCCCTCACCCCTCACCCCTCACCTGATACGCTTCGTAGACGGCTTCGAGGAATTGATCGGCGGTAGTGTTGGGCGGAATGGTTTCGAGTCCAATGAGGGTGCGGAGTTGCCGTGCCAGATTCAGGCTGAGATCATTTCTAGCTCTGGCATCCATTGTATGGCGGCGTTGGAGGTAGGTACGCACAACAGCAAAGTCGTCGGGCAACAATTGGTTTAGATCTGCCAGTTTGGGTAGCTCGATCGCCAGTTGCTTTGCTTGATCAGAAATCATCAACGGGGCTTTGCGATCGCCCCGTTGCTCTTGAATGACCAGTGTTCCGGCAGCCCAATCGCCCAACCGTTTCTCTTGCTTGCCCAACAGAATAAAAAAGACACCGATAAAGCAAAAATCGTCGATCAATCGCAGCAGTGAACGTAAGGCAGCTTGAGAGAGACCGATCGGTCTACCATCGTCTCGAATGACGCGAATTTTGGTGAACCGTTTGCCGGGGGTTTGCCCTTGCCAGAGAACCTCAAAGAACGTGAAATAGCCTGCGAAGATGAAAAAGTTGATCAAAAGGGCGATCGCCAACAGCCAGATGGGGGCAGAGGCATAGTTAAACGTGCCTGAGTTGAGATAGCTCAGTAGCCCCAGGCTAAACATGCCCCAAAGAATCCAGAAGCCGAGCAGCACTGCCCCTAGAATTGAGTAATCAAACACCAGCGCCAGTGTACGGTTACCAATGCCTGCCAGCGTAAACTCTAGCTCGACACTTTCTGGTGTTGACAGGGAAACGTGGTTAAAAAAGCGCATGGCGTGGTTACGTCTGAGAGCCGCGATCGCGTAACTGTAGCCCTAACCCCTCGCGCCGACTCCGCAAATCGTAATAAATGACCGCTTTGATGATTTGCCAGAGCGGGAGGACGACGATCGACAGCACAAAGCTCAGCACATAGGTAATTAACAACGAAAGTGCCGTGTAGCTAGCGTCATCGGGTGAGACTCCAGCCGTTCTTATGCCCGCATCGACACCAGTGACTACAACCTGTAGCAGCAGTTGCAACGGCATTGTGACAAGACTTGTGACAAATAAAATGAGCGCAATCCGCCACGCACTGCCTTTAGTCAGCGACCACATGCGCCCGATCGTTTGCGTTGCCGTCACTCCAGGTTCCACTGCCAGCGGCAATTCAAACGACACAAACCGCGCTGCAAACCAGAGCAGAAAGGCAATAAACGCCAGCAATAACCCTAACCCCAGCACTACCAGCAGTGCGATGATGCCCCCATTAGCGGCAAGCGTTTCCGCTGTGGGATTCTGGAAGAGTTGAAAACCGCCAACGCTAGCTATAGCACCCACAACAACGATCGCCAGCAGCAGGTAAAACACAATCACCACAACGGTGTAGATTAAACCCATCAGAAAAGCTGCGCCCAGAAAGCTCCATATCCGCGCCTTAATAAACCGACGGGCATCTTTGAGTAGTTCTGGCTGGTTTGTCAGTTCACCAAACGCCAACCGTGCGATCAGAGCTGAGTTTGCGAGATATTTTGCAAGCGTGTAAAGAAACAGCACGATCAGGGCAGGGATAATTAACCCCAAAGTGGCGTAATAGTTCTGTACTGCTGCGAAAAAGATCACAACAGCGATCGCGGCAACAAACGGCAGCAGGAGCCACAGCGTCCCAAAAAGGGCGATCGTCAAATACTGCTTGGAGTTTTCTCCATACAGCCGAAAGCCAGCACTGACGACATTACCAACGCTGAGCGCTTGAGTAGAACTAGAGGAATTAGATGGCGAAGCCATAGGCTACACTTTGGCTAGTTTGAAGGACAGGTGTTGACGCGATTCTAAACCACGTTTGTTTGCTTTCCGGGAAATATCACAGATTATGAACATACAGCGCTGGATAGCGCGACGGCAGCCTAGTTGGAAAAACCTGGATACCTTGCTGAAGAAAGCAGAGAAGCAAGGGTTAAAGGCGCTTAACGCAAACGAGATTCGGCAGCTTGCCAGCCTGTATCGATCGGTCTCCGCAGATTTGGCACGCGCCCGCACCAATCAGGTAGGCGACCTGATTACACAGGATTTGCAGACGTTAGCAACGCGCGGCTACTCCCAAATCTATCAGGGTTCTCGTCGTCAGGAATGGCAGGCACTTTGGTCGTTCTACCGCTGGGGTTTTCCGGCAGTGGTACAGCGATCGCGGGGCTATATTGCGCTGGCAACAGGTTTATTTATGGTAGCGGGTGTTGTTTCCTGGTGGCTGGCATGGCGTGATCCAGCGTTTTTGGCGTTGGTTGTGCCAGCACCGATGATTGAACAGGTGCGCGATCGCGGCGAACTGTGGATAGGGTCGATCGTCGGCATCGAGCCGTTTGCCTCCAGCAACATCATGATCAACAACATCAAAGTGTCGTTTGCGGCAGTGGCAGGCGGCATGACAGGCGGACTCTTTACAACCTTTGTCATGCTGTTGAATGGCGTTTTAATCGGCAGTGTGGGCACGTTAGTCGGTCAGAATAATCTCGCCTTCCCGTTTTGGGCGTTTGTGTTTCCCCACGGAGCGCTGGAGCTGCCCGCTATTTTTTTGGCGGGTGGTGCAGGCTTTCTGCTTGCCAGAGCGCTGCTGTTTCCAGGGGTTTATCGGCGATCGGAGGCACTCAAGCTTTACGGTGCCCAAGCTGCCCAACTGGTTTACGGCATCATTCCCATGCTGGTCATCGCAGGCATCATCGAAGGCTTTTTTTCACCCAATCCTGCCGTTCCCGATTTGCTTAAATATGTAGTCGGCACCGGGTTGTTTGCAGGGTTGGTTTGGTACTTGGGGCAGGAGGCAGGAGGCAGGAGGCAGGAGGCAGGAGGCAGGAGGCAGGAGGCAGGAGGCAGGAGGCAGGAGTGAGGTAGGCGATGCGAGGTTTTTCGACTAAACCTTGACCGCTCAGGCTCAAAGCTCGACACTCCGAGTTCAAAGCTCGACACTCCGAGTTCAAAGCTCGACACTCCGAGTTCAAAGCTCGATATTCCGAGTTCAAAGCTCGACACTCCGAGTTCAAAGCTCGACACTCCGACCTCAAAGCTCGATACTCCGACCTCAAAGCTCGATACTCCGAGTTCAAAGCTCGACACTCCGACCTCAAAGCTCGACACTCCGAGTTCAAAGCTCGACACTCCGACTTTCAAGCGCGACATTCCAAGCCCAACGCCTGATTTTTTCAATTCAAAACTTTCTCACCCCTTACCCCTCACTCCTCACCCCCTTTCACCCCTCACCTCTCCTACCGCTGCCCAGTGACGATGTAAGCAACGCGCTTACCGATGTTAGTGGCGTGGTCTGCCATGCGCTCCATGTGTCGAATGACAAGGATCATCAGCACGATCGGCTCAACAATGCCGGGAACATCGCGCTGATGTGCCAGAAGGTCGTAGAGCGTTTCGTAGTCGAGATCAACCGCATCGTCTTTGATCTTAATTTGCAGTCCCGATTCGGCATCCAGGTCAGAAAGAGCGGCGAGGCTCATTGCCAGCATGGCGCGGCAGCGATCGCACATCATCTGCACTTGTCCCATATAGACTGGCGGCGGGTAGTGAAACAGACGAATAGCGATTTCGCCCAAATCTTCAGCGTAGTCGCCGATGCGTTCTAGATCACGCACAAGCTGCATCATAGCGCTGAGGAGGCGTAAATCTTGAGCAACGGGAGCCTGAAGCGCAATTAAGTTCACGCAATCTTGCTCAATCTGGCGATAAAGCTTGTCAATTTGTTTGTCTTGCACCGCGATTTTAGCGGGAGCGTCTAGATCGCGGTCAAACAGTGCCTGACGCGCCATCCAGAAGGAATTTTCCACTAAAGCACCCATTCGCAAAACGTCACGCTGGATGCGTTTAGTTTGGCGATCAAAATGAGTGCGGATGAGTCTTGGGCTTTCCAACAACGTACTCGCATGTGAAGTCTACAACTCTAACCTGAAACAGCTTTAAGCCGTTCGCAGCATTACCTGTAGATAAGTATAGTTGTCAAGTCTATAGCACATGAAGAATCCTAGCAGTCCGCTGCAAGACATCCGGTTTTAAGCGTATCGGCATTTGATGGTGAGCATTCTTCAGAGGCAGAGGGCAGAGGGCAGAGGGCAGTTTTCCTTCTGCCTCCTGCCTCCTGCCTCCTGCCTTAAAACCTAGAAATTTAGACTGCAATCAAACGAGAACCGCTATAGCGCTTTTTCCAAGAGGATGCTTTGTCTCTCTTCAGTCGCTTAACATCGTTACTGATGACCCGATCGTCCCTTTAAACCCCTGCCATCTCAATGCCTGAATCACTTGACCTGCATTCGCTGTTTAGACAATTGCAAACCCGCTATCCCACCAGTGGACTACTAACCGAGTTAGTGCAAATTCACGCTGACCATTTTGTTGTACGGGCGCTGGTGCAGCTAGGCAGTATGACACTAGCAACCAGCCTGTCCAATGCTGCAACCGTTGAGCAAGCAGAAGATCAGGCGCGGCTGCGGGTGTTGGCACTGCTAGGCATTCATCCCGCTCCATCTGGTATCCCTGCGATGCCTGCTCCCAACTTCAGCGCTCCAACGAACCCGCTGATGAGTGCCTTCAAGGACATGACGCGGTTTCCCAAAACGTTGGATGGCGGCGCGCTTCAAGACGGTGCGACTTCAATAACATCGCCGGGTGCTGAGGGAGCGATCGCCCCTCCCTCACCTTTTCCCACGTTAGCGTTCGAGCCAGCGCTCATTCCCGACGTTCCAGTGCCCTTCTCTACTGCGTCAGTTGACCCATCTGCGGCAACACCCTACGTCTCTGAAATGGAACTGGATACATCTGATGCACTACCCGATGGCGTGCTGCTTGATGATGCCCTGCCCAGTTATGACGATGCGCCTGATGATACACCCTCACCCTATGACGACGAACCATTTGAGGAACCTGAACCGCTAACTGTGGAAGAGGCAACTGGCGATCGCGCCAGCACAGATGATGCTTCTCCCACAGCAACTGAGGAACCAGCGCCTAAAAGCAAGCCCCGCAAGCCAAGTGCCAGCAAAGATCCGGCAGCACCGGAGGCTGATACGTCTGGGAGTGCGTCGAGAGATTTGTCCTCACTGATCTCGCAGATTGGCGTGGAGATCGATCGCATCGGCTGGAGCAAGCGACAGGGCAGCACCTACCTACAAAAAACCTACGGTAAAAAAACGCGTAGTGAACTCACGGACGATGAGTTGGAAGACTTTCTGACGTATCTAAACACTCAGCCTTCTGCAACGGTGACACCATAGGGAGTGGGGAGTGGGGAGTGGGGAGTGGGGAGTGGGGAATAGGGAGTGGGGAGCGGGGAGTGGGGAATAGGGAGTGGGGAGCGGGGAGTGGGGAATAGGGAGTGGGGAATAGGGAGTGGGGAATAGGGGATGGGCTAGACGCTGAAAGCTAAAAGCTAAAAGCCAGCGGCTCGACTTGAAAATTTTCCTCACCACAGAGTTAGGATAAGGTCGATTCTTATTAACCGTCCATTTCGCTTATGATCCCATCCAGTCGCGTTTATCAACTGTTGCTGCTGGGTACTGCGATCGGGCTAGGCGTTGCCGCGATCGGGTCCGATGTCATTAACCCGCAGTTTCTGGGTGTATCAATCCTGCTGACGTTAGGGTTTGATGCGGCTGTGCTGGTGCTGGCAGTGATCGATGAGCGCCGAGTGCGATCGGGTCGGGCTGTGGTGGAGCGTGATCACAGCGATCGCCTTTCGATTGGGCGCAACAACCCGGTACAGCTAACGGTGAAAACGGGCTACCAGCCTGCTGTGCTGCAAATTCGAGATTTCTACCCGCAGGCATTTTCAACCACCACCCAACCGCTGCACCTGGCATTACCCGCCCACAGCCGCGAAGCACTGACCTATCAGGTTTTTCCATCTAAACGAGGCGAGTACACGTGGGGCGGTATTCAGGTACGTCAGTTGGGAGCCTGGGGGTTAGCGTGGCACAACTGGAAAGTCCCCAAGCACGACACTGTAGCCGTCTATCCTGATTTGATCGGGCTGCGATCGCTGTCCATTCGCCTGACGCTACAAACCAGCGGTAATCTGCGTCGTGCCCGTCGTCAGGGCATGGGCACCGAGTTTTCAGAACTGCGCGAATATGCAACAGGGGACGATCCACGCCTGATTGACTGGAATGCCACCGCTCGTCGCAGTCGCGTGTTGGTGCGAGTGCTGGAGCCAGAGCAGGAACAAACCCTGCTGGTATTACTCGATCGCGGACGGTTGATGACCGCTCAGGTGAAAGGCTTAGCACGGTTTGATTGGGGCTTGAATGCAGCGTTATCGTTGGCGCTAGCTGGGCTAACCCGAGGCGATCGAGTCGGCATTGGAGTATTCGATCGCCAAATGCACGCCTGGATTCCGCCCGATCGTGGTCAAGCCCAGTTGCCCAAGATGATCGAGCGCTTGACACCCATTCATCCCGTGCTGTTGGAGCCAGACTACGTCAGTGCAGTCACAACCGTTGCTACCCGTCAAACGCGCCGTGCACTAGTCGTTCTCATTACTGAAGTGATTGACTCAACTGCTTCGACAGAACTGTTGGTAGCAATGGGACGACTCTCCCCACGCCATCTACCTTTCTGCGTGACGTTGCGCGATCCTCAAGTTGATACGCAAGCACACGCTCTCACTACCGATCTTCCTACGACCTATGCTCGTGCGGTGGCGCTCGATTTACTGGCACAACGTCAGTTAGCGCTGGCAAAACTCAAACAAAAAGGTGTGCTTGTGCTGGATGCACCTGCTGATCAGATTAGTGATCAGTTAGTCGATCGCTACCTTCAGCTCAAAGCCCGCAATCAGCTTTAACACGATGCTTGATCCGACTCAACTCAACTCTCAGGAGTTTTCCAGTCGTGGTCATGTCGTCATAACTGGCTTCGTTACAGAGGCTACTCCAGAAGGTGAATCACCATTGCGCTGCTCTGGTCGATCGCTGTGCCACCAGCTTCTCGTCTCTTCGGGTAAATTCACGGCATAAAGGGTAATGACGATCGGTTCTAGTAAGCCCTGTCCCAAAATCTCGACGCTGTAAGAGGGATGTTTTTTGGTGGATAGATCGACAATGAAGCGTTTACCAATGCGTCGCCAGCTTGGTTCTTTGCCGCGCCACTGAAGTCGGCAGCAGGGATAGGGCAACTGTTCGCGATCGAACAAGCGGCAGCAGGCACCAATGACGCGGTAGCTGAAGTGGCAACCGGGGCTAAAGAAGACCTGCCCATGCTGAAGCGGGTGAGACATAACGATTGATTGTTCTCGTCTGTAGGGACGTTACATGTAACGTCCCTACAGAATGTAACATCACCTATGAAAGGACTGCTTTGGCGTTTTGCAATGCCTGTCGCACCTGGGCAAAACCTGTACCACCATAGCTGTTGCGGGCAGAGACAACGTGTGCAGGCTCGATCGCGGCGTAAATATCAGACTCGAATGCCGGATGAAGCGCCTTCCATTCGTCTAGCGTCAGATCTTTTAGCAGCTTGCCTTGAGACAGAGAAGTCTTCACCACTTTCCCCACCAAATTGTATGCCTCGCGGAAGGGTACGCCTTTGCCTGCTAAATAATCCGCCACATCCGTTGCGTTAGAAAAGTCTTCATTAACGGCTGCTTGAAGTCGCGCCACGCGGAATTCTAGCCCCTCTTGCAGCAAGATCGTCATCGCTTCTAGACAGCCCTGCACGGTGATAACCGCATCAAAGAGTGCCTCTTTGTCTTCCTGCAAATCTTTGTTGTAAGCCAGGGGCAAGCCTTTCATAAGTACCAGCAATCCCTGGAGATGTCCAAAAACCCTGCCCGTTTTGCCACGCACGAGTTCGGGTATATCAGGGTTTTTCTTCTGAGGCATAATGCTGGAGCCTGTGGAGCAGCTATCTTTAAGCGTGACAAAGCCAAACTCCTCCGATGCCCACAGGATGACTTCTTCGGACAGGCGGCTGAGATGCACCATGATGAGGCTGGCAGCGCAGAGAAATTCGATCGCAAAGTCCCGATCGCTCACTCCATCCAAGCTGTTGGCATAGACACCACCAAAATTGAGCAACTCAGCCGTGTAGTGGCGATCGATGGGAAAGGTCGTACCTGCCAGCGCACCAGAGCCAAGCGGCGAAATATTCACCCGCTGATAGATTTCGCCCAGCCGCTCCCAGTCGCGCTGGCTCATTTCAAAATAGGCAAGCAGATGATGGGCAAGGCTGAGGGGTTGTGCCCGTTGTAGATGCGTATAGCCAGGAATCAGCGTTTCGACGTGCTGTTCTGCCAGCGTTAACAAGATCGACTGGAACGATCGCACTCGCTGCCGAATTTGCTGAATCTGGTCGCGCAAATAGAGGCGCGTATCGGTGCCTACCTGGTCATTGCGCGATCGTGCTGTGTGGAGTTTTTTGCCGACATCGCCTACGATTTGGGTCAAACGACGCTCAACCGCAAAGTGGACATCCTCTGCCTCAACACCAGGCTTTAAAAGCCCCTGGCGGTATTCTTGCCGAATTTGCTCCAGACCCTTGACCAGTTGTTCTCCCTCTTCAGTAGCAATAATGCCCGTGTGTGCCAGCATTCGTGCATGAGCTTGAGAACCCGTCAGGTCGTACTCAATCAGTTGAATGTCAAAGCCGATGCTGGCGTTAAAGCGGGCGATCGCGGGATGAAGTGCCGACTCAAAGCGCTGGCTCCAGGTAGACGGCTGAATGGCTGCTGATGGTTGAGAGAGGTCTTGATTCAAAGCAATTCTCACTGTGTTAAAGCGTTTGGATTTTGTCTAGCATTGCAGAATTGGTTAGCCCAGTTTTTTACCTGAACGCTTGGCAAACCCTGGAAGGAATTCAAATCTATTACACTCAATACCACAAAAAACAACCCCGAACTGTTCTCAGGGCGTTGCTGAATGCGAGTATGAATCACCCTCATCTCCTTTCTTGAATGCCCGAAGGGCTATACCCTTCTCCCCAAGGAGAAGGGAGCTAAAACGCTTGTCCCCTCTCCTTTTGGGAGACGGCTAGGGTGTAGTTTGCTTCACGAAGGGTGGGCAAACCTGAGCATTCATACACCAAATCAGCAACGCCCAACGCTCATTCTTTGGTTTAGCCAAAGGACGTAAATGCTTTCACAAAGTAGCCAAAAATAATGCCGATGAGAAATGCCCAAACCTGCCCTGTTTTGACAAAGTTATTGAATGCTCTCTGCACGTCACCTGCCAGATCAACTTCAAGCTTTTTGTCGCCAAATGCCGCTAAGTCAATGGGTAGATGCCAGTGAGCTGGCTGTAATACGTTAGCCCAAGATGCATCCAGCCAAGACACATCCAGCCAGTACGTTGGATCAATTAAACCGATCGTTACATCCGGTATTATGCCGATGACCATTGCCGCTCTCTCCCCTTTCTAATGGATGCCAACCAGCGCACACGTTTATCTTACAGGACTGAAAGGATACCAGAAAATTATGTGAACGATCGCACGAAGAGGGCTGTGGAGAAGCTATCTGAGACCGGAACTCATGCGCGATCGCTCTACGCGCGATCCGCGATCGTGCGACCCTCTGGTTCCACGCCGACTGTTGCCATAAAGCGATTGACCTCGTGCAGCAATGTCCCCTTGGTTTCAGGTGGCAAAAAAGCAGCTTGAAAGCCATTGCGGCTCAGTTGGTGGATTTCCGCCGTTGTTAACATCAGGTGATCGCGAATCGACTGAAAGTTTTCGGCAAGGTAACCGCCAAAATACGCTGGATCATCCGAATTAATCGTCACACAGAGTCCCGCGTCTAACAGTTGCTTCAGGTTGTGCGTTGTCATGTCATCAAACACACAGAGCTTGACATTTGAGAGTGGACAAACGGTGAGTGGAATCTGGCGATCGGCAAGATATGCCACCAGCTTTGGATCTTCCAAGCACCGCACACCATGATCAATCCGTGCGACCTTCAGCAGTTCCACTGCCTGCCAAATATAGTCCGGTGGTCCTTCCTCACCCGCATGTGCCACTGTGAGAAAGCCTGCCGCCCGTGCCCGTTCAAACACCGCCTGAAACTTAGCGGGAGGATGTCCCATCTCAGACGAATCTAACCCCACGCCCACCAGCCAATCCTGGAACGGTAGCGCCTGCTCTAGCGTTGCCATTGCCGAATCGGCGCTGAGGTGCCTGAGAAAACTGCAAATCAACTGCGATGAAACACCCAACTGTTTGCCATCCACTAATGCCTGATGGATGCCGTTGATGACTACAGCAAAGGGAATACCGCGATCGGTGTGAGTTTGCGGATCAAAGAAAATCTCGGTATGGCGTACATTCTGCGCCGCGCACCGCTCCAGATATGCCCAGGTCATGTCATAAAAATCTTGCTCATGCAGCAATACCCCTGCCCCGGCATAGTAGATATCCAGAAACGACTGTAAGTCGCTAAATTGATAGGCATCGCGGACTGCTGCCGCTGAGGTGTAGGGCAGGTCAATTTGGTTGCGTTGGGCGATCGCAAACATTAACTCCGGTTCCAGTGACCCTTCGATATGAATGTGTAGTTCGGCTTTGGGCAGGTCACGAATCCAGGCTTCCATATATGATCTCCATCGTCAGTTTCTTTCAACAAGAGGGCTTGCTAGAACACCGCTATACACAGTTGATTTAGCGGTCAGCCATCAGCATTCAGCCATCAGCCTGAGAGCAAAAACCGGGCATTCTTTTTTCACCCCAGGTTAATTTAGCGGTCAGCCATCAGCATTCAGCGATCAGCCTGAGGGCAAAAACCAGACATTCTTTTTTCACCCCAGGTTAATTTAGCGGTCAGCCATCAGCATTCAGCGATCAGCCTGAGGACAAAAACCAGACATTCTTTTTTCACTCCAGGTTAATTTAGCGGTCAGCCATCAGCATTCAGCGATCAGCCTGAGGGCAAAAACCAGACATTCTTTTTTCACCCCAGGTGCAAGCGACCGATCGGACTTTGGGTTTGGCTAGCATCGCCGATTTCAACCGTTACATGTCGTATCACGGCAAACAAACGTTAACAAAAAATCATACCAATAGGATTTATGCAAAGATCCCCGACTTCTATGCTTGAGTTGGCTTTTAAGACAGAACTTTAATCAGAAGTCGGGGATCTAAACACCTGATGCGTCAGTCCTGACCAATTTAAAGATAAGGGTTGCAGATTGGGTGTGAGGGCGTTATCCCTGCACCCCGTTTCTACCTGCCGTGTTTGCTCTTTGAAATTGGATCACGACCGGAGGCGATCGCGTGCGCCTGTTCAGATCGCAGCGTCATGCACTGGACAGGTGTGCCTGATAACTGTATTCAGCGATTAGGGGTGGAGACAAGCTAAGGGCTGATGGCTGACGGCTGATCGCTGACAGCACTTTTCACCTGCATCACAATGAGGGTCATATCATCTGCGTTGCGGTTTGCCGTGCCAGTGAATTTCTGCACTTGATTGAACAAGTATTCTAGAATTGCCTGGGGATGATTGCAGTGCTGACACGCCCATTGGAACGATCGCGTCAAATTCTCTTCGTCAAAGCGATCGCCACTTTGGTTAGCAGCATCGGTAAAGCCATCAGTGTAGTAAATCAGCGTGTCGCCTGCTTGAAGCTGCACCTGGGCATCATGATAGTGTGTGTCGGCATCTAGCCCAATCAGCATTCCCAGTGTGTCTAGCCGCCGGATAGTTTTGGTTGCAGCCTGCCACAGCAAGGGCGGGTTTTGGGCAGCGTTGCTATAAGACAAGAGCCGCGTCTTGGGATCATATTCTGAGTAAAAAAGCGTGACGAAGCGATTGGAGTTTTCCAGGTCGGCGTACATGACGCGGTTGAGGTGCTGCAAAATGCGCGCAGGTGAGTGCCCGTTGAGTACCTCTGCCCGCAACATACCTCGCGTCATAGTCATGATCAAGCCAGCGGGCACGCCTTTGCCCATGACATCACCGATCACCAAACTCCAGCGTCCCCATTCGCTGCTGCCATCTTTTTTGGAGCGAATCTGGTCGTAGCTGGCAGGGATGAAGTCATAGAAATCGCCGCCGACTCGATTGGCTGATTGACAGCGGGCGGCTAGTTCAATGCCTTGAATTTTGGGGCACGATCGCGGCAGCAGGCGCAGTTGAATTTCGGCTCCAATTTCAAGCTCTCGATCGAGGCGTTCTTTTTTGCGAAGTTCGACGGTCAGTTCATCGTTTTCGATCGCCACTGCGGTCTGGTCGGCAACCAGGCGCACCAGTTTCTGACGAGTTTCTGTCCACCCATATTGTGGATCGCGGCTAAAGACGTACAGCCGTCCGCGTTCTGTATTCTTGACCAGAATGGCAGTGCCAAAAAGCTGCACATCGGCACCCAAATAATGGCTGACCTGATGATCAAGGGTGGCGATCGCGCTGGGCGTAAGGGCGATCGTCTCGCCAGCAGCCGTTGTAGGCAGCGAGGATGTTACTTGGCGAGTTGCCGTCTCTAGCGCTTTACGAATGTCCTGACACCAGCGACTATCCTGACAGTGGAGCCGCTCTAAACGCACTTGACCATTCGGCTTAAACAGTAGTAGCGCTCCACCATCGCTGTCTGTGACCCGGCTTGCCATCAGCGGGATCAGCTCCAAGAACTGATTGAGATTGTTGAAACTCCGCAGCGCAAAGCCCAATGAACTCAGTAAATCCTGAATTTTGTGCTGTTCTCGGTTTAGCCGTGCCACCAATTCTTTGAGGGCAAAGACGGGTGTGACTTCAGGCGCACCACCGCTATTCGCACCACCAGGGGTACGAACAGTGAGCCGATCGCGCAGAATTTCGGTAGCTGGAGTGTTTGCCGCAGACGGTGGCACTGTCCCAGTCTCCGATCGTTGCGCTGGCTGTCGAGGAAGAGGCACAGCAGTCATTGGGTTTGAGGTAAACGAACGATTACTGCGAGAGCAGACAGTTAGCGCAATTGATTCTAACGAATATATCCCTAGAATCACCTTTGGTTGGACTGACTTTATGGGAGGATGCCCAAACTTGGGGCTTACCAAACTTGGGGCTTACCAAACTTGGGGCTTAGTTTACCAACGGTAGCAGATAAGCTCTGAATTGATGCAGTCAACGTTGAGATGTAGTGGTAAGCAGTGCTACAACGTCGGCGTGTGCCAGTACCACATCAGGGTTTTGCTGCAACGCCGCATCGTATTTTGTAGCGAAATCATCACCTGCTTCAGAGGGGGTTAACAGTGTTCGCACGTCAGTCAGGAAGGTTTCGATCGTTTCTAGCGTAATAGGTTCATCGGCTTGTTGTAGCTCATCGATTTGCACAATGATCTGAGAAAGCCGATGCAACCAGGCAAATTGGTCATGGGAGATGACTAATTGCAGCAGTTGTCCTTTTGAGACTTGTCCCTGTACCTGTTCATAGGCAATGCGCTCTGCTTCTAATAAAAGCTTGTGCAAGCGTAGTAACTTCAGCCGTAGTTCACTGAGCAGTTGATATTGATTGATGCGTTGTTGTAAGGGATTGTCCATAACTTAGATGTCCTGTTTTTTTCGTTGCAGTGAACCTTCCGTTGTGGTGAACCACGATCGCGGTGCGTCAGCTGATGCTTGTTTTATCCTTCAGCCCTTATCCCTAACCATTCAGCAGCGCTTCCACAAACTCATAGCTGGAGAAGGGGCGGAGATCTTCGATGCCTTCTCCAGCACCAATGAAGCGGATGGGCAAACCAAGCTGCTGCACGATCGCCAGCGCAATGCCGCCCTTCGCCGTGCCATCTAGTTTCGTGAGAATCACACCACTGAGCTGAGCCGCTTCTGAAAAGACTTCGGCTTGTCGCAGCCCGTTTTGCCCCAGGGTTGCATCCAGCACCAGTAGCGATTCGACGACTGCGTTGTCCGCTTTTTTGTCGATAATGCGGCGGATTTTGCTGAGTTCATCCATCAGGTTTTTCTTGTTTTGCAAGCGTCCAGCCGTATCGACGAGCAGTAAATCGGTGCCGCGTGACTGGGCAGCCGCGATCGCGTCAAAGACAACGGCTGCGGGATCGGTGTTCTGTCCTGGGTTAGCGATGACTTCTACGCCACTGCGACTGCCCCACACTTTCACTTGCTCGACGGCTGCCGCTCTAAACGTATCAGCCGCCGCAATCAAGCAGTTGTACCCCGATTTTTGGGCGATGTGGGCGAGTTTGCCGATCGTGGTTGTCTTCCCAGCACCGTTTACGCCCGTGATTAGCCAAATATTGAGCGTCTCGTCTTCGGGTGCAAAGAAACGGGTCTTAGCGTTCTTTAACGGCGCATCTAGCATGTCGCGCAAGATCTGCTTCAAATAAGTAAGGGCAGCATCCGGTGGCAGCGTTTCTTGCCGCAGCTTGCTTTGCAGGGCACTAATGATCGCGTCGGTTGCAGCAACACCCACATCCGCTTGCAGGAGTACCGACTCAATTTCGTCTACGGCATCGTCGTTCAGCGGTCCCTGCCCCACGATCGACCGTAGTTGATTAATCAAACCGCGTCGTGTTTTGTCTAACCCTTGCCGCAGACGATTGAGCCAGGTAATTTCTTCTAGCGAAATCTGGTCTGGTCGTCGCCCTTGCGCAGCGAGAATTTCCGATGACCAGAGAAAACCTTCATCAAGAACCAGCTCAGCGTCATCTACAGCGGTTGTAGCGGGTGCGGTTGGGTCTGGAGCCGTTGTAGTTGGCGCGATCGCAGGCTCTGGTTCGACAATGGCATTTTCTTTGAGGCGTTCTAGCCGCTCCTGGCGATCGGCTTCAGATTGCGCCCAAAATGGTAGCGGTGTAGCTGGTTCTGCAGCCGCCACATCAGTAGCGGCTGGTACAGCGATGTCTGAGGACGCTGATTCAACATCGGCGATCGCGTCCTTCACTGTTTCTGTTGCTGCGGGCACCTCTGAAGGTGTGGCGATCGCCTCAGTTTGTTGCCGCTTTTGAATGTTTTGGTAAGCAACCTTTGCCCAGCTCAGGTAATCTTCAGCAACGGCAGGAGCCGCCTCATTCTCTACCGCTGATTCCTGTGCTGCTGGATCAGTTTCTGCTGCTGGAACGCTCTCAGCATTCTGGTCATATTGCCGACGAAACCAATCAAACGTCATTTCGCCCCAGCCCTCCCATTGCTTTCTTGTCTGCTTTGAGCTGATCCGTCACTCGTCGCAGTACACCATTGATAAAGCGATGTCCGTCTTCGCCACTGTATCGTTTTGCTAACTCCACGGCTTCGTTTGCAGCGACGCGATCGGGAATGCCTAAAAAAAGAATCTCCGTGACAGCGATGCGGAGGATATCACGATCGATCCAGGCAAGGCGAGAGAGCTGCCAATCGACCAGCGCTGTAGACAGAATTTGATCAATTTCGTCCCGATTTGCCTTCAGTTTGCCAATAATTTCAAGCGTATAGTGGCGCACATCTTGCTGATTTGCCAGTTGAATAAATTCAGGCACGTCGATCGCTACGCCCAGACGATTGATGGCAGTCTGAGTGAGCGCGATCGCCTCATTCACCATTGCTCTAGCGCTCTCAACATCCGCTGCACGGGTTTCGCTGGTCAACAAACGGGCGCTTCCCTGCTGTAGCTCAGCCGATGCCGTTTCCAGAGCATCCTGCGCCTCACTGGTCAGCGTCCGCACGGCTGCCACAACCACATTTTGGAGCTGCTGCATCTCCAGGCGCTCCTGGTTGGCAGGTAGCTGGCTGATACTCAACAGCGCTAATTCACGAGCAATTCGACGGGCTTGCATAGGAAAGGATGAAGGATAAAGGCTTAAGGATAACGTTTATTGCGAACAATCAGATGGACGTTAAACCTCAGCAAAGACGTAGTGCTTGAAACGCAGAAGAGAGGGTCAAAGACACCATTGTCCAACATAAGCGTTGATCTCGGTCGCTTTTTCTCTAACGTAGCGAACATACGCTTGATAAGACTCAGTACAAGCTAGCCACGGGGATTTTTCTTCGCTACACGAGAGGTAATCACCCTCTCCGCTGGCTCTAGATGGATTCCACCTGTTCTCCGTCTCATCGTTGTCCTTCACGTAAGCACACTCAAAGCCATTAAATTCCAAAAGCTCTCTTGCACTCGCAATCGAGCTTCCCACTGAAATATGATGACGGACTTCTTTTTCCCAAGCAGCAGCGGGGTTTTTAAGCCATACTTTTTTGCCAACAGTAATTGGAGACAGAGATCCAACGTGGCATTGCACTAAAAGTAAGGCGATGAGAGCAGTGATGAAAACAAGCGAAAATTTCTTCAGCTTTCCCATACGTCGTCTTCTAGCGCGATCGCCTGCCGATTTTGCTCAGGGAACAAGTCTAACGTGCGTTTGCTAGGCACAATCACTGACGCATCGGGAGCGACAATACCACCGGAAATCACTACTTTGAACGCATCTTCGATCGGCATCGAAAGGTTAATCACGGCATCTTCGGGCACGACAGCATACCAACCTGTGGTGGGATTGGGCGTTGTGGGAATAAACACGCCCAACATGGGACTCGCAAAGCGTGCCTGAAACTCACTGCTCAACACTCCCGTCACAAAACCAAGCGACCAAACGCCCTGACGGGGATATTCCACCAGCACGACACGCCGAAACTTATTGCCAGAGTCTTTTAACAGCGTTTCAAGCAATTGCTTCAGCGTTTTGTAGACTGAACCTGCTAATGGAATCGCCTGAAGCGTACGCTCACCAAAGTCCAGTAGCCAGCGTCCGGCAATGTTTCGCGCCATCAAGCCGATGAGCAGAATGCAAAGCAGTGGCACCGTCAGCCCCACTACTAAATTCAGCAGATTGACCAGAATTGGATTCAGACCATCAAAGGGATTGAGCTGCTTGGGGATGCGAGTGAGAAAATTGACGACCCAGTTGGCGATCGTGATGGTTAGCCAAATCGTCGTTGCCAGAGGAATGACGACTAGCAGCCCTGCGATCAGGTCATTTTTGAGGTCTTGTTTGAGGCGTTGGAGCATGGGCACCCACTCTCCTGTAATTTGCGGCAACTGTAGCAACACTAGCGATTCAAAAAGACCAAAATCCGTGGAGCATCCAGCCTGAGAAAGGAGTTGAACCCACTTTTTAAGCGCTTGGAGTAGACGTTGCCGAATCTATCTTTACAGACTGCTAGAAAGGGCGTTCAACCAGTGACTAGCTGTGTAGCGATCTTCAAAAGAAGCTGTCTTTGAAGATTGTAACGAACAACGTAAAGAAATATTACAGCGTTCATCCAACCTTGGGCGTTTCTTTGGCTCTAGAGGTGCTGCCCCGTCATTTACAGGGTCTTCTACAGCCCAGTTTGCTGACACACAGCGTTTAGCGATCGCAAAAGTTAACCGTAAGTGCGCCAATCAATCGAGTTAATCATCAGAATACCCTACGGCGATTCGGTATCACACTTAACACTATTTTTTGCCATCAGATCCCCGACTGCTTAGAGAAGTCGGGGATGTGGCTCTACAGCTCTACTAAGATGAGGAGCTACGCTGGTTTTGGGTAGACAAAAGATACCGCAGCCCTGTCCAACCGATGATGGCATAGCCGATCGCCAGCACCAAACTCGCAATACCGCTTCGCATCCCCGATCGCAGCTTATTATCGTTGACTTGAGTTTCCAGCTTGCGCTTGTTGTCTCGAATCTGCGTCAATTTCTGGTCACGTTCAGGGGCAATCTGTGCTTCCAGCGCTTTAGGATCAGATTTAAATTTCTGGAGCTGATCCAGTTTCTGTTTCGCCTGTGTCAATTGCGCTCCTTGAAGCTGACCGCTCTGAATGAGCTGATCGATCTGGCTTGACTGGGCATCAATCTGCGCTTTTAGCTGCTGCACCTGACCATCAATCTGGCTTTCGGCTCGACTAGCATCTTGGGTGATCTGCTTCATTTGGTCGTCTGCGGCTGTATTGGTGGCATTGACGCTGAGGGGAATCAACAGCAAAAAGACTAAACTGAGCAGGCTGGATAGTAGTGCCGCACCCATTTTTAAACCGCGCGATCGTTCGACCGCACTGGGAGTTTCCAAAGCGCTTTCGACCCAGAAGCCGATGAATAAGAAGCCGAAGCCCATCATAGGAACAAAGCCGCGATCGACTAATTGAGTCGTGGTCGTAAACAGCCATTGACTATCCTGGAACCGAGCGGACGAGAGCACGACCACGCAATCTAACAGGTAGAGTACGATCAGCACGAGTCCAACGACTTTGAGAATGAGGGCAGTAAGGGGGGAAGCGTTAAGTGTTTTCATCGACTTCTATAGATTTGATGGGCAATTGACTGCAACTGCTCTAGCAACCTCTTATAGTAGACTACGGAGTTGGATCTCTCGAAAGAATTGGGCGGTTGAACGCATGAACAAAATTGTCGAGGTGTTGCCAGATAAGGACGCGCTCATTCGTCGATCGCTGGCAATCGTTGTAGCTAAGATTCAGAGGGCGATCGCGGAGCGGGGACAGAGCACGATCGCGCTTGCAGGCGGCGGTACACCCAAACCGCTGTATGAACAGCTCGCTACGCAAACCCTTCCCTGGGAGCAGATCCACGTCTTCTGGGGTGACGAGCGCTATGTGCCAGCCAACCACCCCGACAGTAACGAAGGGATGGCGCGTCACGCCTGGCTCGATCGAGTCGCGTTTCCGTCCGCCAATATTCACCCGATGCCCACAGCCAATGCTGATCCAGCAGTTTCCGCCAGTCAGCATGAGGTGGAGCTACAGCAATTCTTTCAGCTTCAGCCCGGAGCTTACCCGCGCTTCGATCTTATCTTGCTGGGCATTGGCGATGATGGACATACCGCCTCTCTGTTTCCTCATACAGACGCATTGCAAGTGAGAGATCGTCTTATTACAGTTGGTAACAAAGACGGACAACCGCGCGTCACCTTCACCGTTCCTTTAATTAACCACGCCCGTACCGTTCTTTTCATGGTGGCTGGAGCCAGTAAACGCCCTGCGCTAGCGCAAATTTTCGCGCCTGTTGCTGATAGTGCAACCTATCCTGCCCGCCTGATCCAGCCTGAAGGTGAACTTGTGTGGCTACTTGATCAAGCCGCAGGGCAAGCACTTAAAGTGAGCTAAGACAAACGATATTGGGTGGGCTATCAGCAGTCAGCTATCAGCTATCAGCCTTTGATTAGCGACCAGTATAGATGGCTTCCTGACCGCTGACCGCTAATGGCTGCGCCTCTCCCAAACCATCTGCTTATTTTTTGACAAGCCTGGTGAAAGCCAGATGACAGTGAGCCTTGTGCCAAAGTAGAACTGGGATAGCGGCAAATCAGCGTAAACTGGCAGCAAAAAGGGCTGTTTGATGTCGGCTATGCTTCTAAGTAGCGCTGTCGTCTTGTAACCAGATTCTTTATGATGGAATTGATATAGGGGAAAGAGTTCATGATTGTTTGTCCGAATTGCAACCATCAAAATCCTGATGGCGCAGTTCAATGCGAAGCCTGTTATACGCCCTTACCTGCAACCATGAGCTGTCCGAACTGCGGTACTACAGTTCAGACGGACGCTAGCTTTTGCGGTCAGTGTGGGTATAACCTTCGCACTGCTGCTGGTTTACAGTCGAGCGATGACGCTTCTGCCTCACCGTCAGAGGTTGCCTCACCAACCTTAGCGGTTGCTGCACCACCAATTCCAGACTTGCTCCCGCTTGATCCACTTGTGCCACCCGATCCGCTTGTTGCACCCCCACTGCCGATCGCGCTGCCTGATCCGCCAGCCGCACGTGAGCCTGTTCCTGATCCCATGCCTGTGATGACACCGACTCCTTTGCCCAGTCAACCTGAAAGCGGTGAAGCTGCCCCACCGATGCCGGGACAAAGCAGCTCGGCGACACAGCTTCAACAGCACACTGCACGGCTCTTACATCTGCAAACTAGCGCTTCGTTGGAGCTGCCGCAAAGTTTGACCGTTATTCATCTTGGCAAACCCAACGATCGCATCCCGCCCGATATTGATGTGTCTGGCTTTCCAGATTCTGAGATTGTGTCGCGGATTCACGCCGACATTCGCTTAGAAGGTGATGCCTATTATCTGGAGGATGTGGGGAGTTCTAATGGCACCTACATTAACAACGTGCCGCTGCCAATGGGCAATCGACATCGCCTACGACCGGGCGATCGCATCTCTCTAGGCAAAGGTGACAAGGTGACATTTTTGTTCCAGCTTTCCTGATGTCGGGTGTGGGTGGGTGGGGCAAGGTGAAGGTAGCTAGTCACACACGATCGTTACTGCTACGTTATGAGTCAGATGTCGTCTCACACGTTACTTTCGATAGTCGTGTATCGTTAGGAGACTTGCCGCGATCGATCACGAAAATTTTCGGTTCTACAGCAGCAAAAGCGCCGTAGGATAGAAGCACGTTTTCGGACGGTAGCAGTCTTTGCCGCAGGTTATTACTCAGACTTTATACCGCCAGTGTGATTACCCTCACCCTTTTGCATCCGATTCAGTCCATTCCGGTTCAAAGCTGGATCTTTGAACACGACGCTGTCATTCGGATTGGACGATCAACCGATAACCACGTTGTTCTTTACAGCGCCGTTGTGTCGCGCCATCATGTCGAGTTGCGCCGAGACGATTCGCAGTGGGAAGTGGTCAGCTTAGGCGCAAACGGCACGTATGTCGACGGAAAGCGCATTACGCAGATGCCCATTGTGGACAGCCTGGTGATTCGGCTGGCGCGATCGGGTCCAAACATTCAGATTCACGTTGGTTCTCTCTCTGCTGACAGTGGCAAAACGTTGCAGGGCGAGCAGACCTTAGCACAACGGGTGAAACCCAAACTCAGCGGCATCTCGTCGGCTGAAACAAGCAATCCCGTGCAGCCAAGTGGAGCATCGCTTTTACCCAATCTTGCTATACCTGTAACCCAACAGCCAGAAGATGACTCATCGCCCCTGGATGTACCATCTGGGGAGCTTGTGCAGCGACCGACTGACATGAATGCCGTCAATGGGTTGAGCGCTGTGCAGCCGCCCGCGATCGACTCAGCTAACTGTACTCATCCTCGCGCTCAAGGCAGCGTGCTGTTTTGCCCCGATTGCGGTCAACCGCTACAGGTTACACAGGTTGTCGGTGACTATCAGGTGGTTAAAACCGTTCGCCAAGATACGATCGGCATGACCCAGCTAGTCTGGCGTAATGGTCAGAGTCTGGTATTGCGATCGCTAAACCCCGAATGGCAGCAGCCACACGTTTTAGAAACCTTTACACAGCAAGCAAAGCAATTGTTGACGCTTGAGCATCCGGGGTTGCCTCACTTTGTTGATTTCTTTATAGCTGACGGCAAGCCTTATCTAGTGCGGAGACGCGTCTACGGGCAAAGCTTGCAACTGCGGGTGAGCCGCCAGGGGTTCTTGACACCAGCAGAGGCGATCGCGACGATCGTGCAAGTCTGCAATATTTTAGACTATCTGCATCAGCAATCCCCACCCTTACTACATGAGGATCTGAAGCCCGAAAATTTGCTTCAACAAACCACAGCGACAGGTAGCATCACGATCGTCGGGTTTCTTTCCCTTCGCTCATTGATCGCCAGTGAGAACTCTGGGGCAGCAGCCTATATGGCTCCAGAACAGGCACAGGGACAAAAGACGATCGCTGCCGATCTGTTTGCGCTCGGACCGATACTGGTCTATCTGCTCACGGGTCAAGCGCCTGGTGCGTTTTATGCTCAACGAGAGCAAGGGTTTCGCTTTTACCCAGAGTATGTGCCCGGTCTAGCAACCGCACTGGTGCCGATCGTCCGTCGTCTGACCAGCCCACAGCCAGCAGACCGTTACGCCACTGCGAAAGAAGTCGCGGATGCGCTTCTGAGTGTATCTATTACTGCGTAAAGGCTTGAGCGTGTCTACCACTGCGTAGAGGCAGCAGCCCCATCTTTGACTGACGGCACGGTGAAGGAAAAGCAGCTACCTTCGCCATGTGTGGATTCAAAGTGAAGCTGTCCACCCTGGTTTTCGACCAGCAGTTTGCAAAGCGACAGCCCTAATCCCGTGCCTTTAATGGTGTGACGATCGCGGTGCTGCACCCGATAAAACCGCTCAAACAGATGGGGCTGGTCGGCTGCGGGAATCCCTAACCCGCGATCGCGTACCCAAACGTTTGCCCAACCAGGCGAATGAGCTGCGGCACCGATTGCAATTGGGGTTCCGTTGGGAGAATATTTAATCGCATTCGACAGTAAATTGACCAGCACCTGCGAAAGTTGCCACCGATCGCCCCAGACCAGTGGTAAATCTGGCTCAAGCTGATACGTTACCGCAGCGTCGCGAAAGCCTGCCATTACCTCTTCGACCAGGCTTCGCAGACAAAAACCGACCGCATGGGTTTCCAGCACACCCGTTTCTAGATTGCGGAGCGCCATTAAGTCTTGCAGTAGATGTCTCAAGCGCTGCACTTGTTGCTGCACGACATCCAAGAATTCCTCACGATGCTCTGCATCCAAACTGGGTTCTGCTAGCAGCGGCACAGAGCCACCTAACGTCGTCAGCGGTGTCGCCAGTTGATGAGTAAGCAGGTGCATCAGTTGCGTTTGCTGAGCAATTTGCTCTTTCAGCGACTGGTTCTCCAATAGTGCTTGCAGTAAGCGATCGTCGGCTGGCTCAGTGACCACAGCAGTTTGGCTCGGTGGAAAGGTGGCTGACTCGTTGTTTGGAAGCGAAAACATAGAGCGAGGTTGAAGGCAAGTGATCAGTTGACGCATTAGCAATGCGTTTGGGCAGCAAAGCACTCAACTGGTGTCACCTTAACATTATGTTACAAATTTTGTCTGTGTACCTTCACATGGAACTGGAATAGTGCTTTGGCGGTCAACATCTTTAGCTTGTAAGGCTTTAGTGCTAGTGAAACTTGATGCTCCAGCGAAATTTAAAGAGTCTTCTGGTAGTTATCAGAATGCGCTTAAAAGGTGATTAAATAAACCCTGACATACCTAGAGAACGATCTTAATGCGGCTCATATCCTGATTAATTCGTCCATGAAGCGTAGACAGAAGCACTAAGTATCAACCGTTTTAGCTCAGTTGATTGAGTCCTTAGGTATATCAAGATGGTCAGCTCAGTTCATAAGATTAAAAGGAAGTTGGTGAGCATCCCTGTGATGACTACAGCGCATGAGCGTATTCTGGCTGCGATCGATGTGGGTACCAACTCCATCCATATGGTTGTGGTGTGCATTCAGCCTGCGCTCCCTGCTTTTACAATTATTGCCAGAGAAAAGACGATGGTGCGGTTAGGCGATCGCAATCGGCAGAATGGCAATCTCACAGATGCAGCGATGGCGCGGGCGATCGACACCCTCAAGCGCTGCCAGGAAATCGCCAAAAGCTTGAATGCAGAGCAAACGATCGCGGTTGCCACTAGCGCAATGCGAGAAGCACCGAATGGGCGCGACTTTTTGCAGCACATCGAAGCAGAGCTAGGGCTACGGATCAACCTGATTTCGGGTCCTGAAGAAGCACGTCGCATCTACTTAGGCGTGCTGTCAGGGATGGAACTCAACGGTCAGCCTCATATCATCATTGATATTGGTGGTGGCTCAACTGAGCTGGTGCTGGGTGATGGGCATGAACCCCGCACTCTAAGCAGCACTAAAATTGGCGCGGTTCGCCTAACCGTTGAGCACATTACTACCGATCCCATCAGCGATATCGAATTTCAGTCGCTTCAAGCATACATTAGGGGTATGCTGGAACGCCCAGTAGAAGAGCTGAAAGCAGTCCTGCAACCAGACGAAACCCCACGGTTAGTCGGCACATCGGGCACGATCGAAACGTTAGCCATGATTCACGCGCGGGAGAAAACAGGTGTCGTGCCATCACCGCTAAATGGCTACGAATTTAGTCTGAAGGATTTACAGGAAACGGTGACTCACCTCCGTCATCTTTCTGTAGCAAAACGGGCTGAAATTCCTGGTATTAACGATCGCCGCGCCGAAATTATTCTGGCAGGCGCGCTCATTCTTCAAGAAGCGATGACGCTATTAGGCATGGAGGCGATCGTCATTTGTGAGCGATCGCTACGAGAAGGCGTGATCGTCGATTGGATGCTAACTCACGGTTTAATTGAAGATCGCCTTCGCTATCAAGGCTCTGTGCGCCAGCGCAGCGTGTTCAACGCCGCGAGTAAATACCAGGTCAAGCTCGACTACAGCGAAAAAATATCAGACTTCGCGCTTAGTCTGTTTGACCAAACTCAAGGCATTTTGCACAACTGGGGTGAAGAAGAGCGGGAACTTCTCTGGGCAGCCGCTATCTTGCACAACTGTGGGCATCACGTGAGCCATGCTGACCATCACAAGCACTCCTACTACCTGATTCGCAACAGCGACCTGTTGGGCTACACCGAAACCGAAATTGAAACGATCGCCAACCTCGCTCGCTATCACCGTAAAAGTACGCCTAAGAAAAAGCACGAAAGCTATCGCAACTTAACCAGCAAGCGTCATCGCCGTGTAGTAGACCAACTGAGCGCTCTACTGCGTCTGGCTGTTGCCCTCGATCGTCGTCAAATTGGTGCGGTTAAGCAGGTACTCTGTCAACCACAGCCTGAATCCCAGGAGTTTCGGCTCCTCATTCAGCCAGCTAACCCTGATGATGACTGCGCGCTTGAACTTTGGAGCCTCGACTACAAAAAAGCGAGCTTTGAAACCGAGTTTGGCTTAAAGCTAGTGCCCGTTTTGGAAAGGGCAGCCGTAGTCGCGCGGTAGCAGTTTGTTCTTGACAACCACTTCAAGCAACCGCTACAAAAAGATCCTCAAAGCTCTGAGCAGGCGCGTCCGCTTTCGCTACGATCTCAACAATTTTATTGCGAGCAGAGGGCAGAAAAAGCGCTTCAACACAGGTCTGTGCAACCTTCGTACGGGGAATGCTGCCTTCAAACAGCGTATCGGCAGATGACATGACTACAGCATCGGTATTGTCTTCGTTTTTCAGTCCACCCGGGCGAACGATCGTATACATCAGTCCGCTCTTCTGAAGGTACTCTTCAGCCTGCTTTTTCCACACCAAAATCAGAAAAAAGAGATTTAAGGGATGAAAGAATTTCGAGGTGCATAGAGACGAGACAAAAACAAACTGCTCAATGCCGTGGGTTTTTGCAGCCTCCACCAAATTTTTGGTGCCTTCATAATCAACTTTGTAAGGGGCAGTGGGATCAAAACCAGGTTTTGCACCAGTGGCACAGAGTACAACAGTGCTATCCGCCAGCGCACTTGCCAACCGTTTAGGGTCTAAAACATCACCCACTACTAGCTCAGCTTCTGGCGGCAGAATGGTTCGGGCATTGTCCAGGTCACGCACTAAAGCACGAACGGGAATGCCTCGTGCTACAAGTTCCCTCACAATACGCTGACCCGTTTGCCCCGTGGCTCCAGCTACAAACGCTTTCATACCGCTGCTCCTCCAAATAGGTGTCTATGGTTTGATAAGTGGCTAGTAAGAGGGATAGGCAATGGGTAGAGACTGCCTCTAAGCTTCAAGGCTAGTGCTAAGCAGCCTAAAAGACTAGCCCTTGATGTCACTCTTTCACCGCGACCAATCGATCGTCTTTACACAGACTTTATCGAATCCCCTGTGCAAACAAACCTACCGTATGGATGGAGTTATCACTTCGGATCGCGTTGCACCCTGATCGCATAGTAGTGATATGTTAATGAATGTTAAGACGTGGCTGTCGCTAAAGGTAAGATATTCCAAGCGGCGGCTTTGAAGCCTTTGACGTGCGATCGTGCGCTTTTAGTGTCAGCAGATCAATGTTGTATGCGCTGATGCCGATTAGGTTAGACTTGGCAGAAATCCGTGAAACCTCGGTGAGAGCGTGAAGTGCTAAAGGGGCACTATAGGCTTATGCAACCAGCAAATTAACGTCGAGCCGTCCATCATGCAGTCACACTCCACTGAACCCCAGTCGGCTGAGCTTCCTGAGGGTTTCCTGCACACCGCGTCGGTCATTCCAGATATGAACTACCTGATGACAGAGGATTCTGACCAAAATTTGCTTGAGCCGACTCAGTTTCGTAGCCACTTTGTGGACTGTATGGAAATGTCCGCAGATGTCCCTACGGTGGCTGCGTATTTCGATGCTCACGCAGACTGGTTTCGCAATTGTGCTCAGCCAATGATAGTAGAGCCGCTGGGAGACAACGGCTATGCACTGGTCATTGGTCGTTTTGGCTCGTATGGCTATCAGATCGAGCCAAAAATTGGGCTACATCTGCTGCCTCAAGACCACGGGGTTTACCGCATTGAAACGATTCCTGTCCCTGGGTATGTGACTCCTGGCTATGACGTTGATTTTCGTGCAGCGATGACGCTGATTGAAACGGGTGCCGAGTCCCTTGACGGTAGCGATCGCGCTGGGAAATTAGCCCCCAAAATGACGCGAGTGGAGTGGCAATTAGACCTAACCGTGTCGATTCAATTTCCACGGTTTATTCACGCGCTGCCCAAAAATCTGGTGCAGAGTACGGGCGATCGCCTGCTGCGCCAAATTGTACGTCAGGTATCTAACCGTCTGACGCGCAAAGTGCTGGAAGATTTTCACAAAACTCACGGCTTGCCTGCTCCCAAACTTGCCAAACGCTGGTTTTTCCAAAAATCAGAGAGCGTTTTGGATGAGCCATCAGGCAACGAGCCTACCGTGTAGCACAGTCTGCCCGATCAGTTCTCTTTCGCGGTTAGTCGTTCAACGCTGAGCCGCAGCACTGACAGCCCTAGAATGATCAAAAACATCACCAGTCCGATCGTACAGGCATAGCTCAGGTTTTCAAAAAACTGCTCGTAGATGTAATACACGATCGTCTTTGAGCTATTACGTGGTCCACCCTGCGTCATGATGTAGACTTCTTCAAAGACTTTTGTGGCAGAAATGGCAGAAATGACGGCAACCAGCAACAAGTAAGGTCGCATCAACGGTACAGTGATGTCCCAATGCTTTCTGATCCCGTCAGAGCCATCGATCGCCGCTGCCTCGTATAAATCTTCGGGGATTGCCTGCAAGCCTGCCAGGTAAATCACCATGTAGTAGCCCAATCCTTTCCAAACCGTGACAACCATGACGCTGAAGATCGCCCAACTGGGGCTGGTGAGCCAGGGAATGCCATCTGCCGAAATGCCTAACAGTTTCAATAGTTGGTTCAGTAAGCCGTTGTCAGCGTAGAGCCATTTCCAGGCAATGCCAGCGACGACCATTGAAATGACGACTGGGGTGTAGTACGCGACGCGAAACCAACGAATGCCGCGCAACTTTTGGTTGACGAGAATTGCCAGTCCCAGCGGCAGCGTGACCAGAATTGGCACAACACAAACCAGGTACAAAATCGTGTTGCGAAAGGTTTCCCAAAAGACGCGATCGCTCCACAGCCGCCAAAAATTCTTCAAACCAATCCACACAGGCGGTTGGTAGAGGTCATCGTAGCGCGTAAAACTGAGGTAGAACGCCTGCAACGCGGGATAGAATACGGTCAGGCTAAGGACAATCAGTGCAGGCAGCAAAAAAAGATAAGGCGTGAGGCGCTGTAGCAGCAGACTCCGATCCTTCAGCATCCATTTGGGCATTGCAACGTGAGCGACAAACGATAAGCAGGTCTAGCTCATCATAAGGGAATGTGGAGAGGAGAGAGCAGAGGAAGCAAGGGAAGCAGGGGGAGATTTGAGTAGCGCTTTGCGCCGCTTCGCTAGAGAGTTTCGAGTTACGGCTGACGGCTGATAGCTGACCGCTAAACTAATGCTTTCGCAGGCTTCCAGGCTTCCAGCCCTTTGAGCACGTCCGCAGCAGTAGCAGTCCAGCCGACGATGCCGCCCTGGGCGCGAACCATTTCTAGCGTTGATTGTTTGAATTCTGGGAAGTAGCTTTCGGTGCAGTCTTCGACCATGACACACTCGTAGCCGCGATCGTTTGCTTCACGCATAGTAGTTTGCACACACACTTCAGTCGTCACGCCTGTAATAAATAGGTGCGTAATGTTTTTTTCTTTCAGCATTGCTTCCAATTCGGTTGCATAAAAAGCACCTTTTCCAGGCTTATAAATAACCGTTTCATTGGGTAAAGGAGCCAATTCGGGAATGATGCCATTGCCCAGTTCGCCCTTGATTAAAATGCGTCCCATGGGTCCTTTGCTGCCGATCGTCAACTCACCTTTACCCCGCTTAATTTTGGAGGGTGGACAATCGGATAAGTCAGATTGATGGCATTCGATTGTATGAAAAATCGGCAATTCTAACGCACGAAACCCATCAATCAGTTGCTTGAGTGTAGGGACGATCGCCTGCAGCAAGCTAACATTATTTCCTAAAATATCGCCAAAACCACCGAGTTCCATAAAATCTCGCTGCATGTCAATCACGATCAACGCAACGTTGCTGGAGCTAGGCAGTTCGTAGTCATAGGGCAAGGCAGAAATTGTAGCCATAGTTGTTAGTTGTTGGTTGTTAGTTGTTAAGCAACAATCTACGATCGACATCCGTTGGCTCAAAGTTCTTAGTCCTTCTAAAAACTAAAAACCAACAACTTCTCCAAATTAATCGCTGAGTGCTTCTAATGTCCTGCCATACTTTGACCGATCGCGGCAAAGTCTGCGTCTTCGATCTTGCTTTCGTAGGCAAATTCGCCACCGCTGATGACGAAGATGCGATCGGATAACTTCAGCAACTCGTCCAAATCTTCGCTCACTAACAACACGGCAACACCGCGATTGCGGGCTTCGAGAATTTGTCCATGAATGTAGTCCACCATTGCGAAGTCCAACCCGAAACAGGGGTTAGCAGCAATCAGCAGCTTGATGTGGTCTTCTGAAAGTTCGCGTGCGAGAACGGTACGCTGGACGTTGCCCCCAGAGAGGTTGCCGACGGGCGTGTCGGGCGAGGGCGTTTTGATTTTAAAGGAACTGATTAAGCCGACTGCCATTTCGCGGATTGCCTTGAAGATAAGCAGAATGCCTTTTGCCTGGGGTGGGCGATCGAAGGTACGCAGCGCCAAGTTCTCAGCTACGCTCATGTGCGCGACACACGCATTGCGGAGCGGCTCTTCCGGCAGCACAAACACGCGATTCTTAAACATTTCGGCGCGGGTCATTTTGTACACTTTGCCATCGACCAACACTTCGCCAGCGGTTGCAGGACGCTGACCTGCCAGCACTTCGACCAGTTCGCGCTGACCGTTGCCAGAAATGCCCGCAATGCCGACGACTTCACCGCTATGAACGGTAAGATTCACGCCACCGACGGCTTCCAAACCGTTGTCTTTGTTCGCGTGAAGGTCTTTGATCTGAAGCACTGCGGCAGGTTCGCCGTGAATGGTTTTTTCGACCTTTTGCGGGTCGCGTTTTTCGCCCATCATCATCTCCGCCATTTCGGAGACAGTCATGTCTTTGACTCTGCCGTTACCAGCAAATTGCCCTTTGCGGAGCACGGTGATTTCGTCAGCAAAAGCGGTAATTTCGCGGAACTTATGGCTAATCATCAGGACGCTCAACTTGCCATCTGTCACCTGCTCCCGAATCAAGCCCAAGACTTCATCGGCTTCCGCAGGCGTAAGAACAGACGTTGGTTCATCCAGAATGAGAATCTTGCTTTGCAGATAGAGCTGCTTGAGAATTTCGAGCTTTTGCTTTTGTCCGGCTGCAAGCTGAGCGATCGTCAGATCTAGGGGTACTTTGAAGGGCGCAGTCTCCATGAAGGCAGATAGACCTTCAAACTCTTTCTTCCAGTTGATGAGGTTAGTGTTATCAAAGCGAGACAGGACTAAGTTTTCGGCAACCGTCATCGCGGGTACAGACGTGAAGTGCTGGTAGACCATCCCAATGCCGTAGGTATGGGCATCACGGGGGCTGTCGATCGTGCGCGCGCTGCCATCAATCCGCACCTCACCCGACGTAGGGGTATAAAAGCCCATGATGCACTTGACGAGCGTACTTTTGCCCGCACCGTTCTCCCCCAGCAACGCATGAAAGGTTCCAGGCTTCAGCTTCATCGAAACATTTTCCAGCGCCGTGAAGGAGCCAAAGCGCTTGGTCATGTTGACCACTTCTAAATCAGGTGGACCGATCAAGGCGTGGGCGTTGTTCGTTGAAGTGTGGGTTAACGGGTCTGCAACTTCGGTCATGCTGCCTCCTGGAGGGGTGAGAGTGATGATTCTGAATCGATGTTTCTAGGAGCTTGATGCGTTTAAGTGGGCGATCGACGTGAGAGGTTGGTTTCGCTACGTCTTCAGCATGGTTACATTGGCTAAAGGCAGCAGGCTTCTTTTAGCAATCCCAATCTACCGCCTCCAATCTCGACCTTAACCACTAATGGTTCCCAACGCGCCTGGTGCGCCCGAAAGCGTTTTCTTAGGTGAGCAGGTGATCACCATGATCAGCAAGGTCAATACGTAAGGAGCCGCATTGAACAGGTAGCGTCCTTGCTCAATGCCAACCGATTGCAAAGCAGGACCAACGGCTTGCGCACCTCCAAAGAAGAGCGATGCCCATAAGCATTGAATGGGATTCCAACGGGCGAAAATCACCAGCGCGACCGCCATCAAGCCCTGACCGCTGGAGATACTCTCAGACCACAGACCGGGATAGTAGAGGGAGAGAGAGGCACCACCGATGCCTGCGAGAAAACTACCTGCTACGATGCAGAGCATCCGCACCTTAGAAATAGACATGCCCATTGCGAGAGCGGCATCAGGGCTATCACCAACGGCACGGATAAATAAACCCCAGCGCGTCGATTTGAAGAACCAGAACATGAGAGGCGCGATCGCCACGCCGAGAATAAACAATGGACTAATCTTGAGTGCCGACTGTACCGCTGGAATCGAACTCCAGTTACCCAGATCGATCGTGGGCAACGGTGGCGCTTTCGGCTGAATGAATGGTTTTCCCAGGAAGAACGCAATACCGCTGCCAAAAATAATCATGGCGATGCCAACGGCAATGTCATTCACCTTTGGCTGCTGTGATAGCCATGCATGGATGAAGCCCAGCCCCATGCCTGCGATGCCTGCCACTAAAACGCCAATCCAGGGAGACACGGCTGCACCCACCTTATCTTGTAGCAGATACGACACTGCGTAGGCACTCATTGCCCCCGTCAGCAGCGTGCCTTCCAGACCCAGATTGATTTTGCCACTCTTCTCGGTTAGGCACTCGCCCAAACTCACGAATAAGAAGGGGGCACTCCCGCGCAGCGTACCAGCAAAAATCCCTAGTACAACGCCCCATGCGCCTAATGCCTCTGTTGCCATTGCTGTGCTCCGAATAAAGTAAATGAATGAAAGGATGAAGGCTAAAGGCTGAAGGCTAAAATTTTTAGCCTTTATCCTTCAGCCTTTAGCCTTTCCGGCTAGACGATCGCCGCTGTTGTGGTAGCGGGTGGAGTACCCTTCAGCTCTGGCTCTTTGAAAATCTTCAAGCGTCCGTAAAGCGACTCGCTGTATAAAACAACGATGAAGACAATGCCCTGAAACACCAGAACCGTTGCATCCGGCATATTAAACACGCGTTGGAGCGCACCACCGCTGGCAATGATGCCACCTAACAGAATAGCCACGAGCGCTGCCGCAAGCGGATTGTAGCGGGCAACGAAGGCAACCAAAATGCCCGCATAGCCGTAGCCTGCAATGATGGATGCGTTTGCCTGTCCTTGAACAGCCGCGACCTCAACCATGCCTGCCAGTCCAGCACAAGAGCCTGCTAGAAAACAAATGATGATGGTGAGCTTGCCAACGGGTAGCCCAGCAATACGAGCGGCTTTGATGTTGCCACCCGCGGTACGGGCAGCAAACCCAAAGGTGGTGTGCTGAATCAAGAAGTAGGCAATGACGCAGGCAATAATGCCGTAGATCAAGCCGTAGTGAATTCGGGTGGAGAAGATGTTGCCAATCTTGTAAATGTCCGGAATTGGGAAGCTAGAGGGCTTATTGAGCGATGCCGGGTCTTTCATCGGACCTTCGACGAGGTGATTGAGGAGGGCGATCGCAATGTAGTTCATCAACAAACTGCTGATGGTTTCGTTGACTGCCCGGTAATGCCGTAACGCACCGACGATCGCAATCCACACGCCACCGAAGATAATCCCACCGAGCGCCATGCCAAGCTGCACGACGAGCGGGGGCAAGCCCAGAAGACTCTGCACCTGATCAGGCGATGGAAGAACGCTGCCGTAAGAGAGTAAAAGCCCGAAGATCGCAGCACCAATGCCACCCATGACCAACGCACCTTCGTTGCCAATGATCATTAGCCCCAAACGAGCTGGCAGTGCGGTACAAAGAGCCGTCAGCATCAGCGGTGCCGCGCGTAAGAGTGTGCCCTGGAACGATCGCCAGTTGCCAAACGCCGACTTGTAGATCGCCTCATAGATAGCAAACGGATTTCTGCCACAGATGGCGCAGAAAACACCGAAAATGATCAACGCGACAATCAAGGCACCCAGAGGAATGCAGATTGCTTCAGCGGTCGATCGCCAGTTAGAACGACTGAGTGCCATAGGTCAACTTACCTTCCCAACAACGCCTTCAGCCAACCAATTGATCTGGGTCGGTGCCGCATCCGTCACTTTGTAAGTGGTACCTGCGGGAATCTTCACCGCGCCTGTGTTGTCCTTAATTGCGCCCTTGTACACCACTAGCGATCCGTCAATCAGCTTCGCTTTCGTTGCGTCAACATTCGTTTTGGCGGCGGCTGATACCGCTGGACCAAAGGTTGCCAAACTGATGTAGTCTTCCTTGATGCCGCCAATCACCTGGTGTGGAATGCCGCCATTCATCAAGGTCTTACCTGACTTAAGCAACTCCACATATTTCTTGTGAATCGTTGCCCAGTTATACATAGTGCCAGTCAGATAGCCCTTAGGAGCCAGGGCTGACTGGTCAGAGTGGAGTCCGCTCGAAAAAATGCCGCGTTTCTCAGCGGTCTCGATCACCACTTTGGGGCTGTCTACGTGTACACCAACGACATCCACGCCCTGGTCAGCCAGAGAGTTCGTGGCTTCCGCCTCTTTCACAGGCAATGCCCAATCGCCTGTAAAGATCACCTGCACCTTAAGGTCGGGTTTAACGCTGCGGGCACCCAGAATGAAGCTATTAATGTTACGGAGGACTGGATTAATGGGTTTCGCGCCGACAAAGCCCAGCTTGCCTGTTTTCGTGGTCTCGGCAGCAATGCGCCCAGCCAGGTATTGTCCCTCGTCGATCAGCGCAAAATAGCTGCCCACGTTATTCGGTAAACCCTCTTTCCAGAGCGTACCGGAGTGGAAGAACTGCACTTCTGGATAGTCTTTTGCGACTGCCAGGACGTGTGGATCAAAGTAGCCAAAGGAGGTAGGCACAATGACTGTCGCCCCGTTCTGGTCAATCATGTTACGCATGACTTCCTGAACTTCTTTGGTTTCAGGAACGCTTTCTTGCTCCACGATTTTAATGCCAGGGATCGCGGCGATCGCGGCAGCACCTTTTGCCTGTGCCTGGTTCCAGCCGTAGTCATCTTTGGGCGCGTTGTAGATAAACCCAATCACGATCGGTTTGTCTGAAACCGGACTGGCTGTACCACCGCTACTTGCCTGGGTCTCAGGGGGGGCAGAAGAACATCCCGTCCACAGCTTAGACGTGGCACCAAAAGCAGCGGTTGCCATCAAACCCCGAATGATCTGACGACGGGGAATATATAGAGGTCTTCTCGTACTCACGTTCTAATTCTCCTGAGAAACAGTATGAAGGGGAAAGGGGTTACTAACAGTGTGCAGGGGCGCTGTGAAGCGGAGACGCGACATTTGGGACTGCAACGATCACTTATAAGACAGCCGTAGCAAGATGTCGTCAGCCTATGAGAAAAAAAAAACTCAAAATGTGCCAAATTTGACATTTAGCGGTTTCAGCAGGGTGCGCTAGAGGTGCGTGTAAAGTGAGAAGAATGTCACTACTACAACAAAGCGCTGAGCGAGAAGCTCATAGGATAAGCATCTAAGATCGTCTAGGTCAGCAATCTAGATGACGTTTCAGCTCCTTTTATCAGCACTTTAGCAGGCACAAGCGCCTTTGCAAACGCACCGTACTGGATCATGCGAGAGCGGTTTCTAAAGACCGCTTGCAACTTAGAGCACACAAACTACGAACTTAGTGCTGGTCAAGGCTTTGATGATAAACCTTCAAGAAGCCACTCTTCGAGAAGTCGCCCTTCAATCACTGTTTACTTTTGTAGCGCCTACTTTTTACCTATGGATGCTGATGAAGCACTCAGAATTGTTGAGCAAGCCTTGAGCGATGAATGTTTGGGGCGGCTAGAGGCGATCGTGTTTCGGCAAGCGTGGGACGAATTGTCATACCAGGAGATTGCCCAGCGATCGGGGTATGAAGTGGGCTACATCAAACAAATCGGCTCACAACTTTGGCAGTCGCTCTCAAAAGCGATGGGAGAACGGGTCAGCAAAGGGAACCTCCAGGCTGTCTTGAAGCGGTATGTGAGTAGAGGGGAAGTCAGCGGTCAGCGGTCAGCGGTCAGCGGTCAGCAGTCAGCTTCATCCTTTAGCCCTCACTCCTCACCCCACCTCGACTGGGGCGAAGCCAGCGATGTTTCGGTTTTCTACGGTCGATCGACCGAACTCACGACTCTAGAAGCATGGGTGCTGCAAGACCGCTGCCGACTCATCGGCTTGTATGGGATGGGCGGCATTGGCAAAACAGCGCTGTCTGTTCGGTTGGCGCAGCAAATTCAGGCGAACTTTGAGTACGTCATCTGGCGATCGCTCCGCAATGCTCCGCCAATTCACAATCTGCTGCATGATCTCATTCAGTTTGTGGCAAACCAGCAGACGCAACCGCTTTTGCCAGAGACAGACACACTGGATCAACAAATTTTGCGGTTACTGCATTATCTACGCGCTCATCGCTGCTTACTGATTTTGGATAATGCTGAAACGGTGATGCAACCGGGCGATCGCGATGGCGGCTATCAATCTGGCTATGAAGGCTATGGGCAGCTTTTGCGCTGTGTCGGCGAAACGCCGCACCAAAGCTGTTTACTCATGACAAGCCGAGAAAAACCGAAGGGATTGGCTCCGAAAGAAGGCGATCGATTGCCCGTGCGATCGCTCCAGCTTGCTGGTTTGCCCCCTGCGGTTGGACGCGAACTCTTGAGCGTCAAAGGCACATTTTCTGGCTCCGCGACAGAATGGCAAACGCTGGTCGATTATTATGCGGGCAATCCGTTAGCGCTCAAGATTGTGGCAACTGCGATCGCCGATTTTTTCGATGGCAGCTTAACGCAGTTTCTCCACTTTTCACAGCAGGGCGGCTCCGTTTTTGGAGACATTCGGGATTTGCTGGCACGTCAAATTGGTCGTCTCTCTGACCTGGAACAACAGGTCATGTTCTGGTTGGCAATTAACCGTGAACCGATTCGCTTCGCTGATTTGCAGTCAGACTGTTTGCCACCTGTGTTGCCTGCTCACCTGCTTGAAACCTTGACCGCTCTTGAACGCCGCTCTCTGATTGAAAAGAACGGCAATATCTTCAACGGCAATGCCTTCACGCTGCAACCTGTCGTGATGGAATATATGCTGGAACAATTGATTGAGGGAGTCTGCGAGGAGATTGAAGGAGTCAGCGGTCAGCGGTCAGCGGTCAGCGGTCAGCCGTTAGAACAAGCGCAAAACCCTGCCTCATCGCCCCATCGCCCCATCACCTCACCCTCTTACCCGTTCCCCCTACTCCGCTCCCATGCGTTGATCAAAGCGCAGGCAAAGGACTACGTGCGTGAATCACAAATTCGCCTGTTGCTCAAGCCGATCGTCGATCGCTTGCTGCATACCAGTAGCCGTGTGGCTTTAGATCATCGACTGATGCAAATCATTGACGATGCGCGGGGAAAAGCCCCGCAGGTGATTGGCTACATGGGTGGAAACGTGATTAATTTGCTCTGTCAGCTTCAGGTTGATCAAGAGGATAGAGACCGTTTGCCCTTCGATCGGACGTTGGGCAATGCTTCCAAGCTCGATCGTGTCGCCTGCACGTTGCGCGATCGTGATTTTTCCAACCTCACAATTTGGCAAGCATACCTGCAAAAAGTGAGCCTGCACGGGACAAATTTTTCTCATTCCGATCTCAGCAAGTCTGTTTTTACGGAAACCTTCAGCCAAATTCTCGCCGTTGCCTTCAGCTCCGATGGCAACCTGTTAGCGGCAAGTGATATCAGCTATGAAGTGCATCTGTGGCGCGTTGCCGATGGCAAAAAGCTCTTAACCTGCAAAGCCAAAGATGGCTGGGCGTGGACGGTTGCCTTTAGCCCCGACAACCGCGTGTTCGCCAGCAGCGCCAATGGCACGATTCATCTTTGGGATGTGCAAACAGGCGACTGTATCCACACGCTACAGGGCTACACAAGCCGCGTTTTTTCATTGGCATTCAACCCCGCAGGCACGCACCTTGCCAGCGGCAACGAAGATTCCCATGTCAGAATCTGGAATGTCGCTACTGGAGCACTGACGGCTGTCCTTTCAGCACACACTGATGAAGTGCATTCGGTTGCGTTTAGTCCTGATGGTCGCCTCCTCGCCAGCGGCAGCTACGATCGCACCGTCAAACTATGGGATGTCTCTCAGTTGGGGAGCCAACAGTCAGCGGTCAGCCATCAGCCATCAGCCATCAGCCGTCAAACGGGAAACTCACCGCTCTCCTCACCCCTTTCTCCTTACCCCTCTCTCCTCACCCTCATCGGACACACCGATTGGGTCTGGTCGATCGCCTTCAGCCCCGATGGCAAAACCTTAGCCAGCAGCAGTAGCGATCGCACGATTAAGCTTTGGGATGTGCAAACGCAGCAGTGCTACAAAACCTTGCTGGGGCACGCTGCGGCAGTCCGCTCCATTGCCTTTGCCGCTTCTACAGGTAAAGATCCGACCAGCGCTTGTCTCGTTAGCGGTAGCGACGATCGCACAGTCAGGCTGTGGAATGAAAACGGTGACTGTCTGCGAATGTTACAGGGGCATACAAGTTGGATCTCTGCGGTTGCGTTTAGCCCCAAGGGTGGTTTGCTGGCAAGTGGCAGTGAAGATCAGTCTGTACGACTTTGGGACAGCGGCACTAATCAATGTGTACGGCTGATCCAAGGCTACAACAGCGGTGTTTGGTCGATCGCTTTCAGCCCTGATGGGCAGACCCTGGTTAGTGGCGGACAAGATCGGATGATTCGACTCTGGGATGTGTCAGCCGTCAGCCGTCAGCCGTCAGCCGTCACTCAAAACCCAAAACTTTCTGTCAAATGCGAAGCGAACGGCAGACAAGAAACGCGAAGCGAGTCCAAAGAACTCAGCGCTACTCAAAACGTACTCACCCCCCACACCCTACCCCCCACACCCTACCCTCTTGCCGGTCACACCAGTTGGGTCTGGGCTGTTGCCTTTAGTCCAGATGGTCAGACCGTTGCAAGCGGTAGCGAAGATGGCACGGTTCGCCTCTGGAATACCTCTGAGTTTGGGAAGCAGCGGTCAGCACACCGCAGAGCGGAAGCAAGCTATAGCAGTCAGCGGTCAGCGGTCAGCGATCAGAAAGAACTTAACTCAAACCTCGAACCTCAAACTTTCGTCCCCTCACCCCTCACCTCTCACCCCTCACCCCTCACCCTCACGGGACACACTCACGCAGTTTGGTCTGTAGCCTTTAGCCTTGATGGTCAAATCATTGCCAGCGGTAGTCTCGACGGTACGATTCGCCTTTGGCAGGAAGCGGGCTATGAGCAGCATATGCTTAAAGGACATGAGGGCGGTGTCTGCGCGGTTGCTTTTGCACCCCGATCGCCGCAGCGCCACCTCCTTGCCAGCGGTAGCCAAGATCAGACCATTCGGCTTTGGGGGCTGACAACTCAGGCTTCACTGCTGGGTGGCATCACTGGACAGCCTCTCCCTGTTGCGGTGCAGCACCTAAAGACGCTCATTGGTCATACCAGTTGGATTCGCTGTCTGGCGTTTAGCCCGGACGGTCGGTGGCTGGCAAGCGGTAGCTCAGACGGCATCGTGATTTTGTGGGATGCTGAAACGGGCGATCGGCTGCATGTGTTTCAAGCCCACGCTAGTTTGGTGCTGACCGTTGCCTTCAGCCACAACGAACCAGTGCTTGCGAGTAGCGGTGGTGACGGCATCATCAAGCTGTGGGACATAACAGCGGTTAGCGGTCAGCCGTCAGCCGTCAGCCGTCAGCCGTCAGTCGTTAGCACGACCTCACCCCTTACCCCTCTCCCCTTACTCCAAAACCTTCACGGACATCAAAACTGGGTACGCTTCCTTGCCTATAGCCCCGATGGACGCTTGCTGGCAAGCTGTAGCCAAGATGGTACTGTCAAGCTGTGGGAAGCGCGTTTAGGCCCAAAGGATGTCCCAAAGATGGGCTGTATGAGCGACACTCAGGAGATGCTGAGTGAGTCTTTCAATGAGTCCTTCAGCGAACAAGAGCGGGAAAGCAGTCGAAGCGTTAATGAAGAGGCTGCTTGCCTGGAGACCTTGAGAGTGCAACGACCGTATGAGAACGCTAATATCACGGGTGTGACAGGGCTAACAGCGGCTCAGAAGGGCACGTTGAAGCTGCTTGGGGCGATCGAGCAAGTGCCTGCCCCTCCAACATCACTCGACCCATCAGTCGCTCACTCATGATCAGGTCCGATCAGAACCGGATCATCGCAGAACTAAAGGTTTACAACGAATCGAGATGAACCGAAGACTTTTAACCGCTATTCTGGCAGCTGTACTTTGCCTGATGACATTTGTACTAGCGATCAACAGTCGCAATCTAGCAACCGCTCAGGGAGCAGAAACGCGGTCACAACCGACGCTAGCTCCACTGATTCCTTCTGCATCGCCAGCCAATCCTGCTTCTACTGCCTGTGCCGTACAGCCTGATCAAGGGAGCGCCAAGGCACGTAAAAAAGCGATGCTGGAACGGCGTGCCAAGCTGCTTGCAGATGGTGCAGTCTCTCTCTCACGTTTTCGGCAAGAGCCTGTAGCGTCTCAAAGCGTTGACAACGCTGAAAAGGCAACTACAGGTTACGTACCGAGAGAAGAGGTAGCGCTGATTGATCCGACCAACTACGGCGATCGCTTTCTTAACGATATCAATGGCAACCCCGCAAACCTGGAACCGCTGGTCGTTCTGCACGAAACCGTTGGTTCTGCGAGTAGCGCGATCGGTCTCTTCAAGGCATTTCATCTCAATGATAACGATCAGGTGAGCTATCACACATTGATTAAGCGGAATGGCACAGTCGTTTACCTGGTACCACCGGACAAACGAGCCTTTGGAGCGGGCAATTCTGCCTTTGTTGGTGCCAATGGTCTAGAAGCTGTGAGAACCAGTTCCGCTTTGTCAGCGTCAGTCAATAACTTTGCCTATCACATTTCTCTCGAAACACCCTACGATGGCAACCACAACGGCTATACACACAGTGGCTACACGCAAGCTCAGTATCAGTCGCTTGCCTGGGTAGTCGCTAATACAGGCGTCGCAGATGGACGAATCACGACCCATAGGGCGGTCGATCGCTCTCGATCGCGCATCGATCCACGCAGCTTTAGCAACACGACCTTCTTGGCACTCTTAAAAGCACAACCTAGAACCACTGCCATTGCTATCCGCTGTACCGATTCCCCGCTTTTACCCACTCAGCCCCAGTAGCGATCGAACAGAGTGGTTAAACGTACTGCTGTTACAAGTCTGTTAGTATCTTTTCATCAAAGGCTAGACTCTAAATTTGATGATGGAGACATACCAGTTAAGAGAAATCCCACCCCAGCCGCTTAGCTCAGCAGCATTCCTTCCGTTTGGTCAAGTGATCGTTGCGTTGGATGACCACACGCCTTTTGGGACTGAGGATGCCCAATTACAGCTGCAAAACGGCATTCCTCGCTTCTACATCATGCGGTTGCATCAGCACGGACGCAAGTTTCACAAAATAACGCGCCATCAACGCTGTACACAATGTCTAGGTTCTCTCGGCGGTAAAGAATGGTTCCTGGGCGTGGCTCCGCCCGGTACAGCACCACTTCCTACCTGGGAAGATGTGGTGGTTTTTCGCATCCCTGGCACTTGTTTCATTAAGCTCGAAATGGGCACCTGGCACGCTGGTCCCTATTTTGACGATGCCTGGGTAGACTTCTACAACCTTGAACTGAGTGATACCAACCTGGTTGACCATGACACCTGCAATTTATTAGAGAGCTATGGTGTCGAATTTGAGATTGCTTGACGGCACCCTGATTGATGGGAGCGCCATCGGAGCAGACGGGCATTAAGGCTGTAATGGCATTGCGTGGGTCACTGCAAGTCAGTGGACGATCGCTTAATCAATCGCCGCATCAGATGACTAAAAAAAGCCTAGCAATCCACTAGACTTTTTTAGTAGTAAGAATGGTTGGAAAATCTAAAGACCTAACTGATTGCCACGCTTGTACTGCAAATATGCGGCGACAAACAGCCCAGCAAGGGTAATCGGGATTAATCCAAGCACAATACCTGAAAGAAGTGGCTCTACCAAGTTAAATCTCCTTTTGAGTCCAGCAACTCTGACGTGAACGATATGCTCTGTGCCTATGGTACTAGGTTCAACGACAAAACGCAGCGCATACAGTGAGTTTTTTCGCTCAAAGTGGTATCGACATTAAGATCAGAGCTTGCCAATACCGCATTCATTTGCCGCATTCATTTGAAGATGCACATGATCGTAGGATGCGTTGGCGGCAGCAAAACGCATCATTGCTAGGGATGCGGTGCGTTACGCTTCGCTAACACACCCTACCTCTAAGGCTGCTCCACGTTGAATTGGTATAAAAATAACTGCACGCTTTTGAATCAGCGATCAGCTTTTCGCTAACGGCTGACAGCTACAGACCATGCTGTTATTTCTGTACAACTCCTAACTTGAAAGAAGTTGCGTCGTCTGAACCCTGAGCACAGCCAAAGAGTCGCTGACGAAGATGTCCGTCGATCGCTTCGTTCCTTTCCTGAAGCATGAGAGAATTGCAAAGTTATCTAAAGAGGCTTTAAAGTATAAGAGTGAATCGATCGAAATCTTTATCGCTACACACTTGCCCACAGGCGCTCTTTTGCACAACTTTTGGATAACCAGCTTCTTAATCACGAAAGTTCCATTCAGCGGATTGCCCTGGTCGTTCTGGCAACGTTTTTTGCTGTGTTCCTAGCTGTTCTAGGAATCTATCAGTTGAGCGCCTCTTCACCTTACGTGCGCGATGTCATGTCACATCAAGGTGATTCTATACAGGGACATGCCATTTTTCTCATGAACTGCGCTGGCTGTCATGGGACTGAAGCGAATGGATGGGTTGGTCCAAGCCTACGAGAAGTTTCTAGCCGTAAGTCCAAGGTCGGCATTATCCATCAAGTAACCAGTGGGAAAACGCCGCCAATGCCTCAGTTTCAGCCAAGCGCTCAGGAAATGGCAGACCTGCTTAGCTACTTGAACAGTCTTTAACACATCTATACCAGGAGTCAAAAGGGATAAGTCGCTCTAGAAGCTGACTTCTGACTCCTGAATTCTACACGCCAAGTTCTGCACCAGGATAGTCAGCAGGCAGAGCGTAAAAGGTTGCTGTCTCAAGTGTGACAGGTTTTGTGTTGTGTCTGCTTAGATTTCCCCTGGCAGGATCAGCGGCATCACGGTAGAGTCATTAGAAAGTGATTTCGCCTGTATAGGTGGCGAAGTTACCGCTAGCTGTGACTGCAATGCTGGGCGAACTCATCGGTGCGCGCTACAAAATTATCAATGTCCTGGGAGCAGGAGGCTTTGGTCATACTTACGTTGCCGAAGACACTCAACGTCCTGGGAACCCACGCTGTGTACTGAAGCATCTCACGTTCGCTAGCTCCAATGCCTCTGTGCTTCTGCAAGTGCGGCGGCTTTTTCAAACAGAGGCAGAGACGTTAGAGCGATTGGGCAGGCACGACCAGATTCCGCAACTGCTTGCTTACTTTGAAGAGAATCAAGAGTTTTATCTGGTGCAGGAGTTTGTGGAGGGTCATCCTGTTAGTGATGAGCTGACTGAAGGTGTCCACTTTTCTGAGAGCCAGGTGATCAGGCTATTAGAGGATGTTTTGGGCGTTTTGGAGTTCGTCCATGCTCAAGGGGTGATCCATCGAGATATCAAACCTGAAAATTTGATTCGCCGCGATCGCGATGACAAGCTTGTCTTGATTGACTTTGGTGCCGTGAAAACGCTGGGCAACACGATCGCTGAAGCCACGGGTGAGACCAGCCTGAGCATCCCGATTTACACGTCTGGCTATGGCGCTAGTGAGCAATGTCTGGGCAGACCGCAGTTCAGCAGCGACCTCTATTCATTGGGTATGGTCGCCATTCAGACCCTGACGGGGATGCGTCCATCGCAGCTACCGCAAGACTTCAACACATCTGAAATCATTTGGCGAGACCAGGCACAGGTAGGTGAGTCGCTGGCAACCTTCCTGGACAGGATGATTTGTTATCACTACATCCATCGCTACCAGTCCGCTTTAGAGGCACGGCAAGCACTACAGCAGGTTATTTCTGGTAGCGCACCTGCCAATCGCCGCACCGCTAATTTTCTCGGTCGTGCAGCAGCAAGCCCGCTCACCATGACTCCACTACTCCAAACTCAGTTTCAAGTGGAGCATTCAAAGCAACGCCCTCATCCTCGTTTCAACCGTACTAAACTGCTGACGATCGTGGGTAGCGCGATCGTGGCTGCTCTTGCTCTGACTGCTCTGGTACGTGGGTTACTGCCTTCTGCTGTAGTGCCCTCACGATCTGACTCAGCGCCGAAGCCAACGCAGAGCCTGGTGCTCGATCGTATCAGTGCGGGTGAAACGCTGCTAAGCCGCTGGCAAGTCAACCCCAAAAAGCAAGAAGGCGTTGAGCGGCTTGCTGCTGGAGAATATACGAAGGCAGTTGTGGCGCTGGAGGCAGCACGTCAGAGCAATCAGGGCGATCCCGAAACCTTGATTTACCTCAACAACGCACGTATCGGCACTGAAACGTCCTACAAAATCGCGGTTGCTGTACCACTGGGTGATACCTTTGGCTCGGCGCTCGAAATTCTGAGAGGGGTTGCCAAGGCGCAGGACGAGTTGAATCGGGCTGGTGGCATTAATGGCATCCGTTTGAAGGTCGTCATTGCCAACGATGACAACCAGCCCGATACGGCTCAACAGTTAGCGACCGTTCTGGCAAGCCAATCAGACGTTCTAGGTGTGATTGGACATGGCATTAGTGACACGTCGCTGTCTGCCGCCTCTGTCTATCAGGCAAATCAGTTAGTGATGGTATCGCCACTCAGTTCTGCGGTGCAATTATCCAGTTTTGGCGACTACATTTTCCGCACGATGCCCAGCGATCGCCTCACTGCCAAAGTGCTAAGCACCTATATGCTCAATAGCCTGAAAAAGCGTAAGGTGGTGGTCTTTTTCAACGCTGCCAGCGCGTACAGCGTGTCGCTCAAAACCGAGTTCAAAAACGCTCTATTTTACAATGGTGTGGAGTTGATGAATGAGTTTGACTTCTCCCGCCCCGATTTTGATGCGGCTGATAGCGTTGAAACCGCGATCGCTAAGGGTGCCGAAGTCATCATGCTGGCATCAGACAATACCGTTTCTGATCAGGCGATCCAGATTGTGCAGCTAAACCACCGTCGCCTCAAAGTGCTTGCTGGTGACAGTATCTCGACCGTAAAAATACTCAAAGTGGCTGGCAAGGATGCCGTCGGTACAACTGTCGCGGTTCCTGCTGATCTTGCTCAGTCTCTCTTCCAACGACAATCGAGCCAACTCTGGGGGCTTGATGCTTCCGTTAGCTGGCGCACTGCTCTGGCATATGATGCGACTCAAGCTCTCATCGCTGCCATACGAGTCGATCCCAGTCGTACGGGCATTAAAAGAGTGCTATCTCAAACCACGTTTGCGGCACATGGTGCAACTACTCCTGTGCGCTTTTTACCATCGGGCGATCGCCAGGGTAGCGTACTCTTAGTGACGATCGTTCCAGTGGCAGTCGGAAGCCAGACAGCCTACGAGTTTAAGCCACTATCTGCAAAGTAGAGGTGAAGCAGGAGACGACGTAAAGACTTTTTGGAAAGACTAAAGCAAGGCGCACTTTAACGACGCTTCCAGCTTTGACGCGACCATCAGCACAATCATCAAGGCTATTTCGTGGGAGCGACCGTGCCTTGAGCCGTTGCGGGGGTAGTCTGCGGACTATTCAAACGCTGTTGCTGTGCCGCCCGAAAATCTGCTGCTGCTGAATCGAGATTCTCTTTCTGCTGGTTATAAAAGTCTTCGTTGCTGGTGGAGCCTGCTTGCATTGCCCGATGCACTAAGTCCATTACGCCACCAGACTGGTCGCTACCCCGACCCGAAAAGGGATCGCGGGTTTGCCCATCCTGAAAAATTTCTTGCGGTTGAGCCACACCTTCTTGCTGAGCCGAAGCTGAGTGAGAAAGCCCCGTCATCAACCCGATCGCCGCCGCAAAACCGAAAGTGAACTGGGTAAGCCTACATGCGAATACTGTTGACATTCTCATTGTTGTAGTCATAAAACGTTCTCTACCCGAAACATCATCTGAAAGCTGCCGTACTAATCTCTAGCCAAGACGTTGCTGGTTAGCAGAATGCTCCCTGACTCCAAAAGTATTTTAGCACTCAACTCAAAAGCCGTTCTAGCAATGTGTTTAGAATAACAATGTTAAGACTTACGCACGGTGAGAGAAACCGGCTTTCTTGACACAATTGGTAGGCTCAAACGACAGCTTTTCGTAAAGAAACCCGGTTTCTGCGTAAGTCCTAAATGTGTTCAGAAGTCTCTGCCGAATCGTTAAGCTAGCGTCTGACGGAGTCTTGGCTGAATGATGATTAGCGCCACAACATCAAAGCTAAGCAGCAACAGTAGAGCGGCTCCCAGTGTGACAGAACCCCAGGGAGCCTGCATGACGACACTGCTCAGCGACCAGTCACTATGCAGATAAACGTAGCGAATGGGTTCGATCGCGTAGCTTAAGGGATTGAGCGTTGCGACCCACTGCAACCACAGCGGCATAAACGATAGGGGCACCAATGCAGTGCTGGCAAAGAGTAGCGGCAGGTTCGTGACAAAAATCACGGCGATGAGTTCAATATGACCAGGCAAGGAGAAGGAAAGCCCTAAACTCAAGGCTGTGACACCCAACACCAGCAGCAAGACAATCAAACCGACCAATCCCAGACCCAACGCATTTGGCAAGCCTGCTCCCAGTAAGGCACTCATCGTAACGATCGCACCGGTCTGAATCAGGCTCAACGTTGTAATAAAAATGGCAGATGCCATCACGATCGAAAACCGCGATGCCAGAGGCGCTACCAGCAAGCGATTGAGGAAGCCAAACTCGCGATCGAACATGACTGGTAGTCCAGCATTCAGCGCCCCGCCGAACGCTGTGAAAACGATTACGCCTGCGCCCAAAAATTGTCCATAGCTGACATCCGTCCCAAACAGACCCTGTGGCGCATTTTGAAAGAGTGCCCCAAACAGCACCAGCCACATAATCGGCTGAATAATACCTGCAATTAAAGTAGACGGACGGCGCTGGAGTTGAATAAAGAGACGGCGGGTCAGTGCTCCTGTCTCCTGTAAGAAATCGCCAAACGTCGAGTTGGGTTGAATTTCAGTACGTTTGTCTAGCTCAGTTTCAGACGGTGCAAAGGTTGTACTCATAAGTTAAACCGCGAAGATGAAGGTGGCACTACAGAGTTGAATCCTAAAGAAATGAGATAAGTTTAAGGGTTTCATGGGACAGCGTTTACAGATAGTATCTTGCAAATAGCGTTGCGCTGTGAAACTAGCCCATACAGTCGTTTTGGCTGGTAAATCTTGGTCAGCGCATACCCTGCTTCCGCTCTGCTTTCGTGTCGCGGCTACCAGCACTAGCAATTTCAGCATCCAATAAGGTGCGTCCAGTTGCTGCCAGATAGACATCATCAAGACTGGGGCGCGATTGGGCAATGCCGAAGGTTGGTAATCCAGCGGTTTGTAGAGCTTGCTGAATGGTGGCAAGAGCATCGCTTTGGGGCTGAACGACCAGATTAAGCGAGTTGCCCTGAGCGCTGTTGATAATGATTTCTTGCACGGCTGGCAGCGACTGAAGCAGCGTTCTTGCCCGTTCAGCCTCTTCAGGTGGCGAGAACTCACGGATGCGAAGCGTCACCCGATCGCCCCCCACTTGATCCTTTAGCTCTGAGGGCTTACCAGACGCAATCACCGAACCCTGATCAATAATGGCAACACGATCGGCGAGTGCGTCTACCTCCTCAAGATAATGGCTGGTCAGTAGAACAGTAGTGCCATCCGCCCGCAGCCCCCGAAGGAAATCCCAAACCGCAATACGACTTTCAATATCCAGCCCAACGGTTGGCTCATCCAAAACTAACACCTGCGGTTGATGTAGCAATCCGGCTGCCAGATCCAGGCGTTTCTTTAGACCACCGGAGTAAGTACCCGTCTTTTTGTCGGCGTAGCTTTCTAAATCCAATAGCTTGAGGACAAGGGCGATACGTTCTTTGGCGATCGCGCGAGGAAGATGATAGAGCGCTGCTTGCAGTTGAAGCAACTCGCGTCCCGTCAGCACCTTGTCTAGCGCTACTTCCTGTGCGATATAGCCCAGACATTGCCTAGCGAGGCGGGGCTGATCGATGACTGAAATACCAGAGACTTCCACTCTGCCAGAATCAGGCTCAGCCAACGTACAGAGACAGCGTAGAGTGGTCGTTTTGCCTGCCCCATTGGGTCCCAGAAGACCAAAAATTTCTCCTGGCTCAATCTGAAGTGAGACATCTTTCACAGCTTCTACAGAGCCGTACTGTTTCTTCAGCTTTTCAATCAACACCGCAGGAGCCATCGTACTCCTCCCAAGCTATACAAATCTCAACACTCTTTCATCCTATCGTAGTTGACGCGATCGAGCGTTCATTGTTAAGAGAGCCATTGCAAGTAACGGCTCTACCGCTCTCACCTGGCTGGACAGGCGATAACGGTTCCTTGGCAGTCGTCTAAGCTTTCAGCGATCCCATGAGAGTGTGTACATTCGCCGCAACCACATCCGTGATGTGATGCGTGACGGGTAAGCTATCAAGTCCCATACCTGCACAGAGGAGCATCAGGTATAAAATGGAATATTTAAAGACCGATCGCGCAACCGCCAAATCGGACGGTGTTTGCATAAGCTGCCATGCCTTTTGAACGAAAACGCCGCCCAGCAGCAAGGCAATGCCAGCGTATACGGTTCCCATCACATGCAGTGGGTAAACAAGCAGCAAGGTGACTGGGATCAATGCCAGCGTGTAGTAGAAAATCTGGCGGGCAGTCGGTTCATTGCCAACGACAACAGGCAACATGGGCACACCCACTTTGGCATAGTCTTCTCGAATCAAGACTGCCAGTGCCCAGAAGTGCGGAGGTGTCCAAAAAAAGATAATGGCAAACAGCACCCACGCTGCCCAGCTCAAATCACCCGTGACGGCTGCCCAGCCAACCAGCGGTGGAATCGCCCCAGCAGCACCCCCAATCACAATGTTAAGTGTGCTGTGCCGCTTGAGCCAATGGGTGTAAATCAGCACATAGAAGACGATACCGGACATCGCAAGGCAAGCGCTCAACAAGTTGGCAAAAACAGTCAACAGCGTGAACGAAAGCGTTGCAAGGGCGATCGCAAAAATCAGCGCATCACGTGGTTGGATTCGTCCCGACGGCAGGGGGCGATGACGAGTTCGCTCCATGATGTAATCGATGTCGCGATCGTAGAAGCAATTGATGGTATTAGCTGCCCCAGCAGCGCAGGCACCGCTGAACAATGTCACCAGCAAGAGAACGGGGTTTACTTCACCTTCTGCCGCAATCCACATGCCTCCAGCCGTTGTAATCAACAGCAGCAAAATAATGCGAGGCTTGGTGAGTTGGTAGTAGCTTTGGAGAACCTGTAAGATGTTCTCGTGTTGGCGGGAAATACCAGTTAAGACAGTTTCTTGCATTCGCCCTTTCCTAAAGAAGACAAACTGAATAAAGACAGACTAGAACTGGAGTTGTAAGTGAGGCGACGCTCACCCGTGTGGTTTGACAGAGCCTCGTTCGCTTGATCCCACTCCATCAACCTCAAGTCAAGTCAGGCAGGTTGCCCATTGGTGCGATCGCTGGGGAACGTATCAGCGATCGCCGAGGGTACCGACGCGGAGGACGATTCATCAACGACAACTGACGATCCGTCACGCAGTGCCAATACTGTAAACGTGACCAACGTGCCCAGTAACGCAGCGCCGATCGCCTGATGCGAGACAGTCAGTGGCTCCACTTGCAGCCTTAGCTTAAACGTCGCCACTCCCAAAAGAATTTGAAGTAGCACTAAGCCGCTGGCTACGCTTGCCAGCTTCCGCAATGTGGGATGGAGTGCTGGAGTTCGCCATGCTAAAAAAACCAGCGTTAGCGTTGCCAGCGTCGGTGGTACTACGCCTGCAAGATGGCTATGCATCACCAGACACAGACCAGAATCATTGAGGCATTGATGTAGCGCCCACCGGGATGCCACCAACGCACCCAGAATACTTTGTACATAGACCAGGAGTGCCGCCGAGAGACCAACCCAGGGCAGCTTACCAGCCGTGCCCATCCCCTGGTAAGGCATGAGGGCAACGCCGATCGCCAGTAGCGTCACAAAAAAGAGGAGCGCCGTTCCCAGATGAGCAGTGACGATATCAAAACGGAGTAGTTCGGTAACAGTCAGCGCACCGAGCAGCCCCTGAGTAACGACCAGTACTAACGCAAACGTGGTTGCCCAGGGTGTCCAGCCAGGTAATGAGCGACGGTACCACCAGGCAGTGGCTGCAAGGGCGATCGCAAATAAGCCCATTGACGATGCCGTTAAGCGGTGAAACCACTCCAAAAAAACCTGAAAATTCATTTGCTGTCGGGGTACCAGTTCGCCGTAGCAAAGGGGCCAGTCAGGGCAGGCAAGACCCGCGTTCATGACGCGCGTAGCACTACCCAGAGCCATAAGAAACAGCGTTTCTGCCGCCATCGCCAGGGCAAAGCGGCTCACCCGCGATCGGGGTCGAGATGACTCAACAGCAGATTGATGGAAGATAGCATCAGCCATCGGCTTATCCTTGAAAATCACAAGTTCAACGCGGCGAAATGAAACTCAAGAGTGACTATACACTCCAAACCTAGCACTACATTCTCAAATGCGGGTTTGTTTCGCCTTTTGCTCTTACTTTAATGAGGCTGTTACGTTTGCCCTAACCCCTTTGGAATTTCTTTGGATTACGTCGCGTTTGCACCACCACCGTTGCAGAAAACCAGACTATAGAATAGAGCAGTGGCTTAGACAGAATAAAGCAGTGGCTTAGACAGAATAGAGCAGTGGCTTAGACAGAATAGAGCAGTGGCTTAGACGGTGTCCTGAATGTGCTCAAATTGGTGTACGTGACTCTGCGCTTTTCTTGGTGCTGGAGCCGCTCCACTAGCTCACTAAATTGGGAATGCGTTGCAAACCAACAGCAATCCTGAAGAAATCTATAAGGATAGTCAATAACCGCTCCATTTTTGAGGGCACTGCTTTACCTTGTAGAGAGGCAGATCTAACGATCTATAGAGGCAGCAAGCTGCTTCCTACCGTCTGCCCTTTCTTGAGACTCATTCTGTTCCTTCCGAACGGTGGCTTCTCTCTTGCGATCGCTATTGTTTAGGCGAACTTGAATTGTGAATATCCCAAGCTCCATTACCACGATGCTAGCTGGCATCCTACTGACTCTTGTTAGTGTCTGGGTCGGTCAAAACCACGGTTTGATGCCTGTCGAAGCGTCCGAAGCAGCCCCCCTGATTGATGGGCTGTTTGACACGATGATGACGATCGGTACAGGTCTCTTTTTGCTCGTGATGGGCGTAATTCTGGTAGCGGTATTCAAATTTCGCCGTCAGCCAGGTGATGAAACAGATGGGTCGCCCGTTCATGGCAATATTCCGCTAGAGATTCTTTGGACATCGATTCCAGCGGTCATTGTTTTAGGCTTGGCGATCTACAGCTTCGAGGTTTACACCCAGATCGGTGGCTTAAACCCAATGGAGCATTCCGTCGCGCATGGGCAGCCAACGCATCAAATGGCGATGTCTGGTGCCGCGATCGCAGCGCCTTTGCCGTCTGGCTCCACTGATGACACGCTAGTAGCAGCTTCAACAGAGACACCTCAGGCTGAAGCAGCGATCCCCGGTGGCGTGACCACTAACGAAGATGGTTCGCGGACAGCAACGACTCCCGGTGTGGGAGCGATGCCTCAGCAGAACCCCCTCCAACCCTTTGTGATTCAGGCAAATGGTCTGCAGTATGCTTGGATTTTTACCTACCCTGATAGTGGGGTAGTCGCAGGTGAGCTTCATGTTCCAGTCGGGCGCGACGTGCTGCTGAATATTTCTGCCAGTGACGTGCTGCACGCGTTTTGGGTGCCAGAGTTTCGGTTGAAGCAAGATGCAGTACCTGGTCAACCGACTGAACTTCGATTCACACCTAACCGCATTGGGGAGTATCCCGTTATCTGTGCTGAACTCTGTGGTCCGTATCACGGTGCTATGCGAACGAAAGTGATTGCGGAATCGCCCGCTGACTTTGATGCTTGGGTTAACGAGCAGAAGGTTGCCAGTGCCGAAGGACTGGAGCAGACGATCGCGCTCAACCCTGCTGACAAAACGCCTGATGAGTTCTTGGCTCCCTATGCCGATCGCATCGGTATTGATCCCAGCCTGCTACACCAGCTCCACTCTCCGTCTGAACACGCGTCTTCCGCAAGCTAATCGTCGATCGAGGGGTTAGCGCCATTACCTGAAAAAGCAACAAGCGATGAGCCGATCGCAATGGATTTATTCTTATGACCCAAGCACAGCTACAAGAAACCGCCAACCTTCCTGCTCATGGTGCCGAGCCGAATGAGCAAAACTGGCGGACTTACTTTAGCTTCAGTACAGACCACAAGGTAATTGGAATTCAATACCTGGTTACGACGTTTGTTTTTTACCTGATTGGCGGCGCTCTAGCAACCGCTGTTCGTACAGAACTGGCAACCCCTGAAGTAGACTTCGTCAGTCGAGAGGTTTACAACAGTCTCTTTACAGTTCATGCCACAGTGATGATCTTCCTGTGGATTGTGCCTGCGACAACGGGTGGCTTTGGCAACTACCTGGTGCCACTGCTGATTGGGGCACGGGATATGGCGTTTCCAAGGCTAAACGCCCTTGCCTTTTGGATGATTCCTCCTGCGGGCATCTTATTACTTTGCAGTTTTTTTGTGGGTGCGCCCGGTGCTGGCTGGACATCCTATCCACCGCTAAGTCTGGTAACCGATCAGGCAGGCGAGGCAATCTGGATTCTGAGCGTCTTGATACTGGGTACATCGTCAATTCTGGCAGCGATTAATTTTATCGCAACCATTTTCAAGATGCGGATCGCGGGCATGGGGTTCAACCAGATGCCGTTGTTTTGCTGGGCAATGCTGGCAACCTCGACACTGGCGCTCTTAGCGACTCCTGTACTCGCTGGCGCACTGATTTTGCTTGCGTTCGACTTGCTGGTAGGTACGTCATTTTTCAATCCAACAGGTGGTGGCAACCCGATCGTCTACCAGCACATGTTCTGGTTTTACTCGCATCCGGCGGTTTACATCATGATCCTGCCTGTCTTTGGCATGATCTCTGAGATTCTGCCCGTACATGCCCGTAAGCCGATTTTTGGCTACAAGGCGATCGCCTATTCCAGCCTTGCTATTTGCTTCTTGGGGCTAATTGTCTGGGCACACCATATGTTTACCAGTGGCACTCCACCCTGGTTGCGGATGTTCTTTATGATCACGACGATGGTCATTGCTGTGCCAACGGGGATCAAAGTGTTCAGTTGGCTGGCGACGATTTGGGGCGGCAAACTGCGCCTCAATAGTGCCATGCTGTTTGCGCTTGGGTTTCTATCGATGTTCGTGATTGGTGGCATCAGCGGCGTGATGGTTGCTGCGGTACCGTTTGACATTCACGTTCACGATACCTATTTCATCGTGGCGCACATCCACTACGTCTTGTTCGGCGGCAGTGTCTTTGGTCTTTACGCCGGGTTCTACCACTGGTTCCCCAAAATGACCGGACGTATGCTGAACGAAACCTGGGGACAGGTTCACTTTTGGCTGAATCTGATTGGCTTCAACCTGGCGTTCTTGCCCATGCACAAGTTAGGGCTGGAGGGCATGAATCGCCGGATTGCGGAATACGAACCCAGATTCGCGTTCCTGAACCTCATTTGCTCGATCGGTGCCTACATTCTGGCTGTTTCGACGATTCCCTTCATCGTCAACGCAATTTGGAGCTGGATGTATGGACCGAAAGCGGGCGATAACCCGTGGAAAGGGCTAACGCTAGAGTGGATGACCAGTTCGCCACCACCTGTCGAAAACTTTGCAGCCGATCCAGTCTTGGCAACAGGTCCTTATGACTACGGGTTTGGCGATCGTGCGACTCCCGTTGATGTACCGTTTTCTGACTCGCAAGATCCGGTGCTGGCAGCGGGTCCCAATTCAGTGCTGAGAGCTGAACCTGATCCGGCTGTAGCGGTGTCTCAAGACGATCGTCATGAGTGATCGCCCTCAGACTGTAAAGAAAACGAAGGGCTAACGGCTAAAAACCAACAATCAACGACTCTTTACTATGACAGGCTCCACTCTCGACTCGACTAAAACGATTCTTAATCATCACCATACCGAAACCGAAGTTGTCGCTCATCACACTGAGCACCACGACTATCGTCTCTTTGGCATCACTATTTTTTTAATCGCGGAAGCGATGATTTTCCTGGGGCTTTTTACAGCCTATTTGACGTTCCGTTCCGTCGCCCCAAGTTGGCCCCCTGAAGGCACACCAAAGCTAGAGCTATTGCTGCCAGGGATCAACACCATCATTCTGATTTCTAGCAGTTTTATCATTCACAATGCGGATACTGCTATCAAGAAGAACGACGTGAAGGGCTTGCAGAAGTGGTTTGCGATCACGGCTGCAATGGGAGCCATCTTTCTGGTGGGTCAGCTATACGAATATTTCCACCTAGAGTTTGGGCTGAAGACAAATCTGTTTGCCAGTACGTTCTATGTCCTGACTGGTTTTCACGGTTTACACGTAGCCTTTGGACTGGTGCTCATCTTGGCAGTGCTATGGCGATCGCTCAAGCAAGGTCATTACAGCAACGAAAAGCATTTTGGCGTTGAAGCCGCTGAAATTTACTGGCACTTTGTTGATGTCGTTTGGATTTTCCTTTTCTTATTGCTCTACATTCTTTGAGCGATCAAGCTTGAGCCAATCTGCAAACGCGAGATGTACAAAAAAGGGGAGACATTGAATGTCCCCCCTTTTGCATTGAAATGTTGTGTGTTCGTAGGGACGTTATGCGTAACTTCCTCACGAAAACATAATATTTTCGCTGCTTTTACTTAATCGCTACTTTCGCGCCAGCTTCTTCCAACTGCTTTTTGGCATCTTCGGCATCACTTTTGGCAACGCCTTCCTTAACCGCTTTGGGTGCTGCTTCCACAAGGTCTTTTGCCTCTTTTAGTCCCAAACCTGTCAGCGTCCGCACGACCTTCAGAATTGAGATCTTCTTGTCAGCCGGATACTCTTCCAACACGACATCGAACTCAGTCTGTTCTTCAACTTCTTCAGCCGGAGCCGCTGCCGCACCCGGAGCCGCCATCATCATACCGCCTGCTGGAGCCGCGGCACTAACGCCAAAAGCTTCCTCAATTTGCTTCACTAGTTCCGACGCTTCCAGTAGTGATAGCGTTTTTAGCTTTTCCAAAATTTCATCGGTTGTTACAGACATTTGTTGTCTCCTAAGTTGTTGGTTCTTGGTTGTTGGTCGTTAGCTTTTAGTGTTAGAAATCATGGTCTAAAAACTAAAAGCTGATCACTAAAAACTGCTTCAAGCAGCTTCTTTGTCTTTGTCGGCAACTGCTTGAATCGCACGAGCCAAAGATGAGGGCACTTGGTTGATCCCGATCGCCAATTTCGCTGCTACGCCATTGATCGCTCCAGCGATTTGCGCGATGAGCTGCTCCTTCGATGGGAGGTCAGCGATCGCCTTGACATCGGCTTCAGTTAACGCTCGTCCTTCCATTACGCCACCGCGAAGCTCTGTCTTCTTGGTGGCTTTTTGGAAATCCTGGTACGCTTTCAACGCTCCGGCAACATCATCTTTGATCAGCAAAAATGCCGTTGATTCTGATAGCAAACTCGTCATTGGCTCCCACGTTGGGTTGCCTTCGACAGCAATTCGCATCAAGGTATTTTTAGTGACCTTACAGGTTGCACCAGTTGGCAAAAGCCGTTTCCGTAGGTCTGTAATTTCGGCAACCGTCAGACCCTGATAGTTAATTAAAACTGCCAGTTGGGATGTACTCAACGTTTCTTTGAGCTCAGCGACGATCGCCTTCTTACCCTCTAATGTTCTACCCATGTATCTCACCTCCTTTAAATGGGTGGTTGTACTATCCAGCGTTGCGCATCAGTCTTAAAGCGACAAAGCTAGAATTAAAAAACCCCGGACAAAAAGCCGGGGTTACGCTGTAGATTTTTCAAGCACGTCGAACAAAGTGACATGTCATAAAAAACTACAAAACGAAAACCTAAGCAGGAAATTAAGCTTCTAAGCGCCTGCTGTCTCTGGCTTTGCTATTAAGGTATTGGTGGCGGACTTTTCGTAATTAGGGTAATGGTGTTACGACTGTAGCGGTCTGCAATGTTTAAGCCACTGAATCCATCAGTTTAACAACTAACGGCTCACAACGAAAGTTTTATGCCGCTTCTCCAAACTTTAAGTCTCGTAGCAAGCTAACATCGACTTCAATCGAAGGTCCCATTGTGGCAGAAACGTAGACTGTGCGCCAGTAGCGACCCTTGGCACCAGAAGGTCGGTTGCGATCGATCGTCTCTTGCAGCGCCTTCAAATTGACCAGTAGGTCAGCCGCTGGGAACGTTGCCTTGCCAAACATGACGTGAACAATGCCTGTCTTATCTGCCCGAAACTCTAGCTTACCTGCTTTGAATTCGGCGATCGCTTGAGGCAAATCAAACGTGACCGTCCCACCTTTGGGCGATGGCATCAAACCACGTGGACCCAGCAGCTTACCTAGCTTTGCTACTTGGGGCATCATATCTGGCGTGGCGATGAGCAAATCAAAGTCCATCGACCCCTTCTGAATCTCAGCGATTAGTTCTTCTGAGCCAGCCAAATCTGCGCCTGCATTGGTTGCCTCGGTCACTTTCTCACCGCGAGCAATCACAGCAACGCGAATAGACTGTCCTGTACCCTTGGGTAAGGCGACAGTTGTTCTCAACTGTTGATCAGCGTACTTGGGATCAATGCCTAAACGAATGTGCGCTTCTGCCGATTCGGCAAATTTGGCGGTTGCTGTTTCCCTAAGCAGATTTAACGCCTCTAACGGTTCGTAAGGGCGCTCCTCAACTTTCTTTTGCAGTTCTTGCAGTCTTCGAGATACTTTTGCCATCGGTTCTCCTGGGGTATTAACGAAGCGTTGCCTCTTCCCCGCTATTGGTTTACAAGTTAGCTATCTGAGCTAAGTCAGAAAGCTTAGACTAGAGCGTTTAGCATCTGAGCTTTAGGCTTAGCGCTTTAGCTCCGATCGCTCAATACTCTACTCTTTAACGGTTACACCCATATTACGGGCAGTACCCTCAACAATCCGCATCGCTGCCTCGATATCGTTTGCATTCAAGTCAGGCAATTTCGCCTGAGCAATTTCCTGCAGCTGAGAACGAGTAATAGAACCCACCTTCTTACGATTTGCCTCGCCAGAACCACGCTCGATACCTGCCGCTTTGGCAATCAACTTTGACGCAGGGGGTGTTTTAAGGATAAACGTAAAACTGCGGTCTTCATAAACCGAAATTTCGACCGGTACAACCATGCCTGCCTGATCAGCCGTTCTAGCATTATATTCTTTACAGAACATCATGATATTGACCCCATGCTGACCAAGCGCAGGACCGATTGGAGGGGCTGGGTTTGCTTTTCCAGCGGTGATTGCCAACTTAATGACTGCAGCAACTTTCTTTGCCATTGACTCTACTAGCTCTCTTTCTGAATCTGATTAAACTCCAACTCCACCGGTGTGTCTCGCCCAAAAATGGAAAGCAGCGCCTTGAGTTTACTGCGTTCAGGACTGACCTCGATCACCTCACCTTCAAAGTCCTTAAAGGGACCAGAAAGCACCAAAATCTTGTCGCCGGGAGCCATGTCAATCTTGACAACGGGTTCCTGTTCTTGAGCTTGCTTAAAGATGCGCTCAACTTCTGCATTGCCCAGCGGCAAGGGTTTCACGTGTCCTCGCCCGCGACCGTATCGACGCTTTTGCTCAGCGCCCACAAAGTTGATCACATTGGGCGTGTTTTTAACCACCTGCCATGTATCATCATCCATCAGCATGTTGACAAGCACATAGCCAGGAAATACTTTTTCTTCTGTGTTCTGACGGCTACCGTCCTTGCGAAGCTTGATTGCTGGAGTCTGAGGAATTTCAATCTGGAAGATGCGATTGGCAACATCTAACGTCTCAATACGCTGTTCCAGGTTAGCCTTGACGCGTTTCTCGCAGCCGGAAGCGACCTGAACAGCATACCAGCGACCGTTTTGAGAGGACGCTTCGTCCGAAGCCTCCTCAGCGTCAATTTGCGCCAAGTTTTGTTGAGATTCGTCCCTTGCAAAAGTCATCCAAACACCTGCTTAGATCCCCAAGCAAATAAATTATCAATGAGATAAATCAATGTTGCGGAAAGGATCACCATCAAAATGACAGCGATCGACTCGCTGATTAGCTGCTGGCGGCTGGGCCAGACAACCTTATCCAGCTCATCCTTCGTTTCTTGCAAAAAGGTTGAAACCGCAAATCCTGGCTTTGCTTCCTGTAACTCAATTTCGTCCTTTTTCGCCATGGCTTCATCCCCTCTCATTCAGTGCAGCTTTGATGTATCACTCTCCTACACCTGGGTGGGCGCTAGGATTAGTTAAAAGGTGGCGATCGCTCTACCAATGTAGCTCAGTTTCACTAGAGGTTTGCGCTGTTGCAAGAAACCTGCGCTGAGCAATCACGCCTAGACCGACAAGGCACCTAACGACAATTGTCAAAGTGACGCAGAGGTGCCTTACAGTTGATCTTGCATGGCACTGTTTTTGCCGTTGAGTAAGCGCGCCCTGGAGGACTTGAACCCCCGACATCAGGTTTTGGAGACCTGCGTTCTACCAACTGAACTAAGAGCGCTCGTGCTCCGATCGCTAACGTTAGCATTCTCAGTCTATCAGTTGACTGCACGTTTTTAGTGATTGGGGCAAGACAACTGATTGAACAGATTCGCCGCCAACCACCAAGAGCTGCAATTTACTGAAGAGGGCGGTCAAACCGTTGCTTCAGACGAGTTGCTTTACCAATACGATCGCGTAGGTAGTAAAGCTTGGCGCGACGTACCTTCGCTCGACGCAGCACTTTAATGCTTTCGATACGAGGCGAATGGATCAAGAAGACCCGCTCTACACCAACGCCCTGAAAGGTCTTGCGAACCGTGATGTTTTGATTGATGCCAGCGCCGCGACGAGCGATGATCACGCCCTCGTAAGGCTGTGTTCGTTCTTTACCGCCCTCTTGAATGATGACACCGACTTTAACCGTGTCGCCAATGTAGAGAGTCGGCAAATTTGACTTCATTTGCTCCGCTTCAATGGAGCGGATAATTTCTTGGGCGTGCATAGATTTGGCGAAAACTCACAGTCTACAATCGTAGCTTACAAACATTCTTTAAGTCTAGAGGAAACGGCAAATTGGTTGGAATGCAGTTTCGGTATCCACCAGCTAAGACCTTATCCCAACACAAATCTTTTGTGCAGCAGTGCTCATGGTTAGATTTTGGCGGCGCTCTTTTCACAGATGCCCCCGTGGAGGATTGAATTCTTAGCTGTATTTGTTGGAAAGTATTGTGTCTGGCTTACGTGGTCTGACTCGCTGACGGCTCTTGGCTGGCTGGGTTGCTCTAGACTGTCTGGCTATTCAATTTTCTACTACTAAGAGGATATTGTTTTGATGATAGTCGAAGCTGGTTCTCCATATCTCTATCGATTGCCTGCCCAACTATGGCGATCGGTCATGCCCTATCACTTGGCTCTGCATATTCCAGACGGATTTCTGAGCCTGCCAGTTAGTTTGGTGACCTGGGTGATGGCGATCGCCTTGATCGCAGTGTCGCTCCAGCGGGTGCAATCTGAATATAAGGATCGGGCGGTACCCTTGATGGGTGTTTGTGCTGCATTCATTTTTGCCGCTCAGATGATCAATTTTCCCATTCCCGGTGGCACGTCAGGGCACTTGCTAGGCGGTACGCTGGCGGGTGCGCTGCTGGGACCATGGGCAGGATCACTCGTCATGGCGGTCGTGTTTTTCGTTCAAGCAAGTCTGTTTCAGGATGGCGGCTTGACTGTTCTTGGTGCAAACGTCTTTAACATGGGGCTGATTGGCACCTTTGGCGGTTACTATCTGTATCGATCGATTCGCTTTGCGCTGGGACGGAACTCTGTGGGCAAGACAATGATTGCAGTCGCGATCGCCGCTTGGGTCAGTGTTGTCGTGGCTGCAATTGCGACTGCAATCCAACTTGCCTTGTCTGGTACTGTGCCATTTGCTGTGGCTCTGACAGCGATGACATTTTGGCACGTCCTGATTGGGATCGGTGAGGCGATCATTTCTGTAACAACGGTTAGCTTCATCTGGCGATCGCGTCCTGACTTACTCTACGATCCACCACGTAGAGCGCGATCGTTGGCTTCAGAATCACTCTTACCTCGTTAAGTAACTCGATCAGACACTCAACATCTCAAAGGTAATAAGGTTTGTCCGTTATGAGCAGCCCTCTCTATCAGCAGCGCAATCGCGCTTTTATCGTGACTGGCTTAGGTATTGCGCTTCTAATTGCAATTTTTTTGTCGCCGTTCGCCAGTAAAGATCCCGATGGTCTTGATCGCGTTTCTGAAGACCTCAAATTTGGCGAGAAGGCGCTGGAAGAGCAGCCTGCTCAGAAACTACCGTTCTATGCCCTTTTTGACGAGTATGCCGTTAGAGGAGTGCCTGAGCAGATTGCTACGCCCCTTGCAGGTTTAGCCGGAACGCTAGTGACCTTTGGGCTTGCATGGGGAGCAGGAAAGCTGTTGGTGCGTAAGCCTGGTCTTCCCCCGGAAGATTCGCTTTCAGAAAAGTAATGATTTGCTGTCGGCGCTATTTCACCTGAAGGACGGCATGGATGCTTTTGCACATTGGTGCCTTTCATCTCGACGTTGATAGCCAGCAAGATTCGCCCTGGCATAAGCTTGTGCCCAAAACTCGCGTTTTGTGTACGCTGCTGCTGCTGTTTGCGATCGCCCTCACACCCAACGGACGCTGGTGGACTTGGGCAATCTACATGGTTGGTGTTGGTACGATCGTTTTGCTTAGCCGCGCTACGCTGTCGGTTCTCTTCAAGCGGGTGGCGGTCGAATCAGTGTTTATCAGTGTTGTTTTGCTGGGCACTCTGTTCCGTGGTGGTGGTGTCGTGCTATGGCATTGGGGCTGGCTACAGATCACGACAGAGGGGCTATGGGTGTTGGGCAGTGTGGCGACTAAAGCGCTGCTGTCACTGTTGGTAGCCAATCTTTTGGTGCTGACGACCTCAGTGCCAGAGCTGCTCCACGCGCTGACCGTGTTACGAATGCCGCCGCTGTTGGTAGCGATTTTAGCTTCAATGTACCGTTACGTTGCCGTTCTGGTCGGGGAGTTTCAGTCGATGCAGCGAGCGGCACTGTCCCGCAACTTAATGGGGAATCAGCGCTGGCAGCGACTGGTGATTGGCAACATGTTTGGCTCTTTATTTATCCGTACCCTGGAGCGAGGTGAGCGGGTGCATCAGGCGATGCTGTCTCGTGGTTACGAGGGCTTGCCGCCTGCAACAACTTCAGCGTCCGGCGATCGTCGTGATGTGATTGCTTTAACGCTCACTGTCGTTTTAACGCTGCTAGGGCAGGGTGTTTATCTCTTTTCGATCGTTTAAGCTGCTTAATAGTTTAATTTGCGGCATACATGCACCATAATCCCATTGACATCCGTAATTTGAGCTATGCCTATCCTGACGAAACGCAGGCGTTGAAGGCGATCAATCTTTCGATCAAGGCAACTGAACGAGTCGCTCTCGTAGGGGCAAATGGCTCTGGTAAATCGACGCTGTTGCTGCACTTTAACGGTCTTTTGCTCCCTCAAACAGGCGCGATCGTGGTGGGTGAACTGGCGATGGAACCCCAAAATTTGAAAGCCATTCGTAACTTTGTGGGTCTGGTCTTTCAAAATCCAGATGATCAGTTGTTTATGCCAACTGTCTGGGAAGATGTGACGTTTGGTCCGCTCAATCAGGGTATCAAGGGACATGAGTTGGAACATCGAGCCGCAGCGGCAATGAAAGCAGTGTGCTTAGACCCGACGTACTATGGACCTCGAAATGCCAATAACTTATCAGGCGGTGAGAAGAAGCGGGTGGCGATCGCAGGCGTTCTCGCCATGCAGCCGCAAGTACTGATTCTGGACGAACCGTCCGCTCAACTTGATCCCCGTTGTCGCCGCGAACTCATTTATCTGTTAGATAGCCTGCCGCTGACGCAGTTGATCGCTACCCACGATTTGGATTTAGCGCTGGAATTGTGCGATCGTACCGTTGTGCTCAGCCAGGGCAGTATCGTGTTTGATGGCGCTACTGAGCGTATTCTCAGTGACTCTCAGCTACTAGAAAGCTATGCACTGGAGCTACCGTTGAGCTACAGTCGCCCCTATTGCCAGCTTGACCATGCGCCAGCAGCTTGAACGTGAGTGCTGGGTTTGATCATCAGCCTCACACGGCTGTCCCTTTTCTGCCATAGCGAATGAATTAGATTGAGAGCAGGCAAAGTCGCCTTGCTTCACTTGCTACGATAGAACCTACACGCCGATCGTTTGAACGCTTGCTCCCCGATTTCTCCCGCAAACGAGGAATCTTGTTAAGCCCCCTGTTTGTTTCTGCGGAGAGCTGTCATAGCACGAGGAGATCTCGTTTACGTCAGTCCACCCCGTCATCTTTTTAGAGTTTGTCCGCACACCTTATGCCTCTTTCTACACTTCTTCGCCGTTACGGTCTACCCAGCCTACTGTTTGGTCTTTGCCTGGGTCTTGTGCTGCTGTCGGGTATGCCTGCTACGAGTCAAGCGGCAGTACCCAGCGCTGTTACCGTCCAAAATAGTACTGCTCAAAATAGCCCGACTGCTCAAAATAGCCTGTCACCGAAGCCACAGCCGTCCACCAAGCTGCCTTCGGACGCATTGACGGCAACGGTTCGCAAAACGGTTTTAGAAAATGGACTGACTGTATTAACGAAAGAAGTCAACACAGCTCCGGTGGTCACGGTGCAGGTTTGGTATCGCGTTGGGTCACGAAACGAAACCCCTGGTATCAATGGCATTGCTCACCAGCTAGAGCATTTACTGTTTAAGGGGACGAAGGAGCGACCGATTCAGTTCGGACGCTTTTTCAGCGCGTTGGGCAGCGATTCAAATGCGTTTACTAGCTATGACGAAACTGCTTACTTTGGCACAGTGGAGCAAGATAAGCTGAAGGCGCTGCTGGTCTTGGAAGCCGATCGCATGAACAACTCGTTGATTGACGAACAGCAACTTACCAGCGAAAAGCGCGTAGTGATTTCCGAATTACAGGGATATGAAAACAATCCCAGCTACCGCTTAGGGCGATCGGTGATGAAGGCAGCCTTTCCAAATAATCCGTATGGCTTGCCTGTCGGTGGTACAAAAGCAGATGTGCAGAGCTTTACAGTAAAGCAAGTGCGAGACTACTACCGCACGTTTTACAGACCCGATAACGCAACGCTAGTCATTGTTGGTAATTTCAAGACCGAGCCAACCCTGGCAGCCGTAAAAGAGACGTTCGGCAAAGTCTCTAAAGGCACTGGTGCGGTGCCAGGTTTGAAGACAGCAAGTTCGTCAACAGCAGTCAGCACACCTAAAGCTCCGATCGTGCTGAAAGAACCGGGTAGTGCCTCGTTACTGAACGAAGTGTATCCGTTACCCAAAGTGGATCATCCCGATGTGCCAGCGTTGCAGGTGATGGACTACATTCTTACCGGTGGGCGCAGTTCGCGGCTCTATCAGGCGCTTGTAGAGTCTGGACTGGCAAGTGATGCGGGCGGCTATGCGGCTAATCTGATTGGTGCTGGCTGGTATGAACTTTCTGTGACAGCCGCTCCCGGTAAAGAACTATCACAGATTGACACGGCGCTTCAGAAAACCCTCGCGGCTTTGCGCGATCAGGGTGTCACCCAGGAAGAGTTAGAGCGCGCAAAAACTCAATTCAAGGCGTCGATCGCGCTGCGCAATCGAGATATCACCAGTCAGGCACAGCAACTAGGCGACGATCAAACGTCTACAGGCGACTATCAGTTTAGCGATCGCCTGCAAGCTGCGATCGCCACTGTCACTCCAGCAGATGTACAACGGGTAGCAAAAACTTACCTCACGCCTGCAAACCGTACCGTTGGCTTCTTTGAACCCACGCAACTGGATGGCAAACCGGGCGCGAGTGCTGGCAACTTCTCGCAGACGACGGAAAACTTCAGTCCTGGTGCTCCGGTTGACCCGGCAGAAGTGGCAAAATATCTGCCCAAAACCACTGCCAGCGATCAACAATCAGCGCAGGCATTGCCCGAAAAGCTCAACCTGGCAAATGGGTTAAGCGTCCTGCTGTTGACCGATCGCAGCACACCAACCGTTACGCTCAGTGGCTACATCAAAGCAGGTACCGCGTTCGACAAAGCCGATACTGCCGGATTGGCGAGTTTGACCGCTGCAAACCTGATGAACGGCACCAAAGCAAACAATGCACTGGCGATCGCCAAAACGCTCGAAAATCGGGGTGCTAGTTTGGGCTTTAGCGCTGGTCGAGAAGGTGTGGCGATCGGTGGCAGCGCTCTGGCGGCAGACCTCCCAACACTCGTAAAAGTGCTGAGTGACGTGTTACAAAACGCCAGTTTCCCTGACGATGAACTGGCACTCAGCCGTCAACGGGCGTTGACCAGTCTCAAACTGGAACTCGATACTCCGGCTCGGTTGGCACGACGTATTTTCCAGCAGACCATCTATCCGGCGAACCATCCCTTCCATAGTTTTCCGACGGAAGCCAGCCTGAAGCAGATTACCCGAGACAATCTGGTGCAGTTTTACCAACAGCACTATCACCCTGATAGCACCTTGCTCGCTCTGGTCGGAGACTTTGATTCAAGCCAGGTGCGTGCACTGCTGAATCAAGAACTTGGCTCCTGGCAAGATCCAACGCAAGACACACCATTGGAATTTCCGAAGGTGCCGTTGCCTCAAACAGTGACGCGCGTCAATCCCGTACTGCCTGGTAAGACACAATCCATTACCTACATTGGCTACAACGGCATCGATCGCAAAGATCCCCGCTACTACACCGCGATTGTGATGAACCAGATTTTAGGTGGCGATACGCTGTCTAGTCGTCTGGGCACCGAAATTCGCGATCGCCAGGGTCTTACCTACGGCATTTATAGTGCGTTTCAAGCTGGCATTGCTTCTGGTCCGTTTATCATCTCCATGCAGACCGCGCCAGAAGATGCTGACAAAGCGATCGCCAGTACCCTTAGCCTTCTCAAGCAGTTCCGCGAAAACGGTGTCACTGAGGCTGAAGTTGCGGCGGCTAAACGATCGCTCACTAGCAGCTACCCTGTAGAGCTTGCCGATCCAGCTAACCTCGCCAGCACGATTGTGATGGATGCGGCGTATGGCTTAGGTACGACCGAGATTCGTGAGTACACTAGCAAGATCAGCGCTGTGACTCTAGCGCAGGTCAACGAGGCAATTCAAAGCCTGCTCTACGCCGATCGAGTGGTTGTGGTCACTGCTGGACCAGGTAACACAGTGCCCAAAAAATAAGTTGTCAAGCTATGCAGAGTTTGACAAAACCGGGTTTCTGCACGTGATTTGAAAGCTCTAAAGGCATCTGCTTGTGGAGAAACCCGGTTTTTGCATCGGCTCCATCTTTCTTATAGACATTCTGCGAGCAGCGATTTAAGTTACTTTAAAAGAGGCAAGTGCTGAGTGCCATAATTCACCAGTGCTTGAAGCTAGGCTCATATGTCTGCATTTGCTTTGACTGAATCTGCACACGCTGGTTCTAACACAGCTCTGGCTATAGCTATTAGCAATCTGCCTGTAACTTTTGCTGCGATCGCATGAATATTTTTAGCCAACTGCTTAACCAACCTGCTCTGCCCTCGCCCAACAAACAGCGCCGTGGCATTGAGCTTAGATCCCCTCGTGAAATCGAGATCATGCGAGAGGCAGCCCGGATTGTTGCCACGGTGCTGAAAGAAATCTCCGAGTTGGTCGAACCCGGCATGACGACGGCTGATTTGGATGCTCATGCCGAAAAGCGCATCCGTGCAATGGGCGCAACGCCGAGTTTTAAGGGCTATCACGGCTTTCCCGCTTCGATTTGCTCGTCGATCAACAACGAAGTGGTGCATGGCATTCCCAGCCGCAAAAAAGTGATTCGCACTGGCGATGTGCTGAAAGTGGATACAGGAGCTTACTATCAGGGGTTTCATGGTGATTCGTGTATCACGATCGCGGTTGGCACAGTCACGCCTGCTGCGGCAGAGTTGATCCGCGTTGCAGAAGAAGCGCTTTACAAAGGCATTGAGCAGGTGAAAGCGGGTGCTCATTTGCTCGATCTGGCAGGCGCGATCGAAGATCACGTAAAGGCACACGGCTTTACAGTTGTCGAAGATTTTACAGGGCATGGGGTGGGGCGCAATCTGCACGAAGAGCCGTCAGTCTTCAACTTCCGCACTCACAGTATGCCGAATGTCAAACTACGCGCAGGCATGACGCTGGCGATCGAACCGATTCTTAATGCCGGGTCACGCTTTACACGTACGCTTCCCGATCGCTGGACGGCTGTAACGGTGGACAATGCCCTTTCTGCCCAGTTTGAGCATACGGTTTTAGTCACAGAGAACGGGTACGAAATCTTGACCGATCGCACACTCGTTTAACCGCTGTCGGTCAACGGTGGCTTACCTTTCTAGCCAACGCCAGTTAGGACGATTCCAGTCATACATGCCTTGAATCTCGTATTCAGTGCCATCCTCAAAGCGAACAATGCAGCTACTCTCACTGCTGGGTGACGTTGACTCAGTGTTGGTGTCATCTATGGCATCAGCGCCACGCGTCTCAGATGTTGGTTTGATGCTGACTACGATGCAGGAAAACCATTCTCGACTACACGGTCCGGTTTCTTGCACCCATTCCCACAAGCCGTTCGTCACCTCAATGCGATCGCCCACGCTTAACAGCAGTTCATCGCTCTCTAAATTGATGTAGCGCGCAAGATCCACTGGCGTAATCTGCTCTACCCACTGGATGCCGTAGCGCTCTCGGATGAACTGTACCGCTCCGGAACTTCTACCGCTCAGCCAATCGTTCAACAGCGTGATCTTCCAGGGACGGTTTTGGCGTTCCTGCGATTCAACAAATGTCAGAAAGATCTGCCGCTCTTCAACCGTCAGTTGCTCTAACGGGTTGCTTTCCGCCTCATCGGCAGCAGGGTTAAGGGTATCGTTGTGGCTTCCCTTGCGATATTGCCCAGACTGCATTGCTGCCTGCACCACCTGGAGCAAGATTTGCTTTTGACGATCGCTAAGAGGATGTAAAGCGGCTTCGCATTGGCTGAATGCCGTAGTTAGCGCTGCTTCGATCTCAGATTGAGTCATGCACTGATATCAGGTCGTAAGCGGCATCAGCCTAGATCACGATTAGTCAGAGTGGGCTAACCACTGGTTGCGATCGCTAGCTGAAGATTAGTTTCTTATTATGACAAAACTTTCAAAAAGCGTCCTTCAGCCTATTTGGTCTCAATTCGAGCTAAGCTGAAGCTGGTCTTCCAAACACCGCAATCAATGAGCGCTGCAAAGAAGCCATGCGCCCACTGCCTCTAGCAACTCATACCCTATGCCGTTCCAAGCGTTTGCCACTCTCCTTGCTACAGGTCTGCTGTGGCTTCTTGCCACTTGGAGCACCCCACCTGCTTTGGCGCTGACTCAAATCAAGCTCTTTGACCTTTCTTACCATGAGTGTCCGGCTGAACTCGTAGATGAGCCTGCTAAGAGTGGGGTTGCTAGTATTTTCCCTCACTGCTTTATCGTGACTGGAAAAACTGAGAACAAGTCCGGTAAGCCTGTCGTTAACGCGGACATTTTTGGTCGCATTTACGATGCTAACAACGATTCTGTGATGCAAAACCGTACTCGCCTTGGCGCGATTGACGAAGTGCCACCGGGTATTGGCACCTTTGAGCTGAGAATTTCGGTGCCCGCTAGCCAACCAACGCCGCTCAAGCTAGAGCAGTTTAAAGCCGCAGGCTTTACTGGCATGGTGCGACGTTAGATACAGCTTATAGAAAAGAAACCTGCCTTACAGTCATGTTACAGGCAGGTTTCTATTAGTTGTTGTAGAGGTAAGTTGCTGCCTGATCAGGTGTTTAACCGCCAGTCGGCACTAAGCCCATTACATCGATAGCCCTGGCTGCACACTCGCCAGAAGCTGTGCAACAGAAGGTAGAACAGCAGATTGAACCACTTGCAGAAGGAGCAGTGCCAGAAGAGGAGAGAAATCGAGACCACCCAGTGGCGGAATAATCGATCGAAAGATATTTAGGTACGGATCCGTTAACTGACTCAGAATAGAGAACGGAGGGTCAAACCAGTTGATGTTGGGGAACCAACTCAACAAAATCCGAATAAATAGTAGAGCGGTATAGATGCCAATAAATTTCTGGACTACATCAAACAATAGAAAAACAAGATTTGTGTCACCCATAGCGGTATGGTTCCTTACACGGCGAAGTTCATTGGGACTTGGATTTAATCTAGCGAATCTCAGCAGCTTTCGAGTGAGTCAAGCAAAGTTTATCACTTCAGATTAGCCTTGCTACAACAATCAAGTAGAAGGCTCATGGTTCTCTAACGATCGAGCGCCCTCCTGTTTCTGCCCCATTAACCCCACCCAGTTGTTGTCTTACGTCATCAATGGCATCGTTGAGTTGAGCGATTTTGTCCTCTAAACCACGGCGAGCGCCTTCCATATCAGCCTTGCCGCTCACAGCCTTTAACGATCGCCGCTTCGGCTTACTACCCAGGCGAGGATCTGCCTGACTCTCGCTCAGTAGTGGTTCCTCAGACTGCGGGTTTAGCACCCTGGAAGCGACCACGGCACCTAAAGCACCGCCAACAATGCCGCCAAACATTGCGCCTAGTAAAAATCCACCCGAAAAATTGTCTCTCTGACTCATCGCTGCTCAAAATCCCAATTGCGTCGTTGACACTAACCGTTGCTACATTACCCCTAGCATAACCGTTGTTACGCTGGACTGACTGGGCGGCTACTGAGGCTCTAGGCTGATTCTCATGTGCCAAAGGTGCGATCGCCTGCATCACCCAAGCCTGGGACGATAAAGCCCTTATCGTTCAAGCCTTCATCGATCGCTGCGGCATAAATGTTGAGACTAGGATAGGCTGCGCTCAGCTTTTGTAACGCGGTTGGAGCGACAACAACTGAAATGATACGCACCAGCGCCGGATCAACTCCTCGCTGGGTCAGTTCTGCCATCGCTGCGAGGCTAGTTCCTCCCGTTGCCAGCATTGGCTCTGTAATCAAGACATGCGTCTGCGGCGCAAATTTCTCTGGCAATTTATTGAGATAGCAGCTTGGTGTTAGGGTTTCTTCATCTCTAACAAACCCAATGTGGTAAATCGATGCCAGTGGCAACAGTGCCTGAGCACCATCCAACAGCGCTAAGCCTGCCCGTAGAATCGGCATCACTACGACTGGCACCGTTGGGTCGATGAAGGTGGCTGAGCAAGGAGACAACGGCGTATCCACTGCTGTTTCCTGCACTGGCAGCCAGTCTCGAATCGCTTCGTAGGTTAGCCAGCGACCAAGCTCAGTCATTGCACTGCGAAAGAGCGTTGACGGTGTCGAGACATCACGAGCGACAGCCAACCAGTGCTGAATGAGTGGATGTGGCGGGACGTAGACGCGCAGTTGAAGAGTCATAGCGTTGAGAAGAACAGCGAAAGAAAGGGTGAGACCTCTGAGGTCATACTGAGGTCATACGTCTGACCAATCATACTCTCTTACTACACCCTAATTTGTACGCTTCAGGACTTCCCATAACCCCTATTGTGCGATCGCCCGGAGCGTTCTGCTAACCTTCTCATCATCCTTACACGTTAATCCGCGCAAAACACGACACTAAGTTGACAATTATTCTCAATAAATGTACGCTTATTCTTAGTGTTCTCCTCTCTGAAGGATCGGTAGGGCGGCTTGGTCATCGGTAGAAGACCAAGCCCCTTTTTTTGCCTGCTGTAACCATTTCTCGACATCACTGTTTCTGACTAATCTCACGCGATGTGCAACTTTCCTGAAACGCCTGCTGAGACACCCTCACCCTAGCCCTCTCCCAGAAGGAGAGGGAACTGGAAAGTCCGAAAGCCCTTCTCCCTAAGGAGAAGGGTGGGGATGAGGGCAAATTTACTTGCACATTGCGTAATCTCCCTTCAGCGTTGGACAAAGGGCTACCGCTTACTCGCTCAAAGCCCCCCAGAGACATCAACTCCGATAAACTGTTAGAAGTCTTGTTTATCAAAGGTTTCATGTCTCTATCTTCTCCATCTACCTCCGAGCGATCGTCCACGCTTTCACCCGTTGCGGCTGAGTTTGATGCGATCGTCATTGGTTCTGGCATTGGCGGCTTGGTTACGGCTACTCAGCTAGCTGCCAAGGGAGCGAGTGTGCTAGTGCTAGAGCGTTACCTGATACCGGGTGGTAGCTCTGGGTCTTTTGAGCGCCAGGGCTATCGGTTTGATGTCGGCGCGTCGATGATTTTCGGGTTTGGGCAGCAAGGCACCACCAATCTTCTCACTCGTGCTCTGCAAGCCGTGAATGTGAGCTTAGAGACCGTTCCTGATCCGGTGCAGATTCACTACCACTTGCCTGACGGTTTAGAGCTAAAAGTGCATCGAGACTATGAGAATTTTTTGCAAGAGCTAATCACTCATTTCCCCCACGAAGCGGTAGGCATCCGACAGTTTTACGATGAATGCTGGCGCGTCTTTAAATGCTTGAATGCGATGGATTTGCTATCGCTAGAAGAACCCCGCTATCTAGCACGTGTCTTTTTTCAGCATCCGCTTGCCTGTTTAGGGTTAGTGAAGTATTTGCCTCAAAATGCTGGCGATCTGGCTCGACGCTACATTAGCGACCCAGCACTGCTGAAGTTTATCGATATGGAATGCTACTGCTGGTCTGTTGTGCCAGCCGATCGCACCCCGATGATTAATGCTGGAATGGTGTTTAGCGATCGACACTACGGTGGGATCAACTACCCCAAAGGCGGTGTCGGGCAAATCGCCCAAAAGTTAGTTGAAGGGCTAGAAAAATGTGGTGGACACATTCAGTACAAAGCTAGAGTCACTAAAATTTTGCAGGAGAACGGGCGCGCCGTGGGCGTAGAGTTAGCATCTGGCAAAATCTATTCTGCTAAACGGATTATTTCCAACGCGACCCGTTGGGACACCTTCGAGAAACTGATTCCACCCGCACAAATGCCGTCGGCTGAACGCAAATGGCAACGTCGCTATCAGAAATCACCCAGCTTCCTCAGTTTGCATCTGGGTGTTAAAGCAGATGTATTGCAAGCAGGGACGGAGTGTCACCACATTTTGCTCGAAGATTGGGAGCACATGGAAGCGGCTGAAGGCACCATTTTTGTCTCGATTCCGACCCTGCTTGATCCGTCGTTAGCGCCTCCCGGTCATCACATTATCCATACCTTTACTCCCAGTTGGATGGAGAGCTGGCAGCACCTCACGCCTAGCGAGTACAAAGCCCGTAAAGCAGCAGCAGCGACTCATTTGATTCAGCGGCTTGAGAGGATCTTTCCCGGTCTTACTGCTCACGTGGAGTATCAGGAAGTTGGCACGCCACGTACCCATCGTCGCTTTTTAGGGCGCGACGATGGTACCTACGGACCCATTCCTCGACGCAAGTTAGCGGGCTTGCTAGGAATGCCTTTTAATCGCACTGCTGTTGCGGGATTGTACTGCGTTGGCGACAGTACGTTTCCAGGACAAGGGCTGAATGCCGTTGCTTTTTCGGGCTTTGCTTGCGCTCACCGCGTTGCTACTGACTTAGGTTTCTAGGCTTATGGTTTCTAGGCTTGTGTAGAGCGAAGTGATTCAGTCTACAACTCGCAAACGACCAGCCCGCAGCAGTTCAAACACTCGGTTAATCAATGCTTGCTCCGTTTGGCTAATGGTTTTTTGAGAGAGAAGTGCAGACATGAACTGCTGCTGATCGTGGCGGCTAATCTTCCCGCAAGCGGTAATTCTATTCACCATCTGCTCAATATCAGGACGGTGTAGATGAATTTCTTTCGTCATTGATGCACCCAAAACAATCGCACATTGAGTCTACCAAAGCTTTACGTTTTCTTGAACACAAGTTTGCGATCGCGATTGCCCTTCCATTGCCCTTCAACTGTGATTGAAATCACAACTTACTAACCATAAGCAATTTGTATCAAAAAGAATGTGGCGATTGAGGACGTAAACATTGCTTTTCAGAGAATTAACGCTCGTCCTGATTTTGGTATTGCGTTCTTTATAGAACTTGTGCTAATCGATGATTACTGATGCGGCTCAAAAGGGTTTTATGCTCAATCTTATTTACCTAAGCTGCGGCAATTTTGTACGGCTTAATGCCTGTACGCTTGACGGAGCAATCTATACACGGACTGTTTGTATCTTATGTTACGGTTCTTTTGCATCGATCGGCTCTAGCTGAAGGCGATCGCTCTTAGCTGAATTATTTCAACGCAACTGTTATTCTTAGCACCAAAATCTCACTATATTATGCCGCTCTAAGGCTGAATAATTGGTGATCAATGCACACAGGTGATAGTGCAAATTCATTGGAACTTTATTAGAGATTTAACAGAGCTATTCTTAGCTTTACGGAAAACTTGATCCTGATTTGTATCTTGTAGGTAGGAACAATCAATCAGCTACAGCATCAAAGCTTATAAGTGCGTGCATTGATGATTGAGAACGCACAGACAATAGAGGGTAACACCATGTCTGACTTAGACCTAACCTTTCATGCCAATTTGCATTCCAAACAGACAACATCAAACACCCTCCGCATCGATGTTCTACAGCCCGTCCGTCAGTGGCTTGATAACGTCTCCGTCAATGACCCAACCTTAGCTCGACTGTTGTACAAGCTTATTCCTGGTCAATGTCCCTTTGAGCGTGATGTTTTTGTTTTTGGTCGCAAGATCGCTCATATTCCGCCTCTCTGCAAACTTAATCCGCTCTACGATCAGTTAGTTGGGCTACGTTTCCGCTCCATGTGCTATCTGGTTGATGTGTGTGGCAAGACGCTTTAGAAGGCTAAAAAGCCAATTGAGTAGTCAGATTAACTCAAAGCGCCTTGACCGCTCAGACCGTCGGCAGTGCGGTTAATCGATGTTCGATTTGAGCTGCATTGAGGGCGCGACCAATGAAAACAAGGCGAGTTTGTTTCAGTTCTTCAGGATGCCAGGGGCGATCGTAGAATTGGTCAAACCGCTTACCGACACCCTGCATCACAAGACGCATCGTTTTTTGCGGCACCGCAACGAAGCCTTTAATGCGGTAAATCTCCTGTTCTTGCACCAGGGTTTCTAGTTGTTGTCTCAGTAGAACGGGATCGAAGGCGCGATCGAGTACCAGATGAGCAGAGGTGATTTCATCATCGTGATCATGGTCTTCTTCTTCGTCATGATGGCTGGGTCGAGAGCTTAAGTGATGTTCAACGGCAGCCTGAAAGCCGAGCAGAAGATTGGGGTCAAGTTGCCCATGCTGACTGGAGACAATTTTGACGGCTCTGGGTAGCTCTTGCTGCACAAGCTGTTCCACGTGAGCCTGAGTTTGGGCATCCACCAAATCCGCTTTGTTGAGAATCACCAAATCAGCGCAGGCAAGCTGGTCTTCAAACAGCTCTTGAATGGGAGTTTCGTGATCCAGGTTGGGATCAGCTTGGCGCTGAGCTTCTAGCGCTTGCAGGTCAGTGGCGATCGTGCCTGTAGAAACGGCTTCGCAATCAACAACAGTAATCACGCCGTCCACCGTGACTGCATGAGAAATTTCGTGCCACCGAAAGGCTTTGATCAAGGGTTTGGGGAGCGCTAGACCGGAGGTTTCGATGAGAATGCAGTCCAGGCTGTCTCTACGTTTGAGTAGCTCTAACATGACGGGCAGAAATTCTTCTTGCACGGTACAGCAGAGACAGCCGTTAGTGAGTTCAACAATATCAGGTAGACTTGCTTTGACCGCTGTAGATTGCCCGTCGGCAAGTGTCTCATCATCACAAACCTGGCACGATCTCAGCAAGTCGCCATCAATACCTAATTCGCCAAATTCGTTGACCAGGACAGCAATCCGCCTGCCCTGATTGTTTTGTAGCAAGTGGCGGATCAGTGTCGTTTTACCGCTGCCGAGAAAGCCTGTGATGATCGTGACGGGAATTTTTGCTGCCATGTGGGGAAGGGAAGTGAGGAGAGAGGGGGGAGGAGAGAGGGAGAAGCAGGGGGAGCGGGGGAGGAGGTTTAAGTCAATTCAGCTTTCGACTTTTAACTTCTGACTTTTAACTTCTGACTACTGCCTTCTTCTAATAACTGAAAATTAGTAGGCTAAACCTGGCTTCAAACTGTGAATCCTGAGGGCTTGATAGCGTTTCGACTACCAAGCTCCCAGGATTCGAGGGAAGACATTAGAGATGAAAAACTGCGTACATTAATCAGCCGTTGCCAGTTCGGTGCTGCCACGGGTGCGACGGCGGGTCAGGGTATTAAACAGCATCGACCCGATCGCTTTGATGAGGTTGCCTTCCAGTTCCTGGAACAGCTTCATATTCATGCCAAACGCAGCGTTTGCTTCGTCAACAATGCGATCGGCAGTTGCGTCATCGATCGGTAGATCGTTCATTGCCTGACGGTAGGTTGCCTTAAACTGCTTTTCGTCGGCGATGTTGTTGAACTCGTAGAACGCTGTACCGTTGCCTTCTGAAAGATTCATGCCACGTTGCGCAATGCCTTTCAAGATTTGACCGCCGGAAAGATCGCCTAAGTAACGGGTGTAAGAATGAGCGATCAGCAGTTCAGGAGCCGTCTGAGAGATTTCACGAATGCGTTGCACATACGCTTCAGCGGCTGGAGAGGGAGACACCTGCTCTCGCCAATTGCTGCCGAAGTAGTAATACAAATCCTGCTCTAGCGACGCTTTGCGGTTTAGTTCGGAGAAATAGATTTTAGAGAGAAGCGGATGGTGCTGATGGCGCTCCATCTCTTCTTCCATTGCTGAGTAGACAAAGTAAAGGTTGGCTACAAGCTTGCGGTAGGAGTTTTTCTCGACAACTCCCTTTAAAAAGCATTTCACGAAACCGACGTTCTCAGCCATTGAGTGAGACTTTTTGGTGCCCTCACGTAGCTTTGTTGCTAAATTACTGCTCATGCTAAATCTTCTAAATCTAACGTTGACTTGATGCTGGATGATGCGTCGATCGATGAACGCAGTTCGACCTCTTTGATAACCCACCCAATTGTTACGGTAGACTGATTTGATGAGAGTTTTTATTAAAAAATCTAAAGCAAATCGCTGCCGTTAAGCGTTTTCGAGCGAAAAAGCAGTGATCGATAACGCTTTGTGAAAGAGGTGCCGGACGTTCAGTCAATACCGCTGTCAAAAGTAAGCGCTGCCCGATCGCCCGTATCAGCATTCTCAGTCAGTGAGGCGCTAGTTTTCACCCGCAGCAACGCGCGGTAAACCCATGCTGTAGTTCAGTACGCGACTGTTGAGGTTATAAGAAATGTCGCCTTTTTGCAGGAGCGATCGTACAAAATGCTCTAGATCGGAGCCAATACGACGGAGGTTGTAGTCGGTCAAGTCAGCTCCACTATAGGATTCGACTAACTCATCGAACTTGCGATACACCTTCTGTACAGACTCTTCATTCCAATTGAATTCGTTGTCTGGGTCAATATCGAGCGTTAGTACGCTGTCACTAGGGACGAGTTCATTATTTTCGATCACAGCCGTAAAAATATGGATGTGTCGAGTAGTGGATTTTAACAGCATGGTATGACTCCGCTGGACTGGGTACTGGACACAGCTCTGCTTTTTATTGTAAAGGGGTAGAGAGCGATTCCATCGTTTGACGCAGCATTTTTTTGAAGTGGTGACGCATGTGCGGATTGAGGAAGACAAGAGGCAAAAGGCTACAAGTGCCGCTAAGGTGTTTTTTGCCGCTGGAGAAAACGCTTTCTATTCTGTAGATTAGGACGGCAGCGTGTGGAGCTTACTTCCAAAAAGCCTTCAAAAAGCCTTTGGAAAGCCTTCGGAACGACTGTAAACGTATTCGTCGATGCCTCGCTAGACGGTAAGGCGTAATAGGCTAGAGCTGCAATGACCTAGCATCTACTGTCTATCTTCGTGGTATCGGTCTGTCCACCTGCTAATTGAGTTCTGTTTGCTCATTTTGCTAAATTTTCGTTCATTATTTAGGAAACTCGCAGGATTCAGGTGGCTCTTGTCAGCGCCAAGGATATCAGGGCTGTTCTAACTTTTCTGGCTCAACTGCTTTGATTGCAGCGCCTTGCTTGAGTGACCCTAAACTTAGAGAACCCTTGCTGGCAGATCACCTTCACATCGTCAGGTGTCTACGTATGAACACTCGCAGCCAAGCTCAGCTATTTCAGCGCCTCATCGGTCTTACGGGTGGCATTGGGATGGGCAAAACCACTGTGTCGAACTATCTGTCAACTGTTCACAAGCTGCCTGTTCTGGATGCTGATGTTTACGCGAGAGAAGCAGTTGAGCCAGGTTTACCTGTGCTGGTAGAAATTGCTGAACGCTATGGTGCAGGCGTGCTGTCATCAGATGGAACGCTGGATCGTCATCGGCTGGGAGACATTATTTTTAGCAGTCCGCCAGAACGGTTGTGGTTAGAGCAGCAGATTCATCCTCACGTCCGCGATCGCCTGATCGAAGCCATGCAAGCCTTATCAATGCGAGACACACAGCCTCTCATCGTCGTGCTGGTGATTCCGCTGCTGTTTGAAGCGCGTATGACGGATTTAGTGACTGAGACCTGGGTAGTGCGTTGCCCCCAAGAGCAACAGATAGAACGGTTGATGGAGCGCGATCGCCTCAGCCTACAGCAGGCTCGTGCTCGGATTGATAGCCAAATGTCGATTCAGAAAAAGGCGGCTCATGCCGATCTGGTGCTGGACAATACTTCAACGCTAGAGCATCTGTTTCGGCAAGTGGATGCTGGACTCGTACATCAGCCCGTTCGCCTTACCGCGCCTCGTGGGTGAGTAACTCAGCATTAAGTTTCAGGGCTTGTTGAGTAGCAAGAGCTTGCTAAAAAATAACGGCACACTTTTGGATCAGCGATCAGCTTTTCGCTGACGGCTGACGGCTGACGGCTACAGACCATGCTGTTATTTCTGTACAACTCTCAGGCTCACGGTCTGAGGTAAGCTCACGGTCTGAGGTAAGCTCACGGTCTGAGGTAAGCTCACAGACTGAGGCAGCGATCGTCCGTTGTCGCCAATGGCTCAAGCACTCCTTGCGGGACGCGATCGTGCGCGACGGCAAATCGATTGCAGCATGGCAACCGTTTCTGATTTGGCTAAACTTTAGACGATAATTGTTGAAGGCAAACCGTTGAGGTTTATCTCTACCTCCGAATCCACTATTCACCATCAGTCACCTGGGGCACACGCAGGCTTTCAGGTTTTTAGCGAGACTTTTATATGGGCGCGACGCTGCAACAAATTGCTGGCTACCTGGACAACAAAGGGTGGAAATATAAGCTTGACGAAGATGAATGCCGCATTCTTACAGGCGTTTACGCCGAGAACATTCAAGAGTTCCTTATTGTCATCCAGCTTGATGAAGACGGTGAATTTTTTGAGCTGTTTGCGCCACGCGTACTTTCTGGGGTCAACAATCATCCTCACAAAGCAGCGATTCTGCAAACGATGCTTTGCATCTCCTGGGAAACCAAAATGTTGCAATGGGAGTACGACCCGTCAGACGGCGAAATTCGCGCCATCATTGAGTTTCCTTTAGAAGATTCCACCCTCACTGAGCGTCAGTTTAATCGCTGCCTGTATAGTCTGGTTGAGTTGGTTGATGAAATTGCGTTGCCTCGTCTCCAAACGGTCATGGAAACGGGCGAAGATCCGGGTGATGTCACGGAAGGAGAACGGTTGCTGCTGAAGATGCAAGAAGAAGCACCTGGACTTCTAGACGTGCTTGAACGTGCAATGGAAGCCCGCAAGCGACGAGGGCGGCTGCCGCCAGAGAGTGAGGGTAAGGACGAAAGCTAAAGGCTAAAGGCTAAAAAATGGACGTTAGCTTTTTAGGCGTTGCTGAATGCAAGTATGATTTTCCCTCATCCCCAGCCCTTCTCCCTGGGGAGAAGGGAGCTAGAATTCTTGTCCCCTCGCCCTTTGGGAGAGGGTTAGGGTGAGGGCGGATTTTGCGGTTCATACCTCAATTCAGCAACGCCGCTTTTTAAGATCGGCTTACACAGAATCGGGTTTCTCAACGAGAAGATGGTTTCAAAGATCGAAACTGCGCTCAGAAACCCGGTTTCTTTCAAAGCTTCTAGTCTTCCATCGCTTCTCCACCGACAACAACGTTGCGAATCCTTAAGCTAGGACCACCGCAGCCGACGGGTAAGCCGCTCTGTCCACCTTTGCCACAGCCGCCAGATTCATCCCAAAAGAAATCGTCGCCGATCGCCTCAATTTCTCCTAACGTCTTGAACGCGTTACCTGAGAGGGTGACATCTCTAACAGGTTCGGCAAGTTCGCCATTCCGAATCATCCATGCCTCGCCTGCTGTGAAGGTAAACATTTCGCCATTGGTCATACCGCCCAACCAGTTGCGGGCGTATACGCCTTCCTGGATGCCGTTGAATAGGTCGGCAACGGGCGTCTTACCGCGCTCGATCCAGGTGTTAGTCATACGGACGATCGGCGGGTAGTGGTAGTTAAGGCAACGAGCATTACCAGTAGCAGTTTCACCCAACTTGCCCGCAGTTTCACGAGAGTGAAGTCGTCCAACCAGAACGCCATCTTTGATTAATTGCGTAGTGGTAGCTGGGGTGCCTTCGTCATCATAGAAGTAGCTGCCGCGATGACCCGCAGGAGCGGCACCGTCAAAAATTTGCAGATCTGCAGAACCAAACTGCCGTCCGATACTCATCACTTCCATCAAGTCAGGGTTTTCATACGTCATATCAGCTTCGGAAAGGTGCCCGAACGATTCATGCACAAACAGCCCGGTAAGGATGGGATCAATCACAACGGTGTAGGTGTTGCCTCGCACAGGTGGTAGCACCAGTGAGTCAACGGCTCGTTGTGCAGCATGACGCACTTGAGCATCCAAACCCAGCAGGTCTTCATACGCTTTGCGGGAGCCTGTGGTTTCGCGTCCGGTTTGCACTGTTTCACCGTTACGAGCGGTGGCAGCAAACCGCATTTCCATGTCAACCCACGATTGCTCTAACAGCGTTCCCTCAGATGTAGCGAGAATAACGTGTTGAGCGCTATCGCCATAGCGGACAGAAGTCGTTGCAATCTGAGGACTGACGCTGCGAAGAATCTCGCTGTAATGCTGACAAAGCGCTTTTTTTTGAATCAGCGGAATCTGGCGGGGATCGGTGCCCGTCAGCGGCAGGATGCAGGTATCTTGAATGGGTGTGATGGGTGCTAACAGCGTTTCTTCATCACCAACCAGATGGGCAGCCGCGATCGCCTCTTCAATGCGATCGCTCAGCGTCGAGAGTTGATTGAAGCTGGCAAAGCCCCAACCGCCTTTATGACAGGCTCTCACCTGCCCCCCGATCGAAATTCCTTCTGTTAACGTTTCAATTTTGTCGCCCCGCAGGAGAATATCGGCTCCTTCTGCCGCTTCGAGGCGCACTGCCAGGTAATCTACGCGAGTGCGGTAGCGCGTCATGAGGTCAGAGAGCAAGTCCTTCAGATGGGCGGGCAATGTCACCATGTCAGCGCGTTGTAAAAATCACTACCTTCATTTTGCAGTGAATTGAGCGGGTCAGCAGCCCCTAAATTGAATGTTCGGACGATCGCCCATCTTTGATAGCCCAGAAAAATCCTAAGATTACGACTACACCTCTTGACTAGATGAATCCTAAAGATTTAGGCACTTTGCTGGCGTTTTTTTGCCGAAAGTTGAGAATTATAGAGTATTAATGAACTAATGATTGCGGTAATGCAAAGCTAACCAGCGGCAGAAACCGTATGACCAGGTGTGATGCGGCAGAGAGTGAGGTTGGATATTCATGGTTTATACAGAAAGTCTTCACCATCCATCGCTAGTAGAACTGGCGCGGGCGGGAAATTTCCAGGCGATCGCGCACTGGCTGAATTCGGTGCTCATGCCCCACGGTATGCGGGCTTGTGTGGGTGGCATCCGTCCGGGCTGCCTGAAGGTGCTGGTCGAGTTTCCGCTGTCGTCGGAGCAACATGAACTGACTGAGCCGTGGCGCAGTCAACTGATTCGCTTGATCTGTCATCGCATCTGGAAGCTAAACTCTGCCCAAATTGAGGGTATTCGCATTGCTGGCAAGCTGACGCATGAACAAGCAATGCTATGGGAGCAGAGTGTACGGGTCGTTTCGCCTGCGCGTCGTGCCAGAAAGCAGCGATCGCAGCACCTTCGGACTCAGCTTCGCCAAACTGCGCAACAGCGATCGCAACTCAAGACAATGCGCTCAATGTTGATCAGCGGACCACCCGTTTTTGCGTTCGTCTTCGGCTGCGTTTTAGGTTTTTCCAAAGCGCCCTCTGAGCAAACCAACGCGATCGCCTCTTCCTCGTTGCCCAATGCAACCCCCAGCCCAAATCCATCCATTCGCCCCGATACGGTACAGGCAGCCCTGGAGACGATACCTGTGGTCAAGCACGATCGCGTCCCTGATCCGAATGACCCAACGGTCACGCTCATGTTTGCGGGTGATGTCACGCTGTCTGACCATTTTGCCGATGCGATCGGGCAAGACTACGAGCGCACCTTCGCCAACATGGATGCGTACCGCAAGGCAGACGTGGGCATGGTGAACCTGGAAAATCCTTTGACGAGAGCAACCATTCCGCTACCCGATAAGAAGTTCAACTTCAAAGCCCATCCAGATTCAGTGAAAGCGCTGACCAGCGGCGGTGTCAGCTTGGTGACTTTGGCTAACAATCACGCGATGGATTACCAGGAACCTGGGCTGTTGGAGACGCTAGAAACGCTGAAAGAAGCTGGCGTTGAACACGTTGGTGCCGGACGAGATGTGAAAGAAGCGCGTCGTCCCGAAATCATTGACGTGAAGGGGCAGCGAGTGGCGTATTTTGGCTACTACGGTGCGGATTTTGAAAGTGCAGGCGAGACCAGGGCTGGCACTAACTACGCCGACGAACAGCGTATTGCTGAAGACATTAAAGCCGTTCGTAGTCAGGTGGATTGGGTGATTGTGAACTATCACTGGGGCGAAGAGTTGGCAACCCATCCCGCCGACTGGCAGGTAAATCTGGCGCATTTCACGATCGACCAGGGTGCTGATGTCATCGTGGGGCACCATCCTCATGTGTTGCAAGGCGCAGAAATCTACAAAGGTCGTCCGATCGCCTACTCAATGGGCAACTTTATCTTTGGTGGCAATTCCCGTAGTGACTACGATACCGCTGTCCTGAAGGTCGCTCTTAAAGACAAGCAGATGAAGGTGGAATTTGTTCCTGTGGAAGTGCGGGGTTACAAACCGCAAGTTGCCACCGATCGCAGCGCCCAAATTCTGAACCAAATCGCCGATCGATCCAGTGGGTTTCAGCAACCGATGCGATCGCCTGTAGCGCTAGATGCCCGTCCAGCGAATCCTGAAGCGGCAGCAACGTCGATCGTACCACCCGTACAGCCTACCAACACGATCCTCAGTACACCCGAACCGACTGTGACATCCGCTCCTACAGAATCCCTGTCTCCAACGCCTAGCCCCAGCGAGAGTGTACAACCGCCTTCATTCCAGAAGAAAAAGCACTCTGGGTTCGCCAACCCTACCGATTCATTCATCACCTCACCGAACCGTACGCCGCTTGACTCAATGCAGCCGGGTGCAACCGATTTCAATGGTGCAAGTCCAGCATCCGACTCAATGGTTCCCGCAACGGAGCCTGCTAAGCCCGATGCCGCGCCTGTAACATCAGACCACTCAGCGTTACCCGAAATTAAGTTGTTGAGCGCTGTGCCATTTGCCAGTCGCCAGTTAGCCAGTCGCCAGCCCAACAGTCATTTACCCGCGACAAGTCTGACCTCTCCTTCCAACGCCCGATCGCCAAACGAGACCACGCCACGGCAACAAACGCGCCGCAGCAAGCCGTCTGAAAAGCAGCAAAACGATTGGGTTGCTTCAGAGCATGTGGGTGCCGAACTCATTCCAGATGTGTCATTATTGGCAGCGATGGCATGGTGAGGTCTCAGGATGTTTGCGATCGCGGTTGAACAAGGTCAGTACAAAACGTATACGCTCTCCAATCAAGCAACCAATACTGCACTAGAGATCATCCCAGAGCGCGGCGGGATCGTGACTCGCTGGCGGGTTCAGGGACAGGAGATTTTCTACCTGGATGAAGCACGTCTCACTGATCCCACGCTGACGGTGCGGGGCGGCATTCCCATTCTGTTTCCCATTTGCGGCAATCTGCCCGATAACACTTACACGCACAACGGGCAGACCTACACGCTCAAGCAGCATGGCTTTGCCCGTGAACTGCCCTGGGAGGTAGTTGATCAGGCGACAGACGATCGCGCCAGCCTGACCCTCTCACTCACTAGCAACGACCAGACTCGCGCCGTTTACCCGTTTGACTTTCAGCTTCTTTTCACCTACACGCTGGACGGCAACAAGCTGAGTGTCCATCAGCGCTATACGAATCATGCAGATGAACCCATGCCATTTTCCGCTGGGTTTCATCCCTATTTTCAGGTGATGGATAAGACCCAGCTAGCGGTTGATATTCCTGCCGATCGCCTGCTTGATCAACCCACTAAAACCGAGCATCCATTTAACGGCACCTTCGACTTTGACCAGGATGAAATCGACGTTGCCTTTACGGCACTGTCGCGTCAGTCGTCAAGCGTCACCGATCGCGCTCAAGGCTTACGTCTAACCCTCACTCAAAGCGACGAGTTCTCCATCATCGTCTTCTGGACGGTGAAAGGGAAGCCCTTCTACTGTCTGGAACCCTGGACAGCCGGACGCAATGCCATGAATACGGGCGATCGGCTGCTCCACTTAGCACCAGGAGAACGTCTAGAAACCGTTTTTACTCTAGAAGTAGACTTTGTTTAAAAGCGGTTCACGGTGGTTCTCAACCACTGCCACAGCTCAGCAGCGGCGAAATCGGGGACGACTAGCATGGCTCCCAGCGAGTAAAGCGTTTCTGGATCATGGGTTGAGGCAATGCCAATGGTGGGAATACCTGCTGCTACTGCCGATCGCATCCCTGATGGTGAATCCTCAAACGCGATCGCCTGTTTGGGTGAGAGACTAAATTGTTTAAGCGCATGGCTGTAGGGAGTTGGATCGGGCTTACCAATGCCAAGTACGTCTGCGATCACGACCTGATCGAAGGTTTCTTCTAGATGCAGCGCTTTCAGAACGTGGTAAACGTTTTCAGTCGGTGCATTTGTGACAACGCCCTGTTTCAGCCCGTGCTCCGTTGCCCACTGCATCACCTTCTCAAGTCCACGTAACGGTGTGAGTTGAGGAGACTGTTCACGAAACCGAGACTCTTTTTGCTGAATGAACTGCTGCTGTTCGGCTGGCGATAGGTACGGCAGCAAATCCTGCACGATCGCTGGATTCAAGCGTCCACTAATTTTGGTCTGGTAAAAGGCTTCGTCAATGTCTAACCCGAACTCTCGCAACATTGCTTGCCAGACCTGAAAGTGTAGCGGGTCAGTGTTGACTAGCGTGCCATCCAGATCGTAAAGAATCGCTGCCAGCTTTGGGGGCACGATCGCGGCGGGAACCTGATTTGAGAGCGGTGAAGTCATTAGAGCGATCGCTCAGAAATGTTTCACTCAACGTAGCATCTCTGCGCCCTGAGCAAAACAGGCACAGAAAGCGTATGGCACCCTCATAAAGATGCACTATCTTTGAGAAGGCGGACTTTGGGAACACGGATCGTATCTAAGACAGAAGAATCAGTACACAAAGATTAGGCACATAGAGGAGCAAAGCTGATGAACTGTTTGCTAGTTGGTGGGCTGCTAACAATGACCGTGCTTGGAATGTCTGGAGCGGCTTTCGCACAAACCAATGCTTCTGACCCGTCTTCTGTAAGAACTCAGAGTGCCCCCCTGGTAACTCAGCCAGCGTCAGTCAACCAAATGCCAGGTTCTAGTCGTCTTGCGGCACCCTACACATCCGATCAACTGAACAGCACGTTGGGCGTTCTCCAGGCAAATCCCAAAGCTGCAACCCCTGCACCAACGGGTTCGATCGAATCTCTCATCCAACGGTTTTCCAACGCTGATCGTAAGCCGACTGCGATCGACCCGATCGATTTCTTTAAGCCCCCTGCCCTAGATGGCGGGGTGAAGATACCACTTCAGTAGAAATCAGCTTTATCGTCAAGCAGATGGCTGTAAGTTTTGAGTAAATAGTCAGGTTTGCGTGAAGTGATGACGTAGCCAATAAAAATCAGCATGACTGAAGCAGACGCGATCGGTACCGAAAATGGTAAATAAAGCAGATGGCGACGATCGTGCTGCACCATCTTGCGGATGCGATCGAAAAAGATGTCTATTTTGCCCTGGAAACTAGAAGTGGGATCGCGATCGTCCAGTGCTGTTTGAGCCGCCTTTGGTTTGGCTGTTTCGCTACCCGTCTGGGCTGACAAGCGCTGCTGCCAATAGTAATCATGCCCAATCAATAAAAAGCGCCAAAAGAAGTGAGACAGGTCACTTGGGGGAGCATGGGTTGCTCTGGCTAGAGGCTGTCGCCAAATGGTGTAACCGTACCGTTTTAGCGCGTGTGCATGGATCACGCAGTTGCCTCGATACAACGGTAAGTCGGCTGGAATAGGCTGTTGCAGTAAGAACTCGCGCCGAAACGCTACGTTGTTGAGAAAGTATTGGGCTGTTGGCGCTAATGCGTGCTCTCCCGAATATTGCGGAAAGATGTAGGTCAGCGCCATGGCTGTGCCGTAGATACCAACGCCGCGAGTCGTTGTTTCGCCAGCCACAACCTGGACATCATTGTCTGACGTAAATGGCATCAAGAGCGATCGCAGCCAGTCCGGCTCATAGGCACAGTCAGAATCACCATAGACAACGACTTGCCCAGTAACCTGTGCTGCCCCCAGCATCTTTGCTTTATAGTAGCCAGTTGAAGAGGGTGCTTGGTGGACTTGTAGCCAGGGATAGCGATCGCACAGTTGAGCTAACAATTGAGCGGGTGTATTGCCACTGTCAACGATCAATACCTCGTTGGCAGCCGTTAGCGGTAACTCCTGCTGTGCCAGTGATGCCAATGATTGCGACAACCCGTCGAGATCAGCGTTCGCTAGATTTTCGGTTTCCAGTACCAGGGAAAAACTCAGTCGTTCTTCGATTGGGGCTATACTAACTGACTGCATTGGCTACTCCTACGCAGCGGTGGGATAGGGTTCATTTAGCGAAAGTTCAGTTTCAGCTAAGGGGCTGTAAAAAATAATGTTATGGACTTTAGCGGTCAGCGGTCAGCCCATGGTTTAGAGCTGATAGCTGATAGCTGATGGCTACTTTGAAAGTGTGCAGTTATTTTTTAACAAACGCTAAGTATCTTCTTACCGTCTGCTGAGTTTAAATAGTGTTCATGCTTGATTTTCGATCCTAAATTGACAGAATAATAGGATTCAGTGTTCTTCAGTGTAAAGTTTATTTTGTTTCAGAGCACTCTCTGTGGCAAAGCCTAATGACAGCTAATGAGTTTGATTGTTTTTCTCTTGCATTCTTCCTGGTGGATGGTAACGATCGCTATTCTGACGGGTTTCGTTAGTGGCGGCAGCACAGCCAGTCTGATCGCGCTGATTAGTCGATCGCTCAGTCAGGGGTCGTTGCATTCGCTGACCACGATCGCATGGGTGTTTGTGGGTTTGTCGCTGATTGCATTGGTCACGAGCGTTCTTTCACAACTGATGCTGATCCAGTTGGCGCAACAGGCAGTGTTTCAATTGCGCCTCACCCTCAGCCGTCAGATTCTCAACTCTGAGCTTGCCCATCTCGAAAAATTAGGCGCACCGCGTCTGCTGGCAACGCTGACGGATGACGTACAAGCCGTGACTGATGCGGTGCGTTTGGTGCCTTTTCTCTGCATTGATCTTGCTACTGTGGCTGGTTGCCTAGTTTATATCACCTGGCTTTCCTGGCAAGTCTTTTTTCTTGTTGCAGGGCTGACGATCGTCGCGCTTAGTAGCTGTAGTTGGCTGCTTCGACAGGGTAATCAACTGCTGGCGCGTGCGCGTGAAGAGCAGGATCACTTGTTTCAGCACTTTCGTACCGTAACGGAAGGAACAAAGGAATTAAAACTGCATTTCTGGCGACGGCAGGCGTTTTTGCAAGAGGATTTGCAGCCAACCGCGGCTGCCTTTCGCCGTTATAGCATCCGTGGGCTGGTGCTGTTTGCGGTGACAGCCAGTTGGGGCAAGCTGATCTTTTTCTTTGCGGTTGGGTTTGTGCTGTTTGCGTTACCCAAATTTATGACGCTCGATCCACAAACCGTTTCGGGTTATGTGCTGACGTTTACATACCTGATGCTGCCGATGGATCGTCTGGTGAGTCAACTGCCAACGATTAGTCGCGCTGGGGTGGCGCTCAACAAAGTTGAATCGTTAGGGTTGTCTTTGGCGAGTCGGGCAGAGTCAACAACGGTGCCAGAACCTGTCTGCGAAACCTGGCAAACGTTGACGCTCAAGAACGTCATTTATACGTATCAAATTGAGCAGGACGATGCCTGCTTTGCCTTAGGACCGATCGACCTGACGTTGCAGCGGGGTGAGATTGTCTTCATTGTGGGTGGTAACGGGAGTGGCAAATCGACCTTGGCAAAGCTGATTACAGGGCTGTACACTCCAGAAATGGGTGAAATTTATCTGGATGGGCAATTAATCACTGCCGATCGTCGGGAATGGTATCGCCAGCATTTTTCGGTTGTGTTCGCCGATTTTTACCTGTTCGATCGGCTCCTGGGTTTAGATCAAGACGACCTTGACCTGCAAGCACAGCGATATTTGCAGCGCTTACGCCTCGATCGCAAAGTGACCGTGACTCAAGGCAGGCTCTCGACGACAGCGTTGTCTCAAGGTCAGCGCAAGCGGCTGACGCTGCTCACTGCTTATCTGGAGAACCGCTCCATTTACGTTTTTGATGAATGGGCAGCCGATCAAGATCCAACGTTTAAAGATCTTTTTTATACGGAGTTTTTGCCGCAGCTACAGAAGCAAGGAAAGACGGTGCTTGTGATTAGCCATGATGACCATTACTTTCATTTGTGCGATCGTGTCCTCAAACTGAACTATGGACAGATTGAATCACACCAGCATCATGAGTCACCAGCTAACTGACAAGATTAATCTTTTACTTTCTGAAAACCTTTAAAAGCGCTTACTGTTCTACTGGTTGTCTTGAGCACAACGTAAGGCACTATCTAGCAACTGTTACCAGGGTCTTGAGCCACTTTCTCTGTTTAGAAAAATCTTTGCAGCGATTGTCGTGAACCGCTAAGGTACAAACGCCAAACGGGGCTATGGTTCAACAGTGCGGGTTGCGTCTACAAAGACGCTACAGGTAATGTCCTTACAGACACTCAACTTCACAGACGTTTACTAATTCTCTTTAGCGAGGCAACTCTTTAACTGTTCGTGTCAAACGCCAAGGAACGATGATTACGCTTCTGGAACTCTTGCTTGTTTTTTTAATCGGCGGTTCGATTGTTTTTTATCTTGCCTGTGCCGTTTTTACTCACCAGTTTTTTACAACTACGACCCAGCGCGTCAGCACAGTAGAGCACTTCAAGCCACCTGTATCAATTCTTGTACCTGTTTGCGGTCTGGACGCTGGAGCCTGGGATAACTGGTCGTCTCTTTGCCTACAAGCGTATCCCAACTACGAAGTGCTATTTGGTGTGACCGATCCACACGATCCAGCAATTCCGATGCTGCAAAAGATTGTGGAAGCCTATGGCGATCGCGCGCGTTTGTTCTACGGTTTAGAGCCACGCGGCATTAACTATAAAGACAGCAACCTCAGTTACCTGCTGGAGGAAGCTCGTCATGAGGTCATTATCTTTGCTGACAGCGATATTCGCGTTCATGCGGAATATATTCACACCGTTACGGCTCCTCTGGCGGATGAAAAAGTGGGACTGGTGACGTGTGCGTTTATTGGCTATCATCCCCAGTCGTTAGGAGCCGCGATCGCGTCGTTTGGTCGCTGCTTTGACTTTATTCCTAGCTTGCTGATTGCCCGCACGATTGATAAGGGGTTGCGCTGTGCGGTCGGCGCGACGATCGCAACCCGTAAAGCCACTCTCGCCAGCTTTGGTGGACTACACTTTAACCGGATCGGCTCTGACTATAACCTGGGCAAACGAGCCGCTCAAGCAGGCTACCGCATCGAGCTGTCCCTGTATGTACTGGAGTCAGATACGGGGCAGGAGAGCATGGCACAGGTCTTACAGCGAGAGTTACGCTGGGCAAGAACGATTCGCTTTAACCGAGGCGCTCAGTATTACAGCATGATTTTCTGCTACGGCACTGCTTACTGTTTCCCCTTGCTGCTGGTGTCGGGGTTTGCCGATTGGGCGATCGCGCTTAGCTGTGCCACCTTCACCGTTCGCTATATTCAAGTGCTGATTGCTATCTCTAGCATCCACTGTCTCAAGCTCTTACCCTGGCTCTGGGCGCTCCCTCTACGGGATGTGCTCAACTTCTTTGTCTGGTTCGCAGGAGCGTTTGGTCAGGGCATTTACTGGCGTGGGCGGCAACTGCGCGTTGAAGGTGATGGTCTCATCACTCAATGGTAGTAGGGACGTTACACCCAACGCCCCTACGACGATACTCTACAAGCTCGATAGTACCGCCTGTGCTGCCTCCAGGGTAGCGTCAATGTCCTCATCTGTATGTGCCAGTGAGGTGAAGCCTGCCTCAAACTGGGAGGGCGCTAGATAAACCCCGCGTTCTAACATCCCGCGATGGAAGCGGCTGAACTTACCTAAGTCGGACAGTTTAGCGTCTTCGTAGTTATGAACTGGTCCCTCAGTGAAGAAAAAGCCAAACATACCGCTGATTTGCCCACCACAGGCAGCATGTCCAGCAGCTTTAGCAAGTTTCAGCAGCTCGTTTGCAAGTCGTTTGGTGACGCGATCGAGCTGTTCATAGGTACCAGGCTGCCGCAACAGTTCCAGCGTTTTGATACCAGCCGTCATTGCCAGAGGGTTGCCTGACAAAGTGCCTGCCTGGTACATGGGTCCGGCGGGGGCAACCATTGCCATGATATCTCGCCGTCCACCGTAGGCACCCACGGGTAGTCCACCACCAATAATTTTGCCGAGGGTGGTCAGATCGGGAGTAATGCCAAACTTCTCCTGAGCGCCGCCGTAAGCAATGCGGAAGCCCGTCATGACTTCATCAAAGACCAAAAGCGCACCGTGTTCGCGGGTAATCTCCTGTAAGCCTGGCAGAAAGCCTGCGTCCGGTGGGATAAAACCTGCATTACCGACGATCGGCTCTAAAATTACCCCAGCGATCGCACCAGGGTTCGCTTCAAACAACGCTTTGACCGCTTCCAAGTTATTGAAAGGAGCCGTGAGCGTGTTGTCGGTCGTCGATTTGGGGACACCAGGAGAGTCAGGGAGACCCAGAGTCGCTACGCCTGATCCCGCTTTTACCAGGAACATATCAGCGTGACCGTGGTAACACCCCTCAAACTTGATGATTTTCTCGCGTCCGGTAAACGCACGCATCAGGCGTAAAACCGACATGCACGCCTCTGTCCCAGAGTTGACAAAGCGTACCATTTCAATGCTTGGAACGGCATCAATGACCATTTCGGCAAGGACATTCTCCAGGCTGGAGGGCGCACCAAAGCTGGTACCTTTCTCTAGCGCCTCGTGCAAGGCTTTGAGCACAGTGGGGTGAGCATGACCGCAGATGGCGGGTCCCCAGGTGCCAATGTAGTCGATGTAGCGATTGCCATCGACATCCCAGGCATACGCTCCTTTAACATGGTCGAAGACGATCGGCTGCCCCCCCACTGACTTAAAGGCACGCACAGGGGAACTCACACCGCCGGGCATCAGCTTCTGAGCCGCGGCAAAAATTTCTTCTGATTTGGTGGTATTCAAGCTACTGGTAATCAAAATTAACTCCTTAACGTTCACTGGACTGTTTTTTCACTTTCAGGAAAGATCAGCCTAAAGATGGTGTGCCATTTTTGATGGCGACTTAACATGCCATTATCTCATTTGCAATTGCACGGGCTAACGATTATGTCGTATTTAACAAATCAAGACTTGCCCACTGGTGTCCGCGATCGGCTGTCTGAAGCATCGCAACATCTGTATCGGGTCGCTTTTAATTCAGCGATTCAGTGGTACGGCGAGGAGACCAAGGCACACAAGATCGCCTGGAACGCTGTGCGGAATCAACTATTTAACCCTAACAGCGCCATTCTCAACTAGATTGGGCTATAGCAATCAGCCCTGCGATGAGTCCGTCTGTAAGTCGCCAATCAACTGAGCGAGTTCGTCACTGCTGGCTCGGTAGACGTTGCCGCAAAAGTCACAAATGGCTTCTGCACCGTTGTCTTTTTCAATCATGTCTTGTAGCTCTGTGGCGCTAAACAGCTTCAGTGCATTGAGCGCGCGATCGAACGAGCAGCGGCAGTGGAACCGCACAAGCTGCACCTCTGGCAGAATTTCTAGACCCAGATCGCCCAGCAGCTCCTCAAAGATGTCGGGCAGCGTTTTACCTTCTTGCAGCAAGGGTGTGAAGCCTGAGAGTGATGAAATGCGGGACTCCAGAAGCTCTACCAAGGCATCGTCGCTGGCAGCCTTGGGCAGTACCTGAATGAGTAAACCACCAGCAGCCGTGACTCCATCCGCTCCAACAAACACGCCTAAGACAAGCGCTGAGGGTGTTTGCTCGGATGCCACTAAATAATGCGTTAAATCGTCGCCAATTTCGCCTGACACTAACTCTACAGTGCTGGAGTAGGGGTAGCCATACCCGACATCCCGCACCACATAGACATATCCATCCGCACCAACCGCGCCGCCTACATCCAGTTTTCCCCTTGCATTAGGCGGCAGCTCGACTGTAGGATCACCCACATAGCCACGCACGGTGCCATCCAAGCCAGCGTCAATGAGAATGCCGCCTAAAGGTCCATTGCCTCGGATGCGAATGTTGACTCTTGATTCAGCCCGCTTCATGTTTGATGCCAGTAGCAATCCAGCGGTCATGGTGCGCCCCAGTGCTGCTGTAGCAACATAGGAAAGGTTGTGCCGCCGTCTGGCTTCTTCGGTCAGGCGAGTTGTAATCGCTCCCACAGCACGGATACCACCCCCGGCGGCGGTTGCGCGAATTAGCTGATCAGCCATGAAAATCCCTTACGTTTCTTAATAGTCTTCCTTATCTATTCTAAGATGCCAGATGCCGGACGTTTGAAGAAGCTGTGGGAGCAAAAAGCTAAATGCCAGTTGTGTTTGCCGACGCTCACGTTTGGCATACTGAAGGAGTCCTTTTTGCGATCGCCCTTTACCGATGCTTGGTACCTTTCAGCAAAGTAGCCTCCGAATCGAAGTCGCAGCTTCAGAGCAAATTTTACGGCAGAGCCTGACTGACTCAGCCAAACTACAGCAGTGGTTATCGCCGTTGCGGTTAGACCAAGGGCTGCCCGAACAGCTCCATCCAGGGTTAACGTTTACGAGTTGGGCTGGACCGATCGCGATTCAACAGGTTGTCGATCGAGTGGAGTTAAACAGTCTACGGTTGCTGTTGAGCAGAGGTATCGACGGCTTCCACGAATGGTATTGGGGTGACGGCTGGGTGCAGTCTCGTTTGGAGGGCATCTCGCTTCTACCGCTAAACTTGGCACAGACTGCTAGCTTGCTGAGACTCCGGCAGTTTCTCTCATCGTGAGTCTGTCCTGATCTCTGCAGAACAGCGGGGATCGAGGGCTATCCCAAGTGGACGATCAAGGGCAAGACACATGAGGGAACGCAAACGCTTACCGGTCTTGCTAATGCCTCTGGCTACAAGGGAGCGCGCAATTTCTAGACATCATTGCTAGACATTGTTACCGTCATTTACGCATCTGGATTGAGATTCCCCCGAACGCGCAGACGAACGGATGCAGCATGGGAATGTAACCCTTCTGCTGTAGCAAGCACGTCGATCGCGCCTGCCACTTTTTGTAAAGCGGTCTGGGAATATTGCACCAGACTCGAATACTTCATGAAGGTTTCTACACTCAGAGCTGAGGCGTAACGGGCGGCACCAGAGGTCGGTAAGGTGTGATTTGGACCTGCTAGATAATCTCCTACCGCCTCAGGGGTAGAATAGCCCATGAAAATAGCCCCAGCATGACGAATCTTGTCAAGTAATCCCCAGGGGTCAGCAATTTCTAACTCTAAGTGTTCGGGGGCAAATTCGTTGGACAACGCCGCTGCATCGGCGAGCGACTCAACGACGACGACTAAGCCGTAGTGAGCGATCACCTTTTCGGTGAGTAACCGTCGGGGATGGTCAATCAACTGACGCTCGACCTCATCTACGACCTTGCGCGCTAAGACAGAATCATCTGTTAACAAGATTGCGGCTGCCATTTGATCATGCTCTGCCTGCGCCAGCATATCAGCCGCAACATGGGCTGGATTAGCGGCTTTGTCGGCAATGATTAGCACTTCTGATGGACCTGCCAACGAATCAATGCCCACAATTCCATAAACTAACTTTTTTGCCAGCGTGACGTAGATGTTACCAGGTCCGGTAATCACATCCACTTTAGGAATGGTTTCCGTGCCGTAAGCAAGCGCTGCGATCGCCTGTGCACCGCCAACACGGTAGATTTCTTCTACACCTGCTTCTTGCGCCGCCACCAACACCGCTGGATGGATCATTTTCTCAGAACCAGGCGGTGTCACCATGACGATTCGAGGCACACTAGCAACCTTCGCAGGCACAGCATTCATCAGCACAGTACTAGGGTAAGCTGCCTGTCCGCCTGGCACGTACAAGCCAGCGCAATCCACAGGCGTGTAGCGCTTACCTAACACGACCTCATCGTCAGCAAATTGCACCCAGCTCTTGGGCATACGCTGACGGTGAAAGTCTTCTATTTGCCGACAGGCAAACCTGATAGCAGATAGAAGCTCTTTAGAGACCTGCTGATAAGCCGCATCTAGTTCGGAACCGCTGACACGCAGTTCTTCGGACTTGAATGTCAGCCGATCGAACTCGGCAGTGTAGTGGAGAACGGCTCGGTCTCCCTGGCGCTTCACGGCTTGAAGCACTTCCCGTACCGTCGCCTCTTTATGAACGACCTGATCATCGTAAATGCGATCGCAAATCCGTCGCAATTCGGTTCGTGCCTCAGCCCGCTGAGTGATGATTCGCAGCATGGAGTAGGAATGCCAGTCTTAAGAGATTGCCTAGCGAGAACAGAAGTCAATCAGCACCGCAGAAACCGTTGGATAGCAGACTTATCTGTAATCGCTACTCTAGCTTAACCTGGATTTTTTGGGGATCACGTTATCCTCAAGAGGAGATGCTATGATTATTTATCTGGCGTGTAGCACGCTTGGTTCAAAACACTCAATAGAAAGGTTCTCAAGATTTACTGTGGCTAACATCAAGTCTGCTATCAAGCGCGTTGAAATTGCTGAACGCAATCGCCTACGGAATAAGAGCTACAAGTCAGCGGTCAAAACCCTGACGAAGAAATACCTAGCAGCTGTGAGTAAGTATGCAGCAAGCCCTAGTCCCGAGCTGGAGCAAGAAGTTCGCAAGAGTCAGGCTGCTGCATACAGCAAAATTGACAAAGCGATCAAGCGAGGCGCGTTGCACCCCAACACTGGTGCCCGCAAGAAGTCACTGATAGCGCGGACGTTGCAAAGACACGAAGCGCCCCGGTCTGTATCTTGAGAAAAGCATTTGGGTTGCCACTAGGTTGGTGAACGATGGTTTTTTGCTGTTTATGTTGACTATCAGCCCCTGACTTTTACGCTCATGCAGCTGATTGATACCCATGTCCACATCAACTTTGACTCCTTTCAGTCCGATCTAGATGCTGTTGCTACTCGATGGCGAGACGCTGGCATCGTACGTTTGGTTCATTCCTGCGTTGAACCGTCGGAATTTTCAGCGATTCAAGCTCTGGCTGATCGTTTTCCGGAACTCTTTTTTGCAGTCGGACTTCATCCACTAGATGTCGAAGCAAAATGGATCACTGGATCTGTTGATGAGATTCTGGCACTCGCCCAGTCTGATACGCGAGTTGTTGCGATTGGCGAGACAGGGCTTGATTTCTTTAAGGCAAGCAACTGTGAGCAGCAACAGCAAGCCTTTGAAGCGCAGCTAGCGATCGCTCAACAGCTTTCACTTCCAGTAATTATTCACTGTCGTGATGCGGCTGAACCAATGGCAGCGATGCTTCAGAACTTCTGGCATCAGCACGGTTCTGTAAAGGGTGTTATGCACTGTTGGGGCGGTACGCCAGAGGAAACCCAGTGGTTTCTCGATTTAGGGTTTCTCATGAGCTTCAGTGGAACAGTGACGTTTCCAAAAGCAACGCAAATTCACGAATCGGTCAAAATGGTTCCGAGCGATCGCCTGCTGATTGAAACTGATTGTCCCTTTTTAGCGCCTGTGCCTCAACGAGGGAAACGCAATGAACCCGCCTATGTAAAGCATGTGGCTGAGCAAGTTGCTCGGCTGAGGCAAGTATCTCTAGCTGAGCTGGCAGCGCAAACCACTCAAAACGCCTGCAAGCTGTTTCGCTTGCCGCAGCCTGACTCATCGTCTGTTGTGAGTGAGATACCCTTGCTGCTGCGCCAATAAGGAGAATCACGCATGATACTGTTGACTGAGTCGCCAATCTTTGCTAAAGATTTGCCCACAAAGTGGGTTTTTCTGCGCCATAATAGATGAGGACTTATATATTGAATGACTAATCGCCTTGATCGAGCACGTCTTTCGCTCCAAAATCACCTCATTCTTCGTTGTTGGAGTCGTTGCCTGTTAAAGGGTGCTCTAGCATTTTCTGTTCGGGACGTTTGCTGACACAATGCGCTTCGCGTTTATTAAAGATTCATGGGAGACTGCTCTGAACCGTCAACCGCCAACTTAGCTGAATAACTTGTCTCTTGGGTTCTAGCTGGAACCCAAGCATTTTGTATTGACGTTTTTGTACAAACCACGTAAAATCTGGGACTCGCGCTGGGCGTGACCCCTTCGAGGAGACGCATGACTAAGCAGATTTATACCCCCCCCGCCTTTACGTTGCCAGACCTAGTTGAGATTCAGCGGGCAAGCTTCCGCTGGTTTCTTGAAGAAGGACTGATTGAAGAACTGGATAGTTTCTCCCCCATTACAGACTACACGGGAAAGCTGGAACTACACTTCTTAGGCAAAGACTACAAGCTAAAGCGCCCCAAGTATGACGTGGATGAAGCGAAGCGGCGAGATAGTACTTATGCGGTGCAGATGTATGTGCCGACTCGTTTGATCAACAAAGAAACGGGCGAAATTAAGGAGCAAGAAGTCTTTATTGGCGATTTGCCACTGATGACCGATCGCGGTACGTTCATCATCAACGGTGCGGAGCGCGTGATCGTCAACCAGATCGTCCGTAGCCCTGGTGTGTACTACAAGTCGGAAACCGATAAAAACGGTCGTCGTACCTACAACGCCAGCTTGATTCCTAACCGGGGTGCATGGCTGAAATTTGAAACCGATAAAAATGATCTGGTGTGGGTTCGCATTGATAAAACCCGCAAGCTATCGGCTCAAGTGCTGCTCAAAGCGCTTGGCTTGAGCGACGGTGAAATTTTTGATGCACTGCGTCACCCTGAGTACTTTCAGAAGACGATCGAAAAAGAAGGACAGTTCGGCGAAGAAGAAGCGCTGATGGAACTGTACCGCAAGCTGCGTCCAGGTGAACCGCCCACGGTTTCTGGTGGTCAGCAATTGCTCGATTCGCGCTTTTTTGACCCCAAACGCTACGACTTGGGTAAAGTGGGTCGCTATAAGCTCAACAAGAAGCTGCGGCTGAATGTGCCAGAACCAACTCGTGTGTTGACCGCGCAAGATATCCTGGCAGCGATCGACTATCTCATCAACCTGGAATTTGACATTGGCAGCATTGATGACATCGACCATTTAGGCAACCGTCGTGTGCGATCGGTCGGCGAACTGCTGCAAAACCAGGTGCGGGTGGGTCTCAATCGTCTGGAGCGTATCATCCGAGAGCGGATGACCGTTTCCGATGCTGAGTCTCTTACACCTGCGTCGTTGGTCAACCCGAAACCGTTAGTTGCGGCAATCAAGGAGTTCTTTGGCTCCTCTCAGCTTTCTCAGTTCATGGATCAAACCAATCCTCTGGCAGAGCTGACCCACAAGCGTCGTCTCAGTGCCCTTGGGCCCGGTGGACTGACGCGGGAACGCGCAGGCTTTGCGGTGCGAGACATTCATCCCTCTCATTACGGTCGGATCTGCCCGATCGAAACTCCAGAAGGTCCGAACGCTGGCTTGATTGGGTCTTTGGCAACCCATGCGCGGGTGAATGCCTACGGCTTTATCGAAACGCCCTTCTACCCGGTAGAAGCTGGGCGAGTGATCAAAGATCTTCCTCCCGTCTATATGACTGCTGATGAAGAGGACGACCTGCGTGTCGCAGCGGGCGATGTCACGATGGATGAAGATGGCAACATTTTGGGTGAAACGGTGCCTGTGCGCTATCGGCAAGAGTTTACCACCACCACCCGCGATGAAGTGGATTACGTAGCGGTTTCGCCAGTACAGATTATCTCTGTAGCAACGTCGCTGATTCCCTTCCTGGAGCATGACGATGCCAACCGGGCACTCATGGGTTCAAACATGCAACGGCAGGCAGTGCCCCTTTTGCGCCCCGAACGTCCATTGGTCGGTACTGGCTTAGAAGCACAGGCAGCGCGTGACTCTGGAATGGTCATTGTGAGCCGTACCGATGGTGAGGTGACGTATGTCTCCGCCGATCGCCTGCGAGTTCGCAATCCTGAAGGACGCGAAATTGAATACCAGCTCCAGAAATATCAGCGTTCTAACCAGGACACGTGCTTAAACCAACGTCCGATCGTGTTTGTCGGCGACAAAGTGGTGACTGGTCAGGTGCTGGCTGATGGCTCCGCGACCGAAAAAGGTGAACTGGCACTCGGACAAAACATCCTGGTTGCCTACATGCCCTGGGAGGGCTACAACTACGAAGATGCCATTCTGATTTGTGAGCGACTGGTTTCCAACGACACGTACACCTCGATTCACATTGAAAAATTTGAGATTGAGGCACGGCAAACCAAGCTTGGACCGGAAGAAATCACCCGCGAAATTCCCAACGTTGGCGAAGACTCTCTGCGTCAGTTAGACGAAACAGGTATCATCCGCATTGGTGCGTGGGTAGAAGCAGGAGACATCCTGGTTGGTAAAGTGACCCCTAAAGGTGAATCTGACCAACCGCCTGAAGAGAAGCTGCTGCGTGCCATCTTTGGTGAAAAAGCCAGAGATGTGCGTGACAACTCTCTGCGCGTTCCCAACGGTGAGAAAGGTCGAGTTGTAGACGTGCGTGTGTTCACTCGCGAACAGGGAGACGAACTACCGCCTGGAGCCAATATGGTGGTGCGAGTCTACGTGGCACAGAAGCGCAAGATCCAGGTCGGCGACAAGATGGCGGGTCGCCACGGCAACAAGGGCATCATTTCCCGCATTTTGCCGACTGAGGATATGCCCTACCTGCCAGACGGCACCCCTGTAGACATTGTGCTCAACCCTCTGGGTGTACCCTCCCGGATGAACGTAGGGCAGGTTTACGAGTGCTTGCTGGGATGGGCAGGCGAGAACCTGGATGTACGGTTCAAAGTCGTGCCGTTTGACGAAATGCACGGGGAAGAAAAGTCACGCGAGACGGTTCATGGGAAGCTGCTTGAGGCAAGCGAGATTCTGGCAAAAGACTGGCTGTTTGACCCAGAAAACGCTGGCAAAACGCTGGTTTACGACGGGCGCACTGGCGAAGCGTTCGATCGCCCCATTACCGTTGGCAAAGCATACATGCTGAAGCTGGTGCATTTAGTAGACGATAAGATCCACGCCCGTTCGACGGGTCCCTACTCGCTAGTGACGCAGCAACCTCTGGGTGGTAAGGCGCAGCAAGGCGGTCAGCGCTTTGGTGAAATGGAAGTCTGGGCACTGGAAGCATTCGGTGCAGCCTACACGCTGCAAGAACTGCTCACGGTGAAATCGGACGATATGCAGGGACGTAACGAAGCGCTAAATGCGATCGTCAAAGGTAAAGCCATTCCTCGACCCGGTACACCAGAATCCTTCAAGGTGCTGATGCGTGAGTTACAGTCACTTTGCTTAGACGTGGCGGTGCATAAACTCGATACCAGAGAAGATGGCACCAGTCGCGACAGTGAGGTTGATCTAATGGCAGATGTTAGTAGCCGTCGCGCACCCTCCCGACCGACGTACGAGTCCATTTCGAGAGATGAGATCGACGAGAGTGACGAGTAGTGACGTGGTTAGTTGTTGGTTGTTAGCTGTTAGTCTTTGCAAGCACCGATCTGCAAGTACCCACAGCTAGCAACTGGCATCTAAACGCAAGCCTGCCTTTTTCTAACAACTAGCAACCAAAAACTAAGAACTGATATAAGGAAAGACACGATGCCAAAGCTAGAGCAGCGGTTTGACTACGTGAAGATTGGTCTGGCTTCTCCAGAGCGAATTCGTCAGTGGGGAGAGCGCACACTGCCGAACGGGCAGGTTGTTGGTGAAGTAACCAAGCCGGAAACCATTAACTACCGAACGCTGAAGCCTGAAATGGACGGGCTGTTCTGCGAACGGATTTTTGGTCCCGCTAAAGACTGGGAATGCCACTGCGGCAAATACAAGCGAGTGCGTCATCGGGGCATTGTTTGTGAGCGCTGCGGCGTAGAAGTGACGGAATCCCGTGTGCGACGACATCGTATGGGCTATATCAAGCTGGCAGCTCCGGTTGCTCACGTTTGGTACCTCAAAGGTATTCCTAGCTACATGGCAATTTTGTTAGACATGCCGTTGCGGGATGTGGAGCAGATCGTTTACTTCAACGCCTATGTCGTATTGACTCCTGGCAACGCAGAAAACCTCACCTACAAGCAACTGCTGACTGAAGACCAGTGGATTGAAATTGAGGACGAACTCTACAGCGAAGACTCAAAGCTTTCGGGCATTGAGGTGGGCATTGGTGCTGAAGCGCTTCAACGTCTTCTACAAGATATCGATCTTGAAAAAGAAGCGGAGCAACTGCGCGAGGAAATTGCGACCTCCAAAGGGCAGAAGCGAGCCAAGTTGATCAAGCGCCTGCGAGTCATTGACAACTTTATTGCGACTGGTTCGCAGCCTGACTGGATGGTGCTGTCAGTGATTCCGGTGATTCCTCCTGATCTGCGCCCGATGGTGCAGCTAGACGGTGGACGCTTTGCAACCTCTGACCTGAATGACCTGTATCGTCGAGTCATCAACCGGAATAATCGCTTGGCGCGCCTGCAAGAAATTCTGGCTCCCGAAATCATTGTTCGTAATGAGAAACGGATGCTTCAGGAGGCAGTGGATGCGTTAATTGATAACGGTCGTCGCGGTCGCACAGTGGTTGGTGCTAACAACCGTCCTCTGAAGTCTCTCTCCGACATCATTGAAGGGAAGCAGGGACGGTTCCGCCAAAACTTGTTGGGTAAGCGGGTAGACTACTCTGGACGATCGGTCATCGTGGTCGGTCCAAAGCTGAAAATTCATCAGTGCGGGTTACCAAGGGAGATGGCGATCGAGCTGTTTCAACCGTTCGTCATTCATCGCCTGATCCGCCAAGGCTTGGTTAACAACATCAAAGCGGCGAAGAAGCTGATTCAGCGTAACGACCCAACCGTCTGGGATGTACTGGAAGAGGTCATTGATGGGCATCCCGTCATGCTAAACCGAGCACCCACTCTACACCGCTTGGGTATTCAAGCGTTTGAACCGATTCTCGTCGAAGGACGTGCGATTCAGCTTCACCCGCTGGTTTGCCCAGCCTTCAACGCTGACTTTGATGGTGACCAGATGGCAGTGCATGTGCCGCTGTCGATCGAATCCCAAGCAGAAGCACGTTTACTGATGCTGGCATCGAACAACATTTTGTCGCCAGCGACAGGACGACCGATCATCACGCCGAGTCAGGATATGGTGTTGGGCTGCTACTACCTGACAGCAGAGAACCCAGATGCAAAATCAAATGGCGATCGCTACTTCTCTAGCCTGGAAGATGCCATCACTGCTTACGAACAGAAGCAGGTAGACCTCCATGCCCATGTGTGGGTGCGCTTTGATGGCGAGGTTGAGACAGATGAACCGGATCATGACGTGGTGGAAGAGCTAACGTCAGACGATGGCGCGATTACCAGGATCTACAAGTTTCGGCGATCGCGGCACGATGCGGACGGCAAGCTGATCTCGCAATACATTGAAACGACTCCGGGACGGATCATCTACAACAAAGCAATTCAAGATGCTTTGGCGGTTTAAGGCGATTTTAGATCAGTGATTTCAGCGTGTGGCGCTTGGTAAAGGTGCCGATCGCCCTGCTCTGAGATCTGGAATTCATTCATGGGAGAGGCGGGACAACTCATGGTAGAGCAAAATAATCAACCAGTTTTTCGTAACCGTGTTGTAGATAAAGGGCAGCTTCGGAAGTTGATTTCCTGGGCGTTCACTACGTACGGCTCGGCTCGTACAGCTCAGATGGCAGATCAGCTCAAAGATTTGGGCTTTCGCTATGCCACTAGAGCAGGGGTTTCAATCAGCGTCGATGACTTACAGATTCCTCCCAGCAAGCGCAAGCTCTTAGAAGCAGCAGAGGAAACGATTCGAGTCACGGAAGAGCGCTATACGCGAGGCGAAATCACTGAGGTTGAGCGGTTCCAGAAGGTCATTGATACCTGGAACGGTGCCAGTGAAGAGCTGAAGGATGAGGTTGTACGGCATTTCCGGTCGAACAATCCGCTTAACTCAGTGTATATGATGGCATTTTCTGGCGCACGGGGAAACATCTCTCAGGTACGGCAACTGGTTGGTATGCGCGGTTTGATGGCAGATCCGCAGGGTGAAATCATTGACTTGCCCATTAAAACGAACTTCCGCGAAGGGCTAACGGTCACTGAGTACATTATTTCGTCTTATGGCGCGCGTAAAGGTCTGGTAGATACAGCGCTGCGAACAGCAGACTCCGGCTATCTCACGCGTCGATTAGTCGATGTCTCTCAGGATGTCATTATTCGGGAATTGGATTGTGGCACCCAGCGTGGCATTCCCGTTCGGAGCATGATGGATGGCGATCGCGTCCTCATCCCCCTGAAAAACCGCTTGCTCGGTCGAGTCGCAGCGGAACCCATGGTGGATCCCACCACAAGCGAAGTCATCGTCGAGCGCAACCAATCCATCACGGATGAAATGGCTGACCGCATCGGGAAGGCGAAGCTGGAGGAAGTGATCGTGCGATCGCCGCTGACCTGTGAAGCCACACGATCGGTGTGTCAGCACTGTTACGGTTGGAGCTTGGCGCACGCCCACATGGTCGATATTGGTGAAGCTGTTGGGATTATTGCCGCACAGTCGATCGGTGAACCGGGCACCCAGCTCACCATGCGGACATTCCACACAGGCGGCGTGTTCACTGGCGAAATGGCACGTCAAGAGAAAGCACAGTTTGACGGCACACTGAAGTTTCCCAAGAAGCTGCGTATTCGTCCCTACCGCACTCGTCACGGTGAAGATGCGTATACCGTCGAGTCTGTGGAAGCTAGCTCTAAGATCACCCTCGATAACAAAGACGGGCGGCAGCAAACCTTCTCTGTACTACAAGGTGCAACGCTACTTGTCAAAGATGGTCAAAAGGTTAAAGAAGGGCAGATTCTAGCAGAAGTGCCGTTGACCGGACGCGCTCGTAAAACGACGGAGAAAGCGGCTAAAGACGTTGCCTCTGACATGGCAGGGGAAGTCCAGTTTGCCGACCTTGTGCCAGAGGAGAAAAAAGACCGTCAGGGAAACACAACCCGCATCGCACAACGAGGCGGTCTGGTCTGGATTCGCTCTGGTGAAGTGTATAACCTACCCCCTGGTGCTGAGCCGATCGTCAAGAATGGCGATCGTATTGATGCCGACGGCGTGATTGCTGAAACCAAGCTCGTTACCGAGCACGGTGGAGTCGTACGCTTACCCGCAGACGCAGACGGCAAAGGCGGACGAGAAGTGGAAATCATCACCGCATCTGTCTTACTTGATGAAGCAAAAGTGCGGGCAGAGAGCTATCAAGGGCGTGATCATTACCTGATCGAAACCAACTACAACCAGCTCTTCTCGCTCAAAGCCACTCCAGGTACCAAAGTCACCAACAATCAGGTCGTGGCTGAACTGATTGATGACCAGTATCGAACTCAAACAGGCGGCATCATCAAGTACTCCGGCGTTGAAGTTGCCAAACGCGGTAAAGCAAAGCAGGGGTACGAAGTCGTCAAAGGCGGCACGTTGCTATGGATACCTGAAGAGGCACACGAAGTCAACAAAGACATTTCACTCTTGATGGTGGAAGACGGTCAATACGTCGAAGCTGGCACTGAAGTCGTGAAAGACATCTTCTGCCAAAGCAACGGTGTCGTCGAAGTCACCCAGAAAAATGACATCCTGCGCGAAATCGTCATCAAACCAGGCGATCTGCACATGGTGGATAACCTGGACAACATCATCACGAAGGAAAGCATTCTGGTGAACCCTGGTCAGACCGTCATGGAGGGGTTGACCGTTGACGAGCTGCGTTACGTTGAGTACGTTGAAACACCTGAAGGTCCAGCCTTACTGCTGCGCCCAGTCACCGAATTTACGGTTCCTGACGAGCCTTCGGTGCCCAGTCAAGAGTCGACCAATGAGGAGTCAGGACGCTCTATCCGTTTGCGGGCAGTGCAGCGTATGCCCTATAAAGACGGTGAGCGGGTCAAATCGGTTGAAGGTCTAGAACTGCTGAAGATTCAGTTAGTACTAGAGATTGGTCAGGATGCTCCTCAGCTTGCAGCCGACATTGAGCTGATGCCCGACGAAACTGACTCTGAGACGATGCGGCTACAGCTTGTGATCCTGGAATCGCTAGTGATTCGTCGTGACATTGCGGCTGACCCAACTCAAGGTCCGACAAAAACGCGTGTTCTGGTCAAGGATGGCGACCAGATTGCACCTGGAGCGGTTGTTGCTCGCACCGAGATTCTATGTAAAGAGGCAGGTGAAGTACAGGGGATTCGAGAGGCAGCCGAAGCCATTCGCCGGATTCTCGTCGTGCGGACGGCAGACATGGTGACGGTACCGACAAAGAACAAACCACCCACTGTCAAAGCAGGCGATCTGCTAGTAGCGGGTGCTGAACTTGCTCCTGGTGTCGCATTGCAAGAATCTGGTCAGGTCGTCAGCGTTGGAGATGCGGAGGTCACGCTCCGCCATGCACGTCCGTATCGGGTATCGCCCGGAGCCGTACTTCATATTGACGACGGAGACTTGGTGCAGCGAGGCGACAACCTGGTCATTCTGGTGTTTGAGCGCACGAAAACAGGCGACATCATTCAGGGTCTACCCCGAATCGAAGAACTACTGGAAGCGCGTAAGCCTAAAGAAGCTTGTGTATTGGCAGCGCGACCGGGCACTGCTCAAGTTGTCTATGGCGATGACGATTCGGTGAAGGTCAAGGTGATTGAAACCGATGGCGTGATTGCTGAATACATTATTGGTCCCGGACAGAACGTGATTGTTTCTGATGGACAGGATGTGCTGGCAGCGGAACCGCTTACTGATGGTCCTGCGAACCCGCACGAAATTTTGGAGGTCTTCTTCAAATACAGACGTGAAAGCGATGGCGTACACGATGCGGCGCTGGTGAGTCTACAAATGGTGCAGACGTTCCTTGTAAACGAGGTGCAGTCGGTGTATCAGTCTCAAGGGGTTGATATTTCGGACAAGCATATTGAGGTTGTGGTGCGCCAGATGACCTCGAAAGCGCGAGTTGATGACGGCGGCGATACAACGATGCTGCCGGGTGAACTTGTGGAGCTTTACCAAGTGGAGCAAGTTAACGAAGCGATGGCAATTACAGGTGGCGCACCAGCAGAATATACACCAGTGCTGTTAGGCATCACGAAGGCATCGCTGAATACAGATAGCTTTATCTCAGCGGCGAGTTTCCAGGAGACGACACGGGTACTCACGGAGGCGGCGATCGAAGGTAAGTCTGACTGGCTGCGCGGCTTGAAGGAAAACGTGATCATTGGACGCTTAATCCCTGCTGGCACAGGATTCAACGCTTACGAAGAGCAAAGCAGCCCTGACGTGGATCTTTCCTACGACGGCATTGGCGTGTTTGACGATGATGCGGATCTAAAGGATGTCGTTCTGGACGATCGCACCGCTCGTTCTTACGGCTTAGACAGCTTTGATGAACGCCCCAGCTACACCTTCGATAACTTTGGGGTGGCAGCTACCGTTGATGCCGAGCCGTTTTCACCGATCCTGGAAGACGATGACCTCATCAGCGATGATGTGGACGATGTTGAGGTCGATGACGTGGACATCGACGTGGATGACGAATAAAACCTGAGGGCTGAACTTCTGGTGCTTAAAGGGGTGCGGCGATCGTCGCACCCCTTTAGCGTTTGAATGAGCATAGTCACGATGAAACTTAACGCGTCGCTGACTCAGGTATTGAAGGGTTAGCTAACGGCAAAGCCATCGTGTTGGCGTTTCAACTCACTCCCCGCTGAATTGCCTCACGAATCTCCTCTAGAGCAATATCCGCTTGATCCGACTTTGCGTAAATAAGTAACAATAAGACCGATCGCTCAGACAGAATCTGATAAATCACCCGATACTCACCACTTTTACCCGTAGGAATATCGCTATTTCGGATTCGTTCTTTTAGCACGACATCATTCAGTCCTACAATGCGATCGCCCTGAAAATCACCCAATTCCAATGCTGCCAGGAAGGGCTGAAGATCGGGCTGAATGTGACGATAGCGTTTGGCTAATCCCTTTAAGCGTCGGAGGAATGGGGCTGAAAATAAAATCTCAACCTTGTCCAACTCACTCATAAACTTGATCCCAAAGTTGCGCGATCGGAAACACCTTACCTGCCCGGGACGATCGCACGGACTCCTCTAAATCCGACAAGATGCGCGCGTTGGGTTCATCTTCGTCGAGCGCATCAAGCCCGCTTTCCCTCCGCTCCAAAGCCATCAGAATCTGCTCCCAAAGCGCGATCGGTACGACTACACCGATCTGCGCGCCTTGACTATCGGTGACATACTGAACCAACTGCTGGATGTCTTTGGCTGACATGGAAGTAACTTGTCCTAACGACCATTGCTTCTCACCATAAACAATTTCGGAGCATGGCATGAATGGAGTGATGGACTGCGATCGCTCACCGTTGTACATTCACCATTCGACTGCGCTAGACGCAAAAAGTCTGACCCCAAACTCAATGTCTGGGTAGTTGTTGGTAAGCAAAAGTTTTGCGCTTCTAAGCTCTGTTGGGCTTTGAGGAGACGTTCCCGTTGTTCAATTGATGCAGCCATTGAAGTATCAGCTCATGAACCTCCGATTGATGGCGAGACACTTATCAATCAAGTTTTAGAACGATTCCAGCAAGCAAAGCAGGCATGAGCCGCTACGTTATCAACAGTCTCGCCAGTCGAGATCTGGACGAAATTGCTGACTGCTTCGCTGAACATAGCCTGGAAGCAGGTGAACGATTTTTTCGCTCCTTCGACCGCAAGTGTTAACACCTTGTTGTTTTCCCAAACAGTGGCAAAAGCTATGCTGCTATCCGCCCTGGACTGAGAGGGATAACTCTAGAAGGCTATGTCATTTTCTATAGGCTTTTGGATGATGGAATTGAAATTCTGCGCGTTTTGAGCGGTTGTCGCAACTTTCCCTCGCTTTTCAAGGAGTCCGATTAAAATGTTGTTTTGTTACCCTACAAGATGGTCGGTTGAATGCTCGAAATCCCTGGAGCAAGCGTGGCAGTCAAACGCGCTGGAGCGAAGCATTGGATGATCGCGATGTGGATGCTGATGTTATCTGTAGCCACGCAACTAAGCCAATGATCAGTCCTGACGATCGAATTGTCATCCTATTGCATGAGAGCGTTCTTGGCACACAGGGCAAAACGGGGCTGGCGATGCTGCGGTATAGCGAAGCCGACATTGTCGCGGTCATCGATCGCGCCACCGCTGGTTTATCAATCCCTGAGCTAACGGGTATTCCACGCGATGTGCCGATCGTGGCATCGGTGGCAGAGTCACTTACTTATCAACCAGATGTGCTGGTCATTGGTATTGCTCTATTGGGTGGTGTTCTGCCTGAAGATTGGTATCACGATGTGCAGCAGGCGATCGCGGCTGGACTCTCGATCGTCAACGGCTTACATACACCCTTAAACCGCGATCCAACGCTTCAAGCGCTACTCAAACCGGGACAGTGGATCTGGGATGTGCGGCAGGAGCCAATGAACTTAACGGTTGGCACCGGACAGGCTCGGCTGCTCTCCTGTCTGCGGGTACTCACGGTTGGCACAGATATGAGCGTCGGCAAAATGTCTACCAGTTTGGAGCTTCACCACGCTTCTGTGAAACAAGGGCTGCGATCGCAATTCCTCGCCTCTGGACAAGCTGGCATGATGATTTCTGGCAGCGGTGTTCCCCTGGATGCAATTCGGGTTGATTTTGCGGCAGGAGCGGTGGAACAACTGGTGATGCAGGCGAGTGACGATCGCGATATTTTGCATCTTGAAGGTCAGGGTTCCTTACTTCATCCTTCTTCAACTGCAACATTGCCCTTACTTCGAGGCAGTCAGCCGACTCATTTAGTGCTGGTGCATCGAGCGGGACAAACGCACATTCGTAATGCGCCCCATGTCCAGATTCCGCCTCTCTCTGAAGTGGTGAGCTTATACGAAGCGGTTGCGACCGCAGCAGGAGCCTTTGCTCCTGCACGAGTTGCCGCGATCGCGCTTAATACCGCGCATCGATCCGATGAGGAGGCTCAACAGGCGATCGACCAGGTACAGCAAGAAACCAATCTGCCCTGCACTGACCCCGTCCGTTTCGGTGCTCAACTGTTGTTGGAGGCTATCTGGACATCGTGACGATCACCATCCTTTTATTCGTCGTCCACTGTGAAATAGCGATCGAGAAAATTGAGCGCATGGTTACGTAACTCGAAATATTCGGGGGACTCACGAAGCTGTTGGCGATCGCGAGGGCGAGGAAACGGGACTTCGAGGATTTCGCCAATTGTGGCAGCAGGTCCGTTCGTCATCATGACAATCCGGTCAGACATATAAAGGGCTTCATCAACGTCATGAGTCACCATTAGCACTGCCTGACGATGACTCTCCCAGATCTTTAACACCTGTCGTTGGAGTTTGCCGCGAGTCAAGGCATCCAGTGCGCCAAACGGTTCATCCATCAGCAGCATTTTGGGGCGAATTGCCAACGCACGAGCAATGCCCACTCGCTGTTTCATACCACCCGAAATCTCATCGGGGTATTTGTGCGCGGCGGCTGTTAGGTTCACCATTGCCAGATGCTCATTGATAATCTGCGCTTTTTCCGCCCTGGAGACACTTTCAAGCACTTCATCCACTGCCAGCCGCACGTTGTCTCGTACTGTGAGCCAGGGCAGAAGGGAGTATTGTTGGAACACCATCATGCGATCGCACCCTGGCTTGCGAACTTCTTTTCCTTCCAGCGTTACCAGTCCAGAGGTCGATCGCTCCAGTCCTGCCACAATTTTTAGCAGTGTCGATTTACCACAACCAGAGTGCCCAATGAGGCAAATAAATTCGTCTTCTCTCATGGTGAAGCTGATGTCATTTAAGACAACGAATTCACCGCCATCAGGAGTCGGATAGGCTTTGGTTAAGTTTTCGATGACCAGAAACTCAGAATTAACAGGCTTATGCGGGTTTGTATCAGAAGAGTACAACGTCGATTTGGTCATGATGGCTCCTTGGGTGAAAAGGGATGGGAGTGGGGAGTGGGGAGTGGGGAAGCAGAGGAAGCAAGGGGAGCAGGGGAAGCAGGGGAAGCAAAGGGAGTGGGGAGTGGGGAAGCAGAGGAAGCAAGGGGAGCAGGGGAAGCGGAGGAAGCAGAGGAAGCAAGGGGAGCAAGGGAAAATTTGAATTGAAGAAGTGGTTGGTTGCAAAGCCCTGCGGGTATGTCAGCAAAGTTACGAGCCATGCGATACCCGTTTCACTTGCCCTTGTGATTCTTGACTTCTGACTCTCTACCCCATATAAAATCTTGTGGGACGATTGGCGCGAATTTCAAAGCTGTTGAGGTAGCCAATGGGATCGCTGGGATCAAACCCTTTTTTGTCGATAAATACGTCGGGGGGTTCGACCTTAAAATCATCCTGCGGACAGGCAATGCCTAAATCAGCGGCGACTTCACGATAAATATCGGTTCGCCATGCCTTTTCGGCTAACGCCTCAGCGTTTTGGGGAAACGCTTCGATTTGTCCCCATCGTGCTGCCTGGGTCATCAGCCAGAGGCTGCGCGATCGCCACATGAAGGTGGAGTGTTCGTTGGGGACATGAGAAACGCTCTCAGGAATATCGAAAAAGAGGGTGGTGTCGTCTGCTTTGATGATGCGTTCTTTGCCATCAAAGCCACCATAGTTGTATTCACCGACGATCGCTGGACGCGTGAATTTGTCTATAGAACCTGTTTTTGGTTTGGCTCCAGTAAACGATCGATCCGTAATCAGTTTGGCGATTTCTTCGCGGTTCTCTGGTTTGCTGCAATATTGACAAGCTTCGATCATCGCCTTCAGCAGCGATCGATAGGTTTTGGGGTGGTTGTCAATGAACGATTCCATCACCCCCAACAGGCGATCGGGGTGCCCTCGCCAGATTTCCTTACCCTGGGCAAAGGTAAAGCCCACATTCGCATTGCCAGTGATGGCACGGGTATTCCACGGTTCTGCGACCATATACCCTTGCATGGCACCAATGCGTACATTCGTCACCATTTGCGGTGGCGGAATGATGATGATGCGAAACTCCTTATCTGGCTCTACACCAGCAGCGGCTGCCAGGTAGCGAACAAAGTATTCGTAGATGGCAGAACTCAGCACCACAGCCCACACTCTTTTTTCTAGCGGCTGGCTTTCAAAGAAGTTACGAAACTGCTTGCCAAATGCTTCCAGGTTCCCGTTGTACTCGTGCCAGGGGCGCAACCCAAAGTCCCACATGGCTCTGTTCATCGTCATCGCGTTGCCGTGGCGATGAATCGTCATCCCGGCACACAGCGGCGCATGACGCGCCCCTTCGGCTCCAATCCGAGCGTTCGTAACCGCACCTGACACCACTGGGGAGGCATCCAGACGACCAAAGATGATGCCGTCGCGGGAGGTTGCCCAACTGGCTTCACGATTGAGACGAACGTTCAGCCCATATTTGCGAAAAAAGCCTTTCTTCCAGGCGATCGCAAACGGTGCACAGTCATTCACGGGCACATAGCCCACGGTAAGGTCTGGTTTTTCTAGTTCGTCTGGTCGGATGACTTGCTTGATGGCTCTGGCTTCTTCTGTTAACCCTTTAGCCGAGCGATCGGCATTTATAGCACAAGAAGACAACGCTGCGCCCGTTGCCGCTGCACCCATGCCCAACACGAATTCTCGTCGCGTCCAGTGATTCATGGCGTTAAAAATTTGGCTTGAAGAAAGACTTGGACTGTAAGGATAGGGTGATGAGGGATCGGAGGTAGGAGTCAAAAGTCAGGAGTCAAGAATCACAAGGGCAAGTTAAATGGGTATCGCATGGCTCGTAACTTTGCTGGCATACCCATAGGGCTTTGCAACCAACAACTTCTTCCACTCAAAATTTCCCCTGCTCCCCTTGCTCCCCTTGCTCCCCTTGCTTCCTCTGCTTCCCCACTCCCGTTCGGCTGAGCGCTCACGTCGAAGCCACTCCCTAACTCACGGCTGTCGATCGTCGATGGGTGACTAAAACTTGCAGTTGGCTAATCGCCGCATCTAACAACAACCCAGTTAAGCCAATCACAAGGACTGCCAGAAAAACGGAACTTAAGTTGAGGCGGCTCCATTCATCCCATACAAAAAAGCCAATGCCCACACCGCCTGTCAGCATTTCTACAGCAACAATGACGAGCCATGCAATGCCCAGACTGATTCTCAAGCCTGTAAAAATGTAGGGCAAACTGGCAGGCAGAATAATTTTGATCACCCTTCGCCACCGAGGCATTTCCAGTACCCGCGACACGTCCAGATAATCCTGAGGCACGCTGGACACACCTAAGGCAGTGTTAATAATGGTGGGCCATAGAGACGTAATGAAAATCACAAAAATGGCGGAGGGATCGGCAAGATTGAAGATTGCGAGGGCGATCGGCAACCATGCCAACGGTGATACAGGCTTAAAAATTTGCACGATCGGGTTCAGCGCCAGCATGACCGGGCGGGACATCCCAATCAAAAAGCCAACCGGAATAGCCACGATCGCTCCTAACAGAAAGCCCAGCAGCACGCGACGCAAGCTAGCTAGCAAAAGCCAGCCAAGACCCAAATCTCCCGGACCACGTTGATAAAACGGGTTCAGAATGAAATCCAGGTTGTTGACCAGTGCTTCAGCCGGAGTAGGCATGAGATCGCGTCGGAGCAGCGCCACGCCCCACCACAGCAAAAGAATGCCGAGAAATCCCAGCGCAGGCAGAATGACTGTATCTCGAACAAGCACAGGCTTGGTTCGTTTCCAGCTAGCCTGAGCCACAGCGGCAAAAACCGCTGCCAAATTCATCTGAAAAACCATCTTCAGCGCCTCAGAGTCTAAAGCAGGTACAAAAAACTGAGCAGTACTAGCAAGAGACACTGACGAGTCTGAAGCATTGATCAAAATGCTTACTCTTCAGTCCTCCCTCAATGCTGACGGGGTTAGCTGACGGGCTAGGGCTGAGAGATGCCCTCCACTGGAAAGGATCAAGGATCAAGGATGAGTGGTTCAAGCCTTTAGCCTTTAGCCTTTCAACGGTTCGCCCCAAGGTTTGGGTCCTCCGCTCCATTTAATACAGAAACCGCATTGGCTTCAGCGAAAATATGGATTAAGCTGACTGGCTACAGTTATAGCTATGCAATTTAACATACGCTCCTACGGATTGCACAATCTCTCTACAGAAATACGTTTTTGAACATGCCAGTAGCAGCACTCCATACTCAAAATCATCCCATAGCCAGATCAGTGTGCCGATGATTTCCACAAATCGCTTCAGCAAATTGGCTTCCTAGCAGCATCTCAAGGAGGAAGCATTTTGTGGGTAGCTGTAAGGAAAAAGCGGGTAATCGGACTCGAACCGACGACATTCACCTTGGGAAGGTGACGTTCTACCACTGAACTATACCCGCAGAAAAAGGGATGAGAGATAAATAGGAGTCGGAGATGTGTAAGCCGTTGCGAGCCACGCTGTATTAGCCATTATAGAGCGTGAGTTGCACTACAAATGCGATCGTCCATTTTCATCCTTCATCCCTCAGCCTCAAACGTTGCTTGTCGTGGCTAATTTGAATCGATCGTTCACCGCTTTCCAATTGACGACATTCCACCAGGCTTCTAGATAATCAGCGCGGCGATTCTGGTAGTTAAGATAGTAAGCATGTTCCCAGACATCATTACCCATGATGGGGTACAGCCCTTCCATCAACGGGTTGTCCTGATTAGCCGTACTGGTGATTTGGAGTTTGCCCTCTTTGGTACGCACGAGCCATGCCCAACCGCTACCAAAGCGTTTTGTGCCTGCTTCATTGAACTGCTTTTTGAACTCGTCAAAACTGCCAAAGGTTTTTTGAATGGCAGTGGCAAGTTCTCCCGTGGGTTCACCGCCTGCCTTGGGTCCCATAATGACCCAGTACATGGTGTGGTTGATGTGTCCACCGCCATTGTTGCGAACGATCGTGCGAACGTCTTCGGGCACACTGCTGAGGTTGCGAATGAGATCCTCAGCCGTTTTGCCTTTGAGTTCCGGGTGCTTCTCGATCGCACCATTCAGGGCTTTAACGTAAGCAGCGTGATGCTTGTCGTGGTGGAACTGCATAGTGCGTTCGTCAATATGCGGTTCCAAAGCGTTGTAGGCGTAAGGCAGAGGCGGTAGCGTAAAAGGCGTTTGTGCGGTGGGTTTGGTCGTTGGTTCGGCTGCCCAGGCTAATTGGGGTACGTAGATGCTGGTCGCGATCGCACCTGTCCCTGCACCCAATAAACCCAAAAAGTGGCGACGATTCAATGTCATAGCGGTAAATCCTCATACTCTGAACACTGTATCGAAATTATCGGTGCCCAGAATCAGTGTGTCATGACCACAGCGGTACAGGTTGACGGGCTGATGTGTAACTGGCTTCGATCACGGCTCCCAAGCGTCGGTAATCGGGACGAACATCATGTCCCCATTCACTGATGCAGTGTACCTCATCGACTACAAACAGAGATGGCTTTGTGGTCTGGAGATGCTCCAGCGTTTCTGGATTCTTAAACTGTTCGGGAGCCAGAAAGATGAATTCAAGCTTGCCTGTCTTTAAGTGGTCAAAAGCATCCTGGCGATCGCCTTCCCGAATAGTTGAATTGACCTGTGCTGCACCACCCAGATTTTGATTCTCGATCGCGTCTACCTGATCTTTTTGCAAGGCAAGAAGCGGCGAGACAAAGACTGTAGGACCGGACAGTTCTACCGCTGCAATTTGGTAAATAGCAGACTTACCAGAACCCGTTGGCATCACCACAAGGGTATCTTGCCGATTTAAGACGGATTGAATTGCCGCTTCCTGTCCAGGTCGAAGGTCGTCATAACCAAAATGCTCCTGAGCAGCCTTCTCAATCTGCTTTGTGCGTTTGCGCGGTCTAGCCATATTTTTGGGGCAGCAAAGGAAGCAATGAACAGTGTGAGGGTGGGCAGACGGGCGCGATCGCCTTACTCCTCGTCTCTCCGCTCGGTGTAATCTTCTGAGGAGGTTGGCTCCAGCTCCCAACGGCGAGAATCACGCTCTTCCAGCACGTCATTTGTGCGGAGAAAGGAGCGCTCGTTCATCTCTAGTCCTACAGCCGCACCGAGTTCATCCACTACATCCATATCCGGTGTGGAAACGGTACCACCAACCGACTCGTCGCCATCGGCATTCGCTTGCTCATAGTTCCCATCAACGTCGCCACCTGTAAGCGTGGGACTAGCCTCATTGAAGTCACTCGCACGGTCGCGCATCGTGCGTCCACCCGCTGCAAATCCCGGTTGGTCATGCACACCTGTGCCGTATGACTCCGTCATTTCTTGGGGCAGATCGCCTGAATCTGGCTCTACAAAATCATCAGTATCAAGATCGTCGGTATCCAGGTCAACATCATCTAGCGCGTCGTTGGTTTGCAAGTCTAGCTCTCGATCGTCCGCCATCGTCATTGGCTTGGCTCCTCTGTGAATCTCTATGCAGCCTAACCAACCAACCGTGCCTCAGAATCCTCACATAGGCAGAACGTTGTAGCCTTCATTCCTCACTTCAGCGCCTAGCTCAATTAACAGCGGCTCTGCCAGGGTCTGATGGGTATTTGCCAGGATAGCAGTCAGGTACTGTTGGAGGCGATCGCGCAGTTCCGGCTTGAACCCGTAGAGCTGATTACCCTCTCTAGAAAACAGCGGTTGTGCCATCAACGCTTGATAATCAGGGTTTTGCTGTGATTCAAGTGTGAGCATCGCAGCCGTGTTAGAGGGCAACAGTCCCTCTGGCAAGCGTCCTTCCAGGAGTCTGAGGATAGGACGCTGGCAGAAGTTGGTGTTAATGCCTTGCTTTTCTAACAGTTGCAGAATGCGTCCAACTGAAAGCGACTCATCTGGTAAGAGCCGCACCAGTTCGTGCAGCAGAAAGTAATCGCTGTATTGATGGCGCACTGCATCCAACATCTGTGGGTAGAGAGGCAGCGTTGCCAGACCAACAGCGATGCGGTTGCTAACCATACCGGATAGTTCATCATCTTGAAGTACGCGCGTGTTGGGCAGTTTCTGCTTAAGCCAGTGGGCGATCGCAGGTAGCGCCATCGTTCTACCCGTACAAATCACTTGCTGTACGGCTTGTACCGCAATGCCACTCTGATTGAGCAAGACATTTAGCTCTCGGTTTAATTGCTGAAGGTAGGGCATTGTGACGCGGCTGTGCAAATCCTGTTGGCTGACCGTCCACTGCTGGTCGTTCAACTTAAACGTTGCCGTATCTTGCTGCTGCAACGCCAGTTTGAGCTGTCTGGCAGCATTCAGCAATTGTTGTCCTAAATCACTGTTGCGTAGCCGTTGCTGTAGGCGATCGCGGGCATTCTGGTCTGGCTCTCCCGGTAATGGCAAGTCCAGGCTTTGTAAATCCAGGCTGCCCCAACTCCAGGCAGATGGATAGAGAATCTGGCAAATAATGTCCTGGTCGATCGCATCGCCTGCATAGGCAAGGCTACGTAGATACAAGCCTTCGCGGGTTAAGAAGGTGCGATCGGACTGTTCAACTGCTAAGTCGCGGGGCAGATCAACCAGCAAAAGCTCCGTCGTCGTGGCACCCGCACTCAAGACCAGAGTGCTACCCTGCAATGAGCTGTCAGAACGGCTGTCAGTAACAGCAGAAGAGGCGACGCTGGACGGACGCTGGACGGCTGGTTGAGGTAGTGTAGCGAGCAGTGCCGCGATCGCCTCTTCAAGGAAGTAAATCTGTTCAGCACGATCGACTAAACCCGTCGCCAGCACTGCTTCTCGTAGATTAAAGCAATACGTATCTGACCATCCGGTTGGGCACCCAATGATCACGCTTGTGATGTGCTCGATCGCGGCTTGAAATGCCTCTTGTGTCATCGCTGGGGCAGTGCTGATTAAGCCAAGCGTCCTTCCCTTTAGCGTTTGCAGGAGAGCCACCAGCGCCTGCTGTAACCACTGGAGACTCAGAGGCTGCTGGTCAGACCATTGTAAAACTGGCTCCCAATGCTGTTGCTCACTCAGATAAGGCGTACCAGCCTTGAGATAAGGTTTAAAGTTGCTCAGCAATAGCCCTGTATCTGGCTGGTTGGCAGCGGTTAAGGCGGACTCCAGCGCCTGATACCCTAATGCATTTGGCACTTCAGGCAGGTGCTTGAATTGTTGAGCAGATAGATAAACGATCGCAGGTAGACCAGCCAGCGCTGGCTGATCGGGTGCTTCCACCTCTTGCCAAACAATGGGATAGGTCTGCCCTGTCTGAACCTGCAACAAGACGGCTGTGATTTCTGTTGTGCCCACATCAATGCCCAGACACCAAGTTGCGACGGCTGCCGCTGCATCAGCTTCGGGTGGGTCTATCGCAGCGATCGCGTTCTCTAGTTCTGCTGGAGATAGCTCTGTTAGGGGCGCGATCGAGCCTTCCACTGACAAATCAGGTTGAGCGCTGGGCACTGGCGCTTCTAAGCGGTTAGTCGTTAGCTCAGCTACTTTTTTTTTTCAGCATCTTGAGCGTCTGTCCCATCGTCGGCTGACATTGGATCGCCAAAGGAACCCATCAGACTGGCAAAGGCTTGCTCCAAGGTTGACGGTTCGGCTGGGGGCGGAGACGACGGTTGTGGGTTCGGCGAGGCAGCCAGCGCGTCTGGAATTGCTTCTTCAGAGGGCACTTCCATGAACACATCACCCACCTGCTCTAGCGTGAATGGTACAAGCGGTTCAGGGACTGGAGCAGAGGGTTCGGCGATCAAAAAATCGGCACCTGGTAGCTCATTCGTCGGTTGCTCGTGAAAAGGCAGTTCCCCAGACGGCACTTCTATGAATAAGTCGCCCACTTGTTCAAAGGTAAACGGGGCAACGGGTGTAGAAGCCGGGTTTGGTAGGGACGATGAGGGTAGAGCGATCGCTTCGGTGGACACACTTTCTGGTAACGGCACAGCCGTTGGCGCTGCCACGAAGAGATCGCCAGGATCACCTGCTGTGTCTAGAGTAAAATCTGCAGTAGACTCCGAAGTCAGGCTAGGTGAGGGTGACGCAGGTGGCGCGATCGCTTCGGTGGATGCGCTTTCTGGTGACGGCACAGCCGTTGGCGCTGCCACAAAGAGATCACCAGGATCACCTGCTGTGTCCAGAGTAAAATCTGCGGCAGTTCCCGGTTGGGTTAGCAAGCCTACGTCCACCGTTTCGGGCGGTACTGGAGGTACATCAGCAATGGGAAGGGCATCGGCAAAAAGCTCATCGACCCCTTCTAAAGTGAATGGTAGGGATTGGTCTGATGGAGCGTCTGAAGATGGTGTTAGCGGTGCCGAACTGACGATTGGGGCATCGCTAAACAGGTCATCAATCCCTTCCAGGGTAAATGGCGGCTGGGTTGCGATTGGAAACGAGGTTGGTGGCAAGGGTACGGGGTCAGTTTGAGAATCTCCAAACAAATCATCCATTCCCTCTAGCGTAAAAGCAGCCGATGGCTCTGCTTGCGTGGAGACGATCGGAGGTGGGATCGGCGTAACAGGCAGTACGATAGGGGTGTTTGTGAATAGATCATCCATCCCCTCCAGAATGAAAGCGCTTGGCTCTTCGGCGACGATCGCGGTACGTTCAGACTCGGTGGAATCTGGCGTTGAGTCGGTTGTGGGTACGTTATCAGCAAGCTCATTCAGCGAGGTACTCCAGTCTTCTAAAGCTATCGGCTCATCCGCATAAGGTGCCGTTTCATAGGGTGCTGTTGCTTCTGAGTACAGTGTTGCTGTATCGGCTCCAGGTTCAACGTCATACGACAGGATTGATGGCTCGCTGATCGTCTCTTCTAAGCTGAAAAGGTCTTCGCTCAAGCGATTCAACGTACTTTCATCCAACCATAGTTCAGAGTCCAATTCATCAGCGGGATCGGCAAGCGGTAGCAAATCTTCTTCTGGTGACGCAGGCGTATAGCGATCGTCTCCCAAACGGTTTTCTACCTGATCAGCAAGCTTCGGAGTAGATTCTGGCAAGGTCGGTGCAATCGTGTTGGGGGAAGCCTCAACTGGAGATTGACTGAAGCTCTGTGGTGGTACTACAGGATTCGCGATCGGTGCTTCTAGTGGTTCAGCAGGCATCGGTTCGTCAAACAAATCTGTCAGGGCAGCAATTTCGTCTGTACTACCGGGTGGCTCAAGCGTTGGCGCGGTATCTGACACTAAAACGTCTGCATTGATCGCTGTAGCTGAATCCTGGCTATCGCTGGAGACAGTTGCTGTCGTGTCGATTGGCGGCTGGGTAAGCGTATCAGCCACGAATGGGGCGCGATCGCTCGCAGCGTCAGCATCCCAAGTATCTAACAGTTCATCGCTAACAGGTATTGGTTCAGGCTCCGTTAAGCCAACCTCAGTCTCTTCAAAATCCCAGCCGCTGAGCAACTCGTCTTCCAACAGTGCTGCCGGAATGTCTAGTTCTGTAGCCTGGGTACTTGACGGCTTTGCCAGCAAATCCCAACCTAAAGTAGGGTCAACGGCTGTAGACACTGCGGGGGCAGCAACGGTGTCAGGTGCCACTAGCGTCTCTGTAAGTGCTTGCGTCTCAGCGGGGAGTGTGTCAATTGGTTGAGCGGTCAACGGCGACGTAACTGGCGCGCTCGTGGATGTTGGGTCTACGGCAGCGATCGCAGGTGCAGAATCAAGGCTGTCTGTCACTGCTGGTTCTAAGGACGGTTCAACCGCGATCGCGTTGTTGCCAAATAAACTTTCGTAGAACTCGTCCAGCTCGTCCTGTGCATCATCAGGGATACTAGCTGCTGCGGTTTCTTCCGCTAGTGATGAAGGAGTACTCAACATCCGATCAATCTGAGCGTCTGCATCTGCTACCGACGCTGGCTGATCCTGCAATTCCGAGCTTAGCTGTTCTAATAGCTTGAGCGCCGCATCAATGTCAGCGGTATCTTCAGCGCTCATGGCACCTGACGACATCTCGTTAGCGATCGGTTGAGGCGGTGAATCGATCGGCTCGATTGGCGCTAAGATCGGCTGAGGCGATAGATTGGTGCCCAGTAGATTTGCATCCAGTTCCAGTAGCGCGTTCACGTCTTGGGCTGCTAACTGGTTTAAATCAAAGCCTTCCAGATTTAATTCAGCCAGCTCGAAATCAACCGCTGGTGTAGCATCGACACCACTAGCAGAGCGAAGCCAGGAATCGATCGCAGTATCTACCGATGGTTCAGGTAGATTTGCAGCAGACGCAGGCACCGCCTCGGAAAAGCGACTGGAGATTTCAGTACCAGGGAACGGCAGTGTTAACGGTCGTGAGACAGCAGTGGCATTGGGTTGCTCAAATAAGGATGAATTAGCCCCAGCCACCGTTAGTTGGGATGGTTGCGAGCGATCGGGCACTGTTGGCGCAACCTGTGGGCTGGCTAGTCGCGCTGACTCCAGTCCGGTTGCAGCAGGCGACTGTAGATAGGAAGAGGCTTCGTGCCCAAGCTGATTCGCTAAATGACTAATCAGCGCTGTAAACATCATCTCGCCCTGCTGTCCCAGGCTGTGCATCTTATCCAGCCCTTGAGAGAGAGACTCTTCGTATGCCTGCACGTTTCGCTGCAAAGACTCAAACACAACGCTGAGAGTGGAATCTAGCTTGGTCAGCAGTTCATCTGACTGCGACTGCGCGATCTGAATATTGCCAGACCCTTGAGAGGGCGATTCTGATGTCGCCGCAATGGATGGAGCCGAGCCTGTCAGTGCCAGGTTAGCGCCATAGGGCAATGACTGTTGATTGCCACTCCTCAAGGTCTGTGCCACCTGCTGCGGCAGCGTTTCTTGCAGTCGGCTCATCAATGCCTGCAAAAACTCCGTTATCACCTGCTGTTGGTTGCTCGGTAGCTGTCCTGCGTAACCCTGCCGCTGTGCCTCAAGCTGACGGATTTCTTGTGCTAACGATTCTCGCTGTTGTCGCAAAAGCTCCACATCTGATTGAAGCGGCTGCATCAGGTTAGAGCGTAGATACCCCATTTCCTGGACGATCGCCTGTAGCATCTGTTGCGCTGTCAGTTCGTCTGGGCTATACGGCTGCGATCGCTCAGCTTGAGCATCGACGGGAGGCGATGAGTAGGACGCTTGCGGCTGGTAGTAGATATCATGCGCCAGCAGGTCTGGTCTGGCTCCCCCTTGCCCAACGCTTTCACCCACGCTCCGCTGAAAGGTTACCAAGTAATTGCGTACGCGCTCCAGAACCTGGCGCTGTTGCGTCATCTCGCCAGACACCACCCACGGAAGACGGGGAGTCGTCTTTTGAAGCACACCATCGATATCTGTAATCAGCGCTTGAATTTGATCCTTCTGAGAAGTCACACTGTAACCCCTGACGAGTACTGAGCAGAAGCGGGCTAGGAGATAGCTGCTATTCCTAATATAATGAGGCTTCCCACAACAGCCCCAGTTACGCCTTCACAAAACCTAAAAGTTGACTTGAAACAGCGATCGCAGGGGCTGAAAAGACAGTCTGTCAAGCATTGAGCGCTGTTGCGTGAGCGTGGCTGAGTTGGCAAGACTCTTAATGTTTAGTAATATAGCAATCAAAGAAAAAGCCTATCTTTTCTCAGTGATTGGCTGAGAAAATTGAAGCGACCTCCAGATGTAAAGGATTTACCCTGGCGAATCATCCTTATTTTAAAGAAGAGGTTGAATCGCCCAAAGACCGCACATCTGGACAAAGTGTACGCCAGGAAAGTGGAAAAGTGACAAATTCTCCAGAGATTACTACACTAGAGCGCCTCTAAACGACTGCTCAAGTGCATCGTCGCTCTGTCTTTCAGCAATAGTAACTAGAAGTCATGGGTTCGTTAGGTTATTATTGCTATGATTGCACTGATCTGGTTCTGCTGTGTCTAAGCCCTAAGGCTTAGCCTCTACCATACTCTAGTCGTCACGGCGGTGTAGCAGAAAGATGCTGTGAAGTTAGCTGATAACCGTTTGTTGCCTGAATGTAACTGTTGTAATCTGAACGATGGCTCGGCAAATCACTGACCTTTGACTATTCAGGCTTGGCTGCTCACACTGAGACCAGCAATGCTTGTTAAAATAATGACTTTCATCGTCAGGTTCGTTAGTCAATATTGCACCCTTGCATTATTATTTACCCTGACTTGAGAATTTTGATGCAGCAGTCACATGGAAGATCGGTATAGTCCCAGAGATGCTCAAGCTAACATATCGATTCGTTCCGCTCCTTTCTTTGAAGGACTCCCAGAGACGGCGGTTGAAAAAGCTACAGCCCAGGTTGTGATGCGGAGCCATCCAGCTAACCAGGTGATTCTGTTAGAGAATGACTGGGGTAGCTCGGTGTATTTTATTTTGAACGGCTGGGTCAAAATTCGCACGTACAATCTAGATGGGAAGGAAGTGACGCTGAACATTCTGGGCAAAGGCGAGTTGTTTGGCGAAATGGCTCCCCTGGACGAAGTGCCTCGATCGACCGATGTGATTACCCTCGCTCCGACTGTGATTGGCAACATGCCCGCGCAGGATTTTGTCAATCTACTGCACACCGAGCCTCAATCAGGCATTCGGCTGGCGCAGCTAATGGCACGCCGTTTGCGACAAGTCAACCGTCGCTTGCGGTTACGCGAATCTGACAGCACCTCACGCGTTGCGGACATCCTTCTCTTTCTGGCAGACGGGCAAGGTAAAAAGGTCTCGACGGGTACCGAAATTCCGAACCTGCCCCATCGTGAGCTGAGTAGCCTTAGTGGTCTTGCGCGCGAAACAGTGACGCGAGTCTTAAGCAAGCTTGAAAAAAAAGGACTGATTGTGCGTGAACGTGACACGCTCACGATTCCCGACCCTCACGCACTCGAACGGCTGATGATCTAGTCTGAAATCTAGTCTGAATAACTAGAGTAAAAAGCGATCAAGGGCTGCTTTTAATTCTTCAATCTCAGTTTCAATATTGCCTTCTTTGGCAGCGCGACCGATGCATTCAGTTAAATGCTCATCCAAAATCATCCGAGCAACCCGATCGAGCGCTCCCCGCACAGCCGCAACTTGCACCAACACATCCGGGCACGCACGACTTTCTTGCACCATCGTTTTGATGCCGCGAATGTGACCTTCAATGCGGGAAAGACGATTCAAGACTCGCTTGAGTGACTCTTCACTATGCGTGTGTGGATGCTTAGCGGCACTGTGATCGTGATTGTGAAGGTGACTAGTCTCAAGACGATCGCTATCACGACCATGAGTACGTTCAGAAGTTGCCATCTAAGTTGGCTAATAGCAGAATGGATACTCAAGATTCTAGCCCAGGTCAAACCATGATTGACATCACGAGCACAGTTTGGGGTTTAGACTGTCAAAATAGATGTAACGATACTTTCAGCTCTGTTTGATACCCGTAGGTTGATGCTATGCGATTCTCAACCCTTTCTCGCTTGTTCCACCCCGTTTTTACGACTGTCCTAACGTTTGTGCTGGCAGCCACTTTAAGCCTCACAGTCTTGCCAGCTTCACCCGCTCAGGCAGACCTCGATCAGGCAGACGTGTTGACCAAGGTCGCCGCCGTTAACCCAGCACAGCTACCAGAGGACGCTGGAAAAGGCAGCTTTGTCGCCAAGGCAGTAAACCTGGTTGGTCCCGCCGTCGTCCGGATTGATACCGAGCGGACAGTCACGCGTCGCACGAACCCTGATCCAATGTTAGAAGACCCCTTTTTTCGCCGCTTTTTTGGCGAAGAGGGCTTCCCACAATCGCCTCGTGAAGAGCATTTGAGAGGGCAGGGTTCAGGCTTTATCGTCGATCGCAGCGGCGTTATCTTAACCAATTCTCATGTCGTCAATGGTGCTGATAAGGTAACGGTAACGCTGAAGGATGGACGTATTTTTGAAGGTAAAGTACGCGGTGCTGACGAAGTGACTGACCTGGCAGTGGTCAAAATTGACGGCAGTAGTTTGCCCGTTGTCACGCTAGGCAATTCTGACCAGATTCAGGTGGGAGACTGGGCGATCGCGGTTGGCAATCCTTTGGGCTTGGACAACACGGTCACGCTAGGTATTATCAGCACGCTAAAGCGCTCCAGCGCTCAGGTCGGCATTCCCGATAAGCGGTTGGATTTTATCCAGACTGACGCGGCGATTAATCCCGGTAATTCTGGCGGTCCGCTGGTGAACAACGAGGGTGCAGTGATTGGTATCAACACTGCCATTCGGGCAGATGCAATGGGCATCGGATTTGCTATTCCTATCAACAAAGCAAAAGCAATCAAAGACCAACTGGCAAACGGTGAACGCATTGTACATCCGTATCTGGGTGTGCAGATGACGCTGTTGACCCCAGAACTCGCAAAACAAAACAATAGCGACCCCAATTCTGCCTTCATGGTGCCTGAAGTGACAGGAGTGATTGTCGTCCGTGTACTGCCAAATACGCCAGCCGCTAAGGCAGGTTTGCGACGGGGTGATGTGATCACTCAAATTGATGGTCAGGCAATTACGACCGCAGAACAGCTCCAAACGATCGTGGAAAACAGCCGTTTGGGTCAAACACTGCAAGTAAAAGTGCAACGCGGCGATATCACGAAGCAATTGCCCGTGCAGACGGCTGAATTGCAAAACGCCGCCTGAGCGATCGCACCGCTGTTGCAAGTGGGACAGACTTGTCGCTTCTAACGCTTGTAGCCGCAGCGCGCCCTACGAGATTGATCAAGAACACATTTTTTTGATCGGTCTCGTCAGCGCTTTATGATTCCTCAAGTCAGGGCGATCGCCTTGTAGCCTCGCTTTGCCACCGTCAACGCGATCGTCAACCTGCGATTTGCGGATCTTTCGAGCGGTCGAGCGATCGTGGCATCTGTGTAACCATCATTGTGATTGGGCTTCAAGCTTACTTAACTGGTATAGAGGGTCACATGGTTGACTCTGACATTTCACATCCAGCAAGGAGTCTTGAGTGATTAAACTGTCCTTTCCTAAGGTTATGCTTGCTACTGCCCTGGCGCTGCCCACCGCAGCGATGATGAGTCAAAACGTTCTAGCCGAAGATCTTGCTTTCACACTCAAAAACAGCAGCAACAGCCCATTAGTAGAATTTTACGTTGAGGCATCCTCACAGGACGATTGGGGCGAAAACCTGTTAGGCGAGTCAGTTAGCCCTGGAGAAGCAGGCACTGTCACGATCGCCGATGGTCGCAGCACCTGTACCTACGACATCCTGGGCGTTTTTGCCGATGGTTCCAAACTGGATGAACGTCAACTGGATCTCTGTGAACTCGGCTCTTATACGTACAAATAAAGTACGCAACAAGGCGGCTCGACACGTGCCAGCAGGTCGCTTAAACGGTAGCGATCGTGCTGGCAACTTTTGTCTATAGGGGCGTTCATGGAACGTCTTTTATTTCCTTTTCATCTGGTCAGCCGACCAATGCGCTCTCGAATGGCAAGTGCAATGAGGGAACGAATCAAGAAAAGTAAGCCCAACCCAGTGAGACCAAAGGCGGCGAACGCCCAGGTTTTGTACGCCCCTACCAGCAACACAGCACCCGACAAGAGGCAAAACCCGGTTAAGCAGGCGTAAATCAAGCTTTTGAGGGCGAGATTGATGGTTTGGATGGCACGATCGGTTTCTAGCGATCGTGCCCGAATGTCTAGCTCTCCCTGCTCTAACCGCTCTTCGAGGCGTTGCATTAAGCGCTCTGTAGCGCTCGGCTGACGGAGTTTGTAAGTAATGTACTCACGCGCCTGTTTCGTCAATTCGCCAAGACCGCTGCCCTGTCCTTTGGCGATCGTGATGCTTTTCACAAACGGCTTGGCAGATTCCAACAGGCTGTATTGCGGGTCAAGGTCACGGGCAACACCATCCAGCGTCGTCAGTGCTTTGAGAATGAACGTCATCTTAGCGGGTAGACGAAACGGCTGTTGTGCAAACAGTGCCGAAACTTCTTGCTTCACCTGGCTAAATTCCTGGAGCGCGATCGGCTTCTCGGTAAAGCGCTCCAGCACAAACCCCATCACGCGACGAATCGGAGCCATATCTGAGACGGGTTCGATCAGTCCCATCGTCGTCAACGTGTGAATCACCTGGTCAGTGTCTTTCCGTAAAACCGCGAAAAACGTTCGCACCATCTGGTCTTTGTCGATGGCTTTCACTTCTGCCATCATGCCAAAATCGTAGAAAATCAGGCAACCATCAGCGCTGACTGCCATATTGCCAGGATGAGGGTCTGCCTGAAAGAAGCCATCCTGCAATAATTGCTTGAGGTACGAGCAAATGCCGAGCTGATTGATCTCTTTGACGTTGATGCCGATCGCTTCCAGACTTTGGCGATCGTTAATCTTGATGCCTGGCACGTAGTCCATTGTCAGCACTTTCTTGGTGGTGTATTTGGGGTACACCTTCGGGGCGACAATGCGAGCATGGTCACGAAAATTATGACGGAAGCGATCGGCATTGATGGCTTCCTGCACATAATCAATCTCCTGGTAAAGCACCTGAGCAAACTCGTCATAAATGGCTTCCAGGTCATATTCCCGCGTCCAGGGGAGATAGCGCTGGCAGAACCGGAGCAAGCGTCGCAGCACTCTAAAATCTAGATCAAAGAGTGTGTCGAGTCCGGGACGCTGCACTTTAATGACTACATCTTCACCTGTATGCAACCGCGCTTTATGTACCTGCCCCAGGCTGGCTGCCGCGATCGGTACACGGTCAAAATCTCGATAGAGAGTATAAAGCGGACTGCCCAGCTCAGATTCAATAATGGCGATCGCGTCATCGGCAGCAAAAGAGGGTACTCGATCCTGAAGCTGCCCCAATGCCTGAATGTACTCTGGCGGCAGCAGGTCGCCTCGTGTGGAGAGGGCTTGACCGATCTTAATAAACGTAGGACCTAAGTCAAGCAGGGTGCCAACTAACCACTGTGCGCGTCGATTGCGATGTTTTGGAAAGCGTCGAGCGATCGTATCATCCCACCACAAGTAGCCCATCAACCGTGCAGCGGACAGGCAAATGTCTGTCTGTCGTGCCAGCAGCGATTGCTTAGCACGTTGCCAGCGGAGTGACTTAGGCGTGGCGGACTTGAGCATACTATTGACTATATTCCATTTAGCCTAGCCGTTTAGCGAGAATGCAGTCCCGCTTTAACGCAACTCCTGATAAGCAAAAGTTTGCGGTAAAGTCAGCGTAAAGCAGGTTTCGTAGGTGTGGGCATCTTCAGTTGCATGGCTGGAAGCGGTGATATCCCCATTCAAGTGCTGCACCAATGATTTCACCAGTGCTAAGCCCAAACCTGTACCCTGAACGGCATTTTGAGTCGCACCCTGGCAGCGCTTAAATTTGTCGAAGATGAGCGGCAGTTCATCAGGCGCAATGCCCTGCCCAACGTTGTTTAGCGTCACGATAATCTGGTTGCTGTCTGGATCTTTCTTTTGCGCAACGTGGAGTTGCACGCAACTGTTGGGATGAGAATATTTGCCAGCATTCGTCAGGAGTTCAAAGAGAATGCGGTGCAGACTGTCACGATCGCTCAGCAAGCGCAGCGATCGTTTGGGTAACTTGGTTTCTATGGTCACTCCCTTGGCTGACCACTTTTGTTGAAACTGCCTGATCAGGTCGCGCATCAAGGCTTTCAAATCAATTTCTTGTAAATTTACGGCAACCTGATTCAACTCCAATTCCTGAAGTCCCAACAAGTCGTTGATGAGGTTGGTTTCCTGAGCGCACTGCTGTTCCAAAATATCGAGATAGCGAGCGCTACGTTCGCCAGACAAGCCAACCTGTCGTAACATGCAGATCGCCATCGTCATGCTGGTGAGCGGTGTTCGTAACTCGTGGCTGACGGTACTGAGAAAGTCATCCTTAGCCTGATTTAAATGCCGTAGCTGGTCGAGCTGATAGCGCGTGCGATCGTACAGCTTTGCCTGTACAGATAAACTCTCACGCAGTTCAGCCGTGCGCTTCTCGACCAGAGACTGCACCTGTCGGAGCGTCTCTGTTTGAATGATGGCAGTGCTGACTTGAGCGCTCACCAGTTGTACTAGTGCCAGTTCCTCTGGCTGCCAGAAACGCGGTTGATCTTGTTGGAAAACGAGGAACCCTAACACAATACCCTGACTCTCTAACGGTGCCAGGAGGAGTGTCGGCAGCGACTCTACGTTAAACGTTGTGGCAATACTACTGTCTAAGTGATTTGAAGTAGCAACATCCAGTTTCGACTGGGTGAGCTGTCCGCCAGCAAGCATAATGGGGCTGTCAGGGTGCAGAAATGCTTGTTGACAGAGAGTACACTCTGATAGCCAGAATGATTGATTAGTGCCTGTTGTCAGCCTTTGATCCGTGATCGGCTCATGATGATCATGCAAGGACTCGCGATCGGCGTCAGCGCTGAGCCATTCACAGGCAACGTTTACTCTAATTTTAGGGATTTGTGTTGAGGCGCGGTTACGAAAGAGCGTATCCCAATGTTTCAGCCGCAACAGCATACCCCGTTGCACCTGTAGCGCCTGAGCCGTCCCATCTGTAGCGAGCTTTAAAATCGTGCTGAGATCAGAGGCGTTGTGAATTGCCAGCGTAAGCTGGTTGACGACTTGCTGATGCTGCCTCTGCTGGCTGAGTTGGTGTTGAAGCCGAACCTGATCGATAGTGCTGGCGACCTGATGAGACACGGTTTGAAGTCCTGCGATTTCTGCTTGAGTCCAGGTGTGCGGGCGCGATCGCATCAAGCTGATGGCTCCATTGACGCGACCTTGAACATGCGTTGTCGTACCTAGAAGAGCAACGATCGGTAACGAGGATGCCCGCAACGAGGCGATCGGCTGCCAAAGGGCAAGGAATTTACGGGCGCTTAACGCGGTCGCGTGATGGGCTGGTACAGTCTCAACAGGGTCGATCGAGATGGCTAGTGAATCAAAATGCCAACCGTCAAAGAAAGCAGGCGTTGTTTTCAACTGCCGCACCTGCGGCGGCGCATCGGCGAACCAGTAAACAACTTGGGTATTGGTATCGACTGAACTTGGGAGCGCGATCGCACACCCATCAACATCGAATGCGTTGCCAATGCAGGCAGCGAGATCAGCAAGTATTTGGCTGCCATCAGACTGGCTTGAAGCAAGTTGCAGCATCTGCTGACACAGATTTGTCAGTGGAGGCGGCTGCATGGGTTCACTAGAGGCTTCTTCTGGCAAAACCACCCTCAAGGTGGGGGGCAATGACGATCGCAGTCTTTTGACCACAGTCAACGGCACTTCGCCACGACAATCAACGGTATTGTCTGGCATATCGCTTTCTACGACACGTAAACGATCAATCATTGTCCCTTCGTCGTTGTTCGCTCTTAAATTAATGCTGTCGAACTACTCCTCTAGAGGTTAGGGTTCCCATCTTGGTTCAAGCTCTAGCAACTCCGCAGAGAAATCGGAGCTTTAATGCTGCGACATTCAGTGGCTGATGTGATGGCGATCGCAAGCCACTGCTTCACTTGTCTCTAGCGTAATCTAGCTATTCGCTGAAGGTATCCGTGAATTCCTGCTCCCATCATGCGTTCTCTGACTGCTCAACACCGTATTCTCGCTGTCCTCGGCTTCCTTACTGTTCCAGATTGATGTATCGCTGGATGGGCTGTCTTGCGTGGCGATCGCGCAGCGTTGGAAGCTGTTATAACCGTTAGGATAGACACGGCAACGGCTCTGGTGAGTGATAGTGAATGAACGCTAACAATTCGCTTCTAGATGATTCGCTTCTGGCAAATGGGACAAACTTAGAGGGTTTATTACCATCGCCGCGTGTGATTGGCACGGTGAAGGGACCCGGTGAGACTGGCAATCAGTATGTTTTTATCACGGCAGACAATCGCTCGGTCAAAATCGGCGAATTTGTTTTCTATGCGGTCGTTGCGCCGGGGCAGGAGACAGCGCTACAGATTCTAGGCAAGATTTCAGCGCGTTGTTTGATTGATCACCTGCCCGATCGCATTTTTGCCGATACAGAGATTAGCCCAGAGACGATCGCGGCTCTGGTTGGCTTCACCTATAACAATCCAGAGATCTACGAAATCACCGTCGATGTCGTGGGTTATTTCGACCTAAATCTGGGGTTTATGAACCCACGCCGCACACCCAACCCAGGCGCGAAGGTTTACCTGGCGGACGATGCCATGCTGCGGCGGGTGCTGAACAAGAAGCAACCCGGTGAAGTCGGTGCGGCACATATTGGGTCGCTGCTGCTGCGGGAGTCAGATGTGCCTGTGGCGCTGGATGTAAAGGAACTGGTCAGCACTCACATGGCGATTCTGGCAGGCACTGGATCGGGTAAGTCATATACAGCGGGTGTGCTGATTGAGGAACTGCTGCTGCCCCATAATCGTGCGGCTGTGCTGATTTTTGATCCGCATGGGGAATATCACACACTGGCAGAGATGCGAGGTCATGCGGCGTTTCAAGGAAGCGATGGGTATGCACCAAAGGTAAAAATTCTCACGCCAGAGGATATTCGCATTCGGGTCTCGTCGCTGGATTACTACGACATTCTGACGCTGCTGCCAGATATGAGCGATCGCCAGCAGTCCATTCTCAACAAGGCATATCGGCTCCTGCAACGGCACAAACAGGGGGAGTATCGCTGGGGCATTCAAGACCTTATTGCAGCGGTGCGTGAGGCTGATATGCAAGTAGATGAAGAAGGCAATGAAAAATCGGGTTCATCTGCCCCAGCCCTGGAGTGGAAGCTAGAGCGACTGGAGCGATCGCAGTATTTTCATACCTTTGAACACACGGTTGCGCCCAGAGACCTGTTTGAGCCGGGGCAGGTCACCGTCTTGCAAATGAACGAGATCAGCCAGGAAGAACAGCAGGTCATCTGTGCAGCCGTATTGCGGCAAGCGAACCAGGCGCGGATGAACACCCATCGAAATCTGGTCAAGCCGGAGGATGAAAACTTCCTACCCTATCCTGTCTTTATCATTGTGGAAGAGGCGCATCGCTTTGCACCTGCTAATGAGCCGTCACGCTGTAAAGCTGTCCTACGAACGATTTTGAGCGAAGGGCGCAAGTTTGGTTTGGGCATGGGCTTGATCACACAGCGTCCCGGCAAGATCGACTCAGATGTGCTGTCGCAGTGTATGAGTCAGTTCATCATGCGGATTGTCAATCCGGTCGATCAGGAAAGCCTGAAGTATGGCGTGGAGGCAGCAGGACGCGATTTGCTAAAAGAGTTGCCTGCGTTGACGAAAGGACAAATCATCGTGGCGGGTGCCTGCGTGAATACGCCTGTGCTTTGCAAAGTGCGGCAACGGCTCACGAAGCACGGTGGCGAAACGCTCAATGCACCAGAGATGTGGCAGCAGCATTTTCAGGCGCACCATGCCCGCGATCGCCAGATTCAACAAGCACCCGTTGCGGGTCGATCGCGATCGCAAACCGTGCGGGGAGTCAGCATTGAGTAAGAGTGAATCAAATAGTGCGAATTTATGGAGGTGTTGGCTCACCGTCTGGAATAGGCGAGGGTTCTGTCTCAAGTGGTGATGGGTCAGGTTGCTGATTCGCCTTTGCAAGCGCCAACTCTTTGTTCTTTCGGTAGGCGATGACTCGATCCTGAGCAGTTTGATAGCGGCTGTCCCCAGCGGGTACGTCTGCCATCAGGTCTGAGGCACGCTGCCAACGGGCTGCTAATTCAAGCCACTGCGCCTGTGATTGTGCGGTTAAGCCTGCCTGCGATGCCTGTTCCGCGATTCTAACGGCGATCGGAAACGAGTCTTGTTTGATTGTGGGTTGAAGAATAGGGACAGGTGTTGCCGTCTGCGTTGGCTGAGAGGAGTTGCTTGCCTGTGGACTAGCGGATGATTCTGGCTTCACCGCTGTGCCCGTTTTGGGTGCGCCTAGCCAGCTATACAGTGCCCAGCCACCCAGAAGCAGTAAGAGACTCGCGCTAGCGCCTCCCACGAGTCCCCGCCAAAACTGATGTTGTTCGCGCTGCTTTCCTGAAGAGCGTTTGGGCATCTTGATTTCGTGGAACGCTGCTTTTTGGTTCCACTGGCTCAGGAGATGGCGAAAGAGATTGGGTTTATTGAGTGTAATTTCTTGTGACCAGAGAAGCTGATTTTCAGGATCACGACTGATTTCGTCTAGCCAGAGCAGTTGCTGTTCGCGCACGATGCGGCTGTTGATGTTGACTCGACGAATGTTGCGCGGCGCGATCGCCTCCAACGTGTGCCGGATCTGTTTGATGAGTTCTGCGGGTTCCAACTGCTCTGCCGTTGCCGCTTCACAGAGGATTTGCAGTACGCCATCCGCAAAAATGGCGCGTGTCCGCACACCCGACTCAGCCAGCTTTTCGTTGAGCACCTGAATAATGGCTGCAACGCTACCTTGATTGGCTTGTTTGACAATATCGTTCACTGCGCTTGTCATTACTGAAAGCTGTTAAGTTTACCCTGATCTTAAAGAAAGGATGCTATGTCAGTCCTTGATTCACGATACTCCAATTTTAGAAAAGGATAACCGTACTGCTTACAAAGGCAACGCTAAGCGGCATGAAAAAGAGTTTTTTTTGATAGAAAACTTAATAGAATGAAGCCATTTCGCTACAGCTAAAGTGATGTGCTCGTGCTTGGGGATCAGCTCTCAGAAAAGCGCTATAGCGGATTCCAAGCAAGTGTGAAGTACAGTCCCCAAGAGGCAGAAGGCAGAGGGCAGAAGCAAGGAGGAGCAGAGTTTTCCTCCTGCCTCCTGCCTTAAAACCTAAGCACTTGTACCGCACTCAAACGAGCATCGCTATCAATGCCTTTTGATCAGTTGATAAGGCTTTAAGTTTAACCAAAGTTGATACTAGAGTGGCGTTTTGAGATGACGACAATCGTTGAAGCGTCGTACCTGCCAAAGATCGGTATTAAAGCGGTTTTGATCGGTACGATGCCATCGAGATTGATCAACCCAAAACTCAAAGATGGCAGTATTGTTTGCTCGTAGCCGCCATGAGCGATCGCATCCCATGAGTGCAGCAATCAAGTGTTGCAAGATCCAGCTATGGGTGACAATCCAGATCTGATCCCCGTTTTTGTGTCGGTTGAAAAGTGTCTGCATAAACTGATCGGCGCGATTTCTGGCATCCTGTGGCGTTTCGGCACCGGGAATCTGAATCCAATCTGGCGACGCTTCTAGCTCACGACAAAGATCAGGATAGCGACTGATGGCTTCTGCCCAGGTCAGCCCTTGAAAAATGCCGTTTTGAAATTCTTTGAGTGCATCTGCATACGCCACTGTAATGCTTCTAGACGTATCCTCTGGTGTATCAATGATGGTTTCAGCACTGTCGATGAGGTCACTCACGGCAGCCGGGAGCGGTGCTGTTTGAAAGTGATCTAGCAAAATTTGCGTGGTCTGAGCGGTGCGTTTGAGCGGACTGCTATAGACATGGGAAGGGTACCAGCCTTCTGCCATCAGGCTACGGGCGAGCTTCTCCGCTTGCTGTTTGCCTTCACTGGAGAGTGCATACTCACCGTGCCCCTGCATCCGTTTTTCCCGATTGCCAGTTGATTGGGCATGACGAATAAATAGCAGCTTCATGACTCGATGCATGAACCGATCCTACGAAACGAATAAGGCTAATAGTAGGGTAGAGGCAGGTTCTGTTGATGACTGCGAAGCTCAAAGCAGCATCTTAGCTAAACCTACTCCCACAGAGGCAGGATATGCCTGAACACCCTTTAGATTGGTATTAGTCTAGAGTACTTAGTCTAAAGCAAAAGTCTTCAGCATCACTGCTATGCATCACGCGTCGATTCGGACGGCAAATATTTTTCGAGCGATCGCCTTCTACGAACAGCTCGGCTTTCAAGTGCAGGAGCGGTTCACCACTGGCTATACGCTGGCTTGCTGGCTGGAAGGCTTAGGCGGACGGATCGAGCTGATCCAAATCCCAGAACCAAAGCCTGCACCCGATGCCTTTGGGGATGAGCACTACGTTGGGTACTATCACTTATCCTTCGATCTCACGGCTGTTACGGCTGATTTAGTTGATTGGTTAGAGGCAGTGAAAGACCGTTTTAGCAAAGCAACTCAAGCACAACCAGAGCAATTTCAGCCGCTCAAGGTGCTGCTAGAACCGGAACAGCAGATGATTGGCGATCGGGTTTACGAAGTTGCCTTTATTGCTGATAGTGATGGGTTGCCGTTGGAGTTTTTGCGCGCGATGGAGAAGGAGGAATAAAGGCTAAAGCACTCAAAGCTCGAAATCTCCCCAACCCCTTATCCCCTCATCTCCCCACGACCTCACCCGTTTCTACCGTGCTGGGTGGAATTTTCTCCAGGCTGATAAGCGCTTCCATAACCGATTTGACAACGGGTGCAGCAACGGTTGAGCCGAACGCGTCGCCTCCCTTTGGTTCATCGACAACAGCGACGACCACATAGCGGGGTGCCTCGACCGGAAAGATGCCTACAAAGCTAGTGATCTTGGCATGATCCAGGTAGCCACCGTTGGGATTCGCTTTTTGAGCCGTCCCCGTTTTGCCCGCAATACGGTAGCCGGGAATTTGGGCACTCTTGCCTGTACCTTTGCTGACGACGGTTTCCATCATCGACAGTACGGTTTGCGTGGTGGCTTTAGAGAAGACCGAGCGAGGTGTGGGGAGGCTGGGCTGCCAGTACGGTTGCCCTTTACTATCAAACAACCCTTGAACGACATGAGGGGTAACGAGTTTGCCGCCGTTTGCCAGTACGGCATGGAGCTGAGCCAGGTGTATCGGGGTGAGTGAGAAACCCTGACCAAAAGCTGTGGTGGCTCGTTCGATCGCCGATTCAAGAAAAACCTTTTGAGTTTTGAACTGACCAGAGGCTTCGGATGGCAAGTCAATCCCCACTGGATCGCCTATGCCGAGACGTTTCAGCCATGTGTAATAAACGCTGGGTTTAATCTGCTGTACCACGTGCACCATGCCAACATTGCTGGAGTATTCCAGAATTTGCGTGAGGGTGATGCGCCCTCTACCGCCTGAGGTGGAATAGTCAAAGTTTTGAATGGGCCAACCGCCGACCTGGATTTGTCCCTCATCGTAGAAGGCACTGTCTGGATTGACGGAGCCTGTTTCGAGGGCGATCGCCACATTGATCGGCTTGAATGTCGATCCTGGTTCATACAAGTCAGAGAGCGCCCAGTTTTTAAAGCGATCGAGCGAGTACTTAAAATACTGGTTGGGGTCGTAGGATGGTGTAGCTGCCAGCGTGAGCAGGGAACCATCATGGACATCCATCACAATGACGGTTCCACGTTTGGCGTTGAATTTTTTCACCTGTTGCTGCAAGGCGGCGATCGCAACCCGCTGCAATCGACTATCCAGCGTCAGTTGCAGTTGCCAGTCATCGACATTCAGAAATCCTCCAGGCACCTGATCTGGCATCAGCGAACCATCGCCCATCCGTCTCAGCCGCACTGGATTTGCCAGACGCTCAAGCAGTTTCTGCTGGCTTAATTCAAGCCCTGCCTGCCCTTTGTGCTCATCGTTGACGTAGCCCAGCACATCTGCCGCCATCTCATGCTGTGGGTAGAACCGCTGCTGACTCTGGAGCAACTCTAAGCCGTCGGCTTGCAGGTTACTGATTTGGTCAGCCGTGCTTTCAGAGAGGGAATATGCAAGGCGAATACCCGTTTCTGCGGCATCAAGTTTCTTAGTCAAGTCAGCGGATGACTGACGCAGAAACGGAGCGAGCTTCTCAGCGATCGCCTGCTTGGACTCTTTAAACAGCTTGGGATGGGCAAATAAGGTGTAAACGGGGCGATCCAACGCCAGAACTGTCTCTGTGCGATCAATAATCTGGCGACGTGGAATGAACGGTCGCATGTAAACCATTTGCTGCTCTTGTGCCCGTGCTTGCAGCTTCGGAGCCTGCACCACCTGTAGGCGAAAAAGATTACACAGCAGCAGCCCACAACCAGCTACCAGTGCAGCCCAAACCAGGAACAGCCGAAAGGTTGGCAGATTGACTAAAGCTGTGCGATCGCTCCGCAAGGGACGCTTGCTGACGGGTAAGCGACGCACATGCTGCGATGACAGAGAACGGGGAGGACTACCCATAACGACAGCTCTTAATATCCCAGGGGTGTGTTGGGAGCGACTTCAGCTTTGGAGACGCTAGGGCTGATGCTTAACGCTGAGCGCTGTGGAGCAGGCTGAAGAAAGATCGTGTTGTCTGGCGTTTGGGGCACAAGCCCTGAACCGGGTCGATCGGCTTGTAGCGCCAGTTGATTCTTCAAACCCTCATTGGTGGCGATCATTTCTCGCTCGTTGCGTTGAAGTGTTTTCAACTTGCGGTATTCTTTGCTCCAAAGCTGCTGCGTATAAACGGTGCTGCCGTAAACGATGAGCGTCGCTGTCATTAAAACGAATGCAATGACCAAAGAGCCGCGCTGTGCTTGAATCAGCAACCGTAACCATAACGGCAGCGATCGTTTTGAAGGCAAACGTCTGACCACTGCTGCGCCTGCTGGAGGCGCGACTGCCTTTAGTGGCGGTCTAGGCAGTGGTTGACTGGAGCGTTTGGGGACAGTACGCAGTTGGCTGGGCTGAGCGGGCACTGGGTAAAGCGGCGATCGACGAGTAGAAGCAGGTCGCCGAGAACGGGGCGCAGATCGAAACGCAGTGGACATCAGCTTCTCATCACTCCTTTAACACACGTACAGCATTGCCTGGTTGCGGTTAGCCACGCTGTACAACTCAACGTACCCAAGATGTAAGCTTAGGAAACCTACCGTTCGTACAGAAACTGCCTTCAGGCACAATGCTTAATCACCCACCGCGATCGCAAGTTAGCTATCTGCATCAAGATTACCAGCCAGTCTACTGCAACAATTCGATTTTCAAACAAAAATAAGCTGGCTTGTGCTTGAGGCTTGCTGGATGAGAAGGCAATTTGATTTGTAGGCGTTAGCGGTCAGCCGTCAGCCGTCAGCGGTTAGCGTTCAATCTTGATTCGACGAACATCAGCGATCGATTGACGACGTAGCCAGAACTCATCTAACTTAGGTCAGCATCCGCTCACTCTACACAGCATCCGCTAAACTCATACAGCATCAGTTGCCTCTACGACCGCTCCAGACCCTAACCACTGACAACTAACTACCGAATCATGGCTGAAACGCAAAAAGATCAGCAGCATCCCCTCTGGAGCAGCGATCGTCAGATCGTCACCACACTACTAGCTGAAGCACCAACTGACTATAACCTCTCAGAACTCGCTCGCCTGCGGATTCGCTATCGGGGTTTTCCCGGTGCGCGCGATATTCAAGCAGATCTGGAGAAGGTGCTGAAACAGTGGAACTTAACCGATGAAACCTTGACCGCCAGAACGCGTCAAATTCACGCTGACGCTCAAGTCTACAAGGGGCGAGGGAGCAAGCGAGACGATTGGAGTTAAGAATAGGAGGCAGAAGGAGGAGGCAGAAGGCAGAAGGCAGGAGGCAGCACTAACTCAAAACGCCTCCCTACTCCCCACTCCCTACTCCCCACTCCCTACTCCCTACTCCCTACTCCCTCCACTGTCTTTTCAGGCACTGTTTTACCGAATGAGTCTGCAACAGGAACGCTACCACTGGGCAATGGGGTTGGATTAGCGGCGGCAGTTTGGGCGATCGGAGTCAGGATCTGTGCCAGTTGTGCCTGTTGTTGAAGCTGCTGCGACGACGAGACGAGTCCACTTAACCCATTGACTAGCTTCCGCACATTGGCACGAAAGGCTGGATCACCCGTCAGGTCATCGAGGTCAGAGGTAATTTTCTGCACGTTTTGAAAAGTGACTCTGGCTGAATCGAGCGTTTGCTGTAGCACCGTCAGGTTTGAGGGGCTGTTGAGAGCATTGGACACATCGCGCAGATTAGCAGAGGCTTGAGCCGCGTTCGCAGACAAGGTTTCCAAATTTTGCAGTAGCTGACCTTGTTGCACCCGACCCACGATCGGATTGAGCGTGGCTACAGTGGTGCGGAGTTGTGCCGTAATCACGTTGATGTTGCCCAATGTGCCCACTAAATTTGAGCGATTGGTGGCTAAAAGACCATTCACCTGGTCGGCTGTGAGTCCCAGTTTAGTAACAGTGCGATCGACATTGCGGCTAGAGGCTGACAGCGTGGAAACTTGTTGCTTGACGACAACAGCAACGCTCTTGAACTCTCGACTGAGCGCAGCGACCTCAGCGGCTGCCTGAGCGCTATTTTTGGTCACAGCTTGCACATCTGCCACAAATGCAGGATTGCTGTAAGCATTAGCAAACGTCATTGATGAGCGAATCAACTCGTCCACGCTGACTCCCACCCGACCGGTCAGGCGAGACTTGTTGCAGATGATCAGAGCTGTGTTGCATTCGGCATCCAGTGGCTTCGCATCGACTGCCGCTGTGAGTTGCTTGCGGGGAGTGATGTCGATCGATGTGCTGCCCAACAACCCCGACTGATTTGCTTCTACCTTCACTTCGTTGGGAATCAGCAAATCGGCTGGAGAAATTTCGACTTCTACCTCAACACCGTTCGGTCCTGGTCGTGTTTTGGTAATCTTGCCTACCGCCACGCCGCGATAGCGAACGGGGGTGCCCACTTCCATACCTGCAACGTTGGCAAAATCGATGACGACTTTATAACCACGATTGCCCACACTGATGCCCCGCAGCCAGAGGATGAGTCCAGCGAATAGACCCAACCCTAATAAAATTAATAAGCCAACGGAGCCTTCCCGAACGGTTCGCGATCGCATGATGAGTCCTCACTGATAGTAGGGAGACTTTGGCAAAATAACAGATCTAGACTGGAGAATATAGGACTGAAGAAGATAGGAAAGAGACGGCAGAGGAAAGAAACGGCAGAGTGGAGCCTTTTCTCTCACGCTCGTTTTTTGGCGCTCGTGCTTTGGCTAGAGGCACCCGCAGGCTATAAGTACGTTGCCTAGCCAATGACTTGCATCGGTCCGTTGATGTTGCCACTAAAAAATTGTCGAATCAACGGATCATCGGTCGTATTGATTGCCTGTACGCTGCCTTCCCACTGCACTTTACCCTGATAGAGGAAGACTACCCGGTCAGCCGTGCGATGAATGGTGCTTTGCTGGTGAGTCACCATCACATAAGTGCTACAGCCACCTTCAGCGCACTGTAGCTGCCGCACTAAATCTTCAATCACAGTGGAAGCGACCGGATCAAGCCCTGCGGTGGGTTCATCATAGAGCAGCACTTCTGGTGTATCTCTGGGATTGTCTGGATTTGCCATAATTGCCCGCGCAAAGCTGACTCGTTTCCTCATGCCGCCGGAGAGTTCAGAGGGATAGCGATCGCCCACATTTGCCAAACCTACCATCTCCAAGCGTTTCACCACCAGTTCTCGAATGCGCCGTCGCGGTAAACGAGAATGCTCGTAGAGCAAAAAACCAACATTTTGATCCACCGTGAGCGAATCGAAAAGCGCGGCTTGCTGGAAGACCATACCGATCCCGATCGGATCTTGGGCATCTTCAATCAGCCCCTGCCGAAGCTGTCCCTGCACATAAATCTCTCCAGAGTCAGGAGCGGCAAGTCCAGCAATAATGCGTAAGATGGTGGATTTGCCCGTCCCAGAAGGACCGATAATTGCAAGGGCTTCGCCACGGTAGATTGTTAGATCAACCGCATCCAGCACGACATTTTTACCAAACGCCTTTGAAACCCCTTTTAGTTCAATCAGCGCTTCAGCCATTAGGATATGAACCAGACACACTTGTAGCAATCTAAGACCCCAACTTGCTGGTGCCTCATCTGCCTTTGTGAACGATATATCAACCTTTGTGAACGAGCCGTCAGCCCAGATCTAAAAATTCTAGACTCACAAACCTTAGCGTGGTTCAGATGATTCGGATAGCACAAAGATGGCTTTTCAAGCATCTACGAGTTTAGGACTGCCTTGTCAGATTGGAGTCAACGGCATTTTAGGTGACATGCTAGCGCATTTAAACACGATCGTTTCGCGTTCTCGTAGGGCAAGCAGCGGTGGTTCATCAGGTAAATGGTAGGGCAGGGCGATCGTATCCCAACGGCATACTGAACTGGCACACTCAATGAACAGTCTATAGAAGTTGAGAACTTAAGTTATTCTGCTGCTATGCAGATGCCGAGTTTGCCTCATTCGTCTTCATTGCTTCGTTCACTTGCTGTCTTCCTCTCTGTGCGTATCCAGCCATGACCATTGGTTTACTGAAACAAGCGCTCCACGTGCTGCGGCGGGAGTCGCGTCACCGTACTCCTAGTCGAGTTAACCAATGGTTTAAGTGGCTGGCTCCTGGCTTGCTGGTCAAGCGTTGGTTGCTGCTGAGTGCGAGCGGTGTGCTGCTAACGACGTTAGGGTTTGCTGTTTGGCTGAAGTTGACACCCGTTTTTTACACGACTCAATTTCTCAGGCAGATTCTCGATCGTGTCACAGATATTATTCCCAGCTACATCAGTGGTCCACTAGCGATGCTACTGGGCTTTTTGCTGGTGTGGTGGGGACAAACACGCACATTAGGGTCGATTACCGAAGTGTTGATGCCCGATGGTGATGAAGAGCTGATTGATCTGCTGTTGACCCATCGACGCTTGCATCGTGGACCTCGCATCGTTGTTGTTGGCGGTGGCACCGGGCTATCTAACCTGCTGCGAGGGCTAAAACGCTACAGCGCCAATATTACAGCGATCGTCACAGTGGCAGATGACGGTGGCTCGTCTGGACGACTACGGCGCGAAATCGGCGTGTTGCCACCCGGTGATATCCGCAACTGTTTGGCAGCCCTGGCAGACGAAGAAAAGCTGCTGACTGAACTCTTTCAATATCGCTTCAAAGCAGGCGATGGGCTGACTGGACACAGCTTTGGCAACTTGTTTCTGACTGCCATGAGTGAAGTGACGGGTGACCTAGAGCAGGCGATCGCAGCCAGTTCTCGTGTATTAGCCGTGCGAGGGCAAGTGTTACCCGCAACTCTGAGCGATGTTCGCTTGTGGGCGAAGTTAGCCGACGGTCGCTACATTGAGGGCGAATCTAGCATCACTGAAGCCAATGGTGCGATTGTGCAAATTGGCTGTACGCCTGCAAATCCACCCGCCCTACCGAAAGCGCTGAAAGCGATCGCCGAAGCCGACTACATTATTATTGGTCCCGGTAGCCTCTACACCAGCATTATTCCAAACCTTCTGGTGCCAGAGATTACAGCCGCGATCGCGCAGCGTGACGTACCTCGCATTTATGTCTGTAATATCATGACGCAGGAGGGTGAAACTCAGGGCTACAGCGTTGGCGATCACATTCGGGCGATCGACCAGGCGTGTGGTCAGCCCCTTTTTGGAGCCGTCCTGGTGCAAAAGAAAACCCCGTCTGCGAAAGCGCATATTCGCTATGCACAAGAGAACTCCAACCCGGTACCGCTCGATCGAGATGTGGTCGCTCGTTTAGGTCGCCGGATTGTACTGGCAAGTGTCATGGACGAAGACGAACAAACCGGGCTGATACGCCATAACCCTGAACAACTCGCGCGGGTGCTGCTGCGCTGGTACAGTCGCGTGGAGGGGCTGTGAGGAGGGGTGAGGAGATGGGGAGATGGGGAGATGGGGAAGCAGGGGTGAGGAGATGGGGAGATGGGGAAGCAGGGGAGGCAGGGGTGGGGAGATGGGGAAGCAGGGGAGGCAGGGGAGGCAGCTAATTCTGACTTCTTCTAAAAACTAACAACCAACAACTAACAACTCTTCTGCCAGCCGCCATCTCAAGGTCAGTCCATGCAGGAGCCATCGAAAATTATTTTTTTGCCGGATGCTGAGGCGACGCGATCGCTGGGCTTTAGCCTCGGTCAAACGTTGTCAGCAGGAAGTACTCTCCTACTAGAGGGTGAGTTGGGTAGCGGGAAGACGACGCTGGTACAGGGCATTGGCGAAGGATTAGGGATTCGGGAGACGATCGACAGTCCTACATTCACACTAATTAACGAATATTTGGATGGACGCGTGCCGCTGTATCATTTTGACTTGTATCGGTTGGACACGATAGCCGCGGCAGCACTCTACCCAGAAATGTACTGGGAGGGCACAGAAGTCAAACCAGGCATCGTCGCGATCGAGTGGTCAGAACGCTTACGTTACAAGCCGTCCACTTATCTAGAAGTGCAGCTCACATATGATGCGGCGGTGGGTCGTCAGGCGAGGCTTAGCGCGATCGGCTCGTGCAGCGTTGTGCTCGAAGCGATCGAGTTGATTTGACGACAAAATTAACGGCAAAACGAGAAGATGTTTCAAGACAGGATCAGCAAATGTGATCGATGATACATTTCTGGAATGAGTGATCGCCTTAATTGGAAAGCAAAGCTGCGATCGCTGCACTACTGGTAGGCAGTCCGTCATCTTGTTAGTCTGCTCATCTTTCGCCAACGCCAACGCCTCCCTGGTTTTCCTTACCTGGTATTCGGCTTTTGGGAAGCGTGTGGAGCCAGCTAGAGGTCGAAAACCATGAGCAAAGAGCGCTAAACCATGCCCCTTGATCCGTTAGAGTCCGTTAAGTCTATGAATCAACCTGTTGAACGTAATCGTATGCCGCTTGTCGATCGCTCCTTCGCTTTAATGCACCGTTTCTGGCACATCGCTGCTCTCAGCGTACTCGTCGGTGCGTGTAGCAGCCCAAGTCCAACCGCTTCTCCCTCTGCCTCTGCGCCGACTGCCCAAGCAAGCGGTAAGGAACTCACGGTCGGTATGGTCATCGTTGGACCTAAAGATGACGGTGGCTGGAACCAGGCGCAGTACGAAGGGATGCAAACTGTTGTCAAAAACGTGCCCGGAGTCAAGTTTGACTATGTGGATAAAGTTAACCCAGCCGATCGACCCAACGTTAAAGGCACACAAGTTGCCGATGATTTGATTGGCAAAGGTGCCAAATTCATCGTCTTCAACTCCGACGACTTCAAAGACGACGCTCTAGCAACGGCTAAAAAACACCCCGATGTCAAGGTTGTTCATGCCTCTGGTGACTATGCCTGGAAAGAGGGCAAAAATTTCAAAAATCAGCCGAACCTGAGCAATATCATGGCTCGCATGGAGTACGGCAAGATGATGGCTGGCTGTGCGGCTGCACTGGGCACGAAGACGGGCAAAATTGGCTATCTGGGTCCTTTGATTAACGATGAAACCCGGCGCTATGTGTCAGCAGCCTACCTGGGCGCAAAGTACTGCTGGGAAACCTATCTCAAAAAGAAACCAGCCGATCTGAAGTTTAAAGTAACCTGGATCGGCTTCTGGTTTAACATTCCTGGTGTGACGCTCGACCCCACCAAGGTGGTCAACGACTACTTTAACGGCGGTTACGATGTGGTGATGTCAGGCATTGACACGCCTGAAGCGGCAACTGAGACCAAAAAAGCGGCTGCGGCAGGCAAAAAAGTCAACTTTGTTCACTACGACTTAAAGTCGGGCTGTGAACTCGCTCCCGACGTTTGCCTGGGTGTGCCGTACTACAACTGGAGCCTGCCCTACGGTGATGCGGTGAAAAAGGCGATCGATGGCAAGCTCGGCAGCGAGTTTGTTTGGCTGGGTCCGGATTGGAAAGACATCAACGACCCCAAAACCTCGATGGTTGGCTTCTTGCCAGGAAATGCTCTGGGTGACAACAAGCAGTACATCGACACCTTTATCAAAGGGCTTGGCGACAGCAGCATTAACCTCTATAAAGGACCGATCAAGTTTCAGGACGGGAAAACCGAGTTTGTCAAAGCGGGGGAAACGGCGACCGAGCAACAAATCTGGTACATGCCACAACTGCTGGCAGGCATGGAAGGGTCGAGCAAGTAGAAAGGATAAAGCTGAGGCATAAAGTATGAAGGCTAAAGTATGAAAGCTAGAACAGATACCTAGCTTCCCAGAAGTAGTAGGTTAAGGACTCTTGAGCCTTTAGCTTTTATCCTTTAGCCTTTCCTTTTTCCCGTTCCTATCGCCTTTCTTGCCATGAAAGTTGAACTACAAAATATCTCTAAGCGGTTTGGCGCGGTTCGAGCAAACGAGGATGTGTCGCTGACGGTGGAAGCAGGCAGCGTACATGGACTGCTGGGCGAGAATGGAGCGGGTAAAAGTACGCTGGTGAAGGTGCTGAGTGGGTTCATTACCCGCGATCGCGGCACCCTTCTGCTTGATGGAAAACGTGTAGAGGTGAAAACACCCGCCGATGCGATCGCGGTTGGCATTGGGATGCTCCACCAAGATCCACTCGATTTCCCGCCGCTGTCTGTACTGGATAACTTTTTGGTCGGCAAGTCGGGCAGCCTGTTTACCAATCGGCGGCAGGCATTCAGGGAATTTCGGCAACTGGCAGCGCAGTTTAACTTTGCCCTCAACGCGAATGAAAAGGTCAGCAATCTCACCGTCGGCGAACGGCAGCAGCTTGAAATTTTGCGTCTGCTGTCATTGGGTGTAAAGACGCTCATTCTGGATGAACCCACTACAGGCATTTCGGCATCCCAGAAGGATGAGCTATTCGCCGCTGCCAAAAAACTTGCCGCGCAGGGCAAATCCGTCATTTTTGTGTCGCACAAGCTGGAAGATGTCAATGAGTTGTGCGATCGCATCACTATCATGCGTCAGGGTCAAGTCGTTGGCAATTTGGAAATTCCCTGCCCTGACGAAACGCTTGTGGCATTGATGTTTGGGCGTGAACTTGCACCGCCGATCAAACCCAACACGCAGAAAGAGGCGATCGCCGTCAAACTCGAAACGATCAGTCTTGCAACCGATCGCCTCAACGTTAAAATTCCTGATCTCACCGTGCATCAAGGTGAGGTCATTGGGCTGGCAGGACTGGAAGGCAGCGGTCAACAACTCATGCTGCTGCTATGCGCGGGCTTATTAAAAGCGTCATCGGGCATTCTCACTGTTAACGATGTCGATATGACTGCAAAGCTCTATCCTGATTATCTGACTGCTGGCATTGGCTATTCACCCGCCGATCGCCTGCGCGATGGACTCATTCGAGGCTTATCCATTCATGAGCATGTCGCTCTCCGTACGCCTCCTAATGGTTGGTTTGTTGATTGGAAAGGGACGCTAGAAAAAGCGCTGCACGCGATCGCCCTCTTCAACATTCGCGGCAAACCCCAAACCCACGTCGAGCGGCTCTCTGGTGGCAATCAACAGCGCACCCAACTCGCCCTCCTGCCTGTACCACTCAACCTCCTGCTGATGGAACATCCCACGCGGGGGTTAGATATTGAGTCAGTGTTGTGGGTCTGGCAACAGTTGATTGCCCGGTGTGAAGGTGGCACCGCTATCATCTTCACTTCGTCTGACCTGGATGAAATTATGCAGTACAGCGATCGCGTCATTGTCTTCAGCGGCGATGCAGTGTCAGAACCCATTGATGCAGCAGAATTGACGGTCGATCGGCTGGGGCAAATGATTGGCGGAAGAATGAGCGATCGGCACCAGGCACTATCCGTCAGCAGCTAATTCTATGGGTATTGCCATGGCAGAAAAGTTAACCTTCCGATACGATCGCACGGGCGATATTCTCTACATCGACAAGTGTCGTCCTTACGCAGAGCAAGAATCTGAAGATTTGGGTGATGACGTAGTTGCACGGTTGAATCCGACTTCCAGTGAGGTGGAAAATCTAGAGATTCTATTCTTCTCAAAGCGACTGCTCAGTGCAAACGTTTTAGAGTTGCCAATCATTGCTCATTTAAAGCTGGCAAGTTAATACGATAAACACTGGTGCAATTTCATCGGTTAGTCGCCTCTGCTTCAGCAACCGTTGCTTTATCCCCACTAATCACTAATGTCTAAAGCGTATTACCAGCTTGGCTCGATCGTCCTTTCCCTCATCTTCATCGCCATCATTATTGCCCTGGTTGGCGCTTCGCCCGTGCAAGTGATCAGCAGTATGTGGTCGGGCGCGTTCGGCACACCAGACCAAGTTGCGCGAGTGATTGCGACGTTGGCTCCGCTGGTGTTATGTACCAGTGGCTTGCTGTTCACCTTTACAGCAGGGCTATACAACCTGGGGATCGAAGGGCAGATTGTAGCAGGCGCGATCGCAACGACCTTTGCCATTCGTCTATTACAAGACGTGCTTCCGGCTCCGCTGGTCATGCTGCTGGCAATCGCCGTTGGCGCATTTGGCGGCGCGCTGTGGGGGCTGCTGGCAGGCATACTCAACGTCTACGGTCGCATCAACGAAATCTTTGCTGGACTGGGACTCAACTTTGCCGCTCAGGGACTCGCACTCTATCTCATTTTTGGTCCCTGGAAGCGAGAAGGAGTCGCTTCGATGAGCGGCACCGAGCAGTTTGGTGAATCTCTGTGGTTGCCCACGATCGGCAATACCGAAGCCAGCCCCGTTTCGCTGCTGGTGGCGATCGCGGTTCTCGCGCTAACGATCGTCGTCATGCGCGGCACCTACTTTGGTTTACAGCTTCGGGCAGTGGGTCAAAATCTGAGAGCCGCTTACGTTTTAGGCATCCCATCTGTACGTCAGTTGCTTAGCGCGTTTGCCATCTGCGGTGCGTTTGCAGGCATTGCTGGAGCCTTACAAGTACTTGCCGTCTTCCATCGACTGATCCCCAGCATTTCCAGCAATCTCGGCTTTCTGGCATTGTTGATCGCCATGCTGGTTGGCTTCAACGCCTGGTTGATTCTGCCTGTTGCCTTCTTCTTCAGCGCGCTCAATATTGGTAGCCTTCAATTACCGTTGTCGCTCAACCTGGAATCGTCTCTGGCAGGTGTAATCCAGGGAATGTTGGTGCTGTTTGTGCTGCTTGGTCGTGGACTGAGCGATCGCAAACCCGCTGATGCCAGCTCTGGTACACCTCAACCCCAAGTGCTATCGCCAACTGAGCAACTGGGCGTGAAGAGCTAGACAGTTTTTAGTTGTTGGTGGTTAGTTGTTAGAAAGCTAAAGGCTAAAGAAAGGCAGAAGGCTAAAGGCTAAAAGCTAAAAAGTGTCTTCAACAGATAACAGTCAAGGTCAACTCAAAACTCAAAATTTAGCCTTCATACTTTATCCTTTAGCCTTTCCCTTATTCTTTAGCCTTTTCCCCTATGGAAACTGATCAAATTATCGCTATTCTCGCTACCGCGATCGCCACTGCAACACCGCTTGTCTTTGCCTGCATTGGCGAGACGATTACAGAACGGGCTGGAGTTATTAACTTATCCGCCGAAGGCACGATTATGCTGGCGGCGATGACAGGGTTTGCGGTAGCGAAGACAACGGAGGGCTTGGGCAATACGCCGAGTTTGCTGTTGGGCTTTGGTAGCGCCGCGTTGGTGGGAGCGGCGATCGCGCTCATCGTTGCCTTTGGTGCCCTGAGCTTGAAACAGTCTCAGGTGGCGATCGGCTTTGTGCTGGCGTTGCTATGTGCCGATCTGTCGTCGTTTTTGGGCAATCCCTTCGTCCGTATTCCAGGACCAACGGTTCCCAGCTTGAATGTGCCATTTTTGCAAGATATTCCATTCGTCGGCAGGCTGCTGTTTCAGAGCGATTTGCTGGTGTATGCCAGCTTTGGGCTGATTGTGTTTGCCTGGGTGTACTTCTATCGTACTCGTGCTGGTCTGATGCTACGAGCGATCGGCGAACAGCCTGCCGCTGCCTTTGCCAGAGGCACTAACGTCATTTTGATGCGCTACTTTTACACCATGTTTGGCGGTGCCCTGATGGGGATCGCGGGGGCAGCGTTTGCGCTGGACTTTAAAGCTGGGTGGAGCCATCGTCACACAGGCGGGTATGGATGGATTGCGCTGGCGATCGTCATCTTTGGTGGCTGGAATCCCCTTAGAGTTGCTCTGAGTTGTTACCTTTTCGGCATTCTACAATCGCTGGCAAACGTGGCTCAGAGCGCCATCCCAGACATTCCTACGCAGGTTTTTACCGTTGCGCCGTTCGTTCTGATGATTCTGTTTTTAGTGCTGACTTCCAGCGAATGGTTAGAGCGACTCTTAAAATTACTGCCTCCCACGCTAGGGCGTGCGGCTGCCCAAACGATTCACAGTACGCCACCTGCCGCGCTCGGTCGTGTTTTTGAACAAGACTAGAAGGCTTAAAGTTAACTGCTGTAAAGCGGCACTCCCTGTTTTTTCAGAATCACCTCGATCGGGAGGCAATTACAAAAGCCGATCAAACGTTGCATACCGTCGGCTAATCGCTACTTTCGCTAGCCTTGAGCTGACGAGTTGGTTTCAGAAAGAGCCAGCTTACAAAGAAAAAAGAGGCTGTGAACAACTGAGCAATGTCGAGCGCCGAGAGAGAGCCATCCGAGAATGTCGCAATACTGCGATCGGTGATCCCAAACACCCAAGAAGAAATACCTATCAGCCAAATGCCCTGCCTCAAATTTTCTAGGAAGGGATCGAATTGCTTAGCCTGCTGATCGCTCATGAATTAGCCTAACGAGGGGAAGAGCATAAACAAAAATTACGAACTATTGACAAGATGGCATCTTTGCGTAGCTGCTTCCATTATCCTAAGAAAGACTACTTTTTCTTGCCATGCTTCTGTAGGTAGAGAACAAAGCAGCCAGTACGGTTTTCAAATCACACCAGGGACTGTTGACATGTAGCAGTCCTAAATCGTTTGTGAGTAAGACTTAATTATCTAGTGGTCAGCAGTCAGCAAAAAGCTGATAGCTGATAGCGTTACTGTTAGCTTCCAGTTAGCCTTTCTATTGAACGTTTGCAAGAAACACCATGACAGAAGAGTTAGATTCTGAAATCATTCAGCGCGTTGGTGATTTGCCTGTTGGCGTTGTTGCAGGGGCAACCTACCCGCTCCAGGCATTACTGTTCATTCGCCAGCATTCTCAGTTATGGGGTTGTGTCGTGATGCCGATTCTGGTCAACCTGGTCATTGGGACAGCATTGTACGCCGGACTGCTGTTGCCAGGATGGCGAGGCATTGATCAATGGGCTTCGGGCGTACCAACTTGGTTAGCGGAATGGGTTACCAGTTTGCCGCCGTGGGCATCTCGTTTACTAACCTGGATACCGACAGGAGCAACGTTTTTGGACGATGTGCTGCGGTTTTTGATGGCGATCGCGCTTTTCGTTCTCACTGGTTTGCTGCTAGTGCAGTTTGGTGCGATTTTCGGCGCACCCTGGTATGGCAACCTGGCAGAACAAACGGAACGGCTGCGTCGAGGGCAGGTGCCCGTTGGCTCACCAGGCTTTAGCCGCGCTTTACAAGACATCTGGCGAGCCATTACCTTTCAGTTCAAAAAACTGCTGTTGCTGATCGTGTTTGGGCTGCCGTTTTTGGTACTCAACTTTTTGCCGCCCCTTGGCACAACGATCGCCAGCATCGGAGGCGCAGCACTGGCAGCGCTGCTAGTCGGTTTAGATTTCCTTGATGCGCCATTAGAACGCCGTCGCTTTAGTTTTCGTCGTAAATTAGGCGTGTTTGCGCGATCGCTCCCTGCCAGTGCGACCTTTAGCTGGGCTTGCCTGGTCTTAGTCAGCATTCCCTTCGTTAGCCTGTTAGCCGTGCCGATTTGCGTGGCAGCAGGGACACTTTTTTGCTGCGATCGAGTCTTGCCGTTTTTGCCTGCTAATCAGAATGGTGAGGCTTTACTTACAAATCAGACCGAATAAAACGTCAGCGGTCAGCGGTCAGCGGTCAGCGGTCAGCGGTCAGCGGTCAGCGGTCAGCGGTCAGCGGTCAGCGGTCAGCGGTCAGCGGTCAGCGTCAAGATACAAGCTTCTTCGCGCAACATCAGCTGATCGCTCTATTCATTCTTTTGTTCTTTCCACTAGGCTAATGGGGCGCTCTGGAGTGGGTAGCGCTCCGGTTACAGGGGCTATAGTAGCGGTCGTGGCAGCCGTAGGGATAAATAGTTTGTCACCTTGTTGCAGTACAATGTCGCGGGTACGATCGCTCGCTTGAAGTGGCTGCCGAACATCGACATTGATGACCTGTCTCGCGGAGGTGTCGCTAATGCGATGGATTTGTACTTGCTGCAAATCAGCACCGTCTAACGCGCCGCCTGCTTGTTGAATTGCACGCGACACAGTGGGCATGCCAGCATTGGGGGGCGCATCGATTCTGCTACCGTTAGCAACGGCATAAATACCAGGACGCGGTACGGCACCACTCACCTGTACAGCCATTGTGGGTGGGGCTGATTCGGACTTGGCGAGTGTTTGATAAATGAAAGCCGCCGCGTCAGCACGTGTGGGAGTGCGATCGGGGTGAAGCTGCTGCAACCCATCATAAGAAACAGGCGACGCTGTGAATGCTTTCTGCGCCATCAAGGTAAACTGACGCGATGTGACCAGTTCGTCAGGACGAAAACTACCATCATCAAAGCCTCGCACAACCCCCTTTGCCGCTAATGACTCAATATAGCTTTCTGCCCAGTGCCCTTTAACATCTGATAGCGGCGTGTTGACAGAGGTGAAGGGTAAAGACTGGGTCGCGCCAACGTTCGATTTACTCTGGTCAATTAAGTCTGGTTGACTCTGACTACCTGCGTCTAGTGCTGTGTTACCAGCATTTTGCATGGGTGCAGTATCAAGGCTGGGAGTTGTAGCTAACCGGGTTGGCAGCGATCGCAGCGTGGGTGGCACGTTCACTACTGGTAAGCTACCTCTAGAAGCAACACTACGGTTGGCGGCTAGCGTTGCCTTAGCAGGTACGTTAAGGCGAGGCTTTGTAGTATTTGCTGTCATGGTTTCAGGCGCAGCGATCGCACCTTTAGTCGGTGTCTTTGCCTGTTCTACGTTCGTGCCATCCGGCTTAGCGTTGGACGCAGCTTCATCATCGGGATCGAAAAGATGAGGAAAAAGAGCAGCAAAGCTGTGATACAAGGCAAACGTAGCCAACGTGCTACAAACAACCGTTGTTGCAATGGGGATACGCATAAAGCTTAAGTCAATAATTGAGCTTGAATGTCTGGCAGCGCGACGAACAATCTGTCAAGATTTTTTGAGCGATCGAAAACCCTTCAGAACTATCCCTAAAACCACCCCATCTTCGTCAACGTAAGACTGACAGCTACATTCACAGACGATTAAAGGGTGTCAAGGTCGCGTTCATGCTTGGGCGATCGACCGTTTACGGGAACTACTACCCAATACGGTACTTCACCTGACCGTCAGGACAGAATGCCAAATCATCCTGACAATTCAGATGCTAACTAGCAGTCAGCAGGCAGAAAAAAGATAAGCGCCAGATCTCCGTTGGTTCACTCCTACGTATCCATGAGCAAAACCAGCTTGCCTGTTGTCGAACCAGTTTCAAGCGATCGATGCGCTGCTGCCGCCTCAGCTAGAGCAAACGTCTGGCTCACGTGAAGCTTGAGGTGCCCTGCATCAATTAACGCTGCACACTGTTGCAAAATCGTTGCTTGCGCCTGCTGTTCTGCTACTAAGCCTTTCAACATCGGCAGCAACATCAGTTCAAAGCTCACGCGCTGATTGCGAGTACGGGCAGTTTTCCAAGCGGTCGCGGGGTCGGCTTCCAGAATCGTCACGATGTCGCCATAAAACTTTGTGGCAGCGAAAGATTGACCGAGCATCGCACCGCCCACCGTATCGAAGGTAACATCCACGCCCTGGTCATGTGTCCAAGCCATTACCGCCTGCACCACATTCGTATCTTTGTAAAATAGGACTTGACTGGCACCTAAATCCCTGACAAACGCTGCTTTTGCTTCCGTGCTCACCGTCGTGCAAACTTCGGCACCGCTCCATGTGGCTAACTGAATAGCCACATGCCCGACACCACCCGCCCCTGCATGAATGAAAACCCGCTGCCCCGTCTGGAGCCGTGCGCGATCGTACAGCGCTTCCCATGCTGTAATCAGGACTAGAGGAGCCGCCGCCGCTTCTGCAAAACTCATCGTGGTTGGTTTGTGAGCCGCAAAGCGAGCATCGACGATCGCCCACTCCGCATAGTTGCCGGGGTGCCCACCCAGACCACCATTGCAAAAGTAAACCTCGTCTCCTGGTTGAAACTGCCGCACTGCTGCACCGACAGCTTCGACAATGCCAGCACCATCACAGCCCAAAATCGCAGGCAGACGATCGGGGAAAAAGGTGCCTCGTTGACGCAGCTTTGTGTCGATCGGGTTGATCCCAGCCGCTTTCAGACGTACTAATAATTCAGTCTCTTGCTGAAGCGTTGGCTCCGGCACATCGCCCATTTGCAAAACATCTGGCGTTCCGGGAGCGGTCATCAAAACAGCTTTCACAGGTTGCCTCTCGTTTCACACGTTGTTATGCGTGTTCTTACACTGAACACGGAAGAAAAAAATACTCCGTACGAGAGTGATGACTTCAGCTCACATACGGGTTGAATAGATCATAGCCATTATGAAACGCAACGATGACTGACGCAAAGCGAACACTTAAAATCTCCGATCTTTCTGATGAAGCGTTGATCGAAATTTGCCGAGCCGCAGAAGTCATCGCGTGTGAATGCCCCGGCTATCTGGCGCGCATTCTGCGTCAAGTCAGAACTTTCCGCAACTACACCATCACCTGCATCGAACAGTTCCCTCAAGACACCGAAACCCATCTTTGGTTAGCAGATCGCGCAGGGCAAGCAGAAGCATTGCTTCATCAAACGATGATTGAACTCATGCAAAAAGAAGAATTAATTGACGATTCCGAGCATATTTTGTTGGATCGGCTTTCTGAACGCGCACGTGCAACAGCGCTCAAGCAACTTGGTATTAATTAAATGGACGTATAAGAAAGAGACAACAAGCTGTTTAAGGGAGCATGTCACCTTTGCGCCCTCACCCTTTTCTTGTATGCCGCAAGGCTTTAAGCCCTCTCCCCAAGGAGAGGGACTTTGAAGCTGGCTCCCTTCTCCTTGGGGAGAAGGGCTGGGGATGAGGGCAAAGGCAGCAAGTTGCGAAAGTGACATGCTCCCCTGTTTAATGTTTACCACTGGGCTTACACGATCGGTTTTAATGTCAACAAATCCTTGCATTTCAGAATATCTAAAAAGGCGAAGACGGCTGGTACCTGTAGCGCATCTGCTAACACGGCAATGCCAATCACGCGATAAATCGGTACGGGTAAACTAAAGACCTGAACACCCACAGGAATTGGCTCGGCTGATAAGCGGGGCAGAACCGCTGCGCCTAATCCACGAGCCACCATGCTGACGATCGTCGAATCGGTGTTCACACGATAGGCAACGTTTAACGTGCAGTTAAATTTGAGGCAGTGCGCGTAAAACTGTAGCATCGTGGGATCTGTTTCTGGTGGCATAATCATCGGATGATGAGCGAGTTCGCCCCAGGTGAGGTGCTTATTTTTGAGCTTGAATGTGGGCGGAAATAATGCCACAAATTCATCTTGAAGTAATTCCCAAACCTCAAAATCTTCGCTAGTTGGCAAATAGGTGAAACCGATGTCTGCTCGTCCTTCTCGGAGCGTTTGTTCAACCTCCGGCAAATCTTCATGATCAGTCAGAAGCACGGCAATATCAGGAAAGCGCTGCCGAAACTGCGCGATCGCCTCTGGCAAAATGTGAGTTGCCACACTGCGAAACGAGGCAATGCGCACTTGTCCACCCCGTAGCCCTTTCGCTAGATTTGCTTCCTTCGTCATCCCGTCTAACGACTGCATGATCTGACGGGCATAAATGAGCACGCGATCGCCCACTGGAGTCATATAAGCACCATGACGACCCCGCGAGATCAAGACAATGCCCAGCATCTCTTCCAGGGTTGCGATCGCATGGCTAACTGCTGACTGCGAGAGACCTAACTGCAACGCAGCCTCCCCAAAGTTGCCTCGCTCTGCCACTGCAATGAGGGCACGCAACTGTGACAGTTTAATCTGACCTTGACGATTGACATTCATGGTCGATGGCATCATCTTCTATCGATTTTGTTCATGGACGTGATAAACGCTGTCTTTTGATTTGTGTGAAGGTAGTTGACTAGACTGAACACAGTTCAAGCTTGTCTTCTGTTATGTCTGCTACAAAATCTAACGTTCTTCATACCAGAGGCATCCTACTGCTGATTGCTACTACTTTAATCTGGGGAACGACATTTCCAGTTGTCAAGGCAACGGTAGTTAGCATTACGCCCTTGTCACTTATTGCCATCCGCTTTGCTCTGGCAGCGCTGGTCTTTGTTCCCTGGCTGCGTCCCTTCAACGCTCGGCTGTTGCGTGATGGTGTCCTGTTAGGCTTAGCCTACCTGGCATCCTACATTGCCCTCACCGTTGGCGTTGAAACGATCGCGGCTGGTCGGGCAGCGTTCATGCTGAGCTTGAGCGTAATCCTGGTGCCGTTACTGGGGCTTTTCCTGGGTCGTCGGCTACAGATCATGGGGCTGGTCGCTGCTGTGCTGGCGATCGTGGGCATTGGCATCATGTCCTGGGATGGCGGTGGCTTGAGCATTGGCGACCTTTGGGTATTCGGTGGTGCCTTAAGCTATGCCATTTACATCCTACTGCTGGAGTCAGCGCTCAAACGTCACCCACCGCTAACCCTATCTGCCGTTCAGCTGGTCTTTGTAGCTGGTGTGACTGTGATCTGGGCAGCCCCCGAAATGATGACGCAGTTACCTGCGATCGCTGCCCATTGGGGACAACTCCTTTACCTGGGTCTTGTGGTTACAGCAGCAACAACGATTACACAGGCAGTGGCTCAACAGTGGGTCTCAGCGCATGAAACAGCTCTGCTTTATACCCTTGAGCCAGTGTTTGCAGCTATTTTTTCGTTCTGGTTGCTGGGAGAGCAGTTTGGTGAACGTGGCTTCATTGGAGCCGGACTCATTCTAACGGCAATGGTGCTCAGTCAGAGTCAAGCATTCATTGCCCAACGGCTAGGAGCAACAAAGCTCCCTAGCAAAACATCGTTATTACAATCAAGTGAGGTATCGAGATGAAACTAGCATTACGTTGGTTAGGACATCCAGAATGGGATGCAACAGTACTGAACCAAAACACAGTGACTAATGCTAAAAAAACGCTGTTGTCCTGGTTAGAGAACGCATCGCAGTCTTTCATGCAGCGCTTGATAACAGACGCTGAGCCGAGGGTGTGGCACACTTGCGATGCTGAAGGTAAGCTGTGGTGGCACGCTCACGATTCTGTAACGGGTCGATCGCTCTACAATGCGTCTGAGGCTGAAATACGCATCTGGCTGGAGCAGCGTCACAATCTAGCACTCATGGATTGATCAGGTTCAGTGGTGGAAGCGCTAAAAGGATAGAAGCGATCGCTGTGTAGAGCCGCTCAGATGTTTCGACAGGCTTCGATGCAGCACAACTCTAACAGCCCAATCACTGTAGTAAGAAGCCCCGGCTAGAGAGCTGGGGCTTTTTGACAATTGCGGGGTTAGATAACACAGCCATTATTCCCTTCAAAGCCACGTTCTCATCACGTTCTCGATCGGGTCTAGGGATATGCCGAAAGGTAGAAGGAAGACCCGGTTGTTTGAGGCACTATCAAGTCATTGAGAAGCTCATCATTTTGTTAAAGCAGTCTGTCACCGGGTAGGTAGGCTGCTTTTTTTTCGACTCAATGATTTAGTGGCAACAAAAAGTGAGATTACTGACTCAGACTTTTTGGTGATTTGCTAACGAAAGTAGCTGGAGTAAGGTTATATCGAGCAATTTTGTGCTGTGGTCGCAACCAGGCTCGATCTGGAAAATAAGCTTAAAGAACGTCGGAGCGAGAAGCGATCGCACCATACTGATATGGCTGCTAACGTAAGGAGAAAGGCATGGCACAAGCAAAAACTGGTGATACGGTCAAAGTTCACTACACAGGCAAACTTGATGATGGTACGGTGTTTGACTCGTCGGCTGATCGTGAGCCACTAGAGTTTACGCTCGGTTCTGGAAGCATTATTCCTGGTTTTGAGCGAGCCGTTCTAGGGATGAGTATGGGTGAGTCAAAGACAGAGATCATCCCTATAGACGATGCCTATGGTCCGCATCTGGAAGAAATGGTTGTTGTGGTCGATCGCCAGCAAATGCCCGTTGAAATCGAACCTCAAATTGGTCAGCAGCTTCAACTGCAACAGCAAGATGGACAGGTGCTGCCAGTTGTAATCACCGATGTCTCTAATGCCGCTGTCACGTTGGATGCCAACCATCCCTTGGCGGGCGAAGCGTTGACGTTTGACATTAAGCTAGTCGAAATCGGGTAGTGCATCCAGTGCATTTAGGCTAGGCAGCAATATCGTGCCACTGCCACGTTAAGCTGTAAATCCTTTAGCCTTTCCCTACTGCGCTTCTTCACTGCTGAGGTTGCCGCGCTGCAAAAAGTCTTCCGGTCGCAAATTGGAGAGAAAATCGCGGAATGCCTTGCGCTCGGCTTCGTCAGCATCACGATCGACCGGAATGGAGGCATCAGCGACTACTTCTTCGAGTACCCAGATGGGGCTGTTGGTGCGAAGGGCGATCGCGATCGCATCACTGGGGCGAGCGTCAATCTCTTTTTTCGTCTCGCCGTGAGACACCGTGAGCATCGCGTAAAACGTGTTGTCTTGTAAAGAGTGGATAACGATTCGTTCCAGGCTCATGTCCCATTCTTCGAGGAGGTTGACGAATAGGTCGTGGGTCAGCGGACGAGGTGGGGTTTGGCTCTCCAAGGCGTTGATAATGGCTTTTGCCTGATCTTGACCGATGTAGATTGGTAACTGTCGTCGCTCGGTGGAATCTCTCAAAAGCACAATGGGGCTGCGTGTAGCGGCATCTAATGCAATTCCAGCGACTTTCATTTCAATCATCGTCTTAGCCTCTAGAATACCTGAAGAAAAAAGGAGTCAACGTAACGAACCTGGACTGGATGGGACATAGGCTTAGACGATTATTCTTTGTTCCAGGGAGCCGTCTCTTAGCTAATGGGAACTGGTGTCGCCTCATTACTGAACCCTCTAAGGCAAGAGAAAACGCTAGAACTAGAAGGGGAAGCTAAGATCGAGATAAGCCGTCTGTATCGTGGTGAAAGGTGTCTGACCTTAAGTATGCCCTGATTTATGCCCTGATCCTAGTGGATCATTTAGCAAATTTGACAATCTGAAAAAGTTTCTCAATCGTTGCTTGGGGCTATCTTTTGATGCGAATAGAGCAAATTTGGTCGAAAATTAGCAAATTCTGAGCAAAAACCGTGTTTACTGGTCTTATTCAAGGTTTGGGGACGCTACAGTCTCTCGGAGTCGATAAATTAAGCATCACGTGCCTGCCTGCTACGTCCGGAGTGATCCTGCAAGATCTGGCGATCGGTGACAGTGTGTCCGTCGATGGTGTGTGCCTGACGGTCGTCGAACTGTTGCCACAGGGCTTTATGGCAGATGCCTCGCCCGAAACCCGCGATCGCTCCAGTTTGGGGCAAGAAGACGGCACGCTGGTCAACCTGGAAGCCTCCTTGCGAGTGGGCAGTAAGCTGGGCGGACACTTCGTCACCGGGCACGTGGATGGCATTGGACAATTGCAAGACTCTGTCCAAACCGCCACATCCTGGGAAATGACGTTTATTACAAATCAGGCTCAGGTTGCCCGTTACATCATCCCTAAAGGCAGCATCGCGGTGAATGGCATCAGCCTGACGATCGCTGACTGTGATCCTGCTGGAACCTGGTTTACTGTAGCGGTGATTCCTCATACTTACGCTGAGACCAACCTTAGTTCTTTGCGATCGGGCAGCGTCGTAAATCTAGAGGGCGATATTCTCGGTAAGTACGTCGAGAAGTTTTTGCGGCACGGCATGAGTCCGCACCATACTGAGGAAACGGCTCCGCAAAGCCTAACCCCTGCTTTTTTGGCAGAACATGGCTACTCGTAGCGATCGCATTACTTTCCACTCAGACCGCGCCAGGGAAGATCTTGACTAACAAAAGCTCTAAGCGTGAACGATCGCTGAGACCATTCGACTCCAAGCCTGAGAACTCAGGTAGCGCGATCGTGCCCTTCGGCAAGACGATTCGTCTCACGGCATAGTTAAACACGTCCCCATTTTGGTAGGGCTCGCTATACACTTCCAGGCACTGTTCGATCAGGTTGAAGATCCAGTAGTGGGTAATACCTGCTTCAGCGTAGAGCGATCGCTTCACCTCGCGGTCATACTCCAACGAAGATTCCGCAATCTCGATCACTAGCAGAATATTTTCTGGCGTTGGATGTCCTGACAGGTAGTTGTCCGATCGTGGTCGGACGATCACAAAATCGGGTTCTGGTTCACTGCCAGACGGTAACGAGATGGGATCTTGACACTGAAGTTCAGCATAGCCCACGACCAGTTCTGCCAATTCTCGCAATAGATTTCGACAGCAAGTTGTATGTGCTGTTCCTTTCGCTGCCATCTTGTTAATCTCTCCACGGATCAGTTCAACGCGATCGTCCTCAGCGAAGAAGCCAATCTCAGTCAAGCGGTGATACTCCGCGATCGTGAAGCGTTTGGGCGTTGCTGCCGTCTCTATCCGTTTCATCAAAGTTGCCCTTGTCACAGACACCTCTCAATTTTAAGAGCTTGTCGATTGGAGCGGCTATTAGCTGTCAGCGTTCAGCTATCAGCGTTCAGCGCAGAGCTAATAGCTGAATGCTCTACCGTCTCCTCGCCTTACTCACCATCTTGCGTGAAAGCCGCAGGTGCAATTTTTCTTCCTCTGCCCACTCCTGTAGGAGGCGATAGAACGTTTGGCGATCGTCCGTCTTTAACACAGCAGTCTGGTCAGCGGTTTCAATGACGTAGGGGTAACCGCTGCCGATGATGACTTCGCCTCGCACCCAGTCGAGTACGTTCTCCAACAAACCATCGTCGTAAATCCAGGCAGGTAGCTCTAACCGCACGGGAAAGCCGTCGTGTGCTTTCAGGTAGGTGAAGCCAATTCGGCTCGCGTTGGCGTAGCCTCTCCCTTGGAGATTCGCGCCTGGATAGTGCCTTAAGATTCCCGGTCGGCGGCAGCGGAATAGGGGTGTGCGATCGCCCCACTGCATTCCTCGTACTAACGACGCATCGTGAATGGCAGGTGCATCGGGCAATCCTGGCGTTAATCGTTGCAGCATCAGCGTCAGATCACGAGCGTAGGAGGTGTCAATATAGCCGACCAGCGGGACACGGTACGTTTCGCTTGCTTGCAGGAGCCGCACGATGCAATCGACATAGTGTTGCTGCGTCGCTTCATCAAACGCTTCGGCAAACGTGACCACTAGCGAACCATCGAGGAACGCCAGACACCGATCGCAGCCTGCTCGGTCTTCCATGTATTGCACGAGTCGTGCTGTCTCCATCTCAAAGCGGCGCATATTCACGCGTCGATCGACTGGGTCGCCGCTGGTATTTGCCCTCAGATCTGCTGGAGTCATCACATCGACGGCAATATCCTTGTCGTACTGTCCACCGGGCTGATGCAGGTTTTCAAACCAACCGATCTGCACCAGCGCTACGGGAATCGAAAAATCTTTGCTGGGATAAATTTGAGAACCATCGACTGCGAAGGTCGCAACACCTGTCAGTCGATCGCGCACCCACTCATGACTCTCCTCTCGACTTTGCCATACCAGACCAGAAGGCATCAGCCAATTTAGATGGTTGCCCAACGGTTCAAGAGGCTCCGCGCCGCGATCGTTCGCTAAGTACTCTGCTAACTGTTCTAGCAAAACAGCCTCAGTTTCCTGGGATGCGGTTGCCAGTGCTCTGCGGTACTTCTCTAATGCTTGTAACGTCGTTTGATCAAACGTAGCAAAATCAGCCCGCTTCTCTCTTAACAGGCTAAGAATTTGAGATGGTTTTAGAGTCATAGCAGCGGGAGAACAGAATAGTGATCAGTACGGACGTTCCAATCAATCTTTACTACCCTACACCCAAAATCTACTTTCGCCGCAGCCAGATCCCACGCATTCCGACCGCTTTTGCTGCCTGGTAATCTTCCTCAAAGCTGTCGCCAATGTGCCATGCCGCAGTGGGCAAGCAAGCGTGTTTTTGAAGGGCGATCGCAAAAATTTGAGGATCAGGCTTGGCTGCACCGACCTCAGTTGAAATAGTGACAGACGTGAAAAATGTGGCTAAGTCAAGAGCCTGTAGCACTGAGTAAAGCCGCGAATCAAAGTTCGATAGAATCCCTAAAGTCTCACCCATCTGTTGCCAGCGCTCTAATGCAGGTCGCACGTCGGGATACACAACCCACGGTGCCGCTGTCGCAAAGTGGGCATACAGTTCAGCAAAAAACGCGGCAAAGTCTGGAAATTGCTCCCAAACGCCGACTTGCTTGAACGTGTCAGTGGCGATCGCCAGCCACCATGCAAACTCCCGCGCCGGAATCTCTGCGCGATCGACAGTCCCAAAGGCAGGCATTCCTGCCGATCGAAAACTTTGAAAAAACGATCGATTCAGTGCGGTTGCTGAAACCTCAACCCCAAAACGCTGCGCCACTTCAGCGTAAACTTCGCCCACACTACCCTTCACACCAAACAGTGTACCGACCGCATCAAGAAAAATGACTTGAGGACGTTTTGTGGGTTCACGCACACGCTTACACTTTATAGATAAGGCTCAAAGCTCACTCAAACGATACTATAGCAATCCCAAATCAGTTGGGAGCGGCACCGAATCATTGAGCGGTCAGCCACCAGCTTTTCTCGAACCGCTGACCGCTGATCGCTGACTGCTAAGAGCTGATTCGCTATAGTTGCTCTTTAACCAGTGGTTAAGTGATCTGGCATGACGACACCGCGTAGATTGGCTCCCAGCAAACTGGTTTCGGTCAGGTTGGTTTCGGTCAAATTTGTACCACGCAAATCAGTACCACTCAGTGTTGCACCATTCAGAATCGTACCCGTTAGTTTTGCCATCGAGAGGTTAGCTTCATTCAGGTTTACCCCACTGAGGTCAGCATCGGTCAAGTCAGCACCGCGCAGATCGGCACCGCGTAGCTTGGCATTGGTGAAGTTAGCTCCGGTAAGGTTCGCACTGCTCAATTCTGCCTCACTCAAAATAGCATCTTGCAGGTTTGCCCCCACTAGAATCGTCCAGCTTAAATTGGCACCACTCAAATTCGCCTCACGCAAATCACCGCTCAAGATTGCCTGACAAAGATAGGCACCGCGCAAGTTTGCCGCTCGCAGATCAATATCGACTAATTTTGCCGCACAGAGATTTGCACCCCAAAGGTGGGCACTGTTCAAGTCTGCTTCGCTCAGATTGACTGAATTCAGGTTTGCTTTGTTTAGAATTGCCTGTATCAAACATGCCCTTCGCAGATCTGCCCCAGTCAGGTTAGCTTCGGTTAAATTCGCACCCTGCAAATCGGCACCGCGCAAATCGACACCCCAAAGGTTGGCTCCGGTCAGATCTGCCTCAGCTAGATTCGTCCCATCCATGCAGGCTTCGCGCAGCACAATCCCACGCAAGTTTGCCCCTCTTAGGTCAGCTTGGCTCAGGTCGATGCCCCTCAAACTGGCTTTACTGAGGTTGACTCCCCAAAGGCTAACCTGGCTAAAATCTCTTTCTCCTGCGGCATAACGCTTCAGGAGTTCACTCGCACGCATCTAGCTACCCTCGATACTCTGGTATGTGCCCCTGGCTCTATGGAATCAATACGTGTGCTGTCTAAAACCTGCCCAATGCTTATCTCGCCCGTCACTGAACTGGCGTTGCAGTGGTGGCGATCGTCACGACAGTACTGGTGTAAACATTGCCGTTAGATGGTTTAAGACATTGATGAAGAACATCTATTTAAGCGACTCCAAACATTTTATGACTGGCATGACTATCCCCACCTCTGGCAACAGTCCGGCAAGCTTAAGTAGGTAACCACAGTTAATTGTGAGGGAGGGGTTTGGGAGCGTTGCCCCCAGGCAGGGGGTTTCACCCCCTCCACTCCCAAAATCATCTTTAGTTTAATTGCGCCCAGCCACTTAAATGACGAGCGTATGTTTGCCTAAACAGATGGATAGAGGAGAGATTGCTTCAGTCAGTATGCCCGCAATAGAGAATCAACTCTCTAAGTCAGCCTTAATTGTGAAGCGCCAATTCAGCTATGAGTTGACCGCCCCGATCGCGTCACGCAACGGTTGGGCAATCCAGTTCAGCCCAACGCGCACCTGATGCTCCAGGGTTGGCATCCGGTAAAGGTAAGCAAGTCGCCGTGCGACATAAGCAAAGGGGCCGTCTAGCTTGAGTCCGAAGCCCGTCAACGTGGCGTTGTCAGTGCCTAGCGCCATCATTTCACCGAGGTGCTGGTAGCGAAAGGGCAAGAGGGGGCGATCGGTCAGCGAAGCCCAAAGATTCCAACCCACATATTCAGACTGTTGAAAGGCTGCTTGGGCAGTAGCGGGTACCTGCTGCCCGTCTGCGTCTTTGCAATCAACCAGGTCGCCTAGCGAGAAGACATCTGGGTATTCAATTGCTTGCAGGGTTGATGTCACCACCACCTGTCCTCGTGCGTTTGTCTTAAGCGGCAGGTCATTGACGACCCTGGCAACGCGAGTACCCACTGTCCACAGCACCAGATCGACTGGGATCGTGTCCACGTTACCTTTATACGTCAGAGCGATCGTGTCAGAGGCGATCGCGTCGACTCCAGTTTCTAAGTCGATCCATACGCCGCGCGCATCTAAGGCTTTTGTTGCTGCTGCACGGTTAAAGTCAGCAGACGTTCTGAGGATTTCATCGGCTTGTTCAACCAGGCGAATGCGTCCCCGGTTTTGCAGCCGATCGGCAAGCTTACACGCTAGTTCTACGCCTGCATAGCCAGCACCGACGATCGCCACTCGAATCTTGTCTGCGTCGGACTCTTCTAACCGCCGCAGACGTTCTTCCAAGCGATAGGCATCGGCAATGGAGCGGAATGGTAGCGCGTGGTCGGCTGTTCCTGGTACAAGGTCAAGGGGCGTTTCGCCACCAAGGCTCAGCACGAGGCGATCGAACGCTAACGTGACCCCATCCTGAAGCTGCACGTGCTTGGCTGGCAAATCAATACCCGTCACAGTGCCTTGATGAAAGCGTACGCCTGTGCCTGCCAGCAATTCTTCAAACGGTGGTGCAATCTCCCAGGTTTGCAGCTCACCCGTCATCAGTTCATACAGCAATGGCGAGAAGAGAAAGCGATCGCTGCGATCGACCAGGATAATTTCTGGCTTCTCGTGCTTTGCCCAAGGCAACTGGCTGAGGCGCAGAGCCGTGTAGAGACCACCAAAGCCTCCACCAAGAATGCAAATACGAGCAGGCTGTTGAGTCATAGCGTCTGATGGCACGGTGGGTTGCTACTGGCTGTTCCCCTTTAGGATAACAATTGCATTCTCTTCGCGCTTGACGCAGGCACGACGTTTAATAAGAGCACGATTCATTGGCTGAGGTAAAACTGTAAATCCACGCGCATACGTGCAATTGTGAAGCACATCCACTACTTTAAGAAGTTATGACTTCCGTGGTTCAACGCTGGTGAAATAGAGGTTGCTCTGCGATTGTGGATGTATTGTGCGTCTATCATTAGCTATATGTTTGTACGTCAACTCACGATCGGCTTTTCCTTACTAGCGCTAATTCTATCCTTTGCCAGTCCTGCGGAAGCGGGCAGAGAGGGCGTTCCAGGTCGTCGCGTGGGCGGCGGCACACGCTGGACGGCACCGCGAATCAAACAGCCACCCTCCATGCGAGGCAAATTGAGCGCTATGGCGTTTGCTTCTAGAACCCACTTACCGATCGCTCTGAAGCTTAAAGTACTCTACGGCTAAGTCATTTTTGCGCCAGCACGCTTTACCGTTCCTCAATGTCCCTGAATAGTCATCACCAGGTCACTTTCGTTTCTAGTCGCTTGAGAAGTTTAGGACCCACGCCAGAAATCCGATCAAGATCGTCTAGAGACGCAATGGGTTGTTGCTGACGGGCAGCAATAATGCGCTTTGCAAGCGCTGCGCTGACACCAGGCAAGGCATCCAGTTCGGCTTGAGTTGCTGTATTGAGGTTGACTTGCGGCTTGCCTGGTTTGCGATGGGCAGAAGACGTAGCTGGCTTGGCAAGTGGGCGATCGTGCACCACACTCTTACGATTAGCGGGTGCGGGTGCGTTCGGTTGCTGTGATTGGCATTGCTGCCGCTGCGCATTCACCTTTTTTTGCACAGCGGGGGGAATGCCCAAAATCGCGTTTGTGTAGAGTCGTTCAAACTCTCGTTGGTAATGGGCAGCGACGATCGAGCTATGCACAACCAGAACCGTCTCGTCGTTGCCTGTGTTGGCAGCATCCGTCCAATTGTGCGACCCAGTGATGACCGTTTCTTGATCGACAATGCCGAATTTGTTGTGCAGCAAGTCACCAGGGGGAAGACGGGGCACACCAACGGTCGTGATTGGGTTTTGCCAGGGGCGATTAGCGACTTCCTGCTTGCAGCCATCGGCAAGGGCAATGCCCAGCATATCAAGCGCTTCACTATAGGAACGATACGCGAAGCCAGGTTCGATTAACGCCCGTACTTCAACACCGTTTTGATGAACGGTCTCTAACAAATTCACCAGTTTTTGCTCAGAGAAAACAAACAGTGCCATGTCAACCGATTTTTTGGCACTACTCAGCGTTTTGCCAATTAAGCCGTTGCTGCTACGTTCCCAGGGTATAGAAAGGCGAGTTGGCGAAAACTGCACTTCAACGGTGGTCGAGCCAATCGTGACCGATCGTGCTGGCTGAAACGGTTTTTTAACACCAAACTTGCTGTTTCGCTTTCCACCCGGTCCGTCGCCCCACATCACATTAAACTGCTGCGTAAAGAGCGTTGCCAGTTCTGGACTGCTGATTTCCAGCATGTTGTTGGCATTGCCACGACTGGCGGGCGATTTAAAATCGCCGTGAACGTCGCTTGTGGTGAAGTTCGCCGAGGTGACAATGAGAGTGCGCCCATCGACGACCACAAATTTGTGATGCATGAGAGCACTGCCAGCGGAACCATCTGCCGTATCGTCTAGGCGGGGAATTTTCGCACGATCGAGCACCACTAATGCATCCCCTTGCTCGATCTCCTCCTGGCTCAGTTGCCCATCACCGTTGCGATCGACCAGTTGGCGAAATTCGTTGTACCGACCGCGATCGCGCTCTGGCTGTTTGGCAATCTCTTCCGGTGTAAACGTGCTAAATGGTCGTGAGTAGGTGTTTTCTAAAACGACCCGCACTTTTACGCCTGCTGTCTGTCGTTCGACCAGCGCTGCCGCAATTTTGGGTAGACGGAGTTCCTGTACGGCAACATCGACGGTTGTGTGGGCAGCAGCGATCGCATCAACAATTTTTTGTTCTAAATCATCGCCGTCTCGCATCTGTTTGCGGTAAGGCTCGGCATAGCGCGAAGCGGGTTCGTGGTTGGTGTAGACCCGGATCAAATCATCCTGTGGTAGCGGAGCAGGACGAAGCGGCTGAGAGTATCCCCGTTGACAGGCAGATAAACTTAGAGCCAGTAGGATAACCAGAGAGGAGTGAAGATGGCGATGAGAATGCACTGCTGAACACATAAGAGCGCGATAGAGCGAACTTGGTTAAAAATACTTTTCTTGGATAAAAGAGTGCCCATTCATCAGCCTGGAAACACAAATCTTCCTCAACTTCCCAGCCAAAGCGCATACAGGATAAATACTCTAACAGGGATACATATAATTCGTTAGCGTATCGATCGCCACGCCGTTGAACCAGAACGCAGTAACACTCGTCTTTAATAGTGAGACAGGTGCTGCGACTGCTGCCTATCGCCTTAAGGTGTAGCGTCCACTGAACGTAGAGTTCTCACTGTGGGGGGATTTGATCCATACCCAAACTTTCTAGATTTGACTTATCATAATCTTCGCTTTGTATACTCAATAACCCACTCGCACATATGCAACTAGGACGCTCAGAACTCGTCAAAACGCTTGAGGCTGGTGCTTTCGCTCTCACGTTGATTTTACTTGCATTGGCTCAGACTCCAGCCGCGTCGAGTAGCTTTGGTCTTTTAGCCGATACGGTGTCGCTTTCTAATCATCGCTAAGCCGATCATCAAGACACGATCGAACGTCATTGCCTGACGTGTTACCGTCCACAGCAGGCGACATTGGGTTGATTTGGATTCTTGAAGAAGCATAACCATCTGGTAGAATTGCTAAGGTTTATACTAATTTTGACCAATGGGATCGACGCAGGCGCGGATTGCGATTGATGCAATGGGTGGGGATCATGCTCCGGCTGAGATTGTTGCTGGAGCACTTCGAGCACAAGAAGAGTTGGGTGTCAAGGTTTTGTTAGTCGGTGAGCCAGAGGCGGTTAGCGCTGCAATCAGGCAACATACTAACGCTTCACCGCTCGAAATTATTCCGGCTGAGGGCGCGATCGAAATGGGCGAAGAGCCTCTGAGCGCATTGCGCCGTAAGCCCAAAGCATCCATCAATGTAGCAATGGATTTAGTGAAACAAAAGCAGGCGGATGCGGTTGTTTCGGCAGGACACTCTGGTGCAGTCATGGCAGCGGCATTATTGCGTTTGGGTCGCCTGCGGGGGATTGATCGCCCTGCGATCGGCGCTGTTTTGCCTACCTTGATTGCAGGCAAGCCTGTCATCATCCTGGATGTTGGCGCAAATGTTGACTGCCGCCCAAAATTTTTAGAACAGTTCGCCTTTATGGGCACTGTCTACTCTCAGTACGTTTTAGGCATTACAAATCCAAAAGTGGGGCTGCTCAATATTGGCGAAGAATCCAGTAAGGGTAACGAGCTAGCGCTGCGAACCCATCAACTGCTTGAGAAAAACCCACAAATCCCCTTCGTGGGGAACGCTGAAGGACGGGACGTGCTTTCAGGCAACTTTGATGTCATCGTGTGTGATGGCTTTGTGGGTAATGTGCTGCTCAAGTTTGCGGAAGCGGTCGGTGAGGTCGCGCTGCAAATTTTACGAGAAGAGCTGCCTCAGGGCATTCGCGGTAAGATTGGCACCTCAGTGCTAAAGCCAAATCTAAGACGCATTAAGCAGCGGATGGATCACGCGGAGCATGGAGGCGGTCTGCTGTTAGGTGTGGATGGCGTTTGTATCATCAGTCACGGTAGCTCGCAGGCTCCCACTATTTTTAACGCAGTGCGCCTTGCCAGGGAAGCGATCGACAACCGAGTGCTCGATCGGATTCAGTCTCGCTATCAAGAGAACAATCAAACACCAGCAGTGAGCGGTCAGCAAGACGGTTAGTGTGCTAAGCGGTTGGCACACGGGTGAAGCCTGAAAGCGATGGATAGAGCATGAACTTACAACAATCAGGAATAGGCGTTGCAATTACGGGGAGCGGTTCGGCAGCACCCATGACAGCCCTGAACAATGAAGGGTTAAGCCAGCTTGTTGAAACCTCGGACGAGTGGATTGCTGCTCGGACAGGGATTCGGCAACGCAGACTGGCAACCCCAGCCGAATCGGTTGCCACGATCGCCACTCAAGCGGCACAAGGCGCGATCGCGATGGCAGGGCTGTCGCCAATGGATTTAGACCTGATCATTCTGGCAACCTCAACGGCTGATGATCTGTTTGGTAGCGCCAGCCAGATTCAAGCGGAGTTAGGCGCACAAAAAGCAGTGGCGTTTGACTTAACAGCAGCTTGCTCTGGTTTTGTGTTTGGCTTAGTGACAGCAGCTCAATTTATTCGTACAGGCGCTTATCAAAACATTCTGCTGATTGGAGCAGATGTGTTGTCGCGGTGGGTGGACTGGAGCGATCGCCGAACGTGCATTCTCTTTGGTGATGGTGCGGGAGCAGTTGTCATTCAAGCAAATGAGCACGATCGACTCCTCGGCTTTGAGCTTCGCAGCGACGGCACCCAGAATCAATGCTTGAACCTGGCGTATCAGCCTCAGCCTAAAGAGTTGGTCGATGGCGTAACGATCGGGCAAGGCAGTTTCCAGCCCATCACGATGAATGGGCAAGAAGTCTATCGTTTCGCCATTCGCCGCGTACCAGAAGTCATTAAAAAGGCGCTCTTTCGTGCCAACCTGAGTGTGGAAGCTATCGACTGGCTGCTGCTCCATCAAGCAAATCAGCGCATTCTGGATGCTGTGGGCGATCGACTCAACATTCCACCCGCTAAAATCATCAGCAATCTTGCTAAATACGGTAATACCTCTGCTGCCTCGATTCCCTTAGCGCTGGACGAAGAAATCCGCCAGGGAACGATCAAAGCTGGAGACACGATCGTCACCTGTGGCTTCGGAGCCGGACTTACCTGGGGCGCAGCCATTTTTCAATGGGGACGGTAGGGAGTTAAGCGTTTTAAGTCTTGAGTTCTGAGTTAATTCTGACTTCTGACTCCTCACTCCTGATCCCTCTCCAACAACTAACAACCAACAACGAACAACTCTAATGAAGACTGCATGGGTGTTTCCTGGACAAGGCTCACAAGCGATCGGGATGGGTACAGACCTCTTTGCTCTACCAGACGCGAAGGCGAAATTTGAGCAGGCAGAGCACATTCTGGGCTGGTCGATCGCCGACATTTGCCAGCATCCAGAGGATAAAATTTCTCGCACGGTCTATACGCAGCCGTGTTTGTATGTCGTCGAAAGCATTCTGGCAGACCTGGTGCGATCGCGGGGGCACCAACCCGATTTTGTGGCGGGTCATAGTTTAGGCGAATATGTGGCGCTGTACGTGGCTGGTGTTTTCGACTTTGAAACAGGGCTGAGGTTGGTTAAACAACGCGCCGAGCTGATGGATCAAGCCTCGGATGGCATGATGGCAGCACTACTTGGCTTTGATCAGGCACAGCTAGAGCAACAGTTGCAGCAAACGCCTGATGTTGTCCTTGCAAACGATAATAATGCGGGGCAAGTGGTGATCTCCGGTACGCCGACTGCGGTTGAAACTGTACTGAGTCAGGTCAAAGCAAAACGGGCAATGAAGCTGAACGTCAGCGGAGCCTTCCACTCACCGTTGATGGCACCCGCAGCGACAGAATTTCAAACGGCATTGAACGAGATAACCTTCAACACTGCTCAAATCCCTGTGCTCTCGAACTTTGATCCGGTTCCCAGTACAGATGCGGCAGTACTCAAAACACGTCTCAGCCAGCAAATGACAGGCAGCGTCCGCTGGCGAGAAATTTCGTTGCGCCTCCCAGAAGAGAGCGTGAGCCGTGTCGTTGAAATTGGTCCCGGTAAAGTGCTGACGGGTCTAATCAAGCGCACATGCCCAAGTCTGGTGTTGGAGAACATCAGCAGTGTGGCAGAATTACCGCAGCTATAAAAGTTGTTGGTTGTTAGTTATTAGTGGATAGAAACAAGCAATTGACAGCTAATCGTTCACAACCAATTACTATGCCGAGAACTCGTGAACCGTTTGCCAGCCTTTTGCTCTATCACTTGTTTAAGTGGTCGATCGTGAGTCCTGGTTTACATCTTTACTTTCGGGGACGGATTTATGGCGCAGAAAATGTGCCCAAAATGGGACCACTTGTTGTGGTAAGCAATCATGCCAGCGATTTTGATCCGCCGCTGTTGTCTTGCTGTGTAGGTCGTCCAGTGGCATACATGGCAAAGGAAGAACTGTTTCGGGTGCCTGTGTTGAAGCAGGCGATCGCGCTCTATGGTGCCTATCCCGTCAAGCGGGGTTCTGCCGATCGCAGTGCCCTCCGAGCCGCAATGGGCTTTTTGGAGCAAAACTGGGCAGCAGGCGTATTTCTCACGGGCACACGCACACCCGATGGTAAGGTGGCTGATCCCAAACTGGGTGCGGCATGGCTCGCGGCTAAAACCCAGGCTCCGTTATTACCCGTAAGCTTATGGGGTACTCATGCTATTTTCCGCAAAGGTTCTGCGGCTCCCCGTTCCGTGCCTTTGACAATTCGGATTGGTGAAGTCATTGCGCCACCAAAAGCGGGCGATCGTGGCGCACTAGAAACCGTGACCCAACAATGCGCGGATGCTATCAATGCGCTGCACGATTTAGGGCGGTGATGCGCTGGGGAGCCGTCAGCCATCAGCCTTCAGCGTGAAATTTAAAGCTGAAAGCTGAAAGCTGAAAGCTAAAAGCTAAACAACGTTTACAAAGCAAATTGGACTGATCTATGAGCGATTTAAGAGCAGAACTGGCGGAAGCGCTGGCAGAGGCAGAATGGGACTGGCTTGCCCCTCATGCCCGTCGAGATACGCTCATTGTGGTGGAGTTGGGGCTGGATGTGGTGGATGTGGCTGTAGCGATCGCCAACGACGATACAGCGCGAGTCCAACCCTGGATCGAGGAAAACCTGATCCATAAGCCCTTTCCAACTCAACTATCAGACTGGAACCTGAACCAATCTACACGCTTCAATGCGCTTATCGTGCAACCGTATGTGTTGATTCAGGAAATGTCTGGTTAAGCCTAGCGATCTTCAACATCCGCTCCAGTAGCTTATTATGCCGCGTTTGAGATGAGAGCTTCAACTACTCCAAGCGATCCCACAGACATTTTTGTCAAGCTATGCTTGACGTTTTATTTTGCAGTGATGTAAAGTAATACTTGACGGTGAGCGGGCGATCCTATGAAAAACCGACTGAAAGAACTTCGACAACGGCATCAATGGTCACAATCTGACCTCGCCAGAGCATTAGGAGTGAGTCGTCAGGCGGTCAATGGGTTTGAATCTGGTAAGTTTGACCCCAGCCTAGACATGGCTTTTAAACTTGCCAGTCTGTTTAACGTCGCAATCGAAGACGTTTTCATTTATGAGGCAAAGCAATCGATGCAGACATTAGTTGAGCGAGTCAAAAATTTCTTTGGCTTTGAGTTCGGGTTTGAGCGGTTCAATGAGAAAGCAATCAATGCAGTCAATTTTGCTCGAAATGAGGCAGCACGCTTACAGAACTTCCAAGTTGAACCAGAGCATCTGCTGGCTGGCTTGTTGGCTGATCCAACCACAACCGCGGCTCGTTTACTTCGAGCTAACGGTGTGTCGCAAGACATTGAAACCAATGAACATTCGTTTGAATCCCGCGAAAATCTCGAATTCAGTCCGCAAGGTAAGTTCGTTCTAGAGCTTGCTTTGCAAATCGTTCGACTTCAGGGTAAGAAGTCGATCGGGACTGAACATCTCTTGTGGGGTTTAGTGCGGCTGTCTGAAACAGATAAGACTGTTTTGAGTGACGTGTTCCAAAATTACGAGCTTAATCGTGAAGCCCTGAACAACCAACTAGAAGAAGCAGTTTAATTCAAATCAAAACTGATTGAGCCTACCAAATGTCCGGGATCTTGGTAGATTGTTTTGTTCTTACCTCACAAGTAATTTTCAAGTCACTGCCTCCATTGAGCACCCAGCGGTATAGCAAGGTCTTATTATGAACGACACACTTAGAACCGAAAAGCAAAAGATGTTGGCAGGGGAACTTTACCTTGCCAAAGATGCTGAGTTAGATGCGGAGAGTAAACGAGCATTGCGTCTCTTGCGGCTCTACAACCAGACAACGGAAACGGAACAAGACAAGCGTACACAACTATTAGAAGCGCTGTTTGATGCCGTGGGCGAGAAGCCGCAAATCGTGCCGCCCTTTCACTGCGACTATGGTAGCCACATTACGGTGGGCGATCGCTTTTACATGAACTATGGCGGCGTAATTCTCGACTGCAATAAGGTACACATTGGCAATGATGTCCTGTGTGCGCCCTATGTACAGATTTACGCCGCGTATCATCCCACTGATCCCACCGTGCGACTAACGGGGCGCGAACTGGCAGCACCGATTCGCATTGGCAATAATGTTTGGATTGGGGGTGGTGCGATTATCTGTCCCGGTGTGACGATCGGTGATAACACTACTATTGGAGCCGGAAGCGTGGTTACAAAAGATATTCCCGCGAATGTGGTGGCAGTGGGCAATCCCTGTCGTGTGCTTCGATCGGTAGAAACTTCAGCATCCGGTTAGAAGTTTGGCTATCAGCGTAGAGCTATCAGCTATCAGCGTAGAGCTTACTCCTGCCTTCTGCCTTCTGCCTCCTTAACGACCATTTTGCCGCTGAATCGCTATTTTAACGATCGGGGCTAACTTCGCACGCCAAAACCGATTATCTGGAACGGTTTGCACTTTGAGCAGGACATCTTGCCAGCGGCTTTGCGTGATTGCTTGCTGCATTTCCGCAAAGGTTGTTTCTGCGGTTTTCCAGTCGCGCTGCCATTGGTTGACGGCACCTTTGGCAGGCTGATATGCCGCACTGCTAGCGGGGATCGTTTGTGTCAGGGCGATCGCAGCCTTAAGATCACCTGACTGATAGCGTTCGGTTGCCTGTGCCAGTACCTGCATCCCGCTATCGTTACTATGCGGTAGATTAGCGTTTGCTTGTGCCGTTGCCGGAACACAGCTTGTCACCGTTAAATCTTGATACACCCAGCCGTCTAGAGGCTGATTGATTCTCAGCCAACCTTCGTTGCGATCAACGACTACCAGGCGAGTACCATTACGCACTGTACCCACGACATTATCAGGTGCTACGACCGGGCTGGAGCGTACATTTAGCGGCGGTGAGGGATCAGTCGCGATCGTATTGCAGATTGTATGAGGAGCTTTTGCGGTGCGTAATGCCTGTAACCCTTCTACCAGCGATGGCTTGAAGTGCAATGTCGCAGCAGTCATACTTGCGGCAGTGATAAAAATTGCTGCGCCCAGCCCAATTTGCAGGGCAGGCTTGTGAACTGTAGTCATCCTGTAAATCCTGTGAAGATGCGCCCGATCGTGAAGATTGCATCCAGGCTAACTGACCATCTACAAAATGGGTTCGGTAGTTTTCCATTTTTTTTAGCCAATTTTTTTGAGGATACGCCATGCCTAGTCAAACAGGGATAGTCTATCTCGTTGGATCTGGACCGGGTGATCTGGCGTATCTTACCGTGCAGGCACAACAACTGCTGATGGAGGCAGAGGTCTTGGTGTATGACGCGCTTGTGGACAGCGCCTTGCTCCAGCTCGTGCCGAAGGCATGCTTATTGCTCAATGTTGGCAAACGTGGCGGCAAACCCAGTATGCTACAAGCAGACATCAATGCGCTGCTGGTGCATCACTGTTTGCAAAGGCAACAGGTTGTGCGGCTAAAGAGCGGTGACCCCTTTATCTTTGGTCGTTGTCAGGCTGAAATAGAGGCATTGACAGCAGCAAACTGTCCATTTGAGGTCGTGCCTGGGCTTTCTTCGGCGCTGGCAGCGCCCCTGTTGGCAGGTATTCCCTTAACCGATCCCGTCTTGAGTCGATGTTTTACTGTTCTCAGTAGTCACGATCCTGACGGGCTTGACTGGCAGGTACTGGCGCAAATCGATACTCTGGTTGTCCTCATGGGTGGGCAACACCTGCCTGAACTGTTGCGGCAGCTACAAGCGCACGGGCGATCGCCCCAAACGCCGATCGCGATCATCCGCTGGGCAAGTCGTCCGCACCAGCAAGTTTGGGCAGGGACGCTGTCTACCATCCTGCAACAGGTTGCAACCGAAGCGCTTTCCCCCTGTGTGATTGTCATCGGCGAAGTGGTAGGGCTACGTTCTTACCTTCAACCCCGTTCCTCTTTACTTTCTTCGACTGTGCTTACTACATCCGATTCAACTGCCGATACAACCCTACCCTTTACTGGCAAGACGGTGCTGGTCACGCGATCGGCAAACCAGTCTGGTCAATTTACAGCACGGCTTCAGCGTGATGGAGCAACGGTGGTCGAAATGCCCGCGCTTGAAATTGTGCCCCCTTCGAGCTGGCAAGCGCTAGATGACGCACTGGCTCGGCTGGCAGATTTTGACTGGTTGCTGCTGACCTCTGGTAACAGTGTTGACTACTTCTTTGAGCGCCTGGCAACTCAGATTCGTGACGTGCGTGCGCTGGCAGCAGTCAAAATTGCTGTCGTTGGCGACAAAACAGCACAGAAGCTAGAGCAACGTGGCTTGAAACCCGACTTTGTACCACCAGAATTTATCGCTGATTCGCTAGCGGCGCATTTTCCAGGGTCGTTGAGTGGAGCCAGCATTCTCTTTCCAAGAGTCGAGAGTGGTGGGCGGGATGTATTGGTGAAAGATTTTGTCAGCCGAGGTGCTGTGGTAACGGAAGTGGCTGCGTATCAATCGCTTTGCCCAGAGACGATCGCGCCCGACGCTCTAACCGCTTTGCAAACCCGCACGGTGGACGTAATCACCTTTGCCAGTGCCAAAACCGTCAAACACTTTTGTCAACTTTTGGAGCAGTCACAGAACGATAACACCTGGCAGGAGTGGCTTGATGGGCTGTGCATTGCGTCGATCGGACCGCAAACCACAAAGGCGTGTACGAGCTTGCTGGGTCGCGTTGATGCCGAGGCACAAGAATATACCCTGGAAGGCTTGGTGCAGGCGATCGCGCAATGGTTCGATCCCGCTGCCAAATCTGACGACAACCGCTGATGAGCATTAGGCGTTCAATTCGGTACGCGTTTTCATACAGGGCTAGTTTATTTCTAATCCTCTTCTCATGCAGGCTGTTTAAGAGCGCCGTAGCATTGATTTTAGTAGAGGTGATTAGCAAACTAAACCAACGAAGAAAACCTATTCATTGAATAGCTTAAGGAGATTCCGATGAGAAAACTTGCTTACGGTGTTTTGTCTGGCTTCATTATTCTAACGACTACAATACCCGTCATCGCTGGAACGCCGACTGTTACGGTTGCCCAATCCAACTCGAACCTTGAGCGAATGTATCGGGAGCAGCGAGTCTTTGCTGACGAAATGAAGACAATGATGGCGCAAATGAAACGGATGATGGCTGAGATGAAAGTGCTCACGTCTGCGCCAGATGGACAGACTCCAACGATCGCTGATTTGTACAAGCAGCAACAGGTTTTGATCGCGCGGATGGAGACGTTGACAAACCCGACGAAGCTAGAGACTCTCCTGCCGAGAAAGAATGCAGCGACCACACAAGAGGTGTATCAACAGCAAGTGGCAATGATGGCTGAGATGAAAACCATGATGGCTGAAATGAAAACCATGATGGAATTGTATCGCGGTCGGGGTGGACGCTCCTAAGCGGTAAAGGCGATCGCGCGATTGACGTTTCAAACACAATTCCTGATTGATGTACAAAAGAGGCAGCGATCGAATATTTTACTGCATCGATCGCTGTCTTTTTGTCTTTGCCTTTATCGATCTATGACTGCAACTAGGCGCGATCGTCGCTCTCATCGCTCGTTCTTAGGCTCCCTACCCTTGCTTTATCAGTGACACATCGCAGTGACAATATCGCTTACATGTAGCTTAACGGTGTTGCCGCAAACGATCCCTATGAATCGCAGATAGAAAGTTGGATAATCGCTTCCACTGTTTATTGCTGATGTCTGGTGGCTAAGATCGTTTTATTGCTCGCTTCTCTTTTCTAAAAACAACAAGTGCTTTCACTATGTTCAGAGGGTATTATGCTGATTCTTTGCGTAAAACAGAAATAGTTTCCGGTCCAAAAGGAAGCCATCTTCCAGTTTGATAACGCTTCAATTCCTCGTAGCCAGCTAAGTTACCAAAAGCAATCATATAATCATCTCTGTCAACGTACCACCAGCTTTTATCAGGTCTTTTAGGGTCTTTCATAAAGTTGATTGCGTAAGTATTCTTCGGATCATACAGATACCAGCCGTTAAACTCGTAGCCACCGTCTATGTAGTTTGGTGATACTTTGGAATCACGCATTAACGCATTTAATGCCTGCCAGCGCACTCGATTTAATGACAAGTAATCATGGGTCGCTCCGACAGTAAAGCCTCCGCAAATTAGTATTATTAGTAAAGCTACAGGAAATATTTTTTTGTGAATGAAGTGTGGTTGGTCAATCATTGGTTTAGAGCCGACAACAAGCATTAACAGCAGCGGTATTAGCATCAAAAGATAGCGATCGAAGTAAGTACTAATTCCAAAAGGCAAATAATAGAACAGTATTGTTAAGACAACTAAAACTTTCAACCACTGTGGACTAACTGATTCGTCTTTTTTAGGTTGCTTGAAGATATGTCTTGTAGCGGTCAGTAAATAGTAAATCAGAAACGCTGCACTAATAACGGCTACAACTGTCAAGGCTCCCCAAACATAAGTCAAAATCGCTGGAGTGAATGCACGGCTACTAATTACAGCGTCGCCATCGTGAAGCGTTAATGGTCCAAGACCAAAATCCATTAAGGTATTTCCCTTGAACGGCATGATCATTGGGCGATTTTTCGCAAGTCTAGCAAGCATCACAATTAAAATACTTGGAATAGAAAGAAAGATTAATCTCTTTTCTGTCGAGGATGATGCTCTAAATTTTGTCAAAAATATAGGAATAATTAAAGGCGATATAAACAACCCTACATAAACCAGGGCAATCAAGGTGCTATCGAGCAAATAAACTATAGTTCCTATATTTGCAGATGAGATAATATTAACAAAGCCTCTAGACTGTAAGTTAAAGTTAGGCGATGTTCGATCGGTCAACTCCAGCCAATTTTGATAAATGAACTGTAGCAAAATGCTAGATAGCGTTGGAATGGACGCTACGATAACATTTGTTCTGCTCAACTTTTTCTTAAATAGATATGCACATCCAAAAGCTATAGGGATTATTATTCCATTTTGACGAATTAAAAGACTTAAGCAGGCTAGTAAAGTACCAAGAGTAATGTCAACTTTTCGATCGCTTCTCAGCCCTCTGATGAAAAAATAGAGGGACATAGCAGCTACTGCGAAAAAAGGAACATCAGTCATGAAAGTATTAGAGAGTCCAAAATAGATTGGGTTTAGCGCGACTAAAAGAGCGCCAAAAAGCGAAATTAGGCGACTTGCCCTTACTTCTCTTAAAAGTCCATAAGTCGCTATTACTCCTATTAAGCCCAAGACTAAAGTGGAGATCCGCAAGGCAGAAAACGAGAAGCCAAAAGGTAAGCAAAACAATGCTCCCCAGAAAGCTTGCGCCACTAAGTTTGCAGATGTGTTTCCGCCCGAAAGGGTAAAATTACCTTCTTCAATAATCGATTTTACGGCTCGCCCATAGACCCAATCGTCGTTAATAGGAAAGTCACCTAAAGGGTTAACAAGGATTGACATAACAATCCACACCAAAATAATAAGCAAGACATTAGCACTATCAGTTTTAGCGAACTGACTACTTCTCTTCCAAGAAAGTGTGGCTTGTTTCATAAACTATTTTGTGATTAACTAAATTTTCAAAAATCCTGGAGTGCTGTTAGAACAACAACCGCTAATCGTTATAAGTAGCTAAGCAAACCACTGTCAGAGAACTAGTCTCTATTTAACTTTTACTTGGTTTCGGTTACACGCCAGCTCAGTTTGAGATTAATCCAAAAGTTCCAGATTGTCACAGCGGCAATGGCAAGGAAATTTGCTATGTAGGCATTCAGATGCAATCCATTAAAAAGAGCATTTAAGAGCAAAATCTTTAGAATCAGCCCCATCAAACAAACAATGTTGAACTTCGCCAAGCGTTTGATCACCTTACGCCATTGCGGTTGTTTCTTTGAAAGATCTCCAAATGTCCAACGATCGTTCCAGAAGAAGTTGTTGATAATTGCAAGTTCCGCCGCAAGAATAGCACTGCGAGTCAACCCTAAGCCTAAGATATCGTAGAGTAGATATAAGGAACCCATATCAACAATGAGTCCACTGAAGCCAACTAAGATGAAGCGGCTAAAGCGACCGATTGGAAAGTCAATCTTTTGCCTTACTCGACCAAGCCGCCCTGTGGAAAAGCGCAGTCGCAACAGATGGTGAATATATTCCTTGTATTGCTTCCAGGTGACTTTACTTTCGCCCTCTTCACGCTCCTGAAAGACGTAACCAACTTCAGCAATTTGCTCGATCGCTCCACGACCCAGCACTTCAATGAGAATTTTGTAACCTAGAGGATTCAAAAGTTTTCCAGCGATCGCGCGTCGCCGTAGCATGAAGTAGCCGCTCATGGGATCTGAAACTCGACTGATGGCTCTTGGTAGAATCACCAAGCCCAGCATCTGTGCACCACGGGAGAGAAAGCGCCTAATAATACTCCAATCACTGACTCCACCTTCTTCAACGTGACGGCTAGCGACAGCTAAATCTGCTCCTTGATCAAGTTCTGATAGCAGTTTCAATAATACTTCTGGAGGATGCTGAAGATCCCCATCAATGACTCCTAAAAACTCTCCTCTAGCAGCCTGCCAACCTCGAATCACTGCTGTTGAAAGTCCCCGTTCTGTTTGACGGCGCATAACGTGCAGGTGCGGGTATTCCTGCATGAGTGCTTGAGCGAGTTCCCAGGTTCGATCGGGGCTATCGTCATCGACAACAATAAGTTCATAGTGATGAGGTAGTGCCTGATCCAAAAGGTTAGATAGAATGCGAACGATCTTTTCGATGTTTCCACTCTCGTTGTAAGTAGGAACTATCAACGAAAGATGAATAGACGTAGATGAAGGAACACCGCTATCACTGCCATCTACAGGTTGAACATCCAACGGAAGTCGGGAGATCTGAAGGGGCTTAGAGGGAACAGGAAGGAGTGAACCGTTTCTTATCGTGACCATACAACCAAGTCGCTAAGTGTAATTAAACTAAAGCTTACTTCGGGTTAGAAGGAGTGACAGTCCCCATCTAAGGGCAAGACTTTCTCCGCCATCCCACAGGTAATTGTGACTGTCTGCTGAGGTGCCTTAACGTTTTAGTCCCGATTTCGCAGTTAGTTTTAACATGACCGACTCACGCTTGACTCATCGAGTACATTGTGGTTGTCAGCCACTCATTGGCGCTAGTGTTTCTACGGAAGTTTGCAGAAAGTTCATATGATCGCTGTGAAGGTCATGGTGATCACGCTTTCAGCAGCGGCAACTGCATCTTCAAAATCTGAAAACGAGCTTGCTGACGCTTCTCATACCATTTAAAGAGCGAACATGGCAGATGGAAACGGGGTGCAGGGGTTCTAACCCCTGGCTGGGGGCGAAGCCCCCACACCCCCATCTGCAACCCTTATTTTTTAAATTGGTATCAAATGACTGCATCAGTGACAGCGGCTTACCCGCATTTCGACAGTGATGTTGAAATGACCTGACTTTAAGCAATTTCTCAGTGCTGTCGTCGCAAAAGTAAAACAAACTTGTAACAGTAGAGGATTAATTTTGTGGCGCTGGCTTCGGTGTGTGTGTGGAAGCAACGTGGAGTTCCTTTAGTTGTTTGCCATCCACACCAGACGGTGCGCCCGTGAGCAAACAACGAGCCTGCTGCGTCTTAGGGAAGGCGATCGCGTCGCGGATAGATTCTTCGCCTGTGAGCAGCATTGTCCAGCGATCGAGTCCATACGCGATGCCGCCGTGAGGGGGTGCGCCGTACTCGAATGCTTCGAGCAAGAAGCCGAATTTGTTTTTCGCGTCTTCTTCAGACAAGCCGATGAGTTCAAACACCTGTGCCTGAATGTCAGGTTGATGAATCCGCACGCTGCCGCCACCGACTTCAAAGCCGTTGTAGACGAGATCGTATGCCTGAGCGCGAGCGGTTTTGAGGTCGTGCAAATCGTCGAGATGGGGCGCAGTGAACGGATGATGGAGCGCTTCGAGTCGCTTTTCGTCAGCGTTCCACTCAAACATGGGAAAGTCTGTGACCCACAGCAGGTTAATTTGATCGGGATCGATCAGATTCAGTTCACGTGCAAGGACTTGACGCAGGCGATCGAGCGTTTTATTCACCGTTGCGGTGTCTCCCGCGCCAAACAGCAGCAGATGTCCGGCTTTGGCACCCGTGCGGCTGAGTAGCTCTTGCTTTTGGGCATCGGTGAGGTTGTCTTTGATGGCACCGATCGTGTCGATTTCGCCATCGTCGCGCACGCGAATATATGCCAAGCCTCGCGCACCTGCTTCAGCGGCTTCTTTGAACAAATCGCCACCGGGCTTAATGCGTACATTGGAGATCAGATCGTTGCCACCGGGAATGGAAAGGATTTTGACGGTGCCACCTTTGGCTACCGTGTCCGCAAAGACTTTAAAGCCGGAGTCTTGCACAATGTCTGAGACGTTAACCAGTTCCAATTCGTAGCGAGTATCGGGTTTGTCACAACCGTAGCGATCCATCGCCTCGGCATAGGTGAGTCGCGGGAATGGTCGGGGAATCTCGATGCCCTTCAGCGTTTTGAACAGATGACAAACTAAACCTTCGTTCAGGTTGAGAATCTCTTCTTGCGACATGAAGCTCATTTCCATGTCTAGCTGCGTAAATTCGGGCTGACGCTCGGCTCTCAGATCTTCATCCCGAAAGCAACGGGCAATTTGATAATAGCGATCGCATCCCGCCACCATGAGCAATTGCTTGAACAACTGCGGTGATTGGGGCAGCGCGTACCATTCGCCTGCATTCACTCGTGACGGGACGAGGTAATCACGTGCGCCTTCGGGGGTCGATCGTGTCAGAATCGGCGTTTCAACTTCGATGAAGCTTTCCGTATCTTCGAGATAGCGACGAATGGTTTTGTTCAGCGCATGTCTGAGCTGTAAGTTTTGGCTCATGCGTTCGCGTCGCAGGTCGAGATAGCGGTATTTGAGGCGCAATTCTTCGCGCACCGTTTCGGTTTCAGCGGTCGATACCTGAAAGGGGAGTTGCTTGCGAACGGCATTGAGAATGTCGATGCGATCGGCGTAGATTTCGACCTCACCTGTGCCCAAACGTGGATTCAGCGAGTCATCGGGACGCTTCGTTACACGACCGGAGACCTGCACCACATATTCGTTTCGCAAATCGCCTGCCTGTTGATAGGAGCCAGGAGTGCGCTCTGGATCGCTAACGATTTGGATGATGCCACTGCGATCGCGCAGATCGATGAAAATCACGCCGCCATGATCACGACGGCGATCGACCCATCCACATAATGTAACTGTCTCTCCAATGTGTTCGGCTCGGAGTTGACCACAGTAATGGGTTCGCATGGCGGGTAGAAGTCTGCTGACGTGAGGAATATAGGTTTAGTCTAACGATTGACACTGGCGATGAATTCGCTACCGCGATCGTGGCGTAAGCATTAAAAACCTTCCTATTATGCCGCATCTGAGCCGCGCTGCGTTAGCGGTGATGCAACCAGGCATTTAAGGCTTCTAACGTTACTAGGGCGCGTCATCAATTAGCTCCAAAACCTTGCGGTATCAGCCTGATCGCGCCCGCCCCAACACACCAGGCTAGGGGCTAGAACCCTTGCTGCAAGTCATGTGTAGTTGTCATTGATGACAGCCCCTAGAGATTGAGCAATTTTTCTAACGCGGTTGGCATGGGCAGGATGATGATGATCAGCAACCCTAGCGCCAGAATGCCCCACAGGTCACGACGATTGTCTAACTCTGTCACATCATTCAGCGCGGGTTCGTCGGTAGCAGGCATCAGAAACAGGAGAATTGCCCAGACTAGCAAATGTGGTTGCACAAGCGAGAGTGCCAGCAGCAGCAAGCGAGAAATCTGTCCGATCGCGGTGCCTGCCCGTTGCCCAAACATGGCATGAACAATATGACCGCCATCCAGTTGACCCACAGGCATCAGATTAAAGGCGGTCACCACAATGCCCAGGCAACTCGCTAATGCAACCGGATGAAGATTGATGCCTTGACCAGCGGTCAGCGCATTACCCAGGGCTAATTTGCTCAATAGCGCTAACAGCATTGAGAAACTGGGGTCAAGTGCCTGAAAGTTGAATGCTTCCAGTTTCTCTGGCAGACGTACCACTTCTGAATGCGCCAAGCCCCACAAAAGCAGCGGCAGTGCCACTACAAAACCCGCGATCGGTCCCGCAATACCCACATCGAATAAAGCACGACGATTGGGAATGGGCGATCGAAGCTGGATAAAGGCACCAAACGTACCGAACGGAAACAGCGGAATCGGGATCACCGGGATGAAATACGGCAACGTTGCCTGGATTTTGTAGCGACGAGCGGTCAGGTAATGCCCCAGTTCATGAATGCCTAAAATCGTCATTAACGTCAGCGCATAGGGCAAACCCGTCACCAGTGTTGCTGGCGAAAGCTGTACCGCTTTTTTGCCCAAATCTAGCCATGCCAGCGTAGTTGTGAAAAAAGTAGCGACGAACAAGCCGATCGCTAGAAAGGGACGTGTGAGCGTTTCCTTGCGTTTTTTACCAGCAGGCAATGAGGCATCAGCCGCAATATTCTGCGATCGTGGGTTTGGCACCAGCACAAAGAACGGCTTTTGGTTTACACCTTCCTGAAACACGACGTAGAAGCGATCGCCGAAGACTTCCGCCACATTCTCTTGAATCGTGTGGTAGGCGACTTCTGGTTTGCTCCGCAGTTGCCCACGACAAATCACGGCTTGCGGACGATACTCCACGTTTTGCAAGTAGTAGATTGCCCAGGGAAAACAATTTTGCAGGCTCGTTTCTTCTGCTTTATCGATCGGTCGAGGGCTGCTGGGAATCGTGACCGCCTCTTTTGTCATCGTGGCTGGCTGCTCTTGCCCCTCTGCTGCGGCTGAATTGACAGGCGGCGGCGAGATACGATTCCGCTGAATTAAGAACCAATACAGCAGCAAGCAAACAGCCGACAAAATGAGGATGGTCTCCGTTGGCATCGGTTTCCCCTTTGCCAATACCCAACCGCTCGACACAATCGCTGGAGCCATCGCCACAAGCCATAGCAGCCAGACGGGCGATCGCGTGACACTAGCCGCCCGTTGCACGATAAAGTAAGTGATTAGTCCCAGCAGGAACAGCAAAATTAACGGATTCATGCGCCTAGTCTCGTCGGGCTGGAAGAACGTACTGCCTGAAACAATGCTAACGGTCTGAGGTTAAAAGCCAATAGACAAGAATGCGATCATACCTATAGCAATCCTAAAGGAGTTATGTGTATAAAGAAGCGTCAACTGTCAGACATAGCCGACGATCGGTAGCCAAAAAACAAATGCTGCTGCTTTCAAGTGTGACAAGTTTTATACCCAGTTTCTTGCTTAAATGACTCGTTCGATCGCGATTTCTACAACGGTTTCCTTTAGTCCTCTCTTAACCAGTGTCTTCAGATTCACCCTACACCGCTGCACCCAACCTGCCTCAGCCGTCTACCAACCAAACCGTTTCTGCCCCTAAACAGCCCCGGTTGCTGTTACACCAACCGGGCGATCGATCAACCATTTTTGCCTTCCCACCCAATCGAGAAACATTGGGTGGAACTGCCTATCTTATTGTAGAAGCGGTCAATATTCTAGTGGACTGTCCTGCGTGGAATGATGTCACGCGAGACTTTTTGCACGCGCAGGGAGGTGTCCACACGCTCTTTCTTACGCATCGCGGCGGTATTGGTCAAGCCCGCCAGCTTCAACAAGCCTTTGGCTGTCAGCTTTTGCTGCAAGAGCAGGAAGCCTATCTGTTGCCAGGGCTACCTGTCACCCCCTTTGGACAGGCATTTACATTAACGCCCCAAAGCCGCATCCTGTGGACACCCGGTCACTCTCCCGGTTCCGCCTGCCTCTATCACAGCAACTATGGTGGCGTATTATTTTCTGGTCGCCATCTGCTGCCCAGTCCTCAAGGCAATCTGCTGCCCCTCAAAACATCCAAAACCTTCCATTGGCGTAGACAACTCAACAGCGTGCAGAAGCTTGTATCAGAGTTCCAGCCAGACACCCTGCAAGTCGTCTGTCCCGGTGCCAACATTGGTTTTCTGCGCGGTCGATCGCTCGTTGACAATGCGTATGAGAAGCTGAAGGCGATCGATCTGGGGAGTGGGGAGTAGGGAGTAGGGAGTAGGGAGTGGCAGGGGGGAGAACTTAACTCAGCACTTAAAGCTTCAACTTCAAAACGTCTTCTGCTCCCCTTGCTTCCCCTGCTCCCCCTGCTTCCCCTGCTTCCCCTTGCTTCCCCTGCTCCCCCTGCTTCCCCTGCTTCCCCTTGCTCCCCCTGCTCCCCCTGCTTCCTCACCACCTCTCTAGAAATTCTCCCTCCAGTCCGTTAAACTCACTACCATCGCATAAGGAGTCGTTGCTGATGACCCACGACGTAAGCCAGTGGTTGACTGAGATTAAAACGTTGCGGCAGCAGTTAGCCGATGCCCAGCAGGAACGGGAGCAGGCGTATGCTAGTGCTGCTAATTGGCAGCGGCTTTACGAAACAGAAGCACAACAACGACGGAGTGAAGCAGCCTTGACGCGTCAGACGATCGCTGAGCTGAAGCAAGACATCCAGCAGCTTAAAGGGTCTGTACCGACTGAAGGGAACGCACCTATCGATGTGGCAATCATTCGAGCCGAAGTCGAAAAGCTCCAAACGATCGCCGAACTGCAAGAAACGCTCATTGCAGCATTCGCTGAGCGCGATCGTCTTGCTCAGGCACTCAAAGCGGAGCAAACGAACCATGCCCAAACGCGTAAAGGCTTAACGACAGCTCTGGGAGATGCGATCGATATGCTCTCGAAGGAGAAAGGCTAAAGACAAACTGGCTATCAGCTATCAGCTATCAGCTATCAGCTATCAGCTATCAGCTATCAGCTCTTCGACATATGCTGACCGCTGAGCGCTGACTGCTGACCGCTAACCCAACGCGTAAATTTACTCTTTAACGAGTCTTTCATTCTTTCTCATACGAGCACCAATCGCTCCAACTGCCAGCGTAAAGCTTGCCTGTTTGAATGCCAGCCAGTTCTAACGACAGCAAATTGACGCAAGCAGTGACACCCGAACCGCAGTACACAAAAATCTCTTGAGCCGATCGCAGCGTTTCCCATCGTTCGCCTTGCGCCTCAATTGAACGAACGTAGCCGTCTGCACCTGTGACTGTTTGCCAGGGGTAATTGACCGCTCCGGGAATGTGTCCTGCGATCGGGTCAATGGGTTCACGTTCGCCTCGGTAGCGTTCTGCTTCACGTGAATCGACTAAAACGACTCCAGGCAGATCTTTTTGTGCTTTCACCTGTTCCATAGTCACAACCTGATCAGGACGCGATCGCGGCACAAAGGCTCCAGTTTTGGGTACAGGAACCGTTTGTGTCACGGCATAACCAGCCGCGTTCCAACCTGCAAAGCCGCCATCTAACACGGCAACGCGATCGTGCCCCAGATAGCGCAGAAGCCACCAAAGCCGCGATGCAAACGCTAGACGCGAGTCATCATAGGCAACGACTAGCGTTGGCTCATCCAGCGTTGAATCAACTCCCATCGCTGTGAGGCGGCTCGACAGTTGAGCCATATCTGGTAGCGGATGCCGCCCGCCATGCTCACCAACAGGGCTAGAAAGATCCTGGTTCAAGTCCAGATAAAAGGCTCCTGGAATGTGACCTGCCTGATATTGCTCACGCCCTAATGTTGGTTGCATCAGTGAGAAACGGCAGTCGGCGATCGCCACCTGTGGATCGTCAAGATGATCATGAAGCCATGCTGCTGACACTACTGGAGGAAGCATGAGTATCGTTTGAAGTTTAGACCTAAACTCTAAACCCTGGAGGTGAGGCGATTCAAGTCTAGTGCTCATGCAACCATCAGGCTCCGCTATTCTTTAGACAGATGGTTCCGTTTGCGTCACTAGAGGCTACGACTGTGAGGTCACTCATTCGGCTGAGTATTGCCCTTCTCGTCATCCTGTTGGGGTTGGTAACCTACTGTGGCAATACAGTAGAAAACCCTGTTACGGGTGAACAACAGCAAGTGCAGCTTTCACCGCAACAGGAGATTAGTTTAGGGCTACAGGCACGGCAGCAGATGGTGACCCAGTATGGTGGCTTTTACCCAGACAAGCTGTTGCAGCAGTACATTGACCGCGTTGGGAAGCAAGTAGTGGCGCGATCGATCGCGTCTAAATCCCCCTATCCCTTTGAATTTTACCTGCTGCGGGATGATCGGACAGTGAATGCCTTCGCCCTCCCAGGTGGGCAAGTTTTTGTGACGATCGCTTTACTAAAACGTCTCACCTCAGAAGCGCAATTAGCCGCAGTTTTAAGTCATGAAGTGGGGCATGTGGTAGCACGTCATGGTGCCGAACATTTAACCAAACAGCCATTCAGTCAGCAATTACTGACTGCTGTTAGCACCACTTCTAATAGTGGTTTCAGTGCTGATCCGGCAAATGTGCTGACACAGGCAGTCAAGCAACTCATTGGTCTGCGCTATGGACGTGACGATGAATTAGAGAGCGATCGGCTGGGTTTGCGCTTCATGACCGAAGCTGGCTACGATCCACAGGGCATTATCCAACTGATGCAACGACTCAACGCCTCTCGTCAGAGTGGGCAACCGCTAGCCTTCTTCAGCACTCACCCCAGCCCAGACAATCGCGTCAAACGACTGCAAACACTGATCACTCAGACATATCCGCAAGGCATTCCCCGCAGTTTGAAGGACAACCGTGAGACCTTCGCTCAGATTGTGCAAACACGACTTTGAGAAGGGGACGTAAGGAGCGCGCCCTGTGTGTTAAAGAGTTTGGCGTGGGATGCTTTGAGTGGAGTGCTTCGAGTTTATTAGGGTTAGTGGCTAGGGTTAAAACGTCACGTTTTCTACTGAAAGGTTAGTCGTGCATCTTCAGAGGTTCACGGTTCAAGCTCAGAGATGAGTCGTGCAGGCTTAGAGGTGAGTCATTCATATGCAGAGATGAGTCGTGCAGGTTCGGAGATGAGTCGTGCAGGCTCGGAGATGAGTCGTGCAAGTTTAGAGGTGGGTTATCCGTATGTAGAGATGAGTCGTGCAGGTTCGGAGATGAGTCGTGCAGGTTTAGAGATGAGTCGTGCAGGTTCGGAGATGAGTCGTGCAGGTTTAGAGATGAGTCGTGCAGGTTTAGAGATGAGTCGTGCAGGTTTAGAGATGGGTCGTGCAGGTTTAGAGATGGGTCATTCATATGCAGAGGTGGGTCATGCAGGCTTAGAAATGAGTCATGCAGGTTTAGAGATGAGTCATGTAGGCTCTGGGGTGGATTTGAGTCACCAAAGTAACGTCTGACCTCTCACTACCAACAGCTTCCTGCACCGCACAACTCCGATCGCCGAAAGCTATCGTAGAAGGATGAGGAATTTTCGACAAAATCGACTGAGGCAGCGCTGGCAGGGTTTGCGGCAGTCGTTGTCCATGTATCAATACTGCGGACGGGCGATCGCGTTAGTGTGGGCAACTAATCGTCCGCTAACCATTGCTTTGATGGTGCTGACCTTGATTGCTGGCTTGCTTCCTGGCGCGATCGCCTACGTCGGTAAGCTGATTGTGGATGGGGTTGTGCTGGCGGCGCGATCGGGTTCAGTGAACGATCGCTGGCAGACGCTGACTTACTTAGGCGTAGAAGCCGGATTAATCGCACTGCAAGCAGGCTGCAAACAAGGTTTAGCGCTTTGTCAGTCACTGCTACGAGCGTTGTTAGGGCATAAGGTTAACGTGCTGATTTTAGAGAAAGCACTGACGCTTGATATTTCCCACTTTGAGGACTCGGAATTCTACGACAAGATGGCACGGGCGCGGCGAGAAGCATCCAGCCGTCCACTGAGTTTGGTCGGGCGCACCTTCGGACTGGTACAAGACACTCTCTCGCTGATGACATATGGCGGTTTGCTGCTGCGTTTTTCTCCCTGGGCTGTGCTGGTGTTGATGCTGGCTGCTGTTCCCGCGTTTATTGCTGAGACGCGCTTTGCTGGCGAAGCCTTCCGCTTGTTTCGCTGGCGTGCCCCAGAGACCCGGCAACAAAACTACCTGGAATGGCTACTCTCTAACGACACTGCCGCAATGGAAGTCAAGCTGTATCAGCTCGGTCCCATGCTGTTGCGCCGCTATCGTGATATTTTTCGTCACCTCTACAGCGAAGATCGGGATCTGACCATCCGACGTGGGTTGTGGAGTTATTTTCTGGGACTGCTGAGCACCATTGCTTTTTATGCCGCCTATGTGTGGATTGTGTGGGAGGCGATCGCAGGCAGCATTTCCCTTGGCGACTTGACAATGTATCTCGTGGTCTTTCGGCAAGGACAGGCAACCTTTGCTTCCGTGCTGAGCGCGATCGGCGGCATGTACGAAGACAGCTTGTACTTATCAAATCTCTATGAGTATCTGGAACAACCCATTGCCAAAGCGATCGGACAAGCAACACGAGGACTCTTACCAGGTGATGGGCTACGTTTTGAGCATGTCAGCTTTTGCTATCCAGGCAGCCTTGAGCCAGCGCTGAAAGACGTTTCGCTGCATTTAAAACCAGGCAAAAAGCTGGCGATCGTCGGTGAAAACGGCTCTGGCAAAACGACCCTGATCAAACTGCTGACCCGCCTGTATACGCCAGACAGTGGACGCGTTCTGCTGGATGGCTTAGACCTACGGGAATGGGATCGGGACGCACTTCAGCAGCGGATTGGCGTAATTTTTCAAAACTTTGTGCGCTATCAATTTACCGTTGGCGAAAATATTGGCGCAGGCGATGTTGCCTTCCTTGAAGATGAAGCCCGTTGGCACGATGCCGCCGCAAAAGGCACCGCGCAGCCATTCATTGAGGCACTCCCCGACGGCTATCACACTCAACTTGGACGATGGTTTAAGAGCGGTCGAGAGCTATCGGGTGGGCAGTGGCAAAAGATTGCGCTTTCTCGCGCCTTCATGCGATCGCAAGCCGATATTCTGGTGCTGGATGAGCCTACCTCAGCCATGGATGCCGAAGCCGAAGTCCGCATTTTTGACCACTTTCGCGCCATGACGCAGCAGCAGATGGCAATTCTCATTTCCCACCGTTTCTCGACTGTGCGGATGGCAGACCAGATTATGGTGCTACAGGCTGGCAAAGTAGTTGAACAGGGTACACATGAAGAACTGGTGCGATCGGGCGGACGCTACGCCCAGCTCTTTGCACTGCAAGCCGCCGGGTATCGGTAGTTACAGCAGAAGGCAGAGGGCAGAGGGCAGAAGGCAGGAGCTAATACACCTCACACCTTACACCTCACTTCCGCGAAAGGCAGAAGGAAAAAAAGCGGTAGCTAAGGCTCTCAGACTCAGATGTGTACTTCATTTAGCTGCAAACTGCTGTGTGTGCCAAAATCAGACAGTAATCACTGGAGATGGAGGAAACCAAAATGGATGGTAAGTGCCTTTGCAGTGCAATCACGGTCAGAACGCCAGACAAAAAGAGCATCGATGCCTGTCATTGTGGTATGTGTCGGCGATGGGGAGGTAGTCCAGCATTAGGTGTATCTTGCGGCTCAGATGTGGAGATAGACGGCATTGACACACTCAAAGTGTATCAGTCCTCAGAATGGGCTGAAAGAGCCTTCTGTGCTGAATGTGGTACGCATATTTTCTACAGGTTATTGCAGACCAATGAATACTTTCTCTCAGCAGGTCTTTTTCAGAATGGCATTGAGTTTGAGTTCAAGGAGCAAATTTTTATCGATCGGAAACCTGGTTACTATGAATTTGCCAATCAAACCTTGAATTTGACAGAAGCAGAAGTATTTGCCAAATTTGCGCCAGGTGAGCCTGGTTAAGGCACACAACAGGCTGCTGTACCGGAACACGATCATCTGCATCCGCTGATTAGAGCCGATCGGCTAATGATTGCTTTGTTGTCCAATCAGAACACTGATCAAAACAATAGCCATGCCAACGAGTTGAATGGGTGTCAAGGTTTGATGGAGTAAGACGAAGCCAATCAGAGTGGCGACTACAGGACTCATCAACCCCAGAGAGGAAGCAGCCGATGCTTTGAGCTTATCAATGCCTCGAAACCAAAGCGCATACGCCAGTCCAGTACCGATTAAGCCCAGGTAGACAAAGCCCAACAGGTTGGTTGTGGAAAGCTGAGTGATGGGTGCCTCAAATACCAGGGCAATGGGCAGCAGCACCAGTCCACCCACGGCTAACTGCCATGCGGTAAAGACCAGTAGCGAAGCTGGACGTTTCCACCGTTTGCCTAGCACCGTGCCCAGACCCATTGTGACAGCCCCAGCGATCGCGGCTGCAATGCCAACACCATCAAGGCGCGCCGTCGGTCCAAGCACCAGTAATCCAACACCCACAAAGCCAGCGATCGCCGCTACGATCGTCAGCTTAGACAGTTTTTCATGCAAGATGACCCAGGAAAACCAGACGACTAATAATGGCTGGATTGCGCCTGCGGTTGCCGCAACACCACCCGGAAGGCGATAAGCTGCCACAAATAAGAGTGCTTGAAAGAGTCCGATATTGAGGCTACCTAAGAGCAAAATCCGCCACCACCAAATTCCTTTTGGCAGTTGTCCCAGCCATGCGGTGAGCAGCAGACCAATAGGCAGCGATCGCAAAGAAGCCACCAGGAGCGGATGGTTCGGCGGCAGGAGTTCCGTTGCGACAACATAAGTCGTGCCCCAGATCATCGGCGCTAGAGCCGTGAGCAGAATATCGGACAGGCGAACAGTAGGCGGTTTCATAACTTTATCTTAATATCGAGATACTTAACATCAAGATACTAGCATTTATCTCGATGTTAAGATAATCGACATTGAGATTTCTAAGTGAGTAGCATTCTATGAAAGCCGATCCAGTCGATGCGATTTTGGCGCAATGGCAGAAAGAGCGTCCTGATTTAGACGTGTCACCGATGGGTATCATTGGCAGGATGACGCGTCTGGCGAAACACCTGGAACGAGGGCTTCAAGAGACTTTTGCAAACTTTGACCTGAACTTTGGTGAATTTGATGTGTTGGCGACCTTGCGCCGTACTGGTCAGCCATATCAGCTTTCGCCGACTGAGCTATTCAACACGATGATGGTTTCATCTGGCACGATGACGCATCGGATTGATCGCTTAGAACAGGCTGACCTTGTAAAGCGCACTCCTGATCCCACCGATCGGCGCGGGACACTCATTCAGTTGACCGATAAAGGGTTCAACGTGATCGAAAAAGCAGTTGAAGCTCATGTTGCCAATGAGCATCGTCTCCTTAGCGGTTTAGAGGAGGCGGAACGTCAGGCGCTCGATCAACTGCTGCATCAGCTTTTAATGTCGTTTGAGGAGTAGGAATTAGGTCTCATGCAAGCGCGAAGGGCTGACCAAAACGCTTATGGTGTTGCAGCCGCTTATGGTGTTGCAGCCGCTTGTAATGTTGCAGCCGCTTGTAATGTTGCAACAGTGTCGGCAACCGCTGGCTAATACCAATTCTACAAAATCGCCCTACAGATTCGTTTTTGCTGCTGACCGCTGACCGCTGACCGCTGACCGCTGACCGCTGACCGCTGACCGCTGACCGCTGACCGCTGACCGCTGACCGCTGACCGCTGACCGCCAGCCGAAGCTTGCCTGTGTAGCCACAGTTTAGTGAAATGGTATAAAAACGTTATCAGTCTTGTCCCAATACCTGCCGATTAATTTCCAGAATCGGGCAAAACAAACTGGCTTGAACGGGCGTTAAGTGCTGTTTGACCACTTCTTGCATGACTACATAGGTCGCGTTGCAGCTTTTCTGTGCACTGAAGGCTTTCATGATGGTTTTAAACCACAAGAGAAAGCGTTCGCGTAAGGTGTCCGGATCATTCATGAGCATGGCGACGGCAGAATAGCGCAGGACTCGCACGGTATCGCGTTTCCACTTAGCACTCATATCTTCGTTGCCGCTGCGGAAAAGATCGGGATCGATCGCTCGCATTTTTGCCTCTACCTGCTGCACGATAGCGGCTTCGACCAACTGAAGGGTTTGATACGTTTGCACTCGCGTACCAAATGACTGAACATACGTACTCACAAACGCCAGTTCTTCATCAGTAGCATAGCGACCATCGGTATCCAGGCTTAATTTTTCTAACTGGCTCAACATGTGCAAAACCCTTTGTAGTCTAGGTTGGCTCAGTGTACCCAGAGACCTATACTTAATTGCTCTTAAGCTACCTGCAGATGCATTCAAGCGAAGCCTCAGCTTCCCTGCGATCAGGAAAGGTTCATGAAAACTACATAATTCCATCCCTGTGTTAACGCTGCGGTTGAAGAAAGCTAGGAGGACGCTGAACCGTCCTGATTGCCTGTTGACAGCCCAGAAAGAAATGGGCAGACCATTAGTCAGGAACCTTTCAAAATGCTGGACGCGATCGCCCAGACATTAGCAGAACAAGCTACCAAGCCTGCTGTACCTGCCAATGTCAATACGCCTCAGGCTGCGCTAGTCGTGCCACAGCAAACAGCAGCTCCCGTACTCAAACCCATTGCCAGCGCTCCTGAGTCGCTTCCCCCCTCTTTTGCTCAACCACCACGCAGCATCAGTACTGCTCAAACAACAACCGAAACCAGCAACAGCACTGACATTGTAAATGACGTGCCCGTGGCTGCTCCTAATGTGCAAAGTATTCAACCGCCGCCCAAAAATGACCAGGTTGCTGATGTCGCTACGGCTAAGGCAACTGAGCAAGCCACGATCGCCCAGCGGTTGGTATTGAAGCAACGTTTAGCAGATATTGTTGCCAAAGATAAGTTACTGAAAGAGGCAAAACTACGGGCAAATCTCGAAGCAACGGCGATCGCGACGGCTCAGGAAGGACAATTCGCCCAAGCGCGTCAAATGGCTCACGACACGATGCTTTCTCCCGACAGTCAGGCAACGCTACTGGCTCAAATTGACGCGATCGAAGCCAAACAACGACCCGTAAAACCTGTATTAGCGCGTCAACAACCATTGCCAAAAGCATCCAAGCCACTGGCAGAGAAGGTGAAAGCCTGGGTGCCGACAACAGTTCCAGGTCGATCGCTCCCATCAACACTGCAATTCACGCCGCCACAGTCTAGCCCACCGTATAGCTATGTAACGCCCGTCGAACCGCAGTACGTTAGCTACTCACTCAAAGGGTTTGGGCGATCGCTGGGTGGCGTTGGTGTGGTTGTGGACGATAGCACACCTGACTTCAACGGGCAAAACTGGACGGCAGCCTATGAAACGGGCAGTGGTTTCAATCCCGCCGAATTATGGAAAGGGTTGAGCTTCATTTTTCCCTTAGCCGTACCAGCGCCGATTACATCCAGCTTTGGCTGGCGAGTGCATCCGATCAGGGGCGATCGACGCTTTCACAAAGGTACTGACATTGGCGCACCAATGGGTACACCCGTTTTAGCCGCAGCCGATGGTAAGGTAGCGCTTGCTGATCAACTGAATGGTTATGGACTCACAGTCATTCTGTCTCACCAAAACGACACGCGAGAAACCCTCTACGCACACCTTTCAGCAATGTTGGTCAAACCAGGGCAATGGGTCGAAAAAGGCACTGTGATTGGACGAGTAGGCAGTACTGGCTTATCGACCGGTCCCCATCTGCATTTTGAGCTGCGGCAGAAGACATCAAGTGGCTGGCAGGCGATCGACCCAGGCGTACAGTTAAAATCGGCTCTGGCGCGATTGGTCAAGGCAATGCGGGAAGGTTGAAAACTGAACGAAGCGACGGTTATGGTCTTTGCGGCTAAGCAGGCAACCGATACTTCAGACTGCTTCAAGGATGGATTCTACCTGCTCATACAAACCTCAAGGCGATCGCGGGCATTCAAATCACTGATACCAAAGTTGACAAAGCCAAGGGAGCAAGATGAGGGCTAGACGTTACTGCTTTCACCTTGCTCCATGACGTTCTCGCCGTGTTAAGCGGGTTGAGCGCCCGGTTTACCATCCTCTACGACAAACGAAGCAAGCGTGCTAATCGTCGCTTCGGGTTCAGTAATGGTCGAGACGACGCGGTAGTCACTTTGCCAGCGTTTGCGATTTAGATCACAGCGCACATAGCCCCGCAGCGCACCGTTGAAGAACTTGGTATGCGGGTTATTGGAAAGTGCCAGGGTGACTGGGGCAATAAACTGTGCGGGAAAGTCTGAGGTGATGGAGGTTGCCACAAACTCAGTGCCCAGCGTTGGCGACTCTGGCTTGTTGAAATCGCGCTTGATGTCGTGTACCCAACTGGAATGAATATCACCTGCCAGCACGATCGGGTTGGAAACCTTCTGCTGTTCGAGAAACGTCAGGATACGATCGCGGGCTGCGACATAGCCATCCCATTGATCCACATTGAAGACCTGCACCTCTGGACGCGCATCGAAATCAAATTGCGAGAACATAACTTGTTGGGCAAGGATATTCCAGCGGGCGGGCGATCGTTGCAAACCTTGAAACAACCAGCGCTCTTGTGCCTTGCCTGTCAGTGTAGCGCTGGGGTCAACGGCTGCATCGCAAAGAGGCTTGAGACCGTCATCACAGGGTTGATCCGATCGGTACTGGCGCGTGTCCAACACATTGAACTGAGCCAGATCGCCATACGTAAATCGCCGATAGAGCCTTAAATCAGCCCCCTTTGGTAAAGACGATTCGCGCAACGGCATGTGTTCGTAGTATGCCTGATACGCCGCCGCACGTCGCAGCAAGAACACAGTTGGATCTTGATCAGGTTCAGCATCAACTTCTGAAATACCGCTGGCGTAATTATTTTCTGTTTCATGGTCATCCCACGTCACCACCCAGGGGAACGCTGCATGAGCCGCTTGAAGATTGGCATCGGTCTTGTACAGCGCGTGGCGGTTACGGTAATCTTCAAGGCTCACAATCTCAGAGCTGTTGTGCTGACGAGGACCACCAGGCTCCGGTCCATATTCATAAATGTAGTCGCCTACATGCACGACCAGATCGAGATCTTCTTCGGCGACGTGCTTGTAAGCGGTGTAATAGCCGTTTTGCCAGTCCTGACAGTTGACCAGCGCAAAGCGGAGGCGATCGAGTGGTTGATTACGGGCGGGTGCGGTACGAGTGCGACCGATCGGGCTGACTTCATTACCTGCCTTAAACTGATACCAATAGTGCCGTCCTGGTTGCAGTCCACGCACGTCTACATGCACTGAATGTGCGAATTCTGGCAAAGCAAACTCAGTACCAGACTTGACAATTCGTTTCATGTTTTCATCAGCCGCAATTTGCCATTGCACGGGCACGTTGTATCCCGGCATTCCGCCGCCATTCAGCGGATCAGGAGCCAGCCGAGTCCACAGTACGACACCGTTAGGTAGTGGATCACCAGAGGCAACCCCCAGCGAGAAGGGATAGCCTGAAAACGCGGGTTGAGCAATGACACGGCGCGGCAACTGGCTGGCGATCGCCAAACCCGTCAAAACACCAGCACCACGGAGAACATCGCGTCGTTTGAACCCTGCCGAGAGCAAATGCGAGGAGTTGTACCAATTCATGACTGTAGGGAGATTTATACAGGTAATGAAAAGAACACTACCAAGCAGTTATTAATCAGCCACGAAGGTTTTGTTAAGGTTTAGTTTGGTGTTGGTAGAATTAGTGCCCACAGCGTCGCTCTGATTGCATGAGTAGAACCGTCTGCAATGCCAAGACGAGCTCTCACGGTCGATCGCATAGAGCCTCGTCGACGGCGAATGTACTCATAGCATAATGTTCCTAGTCAGCAGATGCTATCAACCCTTGCATCCGCACCAAGATCCCTAGGCTGTCCGCTGCACTAAAGTTGTGACATACCATCCTAACTACACAAAGATCATCAATGGAAGGATTTGAAAGGCTGGACCTTTAACCTGAACATCGGTAAATTCAGCCACAAGACCTTCAGTGTTAGTAATTTGCAAGAACACCTCGTTAAGCATCTGCGGAGGTAATAACGACATGCCATAGTTCTCGAATGAACTCATTGCCTCATCTTTACCAATTACACGAGTAATTTTTCCAACGATACGAACACTATTTCGGTGAAGTTCACTCAGCGTTAAATCGCGCAAGTTTTCTGTGCGTAGCGTGACTACAACATTCAAATTTGCTGGCTCAGAACATCGGACTACAACGTTGGAAAGTGGAGTTCGCTTTCGGTCTTTATCAAGAGCTTCACGCATCCTTGCAATTTCCGATTGGGGAGTTTTATCTTGGCTTACGCCTTTGCCCTTTGATTGAACCTGCGGTTCAGGCGTTGCTACCTTACTAAGGATATCTACGGCATCAAGGTAATCAATAACTGCATCAACAGCATTTTTCTCAACTGTTCCAGCTACTTCTACAAGCATACCAGGAGAATACATATGGAGATCTTTGATACTTTGTGGCTTCACAATATAACCACCATTCTGTTGAAGTTGATGATAAAGAATGATTGCTATCGATGCTTCTGTATAAGCTTTAGACTCTTTACGAATCTCGTGTGATTCACTAGAACGACTGCCAGCAGCTTCGACTGAAGCGCTCGTATCGACAAGTGTATGAAATAATCTGCTGAGTCCAAATTTTCCAGAGGCGTTTACTGATGTTGAGCCGCCTTCTTTTTTCTCAGCAGTTACTTCTGCTTCTAAGGCAAGACCACCTTGTATTGCTGCCGCAAACGATACCAACATCGGTATGTCAAGATAGATAGGATGTATTAATGGGATTCTTTTCATTGATAACTGTTATTTAGACACTTACCACATATGTATTCATTGGTTCGCTTTCGCCTTGAGTGCATATTGCCGAAAGCGCTCTAAATCTGCATGTAGGGTTGACTCCACCACGCGCCCAATGAAGAGGTTGTCGAGGAGTTGACCGAGGAAGCCAGGAATCGCATAGCCTACCGACATTTTGACGATGCTGCCTTTTTCACCCCGATCGTAAAAGCGAATGGCACCCCGATTGGGCAACCCATCTACCGATTCCCATTGAATAATTTGATGTTCTACGATCTTGAGAATCCGTGAGAGCCACGTAAACTCAAAACCCCCAGTTGCCAACTTCCAGCGCGACAGTTCGGGCTTGTCTTCCAAAACCGTCACAGAATCAATCCACTTCATCCAGCGGGGCATTTGCTCTAGATCAGACCAAAGGCTCCAGACCAGATCGATCGGGGCATCAACTTCTACTTGGACACTATGTTCGAGCCAGTTGGACATGGGGGAAGAAGGGGGAGTAGGGAGTGGGGAGTAGGGAGTGGGGAGTAAGAAATAAATGGAAGAAGATGGAGCAATACTGACTTTAAAGGAAGCGTTGAGCGGTTTATCGATGTTTCGTAAATACTTTCCAGTATCCTACGACGACCCCTACGATCGCTCCTAAAGGCGGTGCAACGATGATTGCTTGAGACGAAAGTCTCAATACTCTATCCCAAGAAGAACCGCACATATGAGAAATATTGGCGCAATGAAGCAGTGCAATCTCAAACGGCAACGTTAGTAGTAATCCGGTGACTGCACCACCCATTGATAGAGAAAAAATCAGGTAGTTTTTTGCATAGCTTTTGTGACGTATAAAGTGAATGGTGACAAAAGACGCGATGATTGCAACAATTAGCCCTAGCCCTAACCCATAAAACGCAAGTACAGCTAGACCCGTCCAAACGAGGTGCGTAAAGTCTGCATCGTTCATAGCCTCTTGCATCGTTAGGTTCTAACTCACTACAAAACAAACGAAGAGTACTCTAGCTCTAGACTTGGTTCAGAAATTTGTGGACTAGCTTATTAACAAGCATCAACTAGTAATTGAACAACCCCACACCTTTAACCTTGTACCCCGTCGGCTCTAGAATCGCTTGAGCAGCTTGCCTGCCGGAGATGGTGGCTCCTTCCATGCTATCAATATAGTCTTGCTGGGTGTAGCTGCCTGCGAGGAAGAAGTTGGTAATGGGCGTTTTCTGTGAGGGACGATAAAGATCCATGCCGGGGGATTCGCGGTAGAGGGACTGGGCGAGTTTGACGACACTGTACCACGTCATCTTGAGGTCGCGGGAGGAGGGGAAGAGATCGTGGACTTGCTTGAGGACATGTTGGGCGATCGCCTCATTGCTCTGCTTAATAAACGGATCGCCGGGAGTGAGCACCAGTTGCATTAAAGACCCTTCGCCCTCACGGTAGTAGTTGCTGGGGCTGGTCAGCGCCATATCTGCAAAACACGAGAAGTCCGCATCAGGTGTGTAAAGCAGATTATCGATGCCAGTCGCGTGATCTAACTGCTGACGTGCGTCTGCGTTCTGTAGCTCTGTCACCCAACCGTCAAAGCGCAACTGTACAGTGGCAACGGGAACGGCATCCAGCTTATAGATCTTGTCAAATTCTTCCCAAGTACGCCATTCGGCAGGCAGTAGACGTTGAATACCAGGAATATCGCAGGCAGCGAGGTAGGCATCAGCGGTGATGGTTTCTTCGGTATCGTCTTTAGCGACAACTAAGCCTGTGATATGAGTTTGGTCATCCTTCTTGTCAAACAGCACTTGACGGATGCGACGACGGGTATGGATTTTAGTACCGCGTGCTTCCAGGTAGTCCACGATCGGCTTGTGCAGATATTCATGAGGCGATCCTTCGAGCATTCGTAGCACTGACGCTTCCGTTCTGGCGGCGAAGAACTGAAAAATAGTAAGCATACAGCGGGCGGAAATATTTTCGGTGTCGATAAAACCCAGAGCATAGGCGATCGGGTTCCACATGCGCTTCAGGCTACCGTTTGAGCCACCCTGCTTGCGAAACCAATCGGCAAAGCTGATGCCATCCAGGTTGCGAATGCTTTTCATCGCGCCATCAAAATCGACCAAGCCGCGCACAATGGGACTGGTGCCAAGGGCGATCGCGTTCTGCACTTTATCCTGCACCGAAAGCTGAGATGTAGTGAAAAACGCCTTCAACCCATTAAACGGTGCGCCTGTAAGAAAGCGAAAGTCCAGCATTCCCACTTGCCCGCCGCGATTGATGAAGGTATGGGTATGCTCTTTCAGTAACAGACTTTCAAACGCTCCGACCTTTTTCATCAGGTCAAACAGGTTGTAGTAGCAACCGAAAAATACATGCAGACCCATTTCCAGATGGTTGCCATCTGCATCAACCCAACTGCCTACTTTGCCACCCACAAACGGACGGGACTCAAAGATTTCCACCTCATGTCCGGCATCGGCTAACTCAACGGCTGCTGCCAAACCCGCCAGTCCCGCACCTACGATCGCAACTCGCATTCTGTCCTTCTCGCTTAGATTGCTTTACACGCTTTAGATTTATAATTGTAAAGGAATGTGCGAGTAGATGAGCGGCAGACGCTTAGGATAACTGCGTTCTCACCCACTGACGGAACTGGCGTACCAGGCTGGTCTCACCCATTGTTTACCCAAAAGCTTTTTAGGCGTTTCATGCGGCGCTAACGGTTTCCTGATTTCTAACAAGCCGCGATCGTATAAAGGTCATGCTACTCGCCGCCGTGCCCGTTGCCAAAGTGCTGCTCTAGGCGCTATTCAACCCCTGAGTGATTACGGCAGCGAATGCGATCGCGTAGAATGATAGGTCAAATGGGATGATTGTGAAGGATACAAAGCGAGAGACTTAACATGGTTTGGAATGTGCAGGTTCTAGAGATTACGGATGAACATGGTCACGGTATTGACAAATATCGAAGGGTCGCTAATTCATCGGATGAAGGTGGGATGCATCCGCTTTGCGAGCATCAGCATGACTCCATCGACGAGGCTGATCACTGTCCTGAAGCGTTAGCGAAAACGGTAGAAATTACGGGCATCCCAGACGGTAGCAACGCCAATCGTGCTGCCCAGCTAGAGGCAGAAGCAGAACAACTGTTAGCTGAAGCGGCTCAATTGAAAGAACAAGATAAAGCTTAACTGTGACTCCCCATATAGGACTTTACGGGAGCGATCAGCGCTGGCAGTGACCTTGCTAGGTTGATCAGCAATACACCCTTGACTTGAGGTATGACGATGCAGCTAAAAGAAGTGGATGGACAGCTTAAAGCCTATAAGACATCCATTGATGTGATTAACGGATTGGATGATGTTAGCGAGTTTCAGGTTTCTGCACGGGTCGCTTATGAGTTGCAGCAGTCCTCAAGTTTTTTGGCTGAAAACTACTGGTACTTAGCGGTGGGGAGCACTGATCAAACCGCTTCTCTACTTGTTGAGTGGGAAATTACCGTTACTGATGGTTCTACTCCTGTTCAAGCTCCCATTAAGGGAGTCATTGATGTTGAGAACGGGCTTGCAGTGCTTGTGTAAGCGCTTAACACTGAGAGTTGAAGAGCTATGATCGCCCAATCCAATGTAGCAAAAGAGGTTCTATGAGCTTCATTCAAGTTGGCGACCTACTAATTCATCTAGACGCGATCGCGCGTACATCACCTTGTTTAGCAAGTTCTAGAAGATTGGGTTAAGAGGCTGCCATAGCAGTGATTTTGGGGAGAGAAAGCAGGCACGTCTTCTCCTAAAGTTCCCCGCTATGTCTTATCGGTAACGGTAGTGGCAAATGGTTTGTCAGGAGGCGATCGCCCCGTCAGGAGAAATGGATTGCAAGCTTGAGTATGCTGTCTCGATCGACATGACCAAACTGCGTAGCCAACGTAGCGCAATCATTAGAGAATTTATTACCATCAGAACACTGGCTAACGCCTCACTTTGGTCGTATATTGATTTATTCTCACTTTGATGGTAGCGATCGCTCGTTCTGAAGGTGCATTATGATTTCCCCTCCTCCTGATCTCGAGCAGAGCCGTCATCAGTTGGTGACGATCTATCGCAAGTTGCCGCCGCTGGAACAGGTGATGGTGCAGTTGTTTTCAGTCATTTACGAACCGATCAGCCGATCGTTATTGCTTAGCTGTTGGAATCACCTTACAGCACCCGATCGAGGCAGCAAAATGTTGACTGCCCCAACCATCAAGCCCTATGTCGATCGCCTGCTTGCATTGGATGTGTTAGTGCAACAAAGTGGTGCAGGACCACAATGTCATCCATTATTAACCGAAATTGCGACCCGTGATGCGGTGCAGGCAAATCGGTTTGAGCGGTTGGTGCAGGCAGTGCAAAAAGGGTTTCCGGTACCGAGACGCTGGAAAGACGGACCCATTTCGTTTGGCACCGATCGACAGCTTATCCGTGAGATTCGGATTGGTCTTTATCGCAAAGATATTCAATTCATCAACAAGCAATTAGAGGATTACTACAAGTACACCTACCAAAAAGACAAGCTGTCGCTGGACGATGTCTATCAGCAAATTTGCAATAATCCCTTCGATGCAACCTGGTTTCGCACACTGCCCACCGATCTTTATAACAGTGCGCTCATTAGCATTTTGAACTTTTCGATGCTGGATCTAACGCCTGCCAGTGCGCCCCTATCTCTGTTGGAAGAAGATGTCGCTAAAGCGGGTAAGCAAAGTTCTGTTCTGCAATGCGTCGTTTTAGCCGAACATTTGCTTTTGCGGGGACGCTTGCAAGAGGCTCAGCACATTCTTGATCAGGCTCCTGAGTATCAACCTCAGATTGCGGCGTTGCAGGGACAGATCAGCGTTTTACAAGGCGATGATGCCACAGCGATCGCCCAATACACGATGGCGCTACAGGCACTCAAGAAAGGCACTGGCAAGCGGAAAATCTATTTCCAATCCATGAGTGGTTTGTTTTTCATCCTGGCATTGTTGAAAGATGGGTCTGCCGATCGCTTAGCCGAAGCAGCCGAATATGCCAGCATTGCACGTCAGTCGAGGCATTGGTTGAGCGTTACCTATGCAGCACTGGAGAATGTAATCAAAGTTCAGCAGGGAGATCTGGCGAAGAAAGCGTGGATCAGCAACATGCCGATCGCCTCCCACAAAGCGGGAAACAGCCTGGAAACGTTGTTCTGTTCCCTCTGTCTTTACTGGGTTGATATTGAGCAAGCGAAAAAACATCTGCCGAGGCTTTTAGAACCGTTTTACAACGATGCTGGCACGTCGGGCTATCTCTGGTTGGCAAAAACCGTTGGCGAACTAATCGCTAAACTGAAGCCGCGCAGCCCTTATGTGAAGCAGGTGCCCACCTTACTGCCTGATGTCAACCTGCGATCGCTGGCAGACTTGATCCAACCGCAAGAGGCATGGGAACTGTGCCTGAATGCTCTCAGCCATTTGCGGAAAGACGAACCTCCAGTCGCAACTAAAACTGAAACCACCCAACGCCTTGCCTGGTTCGTCACGTTCTACCCGACGACTGGCTGTGTACTGCAACCACGAGAGCAATCGCTCAATGCGAGAGGAGAGTGGAGCAAAGGTCGCCCGATCACCTTGAAACGCCTCAAAAACGATGCCAGTGAGCTGGGCTACCTTACGCCTCAAGATCTGAAGGTGTGCGCTCAAATTAAAACCTATGCCTATGGCTGGGGCAACAAAACGGACTATACCTTTACCGACAAGGCGATCGCGCTGCTGGTCGGTCATCCTTACGTTTTTTGGGAAGATGCGCCCACCACGCGCATAGACGTAGTGAAAGGTGAGCCAGAACTGCTGGTGAAAAAAAGTAAAGACGAGCACCTCACGCTGCAATTTTCACCAGAGATTAAAGACAACAAAGAAACGCTGACCGTGAAGGAAAGCCCCACCCGGCTCAAAGTCATTGACATCACGCCAGAGCATCGCCGCATTGCCGACATTCTAGGGCAAAAAAATCGCCTGGAAGTGCCTGCTGCCGCAAAAGAGCGCGTTTTATCTGCCATCAATGCCGTTTCTAGCATTGTGACGGTACATTCCGATATTGGTGGCGGCGTGACCACTGAAGAAGTACCTGCCGACCCGAAACCACACATCCATCTGCTGCCTGCCAGTGCGGGCTTAAAAGTCGCGGTCTTGGCACGTCCCTTTGCTCAGGCGGGACCCTATTATCGTCCGGGGACAGGTGGCGAAACGGTGATTGCTGAAGTAGACGGCAAGCGCTTGCAGACCACCCGAAATTTGCGCGAAGAGAAGACGCTGGCAAATGCGGCGATCGCCGCCTGCCCTACCTTTCTAGAGCAGGAAAAACAGGACAATGAATGGCTCATAGACGATCCGGAAGCCTGCCTGGAACTACTGCTAGAACTGCAAGCGTTGGGCGATGCGGTGGTCATTGAGCATCCTGAAGGCGAAAAATTCCGTGTGTCGCATCAGTCCACTCTCAAAGATTTCAAGCTCAACATTAAACGGCAGAACGATTGGTTTGCGACCGACGGTGAGCTGACAGTGAGTCCTGACCTCGTGCTCGATATGCAACAACTGATGCAACTGCTGGAGAAAACGTCCAGTCGCTTTATCCCCCTCGGTGACGGGCAATTTCTGGCGCTGACTCAAGAATTTCGCAAGCGACTAGATGAACTCCGCACCTTTTCAGAGCGATCGGGCAACAGTCTACGCCTCCACCCACTCGCTGCGGTTGCGGTAGAAGACTGGATGGAAGAAGTTGGCGATCTCAAAGCAGATAAACACTGGAAGGCGCATATTCAGCGGCTGAAGGAGATTCAGAACTTTGAACCTCAATTGCCATCAACGCTACAAGCCGATTTGCGCGATTATCAGATCGATGGCTTTCGCTGGCTGGCACGGTTGGCACACTGGGGCGTGGGAGCGTGTCTCGCCGATGATATGGGCTTGGGCAAAACCCTGCAAGGGCTGGCAGTCATTCTCACCCGTGCGCCTGACGGTCCTACACTTATCGTTGCACCCACCTCCGTGTGCATGAACTGGATGGGCGAGGCACAGCGGTTTGCACCCACGCTCAACGCGATTCAATTTGGCAGTGGCGATCGCCAAAAAGTGCTGGACAATCTGCAACCGTTTGATCTGCTGGTTTGCAGCTACGGATTGTTGCAACAAGAAGAGGTGGCAGACAAATTAGCAAAGGTGCAATGGCAGACGATCGTGCTGGATGAGGCTCAATCCATCAAAAACTTTGCGACCAAGCGATCGCAAGCCGCGATGAATCTTCAGGGTAGTTTCAAACTATTGACCACTGGAACGCCGATCGAAAACCATTTGGGTGAACTCTGGAATCTCTTTCGCTTCATCAATCCAGGCTTACTCGGTTCGCTGGAAAGCTTTAACCAACGCTATGCCACACCGATCGAACGCTATAGCGATCGGGATGCCCGCAATCGCTTGAAGAAACTCATTCAACCCTTTATTCTGCGCCGCACCAAGAATCAAGTGCTAGAGGAATTGCCTTCCAGAACCGAGATTCTGCTGCAAGTCGAGCTGAGTCGAGAAGAACTTGCCTTTTATGAGGCACTACGGCGAGAGGCGATCGCCAAACTATCAGACAGTGATGCCAAAGCGGGTGCCAAGCATCTGCAAGTGCTGGCAGAAATTATGCGCCTGCGGCGTGCCTGCTGCAATCCCAGCCTGGTGAAACCCGAACTCGCGCTGCCCAGTTCTAAACTGCAACTGTTTGGTGAAGTGCTGGCAGAACTATTGGAAAACAAGCACAAAGCACTTGTGTTTAGCCAATTTGTGGATCATTTGCACATCATTCAAGAGTATTTAGACACGCAAAAAATTACCTATCAATATTTGGATGGCAGCACGCCGATGGCAACGCGCAAAAAGCGTGTGAATGCGTTTCAGGCAGGCGAAGGTGATGTCTTTCTCATTAGCCTCAAAGCGGGTGGCACCGGATTGAATCTCACTGCGGCAGATTACGTGATTCACATGGATCCGTGGTGGAATCCCGCTGTGGAAGATCAGGCGAGCGATCGCGCTCATCGCATTGGACAAAAACGCCCCGTCACCATCTATCGCTTGGTGGCAAAAGACACGATCGAAGAAAAGATCGTTGATTTGCATCAACACAAGCGTGATTTAGCCGATAGCCTGTTGGAAGGAACGGAGATGAGCGGCAAAGTATCCACCGACGAATTGCTGCGACTCATCTCTGAGAGTTGAAATGGTTTAGCCTACTTAACTTTGGGCACCCATACCGAAACAGAACCACCGTTACAGCGGAAGTCACCCCATCCATCATCATTAGTCGTGATGGGTTCATCCACATGTCCAGTGCTATCCACATACGTCGTGTTTGGCTGACCCACTTCCATCAGCTTCGTGCCTTCACTCCCGTTACTAAGCAACACTGCCATACCGCCGGGATGATCGTCATCGCCCAAGCGCGTCCAGCCGATCGTGTTGGCGTGGTCGAAGTAATCGTATTGCTCACCATACGCGTAGGTTTGACGAGCCTCAAGCATCTGGTCAAGAATCTCTTTATGGCTGTCTAACCAGATTTCATGTTCTTCACCGTCCTTGCCGTTGTCCTTGTAATGCGCGCCATAGTAATCCGCATAAAAAATGCAGGGATAGCCTTCTCGACGCAGCAAGATCAACGCATAAGCAAGCGGCTTGAACCAGGATTCAACCACCGATTCTAGAGATTGCAAGGGCTGTGAGTCATGGTTTTCTACCAGCGTCACGGCAAGGGTAGGCTGTTGCTGTACGAGGGTGTCATCAAAAATTTGTCGCATGTCGTAGCTATTGCCTGCTTTGCTGGCGACGTGGAAATTGTAGTGAAGCGGTGCGTCAAACAATGTCACTCGACCGTTCGTGGTTTCCACAAAGCTGTGTAACGCTTCAACATCGTAAGACCAGTACTCGCCGACTCCAAAAAGGTCACGCTTGGTCTCGTGGCTCACATGGTCTAACCACTCTCGGAAAAACTCGGCTGAGACGTGCTTGACGGCATCAAAGCGAAAGCCATCAACTCCAGTGGTATCGACATACCATTCGCCCCAATACTTCAGTTCGCCTTGCACTTCAGGGTGGTTCATATCGAGGTCGCAGCCCATGAGATAGTCAAAGTTACCTTTCTCCAGGTCTACGTTGCGATCGAACTCTTTGCCTTTGAGTAAGTAAATCGCGTCTTCAGCCTCGTTATAGGCGTTGTAGTCGATCGCGTCAAAGTGCCACCAATGCCATTTCATGCTGGAGTACTTATCACCACGACCGGGAAAGGTGAAGCCTGTCCAGGCTTTGACGGTTTGATACTCACCGACAACTTCATTGCGATTTTCCATGTCGAAGGGAGTTGCCTCCACTTCTTCCTCTTCATCTGCGCCCAGCTTGTGATTAAAAACAGCGTCGGCGTAAATGCGAATGCCCGCCTTTTGCGCTACTTTAATTGCCTGTAGGTACTCTTCTTTCGTGCCGTACTTCGTGCGCACGGAGCCTTTTTGATCAAACTCGCCTAAATCAAACAAGTCGTAAACGCCATAGCCAACGTCATAGCCGCCGCCTGTGCCTTTGTAGGCGGGTGGTAACCAGAGTGACGTTACCCCAACCTTTGCTAACGCTTCAGCCGATTCAGCGAGTTGCTTCCAGAGATTCCCATCCGGTGGAATGTACCAATGGAAGTACTGCATCATTACACCGTTTGTTTCGGACATTGCTGCGACTCCAATAAGTAAGAACTGTTTTTATTCCCCTAATAAAATAGGTGGAATTTAACTGCTGGACAATCTGTCAACCGAGGTATCTGCCGCTACTTTCAACATTAGGGAAACATCCGTAAGCAAAAGGATGTCCTCTTAGCCGTCTTCCTCTTCAGACGATCGTCTATCAGAGCGCTTTGCTTGGTTCAGTTATTCTACCGATTTAGGTGACAAGAGCGTCACGTTGCACTCCGTTCTCAGGCTTCAACGAATTAGACAACGCATCTGATGCTAATTCTTGCGCTAAATTTTCTTGAAGTGCTTCTAAAACTTCAATGGGATCAGCCGCTTCTTGCATTGCCTGTGCTTCTAGATCCTTGCGATCGAGCACGTCTGGCAAATCGGTACGAAGCTCTTCTAAAAGAGCAATCACTTTGGCAATCTTTTGGTCTGAAAGCAGATTGAGTTGTAATGTGAGTTGCGATCGCTGCTCAGCAAAGTTTTCTTGACGGGTTTGACGCACCAGTACGCCAGTAGAAATTAGCAAGGCAGCCGCATCTAAACCCTGCTGCGACCAGCTAAAGTGCGGTACCGATGTGGGCAAGATTTCTGCTTGACTCAGTAGGCTGCTAAAAAACCAGCCCAACACTCCGACCAGCAGACTATACAAGAAGGCTGGTCGCCCAAAAAACGTAGTAATCGTCTCCAACACCTTTTCGTGTGCCGGAGTGTTTTGCGCTGCCTGTCGATGCAGCGACGTGATGGCTTCAATACTTTGAGCAATGGGGTCTGGTAGGGGTGCAGTCAAGATGCGCTTCTGATGCACAGCAAGGTCAGAGTCAGCGTTCTCTGGAGTGGAAGGCTTGGCACTGTTGCGATCGGCGTTTGTCAGCATGTGAATGCTCTCATATGGCACATCTCATCACTATAGTCGGTCAGGCAAAGGTCTCGTGACGGTTTCCGTGAGCTGACTGCAACCAACCATCCTAAAGGGCTTGGCTGGGTGTGATCGCGGCAACGACGATCGCCGGGTCTAACCATTCGTCTCGTTCAGTAGGCATTGCTCAAGCGATCGTTACGTCTGCCGAAGCTGTGGTTAGCAACGGCGAAGCGGTCGTTAGTAATCATGAAGCTGTGGTTACCAACGTTGAAGCTGTGATTACTTACGTTGAAGCTGTGATTACTTACGTTGAAGTTGTGGTTACTTACGTTGAAGCTGTGGTTAGCAACGGCGAAACTGTCGTTAGTAATCATGAAGCTGTGGTTACTTACGTTGAAGCTATGGTTACTTACGTTGAAGCGTTTGTGAAGTGTGATCGCCGACAGCTTGTGGATCAATATGCGATCGTGCTAGGGCAGAACATCAAGCTTAGAGGACGTGCAGACGAAAAGTCTTCCAGAGCTTTAGCACTCAACCAAACACCATCTTCCCTTAACCTCGTATCCTGGTTAAAGACGCACAACTTGAGAGCGCAATGGCAGAGATGAAACCCATTCATGTGATTGGTGGCGGTTTAGCAGGCACCGAGGCGGCTTGGCAGATTGCCCAGGCAGGCATCCCAGTCATCCTGTACGAAATGCGACCGCTGCGATCGAGTCCCGCGCACCATTCAGAGCATCTGGCAGAGCTGGTATGCAGCAATTCGTTTGGCGCACAGTCGAGCGATCGCGCCTCTGGTTTGCTGCACGAAGAATTGCGTCGTCTGGATTCCATTGTGATTGCCAAAGCCGATGAACACGCGGTTCCGGCAGGTGGAGCGCTGGCAGTCGATCGCGCCATCTTTAGCCGCAACCTGACAGAAACACTCTCTCAACATCCTTTGATCGAACTCCGCCGTGAGGAAGTTACCGCTATTCCAACCGATGGAATCAGCGTACTGACTACGGGACCGTTGACCAGTCCTGCATTAGCCGAGGATCTCCATCGGTTTACGGGCATGGAGTACATGAGCTTTTTTGATGCTGCCAGCCCGATCGTCGTGGGTGAGTCGATCGATTTTGATGTGGCGTTTCTTGCGTCTCGCTACGATCGGGGTGAAGCGGCATACCTTAACTGCCCCATGAACCGCGATCAGTATCTCCACTTTCGGCAAGAGTTGTGTCAGGCAGAACAGGCAGAACTGAAGGATTTTGAGCAAGAAACCGCCAAGTTTTTTGAAGGCTGTCTACCGATCGAAGAAATGGCACGACGCGGCGAAGATACGATGCGCTACGGTCCGTTAAAACCAGTGGGTTTGTTTGATGCCCGTTTGGGCGATTTTCGTGAACCTGAGAATAAAGCCAAGCGTCCCTATGCGATCGTGCAACTGCGACAGGAAGATCGAGCAGGGCAACTGTGGAACATGGTCGGCTTTCAAACCAATTTGCGCTGGGGTGAACAAAAGCGCGTGTTCCACCTGATTCCTGGCTTGGAGAATGCCGAATTTGTCCGCATGGGCGTGATGCACCGCAATACATTTGTTAATGCGCCAGAATTACTCCATGCCACTCTGCAATTCAAGCAACGTGAGACGCTTCTCGCCGCAGGGCAACTGGTGGGCACCGAAGGCTATACCGCAGCAACGGCTGGCGGTTGGTTAGCTGGCACCAATGCCGTACGGGTCGCACGAGGACAACCACCGATCGCCCTTCCCGTCACAACCATGATGGGTGCCTTGTTCGACTTCATCAGCGCTGCCTCGCCCAAACACTTTCAGCCCATGCCACCCAACTTCGGCATTTTGCCAGAACTGCTCAAACGCATTCGCAACAAGCAAGAACGGTATGGCATGTACCGCGATCGTGCCTTCGCTGATCTATCAGCCTGGATGAATCAGGTTCGGGTAGCAGCATAGAGTTGTTAGGGTAGTCCTAGACAGGTAAGGATGCCTTGTAGTGGTGAATGAAGTACCAAATGGCACCAATGTGATTGTCCAATGACTTTGAAAATGACAAGACATTGTGATTGCAATACCGGAAAACTTAAACATCAACATCAACCATCACTCTATCCTTACTTGTTTAGGACTACCGCTTACCCGTTTCGGTGTTTTCTGCAAGCAAAATGCCTTTTTGCTTATCTGTTTTGCCTTTTCGCTTACTCATTTCGGTCAATCGCGCACTCATGACAACTATTGCTGTGTTGCTACGAGCCGTTTAGGACGGTGCGATGCTTCTAGAGCTAACCGACTGCTGATGAAACGCGTGTCGGAGACGGTCAGTCGATCGCATTCCAACTCTAAGCCGTCTGCATCTGCTGCAACACTTGCTTAATCACTGCTGTGGGTACCTGATCGGTGACGATCGCCGCCCCAATTTGAGTCGGCAATACAAAGCGCACCTGTCCTGCTTCTACCTTCTTGTCGGCTTGAAGGGATGTAAGAATGGCATCAAGGTCGATTCCGGCAGGGAGACGCGTGGGCAAGTGTGCCTTTTGCAGGAGCGTGAGTTGACGCTGGGCATCTGCGTCTTGCCAGAGTTGGAGTGCAACTGCGATCTGGGCTGCTGCGACCATGCCGATCGCCACTGCTTCACCATGATTGACAACCTGATAGCCTGTGAGACTTTCAACTGCGTGACCGATCGTGTGCCCGTAGTTCAAAATTGCCCGTAGTCCAGCTTCTTTTTCGTCCTTACTAACGACAAGCGCTTTTGCCTGACACGAATGGGTGAGCATTGCTTGCAACAGTTCTGCACTCAGATGAGAAAGCTGATCAAGCTGGGGCGCAGCTTCCAACTGGGTGAACAGTGCCGCATCCCAAATCACGCCGTATTTGATGACTTCGGCGATCGCGGCTCGAAATTCTCGCACAGGCAATGTTTGCAAGACTTGCGGATCAATCAATACCAAACGCGGCTGATGAAAGGCTCCAATCAGATTTTTGCCGTTGGGATGGTTGACACCTGTTTTGCCGCCGATCGCTGCGTCTACCATTGCCAGTAATGAGGTTGGCACTTGCACCACATTCACACCTCGCAGCCAGGTTGCCGCTGCAAAGCCTGTCATATCACCAATCACTCCACCACCGAGCGCGACAAAGGTGGACGATCGCTCCAGCCGATTGCTTAACGCCGCATCATAAATTTGACTGAGCGTTTCCAGGGTTTTGTGCTGCTCACCATCGGGTAAAAGACAGGTTGCTACAGTAAAGCCTGCTTGTTCCAGAGAAGCCGTTGCCCGATCGCCGTAGTGTTCAAACACTGCTGGATTGGACACCAGCAGAACCTTTTTGCCCAACTTCAGCGGTGCGTCCTCTTTGCCCTGCATCCAGTTGCCGAGCTGATTGAGAGTACCTGGAGCGATCGCAATGCTGTAAGCATGTTGCGGTAAATTGACGGGAATAACAGACTGCATGGGAGGAGGGGGTTGAGTTATAAGTTGTAAAGATGAGTTGAACTGCTGGCAGAAGGCAGAGGGCAGAGGGCAGAGGGCTAAAAAGCTGACCGCTGACCGCTGACCGCTGATTGCTGACTGCTACGTAGAGGGCAGAGGGCTAAAAAGCTGACCGCTGACCGCTGACTGCTGACCGCTGACCGCTGACCGCTGATTGCTGACTGCTACGTAGAGGGCAGAGGGCTAAAAAGCTGACCGCTGACCGCTGACCGCTGACCGCTAACCGCTGATTACTGACTGCTCTATTCTGCCTCCTCCTAAGTTTATTTGCCCCTGGTCACCTTGTGCGACCCGTTGTTTTGTATAGTTTGTCTAGACCTGTGGAGCGATAACAAATGTCATTTCTGCTTTTTCCTTTGCTGTTGGGTGGAGTTTTTACGTTGGCGATCGGTCTGTTCTTTACGCTACGGGCAGTCAAGCTGATTTAGTGGTTGGTTGTTAGTGGTTGGTTGTTAGCGCCCGATGGAATGACCTGGCGAGTCTTGTTAGTGAGTATCGGCAAAATGAGCGGATGCTCACTAGCAACTGACAACCAACCACTAACAACGTTCCTACTAGCGAGCGATCGCGCCAACCGTTACTTCTGCCTCTACTTTCTGATGCGCTGTTTCTTGCGCCAAATAGTCTGCTAACTGCGCCTCAACCTGGCTACGCACAAGCTGACGGTAGTGCAGAAAATGCTCCAATAAGCCGCAGTTGCTCATATAGGGCACAAACACCTCCGGATTGCGCCGTAGGATTGAGACAAGCTGCTGCCAGAACTGACCACGTGTACTGCGTTTGATGCCTTGTCGCCAGAAAATCGTCAGCACTGCTCGCAGTTCCACCCACTCCAGTCGCTTAAAGGGGCGTTTGTGTGGTGCTGGCTGCATCGTCATAAAGTGGCGGTAGACGCGTGCAAGATAGCGACTGGGTTCATACAGTTCCCAAAAGCAGTTGACATACTCTCTGGCTAAAGCGGCGATCGGGCGAGTGGGAATAAAATTCATTAACCCCATCTGTTGCCCACTTAAGTTTTGGCTCGACTCAAAGAGCCGACCTTCCTTCTCTAGCCGATGCCACAGTGCTGTATTAGGCAGTGCGTGGAGCATTCCAAACATCGCTTTAGGAATGGCAGTGGCTTCGACAAACTCAATAATGCGATCGCCCGCTCCTGGTTTCTCGCCATCAAAGCCCAGGATAAAACCTGCCATCACGGACAGCCCCTTGCGGTTGATGATTTGCACCGACTCAACGAGAGAATTGCGCGTATTCTGAAACTTCTGGGTCATCGCCAGACTTTCGGTATCCGGCGTTTCGATGCCTAAGAAGACGGCTGTGAAATTTGCCCGCACCATCAGATCCAGCAGTTCTTCATCTTGAGCCAGATCGACAGACGCTTCAGTACTCAGCCGGAAGGGATAATTGTGTGCTGCCATCCACGGCACTAATTCACGTAGCAAGAGTTTGACGTTGCGCTTGTTGCCAATGAAGTTGTCATCGACCATAAACACCGATCGCCGCCAGCCCAAATCATACAAAGCCTGTAGTTCTGCCAGTAATTGCGCAGGCGTTTTGGTGCGTGGCTTGCGTCCATACAGCACAATAATGTCGCAAAACTCGCACTGAAAGGGGCAGCCCCGCGAAAACTGCACCGACATTTCGATGTAAGCGCTGAGATCCAGCAGATCAAAACGCGGAACGGGTGTACCTGAAACGTCTGGCTTTTCACCCTCAGGGGCACGCAAAATGCCCGATCGCTCGCCTCTATTGAGCGCGTCTACTAGCAGTGGCAGGGTAATTTCCCCTTCATCTAAAACTAAAAAGTCGGCTCCTGCTGCTTGAGCGGCATCGGGTACGGATGTGACGTAAGGACCACCCACAGCGACCAGTTTGCCTCGTTGCTTTGCCTCACGAATGAGGTGGAGTAAATCCGGCTTTTGAACAATCATGCCCGATAAAATGACCAGATCTGCCCAGTTCCAATCAGCTTCGGTCTGCGATCGGACGTTGCGGTCAACTAAGCGAAACTCCCAGGTTTGCGGCAAGATTGCAGCAACGGTGATCATGCCCAATGGTGGTAGCGACGCTTTGCGATCAATCAGTTCAAGTGCTTTATCAAACGACCAAAATGATTCTGGAAAAAGTGGGTAAAGAAGTAAAACTTTCATTAAATTGGTAAACCCTTACAGCAAAAAACGTTGGCTTAAAGAATGTCTGAAAAGGTCAGTGTTAGCAACTCAACATCGCGGTTGCAGAAACATAGTGTAGCTACGCCCGAAGAGCATACTCTGTCGTTGCCAGTGACAGAACCGCCATTTCTTCTGAGTCTGTGTAGTCAAACTTTGTTCCTATAGCGGCACATTGCATTTGCCCAGCACTTCTGAGACAGTCCCTTAGCGAAGACACTCAAGCTTACCGTGTCTGATTCGCATTCGCCGATCGCCTTTGTACGGGCAAACTCTCTGGCGACGATTATTGCAGCCGCAAAACAGTCACTAACAGCCTCTAACCCCTTAGAATTTCAACTAGCACCCCATCGGCACACTGAGGGACAGCATGAACGAACCGACCGAGACGATTTTTAGCAAGATTATCCGCAGAGAAATTCCCGCTGAGATTATCTATGAAGACAACTTGGCACTTGCCTTTAAGGACGTAAACCCACAAGCACCAGTGCATATTTTGGTGATTCCCAAACAACCGATCGCAAAACTATCCGATGCGGAGTCCAACGACCACGCCCTCATGGGTCATCTCTTGCTGACCGCCAAGCGCGTTGCTGACCAGGCAGGCTTAACCAATGGCTATCGCCTGGTAATTAACACTGGCGTAGATGGTGGGCAGACAGTGGATCATCTTCATCTGCATATTTTGGGTGGGCGAGCAATGGGATGGCCGCCAGGGTGAAGGGAGTGGGGAGTGGGGAGTAGGGAGTGGGGAGTAGGGAGTAGGGAGACCAGAGACGTTCTAAGTTAACTTTGACCGCTGATTCCCTTTCCTCACTCCTCACTCCTCTCCCCTCACTCCTCACTCCTCACTCCTCTCCCCTACACGCTAAAATTGATCTAGATTCGGAGGATGTCCAACGGTTTACACACGCCCCCTTGCCCGTTTAATTGAGCAACTGCAACATCTCCCTGGTGTTGGTCCCAAAACAGCACAGCGTTTGGCACTACATATCCTCAAGCGATCGGAGGATGAGGTGAAAGCGCTGGCGAATGCGCTGATGGAAGCAAAGCAACAGGTCGGCTATTGCTCGGTCTGCTTTCACTTATCAGCAGAACCTGTCTGCGAAATTTGTCGTACGCCCAGCCGCGACAGCCAAACCATCTGTGTTGTCGCTGACTCTAGAGATGTGATTGCGCTAGAAAAAACCCGTGAGTATCGAGGTAAGTATCATGTGCTAGGTGGGCTGATTTCTCCAATGGATGGCATTGGACCAGAACAACTACACATTCAACCGCTGGTGCGTCGGGTCAAGCAACAAAGTATCGCCGAAGTCATTATGGCGATCAGCCCTAGCGTTGAAGGCGAAACTACGACCCTTTACGTGGGGCATTTGCTCAAGCATTTTACGAAAGTCACGCGCATCGCCTTTGGGTTGCCGATGGGAGGCGATTTAGAGTATGCCGATGAAGTAACATTGGCAAGAGCACTGGAAGGTCGGCGCGAGTTGGATTAGAGCAGAAGCGGTTAGCGTGTAGCGGTCAGCGGTCAGCCATCGAGCGAACGATCGCAATGGAGCGGCTTGTGAGTGACTCTATTAGGACTGATGCAATCTGCGTCAGTCCTATCTACATAAAATTGGGTGTGTCAGATTGGCTAGCAGCATCCAATTACCGCCTCTTAACCCCTGACCACTGACTGGAAGCAATGAGAGTGATCAGACGCTTGAAGCCATTGATCCGCTGGGGCATTCTCGGTGGAACGCTTTTCTTTTTAAGTACAGTTCTCCATCAGCACTGGCAGAAGGTTGTTGCCATCCGTCTGGAGAGCACAGGTCTGGCATGTCTGGCGATCGCCCTCGGAGTCACTCTCCTGGCTCACATCTGCGCGGGGGGAGTCTGGAGTCGCCTCTTACAAGATCTACGACAGCCTGTAAACGGCGTTTGGCTGGTGCAAGCGTACTTGAAAACGACGATCGCCAAATACCTTCCGGGCAATGTCTGGCATTATTACGGTCGTATTACGGCTGCGACCAAAGCGGGTGCAACGCTAGAAATGGCAACTGTGAGCGTGTTGCTGGAACCGCTTTTGATGGCAGCCGCTGCCTTGGTCATAACGTTGGTCTGTAGTCAGCCGATCGTGGCACGGTATGGGCTGCCAATCATCGCGCTGCAATGGTTCACTCTGGTCATTGTTCTTGCGTCTATGCATCCCCGCGTGATCAATCTGCTGGTTCACTATGTAGGAAAACTAAAGCACAAAGCGACTAGAACAGACACTGGTTCTCCTTCGTTTAAGCTGGAGCACTATCCACTCTTACCGCTGGTTGGAGAAATCGGCTTCCTGCTCCTACGCAGCATTGGGTTTTTGCTGACTTTTCTAGCCATCAGCCCTATTACGCTTGGGCAACTGCCACTGTTGCTGAGTGCTTTCAGTCTGGCGTGGCTATTGGGCTTGGTCGTGCCAGGTGCGCCAGGAGGCATTGGAGTGTTTGAGGCAATGGCGATCGCGCTGCTCGGTCAAACGTTCTCTCCAGCCGTGCTTCTTAGCGTTGTGGCGCTTTATCGGCTCGTCAGTATTCTCGCAGAAACTGCTGGTGCTGGATTGGCGTGGCTCGATGAGCAGCGCCTACTTTGAACGAAGCTCACGGCACAAGCCACGATAGAAGGGTTAAAATCAGTCGTTACCTTGCAAGGCTTCCTCTGCATCGTCATGTTCAACGTCGATCGTATCTGTTTCAGGAGTGGGCAATGCTGGAAGTAACTCTGCTTGAGCCTCACGTTTGAGCTGAGAAAAGATGCGATATTTGTCTGGATCAAAAATATTGGGTATAGGCTGTGTTTCATCAACCTGCATCTTAATCAAATTGTATTGAACGTTTTCGGCGTGAATCGCAAACGTTACAGTAAAAACTTCCAAAAAGTTCACTACCCAGGCACATTCGTCTTCAGGATAGTTTTGGTAATACTTGATCAGCTCAGCGATCCGTGCCTCCAAGTGTGTGCGTGAGTGCTTACAAATTAGAATAATTTTGAGCAGTGCGACCACTAACGTAATGGGGTTTCCCTGCGAAAGAAGCAGCACAAAAAGTTGCGACGGTTCTGCTTGATTCTCGGTGGTTAAATAATCAATCACTCGATTGCAGGTTCGCAACGTCAGAGCATTAGTGACAACTTCATCATCATGGCTTTCGTAAAGAGCATCTAATTTCTCTGTCAGTTTTGCACGTAAGGTTTCGACAAATTCCTGATTTTCAACAGAGAAGATTAAATATTGTTGTATGCCTTGCTTGAACTGTCTGTAGGGAAGATTCTGCGTTTGGTTGACAAAAATATTCGCCAAATTAGCATAGCTGAACGGTCCTCGTCTAGCCACGATCGCCTTGATTAGCCGCAGCACTTCTTCACCCAACGCAGTTGGATTCTTAGGGATACGCTTGCTGGGGGCATTACTCTGCGATCGCGCAATATACATTGCTAAATCAAACTTGAAGCGATCTTTTAGCTGCTTTGATAAGGCTCTTGCTGCCTCTCGCTGTTCGATCGGATTTTTTAGATCGATGTATTGAGGCACTAGTAAATATGACGTGTACCGCGAGACCCAAGGACCCCGTTCTTTCTCGTCATAGCGCGATGCAAAGAGCTTTAGCTCTTCATAATCACTACTTTTGACAAACTCATCAAGCCAGTGACGGAGCCGCTTTAAGGTAGGAGAGGCTGTATTGCGACTGATTGACGCATCCGTAAAGACAATGACCAACTCCTGGATTGGCTTATAGTTGCGAGTCGCATCCCAGTTATTGACTAAAATGTAGCAACATCGCTTCAGCGTATTTCTAAACTCTTCCTCATTGTTAGAAAAAACAATGTCATAAATTGCCTGCATTGCATCAGTGCTGATCGAGTCAACGTGATAGATGAATAGGCGTTTGAACTCCAGCAAAACTTCTTCAGGGGGCCATTTCTTGACAATTTCCAAAAGAAAATTGTAGACCGCGTCCTGGGCTTGCTGAATGTTCCGACTCAACCTGTTTAATTTAATTGGCGTCTCATTCTTGTGAGCATCGTCGAGAGCATCCCTGATTATCATATGCACTCAGGATTAGTCAATAGATTCGACAAACTAAGGAGATAGAAGGCTGATTTTATGCAAGAGCTGCTGCACTGGTTAAGCTTGGAGCTTGCCCAATGGGATAGCTAAGGGTCTCACGATAATGTAATGCTTGTCCACAGTATTTTGTGACGAGGCACCATTTAAAGTTGTGATCATGACTCAGCAAACCAATGATCGTTGTCACAAGCTGCTGCATCTGCATACACGATGTCGGTACGTGCTCAATGTGAAAACTTGCCTTGATAGACCGCATTCAGAACGATACACAACTCAGTCGTGAAATTTCGTTAAAAAGCTGTAAGCGTCTATCAAAAGTCTTCCCTAACCTCTGCTATGAGCGTTGAGCTTTTGTCCACCACCATCGACCCATTCAAACGAAACCAGCCAACCCTTTTAAGGAGAGATAGGTTTGAATCGCTTCCATCTAAAGGTGACTTTAGAGTCTTGCTAAACCTCAAGTAAACTGTGACCGACAACACCCTTCATTAGAAACACAGAGACCAGCAGCAATCTAAAATCAGATTATACTCAGTACCGAACATGAGAGCCAGCTATCAGCAAGATTGTCTGAAGCTACAGCCTTACTAATACAGAATACGGATATAGTCTTCTTCTTTCAACCTTGCTATAGAAGACTCAAAGTTGACAACGCTTACTCGGTTTCGCGTCGCCAGCGCGATCGCACCAACCTAATCTCGTCGTAGCCATACATTTCACCCAAATGCTCACGAATGCTACCGAGCGCATCGGGACCGACTGTATTAATGGCGTACATGATTTTATTCTGGCGATCGAGGGGTACCAAATCATCCAAATCAATGGGATAGCCCATCTCTAACAGTTCAGCCAAATGACTCATGATTGTACTCCGGCGAACGTGGCGCTGCTCGGCAATAGCGCCAGGCTCCATCCCTTGCTGATAGAGTTCCAGCGTTTGGAGTTGGGTAAACGAGGCAAGATTAGGCTGTGCGATCGGTGGCGTTAGCTGAGGCTCTATGCCCGTTTCGGCTTGTAGGGGCAAACCGCGTTGCTCTCGAAACCACCGAATTTCTGCAATGAATATCTTGCTGTACTGCGTTAATTTTCGGCTACCAACTCCTGGAATGGTGGCAAATTGGGCAAGCGTTTGGGGTTGGATGTTTGCCATCGATCGCAAGCTGGAGTTGGGAAAAACCACATATGGCGGCACCGATTGCTCGTCTGCCAGTCGCTTCCGGAGCTTCTGGAGGCGATCGTAAAGCGCTTCTACTTCAGCCGCATCGACGTTGCTGGAACCATTGACAGCCTCTGGTTTGGCTGGAGTAAAGGCAACCATGACGGAACGCTGCTTTTTTAGCACTTCCCAACTCAGAGCGTTTAGTTCCAGCATCGAATAGCCGTCGGACGTTTCATCTAGCAGACGTTGGTGGATGAGCGATCGACCGAGCAATCGCCATTGCTCTGCGCTGCGGTCTTTGCCAATGCCGTAGGTGGATAGTTTATCGTGTTCATTTTTCAATACGCGATCGTTTTTGGAGCCGCGTAAGACATCGATCGTGTGGTTGATGCCAAACCGCTGACCTTTCTGGGCAAAGCGAGCAACACACGACAGAAACTTCTGTGCTTCTAGCGTCCAGTCTTCGATCGGCTTGGGGTGGCAGCAGTTGTCGCAAGTGTCACAGTTGCCAGGAAAGTCCTCGCCAAAGTAGCCAAGCTGAATAGTACGACGGCATTCCATCGCCTCGGCGTAGTTGATCACGCGTCGAAGTTGCTGCGAGGCAATGCGCTGTTCATCTTCCAACGGTTCGCCCGTCGCCGGATCGACTTTTTGAGCAATGAGAAACTCAACGGTTCTGATGTCACCCGCGCCGTAAAAGAGCGTACAACGTGACGGTTCACCATCGCGTCCGGCTCGACCCGATTCCTGGTAATAACCTTCGATGTTGCGGGGCAAATCGTAGTGGATAACAAAACGCACGTCTGGTTTATTGATGCCCATGCCAAAAGCAACCGTGGCTACCATAACCCGCGCGTCATCTCGAATGAATTTGTCCTGGTTGTCTTTTCGCACCGCATCGCTCAGTCCTGCATGGTACGGTAGTGCTGAAATGCCGTCGTGCTGAAGTTTAGCGGTAATCTCATCCACACGCTTGCGACTCAGGCAGTAGATGATACCCGCTCCTTCCGTGCGCTGCACCTGCTGAAACAGTTCTGTGTATGCCTGTCGCGTACTACCTTTAGGTCGGACTTCGTAATACAGATTGGGACGGTTGAAGCTGGCTATATGAACGTGCGGCTTGTCTAGCTCTAGCTGACCAAGAATATCGTGCCGCACTCGCTCAGTTGCCGTTGCAGTCAGCGCAAGAATGGGGATGATGCGATCGTCATTTTGATAACGATGCCGCAAGCGCCGTAGCTGACGATATTCGGGGCGAAAGTCATGCCCCCATTCAGAGACGCAGTGTGCTTCGTCGATCGCAAAGGCTGAAATGCCCACTCGCGCCTTGACCTGATCCAGAAAACCCAAAAACGATTCGCTCAGCAATCGTTCGGGAGCGACGTAGACAAGCTTGATTTTGCGATCGAGAATGGCAGCTTGACGAGACTGCGACTCGACTGGACTGATACTGCTGTTGAGCAATGTCGCAGGAATACCGTTGTTTTGCAGTGCCTGCACCTGATCTTGCATCAGCGCAATGAGGGGTGATACGACAATCATCACGCCTTCCTTCAGCAACGCAGGCAGTTGGAAGCAAAGTGATTTGCCTCCCCCTGTCGGCATGATGACGAGGAGGTCGCGATCGTGCAGGGCATATTCCACCATCTGCCGCTGCCCTGGACGAAAGCTATCGTAGCCAAAGTAATGCTTGAGCGCTTGTTCTAACGAGGCAAATTGGGTTGTAGCGTAAGGAATGCTGACTGTCATTGACGGTTACTGATGCACTTGAAACCAGGGTGCCCACGCAGTTTAAACCACTAACCAGGGCTTTGTGGAGAAATTACGGCGATTTGTGTAGAGCATTCGGCAGCACACGATCGAGTTTCCGTTTTCAGTGCCAGAAGCGACTTTTGTGGTTAGACCATTGAAGCACTTGCATCAAGCGTATCAAGACAAGTGGTTTACCCAACCGCGTGGGATGATGGCTAGTTCGGAAAGCTCATCTTGCATTTGTCCCTCTGGACAGAGCAAAGTAGAAAGGTACGATGCTTAGCTTGTAGAGGGATCGCAGATGAGGAAGCCTCTCATTCACGCATTTCTCATTCACGCATTCAGTACAGGCTACCCAGAATTGTTGTTACGATACTTTACATACCGTTTTCACCCGGCTGCAAATTCATGAATGTCAAGACTGCTCAGCCTCAACCAGTTTCATTCGACTCGGAGCGTGTGCCTCTCGGCTCGGCAGAAGGGCTTCATGAGGTAGTACCAGAGCGTGTAACTCCGACGTTAGTAGTAGACGACGAAATTACCGTCGAGTTGGAAGAACGCTTGCTGCTGGCAGACATTTTGCCTGATGAGGAAGACAGCTCGTTGCGCTACGATGCAGACGCGATCGCGGCACACTACCAGCAGTATCCCCTCCAGGTTTGGGGCAGAGTGTTCAAAATTTTCTTTCCGTTTATTACGTTTGGGTTGACCTGGTGGTGGCATACCCGTGTTGGCTTTAGCGAACGTAAGCACAAGCAACAAGCCGTCCGCCTGCGCGAACTGTTGACACGACTCGGTCCTGCCTTCATCAAAGTTGGGCAAGCGCTGTCTACCCGTCCCGATTTGGTGCCGCCTGAGTATTTAGAAGAGCTGACTCGGCTGCAAGATCAGTTACCGCCGTTCGACAATGCGATCGCTTATCGGTTTATCGAAGAAGAATTGGGTGAACCGCCCAGCCTGATCTACGCGGAACTCACCGAAAATCCGATCGCGGCAGCGTCTCTCGGTCAGGTTTACCGGGGCAGGCTCAAAACGGGCGAAGAAGTGGCAGTGAAAGTGCAGCGTCCTGGGCTGGCACAGAGTATTGCGCTGGATACTTACATTCTGCGTGGATTGGCAGCGCTGGCAATGCGGCTCTTCAAGCAGATTCGTAGTGATCTGGTAGGCATTATGGACGAGTTTGCCGCCCGCATTTTTGAGGAGATGGATTACAACCATGAAGGGCGCAACGCCGAGCGCTTTGCCAAACTCTATGGGCACATGAAGGATGTCTACGTACCCAAAATCTACTGGGAATACACTGGACGGCGTGTTCTAACAATGGAGTGGATTACGGGTATTAAGCTGACCCAGCCAGAAGCCATTCGGGCACAGGGAACCGATGCCAGCTACTTAATTGAAGTCGGTGTGCAATGTTCTCTCCGTCAGCTTTTAGAATATGGGTTCTTCCATGCCGATCCCCATCCCGGCAACCTGTTAGCAACGCCCGATGGCAAGCTAGCGTATCTGGACTTTGGCATGATGAGCGAAGTAAAACCAGCTCAGCGCTACGGCTTGATTGAGGCGATCGTCCACCTCGTCAACCGAGACTTTGAGGGCTTAGCCAGAGATTATGTGAATCTAGAGTTTCTCACCCCCGATACGGATCTAACTCCTATCATTCCTGCCTTTGCGACCGTTTTTAATGACGCTTTGGGCACGAGCGTTGCCGAAATCAACATCAAGAGTATTACCGATCAACTATCTGCCTTGATGTATGAGTTTCCCTTCCGAGTGCCTGCCTACTATGCGCTGATCATTCGATCGCTCGTTACCCTCGAAGGCATTGCCATTAATGTCGATCCCGACTTCAAAGTGCTCAGCAAGGCATACCCCTACGTCGCTAAGCGTCTGCTGACCGATCCAGCGCCACAACTACGGGCATCGTTGAAAGATCTGCTGTTTAAAGACAACAGCTTTCGTTGGAACCGTCTGGAAAATTTGCTAAAAAACGCGCGTGGCAGCAGCGATTACGATTTGAGCCAGGTGGTTGATCAAACGCTGGATTACCTTTTTTCTGAGCGGGGTGAACTCATTCGGCACCAAATCGTGGAAGAAGCGGTCAAAGGACTGGATCTGTTTGGCAATACGACGCTCAACAACATTCGCTACGGCTTTGCTGAACGGTTGGGTCTGACCGTTAACCGTGCGACCGTTCCGGCTGAAGGTCAGCAAACTCTGGAGCACCTGAAGCGGATTTTGGGGATTTTACAGGAGACGCAGGGCTTTGACCCCGCTAAGCTACTGCCAGTGATTCCCAAGCTGCTGTTCAAGCCAGAGGCGCAGCAGATGGGACAGCAAATTGCGGGAGGATTGGCTCAGCGAGCGATCGCCCGCTTCATCCGTGAATTTCTCCTCACAAATGAATCAGAACGTTCTAGCCCGTTACCCAGCAATCAGCCGCGCCTGCCAGCCGCTCGTCCTTGAAACGCAGATTAAACTAATCCTCGAAGCAGCCCAACGTAAACGCCCTGAATGTCTAACTCTTCTGTAGTGGTATCGATGACAGTCGGTTCGTAAGCTGGGTTGGCGGGCTGGAGAGTAAGGTGTTGCCCTCGACGATAGAGATACTTAAGTGTGGTAGCACCATTCTTTCGGGCAGCGACGATCGTGCCATTACGAATGGAGCGGGGATTGGTTTCTTTCCGCATAATCACCACATCATCGTGATCGATCATTGCCCCTGTCATGCTGTCGCCCCGCACCTGTAGCGCGAAATGCTGCGAACGTTCGTGTTGTGAAAGGTGCGCTAGCTTTGGTAGGCAGGAAAGTTCAAGGTGCTGCATCTCCTGGTCAGGAAACGTTTCGACCAAACTGTGCGCGGCGATCGCCCCAATCAGCGGAATGCCATCGCTAGGACGCAAAATTTTGAGGGAACGAGATTTGCGAGGAGCGTGACTGAGCAACCGCTTCGTCGTTAGCGTATCAATGTGAAGCTGTACCGATGCCAGCGATCGATAACTCAACCCTTTTTGAATCTCGCGGTAGGTCGGTGCCATACCGTGTTGAGCAATAAAATCCTCAATCCAGGTAAAAACCCGTTGCTGAGACGGTGTTAGTGGAGATAGCATAAAGCGACAAAGAGCGTTTGTACTACTTTACAGCGTCTCTCCACCAATTGCACTTATTTTCTAGCAACTCATGTCTTAAGATTGCCTTTTCAGCGCTTTTGCCAACCATCACTCAGCGTCGAGATTTTAAGTTGGGGTTTGCAAGAGCCGATCGTCATCACTCTTGACCCCGTGAACTGATCGGAGAATGCGAAGCATTGGTGGCATAGTGATCGATCGGAGCAGCAACTACTGAAAACGTGACTAGCTGTATCAGTCCGCTCCAACGCAACAGTCTTGCTGTGCTTCTACTCACAGTTTTTTAGAGCTTCAAGATCTGCCGCCATAATCTTCTCCAAATTGCGTGTAATCTTGCTGATCTCCCAATTCCACCAGGCGATTTCAAGTAGCGATCGGATCACCTCGTCATCAAAGCGTTGACGAATACGTTTGGCTGGGTTGCCTCCAAAAATTGTGTAAGGCGGCACATCACTCACTACCACTGATTTTGCTGCAACAATCGCGCCATCGCCCACTTGCACTCCTGGCATAATCACTGCTTCATAGCCAATCCAGACATCGTTTCCAATGACTGTATTGCCTTTGTATGGTAGCTCTTCAAGCTGAGGGATGACTCTTTCCCAACCGTTGCCAAAGATCTGAAACGGATAGGTCGAAAACCCATCTAACTTATGATTGGCACCATTCATGATGAACGTTACGCCTCTCGCCAACGCGCAAAACTTCCCAATAATGAGCCGATCGCCAATAAAGGGAAAGTGGTACAGAACATTCCGCTCAAAGTCTTCCGAATCTTCTGGATCGTCGTAATACGTATAATCGCCAATGATGATATTGGGGTTTGACACCGTGTTCTGAATGAAGCAGATTTGCGGAAATCCCTTCATCGGATGCTTATCTTTCGGATCGGCTCCGTACAAAATAGTCTCCCGCTTTTTAGAACTGCCTTATTTCTGCATCCTAACCAAAAATTCAAACCGATTGCCTCCTGACCTAAGCAGTAGAACTTGTGTTTTATCTTTCATCCTTCATCCCTCATCCTTCATCTCTCCCACCTTGTCGATCGCTCCCGTCCAACCGACAATAGAAGGTAATGCACCAGGAGAGAGAAGTGAGTCAGTCATTCGATTACGATTTAGTCATCATTGGAGCTGGGGTTGGTGGGCACGGGGCGGCAATCCACGCGGTCAGTTGCGGGCTGAAAACAGCGGTTGTGGAAGCTGCCGAGATGGGTGGCACTTGCGTCAATCGGGGATGCATTCCTTCAAAAGCGCTGCTGGCAGCATCGGGGCGTGTGCGCGAGTTCCAGGATGCGCCTCACCTGAAAGCGTTGGGCATTCAATTAGGCGATGTGGCGTTCGATCGTCAGGCGATCGCCGACCACGCCAACAGCATTGTCACCAAACAGCGAGAGGCGCTCATCGGTAGTCTGAAGCGGTTAGGAGTAGACACCATTCACGGCTGGGGCAAAATTGCTGGAGTGCAAAAAGTCTCAGTGACAACAAAGGATGGTGAGAAAACCATCACGGCGAAAGATATTATGCTTGCGCCCGGTTCTGTACCCTTTGTGCCGCCGGGAATTGAATTGGATGGCAAAACCGTTTTTACCAGTGATGATGCGGTGCGGTTGGAGTCGTTGCCACCCTGGATTGCGATCGTCGGCAGTGGCTACATCGGCTTGGAGTTTGCCGACGTTTACTCCGCGCTGGGCTGCGAAATTACCTTAATCGAAGCGCTCGACCAACTTATGCCGGGGTTCGACCCCGATATCGCCAAGCTTGCCCAACGCGTACTCATCACGCCCCGCGATATCGAAACTAAAGTTGGCGTATTAGCAAAACGCATTACTCCCGGTTCGCCTGTCGTGATTGAACTGGCAGATGCCAAAACAAAGGAAATTGTGGAAGTCCTGGAAGTCGATGCCTGTCTGGTTGCAACGGGACGGGTGCCACTGACCAAAGACTTAGGGCTAGATTCAGTCGGCGTAGAAACTGTGCGACCCGGCTTTATCCCCATCAACGATCACATGGCAGTGCTTGCAGGTGGCGAACCCGTACCCCATCTCTGGGCGATCGGTGACGCAACGGGCAAACTGATGCTGGCTCATGCGGCAGCGGCTCAGGGCGTAGCGGCGATCGAGAACATCTGCGATCGCCCCCGTACCGTTGACTACCACAGCATTCCTGCTGCCGCCTTCACCCATCCCGAAATTGGCTTCGTTGGCTTGACTGAGCCTGCTGCGAAGGAAAAAGGCAAAGCAGAGGGCTTTGAAGCTGCCGCTGTTCGGACCTATTTTAAGGGGAATGCAAAGGCGATCGCGGAAGGTGAAACTGAAGGCGTAGCAAAGGTTATCTACCGTCCAGACACGGGCGAAGTGCTGGGCGTTCATATCTTTGGTCTACATGCCTCCGACCTGATTCAAGAAGCGGCAAACGCGATCGCACAGCGGCAAACCGTCCAAGATCTTGCCTTCCTTGTTCATGCTCATCCCACTCTCTCAGAAGTGCTGGATGAGGCGTATAAGCGGGCAGTGCATTGAAAGGGGAGAGGGAGTAGGGAGTAGGGAGTAGGGAGTAAGCAAAACGCAACCCTCTTGCCGATACTGGATACCCGACACCTGGGTTCACAACTCAAAACTTCCCCACCCTCTTACCCCCTCACTCCTCACTCCTCTCCCCTCACTTCCTCAAAAAATCGAGTCAATTTTGTTCGGCTCGACACATTTCTTCCCCGTGCCTTTTCATAGTTAGGTTACGCTATCAAAAGCATTCATCACGCATCAGTTTGAGCAGTGGTCAAACACGGCTCGATCGTACATTTTTTCCCTTTACGCTTTAGTCACCGATGCAGATCCGTCGTCGTCCACCCAATCCTGCGGTTTCTGTAGAGTCATTGCGCTACCAGGCAAAGGTGCCTGATGCCGCTCCTCGCCATATTTTGGAGGAAATCGTCTGGCAGAAAGAGACTGAGGTTGCCCAACTGCGCGATCGCGTTCCTCTGCTGGAACTGCAAAAGCAGGTACGAAACTTACCGTCGCCGCGCAATTTCTTGCAGGCACTCCAGCATGGCAAGACTCGTCCTGCTGTGATCGCGGAAGTGAAAAAAGCATCTCCCAGCAAGGGAATCATTCGGGAAGACTTTGATCCTGTTGCGATCGCCCGTGCTTACGAACAGGGCGGTGCGACCTGTCTTTCAGTCTTGACCGACCAGAAATTCTTTCAGGGCAGCTTCGATAACCTGGCTCGTATTCGCGCTGTGACCGAGTTACCACTGCTGTGCAAAGAGTTCATCATCTACCCGTATCAGATGTATCTGGCGCGGGTCAATGGCGCTGATGCGCTTCTGCTGATTGCCGCCATTCTGTCTGATAAAGACCTTCAGTATTTCCTCAAGATTGTGGCAACGCTGGGTATGACGGCGCTGGTTGAGGTGCATACCTTAGAGGAACTCGATCGCGTCCTGGCGTTGGATAGCGTCAACCTGATTGGTATCAATAATCGCAACTTGCAGGATTTCTCAGTCGATTTACAGACGACGTGCCGACTACTGGACGATCGCCAGGAGCAACTGCGATCGCGCAACATACTCATCGTCAGTGAATCCGGTCTTTATACCCCTGACGATTTGCAATTAGTGGCAACTGCAGGTGCCAGCGCTGTGCTGGTGGGTGAAGCGCTCATGCGGCAACCCGACCCAGGAGTAGCGCTGGCAAGCCTCGTCGGGCAGGTAGCCGCTCAGAATCCCACTCTCTGATACGGCTATCCCGAAGGAGCCTTTCTCTACCTATCCTTTCTCTAGATCCTATCCTTTCTCTAGATATAGACGAGATACGGCTTTGCCGAACACGCTACTTCACCAAGCCTGTTGTCCCAGTTGATTAACGCTATAAGGTAGTCCGCTTCATGGAATCCATTCCCCTTCCGTCTCATATTCATTACGAGCTGCTGCTCCAACTGCTCGAACGACAAACAATGGTCGCAGTTGGTCAACGGGCTTCATCACAAGCACAGGTGCATCAACTGATCATCACTCTTCGCAAGGCACTCGCACTACAGAAACAGCTAGAAGACGATTGTCAGCGCAACCATTTGCCGATCGAGTATCGTTGGTCACTCAACAGCCTTACCGCTGAGCAAGAAACGGTTGCTACCCTTCTGAGTCTACAAAAAGAGTAGAATCCCCTTGTTTTCTAGGGCTACAGAACCACAGGTATCAGGAGCAGCCGTGCATCACTTGGCGGAAGAATGATTTGCAAACATCCATCACTTACGGTGGCGATTACTCTTTTGATCAACTAATTTAGATTCAATCTTGCGGCGAGAAGGACGGAGTTGAGATGATAGACGTTAAACGCTAGACTTTAGAGCTTCTGAAGCAGCTTCATTGATTACCCAAGGCGCTGCGAGTCCGGAGTCTGAATTGTCATCCTAGAAGGTTAGAAAGTGACCAGAAGGGCTGGCTCATCGTTTTCGAGGAATCCTGTGTGTCTGAACCGAACCCAGCTTCTAGTTCTGTGACGGCAGAGGTCAAACACTCTGACGGTGACGCTACGCTGGATAGGGTCGCGTTGAGCGCTGTGACGACGATCCCGATCGCTGAAACCGCCTCCCCTCAATCTACAGAGCCGCTTCAACAGTATTTAGACAGATGGGCGGTAGAACACCACGAAATCAATGCGATCGATCCGGGTTTTATCGCTGACCTCACCCAACGAGCGACAGCGCTAGAATCTCAGCGACAGCGGTGGGAGCAAGAGCAAGAAACACTCAGAGCTGAATTAAGGCAAGCACGATCGCTCTCGCACCAGCAGATTGAGCGCATTCGTCACCTGGAGCAAGCGCTGGATCAATCGCTGACATCCTTGCGTGAAATGCAGCTACAGGTGGTCGATCAGCATCTTTTAGAGGCACAACTGGCATCAACCGAAGACATTTCTAACGTGCAGCAGCAGGCGATCGCACGCTTAAAGCTCCAGTTAGCGCAGCAGCAGCAGGCACTGGATGCCCAATTGACCGAAACTCAAGCGCGCGATCGCTCCTTGCAAACCCTCCTCAACACAATGGAGGCGCTCACACAGGCGCAGCAGCAAGAACTCACGCAGCTTCAGGCTCAGATCGCTCACGATCGCGTTGATGTTCAGGCATATCAACAGCGCTTGGAAGCACAGCTAGAGAATCTACAGGCAGACCTGAACGCACAGCAGGAGCGGACTTTAGCGCTAGAGACTCAATCACTGGATGCTCGCACTCTGGCAGCTCACCTGACGGCACGATTGGAGCAAGCTCAGGCTCAAGTCAGCGAACTCTCACAAATCCTGAGCGATCGCCAGGTTGCCTTAAAGCAACTTGAAGCCGAACTACAGCAAGCTCACCGTACCCTGCAAGAGCAGCAGGCATTACTGGACAGTTTGCAGCAGTCTCGACTGTCTAACGCTTCAACTCATGGGGCTGTGCTTGCAGCGACTGGAACGCCGGGGACGGCAGCTTCAGCGATCGCCCCCGACTTGGCAGCAGCTCATGCCAAAATTGCCGCGCTGGAAGCACGGGCAGCAAAACAAACCACCACTCAGGCAATGCTCAGACATGCCTGCCAGGAACTTGAGGAAGAGCGCGATCGCCAGCAAACACGCATAGCGGAAGTGGAAAGCCAGACAACCGATATGCAGGAACAGATCCTGCGTCAGGCACAGCAAGCCAGCGAATATGAAACCGCGATTCAACATTGGAAAGACCGCTGCTTCAGCAACCAAAGCGATGTCCTTAAACTCAAAGCATTCTTAGAACACGTTTTGCCGAATCCTCCAGCGGAACTGTCCGATTTACTAGCAGCACTGTTAGCTGCCGCTGATGAAACAACAGAACCTAGCAGCCCAGCACGGCTAAGCAACACTGCTTTCAACCGCGAACCTAAAGTTGATTTGCCAGATTTCTTGCTTCGTCGTCGTAACCACAAAACGCGGCGATCGTAAAAGAGTGAGGAGTAAGAAGTAAGGGGTGAGGAGTGAAAGTTTTGAGTTCTGCTGACTGCTGTAGGGTCGCTTTTGCCGCTGCCTTGCTTTTAGAAGCCCCTCTGAGAATTGTTTAAACGTTAGAAATTGTGTCATCCTGGAAGATGCCGCCATTGTGCGCGCTAGTCTCGATTCTCAGGGCAGATTATGGACGACAAGTTAATGCTGATGATTCCGGGTCCAACCCCGGTACCGGAACAGGTTCTACTCGCAATGGCGAAGCACCCGATCGGGCATCGCAGTGGCGACTTCTCCAAAATCATGGCAGAGGTGACTGAGAATCTGAAGTGGCTGCATCAAACCAAAAATGATGTACTGAGTTTGACGGTCAGCGGTACGGGTGCGATGGAAGCCGCCATCATCAACTTTTTGAGTCCAGGCGATCGTGTTCTTGTTGGCAGCAACGGCAAGTTTGGTGAGCGCTGGGTTGAGTTGGCAAAGGCATACGGGCTAACTGTAGAAACGATCGCTGCTGAATGGGGGCAGGTACTCGATCCAGAGCAGTTCCGCGAGTCCTTAGAACAAGACACGAACAAGACGATCAAAGCGGTCATCATCACTCATAGCGAGACCTCAACCGGAGTACTCAACGACCTCGAAACCATCAATCGACACGTCAAGACACACGGCGAAGCGCTCATTATTGTAGATACCGTCACCAGTTTAGGCGCGTACCATGTGCCTGTTGATGACTGGAATCTAGATGTCGTGGCATCGGGTTCGCAGAAGGGCTACATGGTGCCACCCGGATTGGGCTTTGTAGCAGTGAATGCTAGAGCCTGGGAGGCGTATACGACCGCTAAACTCCCTCGCTACTACCTCGATTTGGGTAAGTATCGTAAAGATGCCGCGAAAAATACAACACCCTTTACGCCTCCTGTAAATATGTTCTTTGCTCTGCAAGCAGCATTGCGAATGATGCAGGCAGAAGGGTTGGAAAACATCTTTGCTCGTCATCAGCGCTTGGCTGCTGCCACTCGCGCTGCTGTAACCGCCCTGGGGATGCCACTACTGGCACCCGCTACTGCTGCCAGTCCTGCCATTACGTCTGTCATACCCGATCGCGTCGATGCTGAGCAAATTCGCACCGTGATGAAAAAACGGTTTGACATCATCCTCGCTGGCGGGCAAGATCACCTCAAAGGCAAAATTTTCCGTATTGGTCACTTAGGGTTTGTGAGCGATCGTGACATTTTGACCGCTATTGGTGCCCTGGAAGCAACCTTGCAAGAACTCAGCTACGAAGGCTTTACCCCCGGAGCAGGTGTAGCAGCAGCAGCGAAGGTTTTTGCCACGGCTTAGGGCGCGTCATTAATTCAGCTCCAAAACCTTGGTATCAGCATGATCGCGCCCGCCCCAACACACGAGGCTGGGGGCTGGCACCCTTGTTGCAAGTCATGTGTAGTCGTAATTGATGACAGCCCCTAGTCTTTGCCACGTCTCGGCAACCTGGTTAGCTGATCGATCGTTCTGCAAGCGCCCTCACCCGCCCTGCAAGTTCTAGGCAAAGACGGTGCGCTGATTCACGTCAGCTTGATCGATATGCCGATCTGAGTGTGGCGCTAAGCATGGCAGCCGATCGAGGAAGGTCGTCGATCGGTATCGCCTTTTGATACCCACACAGCTTTTTGGCATCAGTAGAGCTTACGCAAACCTCGGAGGTTTAACCAGGCATCGAACATTGCCACCAAAGTATAGCGCTCCTCTTCGCATGGTGAGAATGCCGCTGGTATGAGCGATCGGCAGTCAACGAAAAAGCTGATTGTCATCTCCGTTTGGGTGCGATCGCCACGTCTTTGCACAAACACCCGAATGTCTTCCAGTCTGTATAAAACTGATCATAAATTTAGCTCAGCATCCCAAACTCTACTCCACCGTGCTTTGCATAAAGCGTCATAAAGCACTCTAAGCAGTCTTACGTAAGCAAAATAGCCAGTCAAGTAATGCATCAGTATTTTCACTGGTACAGTTTGAACCTGGTAGCAACTAACCAGCTCTTTCTCAGTCTGAAATGACTACGGAGAAAGAGTTCCCAAACTATTAGCGATTGATTACTAGATGACATTGATTCTTGTATGAACGTTTGCTCGTAGCAATTCTTTCGAAAATATTCACAGAATACTTAGGTTTTGTTAGTTCAACCCTAAAAGCGGGAACGATGTAATTGAACTAAGTTGCCACTGCAAAATTTTGCTTGATGGAATCGCTGCTTTCTTATCATTCAGCGGCATCAACAGGAAAGCCCAAATAGATTTCTTACGACTACTTTGCCTCTTCACGACAGTCATTGCAAGAATGCCTCTTCTTGCGATCGATGGTTTTTGCGCTGCAAATTTAAGCGCTCCCTACGCTCCTTTTCTCAGTGCGTCTGGTCTTGATCGGCGCTGATTCACTCAATTCACTATTGCTCATATGCTCATGAAAAGACGAACCCGTTGTACCTATCGCCGACTACTGGCAACCACTCTTTTAGTTGGCGGTGCGCTATCAATGTCTACGTCTGCCTTTGCAGATGGGACAGCCGCCGGAACCACGATCAGCAACACGGCTACGGCGACCTATGAAGATCCCAATGCGCCGGGCACGACCATCAACGCCACGTCTAACACCGTGGTAGTTACCGTGGCAGAAGTGGCAGGCGTAACGGCAACCCCGCTCGCAATCACCGATACAACTGGTGGTACGGTGCTGCCAAACGATCTCATCAACTACGACTACCGGATCACTAACGTTGGTAATGACCCCACCCAGTTCTTTATTCCGGGCACCGCGACGGTGACAGGTCCCGGTGCGGCTGGAACGCTGCAATACAGCACTGACGGCGGCATAACCTTTATTAATATTCCAGCAGGTGGTGTGACAACAGCCTCCATTCTGGCGGGCGGCTCGGTGATTGTGCGCGTACCCGTTACCGTTTCGGGGCTGGCTTCTTCGGGTGCCGCTATTGCAGTGCGCCTGGGTGATACCGGAGCGAATGATAACAGTGCGGGGACTCAAAACCAACCGGATGCCATTGATGGTGCTACCGCTGGCGAAATTCGCACCGTTGACAATGCGGATGGCGCTGCGGGTGAAGCGGCAGGTGTACCGACCAATGGCGAACGAGAAGCCAGTGTGACGCAACAGGTATTGGTTGGTGCTCAATCCCAGGCGTTTGCTGCCATCCTCAAAACCCGCACTGCCTACACTGATTCCACCACCCCGGCGCTTAACGATGACGTATTGACTTATGGCTTGTCGCTGCGAGTGGATGCCACCGCGCCAGCAGGAACCAGTGGTCTCAGCGCTGCGAACCTGGTAGGCACCACGATTAATGTGGATGGTGCTCCAGTAACGCAGGTTTTGGTGTCGGATGCTGTGCCAGCTAACACAACCCTGACCGGAACGCCTGTTGCTCCGACAGGTTGGACTGTGGTTTACACCAATAGTCCAGTCGGTACGAATGCGAATACGGCAAACTGGGTCACAAACGTAGCGGCGATCGGCACGATCGGTAACGCCACTCGAATTGGCTTCATTAACAATGGTCCCATTCCGGCTGGTACAACGGTCACAGGGTTCACCTTCCAGGTTGTGACGACAGGCGTAACAGGGACAACGACGATCGCCAACCTGGCTCAGGTCTTTGGTCAAACCGCAGGCGGCGGCGGCACACTGGTTTACGACGAATCGGGTGACCAGGCTCCCAGCAACTTCAATGATGACGGCACAACAGGTTCTATCACACCTACCGATGGCGTTGCCAACCCTACCGCAGACGGAGTAGACAGCAACAACAACAACACAGGTACGGGACCAGGTGGAGAAGACAACGTGTTTACCGTTGCCGCTGCGGGCACCATTCTCAACGGTCCCAACGGTCAGCCTGCGGCAGTTGGTCCCACGAATAACAACGATGACTTCACCAATAAGTCCTCTACCATTCCAGCAAACACTGCACCTGGTTCCACGATCGATCCAAATTCGGTCACCTTCCTGAATACGATCAACAACCCCACCACGGGCAGTTTGAGCAATATTCTGCTGGTGCCTGACTCTGCTAACTTCACTCCTGCTACGGGCGAGGTTCTGCCACCGACGGGTACGACTGTCACGCTGACCTATGGCGCTCAAACGGCAGTTTACACCTACAACGGCACTAACTTTATCTTCACCTCTGGCAGTGCCATCACCATTCCCACCCTCACTGCTGGAACATCGGTGAACTATAGCGTCTCAGTGGACCTGCCAGGGACTCCTGGTACGGCTCTCTCTACTGATACTGGCAATGGTTTCTCAATTCCCATTTACGCCTTCCAGGATGTGAATGGCAACGGCAGACCTGATCTGGCAGCCGCCGAACCCACGCAGAACCGGACGATCGATCGCGTTTACACCGGGTTTCTGAAAATGGTGAAAGATGCCCGCATTCTCGATACCGACGGTACGACGGTGGTTGAGAACTATACACAAACGCCAACGGCGGCAAACCTACGGGTGGGTCGGTTCCTTGAGTATCGGATTACCTACACCAACGTTTCCATTGCTCCGGTTGGTGCAGGCAACGTCACCCTGAATGCAGGCAACGTGGTCATCACTGAGGATGGCACGGTTGGCACCAACACCTGGGCAAGAGATAACGACACCAACGGCGCGATCGACACCAGCAACGTAGTCGGTGCGACAACGGCTCAGTTCGGCACCATTACCTACGCTCCCAGTGGTGATCAAACCGGAACAACGCCAGCGACAGATGTCACCCGCTACACCAACACGCTGGGTATTTCCATCCAACCCGGAGCCAGCGGTACGTTTATCTTCCGTCGTCGGATCAACTAAGGAGTGGAGAGTCGGGGCGCTTTGACTTTTGACTTTTGACTTTTGACTTTTGAATGCAGTCAAATGCCTCGCGTCCCCGCGTCTCCCTTACCTGTCACCTATTACCTACCACCCAATTTGAAGAGGTTGAAAGCATGAAACGTCAATTCGCGATCGGTCTGGGAGTTGCTGCGGTGATCCTGACCATTCCCTTTGCTAGTAAATTGCCCGTTGTAGCGGGTTTATTCCACTCCGATGTGGCGATCGCTAAAGCGATGCAGCATCCCAAAGTGCAGTTAAAGCTGCTGGGCGAAAAGCAAGTCATCAGCAAGGATGCTCAGGGCAAAGAAGTCATTTCCTGGAACGGTGCAAACCAGTTAGCGGTGCAAACGGGCGATGTGCTGCGGTATCGCTTGATGGGCAAAAACGAGGGCGATCGTCCCGTCAAAAATCTGACCCTGAATCAGCCGATCCCCAAAGGCACCGTGTTTGTGCTGAAGTCGGCGAAAGTGGCTTCTAGCCAACCCACTCAGATTACTTACAGCATTAATGGCGGACGCAGCTTTGTCGAAGCGCCCACAGTGCAGGTCGCATTAGCCAGTGGCAAGGTCGAAACCCGTCCCGCCCCGGCTGAGGCATACACCAATATCCGCTGGAATTTGCCGAATACGCTGGCGGCAAAAGCACCTGTAAACGCCGAATACCAGGTTAAAGTGCGTTAGTTGTAACGCCTTGATGCTTGCTGGGGCAGGCGATCGAGCGTTTTAACGGCTGCGTTACCTGCCCCAATTCTTTCAACGAATTCTTTCAACGTTGGCTTACGGAAAACCCTCCAGGGTCTTCCGGTAGAGCTTTTGTGCCTTTTTAGGCTCGTTTAGAAGGGCAGGTGACGCAGCTTCACACGTCTTCCCCACTCCCTCCGCCCCCCAACTCTCCTCCCTTTAGTGATAGCCGCACCGATGTCACACCCGCCTTTTCCCAACTATTTAAAACACCTGGTGGTGGCTGTTTTAGCTAGCAGCACGCTTCCCATGGCAACGGCTCAGGCACAAACTCCGCCAGCACCAGCCGCGATCGCGGCACCCAGTGTTCGGTTGCAAAATACAGCGTCCTATCAATACGACGCGGTTAGCTTGCCGCTGTGCGATCCGCAGACGGGCAGCAGCCAGAACTGTGGTCTAGCGCCGACGGTTCAAATTTTGAACATGACCAACCAGATTGGGGGGACGTTCACACCGGGACTGGTTGACCCGCTGGGGCGCATTGTGGGCTGTGCGGGAGAGATGTTAAGTGACTACAGCGGCTTCAGCATTGCGCTGTATGAATCGGATGCCGCTGATCCAACGGGAATCAATCTGGGGCGACTCATTTCGCTTACGCCAACAGAAGTACCCGATCAGCCAGGAAATGGGATTGCCGAAGGTCGATCGCCCAACACCGAAAATAGCAATCCCTTCTCGCTCACCAATGGCGATCGCGGTGTGTATAACTTCTTGCTGGACGTGCGGAAAGGGCAGCTAGACCAGGGACGCTCCTACATTCTGGTGATCAATCCGCCTCGCAACTCCATCTATGCTCAACGACGGTTCCGCTTAACGATCGGGGCACGTAACGGCAATCAGGTGTCTTATACGGCAACGGCGATCGACGGCAAACCGATTAGCAGCGGCAGCAATGATACCGCTGTCACTGATACCATCACGATTCAAGATGCGGAACAAACCAGCCTGGTGATTGCCGCACTCAGTTTTGGTGCAGGCATCTGTCAGGCGCAAGAGATTCAAATCATCAAAACGGGCGATCGTGCCACGGCAGAACCGGGCGATACCGTCATCTACCGCCTGTTGGTCAGAAATCTATCCAGCGCCGCCATCAACAATCTGACGATTACCGATACCCTCCCGCTGGGTTTCCAATTCCTGCCAAAAGCGGTACGAGGGGACTTTCGCGGCACCGCTGTACCGATTACGACGACTCAGAACGGCTCCACAGTTACTTTCAGCGTGGGCGCATCCCTACCGCAAGGCGCAACTGACCCCAGTGCCGTGTTGAACATTGCTTACGCAGCAGTGGTGACACCCGATGCAGTGCGGGGCAAGGGACGCAATAGCGCGATCGTCTTTGGGCAACGGGCAGATAACGGCTTTGGGGTGAAGGATGGTCCAGCGGTACACCAACTCCGCATTCGCGCTGGCATCATCACCGACTGCGGCACCATTCTCGGTCGTGTCTTCATCGACAAAAACTTCGATGGCGAGCAGCAGCCCGGAGAACCGGGAGTGCCCAACGCGGTTGTGTTTATGGAAGACGGCAACCGTATCACTACCGACGCAGACGGGTTGTACTCGGTTGCCAATGTGCTGCCGGGATACCGCACGGGTGTCCTCGACCTGAGCAGCATTCCGGGCTATACCCTGGCTCCCAATCTCTATTTCAGCGAACGCAACAGCCAGTCCCGTCTGGTGCATTTAGAACCCAATGGCATGGTGCGGATGAACTTTGCTGTCACTCCTTCATTCCAGGAAGGGGCTAAACCATGAAACCGCAGAAACGTCATCTGACTGCTTCTTTGCTTTGGCTCTCGCTCACGACCGAATTGCTGCTGCTGTGCTGTCTTCAGCCTCCAGCCAAAGCAACGACTCCTGCCCCAGAAAGACCACTCGCCAAAACCGCTGAAGTTGTTGCAGATGGCAAGTCAGGAAGTAACCCCGTGACCACTGTACCAGCGGCGGTGTTCGATTCGATCGCGCAATTAACGCCAATCGCTCCCCCCGAAACGATTCCATCAACTTCAATTGTTCAATTAGCCCCGATCGCCCCCCCCGAAACCATTCCATCTACTCCTACTCCTACTCCTACTCCCCCTGCCCCCCCTGCTCCCCCTGCTCCCCCTACTCCCCCTACTCCCCCTGCCCCCCCTGCCCCCTCTCCCCTTACTCCCGGCGAAGTCCGCATCCTCACCCCAACTGCCCAGGCGCTTCTGGATGTTCCCGCTGTTACTGTAGTTTTGCAGTATGCCCAGGGCAGCCAGATTACCTTGAACGTGAATGGTGTGGGGGTATCTGACAGTTTGATAGGACGTACAGAGACAGACAAAACGACTGGCATTGTGACACAAAGCTGGTACGGGGTGGCGTTAAAAGAAGGAGAGAACACTCTGACCGCTCAGGCGACGACAAATGGAGTTGCGGGTGGGCTGGTTTCGACGCAGGTGCAGGTGCGCGGCGACGTAAGGCAGATGACGATCGCCACCGTTGAGGCAAGAATTCCTGCTGATGGTCGATCGACCGCTACGCTTCAGGGGCAACTGCTGGACGACAAAGGCAACCGCTCTAGCCGGGAGGCGATCGTCACGCTGATTGCCTCCGAAGGTGAGTTTGTGGATGCTGATGCCGATCGCGATCAGCCCGGATTTCAAGTCAAAGCAGTGCAGGGACAGTTTACTGCGTCGTTGCGCTCCAGCCTGAATGCCAGAACGGTGAACATTCGAGCGGTCGCAGGCAGCCTGGAGGCGTTTACCCAACTGCTGTTTGAAACCAATCTGCGCCCGTCGATCGCCACTGGAGTCATTGATATTCGCTTTGGCAAACGGGGCACCAATTTTTATGACAGCTTTCGAGATTTTCTGCCCGCCGATCGCAACAACCGCTATGAGTTAGACGTGCGGGGAGCCGTGTTTGCCACCGGGAAAATTGGCGAATGGCTGTTCACCGGGGCATACAACAGCAACCGTAATCTAAACCAGACCTGTGACGGCACCACGCGCCTGTTCCGCGATACTCAGTCCTGTGATCAGGTGTATCCCACCTATGGCGACAGTTCCCAATCCACGATTCTTGCTCCGTCTACCGATAGCCTGTACCTCCGGCTAGAGCGAACTTCGCCCGTACTCGGTGCAGGTATTGACTATGCCATGTGGGGCGACTACAACACCGAGGAGTTTGCGCGGCGATCGCAGGAGTTCACCGCCATTACCCGCTCACTGCACGGCTTAAAAGTCAACTACAACTTCGGCAATCTGCAACTAACGGGCTTCTACGGCAACAACGTGCAGGGCTTTCAGCGCGACACGATCGCCCCTGATGGCACCAGCGGCTACTACTTTGTGTCTCGCCGTTTGCTGGTCGAAGGCAGCGAGAATGTGTTCCTGGAACTGGAAGAGCTGAATCGCCCCGGTACAGTGATTGAGCGCCGATCACTGAGTCGTGGTCCCGATTACGAAATTGACTACGATCGTGGTACGCTCCTATTCCGTCAGCCTGTGCTGCGAACGGATATCGGCACCGATGGCGAAACTCTGGTGCGCCGAATTGTCATCACTTACCAGTACGATACACCCGGCTCCGACAACAGCATTTACGCGGGACGAGCCGTTTACCACCTTGCGCGCGAGCAAAACCAGGAAAGCTGGATTGGTGCCACCTATTTAAAAGAAGATCAGGGCAACCGTAATTTCGAGCTGTACGGTGCCGATGCCTATATTTCTCTAGGTTCCAGCGCCCGCCTGATTGCCGAATATGCCCACTCCAGCAATCTCTCTGACACGCTGGGTCAGGTGAGCGGCGCGGCATACCGGGCAGAACTGGAAGGCGAGATTGCCAACGGTATCCGTGGACGTGCCTACTTCCGTTCGGCAGAAACCGGGTTTGCCAACAATGCCACGGTGAGCTTTGTGCCCGGTCAAACCCGCTATGGTGCTCAGGTAGCCGCCAAACTCTCTCCCATCACAGCACTCCGCTTTCAGTACGACCACGAAGACAACAAAGGGATTGCACCCCGTGAGCTGAATACCCTGGAAGACCTGCTGACACTCCGGTTAGCAGCGGTGGCTGGTTCCAGAGTAGACAACTCGCTCACCACTATTTCGGCGGGCGTGGTGCAGAAGTTTGGAGCATCGGAACTGGCGATCGACTGGTTCCACCGCGATCGGAGCGATCGCCTGAATCCAGTGTTCAACACTACTTCTGACCAGTTGCGATCGCGCCTCACCGTTCCCCTCAACCCTCGTCTCACGTTCCTGGCGCAAAACGAAACCACCCTTTCGGCGCAGGCTGACGCGGTTTACAACGATCGCACCTTGCTGGCGCTGAACTGGCAGGCGATGCCCGGTATCAACGTTCAACTGGCGCAGCAGTTCTATACGCGAGGACAGTTTGCTGGACAATCCATCACCAGTCTGGGCGTTGCTGGAGACTACAAGCTCGGTGCCAATACCACCGTGAGCGGACGGCTCTCGATGCTCAAAAGCTCTGATGCCATGACCATGTACGGGACAGCGGGCATCAGTCACCAGATCATCCTGGCACCCGGTCTGAAGATGGATCTGGCATATGAACACGTGTTTGGCAACTTTTTGGGTAGAACGGCTGCCGGAACCCAGTTTGCTCAACCCTTTGCCGCTGGTCAATCGGGTGCATCTGTTGGACTACAGTCTGGCGACACTTACAGCGTGGGCATCGCCTACACCGATAATCCTGCCTTCCAGGCAAGCGCCCGGTTTGAGCACCGCACGTCCTCTGAAGGCAGCAACACGGTTATTTCTGCGGCTGCAACGGGCAAAATTTCTTCAGCTCTGACCGCACTGGTGCGCTATCAGCAAGCCAGCGCTGCCAACCAGAAGCTTACCGGGTTGGGCGACACTGCGACGTTGAAAGTGGGCTTGGCATACCGCGATCCCAACGATGACAAGTTCAATGCCCTGCTGCGCTATGAGTACCGCAAAAATCCGTCTACGATCCCCGACACGATTTTGTTTGGTACGGGCACCGGAGCGATCGATCACGTTCTGGCAGCAGAGGCAATCTACGCACCGAACTGGCGCTGGGAATTTTACGGCAAATTTGCTCTCCGAAGCAGCACGTCCTATCTAGCAGATGATTTCGTGAATTCGGGGCTGGTCACGATCGCTCAGGCACGAGCAACCTATCGTCTCGGCTACAAGTGGGATCTCGTCGGTGAAGCCCGCTGGATCAATCAACCAGGCGTGGGCTACAGCGAAACGGGCTTGGTTGCCGAAGTGGGCTATTACCTGACCCCAAATTTGCGACTTGCCGCAGGCTATATGTTTGGCAGAGTGGGCGATCGCGACTTCGACGGCAACTCTCGCTCTGCGGGCGGTCCCTACCTCGGTGTCACCATCAAACTCAACGAACTCTTTAACGGCTTCGGTCAACAACGCCTTCCCCCACCTCAGGAGCCACCTTCCACACCGATCGCCACGGCTGCTTCCCCTGCTTCCCCTGCTTCCCCTGCTTCCCCTGCTTCCCCTGCTTCCCCTGCTTCCCCGACTCCCGACTCCCGACTCCCGACTCCCGCTTCCCCACCTCCCGCTCCCCAAATTCCCCTCCCCGGCACCGTCCCCACTTCAGCCGTTTTCCTCAATCCATAAGCCGTAATGACTATGAGCCGCTTGTTTACACATCTACCCTTTAGAGGCAAACTGCTCAGCAGTGCTGTCCTGCTTTGCGCGATCGGCAGTTGGTCTAGCCCAGTACAGGCAGAAGGGAGCCGCAACCTCTACCCTAGCAGTGCCACAGGGTTTAGAGCCAGTCTGGAGTGGGTAGCAGGCACTCGGTACGGACCGACAGCCCCGGTGGATAACTCCCTGCTGCGCCGCACCTTGTTGCAAGTCTATGTCAACGCAGGTGAGTACATCCTGGTGGGTTCAACAGCCGTAGGGGTTGCGAATGGCGCTACGTCTGGTGATGTAGTCATTTTCAACCCTGGTACGGTGTCAGGACGTATCGGTAATGAGACGATTCCAACGCCCAACTATCAATGTTCTACCCAAAGAGCCACAACCTTAAACACCAATCAGGGCAAGATCATCAGCCGCGCCCAAGAGTTGGCAGGACCCGACACCATCACGAATCCATTAACTGCTACACCGGGCGGTCAGGTCGCATCGGGCTATGTTCCCTGCTTTTATCAAGCTCCCACCAGCGGCATTTATAACGTTGCGTTTTACGGTCCTTCTGGCGGCAACAGTACCGCAGGTGGAGGTCCAACGGCAGAGATCGCCATGACCAGCGCCAACAACTTCAATGCCAGCCAGACAACCAGTACCTCTGCCTGGGATGTGACGGTTCGCAGCAGCCTGACCTCAACGACGGATATCAACGGACGACTGTTTGCCAACTACCTGGCACTCTTTACGGGAGGGAACAGTAGACCTGTTGAGTCCGATGTCTACATGGTGACAAAAGATGGCTATCGCTATACCACTGACCTGAATGGACTGGATGCAAATGGGTGGGTGATGTATGGCAACGACGTTGGTTTTTATGATAGTGATGGGCAAACGCCTCTCTATCACGACGTTTTAGGAAATAGTGCTCAACTTACAGTGCTTCAGGGCGGAACCAACCTGGCGCTGCCAAATCACGTCATTTTCTTCAATAATCCGATGAGCAGTGCTGGTGCAACGGAGTCGATCGCCGCCCTTGGCATTCCACTCATCCCCACTACTCCAATGGTCAGCGCTGCCAGTTTCACGGGCACTGTGACTGGCAACACCTCTGCTCAAAATACGGGTGGTACCTTTCGCTTTAACAGCAACGTGCCAGGTAGTTATGAAATCATCATCAGCCGCGATGGGGTTAACTTTGACCCGACCAATATCCAAAACCGCAGATTGGTTGGATTAATCACCACGGCTGGCATCCAAACGATCGCCTGGGATGGCAAAGACAACAGTGGTACCTTTTTTCCCGTTGGTTCTAACTATCCTGTTCGGATTACAGTGCGGAATGGTGAATACCACTTTCCCTTACTGGACGCTGAAAGTAGTATCCGTGGTGGACCCAGCTTTACCCTGCTGAATGCGTCCAACCCTTTGGGTAACACCACTGGTTTTTATGACGATCGCGGGTACAAGACGATCGGCGGAGTCACAGTCGGTACAGTTGGCAGCGTCCTCTGTGGCATCGCTCCACCGTCCATTCCCAACAGCAACCCGATTACGGGCTTCAATACCACCTCAACGCAACGGGGCTTCGGTTCGAGCGGAACCAATACCAACGCCTCCTGTACGGGCGCATTCGGCGATGCGAAAGGACTGGACATCTGGACGTATGTTCCCAGTTCTGCTGCTTCTACGACCGTGAATATTATCCCCAACACACCCGACGAAACGATCGCCAAAGCTCACACGGGCAACTTTACCCAGGGCAGCACCGGGACTTACACCATCACCGTCACCAATAGCGGCGGCATTGCCAGCAGTGGCACCGTCACCGTCACTGATACCCTACCTGCTGGTCTCACTCCCACCGCTGCCAGCGGCACAGGTTGGACCTGTTCGATCGCTGGACAAACCGCTACTTGCACCCGTTCCGATGCTCTGGCTGCCCTTGCCAGCTATCCTGTGGTCACGCTGACCGTCAGTGTGGCAGCAAACGCCCCTGCCAGCGTCACCAACACCGCTACGGTTTCCGGTGGCAGCGACGGCAACACGGGTAACAACAGCAGCAGTGATCCAACGACGATCGTGACAGCAGGTGCAACGCCTCAGATTCTTCTGGTCAAACGTATTACAGCATTGAACGGAGTCAACATCACGACTACAGTAGATGACCCTGGTTCTACCAACGACAATGCAGCCAACTGGTCCACTCCTATTGATGGAACTAGCGGTATCAGTACCTATTTGCGGGGCGCAATCAATGGCGGCGCAATTAAGCCAGGAGATTTGTTGGAGTATACAATTTACTTTCTCTCAGATGGCGGAGCGGCGGCAACTAATATTAATCTCTGTGATTTAGTGCCAAGCAACAGCACCTTTGTACCGACCTCGTTTAGTAGCGCACCAGAGTCGGGGATTAATCTGACGATCGGTGCCACATCGACCAACTTGACCAACGTCCCCGATGCTGACGGAGGGCAGTTTTTCAACCCTGGTGCGACTCCCTCGGTTTCCTGCTCTGCTACCAATAGCAATGGAGCCGTGGTGGTGAATGTCGTCAAGAGTCCGGCAAGCTTGCCTAATGCCACTGCACCCGGTACGCCAAACAATGCTTACGGCTTCATTCGCTTTCGTGCCAGGGTGAACTGAATAGCTTTAGCGATCGGCTGACATGAGGCTTGACCACGCAACTCTTCAAGACGTTGAAACATGGAGATGGCTTGCGCCTGCATCCGATCGAACAGTTTGGTGGCTACGCTCAACGATCATGCAGAAAAACGATTCACCTACAGCGGTTTCAGCAGTGTGACCTTGAGTTTGAAGTTCCCGCCAGCCAGTTCACCGAAGGCACGAACGCGAATAAAATAGGTGCCAGCTTTGGTAATGCGGGTGAATAAGAGCGAACTGGTACTGCCATCAGGTCCGTCATCATTCTCAGCAATGGTAGAACCGTCGCTCCCGATCAGGGCGACGATCGTGTCGAAGTTTTCGGAAGTGAGATCGATCGACAGTTGATCGCCCTCTTTCAGCGACAGCACATAGTCTCGTGCAAACCCACCCTGCCCAGTGGGGATATCCTTATCGGTTAGTTTATCTGTTATCGTTTTCCCAGACGTGATTGAAATAGGCTTGTAGAGTGCGCTTTGGGCATTCCCTCTCAACGCACTTGTGCCAACTGTAACCAGCGCAAACGGAATAATGAGCGCAAGACGAAATCCGACAGTCAAACAATGATTCATGAACGCAGTTGGTTGAGAGTTGGGGGGATTCAAGCCCGTGAACATTATGGCTCAGTGATGCCTGAACAAGACGTGGTTTCTTAGCGCACCTTGCTAACGCGCTCTAACACGTCCTCCAGTTCCTCTACAGAGCTAACCCCGGTCAATGTTTCCCCATTCATGATGAAGAAGGGAGTGCCGGAAAGCCCCAGCTTTTTGCCAAGCTCAATATCTTTCTGAATCTCAGTTTCGGCGATCGCACGATCGCGATCGAAGCGCGCCAAATCCAGCTTCAGCGACTTTGCTGTTGCCTGATAGAGTGCCTCGCCAAGCTGTTCTTGCTGCGTAAAAAGAGCATCGTGATACGCCCAAAACTTGCCTTGCTGACCCGCTGCCCAAGACGCTTTCGCAGCAGGCATCGCTTCGGCATGAATGCTCGTCAGTGGAAAGTGCTTGTAAACCAGCGTCACGACATCGCTATGCTTTGCCATAAACGGCTTTAGAATGGCGCTTGCCTTGCTGCAATAGGGACATTGGAAGTCGGAAAACTCCACCAGCAAAACCTTGCCTGCTTTTGCGCCTGTCGTGGGAGATGACCCAATGACCGCTTTGGGATTGGTCTTCGTCTGCTGTAAGAACGCTTGCTGCTCTTGCTGTTGGGCGGCTTGTTGCTTGCGCTGGTACGCCTGCACCGAATCGAGAATGGCTTCTGGGTTCTCTCGAATGATCTGCAAGACTTGCTCTTTGAGCTGCGGACTAATCTGGCTATCGGCTTTCATCGGCGTGGAGCAGCCAAACAGAGTGAAGCAAACTACTAGAAGCCCAGCTAGCCAACCAGACCAGCGAATCGGAAACAGACATTTTGAGACGATCGCCATACATTTTCAACCGCAAACTAATCACTACAACTCAGGCAGCCCTGGCACCTCAGCGTCTCTCTATTTTAGGCTGCTAGCGATCGTCCGAATGAATCGGTACTCATGAGGACTGACGTAAACCTCGAAGAGTTTAACCAAGCATCGTCCCAATCTAGTCGCTTAAACCTCCAAGGTTTTGGTTAAAAGGCGTAAGTTCTGACTGAAAGCTTTAGACCGTCAGAATCCCAGCTATCAGCTATCAGCTATCAGCTATCAGCTATCAGCCATTAGCTATCAGCCATTAGCTATCAGCCATTAGCTATCAGCCATTAGCTATCAGCTATCAGCTATCAGCTTTTCTCTGACCGCTGACCGCTGACCGCTGACCGCTGACCGCTTTTCTCTGCCCGCTAAACCAGCGATCGCCGTTGCGCTGAACCGTATACTGTAGTTTGCACGTTGAGTCAGGAGATTGTGGCATGGCATCCATCCGTGAACTGCACCAGCAGCTCATTAGTAAAGAGCGATCGGCGGTTGAAATTACGCAACAGGCGCTCGATCGGATTCATTCCTTGGAGCCAACGCTGCATAGCTTTTTGCACGTCACAGCGAATCATGCTCTAGAACAAGCGCAACGGGTGGATGCCAGGATTGCAGCGGGTGAAGACATTGGGCTGCTGGCGGGAGTGCCGATCGGCATTAAAGATAACCTGTGTACCAAAGGTATTCCCACCACCTGTGCGTCTCGTATTCTCGAAAATTTTGTGCCGCCCTATGAATCGACCGTGACGCTAAAGCTTGCGGATGCTGGAGCCGTCACCGTTGGGAAGACGAATCTGGATGAATTTGCGATGGGCGGTTCAACGGAAACCTCGGCGTTTCAACTCACGGCGAACCCGTGGGACACCTCACGAGTGCCCGGTGGCTCATCGGGTGGCTCAGCCGCGGCTGTGGCTGCGGGAGAATGTACCGTGTCGCTGGGTTCTGATACAGGCGGCTCGATTCGTCAGCCTGCTTCGTTCTGCGGCATTGTGGGCATGAAGCCGACCTATGGCTTAGTGTCGCGGTATGGCTTAGTGGCATTCGCGTCTTCGCTGGATCAAATCGGACCCTTTGGGCGATCGGTGGAAGATGCCGCCATTTTGCTGAGCGCGATCGCAGGCTACGATCCCCAGGACTCGACCAGCCTCAAGGTTGACGTGCCCGACTACACGCAATACCTCACACCTGACCTCAAAGGCAAAAAAGTCGGTGTCATTAAGGAAACCTTTGAAGAAGGGCTAGATCCAGCGGTGGAGAAAGCGGTGCAAGGGGCGATCGACCAGCTAAAGGTACTGGGAGCCGAAATTCAGGAAATCTCCTGCCCCCGGTTTCGGTACGGCATTGCGGCGTATTACATCATCGCGCCCTCCGAAGCATCAGCAAATCTCGCCCGCTATGACGGCGTAAAGTACGGTGCCCGCATTCCTGATGCCGAAAACCTGATGGATATGTATACCCGCACTCGTGCTGAAGGCTTTGGTGCCGAGGTCAAACGCCGGATTATGATTGGCACCTACGCGCTCTCGGCTGGCTACTACGATGCGTACTACCTCAAAGCGCAAAAAGTGCGGACGCTGATCAAACAGGACTTTGAAGCCGCCTTTGGGCAGGTGGATGTGCTGGTGAGTCCGACTGCACCCTCCACCGCGTTCAAAGCAGGCGACAAAACCACCGATCCCCTCAGTATGTATCTCATTGACCTGATGACGATTCCCGTGAACCTGGCGGGACTTCCCGGCATTAGCGTTCCCTGTGGCTTTGACGGTCAAGGTTTGCCGATCGGTCTCCAAATTATCGGCAACGTTCTGCGCGAAGATCAGGTCTTGCAGGTCGCTTATGCGTATGAGCAGTCAACCGAATGGCACAAGCAAGCGCCGATCCTGGAGTGAGCGATCGCAAGCAGCAAACATGAGGCAAAAACATCAAGTTCTCTTATCTGAAACGACACCATTCTCACTGGACGGCGAAAGTCTATAAGAAAAACTTAGAGCGCTTTGGTTTGAAGTCGCAATGTTCTGATTTGAAACGCGATCGTTGCGACTTTCGATGAGACAATTCCTGTTTTGAGCGAGAACGTTCCTATTGAGAGATAAGTTTTTCTCATCTCAAACAGAAATCATCCAACTTAAAACAGGAGTGTTTCTGTTTCAAATAGGAACGGTCTGATTTCAGATAGGAATGTTCCTATTTCGGGCAAGAGTTGTCTCACTCAGAACAGGAGTGTTCTGGCTTCAAGCAGGAATATCCTGCCCCAAAACAGGAATTGTCCGTCATTAGACGAGAACATACTGTGTTTAAATAAAAACGTTCCGATCGCAAGCAAAGAGCCTCTCACTTTTAAGGGGAACGTTGAAACTTCAAACAGAAAGACTCTTATTCTTGAGTAACAGAAGCCAAATTACTTGCGCGGTGTAGCACGACGAAACAGTTCATCTAAGGCTTTATCTTTAGCTTCCTGCACCAGAAAAGTTGTCTCCTCAACGAACCGATGAAGGTCTGGGGGTAAACCGTCAACATAATCACGGCGCTCAATGACTCCATGTTGCTGAATGAGAATTACCGTGTGTCGCTTTCCATTCATCTTTTTAGGACGTTTAGCTTGGGGTGTAAGCGTCAGTTGGTTGATCCGCTGCTCAAACTGCACCAGTTGTTCAGTATTAATCCTTCCAGACCCGCAACCCCTACACGCTCCCCAACGCGCACTAGTTTCTACACGTCCCTTACTAACCCATCCATCGGCATCTACGACAACGTAATTATAGAGTCCGTCATAGAGATTCTCATAGCTAATTAAAGTGAAAAGTGCTTTCCGAGCGGGGGGAGGAGGGGTTCTAGAGCGCCTGGACCTACGATTAGAGTCTCTACGAATCTCGTTTTCCAACCACTGACGGCTCTCGATAAACTGGTTACAGATGACTGCTGTACCCTCTGCATTTGGGTAGCCATCAAAGCAAACCATCGAATCTGTCTTCGGTGTGGTCGCTGTACAAATGAAGGTGCCACCATCTGAGTTGTAGTGCCCATTGATGCAAACCATAGCACCTAACTTTGGCTCGATCGCGCCACCAGAAGGACTGGCTTGAGCGATGGATGAAAGCAGAGTTGCGGCAAGAGTAACGAGCGCGATCGAACTGAGACGTGTGCCCATAGTTGACATTGGAGAACGCAGAACTCTTGATTCAGCATACGGTGCAGCGACTAGAAACCGGGTTTCTTTACAAATATGTCGTTTGAGTACTCAAACCATCTCCAGAAACCCGGTTTCTTACAAACCCTTACACTGCATCCCAAATGATTAACTGAATGGGAGTTGGGTTGTAGCCATTACAGGGGTTGTTCATCTGCGGACAGTTAGAAATCGCCACCAGTGTGTTCATCTCCGATCGCAAATCCACAATGCTACCCGGATCAGAAATACCATCCACAATTTCAAGCGTGCCGTCTTCACTCACAGGCACATTCATAAAAAAGTTGATGTTGCTGGTCATATCCCGTTTGCCCAAGCCGTAATCCTTAATGGCATAGAGAAAATTTTCCACACAAGCGTGCTGCCATTTTTTATCCAACCCAAAGCGCACCGAATTACTCTCACAGCTACACGCGCCGCCCGACGTATCATGCCGTCCGCAGGTGTCTTTCAGCACCGTCATCAGCACATTCCCATCGTTGGAATACAGCTTTGTGCCTGTGGTGATAAAAATATTGCCCTGAGCGCGAATCGTATCCGGCGCACTGTAGCGTTCACTCGGATCATCCGCGTTATAAACGAGAAAATCCACCGCCTGATTGCCACCCAAATCCACAATTCGCAGCACTTGTCCTTTCGTCAGCACCTTTGCCCACGGTTTTCGCGCAGGCAATACTTCATCGTAAATCGCCGTTGTGGGGTCAAGTTCAACTGCCGCTACCATTGTTTCAATCCTCTAAATGAATCACTACTAGATAAGGAGCGTGGCTTAAATAACTCCGTCAATGGAAAGGGTGTCTCGCCCTCACCCCAGCCCTCTCCCAAGCTGGGAGAGGGAGCAAGAGTCCGGTTCCCCTTCTCCCAAATTGGGAGAAGGGGTTAGGGGATGAGGGCGAAGATCTCGGCATTAATAAATCCACAATCCTAAGGGTGAGGAGTGAGGAGGAAAGGATAAAGTATAAAAATTTAGCCTTTAAGCGGTCAGCTATAAGCTTTTTAGCCTTTATCTTTTATCCCTTAGCCTTCTGCCCTCTGCCTTCTGCCCTCTGCCTTCTGCCCTCCGCCTTCTGCCCTCTGCCCTCCGCCTTCTCCCTCAAACCAACTGCCCCAAATACGCATCGGTATTCTGAAAACCGCGTACCGCTTCTGGATTGCCTGTCCGAATGGGATCATCGGCAGTGGATGCGGGAGCGTTCCAGACGATCGCCCGAATCGGCTTGGCATCGTAAGTTGAACTGGGATCAAGCGGATGAGGACAGTTCGACAACACCGCTAACACGTTCATTTCTGCCCGCAGGTCAATAAAATCTCCCGGTTGTGCCGTTTTTTCTGCCCAGGATAGATTGCCGTCTGGATCAACTGCAATCCGCGTAAACAAATTGAGATTCGGCATGATATCTTTCTTACCAAGATTGCGTTTGATCAGCGCCAGCAGGAAGTTATCCCGCGAATTTTTGTAATCGCCATCGCCGTACTTCGCATTCGTTGTGAGATTGCTACAGCCGCCCAGCGTATCATTCAAGCCAGCCGTATCTTCCGTGATGGAAAACAAAACGCGTCCCATATCGGAGTAAAGCAACATCCCTTTTTTGAGGAACGCGTTGAACTGAATCTTGGCAGTATCGGCAGCATTGTAGCGCTCGATCGCGTTATCAGCGTTATGGCAGAGCAGCGCTACCCCTCTAGAACCTTCGGGCGCAATAAGGCGAAGCGTGGTGCCGTGCTTGATCACGCGAGACCAATAGGCACCTCCTGGAATCACTTCATCCCAGGCAACTAACGCTGGATTGATCGAGTGTGGTTCGGTAGACATGATGTACTCCTTATGAAAACGACTGAAACGACAAAGCCCAGGAAGCCGACAACAGTTACTGCTGCTTGGCTCTCCCGGGCTTTTTTCCCGCCGTGTGACCGCTTCGCCTGAGTGATTGCAGGTTTCAAAGCGGCTGCTTCTCTCGGACCAGACATCTCACTCGCGCAAGACCGGAACCCTAGAAGCGAATAGTTGCTTTAGGCGATCGTGCTAGACACAATCGTCTGAATCTTAGCACCTCCACGCGATGTGCTTGCACTCAAGTTATAGAATCCAGATAACGGACACAATAACAATTTGCGCTCATCTCTTCAGGAATTGTAGCGGCAGGACATCCAGCCCATTAGCAGAGCGAATTAGCGCTTGAACCTGCTAGAACAGAAGCATAAATGAAGAGGACGCAGGCTATGAATCATCGATCGCGCTTGGCAACCGCACTCATGCTTTCTGTTAGCTTAGTGGGGTTTATTGGCAGTTCGGCTCAGTCGGTGCAGTTAGCAGATGGCAAAACGCACTTTGTCCAGCCACCCCGCTTTGAAGGAGCAATTGCAACGCAAAAAACGGCTCGTTTTTTTGGCTCAACGTATTACTTTACGCTGACGGTGCCTGAAAATGCGGGCGAGTCGTTGCAAACGGTGATCATTACTCCAGAACCTGCACCCGATCGGGTAGAGTTTGTGCTTAAACAAACAGAAGCATTTGAAGGCACTAGCGATCGAGAGGGCGCAAAGCTACCCTTGCAGACGGTTACGCAAGATGCCAAAACGCAAGCGATCGCTGTTACGTTCAATCCCGCCGTAGCAGCAGGTAAAACAGTGACAATAGGGCTTTATGCAACCCGCAACCCAGACGTTGGTGGCACCTACCTTTATGGCGTGACGGCGTTCCCAACAGGAGCGCAGGCATCCGGACAGTTTTTGGGCTACGGACGTATTCAAATCTATGATGGCGGTCAGAACTCGTCGCTTCTTCCTCAGCGAGTGCCTAACAACGCTTCGTAGGGTGCAGCAAGATCGGTTTGTCAAGGTGAGTCAGTTGCTAGCACGTCATGAGGCGATATGAAAATCAGCAAATTATGGTCAACGATGGCACTCCTTGTTGCGACAAGCTGCTTCAGCATTGGCTCGGTTGCTCAAGCAGTGCAGTTGGCAGACGGCAAAACGTATTTTGTACAGCCGCCTCGCTTTGAAGGGGCAACGGCAACGCAGAAAACAGCGTATTTTTTTGGATCAACGTACTATTTCACGCTAACGATACCTGCAAACGCAGGCGAGTCGCTGCAAGCGGTGATGATTGCTCCAGAAGATGGTCCCGATCGCGCCCGCTTTGATGTCAGGCAAACGGAGGCAGTAGCAAAAACGAGCGATCGCGAGGCTAAAGTCGCACTCAAAGCAGTCACTCAAGATCCTAAGACACACGCGATTACCGTCACGTTTGACTCACCTGTAGCACCCGGCAGTGTCGTTAGAATCGGGCTTTACGCAGAGCGGAACCCAGATGTGGGCGGTGTTTACCTCTATGGCATTACAGCCTATCCGACTGGAGAGCAGCCGTATGGTCAGTTTTTAGGCTACGGGCGCATCCAGATCACCGATCGCGACTTTTTTCGACGCGGTTTCTTTTAGGCGAAGCGGCTACCCCCTTCGTTAGCGATCGCTGAAGTCGCTTCTCTATTGCCTTTAAAGCAGGCGCAAAATGAACGGATAGCGATAGGGCGTTTGCGGTTCTGTAGCAACGCGGACGATCGCAATAATGGGCAGGAGAATGCTGGCAATGCCCAGCAAAATGAGTAAGGGAATGCCGATCGCGACGAAAATCAGAATGATGAAAACGATCGCGTAAAGAAATAGATTGATGTGAAAGTTAATGGATTCTTTAGCGTTTTCCTTCACCACCGGATCGTTGGAGACGAGAAGAATGGCGATCGGGATGCCGACTGAAATCACGGTCGAACTGAAGAAAATCGCACCGTGACAGGCAGCAGATAAAAGCTTGCGCTGACTAAAATCGTCCATATCTCTGTCTCTAAACGTGAGTGAATGAGTTGCGGGTGTGCTGAAAAGTCGCCTCGCTCATTTTACTCTCTACACTCTGGCGATTGCCGCTATCGTTAAGGTATTGCTAAGCTCGAAACTCTCGCATGAGCAGCAAACTTTGACCCTAAACTAAGATCAGCACTCTGTTTATCAAGCGCGATCGTCTTTCTAGTCCTACATAGTGACATCATGCATCAGTGACAGTCAGCCTCTTTTGACACCCCTCGCTCCTCTCCCCTTACCCCTCTCCACAAATGTCCACAGAACTTCAGGCTGAGCTGCAAACAGCAGTCGATCGGCGACGCAATTTTGCCATTATTTCCCATCCAGATGCGGGAAAGACGACGCTGACTGAAAAACTGCTGCTGTACGGAGGTGCCATTCACCAGGCAGGCAGCGTGAAGGCGCGACGAGCACAGCGACACGCCACCTCCGACTGGATGGAAATGGAGCAACAGCGGGGGATTTCCATCACCTCTACGGTATTGCAGTTTGCCTACCAGAACTGTCAGATCAATTTGCTGGATACACCCGGACACCAGGACTTTAGTGAAGATACCTATCGCACGTTAGCCGCTGCTGATAACGCCGTCATGCTGATCGATGCGGCAAAAGGTTTAGAGCCACAGACTCGCAAGCTGTTTGAAGTATGCCGCATGAGGGGTTTGCCGATTTTCACGTTCATCAACAAGCTCGATCGCCCCGGACGTGAGCCGCTCGATCTACTGGACGAACTTGAGCAGGAGTTGGGCTTGCAGACTTACGCAGTGAACTGGCCCATTGGCATGGGCGATCGCTTCAAAGGTGTGTATGACCGTCGCAGCACCCAGGTGCATTTATTTGAGCGGAGTGCCCACGGTCAGCGAGAGGCGATCGATACGGCGATTGATCTCGGTGATCCGCGCATTGAAGATCTGCTGGAACAGTCCCTTTACTATCAGTTCAAAGACGACCTGGAATTGCTGGAAGGCTTAGGACCAGAACTCGATCTGGATCTGGTGCATCGCGGCAAAATGACACCCGTCTTTTTTGGCAGTGCCATGACCAACTTTGGCGTAGAGCTTTTTCTCAATGCCTTTCTGGACTACGCTCTCAAACCGGGTCCTCATGCCAGCAGCAAGGGCGAAATTCCGCCGACCTATCCCGAATTTTCGGGCTTTGTCTTCAAGCTACAGGCAAACATGGATCCAAAACACCGCGATCGCATCGCCTTTGTGCGCGTGTGCTCTGGCAGATTTGAGAAAGATATGACCGTGAGCCATGCCCGCTCCGGTAAAACGGTACGACTCTCTCGCCCCCAAAAGCTGTTTGCTCAAGACCGAGAAGTAATTGAAGAGGCATATCCCGGTGATGTCATTGGGTTAAACAATCCCGGCGTATTTGCGATCGGCGACACCATCTACGTCGGAGCCAAGCTGGAGTATGAAGGCATTCCCTGCTTCTCCCCCGAACTGTTTGCCTATCTGAAAAACCCTAATCCGTCCAAGTTCAAGCAATTCCGCAAAGGCGTTTCAGAACTACAGGAAGAAGGCGCAGTGCAAATCATGTATTCTGCCGATGAAGCGAAGCGCGATCCGATCCTTGCAGCGGTAGGGCAACTCCAGTTTGAAGTCGTGCAGTTTCGGATGCAGAATGAGTATGGCGTTGAAACGCAGCTTGAACTGCTGCCCTATAGCGTGGCGCGCTGGGTTGATGGCGGCTGGGAGGCGTTAGAAAAAGTTGGTCGCCTCTTTAACACCGTGACCGCCAAAGATGGCTGGAACCGCCCTGTGCTGCTGTTTCGTAACGAATGGAATGTAAATCAGGTACAAGCAGACCATCCGGAGTTACAACTAAACGCGATCGCCCCCGTAGTTTCTGGGAGAGAACCAGACGCTTTATGAAGCTATCTTGGAAGGGCTACAAAACGTCACGCAGTCTACCATCCTCTTTCGAGTAGGAGAAGCACTATGCCTCCGGTTCCTGATTCGTCATCGCTTGCCAACGATTTTCCAGCACTGGAAGCCGGACTCTCGGCTCTGAGAGAGGGTGATTACAAGACCGCGATCGTGAAGCTAGAGTCTCTCTCACTGCCGCCGGATCATGCCTTTACGTCAAAAGCGCAGATGGGGTTGGTTACTGCCTATGCCCGCACGAGACAACCTTTACGTGCAGCCGCCCTTTGCCAGACGCTTCGTCAAAGCAATAATGCTCAGATCAGCGATTGGGCAACGCGATCGCTGTTAAGTCTCACTGAACGCAACCCACAGCTTTTCGACCAGTTTGAGGCATTGAGTACAGAAGCCGACGCGCCCAACCCTGATGCATCCTCACCTCACCTTGCCTCTTTGGATAAACTCACTGGGGATGACCTCACTGGCTTTACGCCATTCGATCCTGCGGCTCCACCCAACCTCAAGACCGTCGGCGATCGCGGTAGTTTTCTCGACGCACCACCTCTGCCAGAAGCTGACCAGAACGGTGAACCGACTACAGCCATTCAGCCTCCTGACGCATCAGACCATGTAAATGACGGCACAACAGCCAATCGGCAACCGTATAGCAAGGACGAAACCGCCATCTTAGCTGAAGGGATGACCGGGAGAATCAGAACGCCCAAGCCTGTTGCTGCTCCAAGACACGCACGATCGTCCACGCAGGCGGCACCCAGCGGTAAAACAGTAAATATGCCTTTGGAGGATCAACCACCGTTTTATCCAACATGGCGACAGGCGGGACGGCTGAAGCAGGGGAAATCGCTGGGCAAGGTGAAATTTTTGCGGTTACTGCTGTTGCAAGCTGGTACAGCAGTGGCATTGTTCTGGATGGTGCAGGCGATCGCCTACAACACGACGCTTTATTACAGCATTGCCCTCACTAAAATTCCCTTTCTGGGCTTGTCGCGCCAACTTTTCCATCCACCCGTTGTGCCTATTCTCATCTTTCTGGGAATTCTCTTTGTCGCTTCGCGCTGGTTGCTGGATGGGCTGCTCACTATCGGCTACGGGCTGCAACCCCTGTCATTAAGTAAACTGGCGACCTACAGCCCCGAAACGGCTCAATCGCTCCAGCGCTTCTGCCGCCAACAGCGCATTCCGATGCCAGCATTGGGCGTGTTGCCAACGACAGCACCGATCGCCTTTAGCTACGGTTGCCTGCCGCATGTGACGCGCACAGTGGTAAGCCAAGGTTTGCTGGAGCAACTGGCTGACGACGAAATTGCGACGGTGTATGCCAGCGAAGTAGGGCATATTTCCCGCTTTGATGTGCCGTTGATGTCGTTAGTCACGGTGTTGATTCAGATTCCCTACACCATTTACCGATCGGTGAGCGATTGGGGTAGTCGCCAGCAAGCAGCAATCTCACGGGTTTCGGCAAGTATACTTGCAGCGATTAGCTATGGCATGTATGCCTTGCTGCGGTGGGTCGCACTCTGGCTGTCTCGTCAGCGGGTCTACTATAGCGATCGCGTCTCCGCTGAACTAACGGGCAACCCCAACGGCTTGACTCGCGCTTTGCTGAAAATTGCGATCGGCACCGCTAAGGATGTCCAAACCCAGAAGCAGACGAGCTATCTGCTCGAAGGCTTTGATCTATTGACACCGCTGGGGCAACGCATGGCGACGACCGTGGGCAGTGTTTATCCTCACGTGCCGATCGAGTCTGTATTGGAATGGGAGCGGACGAATCCCTACCGCAACTGGTTGGCAATTAACAACTCGCATCCACTCACGGGCGATCGGCTCAACCTGTTGTCGATGTATGCCCGTCACTGGAAACTAGATACAGAACTGGAGTGGGGAGAGCGGTCAGCGGTCAGCGGTCAGCGGTCAGATCGTTTCACATCCCGTCAGTGGCGATCGCTATTGCTGCAGGGCGCACCGTTTTTCGGGCTGGCATTGGGCTTTGCGATGGCGTATCTCTTTGCGGCACTAGGCTGGATTGGCTGGCGTACAAACATCAACCAACTATCGTGGATGTATGGCGACCATGCTTTGCGGCAAGGATTACCACTGGTCGGCTTCAGCATCGGCACCTTCATTCGTATCAATCCACTTTTCCCGGATGTGCCCTTCTCGAATGCTAAAGCGGCTGGTTCGTCTGACTCGCTGGTGGCTTTGCTCAAGCCTGCCGATCGCATTCCTATTGATAGGCAACCAGTACAGTTAGAAGGCAAATTTATCGGACGTGCTGAGGTTGGCAACCTGCTCAGTCAAGATCTGTTGCTGCAAACCCCAACGGGCATTGTCCGATTGCATTGCTTGTCCAATTGGGGACCGATCGGCAACCTGTTTCCCCAGGCAATTCGCGCAACGGCGCTGCTGAATCAAGATGTGGTCGTTATAGGCTGGTTTCGACATGGTGCAACGCCCTGGATTGATGTCGATACGATTCGTACACTAGGCGGACGTGTAAGCCGTAGTGGGCATCCTGTTTGGTCTACGGTTTTGGGCGCGATCGCCGCCACCTGGGGCATCTACACCCTCTTCCGTGGCAGCATTTTCTGATGAGGGTAGAACAACTCTTATAATCCTACAAACTAAAAATGACCTTTCAAAGCACCTAAGACCCTAGAGATCACGCGATGTGCGACTTTCCTGCAATGCCTGCCAGAATTGCCCTCACCCTAGCCCTCTCACGATGGAAAAGGGAACCGGAACGGTCTAGAAGCCCTTCTCCCTGGGGAGAAGGGTGGGGATGAGGGCGAATTAGTTGCACATCGCGCTAGAGATCATTATTTTTAACTGTGGAGAGATCATTATTTTTAGCTGTGGAACATCTTCCATAACGGCTTTCCAGATAATTTCTACGTTTGTATTGAAATAGCCCTTCTCCCCAGGGAGAAGGGTGGGGATGAGGGCGAATTAGTTGCACATCGCGCTAGAGATCATTATTTTTAACTGTGGAGAGATCATTATTTTTAGCTGTGGAACATCTTCCATAACGGCTTTCCAGATAATTTCTACGTTTGTATTGAAATAGTCATGAATTAGCTTATCTCGCATTCCAGCAATCTCTCCAGGAGATATCGGGATATTGGCTTCTTACTGAATCTGGGATGCGCTTCACGGCTTCGCCAATAATTTCGATCGCCCCTGAAACTGCAAATACTTTCTCTAAGTTTTGTGAGAACGCTCTAAACTCAATGTCTGCTGTAAATCGCTCGATCGCCGCAACAGCATCCAAAATATCCTGCAAACAGTCCTGAATCTGTCGCCTGGTCATAGGTAAACGACCTCTGCCAAAATTCGTTCTCCAATACGGGGCTTCAAGCCAGCCTTATGCACCAAATCGACTTGAACCCCTAGATTGTCACTAAGATAATTCTCTAAATTGACAAACTTCAACAGACTCGGTGTCTCAGAAAACTCTACCAGTACATCGATATCGCTGTTTTTAGTTTGCTCTTGCCGAATGTAAGAGCCGAAAATACCTAACTCTTAGGACTTACGCAAAGATCCCCGACTTCTATGCTTGAGTTGGCTTTTAAGACAGAACTTTAATCAGAAGTCGGGGATCTAAACACCTTATGCGTAAGTCCTACTCACTTCTCGTCTTCATTCGTCCCACTATAAGCAGTTCTTCCCGTAGCCCTTGAAAGATCCCAGCATGGTCTTCTACAGTGTCATCAAGGTGAAAACGTTGAGGAAGCCTGATGACTGCTGTATTGAAGGATTTTGAGCAACTCGTTCCTGAAAGTGAGCCTGGAAAGCCTCGCTATAAACCCCAGAACCAACGCCGCATTCTTTGCGTGTTCCCAAAGTACAGTCCGTCGTTTGGCACGTTTAACAATGCGTATCCATTGCTGGGCAGCGTGAAAGCGTTTATGCCGCCGCAGGGCATTCTGGTCGTTGCTGCTTACTTGCCTCAAGAGTGGGAAGTCCGGTTTGTTGACGAAAACATCAAGTCTGCTAAACCTGCTGATTATCGTTGGGCAGATGCGGTGATCGTGAGCGGGATGCACATTCAACGATCGCAGATCAATCACATCAACGAGATGGCGCATCGTTACGGCAAGCTGACGGCGATCGGCGGTCCGTCCGTCTCAGGCTGTCCAGAGTATTATCCCGATTTTGACCTGCTGCATCTGGGTGAATTGGGCGATGCCACCGATCGCATGATTGAGTATATGGACTTGCACACCGATCGACCGTCTCAGCAAATGCGCTTTGAGACCACCGAACGACTGCCGCTCAACGAGTTTCCCATTCCTGCCTATCACCTGATTAATCTCGACAAGTATTTCATTAGCAACGTGCAGTACTCTAGCGGTTGCCCTTACCGCTGCGAGTTTTGCGATATTCCCGAACTCTACGGACGTAACCCGCGCTTGAAGTCGCCCGAACAGATTGTGGCGGAACTGGATGCCATGCTGGCATCGGGTGAGCTAAGAGCCGTCTATTTTGTGGACGACAACTTTGTGGGCGATCGTCGTGCCGCTCTGCAACTGTTGCCACATCTCATCGATTGGCAAAAGCGCAACGGCTATCCCATTCAGTTTGCTTGTGAAGCCACGCTCAACCTGGCACAGAATAAAGAACTGCTGGCAATGATGCGTGAAGCATACTTCTGCACGGTGTTTTGCGGCATCGAAACGCCCGAAACAGACGCGCTCAAATCCATCTCAAAGCAGCAAAACTTGATGGGTGGGATGTCCATTTTGGAGGCGATCAAAACCCTCAACAGCTATGGGATGGAAGTCGTATCGGGCATCATCATTGGGCTGGACACCGATACACCAGATACGGGCGATCGCATCCTCGAATTCATCCGCCTGTCGAACATTCCCATGCTGACCATTAACCTGCTCCACGCGTTGCCGCGCACTCCCCTGTGGCGCAGACTTGAAACCGAAGGACGGCTTAACTTTGATGAAAACCGCGAATCAAACGTAGAGTTTCTCATGCCGTATGACGAGGTGGTGGAGATGTGGCGACGCTGCATTACCGCTGCCTACGACCCAGATTTTCTCTACCAGCGGTTTGCGTACAACGTCGAGCATACTTTTAAGAACCGCATCAAGCCACCGTTAAGTCCTGCCCGCTTGTCCAAAAAGAATATCCGCAAAGGCTTGTGGATTATGGCGAACATCATTCTGAGGGTCGGTGTGCTCAGCAACTACCGCAAAACGTTTTGGCGCATGGCAGGACCGAAACTCAAAACAGGCAATATTGAGAACCTGATCCACATTGGGCTAGTAGCGCATCACCTGATCACGTTTGCTCAGGAATGTAGCCGGGGTGAACAGGCGGCTTCGTTCTATGCCCAAAAGGTAAAAGCAGCCCAAAGACTCCGCGTTGGCAGCTTTGCCCGTTGATCAATGGAGACGATCGGTTTCGTTGCTTCCATCCGTTCAATTGTGATGGCGATCGCCCCTGCATCGTTGGCTCAAGGGCGATCGCGCTATAGCTCTCGTCGAAATGCTCTGATCGCTTCGCCTGTATCAGTCTCAGCCATTAAGATACAGCGTTGCAATAAATCCAGGTTGAGGTTACTGAGTCCGGCTAGCTGGCTGCGATCGATCAACTCATAGTGATCGTTTTGCAGATGATAGAGCTTCAGCACCCCGTCTTCCCAAAACCAGACTTCAGGCACCCCTAACGCTTTATAGCGCTCTAGCTTACTCATACCACCGCTAGTAAAGACAACCTCGATCGCTAAATCTGGGATTACCTTAACGCTCTCAATGCAGTACGATTCGCCTGCTTGAGCCGAGACAACTCCTTCTTTTTCTTGAGTCATCGACCCGGTTGACTGAAAAAAGATGCCCTTTTCAGCCAGGAAGGTTGTCACTAAATAACCAATGAGCCGCGAAAAGATTTCGTGTTCACGTCCCGGCATGAGAATCTCGATCGTCTCGTCATAGTAAAACAACCGCACACCACGAGACTCACCAAAGCCCTTTTGAATGAGCTTGAACTGTTCCCAAGTGCCATGATGGACGATGCGTTGGTCAGTCGTTTGGTTAAGTAGTGAAGGCATTGCATCCACCGCCAGTTATTCCTGTCTGCATTGTGGCATATCGCTTGCTAACCGGACGATCGCCCCTTCGCTTTACCACAATGATCTTCCCTGCACGAACTGCTTAAGTTGAGATCCAGTCATACCTGCTTGAAAATTAAGCATAACTTGTGCAAAATCAAGCATTGCTGATGCAATATCGAAGAACGCTCATACAAATTAAGTACAACTTATGCAAACTCAATGAAGCTGTACCTAGAGTCAAGAAATGCTTATGCAAAATCAACAAATGCGTGTCTGAAATCGACAAATGCGTGTCTGAAATCAAAGAACACTTACCAAAATTGAGAATTTTAGTGGATTGCATTGCCTCAACGCGACTAATACTGGTTCTTCGTGAGATGGAAGAAGCAAGCATTTCTCGTTTGGTTCAAGCGCGATCGTCTCTGCATGATGGCGATCAGTTCTTGTAAAAATGCTGATTCATACCCAGTGATTCCCAGACTTATAAAGCTGAGAAGCTCACTACTAATGAGAAAGGTTAGCAAGGCGATCAGCGATCCAGACTTTGATGATGGCTTGACGTGTAACTCCAAGTCGTTTGGCTTCCTGGTCTAAGGCTTCAAGCATCCAAATGGGAAAATCAACATCAATGCTCGTCTGTTTGTAGCCCGGATGAGTTACCTGAGAGAGGTCTAGAAGATTGGTAATATCCTCTCCATTGTCGAATCTGGTATCAAATTCATTTGCTTTCATATTTGTCTGCCCTTATAAATAGCCACCTCTTCTGCGCGAGAGCGCCGAACCGAAATAATGCGTATTTTGTCGTTTCGATAGGTGATAACGGCTGACCAGTACTTCTGATCGATCGTGCCAATTACCAGAAATCTTGGCTCGTCCTCTGTTCTGGCTGGAATCTCAATTCTGCCATGATCCGCCCAGAGTTGTTGTGCAACGACAAAGTCTATGCCGTGTTTATCGTGATTAGACTGACTTTTTGCCTCATCAAACTCGAATTTCATAGGGTATTTAAGCCATACCTTCGATTTCTTCTGAACACAGCAAAGCGATCGCCCTTGTCAACAATACCTACGTTCGTGAAACGTCTGCAAAGCATAATCGCCCCTTCACTTCACAACAGTGCGCGCACTTGTACGGGTTGCTTAAAGGCGATCGCCTAGCTAAAAATGCTGCATCGCTTACTACTCAAGATGATGGGTTTTAATCTCTAGCTCACACTGCTGAAAGATAACCAATTTTTCTGAAACTTACACCACCAAGAGAGAATGAGGGGTTAGACCCTACACCCCTCATTCAAGAATAGTCTCTTACTGTAGAGTTTTAAGCTGCATTTTTAGGAAGTCGTTAGTTGGAAACTACGGCAAGTAGAGCGTCTAAGATCACCAAAAGGCTTGCACTGTAGCGCTAGAACGATCATTAAGGCGAGACAGTAACTGGTAGCATTTGCCCTCAAGCTTTAGCGTATGACCAGAAAAATCGCACTACTGATTGGTGTCAGTGATTATGCATCTGGCTTAAGCCCGCTTCCTGGAGCTGTCAGGGACGTAGAAGCCGTGCGACGGATTTTGCTGGATGCAGAAATGGGCAATTTTGATGAAGCAGTAGCCCTAGTTAACCCAGACCGCCAAACGATGGAACAGTCCATCGAAAAACTATTTGCAGAGTTAGAGCGGGATGACTTAGCGTTGCTGTTTTTTTCAGGTCATGGTGTTAAAGATAATAGCGGTAACCTTTACTTAGCAACCCGCATCACCGAAAAAAATGCACGAGGGCAACTGACCAAATCAACAGCCGTGCCAGCAAGCTTTGTCCACGACATTATGGATAGCTCTCGGTCAAAACGGCAAGTCATCATTCTAGACTGCTGTTTCAGTGGTGCGTTTGCTGAAGGAATGAAAGCAAAGGATGATGGCTTTATCGATGTGAGAAGACAGTTTGGTGGAGAAGGTCGGGCAGTGTTGACCTCTTCTACTTCAACTCAATATTCCTTCGAGCAGGATGGCTCCGACCTCTCCATCTACACTCACCACTTAATCGAAGGCATTGAAACAGGTGCAGCCGATTTAGATAAGGATGATTGGATTTCAGTAAATGAACTGCATGAATATGCCGGAAGCAAAGTACGGGAAACAGTCCCTACAATGAAGCCGGAGATCTATGCCGTTAAGGAAGGTTATAACATTCACCTTGCAAAAGCCCCAGCGAACAGCCCCAAGCTGAAATATCGTAGAGAATTAGAGCAATGGATTAGCGATGGCGAGATTGCTGGTATTGGGCGAACAGTCTTAGAGAATCTACGCAATAGCTTAAATCTAACCCTTGAAGATGCGGCTGCCATTGAAGCCAGATCTCTCTATCCCCACCGTGATTACCAAAGAAAACTCCGACAATACGAGGTGGAGTTGCTTGGGGAATTGAGAACGAGCGGCTATCCCTTCAGAGAGGACACCCAGAAAGCCTTAAAGCAACTGCAAAAGTCACTTCAACTGAAAGATGAAGATGTAGCGATTGTTGAGACGCTAGTAGTTGGACAAGGAAATACACAGAGAGATTCTTATTTCTCAATCTCTCGGAAGGGTTTAGCTATTCTAAGTATAGTGATTGCCATTACGGCATTAGGTTTTTTGTACTATTTTATGTCAAGGCAGAAGAGCATTGGGATAGAGTCTTATACACCGTTGAAGATCTCACCTAACCGTCTCACAGGACGAGAATGCAACTGGCTTTTAACTCAATACGACCAAAGTAATCAGGAGGTTAAGAAGCAAGTTGGGCTAACCGAGAGTCCAATCAGAACAAAATGTAAAGAATTAGGAGTCTCTATCACCGTAAATTAGGAAAATAACCATGTTTTGGGGCAACGATAAACTTAAAGATTTTGTTTATCGTCCTGATCACTAAACTTGAACTAGAAGTACTCAGTATTAACGCATACTGGAGGCTTCGGTATGAGTGGTCAAATGCTTCGGCTTGTGAAAGCTGTGAGTACTTTAGTCGGTTTATTTTTAGTCATAGGCTTAGCAATTTGGATGCTGTCTAGTAGCAAGATAACTTCCTTCTCAGGAGCTGATCAGTCTGCTGTTTTAGCACAAAGTAATTGTAGAGAGGGGAATATCAAAATAGATGAATCACGGAGCATTTATCTTAGACGAGATACCACAAGCAAATCAATTGCTAAAACAGCACCAGGTATAACGCTTTGGGGTCAGAACTGCTCAGATGGCTGGTCTAGAACAGAAATCAAGGGATGGTTGAAGTTGAAACGTTAATCAGCTTCTCTGCAATGACTGAAGCGCACCGTTTATGAGCGCAGAAAACATGAAGGGCTGATAACCAGAAAACTCAGGCAACGGTGCTACTCGCTTTAGATCGCTAATCACATCTTCGGGCATCCGAATCGTGATGCTTGTCATGGGACGATCGCGATCGAACCGCTTTTTCAATGCCTCAATACTCATAGTTTTTACGAATAATGCTCTAGCCTCCAGCACTTGACCAAAATGCTGGAGGACAAGCCACAGATAACGGCGTTATTTGCGGGTGGAAAGGACGAGCGATCGTGTCTTCGTCACCAACTGTCCAATGCCCATATCCCGCTTGAAGATGTCGTGCAGCAGGACATAGAAGCAGGGGATGATAAACAGCGTGAGCATGGTTGCCAGAGTTAAACCGGAGAAGACAACCACACCCAACGGCTGCAAGAACTCTGATCCTTCGCCAATGCCCAGTGCCAGGGGAAAAAGTCCCAGGACTGTGGTAATCGTGGTCATGAGGATGGGGCGCAGACGTTGAGGTGCGGCTTTCATAATAGCGGTAGCACGGTCAAGCCTCTCTTCCTCACGAATTTGGTTTGCCGTTTCTACCATGATGATGGCGTTGTTAACCACAATCCCAATCAGTAGGACTGCACCGACGACAACGGTAATGCCGATCGCGGTTTGTGTCACAAACAAGCCCAAAATGCCGCCAGCCAGTGCCAACGGCACCGTCAGAATAATGACCAGCGGATCGATGAGAGAGTTGTACTGCACTGCCATGACCACAAAGACCAGAAAGGCAGCGAGTCCGCCTAGAACCACCAGCGCACCCTGAAGTTCTTTGTTGGTTTGTCCGGCGTAGCTTGGCAGCACCGTCACGCCATCGGGCAAGTCCAGCTTGGAGACAATTTGCTGCACTTCTTCTAATGCCGCACCCAGACTCGCGCCTTTGTTCAGGTTGCCTGCAATGAGAAAAACGCCCCGCTGATTAATGCGCTGAATCTCACCGGGAGCCTGCCCTTCTTCGATTTTGGCAACGTCGCTTAACCGTACCAGAGCGTTGTTATCCACAAATAAGGGGAGTTGCGCCAACTGGGAAGGCTGCTTCAGTAAGTCCTGGTTCAACTGCACCCGCACATCCACCAGGCGTTCGCTGCGTTGCAATTGCGTGGGGATAGAACCTTCGATCGCCGTTTGAATGGTGCTGCCAATCTCCTGGGTGGTTAAACCAAGACCATTCGCGCGTTCCCAATCGGGGCGAATTTGCACTTCGGGCTGGCGATCGTCCGCATCGGGGCGAAACGCAGATAATTTTACCTGCTCATCTAATGCCGACAGCACTTGCCGACCCGCCTGCCGCAGCACCTCGGCATCTTCGCCCTGAAGCACCACATCCACTTCCGCACCTCGCAACGGTGAATTGTTCAACGTCAAGCCGCGCACAGAACCCGCCGAAACTCGTACCCGGATGCCTGCCAGGTTGAGCTTGTTCATTTCTCGCGTCACCCGTTCGGTAAACTCCACCACGTCGCTACCGTCTTTGAGCGTCACGTTACCTGTACTGCGCGATGGGTTTGCCGAGACGGTGTTGCCAAACAGCGACCCGCCTGCGGTGGTGAAGACATAATCTGTCTCTGGTTGTTTCAGCAGCACATCGTCTACTGCTGCCATCACGCGCCGATTGGTTTCTAGCGAGGTTCCAGGCGGAAACTGAACGTTGACATTTGCCTGCCCGGTACTGATACGCGGCAAAATTTCTTGCGGAATCTGACCTGCCATCACCACACCGCTGCCACCCAACACGACGAATGCCGTTACAAGGACGATCGCTCGACGACGAATCACCTTTGCCAGCGTGTTGCTATAGGATCGCGTGGCACCATCCAGCCGTTGGTTAAAGGCACGTAGCAGCCACAGCCGATTCAAGCCGCTCGACCATTCAATGGCAAAGAGACGGGCAGACAACATTGGCACAACGGTAAGGGCGACCACCAGTGAGGCGATTACCGCAAAGCAAATCGTGAGAATGAGTTCGTTAAACAGCAGCGAGACGAATCCGCCTACAAGGATAAAAGGCAAGACCGAGACCAGGTTGGCAGCCGTCGAAGCCACCAGCGACGATTCCACCTCGCGGCTACTTTCTTCTACGGCGGTAATCAGGGTACGAGCACGATCGCTCTTGCCATTCCCATTACCGTTGTGATGTCCGTTGCCGTTAAGATTGCCGTCCAGCTTAATCGCTTCCACCCGTTTGCTGACGTTTTCGAGAATCACAACCGAGGTGTCGATCGCCTGCCCCACGCTGATTGCCAGACCACCCAAACTAAAAATGTTGAGCGAGAAGCCGCAGAACTTCATGACAATCGCTGCCGCCAATGTACAGAGGGGAATCGTCAGCGCAATGATAAAGGTCTGTCGGAGTGATCCTAAGAAAATGAACACGGCGATCGCAGCCAGTAGCGCCCCCGACAAACCTGAATTGATCACATCTGCCAGCGAGTTGCGGATAAACCTCGACTCATCCAGTGTGGGCGTAATGATCATGTCTGCCGGAACCAGTCCCGACTGCCGCAACTCCTCCAGCCGTTGCTTCACCGCATCCACCACCGATACCGTATTCGCATCCGGCTGCTTCTGCACACTGATTTTGACCGCTTTTTGCCGATTGAGATTGACCAGCACCCGCTCTTCTTCCGTGCCATCAATCACTTCTGCAAAGTCACGCAAATACACCCGTTGAGCAGAAGCGTTTTGCGTTGTGGCTGTCGAGTTTTGCGTTGAAGTCGTTTGCTGACCACTGACCGCTGACGGCTGACCGCTTCCCGACTGCTGACTGCCTCCTGATGGCTGACCGCTGACCGCTGACGGCTGACCGCCAACTGCAAACGATAAATCCTGAATCTCCCTTGCATTCTGAAACCGTCCCACTGCCCGCGTTAAGGGTTCCGAGTTTTCGCCCAAAATGCGTCCACCAGAAACATCCTGGTTGCGCTGCTCCAGTTCGTCCAGCACATCCGTCAGTCCGATGTTTAGCGCTTGCAGGCGATTCAGGTCGATGTTGACGCGCACTTCTTCCACTACGCCACCCGAAACATCCGCTGACGCAACGCCTGACACAACACTCAGTTCACGCGACAGTTCTTCATCGGCAAACACGCGCAAGTCTACATCCTTTAAGGACGGCGACGTGAGCGCCATTTCGTAGACTGGTAGCTGTGATGGATCGGCTTTAAACAGACGGGGTTCTTCGATCGTATCCGGTAGCTGATTCCGGTTCCGGTTAAACGCCGCCGTCGTGTCGTTGAGCGCCTGATCGATATTGCTGCCAGGGTTGAAGTACAAGTCCAGGTTGACCTGCCCTTCGCGCGTTTGCGAATAAATTTGCACCACTCCATCGGTGGTTGATAGCGCCTCTTCCAGCGGTCGGGTGATTTCGTCGATCGCCACCTCTGGCGAGATGCCCGGTGCTTCCAGTCGCACCCCAATGCGAGGATAGGTAATGGACGGCAGCAGATCGACGGGCAGTTGCGTGATAAAAAAGATGCCTACCACAATGACGGTCAGCGTCAGCATTAAGGTGCCAATATGCTGTCGAATCGAGAGCGTACTCAGGCTGAAGCCGGATGAGGGAGGGGTTTGCATGGGGGGAGTGGGGAGTGGGGAGTGGGGAGTGGGAAGCAGATCCCCGACTTCTGTCTCGGTACAAGCAACAAGCAAAACCGAACAAAAAAGTCGGGGATGGAGGGCTATGTTAGATCCCCGACTTCTGTCTCGGTGCAAGCAAAGCAAAACTGCATAAAGAAGTCGGGGATCTGGGGATCTATTTGGCTGACAGGATACTTAAGCGCACGGAGTCGCCATCTTTGAGTGGTTTGCCAGTGCGCGAGACAAAGCGATCGCCCGGATTCAAACCCGACAGAATTTGGACGTTGCCATCTAACTGTTCGCCCAACGTGACCGATCGGGCGGCAACTTTTGCGTCCTTCCCATCACCCGTCACCACAAAGAGCGTGCCTTTGGTCTGCTTGGGCTTGGCTCCACCGTTCGCTTGCCCGTTAGCATTGGTGCCTCCCGTGTTTGCGCCTGGTTGATTCGATTGCTGCTTGGATTGCTGGTTGGACGGCTGATTGGGTTTCTGGTTTGGCTGTTGCCCTTTGGCGCGATCGTCCTGCAAGGCAGTCAGCGGCACCACCACGCGATCGGTTTGCGTCTGGGTAAAGCTCACCCGTGCCAGCAAGCCGCTGCCCACTTTGCCAGTCGAGTTGGGAATCGTCACTTCGACAGGCACCAGGCGAGAGGTGGCATTCGCAGCAGGCGAAACCCGCGTCACTCTGCCCGTAAACTGCTCACTCGGAAACGCATCCAACCGTACCGTTGCCGCTCCGCCCAGACGAACCTTTGCCAGATCAAGTTCTGAAACTTGCACCGTTACTTTTGCTTGACTGAAATCGCCGACCCGCAGCAACTCATTGCCCACCTGCACTAAATTACCAACTTCGGTCGATCGCGTGAGCACGGCACCATTAATCGGCGAGGTCAGCACAGCATACGATCGCCGCTCTTGTTGCTGTGCCACCACTGCCTGTTGCGCCACAATCCGACCATTAGCGGCGACGATCGCCTGCTGTTGGTTCCGCACCTTTTCTTGCGACGATCGCAACACCTGTGCGGCTGTTCTCGCCTGGGTGCGGGACTGTTCTGCCTGCTGCTGCGTCACCGCGCCATCTCTAGCAAGACTGTTATAGCGAGCCGCATCCGACTCGGCTTGCTGAAGCTGCAAGCGAGACTGTTCTACCTGCGTTCTGGCATCGCTGACTTGCGTTTGAAGCTGGCTAATTTCGCTACGTCGGGATGCCAACTCAGCCTCAGCCTCAGCGGTGGCTGCATTCAAAATGGAGTCATCGATTTGCGCCAGCGTTTGCCCCTGCTGGATGCGATCGCCCACATCCACAGTTAACTGGCGCAGTTGACCCTCTGCCTGAGCGCGAATCGCCACTTCTTGTAGGGGTTGCGTTGTGCCTGTGTATTCTCTCGCCGCTTGTAAAGGAGCCGTGGCAGCGATCGCCACATCGACAGCAGCCCCTTGACCTTGACCTTGAGCAGATCCAGAGGGTCGAGTCTGGGCATCAGCAGCACCTTTGGGTAGATTACAGCCTGAGAGCGCGACTGCAACGGCAGTAAGAATGCTCCAGCGAACCATCCAGGCTAGCTTCGTTCGGTTAGTTATTTGGAATGACCTGGATTGTAAAGCCGTGAGTGAATGAACAGAAGAAGTCATGAGAATGTACTGCCATATGCATCAGGTGAACAAGAGCAAAGCGAGGCGGCTTACACAACTCACAAAATGTTAACAATTCTTTGCAATTCGAGAATCTACAGATCGAAAGATTTTCTCCAAAGTTAAGTAAAACGATCGCCGCCTTGAACTGATGACGCTCCTTAAAAAGGTAGCCCTCACAGTCAGACTGGCTGCATCAGGATTTGGTTCAAATAAGTTTAAATTAACGGAGAGGAAAGAGGTGAGGAGAAACTGAAGGCTCAAGACTCAAGATTGTTTCAATTTTCTTGAAGGCTGTTTGGTGTCCAACAGGATACTTTAAAAGTAGCTTTGGCGACTGAAGTCGTGGCTACACGGACTAAACCTGCCGCCGCAGGTTTCAAAATCCTTTCGTTTCGGTAGTCCGCGTCGGCAAGCTTTGTTTACGTCGTTGCGGTTTTGACCGCCAGACTTTTCAAACAGCCTCTCATGCTATCAGTTGGTCGATCGCTCGACGGGAATCTCAATGCAAAACTCAGTGCCTTTGCCCTGTGCCGAAAAGCAGGTGAGTGCGCCGCCATGCTTATCAACCACAATCTGATAGCTGATTGAAAGCCCTAACCCGGTGCCTTTGCCAACCGCTTTGGTCGTGAAAAAAGGATCAAAGAGCCGCTGTTGCTGTGCTTGAGTCATGCCGCAGCCATTGTCCGAGATTTTGATCACGATCGCTGCCTGATGGGTTGATTGTTCCGTCTGGATATGGATCGTGGGTTGGCGATCGCTCAGGTCGAAGCTGGACTCCTCCAATGCATCGATCGCGTTGACCAACAAATTCATAAACACCTGGTTCAACTGTCCCGGATAGCACTCGACTTGCGGCAGTTGCCCGTAATGTTTGACGATCGCGATGCCCGACTCTCCAGCTTTGCCCTTCAGCCGACTTTGCAAAATCATTAAGGTGCTGTCGATCCCTTCATGGATGTCAACTTGTTTGACATCCGCTTCATCCATGCGAGAGAAGTTGCGAAGCGACAGGACGATTTTTTGGATGCGATCGGCACCCACTTTCATGGAACTTAAGAGTTTGGGGAGATCGTCGAGCAAAAAGTCGAGGTCGATCGCATCTGCCTCTGCCTGAATGGTGGGTACAGGATTGGGATAGTGCTGCTGATAGAGTTTGATCAGGTGCAGCAAATCTTGGGTGTAGCTGCTGGCATGGGTAAGATTACCGTAGATAAAGTTGACTGGGTTGTTAATCTCGTGGGCAACACCCGCCACCAGTTGACCCAAACTGGACATTTTTTCGCTCTGCACCATCTGGGTTTGCGTCTTTTGCAGTTCCCGTAGCGCTTGTTCCAGTGCCTGTGCTTTGGTGCGGCTTTGATTGTAGAGATCTGCCTGCGTGATGGCGATCGCCAACTGTGACATTACCGCTTGAATTAATTCGATCTCGCTATCAGACCACGATCGCGTTTCTGTACTGTGGCAGCAGAAAATTGTTCCCAATAGCCCCGGTCTTACCTGGATAGGAATCGCCAGCATCGCTCTGTAGCCGAATTTGTTAACGAACCGCAACAGGCTTGATTCCGCTAACGTCTCGGCATCTTCAACGCGCAGAATTTGCAGTTCCTGGAGTTTTACCAGTAGAGGTGATGTGGGCGAGACGGGATAGCGATCGACCAGACTGGGCAACCCGCCGCAGCGAGCTTCTTTGATGACTTCCCAGTAACTTTCGTCATTGTTAGCGTCATACCAGGAAAACTGACAGCGATCGGCGTTAGTAAAGTTCTGCACTTCCTGGAGTGTCGTTTCCAGAATGATGTCAAAATCGAGTGAATCACGGACACGGCTTAGCAGACGGTTCAGCAACCGTTCACGCTGTGCCTGTTCGCGCATTTGTTGTTCCGACTCGCGCAGAGCGGCTTCGGTTTGTTTGCGCTCAGTGATGTTCCGCGCAATGGCACAGTTGAGTTCTTTGCCGTTCAATTCGATATAGTTAACCGTGACCTCAACTGGGTAAATGGTGCCACGGCTGTTTTGATTACGCGTTTCAAACGTAAAGGAACCGCGTTCTTTCAATTCTTGCCAGTGAGCCGCCCAGCCATCGATCGGCAAATCTGGATTAAAATCAAAGACCCGCTTACCCAAAATTGCTTCACGCGCATAGCCTAAATCACGACAAGCGGCATCGTTCACATAAAAGAGTGTGCCATCTAGTTCTACCCACCAGATAGGATCGGCAGCACGATCGACCGAGAATTGCGTCAGCTTGAGCGCGTCTTCTGCCTGCTTGCGTTCAGCTTCGCTGCGCTTGCGTTCGGCAATGTTGCGAACAAAAGCGCACTGATATTCCTTGCCGTTGAGTTCAATGTAGTTAATCGCCACTTCAACGGGATAAGATGTGCCGTCGCGATGTCGGTTGTGGGTCTCAAAGGTATACGAACCAAGCGTTTTGATCATCTGCCACTGGTCTGCCCACGTCGCCTCTAAGATATCTGGATTAAAGTCCCAAACTTTCCTACCCAGGATTTCGTCACGCGCGTACCCTAAATCACGACAGCCAGCGTCGTTGATGTAGGCGATCGTGCTGTCAATTTCGACCCACCAAATGGCATCGGCAGCATGATCAACAGCAAATTGTGTAAGTTGCAGCGACTCTTCAACTTGCTTGTGATCGGTGGCTGCTTCGATGACGGTTAGAATGCCTGCAACATCACTGCGCTCATCGTAAAGCGGTATGCAGCTCACATCCAGGGAAAGTGGCTGCTCTGCGTGAGGCAACACTTCCATCTGGTGGTATGTTGCTTGCTGCTGCTCTATTAGAGAGCGATCGTGCTGATACAAAAAGTCGGACTGGTGGTCTTGCCACTGCACGTCAATCGCCGCTTTGCCCACAATTTCATCGGGATGCGTTAGCCCAACCGCCTGAGCAAATGCCTGATTACAGCCTAGAAAAACAGCGTCTTTGTCCTTCCATCCGATCGCTTGCGGTAAGTGATCAACGATCTGCTGAAGCAGTGCTAAGGATGTTTTCAATGTTTCTTCAGTTGAAGAAGGGGAAACAGCCTGTACTTTTGCATTCTGCGATAGGTTTGCAGTGGCGGGTTGCATATCTTCAGGTGGTTAATGGTCGTGGGGAGAGCAGCGCGATCGCGGGTGGATCGTGCGCTTATTGTTCCCTGAGCCACCTCAGAATTAGCGGTTACAAAAAGGGAGTGAATGGTGCATTCCTGCTTCTATTTTTCCGTCATGATCCACGAGCCGTCCCAATCGTCAGCAGGTGGGTTTTTGAGCCAGTATTGGCAGCGATCGAGGTGCAAAGTGGCAGACTTATCCTCTTTATCGATCTCCAGCACCATGCCAAATTCGCCCATTGCTAATGGGAATTTGCGATCGCGGTAGTGCTGCAAGCCTTTGCCGTAATGGTCAATAATGCGCTTTTTGGCATCGGGAACGGTCTCTGATTGCAAGCCGACCAACTCGTAAACGGCGACAGGGCGATTCTTGCCTTTGACTTTGATGAAGTCTAGTTCGCGTGTCCAGATGCGATCGGCACAGGGTTTGAAGGTGTTTTCGCTAATGACAATATCGGTGCCGTACTGTTTGCTGGCACTTTCCAGTCGTGCGCCCAGGTTGACACCATCACCGATCGCCGTGAACTCCATCCGCTTGCTGGAGCCAATGTTGCCGCTGATCACGCTATCGGAGTTGATCCCGATGCCGATTTTGATGGGTGGCTGGTTGTCAGCGACGCGATCGGCGTTGAAGAGTGTCAAGCGACGGCGCATTTCGATCGCGGTTTGCACTGCCATCCAGGCGTGATCATCCAGCGGCAGCGGCGAACCGAAGACTGCCATGATCGCATCGCCGATGTACTTGTCGAGCGTACCTTTGTGCTGGAAGACCGCATCCACCATCGACTCGAAGTACTTGTTGAGCATTTCGACGACAGCTTCAGCCTCCAGGCTTTCAGTGAGCGTGGTGTAGCTGCGAATGTCGGAAAAGAGAACGGTGACATCTTTGCGATCGCCACCCATTTTGGCAGCATCGGGGTTTTCCAGCAACTGCTCGGCTAACTCCTGAGTCATGTAGCGATACATCGTGCTTTTCAGCCGTTTTTCATCGCTAATGTCTTCCATCACCACGAGCGCACCCGATACCATCGTGTCGTCTTTGGCATCGGCGATCGTGTTGATCGAGATGTTGATGCTGTGTTGCTCCTCGCCCTGATAGGGATGCAAAAGCTGATCGGGGTAGTACTGCTGGCGGCTCTTTTCGTCTTTTGCTGCTAAGCCTAGATCAAACCACTTGGTGAAGTCACCTTTGTCGATTTTAATCAGATCGCTGACAGCTTTGCCTTCAAGCGAGTCGCTCTCCTTCAGACCCAGCAATTTTTTGGCGCTTTCGTTGGCAGCAATGATGTTACCTTTTTTGTCAGTCGAGATGACCCCATTACTGAGCGATCGGAGAATGTCTCGCTGCATCTGCTCTTGCTGCTTCACCGTTTCAAACAATTTGGCGTTTTGCAGCGCTACACCTGCCTGAATGTTGAACGCCTGCATGAACTCCTGGTCGTTGCGGTTGAAGCTGGCTCGCCAACAGTCCGGCGCTTCTGGGTAATGGATGGGATCATAGGCAGGATAGTCGCCCTGCTTTTTCTTGTTGATAAGCTGCGTTACGCCAATCAGTTCGCTGTCGGCATTAAAGACGGGCATACAGAGAATGCTGCACGTCCGGTAGCCCGTTCGTTTGTCGGTGTCTTTCGACGTTTGTGAGTTGGGGTCGTCGTACAGGTCGAACGGGATGATCACGGGTTCGCCTGTGGTTGCAACCTGTCCAGCAAAACCTGCGCCCATTGGAATGCGGAGTTCCTGGAGTACGCCATTAATGGGAATCTTCGTCCAAAGCTGGTCACGATCGCGATCGACGAGCCATAAGGTACTGCGGTCTGCCTGCATCAACTCTTGCGCCTCATCCATCACCTTGTTTAAGGTTTCCTGAAGATCAAGACTGCTCTGGCTCAAGGATTTCGTCGCCTTCATCAAGGCTGAAGCGGCGCGTTGCTGCTGTGTGGCTTTGTAAAACGATCGCGACGATTCAATAATCAAGCGAATCGACGGCGCAAATTCTTCAAAAACGGTCTCATCTTTATGGGTGAACCCGTTGCGATCGATTTTTTCGTCCAGCGATGCCTGGGGATCAAGGTCTTGCTTGAGTTTATTAATTAATTGCACGACAGCGACCAGCTTGCCCGACTCATCCAGGAGCGGCATCGCCAGCATGGTGTAGGTGCGGTAATGATTTTTTTCATCGAACTTACGCGCTGCTTCAGAGCGATGATCGTCATAAAAATCGTAGGGAATATTGACGACTTCAAGCTTGGTGGCAACCTCACCCGCGATTCCTACTGTGGCAGGTAGCCGCAGCTCTAAATTGTTTCCTTTTTCGTCTTTGGCAACGATCGCCCACAGCTCATTTTTATCTTCGTCAAGTAAATAAATGGTGGCGCGATCGGCGTTCAGCAGTTCGCTCGTCTTCAGCGTAATGGAGCGCAGCATCTCTTCTAAGATCGCGTCAAACCCCTGCGCATCAAGCAAATTGTCCAGCATAGACAGGGTTTGATGCACCACCTGAAGCTTCTGCTCAACATCGGTGACCACTTCTTTGAATCGATCCTTAGTCAGGGGAGCCAGGAATGCGCCAAAGCTGCCCTTGCTGGTAACAAGCGATCCCCCTGGTGGGTGATTTTGCCCCGTTTCTAAAAGCTCCAGGGAATGGTTGCCCCGATGCGGCACGATTTCGACATGAATCGTTTTGGTCTGAATCGTTTCGGTGTGAATGGACACCTTGGCGATGTCACGATCGCTGCCTGCGTCCTTATTGGTGGCGACCTCCCCAACGACCTCCTGCGTCGTCGAGACGATTTCCACCTCTCGGTGAACCGCAACATCAATGATGTCGCCATGACTGGGATCGGGCAGATGCGGCGATGTAGCGTTCATAAGCACCAACTAGGGATTGAGAGTTGAAGCGTTTATTCAGCGGTCGTGTGAATCCCTAAACGATCCGTTCGCTGATGTCGCAGTGAAAGGGACGGCAATTAGCGTTAGCGCCTCCAGTGGCTGCGATTGCCATCGTGATCCGTACTCTAAATCTAGGATGATTCTGGCACTATGACATAAGAATGGGTGTACTGATGCTTACCATCACGGACTCTGCTTCCTGCCTCTCGCTTAGAATGCCCACACTCAGTTCCCTCTGCTCGGTGGGCTGCAAACACAACGACATCTGTCCTCTATTCTGGCAGAAAGGGCGATCGGCTTCCTCACACATAATCGTTAAGAGAGTTAAGGGCGCGTGACGGTTTGGATGCCTCTGCGTGTACACTCTACCTTCGGTAATCCCCTCTTAGAGAGTCGTGTTCTTACCACCGCTGGCAGACCACGATCGCTGTATATTGGCAGTTGTAAGCAAAACGCCTTCTAGCGGGAGACTGTGAAGATGCAAAGCCCCGGAGTATTTGACACTGATAAACGTAAGCTGCTGTCGGCTTTGAGTCATGGGTCAATTTTTTTTAGTGGTTTGATTATTTCTGTGGTGATTCCGATCGCCATCTTGCTAGTGTCCGACGACCCCGTTGTTAAAGACAACGCCAAGGAAGCCATCAACTTTCATTTCAATGTTTGGCTGTATGGTCTGATTTTAATCCCGCTTTCATTTATTACTCTTGGCTTAGCGGGTGGAGTCTGGTGGTTAGTACATTGGGGTTTAACCATCTGGGCAGTGTCTCACAGCCTTAGCAAACCCGATCAGCCGTTTCGTTATCCCTTTATTTTTCGCCTGATTTAACGTACGTAGCGGGCATATTTGCTTTGTGAAAGTACGCCGGGTTGCTTTCAGATCTTGGCTTGCAGCCCTCAGCGCTCACATCTCAGCGAATGGCTAACCGCTGAGTGCTAAACCACTACATACTCTTCATGAATGATTTAGGACTGTTATAGACTGCAATCCACGTGAAGCAGCTTGCAGCAACAGACCCCAACGTAATAAATTGCCCCCCAAGTGAAGTACTGAGGGGCAATGGAGACAGTTAAACGCTTGCTCACAGTCTCACTGGCTGGCACTGCGATTTATCTTTAGAGTGTGACGGTTTTTGCAGTGTCCCTCCTTAAGAGGCTGTTTGAAAAGTATCTGGCGGTTAAAACCGCGACTACATCAACAAAGTCCGCCTGCGCGGACTACCTCAGCACGAGGGTTTTGAAACCTGCGTAGGCAGGTTTTGTGCGTGTAGCCGCGACTTCAGTCGCCAGAGCTACACGCATCTGGACTTTTAAAACATCCTCTAAGGTGTAGCAAAAACGGTAACCGCAGCACGTTCAAGGCTTGACCGTTTTACGATCGCACCATCCTCATGCACTTGACCGAGCAGCCAACAGGCTGCTTTTTTGTTGATGGCGTACTGCTAGAGCCATAACCGCACGACCCAGCCGATCGCTAAGCCTGTCGATGAAAGTAAAACTAAAATCCAGAACGCTTGCAACTGACTAAAGCCAAGTGTTTGGATGTCAATTCTTGCCAGCGCTTCACTTGCTAAGATTGTCGAAATGTGAAGAGCAAGCTGAAGCCAGAGCAGGATGAATGCAACCATTCCAGCAATGATGCACAGTGCTAAGAAGGCAACCGTATCTGATTTAAACCAGCGATTGATGAAGCGGTTGAAGCTGGTTAAAGGAGACATGAACGCGATCGAAGCAATCACGATCCAGCTCAGTGCTAGTGCTGCGTTGAAAAGATTTCCCCTTAAGATGACACCGCAAACATTTTGCGATTGATCAGCAGGCAGTACTTGCCTGAAAAGATCAAACGTTCTATGGCAGGTTGGCAAGATCCATACAGGGTCGGTCAGTGTAGGGGTCGCTAGCAACCAGCCAAGGCAGGCATAGGCAATGAGCAGCAAACTAAACGAAACCCAGGGAAATCTTCTTGCGGATTCAGCGTTCATTTGGATAGAGAAACAGGTTAGAGAAAAACAAAGTTAGCTAGAGAGTCTTGTGATCAAAGCTTAGCTTTTCGTCAAATAAATAGAGGCGTTTGAAAAATTCGTTTCGCAATACAAATTTCAAGAAACATCGCTTTTGGGTAGTTAAGCTACTACCCAATTTACGGTTAAGCTCAACACAGCGAACGGGAAGAAAGAGTACCCAACCTGGGTACTACCCAGTGGCTTGTGGTGTTGCCATGATGGATTCAGTTGACAAGCCAAGTGCGGTTGAACTGAAGGGTAGAGACCCAAAAGCTAGATCAAGCAAAGGCTTTTAACCAAATTCAAGAACCTGCAACACACGAGGATACTAGATTATGTCTAACGAAATGGATGCAATGGCAGCGATCGCTCAATTTAAGGGACCCAATGTTCCTGAAGGTCAAACTCCCGAAGTTGGTACAACCGAAACTCGCTCCCGGACGATCGTTGGTCCTGTCACGTTCAAACTGGAAAACTTACGCGTTCGTGGTCTTGGCATTAAGCCTGCTGATCCGTCTAACTCTCCGTTCATCATCGCAGAAGATGAGCAGTATGAAGTCGCTGTTGATGTTGTCTTTAACAGAACTCCCCTGACTGAACTTCTGATGTGCTTGGGCACCCGAATCATCATCGATTTCGGGCTTGAGGGTTATGGCAAAAACGCACCGGAAGTTGACGTGCAAGCAACTCTTGTGACCAGCAAGGATGTCTATACCTACTCCCTGATTCACAGAGGTGTGGCTCAGCGCGATGGTTTGAAGCCCGGACTCTATGAGATCGGTGCAGTGGCTACAGTCGGTCCTGTTGAGAACCGCTGTACAACCAAGATCTGGGGACATGGCTATATCAAGGAAGTCTTGCTGGAAGTGTATGCTTCCGGTCAAGAGTAACTAGCCGCTCCAACTTTGGTGTAGCGCTGATGTGAGCGTAACGATACTCCTGGCATCGTTCAGGAGTTGAGCCAACCTGGTAGGATATGCCTCCTACCAGGTTCCTACTTAGAAGAGGAACGAGGATGATGGAATCACCAACACATGAAGCCAACGGTAACTCTAAGGATCGTAACGATCTGACGCAGATTCGGGGGATTGGCGCAGTCAGAAAGCGTTGGCTCAATTCATTCGGTATTGACACGATCGCTGATCTGGCTCAAGCATCAGCCGATGCCATCGAAGCTCAGGCGAAAAGTGATGGACGCACGCTCTCCCGCGAGGAGCTTGAAGCATGGCTGGCTCAAGCCCAAGTTCACCATGTCAAAGCGTCCTTAGAGCAAGCAGACTCGTTTGAGGCGATCGCAGAAACAGTACAAGCAAACTCTATTGAAGATCACACAGAAATAGCGTGTGAACAACCGTTGCCTGACTGGAACTCGATCGCGTCGTTCAAAGTGGACTACCAGTCCCGATGGGTGAATGGGAAAGCGGAGCAACGCATCACCGCTCATCATCTCGAAACTGATGCGATCGAGTCTTGGAGTACGTTTGAGACTGACTGGATACAGCAATGGCTACACGATCGTGTGGAGATGGCTTTGCCTCTCTTGCAGACAGAGAATTCGATCGTGGCAGAGTCGACTGTAGCAGAGTCGATCGTGGCAGAAATCACTCAGCTACGAGTGATGCAGCCTTATTACATGAAGGTACCAATGGTTGCTGACAGAAACAGCCCCATCTTCTCAAACGCGATTCAAACCGATCAACCGTTTGCGCTCGAAGTATCCATACAGTTTGCTGGGCTAACGCAGGCTAACCAGCACAAACAGATTGCCTACCGCGTGCAATGCTTTGCCCGCAATCTGGCTACAGGCGTTACTGACAGTCTGGAAGACGTGACGGCACATTCCCTATCAGACGACTCAGCGTACACAATTCTGCTGCCATCACTGCGGTTGCGACAGTCAGGTACTTATCGTCTGAAAGTCTTGGTCACGCTGCCACAGGCACCAGCAGCGTTAGGACAGTTCAAAGTGCCCATGCTTCAAGTTGTGTAAAGGAAATGATTATGCATCTATGCCATCATCCTCTTTGCTGCTTTGTGCCGCCCTACATGGCTGAAACGTTACAAGGTTCTGACGATCCAGCAGTGCGACAGATCGCACTTGCATCACTGGGGAACGAATATCGTACGGCGCGGCGACTGCTCAGTACGCAACCAATGGCAACCTCTTTGATGGGGCAGCTTGATGGGAAGGAGCGGTATGTTTTTGATATGAGTGGAGCAAGCGATCCCCTACCGGGCAAGTTGGTGCGGAAGGAGGGCGATCGCCCAGTCGCAGATGACGCTGCCAATGAAGCCTATGATTATTCTGGTGATGTCTATGATTTTTATAAGCAAGTCTTCGATCGCGACTCGTTGGACGATGCTGGCTTACCGCTCCGTTCAAGCATTCACGTTGGCGACACCTTTGGAGCACCGATGTCTAACGCGTTTTTTAACGGTCAGCAGATGGCATATGGCGATGGTGACGGCAATTTGTTTACCCGCTTTACCCGATCGCTGGATGTGGTTGGACATGAACTCACTCACGGCATCGTCAGTTTCACCAGCAAGCTAGACTATTTTGCTGAGTCCGGCGCACTCAACGAAAGTTTCGCCGACATCATGGGTAGCTTAGTCAGCCAGTGGAAGTACAGTCAGACCGTCACACAGGCAGACTGGTATATCGGTAAAGAGGTACTCGGTCCGGGCGCACGCATTCAGGGTATTCGCACGCTGATGGGAGAGAAAGCCTACGCAAACGACCCAGACTTCGGTACCGATCCCCAACCAAAGCACTATCAAGATCGATATGTCGGAGGGCGCGATCGCGGCGGCGTTCACATCAATTCGGGTATTCCCAATCATGCGTTTTACCTGGCAGCAATGACCATTGGTGGCTATGCATGGGAAAAAACTGGAAAAATTTGGTACGTGACGCTGAAGAGTGCGCTGGGTAGTAGAGCAACGTTTTGGGACGCAGCTAACGCTACGATCGCGATCGCCGAACAACTCTACGGAACCGATAGCAGCGAGCAGAATGCCGTTCGCAACGCTTGGCAACAAGTAGGAGTCATTTAGACAACCAATGCAACCAGTATGGGTCACACGGCGACAATTTTCAGTACACCTTTGGGTGGCGCTGGTGGTACCGCTTCTAAGTGGTGGACTTTATGCTGAAGGAAACGCAAGCGAGCAGAACACGATGCAGATTTCACTAGAACGCAGCGGTGGTTTCACAGGTATGCCGCTGACCATCACAGTGGATACAGCCACTCTGAACCCCGATCGCGCCACACAGTTGCGTCAATTATTGGAAGCGGCAGACTTTTTTCGCTTGCCATCAACGCCGTCAGCGCCTGCACAACCAGACCGTTTTGAGTATGCGGTGACCGTTCGGGAGGGCGATCGCAGCCATACCGTTACCGTTAGTGAAGCAGCCATACCAGCGCCATTGAAACCCCTTTTGGATTGGTTAATGGCAACTGCTCGATCGCACTAAGGCTCAACCACGTTGCCAGAATGTGACTTTGGTAAGGTGAAACAAGGTCAATGTACTGGGTATACTGCAAAACATCGTTATGCAGCATACATCGTCATGGCACTTGTTAACTATTACCGTCCACATCGGGCAGTCGTTCGCTGTAAAGCAAAGATGCACTTACTGGAGACTGTTGATGACAACTTTGATTGGGATGAGTCATCAATTGACTCTCTGCTCAAAGAACTAGCCACCAGCCTCTTTCGGTCAAGACAGTATCAGGTCTTTTTTGAAAAAGCTTACTCCAAGCAAGAAGCGAAAGTTGTAGAAGATCGGCTTGCTGAGGAGTTGGCAAATACCTATCGAAACATCTTAAAGCGCCATCAAGATCCGGTTGTCCAGAGCCTTAACGCATTACTGTAAAAACCAACGTTGGCGATCGCTCCTCTCTAGCACGCTTTATAGAGCAAACCGACTCGATCTGAGCAATATTCGGAATCTGTCAGAGCTAAGACTTTTAGGCGGATTCCGTACTGTGTCAGTTGACCTCAGCCGCTTACAAGCGTGAGCAGCCTTGTGTTCTTGCTGCTCACGCTTGCGATGTTATTTCTTCACTTTGCCAGTCTTGCGGGAGGCTTTGTTGTTACTGATGGGGATTGGGCGATCGCCACGGCTTTCTTGATCACGCCGTCGCCGATCGCGCCACTCGACGATCGTTAAATAAACGATCCCGCCGCTAACGACCACCATCAGCCCAAAGGCAACCAGAACTAGAACATTAAAAACAGAAGTTTCCACGATGCTTCAACCAGACTAAAAACCGTTGCGCCCCCAAACGACCAATGAAATAGAGAACGTAAAAATTACTAACAGCGAAACCCAACCCAACGTCACAATATCCATGACCGCAGCGCTATGAAACAACGTCAATGCCGATCATAGTGCAAAGTTGTACCGCAGGTACGACGTAGCAGAGATTATTGAGTGAAACAGGGCTAAGAGTGATCGTTTCACTCTAAGATCGAGTATCTGAAATCTGCAAACCTGTCGCCATGACTGTACTGACAGAACACAATGAACCCACTGATGCAGCGATCGCGCCGTCAAGTGTCGTTACGCCAATGTCAATCGAAATGACTCTAGCTGAACGGATTGAATCGCTCAAAGCTGGACTGTTGGGGGCACTTACGGCTAGTCTGATGTTTGGTGCGCTGATGCTGATGAATGGCTGGCTGTCACTCCGTTTTACCCAGTTAACGGCGTTGTTGATCGATGCCGAGAGCCTACGGGTGCTAGTTTGTGGGGCGATCGCGGCTTTCTCTGGCTTTCTGTTTGGCATCACCTATCGCTATATCGTTCGGCAAGACCCCAACCCGCACCTCAAGGATGGCGCTGTGCTGGCGTTCGGGTTGGTGCGCGGGCTAACGCAAGCAGAAGGCAAGCTAGATGAGACGATCGCGCTATTGCCCTTGACCATCCTGGGCATAGAAAGTGTGTTGCTGTTTGCAGGTGCCCGCATTGTGCTGGACTGGACGCTCGCTAACGGGTGGATCAAACCGTTCGGCATGATGATAGCTCATCCTCACCAATGAGACTGGTTTCAACGCGCTAGATCCTTACAGCACAAAGGCTTCAAACACTGGTTGACCAAAAAGCATAGTGGGATCAACCGCTGACAGAATTTTATTCTTGGCACGATCGGATGTGAGACTCCGAACGACCAAAGTCGCAACATCGGCACGATGAATCGAGCCAGCAATGTTGGGATTTTCGGTCAAGATAGCACTGCCTTTAGGCGGTTCCGATTTCAGCCCACCGGGACGAATAATCGTGTAGGTCAAGCCGCTGGCAGTCAGGTGATTTTCTGCCTGTTCTTTTTCTGCCAGAACCGGACCTAATGTTTCGAGCGCTTGCGGTGGTAGCGCTGCGGCACTCTCGCCCGTACCGATCGACGACACTAGAGCAAATCGCTGCACGCCAGCCTTGACAGCCGCATCGATCAGGTTTCGGTTGCCCTTAAAATCAGCGCGATCGCCATCGGTCGGTTTGCCGCCTAGCGTGCTGATCACCGCATCAAAGGGCTGCTGGGCAATCAGTGCCGCGATCGCGTCAGCGTCTAGCGCATCACCCATCACAACGGTAGCGCCCATTGCTTCTAAATCTGGACGGGCAGAGTCCGATCGCAGCAGTGCGACCACGTTCATTCCATGTGCTGTCAAGCTTTTGGCAATTTCTCGCCCCACACCGCGACTTGCCCCTGCCAAAAAGATTCTGGTCATGGCTGGCTTCTATCCTCTCAATCCGCATCACCAAAGTCTAGCCGATTAACGCGATCCCGGCTTCTTGAGCAGCCGGGATCGTAAGAGTCAGGGCTTGACGCAACTTAGACCTCAATGATCAACGTCAACGTGTCCTCTACACCAATGATCGTCACCGTCTGACCAGGGGTCAACTGTATGACCTGCCCAACCGAAACAAGGAGCTTGAAGCGCCAGGACGTACCACCATAGACAACTCGCAGCCGCCCGATATCGCAGGCTTCCAATTTAGCGGCAACTCGTTGTGGCAAATGCCGAATGGGCTTGGGTCGAAACGGATCGAGATTCATGACGGTTGCTCTCCTAATAAATGTTGTTAAACCAAAAAAAAGCCAGCAAGTGATCGTCACTTCGCTGACTGTGGACTTCAAGCCTCTTAGAGCCAGACGCAATGGTTGCGTTAGATGGAGTGTGGTGAGTTCTCGACGCGCACGGGTTCTACCTTGTGCGATCGCGCCAGAAAAGGTTGTCAGGTGAGCACTCAAGGATGCGGGTGCGATCGCCAGTGAGCAAGCTGCGTTTCAATCTGTTGATACAGTCGCTGCACTGCGTACAGTTCCGCGTCGCTGAGACATTGACGCTGACAGATGTGCCCACCTACTTCTACAAAGGTTTGAAACTTGCCCTTCCGGCTACTCGTCAAAAATTCACCATGCTGAGTGACAGACATCATTTCGATCAGGCGGAAGGTCGTGTGTGAGAACACGACTGGTAAGGCAATCAACGTTGAGTGAGGTGTCGAGTTGGTTGGTGGGCGATCGCTTTGTCTCGTTGTCGCAACTTGCGCCGTAAGGCTGACAAAGAGTTGAATTGCATCCGCACCAGTTAGAAATTTCGCAATGGTTGAGGGCATAGTAGAGTCCTTGAGCGCGTTAGAGTGCAGCATTGAGTGAACCGAAGCAACATCCACAGCGATCGGTAGTCGCTCCTGATCTCACATTGACTTAGAACGGTATCGTCACTCTCACACAACGTTAACAGAGCTATAATAAAGAGATAGAGTCCAGGCGTTTCAGGCAGAAAAAATAATTTTCTAGGCTGAATTGATTCAAATTGCTGACTCGTTTATCTTGCTATAACTTTAATCTCACAAACATATAAATCATTGTTGTAGCAAAGACTACAAAATGCCCCTCAAGTCAACTTATACGGTAGTGCGCGATCGCTTTTTCCTCACATGAGTGAGATAGGCGGCTCTTTTGTGTGACCTTTGTGTGCGATCGTCTCTGGAATCATTTGTTTTTGTAGGCATCTATGCAGAACAGTCACCTCATGCAGCCTATAAAGAAGCTTAATTCAAGCTCGTCCGTGTCTCTTTTGTGAAGTCTTTTGTAAAGATCGCTGAGTCAACTTAAGAGAATGATGAAGTCTCGCACCTCTACTTCAGCACTGTCGAGCACTCATGCTATAAACAGGCAACTCACATAGTGATAGCTAACATATAATGCGTGTGAACTAGGAGTGTACGATTTCATGCCCAGTCTCCCTGATAGCTTTATTGCCGAAATGGCGACCCGGCAAGGAGTCACCCATACAGAGCTAGAAGCGCTTTTGCTGGCACTCGCCGATCGCCCCGGTGCTGAGATTGCAAAGACGCTCGAAATCAGCGAAGCAGCAGTCCGTAAGCGCCTCGGAGAAAGCTATAAAAAGTTTCGTATTGAGGTGGGTGGTAATAAAAAGCTGAACTATCTCAAGCAAAAGCTACTGGACGAGTACGAAGCACGCCAACCGGAACAGGCAAAGGCACAGCAAGACTGGGGCGAAGCGGTTGCTGTCGAGGATTTTTGTGGACGCGAGGCACAACTCATCGAGCTAGAAGAGTGGATTGTGGGAGATGCCCTTGGGAGCAATCGTGCTGCAAACCGCTGTCGGTTGGTAGCAGTGCTCGGCATTGGCGGCATTGGCAAAACGACCCTTGCTGCCCGTATTGCTCAACGAGTGCAGTATGATTTCAAATTTCTGATTTGGCGATCGCTTCGCAACGCACCCCCTCTAAATGACATTTTGGTAGAACTGCTAAAGTTTCTACCCGGCGGCTCTGACGATCTGCCTGATGACGAAAACAGCCGTATTTTGCGTCTACTGCAAGTATTACGGGAGCATCGCTGTCTCATCATTCTCGATAACGTAGAGTCCATTTTGCGAAGCGGCGAAGGCAAAGATTACGATCGCGCAGGTGAATACAAAGATGGCTATGAAATGTATGGCTACCTATTCAAAAAACTGGGTGAAGCCGCACATCAAAGCTGCCTTCTGCTTACCAGTCGTGAAAAGCCCAAAGATGCCGCTGCTCTGGAAGGCAAAAACCTTCCAGTAAAGGTGCTGCAACTGGATGGACTGAACCAGGAGGAAGCACGGTTGATCCTCAAAGATAAAGGGCTGGGTGGCTCTGATGCCGAACTGAGTGAGTTAGTTGATCGCTACTCTGGCAACCCTTTGGCGCTCAAAATTGTTGCGACCACAATTTATAACTTATTTAATAATACGATCGCCGAATTTCTTGCCCAGATCAAACAAAAAACGGCTGTTTATGGCGATATTCGCACCCTTTTAGAGCAACAGTTTGAGCGGTTATCTAATTTAGAAAAACGAGTGATGTATTGGCTTGCCATCAATCGTGACCCTGTTTCATTAGCAGATTTGAGGAACGATATTCCCATCCCTGAATCATCCATGCGCTTGTTAGAAGCAGTGGAGTCACTATCACGTCGATCGCTCATTGTGGGTATGCCAGATTCAGGCAAACTGAGTCAACTGCCTGTCATCATGGAATACATCACTGAACAGTTGGTCGAGCAGGTCACTACCGAAATTGAGCAACTGCTTGAGCAACCGGATGAGACAGTTCTAAGCTGGAGAAAACTATGGTTTCTTAATAGCTACTCACTCGTTAAAGCAGCATCTCTAGACCATATTCGTAAAGCACAAGAGAAAGAAATTCTGGAGCCAATCAAGACAACACTCCTTGATTTATATGAAACGGATCTTGAAGCACAGATCCGCCGTAGTTTCGATCGCCTGCGCAAACAGCCGCTACCTAGAAAAGGGTACGCGATTGGCAATCTGATCAATCTGCTCTGCCAGCTTCAAAGCAGTTACCCCCAGGCGGATCTCAGCGGGCGCGATTTTTCTGCACTGACCATCTGGCGCGCCTATTTGAAAAACGTCAAGTTACAGGACACCTATTTTACCAACGCCGATCTGACTGGCTCTGTGTTTGCCGAAATACTAGGACTAGCCAGCTTGGTTTCTGTACAGTACAGCCCCGATGGCAAAGTCTTTGCAACTGGGATGGGCGATGGCGAAATCCGTCTCTGGCAAGCGGCTGACAACCAGCAAATCCAGCTCTATAAAGGACACACTATATGGGTGTGGGCACTTGCCTTCAGCCCCGATAGCAGGCTGCTGGTCAGCGGCAGCGCCGACTCCACTGTTCGCATCTGGGACGTGCAGACGGGTGCTTGTTTACATACCCTTAATCAGCACACCAGCAAAGTTTGTAGCGTGGCGTTTAGTCCCGATGGCACCACGATCGCCAGCGCCAGCGAAGACAAAACCATCAAACTCTGGAATGCAGGCAGCGGCGAATGTCTTGCAACGCTGAAAGAACATACTGATTGGGTCTGGTCAGTTGCCTTTAACCCGATGAACCCACGTCGCCTGGTGAGCAGCAGTGCGGATGGCACCATTAAACTCTGGGATAGTGAGGGACATTGCCTGCAAACACTGCTGGGTCACACCAACCAGGTCTACTCCGTCCGCTTCAGCCCTAATGGGCAAATTCTTGCCAGCAGCAGCGAAGACCAGACGGTTAAACTTTGGGATGTGCAAACTGGGCAGTGCTTTAAGACCCTCAGAGGACACAGCAAAAAAGTCTATGCAGTGCGCTTTAGCCCCGATGGTAAAACCCTTGCTAGCTGTGGCGAAGACCGCACGATTAAGCTTTGGAACATTCAATCTGGGATTAAAGCTAACGAATGCCTGAAGACGCTAACCGGACACATCAGCCAGGTCTGGTCCATTTCCTTTAGCCCCGATGGACGCACGCTTTTGAGCAGCAGCGATGACCAGGCAGTGCGGCTGTGGGATGCAACCAATGGGACGCTCCTCAACGTGTTACAGGGGTATTCGCGGGGTGTCTATGCAGTTGCCTTCAGCGCTGATGGGCAAACCGTTGCCAGTGGCGGCGACGATAATATTGTGCGACTTTGGGATGTTTATCAAGAGAAGCGTGACACTCTGCAAGATGCAAAAAGCAAAGGACGGTTGCGATCGATCGCCTTCAGTCCCCGTGAGCCAATCCTCGCTACTGGAGGTAGCGACTACACCATTCGTCTCTGGAATCTTCAAGACAGCCATCAGCACAACCGCTACAAAGCATTGGAAGGACATACGAACTGGGTGTGGACTGTCACGTTTAGCCCCGATGGTCGCTTACTTGCCAGCAGCAGCGAGGATCGCACGCTCCGAGTATGGGATGTGCATACAGGACAGTGCCTCCAAACATTGGAAGGGCATACTCACTGGGTTTGGGCAGCAGCATTTAGCCCCGATGGAAAAATCCTTGCCAGCGGCAGCGCTGACAGCCAGGTAAAGCTATGGGATGTCGCTTCGGGACAGTGTGTGAAAACGCTGGCAGACCACAAAGAAATTGTCTGGTCGATCGCCTTCAGTCCCGATGGACACTCTCTCGCCAGCGGGAGCGAAGATCAAACCATCAGGCTCTGGGATGTGCACACAGGTCAGTGTCTCAAAATCTTGAAGGGACATACCAAGCAGGTGTATGCGATCGCCTTCAGTCCCGATGGATGCACCCTCGCCAGCGGCAGCGGTGACACGACAGTAAAGCTCTGGAAGATCGGTACTGGAGCCTGTATGGATACGCTCTGCTGGGGGCACACAGATGCCATTCGCGCCCTTGCCTTTAGTCCCGATGGCACAATGTTGATCAGCGGTAGTGAAGATGGCTCGGTGCAACTGTGGGATGTACAAAAGTGCAGTCGGCTGCGACAACTCAAGTTCGATCGCCTCTACGAAGGCATGGATATGACAGGCGTAACCGGACTCACAGAAGCACAAAAATCCTCGCTGAAAGCCTTAGGCGCAGTGGAATCGGAAGTAGTGGGGCGATCGCAAGCAGGTGTATGAGCGGAGCGATCGTCCGATCGCTTTCGCTAGTTTGCTAAGCGATGTATCAAATATGAAAGAAAAATATTTGACTAAAAGACGACTGTTGCTGAGACTCTCACTTCTCAGGCATTACAGCTACCAACGCAGTCAAACTTTTGAGTTGAAGAGAAAGACAACTTAATTTTTGTAACATTTCGTGATAATTTAAGAACTGGGGAGCAGAAATGTATCACCAGAGACGTATTGCTTCGCCTTCAACCAGTTGCAAACTTAGCGAGGTAGACCTTATATATGGCAATTAATCTTGATTCCGCCCGTAGTATTTTCCCCGGAACATTATCGGCTGATGCAGTGCCTGCATTGACTGCACGGTTCAATCAATTGAGTGCTGAAGATCAACTGGCATGGACATGGTTCGCTTTCCTGGAGATGGGCAAAACTGTTACAGTCGCAGCTCCTGGTGCAGCCAGTATGCAGTTTGCGGAACTAACCCTGAACGAAATTAAGCGGATGACCTTTGAGGAGCAAACCCAGGTGATGTGTGATCTGGCAAATCGCGCTGATACACCCATCTGCCGCACTTATGCAACCTGGTCGCCTAACATTAAGCTCGGCTTCTGGAATCAGCTTGGCGAATGGATGGATCAAGGCGCTGTCGCACCCATTCCGGTCGGCTACAAGCTTTCAGCCAACGCCAGCGCTGTCTTAGAAACCCTTAAAACCCTGGATCAAGGGCAGCAGATCACTGTCTTGCGAAACTCTGTTGTAGACATGGGTTTTGATCCCAGTAAATTGGGCAGCTACACTAAAATTTCCGAACCTGTCGTTGTGCCAAAGGAAATTTCTCAACGGACTCAAGTCACTATTGAAGGTCTCAATAACCCAACCGTGTTGAGCTACATGAACAACTTGAATGCCAATGACTTTGAGCAACTCATTAAGCTGTTTGTAGAAGATGGAGCTTTGCAGCCACCGTTCCAAAGACCGATCGTGGGCAAAGATGCCATCATGCGGTTTTTCCGAGAAGAGTGCCAGAACCTCAACTTGGTGCCAGAGCGGGGAGTCGCTGAACCCGCAGCTGATGGTTACACGCAGGTGAAAGTCACAGGCAAGGTGCAGACCCCTTGGTTTGGCGCAGCCGTAGGCATGAATATGGCTTGGCGGTTCTTGCTCAACCCTGAAGGCAAGATCTTTTTCGTAGCCATTGACTTGTTAGCGTCTCCCAAGGAGCTTTTGAACCTGGTTCGCTAGGTGCACGATCGAGGAGAAGTAAGTCACGAACCATCGTAGGGAGCGCTCTTTTAACCAGGAGCGCTCAATTACATTGAGCAAATGCAGTAATTACAGCCAACCAAACCACCACGTAAATTTTAGATTGAGTCATGCAAGTAAGTGAAGCTGAGTGGACTGACACAGAGAAGACGATCGCCCGAACTGCTTTTGATCAAGCTTACAAGCGAGAAATTGAGGCGTTGCTGAAGCGAGTTCAAGACGAAGCTAGCGCACTCATAAAGCTAGACGACCTCTGGCGCTTACATGACTTCCTGAGTGCTAAAAGACACCAGATTGAGGGCAAGTATGACTATCAATACTCCGCTCTGCCGTTTGTCTTTGCTGGCTTGGTTAAGGAAGGCTGGCTTCAGCTAAACGAACTAGAAGGGTTAAGTCAAGATAAGCTTGCCAAGATCAATTCCTTGGCACGTATGTAGGCTTTGGCTGTTCCATAAACGAAAAGACCACGCAAACACTGAAGCTCAGGTAGCTGACGTGTAATGGGAGACATCTTAGGCTGGCAGCGCCAAATGGGGATGACGCTTAGCATGAATGTTGCGGATATGGGTTTTAACCGTGTTGAGGCTGATATGAAGCGTGGTAGCGATCGCCTGATAGCTGTATTCGCGCTTCAGCAGTAACCAAACTTCCGCTTCCCGATTGGTTAATTGGAACTTTTTCTGTTCCAACTGAATATCTTGTTGCAAGACTTCATCGCGGTCTTCGATCGTGATGAGAACATATGCCCGCTGGTTGAGCGCCCGGTTCGCCTCGTCATGCATGGCTTCCGTCAGCCAACAGGCAGTGAGACGAAACGAGCCGCCGTCAGTTGTTTGATAGTCCAACAGCATTGGTTCACAGACCGTTCTCGCATCTATAACTTGCCCACATAGCTCGGTGACGATCGTCGGTAGCATCGTCCAACAACGCTGGGTGCTCGATAACTTCTGGCAGAGTCGTCTAGCCGTCTGGTTCCAATAAACGATGGTGCGATCGACAGAAAGCACGATTAAGCCTTTTGGCAGCGCCTCGACTAGCGCAGTGAGCAGCGAAGAGGATTGCAAAGCACTGCTGAGATCAGGTGCTGGCACTACCGTGAAAAGTGACACTGGGCTGATATCTTTAGAGTGGTTGAGGCTGTAGTGGGGCGATCGATTGGGAGCTTCGTAATCACGGGTTAGCATGTCGTCTCCAGGCAAGTGATGGTTTACTCAATCGCATCGTGGTCAATGCTGCTCCAGTTCGTCGATCGTCCCTGCGGTCAGTGCAGCGCGTCACACTCCAGAGGGGCTTAGACATCTCAATTCACGCGATTCTTGCTTGACTCGTCCTGTCATGGCTGCCTGTTGCAAGCTCATAAAAGCACAGAAGTCTTCTCTACCATATTTTGTTGTCAGAAGTCGTCGCAGCTGATCCTCAGCACTAAGCGTGAGATAACCAGTTGTGAGAACCTGTTGAACGATTTCATGAATCGAATTCATGCTTAGCCTCTCCACGAAGAACGGTTGCACAAATAGTGAGGTGTAAAGTAACGTTGACGAACGGCTTAACCTGATGTTTCAGGTGTCGGGGGGTTGCATCGTTGTCATTGCTCTTCTAGATAGAAAGGTTAGTCGAGGTGTGACTAGACATTGAACTAACAGACGTTAGGAATGATTAGTCAGATCGTTAGGCATTACGTTAGAAGTTTCATCACCCCTCATGGCAACTGGTTTAAGTTCAGCCTGAAGACACATTTGTACGAGCTGAGGCGCTTTGGGATACGGGGCGGCTCTACGCCGATCTAGCCTCTGCCAAGCGAGGAAAGCTCACCCCGACAGAGAAAGAGCACCTGCGTGGCTTACTGCTGGGGATGGGTCCCAAAGAAATTGCCAAAGAATTGTGTAAGGGGGTAGGCGGCGTTCGCGTTGCTCTCTGTGACCTTTACCGTTACGTTGAGGCGCTCCTACAATTGCCCGAAGGCAGCGTTGATTCCCGAACCGTTATCTATACCCTGGAAGAAGCTGGATACAAGCGATCGACAGGGCACGCAACCCCTGCTGCCTTACCGCCATCTCCGTGGACGCAGCAGCCCTCTGGTTCTGGTAGCCAGGTAGTAGTGGTCAACCGCAACACGCTCAATGCGCCACCTCAACGCTCTAGCGTTGTCATTAGTCACGGCAATCAGGCGGTCAGTCTTGGTCTTGCTCAGCAGCTATACCAGTCTCTGAAAGCAGCAGGGCATCAACTAGCGATTTTAGAAGAGAGCGACCGATCGCCTACCGACTGGCTACGACACATTGATGCGGTGCTCGAACAGTGCGATTACTTTGTGCTGCTGCTGGCACCCCAATCCGCAGTGAGTGAGATGGTGACGGAAGAAGTGCGGCGAGCCAGAGAAGCGTATGATGCCCGCCCTAACCACAAACCCATTATTGTGCCAGTACGGGTTGGGTTTTCGCTGACTCTGCCACTCAATCACAATTTGCGTGGCTATCTACACGGGTTTCAGCAGTGGGAATGGCACTCGTCTACAGACACGTCACCGCTGCTGCAAGCGTTGCAAACCCTGTTTACAGAAACGCAACCACCGACAGCCGAATCAGCAACGCAGGCTTTACCCACGCCCTTTACAACACTGGAAGCCCCTGACGCACCACCGCTGCCTGTAGCAGAGCCAGAACTGCCGTGGGGACAGGTTAATTTGGTTTCGGCGTTTTATGTGGAACGATCGCCGATCGAAACACGTTGCTACGAAACCATCGTCAAACCGGGCGCGCTGATTCGGATCAAAGCGCCCCGACAAATGGGCAAAACCTCCCTCATGTCACGCATTCTTTACTACGGAGAGCAGCAAAACTACGTCACGCTGCCGCTGAGTTTTCAGCTTGCCGATCGCGCCATTTTTGCTGATCTAGACAAATTTTTACGCTGGTTTTGCGCCAGCGTTGGGCAGGGTTTACAGCTTCCACCCAAACTGAAGGATTATTGGGATGATATCTTTGGCAGCAAGGTAAACTGCAAAGCCTACTTTGAGCAGTATCTGCTGCGAGAAATTGATAGCCCACTGATCTTAGGGCTGGATGAAGTCGATCGCGTCTTTGAGCATCGTCACATCGCTGAAGATTTTTTTGGACTCCTGCGGGCATGGCACGAGGAAGCCAAGAACCGCGCTGTTTGGCAAAAGCTGCGTTTAGTCGTCGTTCACTCGACAGAAGTTTATGTACCGCTAGATAACAACCAATCGCCGTTTAATGTGGGCTTACCGATCGATTTACCAGAATTTAGCCCCGAACAGGTGCAGGATCTGGCGACGCGTCACGGTTTACACTGGCGATCGCAGCAAACTCAGCAGCTCATGACGTTGGTCGGTGGGCATCCCTACTTGGTGCGCGTTGCCTTTTACCATATTGCCAAACGGGATCTAACGCTAGAGCAACTGCTCCATCAGGCTCCGACTGAAGCAGGACCCTACAGCGACCATCTGAGGCGGCATTTATGGAACCTGGAACAATACCCTGATCTCACTGCGGCTCTCGCAAAAACGGTAGCAACGACGGAACCCGTGCGATTAGAAACTTCTCAAGCCTTCAAGCTTCACAGCATGGGGTTGGTGCATCTCAATGGCAATAACGTGACGCTACGCTACGAACTGTATCGTCAGTATTTTCGCGATCGGCTGCCTGGAGTATGAGTCAGCTAAGTTATACCAATTCTATAAAATCGCCCTACAGATTCGTTTTTGGTGCTGATCGCTGACCGCTGACCGCTGACCTCTAGCCGAAGCTCGCCTATATAGCCACAGTTTAGTGAAATTACGCGATGTGCGACTTTCCTAAAATACCTGCCAAAACTGCCCTCACCCTAGCCCTCTCCCGGTGGGAGAGGGAACCGGAACGGTCTGGAAGCCCTTCTCCCCAGGGAGAAGGGTGGGGATGAGGGCGAATTAGTTGCACATCGCGTCAGATTATGAAGTTTGAACGGCAAGCCATTAGGTGTACCGTTAGTTTTATTTCAGCAGCAGTTAGGCAAAGATATGGAACTATTAGGCAATACGTAATTTCGCTGATTTTTATGTAAAGCAACCGAGTTTAAAGGGGCGATTTGCTACAGGTAGTTAAAGTTTGTGTAAACCTCTCTGGGTTGCAGCCAGTCCGTCTGCTGACATTGATAGCCTAGTAGTCTGCCGAGAGCCTAGTAGTCTGTCGAGAACTGTTTGAGAGGTTGCAAATCAATGGAAGGTAGCCCCTAAACGATTCTTTCCGATTGATTGGCAATTGGCAGACTACCTGGGCACCAGTTGCGCATCGGGCACGAGTTGAGCATCTACATCAACGTCATTTAGAGGCGATCGGTATCTAAAGCCTTGCTTCTAAGTTTTATCAGATGAGAGTCAATGAGATTAGCCACTAGCCAAATCAACGTACTGCTCACAGCCGCTGTGTTGAGTAGCGCGATCGGGGTTGAACAGCTACAGGCGCAAATTGTGCCCAACCTAGGAGACACAGGCACGATCGTAACGCCTGTCGGCAACCGTTTGGATATCAGCGGTGGCACGCTGTCTGGAGACAACTCCAACCTGTTCCATAGCCTGTCTCAGTTTGGTCTCACCCAGAGCCAGATCGCAAATTTTCTCTCCAACCCTAGCACTCGCAACATTTTAGTCCGGGTAACGGGTGGCGAAGCGTCACGGTTAGATGGGCTGATCCAGGTCAGCGGCAGCAACGCCAATCTGTTTTTGATGAATCCAGCAGGCGTTGTGTTTGGCTCCAGCGCCACTTTGAACGTATCAGGATCGTTTATTGCTACGACTGCGAACGGCATTGGCTTTGGTGCTAACTGGTTTAATGCCTCTGGCATCAATAACTACGAGGTGTTGAGCGGTAATCCCAGCAGTTATGCGTTTACGGTCGTGCAGCCCGGTGCCGTTATCAATGCTGGCAATCTGGCTGTCGGTTCGGGGCAACAACTGGCTTTATTGGGTGGCACCGTCGTCAGCAGTGGCGGCTTGTCAGCACCGGAAGGTCAGATCGTTGTGGCAGCAGTGCCGGGGCAGAGTATTGTGCGCCTGAGCCAGCCTGGAGCTTTATTGAGTTTGGAGATACTGCGCCCGACTCCCGCCGATCGCGTCGAAGCCTGGACGATGCCTATCCCCTCCTTACCTGAATTACTGACAGGCGGCAGCGGCAGTAATGCGACAGGGCTAACTGTCAACGCCAATGGGCAAGCGGAGTTAACGGGTTCTGGTGTGCAAGTTGTGCCCGGTGATGTGGCTATACGGCAGTCAACCGCCGCGATCGATGGCACCCTAGTCCGAGCGACTGGCACGTCCCTGGGTGCGGCAGCTTTTCTACAGGTGCCAAAGCCCGATCCTGGAAACGCTTCACGCACGCTCGTGCCTCCGCCTGATGAGGTTTTGCCGCCTTCATCCGTGCGTCAGTCTGCACCACCAGACGAAACGTTGCCGCGTCCTGCTTTACCGAGCCTGGTTGTCCCAGATTGTGGTCCTGCCTGTCCTACGACGAAGCCAGCGAATGTCATACCGCAGTCAACTCAACCAGCGCCGTCGGTTGGCAATACCACTGGCAACAGTGCGCCGATCGTCAATTTCCAAATCAACAACCAGGCTAATACGGTGGTGACCTTGCCAGAAGCGCTGCCACAATATTCAAGTCAAACGACCGCCAATCAACCAAGCCCTGTGCAGCCTGTCAACACTCTCTTGCCAATCGGCGATCCTGAACAGAATTTGTCGAGCGGCGCGATCGACGAGTTGAACCACGCATCTGCAATAGCACTCCGACTTGAGGAACTGAGAAACTATCTTCAGAAACGCTGGAACGCCTCATCACCCCTGGGTTCAAAATTGCAGTATCGGTTACTACTGGATGCTAAAGGTGCAATCCAGCAAGTTGTACCAATGGATCAAAACGCAACGATTTACCTCAAGCATCTTAGCTTAGCGCCAGCCAGCCAGTCGACTGAGCGAACGGTGCAGGGACTTGAAGTCATCATCACTCTCAACCCAGACGGTACGGTGGAAGTGATCCCAAACTCACTGACGTTAAGGTCGATGAGGTGAAAGGGGCGAGGTGAAAGGGGTAAAAAGGCGATCGCACTCTCTCGAATATCTAGTCAAGGCGAGTAAGTGGCTATCATTTAACTGAACATACTGAAAGCTGATAGCTGACTGCTCATAGCTTTTTAGATGTTTCTACTGACCACGATCAAGACGCAGCAATGGTAGCAACAGCAGAGTTGAGCTATGAATATCAGGTTGGCGGTAGCCTACCATTGGATGCGCCGAGCTATGTCAAACGGCAAGCCGATCGTGACCTGTATGAAGGCTTAAAAGCGGGTGAATTCTGCTACGTACTTAATTCGCGGCAATTGGGTAAATCGAGCCTGCGGATTCAAACGATGCAGCGGCTCCAGGCAGAAGGCGTGATTTGTGCCGCGATCGATGTCTCTGGCATTGGCAACCGCAACGTTAGCCCCGAACAATGGTACGCCGGGGTTGCCTACGCGCTCGAAAGTAGCCTCGACCTGGCTCACCCCATCAACTTGCGGCTCTGGTGGCGAGAACATGCCTTTCTGCCTCCCGTCCAGCGCCTGGGCAAGTTTTTGGAAGACGTGCTATTGGCTGACAGTGAACGCTCGATCGCCATCTTTATCGACGAAATCGATAGTGTGCTCAGCTTAGATTTTTTGATCGACGACTTTTTTGCGCTGATTCGCACCTGTTACAACAAGCGTGCCGATCGCCCGGAGTACCAGCGCCTCACCTTTGCGCTACTGGGCGTAGCAACACCATCCGATCTGATTCAAGATAAAAGCCGCACGCCATTCAACATTGGTAAAGCCATCCCCCTGAACGGGTTTCAACTGGACGAAGCACAGCCACTGCTTGAAGGGTTGCGATCGACCGCTGACGATCCTCCCACCATGCTCCAGGAGGTGCTGGCATGGACAGGCGGACAGCCGTTCTTAACCCAAAAATTGTGCAAGCTGGTTCACGCAACGTCTACTTCAATTCCTGCCGGGCAAGAAGCACAGTGGATTGAGCAACTGGTACACACCCATATCATTGACAACTGGGAAGCGCAGGATGAACCACCGCACTTAAAGACCATTCGCGATCGTCTGCTGCGAAACCCACAGCGCACCAATCGTATCCTGGGCTGTTATCAAAAGATTTTGCAGCGGCAAAAGCTATCGGCTGACGACGGTGCTGAACGCATGGAACTCAGGCTCTCTGGCATTGTGGTAGACCAGCATGGCAGCCTCACCATCTGTAACCGCATCTACGCCTCTATCTTCAACCAGAACTGGGTCACCGCCATTCTTGCCAGACATCGCCCTTATGCGGATGCACTGGATGCCTGGATGAGTTCCAATTGCCAGAATGCAACCCACCTGCTGCGGGGGGCAGCGCTACAAGACGCGCAGCGTTGGGCAGTAGACAAAAGCTTGAGCGATGCCGATTACCAATTCCTGGTGGCAAGTCAGGCATTAGACAAGCAAATCGCTTTAGAAGCAGAAAAACAGGTGACGCGGCTGTTAGCCGATGCTCAGCGGCAAGCCAGACGAACGATTCATAAAGGCTTTGTCATTCTTGCGGGTACATTGACGCTGGCGATCGCGGCAGGTATTCTGGCATCCAAAGCGAACCAAAGAATGCTGGCGACTCAAACGGAACTTCAGGGTGCCGAACAAAAGCTTCAGGTGACAACTGCCAACATGCGCTTTGCCGAGTCCAAAGTCAAAATTGCCGAGCAGTCCCAGCGGCAAACCCAGCAAACCATGGTTAACACACAGGCAGATCTGGCAATCTTGCAAAGCCATCTCCTGGAAGCCCGTAAACGGGTCGCCTTTGCCCAAAACGATGCCCAAACAGCCGAAGCAAAAGCCCTTAGCGCCGATCAAATTCGACAGCAGGCGCAACTGCAAGCGCTCCGTGCTCAAACCAGCCTGGGAAGCACGACAGCTAGCCTCAAAATCAAAAGCCTGGAAGCAACTGCGCTGGACACACTCCAACAATTTCAAGCCAATCAGATTAGCGAAATCGATGCCCTCATTGCCGCGATGCAAACAGGGCGAGAGCTGAGCGCGATCGCTAGCACTCATAACTCGCCAGGCTACCCGGTCACCAGTCCGCTGCTTGCCCTCCAAACAATTCTAGGCAGCATTCATGAACGTAACCAAATTAACCTCGGTCAAGGCTGGATCGCGGATGTCAACTTCAGCCCTGCTGGTGCATTAATTGCGGCAGCAGGTGAAGACGGTACCATCCGTCTTTCAGATTTAGCTGGCAAACAGCTTGCCCAATTCAGAGGACACAATGGACGCATTCTAGGCATTACCTTCAGCCCAGACGGTCGTGCGATCGCCACCGCTAGCGAAGATGGCACCGCTCGTCTTTGGGATCTCACGGGCAAACAGCTCCAGCAGTTTAAGGGGCATCGCGGTCGGGTGCTCGGCGTGACGTTTAGCCCCGACAGCCAGATGCTTGCCACCGCTGGCGAAGATAATACTGCCCGCCTTTGGAGCCTAACCGGAAAGCCTATCGCTCAGCTTAACGGTCACCAGGGGTGGATTTTCGGCATTAGCTTTAGCCCTCGCGGTCCTTACCTCGCAACCGTTGGGCTGGATGGCACCACTCGCCTTTGGGACTTTCAAGGAAAGCAACTTGCCCAGTTGAATGGGCATCAGGGGCGCGTTTTAAGCGTTAGCTTCAGCCATGATGGACAATACCTGGCAACATCAGGCTCTGATGATATGGTGCAGCTCTGGGACTTAACCGATCCGCAGCGGGTGCAGGGTAAAAGCCAGTGGAAGGCACATCAGGGAAGGGCGTTGGGCATTAGCTTCAGCCCCAATGGACAGCGCCTTGCGACGGCGGGTGCAGACGGGACCATTCGACTATGGACGCTCACCGGGCAACCGCTGACCGTCCTCAAGCGGCATCGCGGGCCAGTGGGCAATGTGAGTTTTAGCCCAAATGGAACCATGCTGGTAACTTCAGGCGATGACGGTTCTGTGCGGTTCTGGGACGTAGCGAGGCAACAATCGGCACAGACAAAAGCATTTGGCGAATCACCAGCGAGCGGCGTTTCAGCCGTAAGCAGCGTGGGCTTTAGTGCAGGCAGAGACAAAGTGGCGATCGCCAGCGAAAATGGCTCCATTCAGCTATGGCATTTGTCTGGACAGCCGTTAGCCCACTTTCAAAACCCGCAGCACGTTATCAGAGGCATCAGCTTTAGTCGAGACGCTCAACGATTTGCGACTGCTGCTGAGGATGGTACGGTTCAAATCTGGAATCTGTCTGGTCAAGCGATCGCCCAGTGGCAAAGCGCGCAAGGTCGCATTTTGAGTCTTGACTTCAGTCCCGACGGTAAACAGTTGATCACGGTTGGTGTAGATGGGTCATCCGGTACGGCTAAGCTGTGGGATGCGTCCGGCGCTTTGATCACTCAGCTAAATGGGCGGCATCGCTGGCTGGTCAGCACAAGCTTTAGTCCCGATGGTCAGATGATCGCAACAGCAGGCGAAGACGGCACTACTCGCCTGTGGGATCGTTCTGGCAAGCAATTGGCACAGTTGCAAGGGCATTCTAGCTGGATTTTACGCGTCCGCTTTAGCCCCGATGGCACAAAATTGGCAACGGCGGGCGAAGACGGCACCGCCCGTCTATGGGATCGTTCTGGCAAGCAATTAGCACAACTAAACGGTCATTGGGGAAGCGTTGTAGGCATTAGCTTTAGCCCCGATGGTCAACAGCTTGCTACGGCTGGCGAAGATAATACTGCCCGCCTTTGGGATTTATCTGGTCGACAACTGGCGCAGTTTAATGCCAGCCCAAACCAACTTCGGGGAATCGAGTTTAGTCAGGACGGCGGGTACCTTGTCACCGTAAACGAAACAGGTAAGACGCAGCTATGGCACCTTGCTAAGTTGGATGAACTACTAACTCAAGGCTGCAACTGGCTACAGGAGTACTTCGCCAGCCATCCCCAAACGATTCAGAATCAAGCGCTTTGCCGTGGTTGAGGGTAGCCTGACAATCCTATCATTGCGATCGCTCACAATCTTCTTGAAAGCTTTACACTCATTTGAGTCAACTTCTTGGTTTGAATGCATCAGACTGAGACAATCAAAAGTGAAGGGTAACTCTCACTTACTTCCTCTTCCGAAAGATGCCGTAGAGTCTATCTGATCGACTGGTGCAGAATGCAGTGCCATTTACACAGAGCGTATGTACAGGTAAGCAACAATGTCGCCACAACGATCGCGCAACGCTATGAAGACGACAACAACTCCGCTCAATTGGCTGGCGCTTAACTTTCTCTGGTATTTGCTTGTGGGCTTCTTACTAGCTTATACGCCGTTATGGGCACAGTTGATTGTGCTACCGCTTGCCTTTACCCTCACTCTCTCGAAGATCTTCATCTTGACACCAGTCGTTACCTGGACACTCAGCAGTGGATTAGCTGGCGGGCTGGCAGGTGCGTTTGCAGGCAGCGTCTTTGGCATTCCAGAGGGGCAATTGGCAACGGCATTCGCAATGGTCATTTTTTTGGGGTGGACAGTACCAGGCATTGCCAGCATGGCGATCGCAGGAGCCATCAGCCTAGCCGCCGCCTTGCTCTGGGCAAAAACCATGAGCGTCTTCAGCATCTTGAGCATGGCTGGCATTGGAGCGCTCGCGGGTATTTTTGCGGTCATACTGCCTGAAGCGGTCGCTGGTGCAAGAAATGATTTGTTCCGCCTTTTTGGGAAGTCCTACACGTTTCTCCTTCTCAGTAGCGTCTCTTTAGTAGGATGGGCTTTAGGAAACTGGGCGAATCAATTATTTTCTTAAGATGGCAAAATCTACTACTACCTACTGGAATCCACTCAGTACAGCCAATAGCGGACAATGGCAGCCGATCGAAGGGCTGGAAGCGATCGCGGAAGAATTGACCTTGAGCAAAGACGACAGCACTGGCGCATATACTCGTCTCACTCGGTTTTATCCCGGTGCAGATACGACGCACCTCGGCAGCAAATGGCACTCATACCCCGAAGAGATCTTTGTGGTGAGCGGTCGTCTTTACGACCAGGCGTTTGATCTGTGGCTAGAAACTGGACATTACGCCAGCAGACCACCTGGTGAGCTTCATGGACCATTCAAGACGGACAGTGGGTGTGTGGTGCTTGAAGTATCCTTTCCTCATCAAGCTAACGAACATCTTTAGGGACTAGAACGGCTCTTTTAGAAGAGCTTACTGAGCAACACTCTACTTAAAGCAGAAAGATTTAAAATAGTAGAACCCGCCACGAGAGCGGGTTCTACACGATCGGAGCGGCGAGATTCGAACTCACGACCCCTACTACCCCAAAGTAGGAACCTACCAGCCTGAACGTTTCGTATATAAGGTTTGCAGGAATTCTCAATAGATACGTATATCAAAACCATCTCAATCTTTCACACAATCTCCATTTCACGCCTAACCACAGGGCATAAAACCCCGCTTAAATCGGCATTTTCACGATTGACCTCCACCTCCTGTAACTGGCAGCAAGGGTGAAACATTACTTCACCCTTTGCTATGTTCAGCATTTATCAAACCACCGACCAGGGCGCACAGACCCGATCGCACGTCTTAGCGGTACTGAGACAACGAGACGGGCTGACCCGCAACGAGATTGTGGCAGCGTCCAACGGAACCCTGACCTACGAGCAGGTACGGCGACAGACCGAAAATCTTATCTTTGAGCGCTTAATCAAATCGCAACACGAAGGCAGACAACGGCGGTACTACCTTCGCCAAACCTTCACCTGTGAATCCGTGCTTTCTGCCTAGTGGCTCGTTGCGCTTGGCAAGTACCCGTTGATCACTCAACACGAAGAGGTACGAGACGGCATGAAACGGGACTGGAAAGCCTTAACGATTCAACTGTGGTGCTGGTTGAAACCGAGAATCGCCCTGGCGGAAGCGATCACCCTTACTGGCATGGAGCGACTGGTGCGACGGCGTACACAGCAACTAAAGCTGCCAGCACTGCCACCCTGCGAAGCAACGGCTGTAGAAACGATCGTAGTGACTGCTACAGCAGCGCTTTCACCAACAGAACGGGAGATGGTGATGGTGGCTGAGACAGCAGCGAAATTGATGGTTGTGGAGCAGAAGCCTCGGCGTGAGCGGGCAGCGCTGGTAGAAGGTCTACTGGATGAAGCCTGGGTGCAGGGTCTCACCACCTACTCACAGCTCATTGCCTATGTAAAAAAGCAGACTGGGGAAGCCTGTAGCCGTCGTGCGATCGCTCACTGGAAACGTCAACGTGGACTGTTGGTAGAACCATGTCAAGCAGCTTAAAGATCTACCGGACGACCGAGCAACGGCGAATTACAGCGGTACTACGTTCCAGTTCCAGTTTGCTGGTAGTGGGTGAGTCTGGTATCGGTAAGAGCATTCTGGGTGAGGCGATCGCTCAAGAGTTACAGGATGAGGGCTACCTGGTCGCAGTGGCTCAACCAGCCAGTACCAAACAGCTATTAACTCGCCTTGCGGAGCAGTTGGGCGTTGAGACTCAGGATCTGGCGGGAAAGAACCTCACCACTGTAGGGCTACGAACAGCGATCGCTGACTTTCTGCGTGAGCAAACAGCCTTTCTCATCTGCGATGATACCCACCACTACACACCAGAGTTTCGGCGGTTTCTAGAGATTCTGCACGAACAACACCAATCACTGCTGCTACTAGCGACTGCTCCCCCGGCAAAGGACATCTTTCTGAAACTGCCCCGTATGGAACTCAAGCCCCTCAGCGATGTGCAGATTCGGGATCTGATGGCAGCCCACTCTCTGGAGCTGGGACTCAGTATCGGGACGGCTCAACTGGCAGGACTACAGCAGCGCTGCGGGGGTAATCCCATGCTGGCAAAGCGGGTCATTCAGGAAGAATACCTGGGACTCGAAGACACGGCACCGGATCATCAGCAGTGGGTGGATGGTACGCCTTACCTCATTGCCGCGCTCATGGTCTTTGGCATCGTGCGTGTCATTGGCATCGGCTTAAACAGTACCTCGATGTACCTCATTGGCGGCATCCTCACCGTGGTCGTGGGCATTATGCGACTGCTCTTCTACTCACTGCCCAAGAAATCAGCGAGGCTCGGTTAATGCTTACTGTCACTCACGCTGCCTTGGCGATCGCCAGTACCTCTCTCTTCATGGGGACGGCTGACCCCTGGGTGTTGGGTACGGCTGCGGTTGCGTCCCAGTTTCCCGATGTCGATACGACAGGCAGCGTCCCCGGCAGAATCTTCTACCCGGTCAGTCGCTGGCTGGAGTCTCGCTTTCCTCATCGTTCAGTGACCCATAGCTTCCTGGTGACGGGGCTGCTCGCGATCGCCTTGCTGCCGCTTTGGTTCTGGGGTAAACCTGAGTTCTACTGGGCGTTGGTGATTGGCTATTGGATGGGCTGGTTTGGCGATGTGTTCAGTAAGTCTGGTGTTGCTGCCTTCTTCCCCAATCAGGCGAGGCTGGTCATTCCAGCAAACCCTCGGCTCAGACTATCTACTGGCAGCAAAGCGGAAGCGCTCGTACTGGCGGTATTGGTCTTTGTCGCAGTCGTTAGCATCAACATCAACAGTGCGGGTGGCATCATGCGAACGTTTGACCAGGCGCTTGGCTCCCAGTCTGGCGCAATGGAGATCTACCAGCGGGAGAGTAGCAAGCATCAGATCTTTGCTCAAATCCAGGGGCGGCATACCATCACCCAGCAAGCGATCGCGGGTCACTACGAGGTGATCGGTACGGTCAATCAAGATTTGTTGGTGAAGGACACTCAGGCACGGCTGTATCGCGTTGGCACAAGTCCAGAGGCACAGATTGCACCAGAGAAGGTGCACGTTGCTGTCGGGGCAACCATCAGCCTCCTGACCCGCGAAGTGTTCCTTGATAGCCAATCCGTTAGAGCTGCAATCACCTCGTTGACATTGCCCAACACCTACATCTCAGGCAGGCTCACCGTTGACCCGCTCGATCGTGCCGATATCAGGCTGCATGGTTCCAAACAATACTTCCAACCCTTGCAGCAATTTGGTGAGGTGCTGGAGCTGGAATCTGCCTCCCCTGGTGAACTGCTGGCAGTGTTGGGCGATGCCTTTGCGACCGGAAACCTAATCGTGAGGACCATCCATGTTCAGCCGTAAAGTCGAGAAGCCCTTACCCCCTGTTGCGACACTGCCAGTGAGACGCACTGCTCAGACGGAAGAGAACCAGACCGCAGGCGTTCTTTTAGGGAAGGACACCTATTGGAATCCCGAAACCTTACCGAATGCTCATATCGTCTGTATTGGCGCGTCTGGCAGTGGCAAAACGCAAACCCTCAAAGGAATTTGTTTTGCGCTGCGAACTATATATATAGGCTCACAAAAAATTTTAATTGACTTCCACGGCGACCAGGATATCGCTGGTGAGATGGTTTACCCGCTGCATATGGCTTCTCCGTGGGGCATTAACCCACTCACGGTGAATCTTGATCCAGAGGGAGGCGGACCCAACTTGCAGGCGATCGCGGTGGCAGCGGTACTGAAGAAATCGCTCCAGATGGGACCGAATCAGGAAGGAATGTTACTGGATGTGATTGGAACGTGCTATCGGCAGCAGGGTATCGTGCAGGACGACCAGGCGACCTGGAAAAGGGAAGCGCCCAACTTCGCCCACATCGAAGCGGAACTGGTAGCTCGCATTGAGGAAGGTTGCAAGGAGTCGCAACGGCTGAAGCTGAAACTGGCGGCAACGTTCCAGTATGGCGTGTTCAGTCGCTCACAGTTTCCGATGGATGCGAAACATATTCGGGTTGACCTGCACAAGCTACCCCCGGCGATTCAGTCGATCGCGGCTGAGTCACTGGCAAAGCAACTGATGGACAATCACCGACTGTTAGGTGAGATGGCAGGGAAAATACCGCGCACGTTTCTGTTTATCGACGAGGCAAAGGAGATGCCCAAAGGTACGGGGTCAGCCTGCGATCGCATCATTGCCGATGGTCGGAAGTATGGCTTGGCGCTGGTGCTGGCATCACAATCCGAACGGCATTTGTCGGCAGATGTGATTGGGAACTCTAGTACCAAGCTGGTGCTGCCAGTCGATCAAACGGAGGTGTCAAAGGTGGGTAAGAAGTTCCGGTTTGCTGAGGTGAGGGTGGCTGGACTGCGACCGCTCCAGGCGCTCTGTCGGTTGGGGACGGATGCTAAACAGGTTGAGATTGTTCCTTATTACGAGAGACTTCAGTGAGACAGTACGTGGCTCGTTATTGCTGGTGGGGTATTGCCCTGGTGCTTTCGGGCTGCACGGCTCAGGCAGTGTCGCAAGCGTTGCCCACTCCCAGCGCGACAGTTCCCGTAGTACCTGAGAGTGTCGATACCGCACCACAACGACGCTTTCAAATCAAGCTGACGCTAGCGGCTCCTGATGACCTGAAGGTAAAGGAAGGCGATACGGTCATTCCCGGTCAGATTCTGGCGGACAGGGTACGCGATCGGACACGGTTGGAGTTCCAGCAGCGAGAGTTGACACAACGCATTGCACGGCTCAAGGCTCAGATGATGCTACCCGTGCCAGAGGTCAGCGGCTTACCGACTGCCTCAGTGTTGGGTGAGGTAGCCGATGTGGAACGGCTGAAACTGAAGGCGAAGGCTGTACAGCAGGCGAAGGAACAACAGCAGCGTAAGTTAGACCTGATTCAATCGCTGCCGAAGCATGAGGTACCAGAAGCGACCGTGCCCCATGAGCAAGCTGTACTTGAACAAAAGCAACGTGAGGTAGACCAGGCGTTAGCTGAAGTGGAACTGGCACGGGGGAAGTTAGCCAAGGCAATGTCAGACCGTCAGTTTCAGGAGTACCAGCATTCCTTAGAAATGTCCAAACGGACGATCGCGCTCCGGCAACAAGAAATCCAGCAGCAGGGGGAACTTGCCCAGTTAGAGGGGCAGTTATCTCAGGTCGAAACTCAGCTATCCACACTTTCAGCGGTCAGGAGTCCGTATGCAGGCAAAATCTCGCGTCTCAAGTTCCAGGGTCAGACTGACCAAAGCCTTGCTGTTGAGCTGGTGCTGGTTGTCACTGATGACAGTTCACGCCCTGGCGAAGTCAAAGTCTCCCCAAGTGCAACCGTCTCCCCCAGTTCCAGTCCAGCAGACGGAAACGGAGCCCACTGACGAGCCAGCCGCGCTAGAGGGTGATGCGAACCCATTGAATCCGGCGGGTGACTCGCTGGATAAGCTGATTCAGATGCGGGTGAATGATGATTTGTGGAAGTCGATGCTGGGTGATTTGCCCTGCCTGGAGGCTTCTGATACGTGCATTGGGCAGTTGCAGACGGCGGCGATTGCCAAGTCTAAAACGCTGCAAGCCATTGACCAGCGGATTGAAGTCATCAATACCAAGATTGAAGAAGCCCGCAAGAACAACCAGAAGACGATCGCGCTGGGCGTATTTGAACCGCTGGTACAGAGCTATCTGAAGCTGGAAGACGTACCCGTACAACAGGGGCAGCAACCCCGTAAGCGAGGATTACTCGATCGGGTGTTTGATTTCTTTGTCAAGCCCACAGGTGCGATTAACGAAGTCCTTTCGTTGATTGGCGTACCGCTGTTTCGCAATGCCATCGGTGGCGATCCGGCGGCTCAGTCCCGGCAGATTGCGATCGCAGACTTGCAGGTGAAGGTAGCAGAAGTGGAGAAGCAACGGGCTGACCTGGCGGACAAAATCCGGGAACAGGTGATGTTGCAGGTGTTGGACTTTGAAGTACTGCGGCGAGACTTTCAGGTGGCGCAGGAGATCTCAAAGCGCGAGGTACTACGGCACCGCTTGATTGAGGTGGATTATCGGTTTGGACAGGGCGAGACGACGCAGTTTTTGGGCAACCTGAACGCGCTGGACAGGCAGAAGGCGGAGACGTTTAAGACGTGGGCAAGGTTAAGGGCGCAGATGGCGCGGATCAAGCTGCTGGTTTTGGGTGCGGGGGAGGAGTAGGGGCGTAGAGCGATCGGCTTAAACTCAGTTTGCTTGCCCTACTCTTGGCTGATAAACGATCTCTAAAAATAGGTGCTTACCCATGTTAGGATGCCTTATCTTGTCTCAGGGCTAGTCAAGCTATTGCTTTTTGTAGTATGCGTTAAGCAGAGTTTTTCTATATTGATAAGCTCCTAAATGGAACCAAATTATCCCCTTTAAAAATTTGGTTTCCGGCAATTCAAAAACTGATTTATTCCAATCATATCCCTCGCTGACTGACTTCATGGTTTGTAATTCAATGTTTATTTTATAGCCATCAGACAGAGATGATAGAATAGTAAAATCATGAGCGATGCTTCGATTATTCAATTCTATAACAGCAAAGTTTTCTCTATCTTTTGAGAATTGCCCTTGCTTCCTTACCTTATTCAAAAGTTTTTGCCTTACTGATGAAAATGCCTCTTGGGTGTGAGTTCTTATGTCAATAAGCCCATCTGTTGGGAAATCGGGCATTATACAGAAAACTTCAAGATAGTACTTTGAACCATCACAGCGTTCAACGATAACATCACACTCATCAGTTTCAAATGAGATAGAGCGAACCAATCCTTCATTCATTGGTCGAAGGTAGCTTTGGTAAACAATAACCTCTGACACAACAGATTCACATTCTCTCCAATTTTTTTGCTGAGCTTTTACCCTTTTTGCAAAAGATGCTGCATGCTGCTCTCGATATTCATTTATCTCGCTAAAATAATTAATAATACTTAGATAATTCCGATAAGGGTTAAGATAAAAGCCTTTTTCTCTATAGTAATAATATTCTTCTCTATAACGTTGCATATATTCTGTTTTAAGTAAGACCTGGTCGTAAAATGATTCCTCTGCAAAATCTACCTCATTCTTCACAATAATCGTCATGGTGGTTTCTCAAGACTCAATAGTTTACAAGTGGTGGCAATGACTTAAAAGCTAGCCTATCATGACAGTGAACTCCCTTACAGCAGCCCAATATGTTGCGAATAGACGGTCGAAAGTCTCTAGCGGATGTATTAGAGTTATTCGCTGACTTTTGTCTTTAAGTTTAATATTATAAGGTCTCATTAAAATGACACAATTTGACGTAAATATCGAACGAAATCTTCATAAACAATTAATCCCTGATGCTGATTTAGATTCGGCATTCAAGTTTTACTACGATGAGACAAATAACTTTAGAAAATTCTATGTAAAGAAAAGCGATTTCAACTATTCATTCCAGTCAAATTTTGTTCTTGGCGGTGTGGTTTATGATGAATCTGAACCTGATATTCAAAGATTGTTCAGTCAACTAAATCTCCAAAATTCAATAAATGAAGTAAAGCTGAAGCATTTGGCAAAAGGAGATTTTCTATCTTGTCTAAAGTCGCATAAACTAAATAGTTTCTTAAGATATTTATTAGACAATAATATATATATTCATTACTCTAGCATTAACTTATTATATTATTCCATCGTTGATATAGTGGATTCTGCCTGCGAGAATTCGGAAATTGCTATACAACTAGGTCGCGAATTCTCACTATTTTTGAAGAATAATCTTTACAAGCTTGCTAAACTGGAAATAGAGTCTGTTGTAAATCTCTTTTATAGGTTTGAGTACCCTAATCTTAAAAGGGAATCCATTATACCTTTCATAGATGAGCTCATTGATCTATTCGAAGATTATGAAGATGAGGCTGAGTTTCACATTGGACTTACCTCGTTAAAACATATTCTTAAGGAATCTAGGAGAAAGGTATCGCTGCCACTCATAATGAACGAAGAAAATTTTATTCTTTTAAAAAACTTCTCAGACTTTTATTTAAGACCTATTTACTTATTCAAGAACTCTAATCATATCTTTGACAAAGAGAATTCGATTGAGGATTTACTAAGTAAATTTGTTCTTAAAGATGGAGATAAGGTATTAGAATCGTATTCTTTTGAAGACTCAAAGTATAATTTGCATATTCAAGTTTCAGATGTTTTCATAGGTCTGGTAGGAAAACTGTCAACATTCATCAATACTCACTCTCGCGTAGATATAGAAAATAGCATTCAGCATTTAAGTATATTTCAGTTGGAGAGTCTTGATATATACTTGGAACTTATTATAAAAAGTCATAATAAAAATTTTGCTTTTTTACACGCAATAGATAGTTTTGAAGAAACGTCAAAAACAGTATTACTGTATCAAATGAGAAATAAATTGTAATCATCTTTCTTGCGGCGGCAGCAGCCTTATCTTGCAGGTTGGGTTCACTCCAGAAAGAGCATTAATATTTTACATTCTTGCTCTTGGACACTTAAGGGATTACAGCTTAACCGTTGCATATGACAGACGCAGTGATACTCGTCGGTATCAGCCAGCAGATCGTAGCCTTACCAACCGGAATAATTCACTGAAAAAGCCTCTTACCTATTTTGAGTCAGCTTGAGCCTGTGCGCTTTGAAGCTGTTGAATTTGCTCAACAGACAGTTCCGTGACTCGTGCGATCGCGTCGATCGCCATCCCTTCTCGCAGCAAATTGAGGGCGATGCGTTGGGCTTTCGCTTGTTCTCCTTCCTCCAGGATGTCTTGATAAATGACGGATTCCTGCATCAGATCCCTCCTGAGAATGCGCTTCACCAAGGCTCTATCTAATACTAGCCCAGCCAGAATCGCCGCCGATGCTGTGAGGTTGCTTTGCATCGTGCGATCGCTGAGTTGATCCACCCGTTCAGCCACTTGCCGCAGTGCTTGAGTGCGATCGCGACATCACCCAGCCGCGCATCTTTCGGTGACTGTGGAAGATGTGGAAGAATAGAGGAGTAGCGCGTTCCTCCAACCCCTATGACCGTAGTGGAGCTCTTTCCAACCCTGAGAAACCTGCCTCGTGCAGACAAACTGAAAGTGATGCAGTTTCTCATTGCCGAACTCGCCAAAGAAGAGGAACCAACCCTTCAACCGGGAGCAACCTACTCTCTCTGGTCTCCACTCGATTCGCATGGAGCCGCTCACCAACTGGCTCAACTGTTGGCATCGGAGCAACCCGCACCCAATGACTGACCTTCAACGGTTCAGCTTCACCGAACGACTGGATGTCTTCGGCGTGCCCGATGCACTCCCGCAACTACCACTATCCCTTACCTATCGCGATCGTTCGGTAGACGTTTCAGCCCTATTAGATACGGGTGCAAGTGTCAACGTCTTGCCCTATAGCATTGGGGTGCAGCTTGGTGCCGTGTGGGAAGAACAGACCACTTCTGTAACCCTGGCTGGCAATTTAGCAGCAGTCGAGGCGCGTGGTTTGCTGGTCGCCGCAAACATTGGCACTTTTGCTCCAGTGCGGTTGGTGTTTGCCTGGAGCGCCTCTGATGACGCACCGCTACTGTTGGGGCGGATGAATTTTTTCCTGGAATTTGATGTCTGTTTTTATCGATCGCAGCTTGTGTTTGAAGTCCGCCCCAAAGCGTGAAACGCTCTGATGTGGCTTGCTCCTGGCAGGCAACGATTCTCGTTCGAGATGCTGTGCGAACGCTCCATATATTCAGATACGCCATCAAAAAGCCCCCCGATCGGGAGGCTCAAAGGCTCTTGGTAAAGGCGAAACTAGCTGCCGCCATACGGTTGATACGTCACCCCATTGGAACAGCGCCAGGGAGTCTTTGTAGACAGTTGCCCATAGGTGTAGTCGATCCCGTTTACCGTAAAAACAGTTGTGGCAAGGAGTGGTGTAGACGCACTGCTGCCCATCCGCGCAATGCCACAGGCGTTAGATTTCACCTTCCGAATCACAGCCGCATTGTAGGCAAGCTTGTAGTAAGAGCCTGCGGTTTTGCCGACGATGTGAATTTTGCCGTCTGCCGTTTTGAAGTTAGTGGCGCGAGGCTGCTCCAGACTGCCATTCACGCACTTGGGTAGAATGTCTGAGCTGAGGGTAGCAGGATTGACGGTGACACCATCGACCTTAAAGGCAGTAGACAAGGGAATCGCAGTGGAAGGGGTCAGGTGAACAGTGCCACAGGCATCTGCCTTGACATCTTTTTGCTTTTCGACCGACCCAAAGGTGACGGCGACTTCGGCGTTGGCGCTACCAGGTGCAAGATAGACATTGCCCTCGGCATCCTTAAACGGTGCATACTGAGCCGTTTGAGCGGAGGCAGAGAGTTGAGTTAGAAAAGGCGCGATCGCCAACGTTAGACCGAGAATTGCGGCTGCCTTCCTCACAAGAGTGTTGTTCATAGATGAATCGATAGGGGTAAAGTGAGAGTCCCGCATTTGGGCACTCTAAAACCTGTATTCACCAACCCATCTAAAAGACATCGGGGAAGCTACGGAATGAAAGCGAAAGCGCTGTGGAATCTTCTGCCTATAGCGGCGATAGCGATCGTGGGTTGGCTCTACGGTTCCTCGCTGTGGCAGCAGTCGCAGGTAGGGCGCTCAGGTGATGACCGACCTGTACCAGCACCAGGATTGTTGCCCCGTGCTCAAAGCGAGTTGGCAACGGTCATCAATGTGCATGACGGGGACACTATCACCGTAAAGCTAGGCTGGCAGAAGGTGAAGGTGCGGTTGTGCGGCATCGATGCGCCGGAGTTGAGCCAACCGTTAGGGGTGCAGAGCCGAGATCATTTGCAGTCGCTTCTTGCTAGCGCTGGAAATCAGGTGATTTTGTACATTAGTGACACCGATCGCTATGGTCGTAAGGTGGCTGAACTCTATGTTCCGGCTTATAACCCGCAGCAGCCAGAAGAAGAGAAGCTGCTGAATGAGTCACAGTTGCTGGCGGGAATGGCTTACGTCTATGCGAAATACGCTAGTAGATGCCCGAATGGGAGTGGGTTCGCCAAGATGGAGGCAATTGCCCAGAGGAAAAAGTTGGGTGTGTGGAGTGACCCGACTGCTATGAAACCCTGGGACTATCGGAAGATGCAACGGTAGGCTTCAGGCTGCGAATGAATTCTCGAATGACATCAGACTGGCTACGCTGATTTTCTTCGCAGTAGCGTCTGAGGGCTTCCATCTCTGCCACTGGCAGCCTCACATTCAGATGTTCCGGTTTACGTTTCCCTATTTTAGGCATGGTGTAATGAAGCGTGCGTTACGCTATGGCTGATACTATTGTACTGTTTGGACTAAAAGCGAGAGTACCTGAAGTAGAAGTAGAATTGGTGAAACCTCCATTGTTTGACTGCTGTAGAAGAGGACTGACCGATGGTTGCCACTGCTACCTCGATTGATGACCTGCATATCGACGACCTACAGGGTAAAGTGACCCAAAAGATTGTGCTGCAAAACGTGAGTTGGCAGACGTATCAGGCGTTGCTGGCAGACATGGGTGATCACCGGGCTTCTCGCTTGACCTATGACCAGGGGACACTCGAAATTAAGATGCCGTCTAACTTGCATGAGATTATCAATCGGCTCTTGGCACGGATGGTCACAACGCTAACTGAGGAGCTGGGTCTGAATCTTAAGGACTACGGCTCAACCACCCTGGATCGAGAAGATTTGGAGAAAGGGGTAGAGCCTGATTCCTGTTTTTACATTCAAAACGCCGATCAAGTACAAGGGATGAACTCAGATACGGCAACTGACCCACCGCCAGATTTGGCGATCGAGGTCGATATTACCAGTGCCTCAACTCGTCGGATGAGGGTCTACAAGCAGTTAGGCATTCCTGAAGTTTGGCGCTACACGAAGAAGGGGTTAACGATTTCTCAGTTGGAGAACGGGGAATATGTCGAGTGTGAGTTTAGCCCCACTTTTGCGATGGTTTCTCCAGCCGTGATTGCTCAGTTTTTGCAACTGCGGGAAACGACCGATGACAATGCGGTAATCCGGGCACTGCGAACCTGGTTGCGGGAACAGATCAGCCAAGCGTAAGCACCCTCAACCAAAAACATGATGCACTAATTTCTTACAGTGCCGTCTCAAGATGCTCTTTTATAAAGGGCACCTCATATTGAGCTGTGCTGTGTAATGTTTTCTTATTTTGGGCATTTTGTAACTAACAGCGAGTCACGCCAAAGGCTACTTATTGAAGTGGATAGCCGAAGGGGTGGCATCGCAAGCAAAAGCTCTAAAGAAAGTAAATTTCCTGGTTTTGGAATAGCAATTTTGCCGTTGCATCAACCTACTGCCTGGAAACAGGTAGAGGGAAATCTTGCTGCGATCGCTGCTTGCCAATGCCAACAATCAGGTGATGGTAGTTCCTGTCGAAAAAGATCGGTACGGTCATACTGTAGGAGAGATTTTTGTCAAAACCCCTACCCGTGAACAGCCAGAGCAGGAGCTATTCATCAACTATGAAATGGTTGCATCCGGGTGGGCTTACCACTATGAGCGCTACTCTGAGAAGTGCGATCGAGAGATGCTTGCCAAAGCAGAGCAGTTGGCTCAGTCAAAGCACCTGGGTGTGTGGGTAGGCAACTATCAGCGATCGTGGGATTACCGGAGGCAGCAGCAGTAGTTAGCTGATTGCTCAGTTCTCTGGTTTCTCACTAGCGACGTGTAGGGCCAGGGAAATCAGCGGAATCGCGATCGCCCATTGCATCATCAAAAATTCCTCCCCGCCGTTGCAAATCAATTTTTTCTGCCTCCGATAATCCAAGACCCTCTCCAAACCTACATTGCGCCACGCTTGCACCGCTGAGGTCGGCACCGCTGAGGTTAGCACCGCTGAGATTGGCATCGCTGAGGTCAGCACTTCTGAGAGAAACTCCACGGAGGTTTGCTCCATTAAGATTTGCTCTACTAAGGTCAGTATTGCTGAGGTCAGCATTGCTGAGATCCCCCTGAGCAAGGTTGATGCCACTGAGGTTAGCTCCAACGAGGTCAGTTTTGGAATTGCGACCAAGAATGTCAGCTAACTCAAAAAAGTCATCAGTTTCAGCAGTTTCTAAGCGTAAAATAAGAGCTTGAAATTCTTGGAAGTCTTCCTCACGTATGCATAATTCTGGTTCGCTTGAGGGTTGATCTTCATTGCTCATGAACTCCTCAACGCCAGAATAACTATGGCTTACTGAAAGCTCTTGCTCACTAGAAGCTTCGTTTTCGTCCTTAACTGATGAGCTTTCACGGAAAGCATTGGCATCGATTGATGCTTGATTTTCGACACTTGTCGATTCGCTAAGAGTGAAATAGGCAACACTATCGAAAATTGCGCCCCGTCGCCTCAAATCAGATATTATTTTGCGTGTCAGTCCTTTATTCCCTCTAAAGAGAGTTCCTTCTACGGTGGCACCTGCCAGATTGACATCTGTTAAGTTTGCCCAGCGCAAATCAGCGTTGCTCAAATCTGTAGCGTAAAGATTTGCTCCTGTGAAATCAGCCTTAGTCAAGCTTGAGCGGCGCAAATCCACATGATTCAGAGAGGCTAAATGCAGACTAGCATCATCTAGTTTGCACCCAATCAACACAGCACGACGCAAATCAGCGTGGTTCAGGTTGGCTTTCGTCATGTCTGCACCCGTGAGATTCGCACTCAATAGTTGAGCGCGCACAAGATTTACATTCATCATGTCGGCGCTCACCAAACTAGCACCATTTAAATTTGCGTTGACTAGCATGGCACCAGCTAAGTTCGCATTAATCAAGTTGGCTTGTGTAAGGTCTGAGTTGACTAAATTTGCACGTGAAAAATTAGTGGCAATGAAATTTGCTCTTGCAAGTTTGGCAGAGCGTAAATCAAGTCCACTGAGATTTGCGGTCGAAAAGTCTTTAGCGGGATTTAGTCCAGCAATCTTAGCCAGTTCAAAGAAGTCATCCGTATCCGCTTCAACAATACGTTGAATGAGGTCTCGAAGCCGTTGGAGGGATTTTGTTACACTCATAATGCGCCCTCCACACGACTTAAATGTGGTTGCAGTTGGGGAGCGATGAACCGAAGAAAAAATTCACGGGTTGCCCAAGCAGTTTTGTTATGACTTAGGTTCCTTCCAGCGATCAAACCTGTGGAGTCAAGTAGGTAAATATCACTTTGGTTTTGAATGCAAAAGGTGGCAACTAAGGAGCAGGGAGTGCCCGTAATCTCCAGGATGCCAATCGCTTCCTCTGTTAATTGCCCTAATAAAATCAGGCGTTCCTGACTAGCTTGAACCTGAAATTCCCAAATCGGTTGTTCTTCTGTCCCACGATTGGTTACCTGAGGTACAACCTGCTTGATTTTCCTAGCAACCTTGTCAGTATCTTTTGTTTTTACTCCTGCCGCAACCGCTATCGCCGCTTCTGACTCGCGACCTTTTTCTAATTGCTCTTCAACTTCCAACGCCTTGGCAAATTCGGCTTTTAGAGCAACCTTTTCCAAAGGAATTTTGCCATTTTCTAGCTGCAAGGCAAGTTCTCCCCTCTTCAAGCCAAATTCGATAGTGCCTCCGGGAGCTTTAATGGTTTGCTTACCAAATCGGATCGTCAGTTTCAAATCAAGTTGCTCGATCGCTGGAGTAGTCGGCACAGGCTCTACTATTTGAAACCCTAGTGCAGAACCATTTGGGGATTGAACAGGGGTGCAATGCAGCTTGAAAAATACACAGTCGGGTAATCTGTTCTCAGTTCTCAAAGGGCTACTGGGAGAGGGATTCATGAGCTTGGTGGCAAGTTGTTGGAGGGGCTAACGGCTGCACTCAGGCTGCGGATGAATTCACGGATGACATCAGACTGCGATCGCTGATTGGCTTTGCAGTAGTTTCTCAGGATTGCCATCTCGGAGAGGGGGAGCCGGACGTTTAGATGCTCAACCTTTCGTTGCTCAGTGGTTGCCATGTGTAACTGACAACGAGTTACGGAACTAGCCAATCATTGTAAGGGATTTAATTGGCACCTGTATTGCTGAATATACCCTGCGGGAGAAAATCATCGCGGCAGGTGTCCCTTTTCTCGATATGTCTTGATTTCATGACAAGCGAATTTTCTGAACCCTCTTGTTGCGATCTGGCACTGTAACTAGAGGTGAGTTACGCTGTGTCCAGCTAATTTAAAGGGTTGAGCAGCAGTTGTCTCCAGAAAAGGCTCTGAAGATTGGCTATGACCTCGACTGAGATTTCTGAGGAAGGTTAGGGATGGCAACAGCAAAGCATACACATACGCTCGCGCAATACAGAGTGGTCGGGTGTCACGCAAACGACAGCCGAACTGTTGAGCTATTGGTTTGAAGAAGATCGAGACGGTCCCAAGTTTCACCCGTGCTAGCAGAAGGCGATCAAACCCATCATTTACTGTCACGAGATTCTGGGTATCCAAACTCCTTAGCAGCTTTATCAGGAGTTTGCATCATTATATGGGGCTTCAGGGTTACAGATTCAAGAATTTTATATAAAAGATATTCAGTCCAGAGAACCGCGTATATAGTGTTTTGGCTGGAAAATTTAGCTGAAGTAACGCTTTATTTAGCTTTAAGGCTTGTATTTTGATCTCAGATACAAAGATCCGTGTTAACCTTTAGGGTTAATAATTCCCCCTAACCCTGTACAATGGATATTGTATTTAGAACTCAAAAGCTAGAAAAGCTGTTTAACAGTAAAACGAACCTAGTCAGGAAGTTAGGAGCGGATCGAGCTAATCGGGTGCAGAAACGACTTGATGATCTCAGAGCGGCAGCGAACTTAGAGGTTATGCAAACTCTACCAGGGCGATGTCACGAATTAACAGGCGATCAAGCAGGTCAGTTATCACTGGATTTGGATCATCCTTACCGACTCCTATTTATCCCAGCCAACGATCCCATCCCTCGCAAGAAGGACAGTGGGTTGAATTGGAGCGAAGTGACAGAAGTCGAAATTCTTGGTATAGAGGACACCCATGAGTAGCGCGACTCGTAATCAGTACAACCCCGATTATGTTTCTCCCCCTGGTGACACGCTGCTAGAGGTTTTAGAAGAAAGAGGCATGTCTCAGGCAGAACTGGCGGAGCGAACAGGACGACCCCGAAAAACGATCAACGAAATTATTAACGGCAAAACTGCCATTACCCCCGATACCGCCCTGCAATTTGAACGAGTGTTAGGCATTCCTGCCAAATTCTGGAGTCAACGGGAGCAGCATTATCAGGATTTTTTAGCACGACAACGGGAAAAAGACCGTCTGGAAAAGCAGAGTGAGTGGGCGGCAAAATTCCCTTTCAATGACATGGCTAAATTGAGTTGGGTAGAGCCAACTAAGGACAAAATCCAGCGGTGTCTAGCTTTACTTAACTTTTTTGCGGTAGCCTCACCAGAGCAATGGCATAAGCATTGGGAAAACCGGAGGCTTGCTTACCGTAAGTCTGTTGCCTTTGAGAGTGATGCACCTGCTACCAGCGTTTGGTTACGGAAGGGAGAGCTTGAAGCTGAGAAGGTAACTTGCCAGCCCTATAACGCCACGAAGTTTAGAAAAGCCCTGGATGAGATTCGTGCTTTGACGGTGCAACCTCAGAAGGTCTTTCTACCGAGGATCGTTACCCTGTGCGCTGAAGCTGGAGTAGTCGTGGTCTTTGTGCCAGAGTTACCCAAGACCAGAGTCTCTGGTGTAACTCGTTGGCTAACCCCAACAAAGCCCTTAATCCAAATGAGTTTTCGGTATAAGAGCAACGACCATTTCTGGTTTACCTTCTTCCACGAGTCGAAGCACGTGTTGCAGGAAAACAAGGATGAAATCTTCCTGGAAGGTTCAGCCGACTATGATCCAGATTCACCGATGGAGCAGGAAGCCAATCAGTTTTCTGCCGATCATCTCATTCCCCCAGTAGATCTTGAGCAGTTTATTGCGAGGCATAGGCGATTCTCTAAAGTTGCGATCGAGCAATTTGCGGCTGAAATCGATATTGCTCCAGGAATTGTAGTCGGTCGATTACAACATCATTTCGGACTCCCTCATGACCAGTGTAACGAGTTAAAGCAGCGCATTGAGTGGGTATAAGGAACTGGGAGAAACATAGCTGAGCTACCAACCATCACTGCAAAAACGCAGCAAAACCAGCGTGAGATATCAAACCAAGAACTACCAATTGGGAAACAAGCGATCGCGGTGCGTCTAGTAGATGTTTCTGGCAATGACGCAAGTGCAACTGTGGAGGTAAAAAACTAAACTATGCACCGATTTGATTCCCGCAGAGAGCTTACTCCAGCGACAAAACAAATGATTCAAAAAAGTACTATGGAATTTAACAGAAGGAAGATTCTTAACCTAATTTCCTCTTCTATTCAAGGTGATAACAGAATTTCTGACCAACAGATTTCCGAGCAGCTAAAAATGAGTTTGGACGAAGTTAGCTTTCATCTTGATGAATTAGAACGAGGCGGCTTTGTCAAGCTTATTCGTAATCATACCTTCAACACGAATGGTGAAGCTCTGGAACCAATAGCAGTTACTCCACGGGGCAGGATGCTTCTCGAAGGAAAGATTTCTTTTGAGAATGCGCTTAATTCCAGTCCCAATTCCCAAGTGTTCAAGGTCACTAATCATGCCCCAGTAGCAGCCCAGCAGTATGGAAATAAAAACACGGCGAACGTAACACAAAATATCGGTTTAGATACGGCTGAAATTCTCCAAATGCTTCATGCCCTTCGACAAGAGGTAAGTAGCCTACCTTCAGAGAATCAGACAACTGCGATCGAGGCGTTAGATGACATTGAGGAGGAGGTCAAAACTCCTACTAGAACATCAAGAATCCGAGGTGGATTACTGTCACTCTGGAGTGTTGTTAAAGATATCGCCTCATTTGCTAATGCTGTTACAGCCTTAGCACAACGGTTTGGCATGGATCATTTGTTGTCTTAAAAAGGCTGATAAGAAACGATAGAAAGTCAGGATGGTAGAGATGGAAAGCGATTATCAGCATGTTTTAGAGAAGCAGAAAAAACGCTTTGAAGTTCTCAGAGCGATTTTCATAGATACTAATGGAGAAGAAACCAAAACATCATTATCTGGCAAAATTAGTCAATTAACAGGAATTCCCTTAAGCGAGCTTGTTCATATTTTGCGATATCTAAAACAAGAGGGGCTGATTAGACCTTTAGCTCTGATTAACGCTGATAGTGAGCGTATACCAATCCTGATCCTCCATCAGGGAGTTGTTGAAATTGAGGCGGCTATATCAAAGCCACACGAACCAACTGAACATTTTCCGGCTCAGATTTTTAACATTATCAACAATGCTCCCGTTGCGGGACAGCAGTTTGGTAATCAGAACACCCTCAACGTTACCCAAAGGAGTAACCTGGTTGAAGCCGCCGCAGAGATTCAGCAACTTTTGAAACAGTTAGAGCAGAGTTATCCAACTGAAACTTTTGCACAAAAAGCAGTTGTAGTGGATGAAGCTATCAAACAGATCGAGGGTGATCCAAGTTTCAGAAATCGTGTTGTCGGAGCACTGAAGTCTGCTGGCAAAGAGGCTTTTAAGGAAGCGATCGACCACCCACTGGTGAACGTCTTTATGGCTGCAATTGAAGGTTGGCAAGAAGGATAATTAACCCGTCGTGCCCAAGATTCTTCAACCAAAACTTTTTCCTACGAGTGCATCTTCAAACAAGTCAAAAAGTGATGTGTTGAATGTGAGAAACCAACGATGAAAAAGTGGATGGCTGCGATCGCAGGGCTAACAGTTGGAGCAAACCTATTACCAGGAATCACCCTGGCTCAGGAAGTGCCAGCCACATTGAGACAGGGAATGCCCTACGCCCAGGCGCGAAAGATTTTGCTAGAAGCTGGATGGCAAGCCGTTGAGTTTTCCCCCAATCGGGAACGATTTAGTCCAATGGATTACATCATCAACCAGCTTGGCTACAACGAAGTAGAAGACTGCTCTGGCACTGGCATGGGCTACTGTCGGTTCAGCTTTGCTGATGCAAACGGTCGGAAGTTGGCTGTAGTTACGGTGAATAATCAGCGGGGTCAACAGCCTAAACTTCAGCGTTGGTGGATTGATACCGGAAAGTAAAACCCATGAATCCGATTGAAAACAATGGGGCTACTATCGATTTTGATCTTGGAGGCGAGCAGGGTAGCACCAAGAGCAATGCCATTGTTGCGATCGGGGGGAAATTACCTCATTCGTTTCGAGTCCAAACTAGAAAGCTCGTTGATGTCATCATGGCTTTCAGCCCTCAAGCTAGGCAGCTAGAGGGAAAACAACGGCAAAAGTTTAGGAAAACCATTAGCCAGAAGCTTTACAACAAAACTCGTCCTGGCTTCTACTTTGAAGCCAAAGAAACCCTGCATCTGGCATACGCAGGGCAACCAGGCGGAGCGAACACTCAGCATCACTGGCACATCTTTTGTACCGATGAACTGAAGCCATACATCGAAACCATTTTGGCAGGAACAGCCCTAACAACCACCCCTCCTGCCTCTGAAGAAAGCACCACAGGTGGAAACTACTTCAAAGAATGGGGTGGTCTATACCTACGTTCAGAGGCAGAGGTGAAAATTGCCGAAGCCCTCGATCAAACTGGAATTCTATTTTTTGCTAATGCTCGTGGTCGAGTGGGATTGCAAAGCACTCTGGTCAGCGGTAGTCAGCTAACTGGACGAGTGGAAGCCGATTTTATGGCGTTTTATCAGGGTCGATGCCTCATCCTGGAAGTGGACGGGGGGCATCACATGGAGGGAGCGCAAACGATTCGAGACTACGCCCGCGATCGTGTCTTACTTCGTTCTGGAGTGCCCACCGTTCGCTTCACGGCTAAAGATTGCATGATTCGCCCTCGTGAAGTGGTCTCAGAGTTCTTATCAATTTTGATGCAGAAAGACTGAAGTGAAATTGCCACACCTGAAGTGCCTAGTCCAGAACAGGTATTTAATTTGCTATGCAAGCTTCGACGTTGCTATGACCTTCTACCCTTTATCGATGTAAACCCTTGTCCTGTTACCCAACCTGGCTTGTTGTAATGGGAAGAAGCGATCGCAGTGACTACACTAACTAGAGAAGCTCGATACTTATGAAAATGCGTTTTGTCGGTTTGATGGGGACTACCCTCGCGCTGCTCCTGCAATTGCCTGCCCATGCTGTTAACTGGAAGATGCTAGCAAACTGCTATTTCATTGGTGCAGATGGAAAGCAACAGATTGATGATGTTTGTCAGATTGAAGGTGGTAGTGGGCAAGGAATGGAGGGCTTTACAATTTCCTGGAAAGATGGCGTGAAAACGAAGGTTTCAGGCAACTTTGTCACGGGGCAAAACTATCAAGTGGATGGACGACCTGCTGTAATGAAACGAGTGAACAATGTGACTGTCTTACGAACTTACAGCGGTAACGTCATTATCTTCCACAAAATACGAGAATTGCGCCCTCGTGATTGATCGCCCTCCTTTCCACCTCAAACCAGCTTCACCAGCTTCTGATACTGACGTTCCAACGCCGCCACGCGCTTATTCAGCGAGGTAACCGAATTCACATCGACCTGTCCCAAATATTGGGCGATCGCCTCCTGCACGACTTCACTTTCACTCTTCCCCGTCTCATTACAGATCGACTGAATTTGATCCTTCCAGCTATGAGGCACCCTCGCCCCCACCATCGGCTTTTGACCCTTGCTCATGATTTCCCTGCAAACCTGGTTAGCGCTTCACTGGTAGAGTGCCCAGGCGGTTGCGATCGTGCTCAGTGGCAAACTCTGTTAACCCAGTTGACCCTCATGGAGTCACCGCTACAGCACTTTGTCTAATTCTCAATAGATAGGGGTACTGTCGCAATAAGCAGCTCAAAAAATGCCTAAATTTCGGGTGCCACGCAAGAATGCGGGTTTCAGCCTCCAAAACTGTCCGTAAATGAGCTATTTTACGGACAGTTGTGCAAGTCATTCCATGTCTACGCTTGGACGAAAGAAAAATCTGGCTTACCGCAGTCGAGAGTATTTGACCCCAGCAGAAGTGAAACGGTTAATCGAAGCCGCTGGAGAACGAGGACGCTACAGATTGCGCGATCGCACTCTGCTCTTAATGTTGTTCCGGCATGGGCTACGAGCGGGAGAAGCATGTCTCTTGCGCTGGGATGCGGTGATGTTTGATGCCCGGACGATCAACATCACGCGGCTGAAGAAGAGTGAAAGTGGTATCCATCGGCTGCAAGAGGATGAGATCCAGGCGCTCTGGGAGCTGCAAAGCCAGGGCAAGAGTAGCTATGTGTTTGCCAATGAGCGGGGAGACCATCTGAGTACCGGGGCGATTGCCAAGATTGTGGAGCGCTCCGGTGAGGTGGCAGCACTACCGCTCTCGGTGCATCCGCACATGCTGCGCCATGCCTGCGGGTATTATCTGGCAGAACAGGGGCTACCCACCAGAGACATTCAGGCGTATTTGGGACACAAGAACATTCAGCACACGGTCAGGTATACAGCTGCGAATCCCACCCGGTACGATCGCATCGTCTGGTAACGCGATTGCAGGTTAGCAGGTTAGCGTATTGAACGCTGGCATCAGTGCGGCTGGATAGGAGGGAAGAGGAAGCGGGGGACAGAAAATGCCAAAGACCACTATCACCTACTGGAATCCGTTAAGTGCAGCTCACAAGGGACAATGGCAACCGCTCAAGGGGCTGGAAAACGTGGCAGAGGAACTGACGTTGAGCCGGGATGAAACGACTGGTGAATATACCCGTTTGACGCGGTTTTATCCTGGTGCCGATACGACTCCTTATGGCGGCAAATGCCATCCTTACCCAGAAGAGATTTTTGTAGTGAGCGGTCGGCTGTATGACGAAGCCTTTGATCTGTGGCTAGAGAGCGGTCATTATGCCAGTAGACCACCGGGTGAGTTACACGGACCCTTCAAAACGGACATTGGCTGCGTTGTGCTGGAAGTCTCCTTTCCCAACCGCACTGAGGAAGCGGGCGTGGCGTAGACGCTCCTAAGTTGTCGCTTTGGCGATTTTCCAGGCAGACTCAATCCCATTTCTGCCCTGGCGCGTGCAGGTGAAGCCGTAGCGATGAACCATCTGCCCTGTAAGCGTTTTCAACCCCAGCAGTGGCGCAAGTTGGCTGGAGGAGAGTAACCAGCCGCGTTGTGCCGCTTCATCAAGAGTACGTAGGTTAGCCAGTGGGTCAGTCGGCTTAAGGTCGGTTAGCTTTTCAGCGATCGCTTCTACAACCAGCGCCAGAGCAAGGGACTGATCCCCCTTACGGCTCAACGGCAGGGTGGCTACACTGCCCTGTGTCCTATAGGACGATTCAGCGTGTCCTGTAGGACGGTAGGACAGTTGCCCGTCATGTTGAAAATCGGCAATGGTGCCGCCCGCCTTGAGATGTCGGTCGAGCGCATCCATCAACCGTAGCTGGTCAGCATTGAGATAGGCTTTGCCTCCCTGCTTCTCCGGTTCTATACCCAAACCTGATAGACGGTTATAGACATTAGAGCGGGCAACCTCATAGCGATCACTCAGGCTGCTGACGGGAATTAAGTCGAGTTCAGTAGGCATCGTACTGTCTCATGTCTTTTCCTAATTTAAGACAAGCTAGCTCAAAATCTCCCAAAACAGGCAGGTTTCGCTAGTGATCCTGTGTCCTGTCCTGTTGTCCTGTAGTGTCCTGTCCTGTAAACGTATAACCTCTTGCCTTCAGCGCTTCTTCAAGTAAAAGTTCCACCATCTGAGATTTAGAACGCCGTTCAGCAGCCATTTCCTTCTCAATGGCTTGATTAATCTCCTCACCAACATAAGCGTTGAGCTTGGGCTTATTCGTCGCCACAGAACCATTTGTTGACATCGCCATCGATCGTACTCCTTCTGCGTTATTTTGCTCTATCCTTATCTAAAGTAACGCACCGTAGACATTAGTGCGTTACTATTTGAAAAGTCCTGCTACCAGTGAGGTTCTATGTGGTCAGTCGTGTTCCATGCTCCCAATAACGTCCGCCGAACGCTGTTCAAAAGTGAGCAACGAGGCGAGGCAGAAGCCAGCAAACAACGGTATGAACGGCTCATTAGTGCTGAGTTCAAGTTAGAAGTTGTGTTTGAGGAGGTAGAATCGGCGGCTTAAAAATGTCCAAGCAAGACCAGGGCTATGTGACAGCAAATCTTTAGCCCTGATATGCACCTGAACCGGGAGAATTCCGTATCCCTGTTGGTAGTGAATACAATGCACCTGCACAACCATTAGCGCGAAGTGCCGACAAAATGCTGCAAGACCCAGAAAACGTCAGGGACGAGCCGAGAGATATCTATGCTCATTCCCCGGAAGAGGCACAAGCCCAATGCGAAAGGATTGCGGCGATTAGAAGTGTTGGCGGTACGATCGTTACCTGCCTCGGTTGTAAGAAAATGACTTTAGGCAGCAGTGGCAGAGCGGCGAGATATTCGTGTACCCTTCGAGTAGAGACAAGGAGCGAGTTATGAAGCATGACTTTCATCCACTGAAGACTGAGGCGGGAGAGTTCAGAGTGGCACTGAATCTGACTGCTCTGGGCGATCGCGCCTGGGAAGTCCTCTCATTCTCACAACAGCTAGGGTTTGAGGCACCACAATTCAAAACCTATGTTGATGGCGTAGGCTCCCCTGAGACATGGGCTGTCATCTTGCAACAGTCCTACCGCTACGATGCTGATCCGCGTCTGGTGGTAGACCCCTGGGACGAGCAATTGCATGAGCTTTGGCAAGCCTGTGAACCGGATGCTTGCCTGAAAGTGCAGATTGCTGCAAACCTTGAAGAATGCCGCCTGACAGCCTAGATAAAGCAAACTCTACTATGAGGTGATCGCTATGAGGGCGATCGCCTTTTTCCTGTCCTATGTCCTGTAGGTCAGTTGCAGGCACTCAGTAGGGAAAGGAGTGCGATCGCCAGTACAACCAGCGGCAACGCTTCAAAGTGTCCCTGGTAATACCCAGTGTCAAGGGCAGCATCAATAGCAGTAAAGTCTTCCATAGCAAAAATCCAGTCCAAAGACCGGGCAGTAACATTAGGTGCATCTACATGAGACTGACTTAGAGTGCCTAACTAGCAATATTGGCGATCAAACATCACTTCAGCCGACTAACGCCATTAGATTCAAGCCTAATACAGGTATGTGCTCTAGCCAAAGCATTAGCCAAAAGAATCTACTTCTTTTGCTTTTCCCATTGCTCAAGCTGTTGCTGTGCCCATTCTCGCAGTTGCTCATCAGGGTCGTTGATAGCGCGATCTCTCAGTAGTTCGAGGGTTTTGGGATGGGTGGAATATTGGGTGAGAAGTGCTTCTAGTGCTTCTTGACGAGGGGAAGGCGACAGAAGCGCTTTCTGTTGGGATAGCTCATTCTGAGCAACATAACAGAGCAACTCAAATACTCCAGGAAGTTGGCTAAAATTTTTCCCAATTGCTACTGCTACCCATTGCACATCTGCGTGGTTGTTCCGTCGAATTAGGTCTTGAAGCCAAGGCATGGTTTGTGGATCATTTCCGTAATTTTCTACGATTGCCCCTACTGCTGCCACTCGTAGAAACGGACTGTCATTTTCTACGAGATTACGAAGCCAGAGGATTACCTGAGAGTCACTTCGGTAATGTCTAGCGATTGCCCTCACTGCTTCTCCCCGAACATCAGGATGGTCAGCCTGTTGCACAAGGTCTTGAAGCCAAAGCAAAGTTTGTGGATCATCTCGATAAAAGTTGGCAATTCCTTCCACTGCTATTGATCGCACAAAAGCAGTGGGAGATTGTTGTAAGTAACTGGATAGCCAAGCTGCACTATCTTCATAGTTACTGGAGACAGCTTGATTATTTTGCTTCACAAAATCGCGTAACATGGAAATAACTTGAGAATTTTGGTAATGCTCCATGATTGCTGATAATGCTGAGGCTTGTATGAACTGATCTTTACCTCGTTGCATACAATCTTGGAGCCAGGTTAAAGTTTTTGGGTCCTCTGAATAGTATTTAGCAATTGCGCTTGCTGCTTCTAGTTTTACTTCAAACTGGTTGTTGTAATTTAGAAAACAATCTTGAAGCCAGGGTAAAACTTGTGGCTCATAACTGTAATGTTCAGCAATTGCGCTGAAAACAGCTTTGAGTCCAATCCTACTCAACTGAAAATTGGGTTTTTCTTGAATTAAGTGTTTGAGAGCGTATAAAAGTTGCATGGAAACCGATGAAAGCGAACTTTGAGATCTCACCTCTCCAAAGCATCTGGTTGCCAGCAGTAAGTTCCAAATTCCTCCTCTGTTAACCTTAAAATCTTCATCTAAAAATTTTGCTTCATCTATTTTTATCGTCACCAAAAACTTGATCAAATCCCCTGCAAATGTGGCATCAATCATGCCACAGATAAGTTGTAATACTTCACGCCAGGCTTCGTCTTGCCAATGTTGACCGAAGACCTCATCGCGCAATTGTTCAAAGGTGATGATGCGCTGTTTCTCAAAGCGATTTACAATTTCAACCGCACAGAAATATTCTAAAAAGGTGCGATGGACAAAGCCGTAGGTGTCAGCTCCCCGATCGCATAGAATAAAGTTGCGATGGCGTAGCTGATCGATGAGTTTGTTGGCTTTTTCGCGGGGTTCGTTAAAGCCTTGGTCGCGCAAATAGTCGGTGAGGATGCAGGTCAGGCGATCAGCGCTAATTAGATTTCCCTTCAGCCCATCCTCGCCTGCCTGCATCTCATAGGCGATTGCCCGCAGCAGTTCCTGTTTCTCCCGCCGCCCGATCGTGTCCATCGGCAATTGCAACCGCTTGTGATCCACATCCCAGTGGTAGAGGAGTACCCGTGAAGCCTGATCGTAGAGATCTGCCCGATCGCGCGGTAATTCCTGCCGTCGATTCAAGATTGCCATCATCGTCAGTAGCAGAGGATTATCTGCCAGATTCTGGATGGCTTTAGAATTGGCGATCGCGTCCTTTAACCGCTGGACTAAGCGAGGTTTGTCCGGGTCGTTAAGCAGGGCGAGGGTATACCAGCGATCAATAAACTCATGAATCTCGTCAGTGTCTAGAGGTTGAAGCGTGAAATGTTTGAACTCTGCGTGTTGGAGTCGCTCTGGGCTGTAGCCAACGATCCGGGAGGTAACCAGCACCTTTGCTTGGGGGTACTGCTGGGCAAAGCGGATGATGTCATCAGTGACCGTAGATTGAGTAGCGCGATCAAACACCTCATCCAGCCCGTCAAACATCACCAGAGTCGGATGCTCCAATAGGTACTGATGCAACTGTTGCTGGTCAAACTGCCAATCAGCACCCCGTCCTTTGTGCAGGAATTCCAAAAACCCGTTTGCGTGGGCGATGGCATACTCTCGCAACTCAATCAGTAACGGTAACATCTCAGTTTTGCCCTCTACCCACTCCAGGGCGAGATACTGTAATAGGCTAGATTTCCCAGCCCCCGGATCACCCAGGATGACAGCCCGTGGAGAAGCGGCGATCGCCTCAAAGGCTTTCCGTGAAGGTTGCTGGAAATACTCCCGCCGATAGTGCTCCAACGACTCAGGCGAAAGATCTGCCTCCAGTTGCCCCTGTTCTTGCAATTGACGTTTCAGATCCAGGGGCAAGTCATACCGCATCGGCGGCAACGCTTCCCGTACCGTCTGCTCGATGAACATCTGCCATAACCTGATCGCATCAACCCGATCGGTACTGTCGAGAGTGTAAAGCTTCAGATAGCCATAACTGGTTTGCAGGCTTTCCCGATACTTAGCAACATCAAAGCCTGGAGAAACTTGAGCCGTGTTGCGGGCAATGTCTTCCAGTAGTTCTGTTTCTAGGAGCGCTTTTAGTTCTGGAGTCTCACGCACCAGTCGTCGTACTCTTCTCAAGTACTCATTGCCAATATGCGCCCAGTCAAACCCTTCTGGTAAAGTCGGAAACGGTTGCCCTTTGAAGGTCGATCGCTGCCAGAGAGTGGCTAGGGCTGCCACGTCGATCGCTCGACAGTCTTTCTCAAAAGCACTTCCCAGGATGGGCTTGACCGTCTCATCTTTCACAAACTGCACCATTGGCTGGTCGTAGCGATCGCGGATCTCAGCTTTGGCGATGTCCTGGTCTTCGAGTTCATCCACCACCAACAGTAAAAACGCTTGCACCGCTGCCGCTGCTGCCTTCCTCGCCACCTCCGGTTTCGCTGCCAGCATCCCGCCCTTGAGACAGCCCTTGAAAAAGTCTTTCACGTAGTCCTCAGCCGCCGCTTGTCCTAGCTTGAGGACTTGCTCAAACACCACTTTTCCCAGTTCTGCTGCGCCGATCGTGGCTAACCATTCCAACATACTGACCGCTCAGGTGTGACTCCTGCTTGCATCTTAATCCTCCACAAGCGCTTTGTCCTGTAGGACGGTCACAGGTTGTCTCATAGGACGCTTTCTGCCAGATGTGCGATCGCTTTCTCGCTCATGTGTCGTGCCTAGTCACATCATTCCTCCTGATCCGAACCAGTGGCTGAAGCTTATAACCTCGCCGACCTCCGCGAAGCGCCGAGGGCTTTAGGAAGAGCACCGCTTTCCGTTGGTCAGCCGTGCGGGAGCCAGGAAGCCAAACTACTTTCAAAAAAGTTTCTTGCCTTCTAATTAAGAAATTCCACCACAAAAGCTACTTTCTGTTAGGAACATCGGAAGTCTAAAAAGCGGTAAGAGATTGCTCGTTCGTGTCTCGCTACCTCCATCAGCAGCGCTTCGCACTATTTCAAGAGATAGCAGCCCCTCACAGGGTTATCTGCATCTAGTGAAAGTTTTAATCCTCAGCCATCGCGTAGGAAGAAGAAAGCAGGATTCTGGAGCAAACCCGGAGATGAACATATAGAGAAAATGCCCCGGCTCGGTCTAGCTGTCAAGAGGTTTTTTACGATTTTCCATGCCTCGTTTTTATACCATAATTAGTATGGTTGAGCTTGTTTTCTACCTATGCCCTTGCTTTGTCCTTTTACCTTTCCCTCTGGCTCATGGTGCCGTCCAGCTTCTCATCGGTCTGGTTGCGTAGTGCTATGGCTCCCAGCTAGCGCAGCCTTGCCCTGTGGTTTTGCTCTCTGGTTGCACTCCTCCGGCGGTTCGTTGTTAGCTTCAGCTCCCTGTGGTGGTTCTACGGCTGTGCTGCTGTCCTGTCCGCTAGTGTGGTTGTCGTCTGCGTTGCTGTCTGCCGTGCCTCGTCCAGTGGCTCACGGGTCACGCACGGCTGGGTCGTTACTGCCCTGGTAGTCAGTTTAGGCTGTGTCACCACTGCCCTTCTGCTAGATCAGAGGGGCTTTTTCTTGTGTAAAGAAATGATGAAATCATACTAGAATTGGTATACTAACTAGGCTATTTTGATATACTAATTTTAGTAGAGTTTGGTTTCTCGCATGGTCACAGCTTTCAATCTCATCTATTCCGTTTCTGCCATTCGTCGCCTGTTGGGTCTAGCGGTTGGCGTTTCTATTCGCATTCAAAAGTTCTTCTACGTCATTTGGGTTCATGTGGCTGGTCGCCGCCCCACGTTCATCAGCAAGTCAGCATTCAAGGCTCATTTTGTTGAGCATCGCAAGGCAGCAGCAAAGGCGCTAACCGTGACTAAGAGCGTCTTTCAGGGGCATATCTACAGCGTTCGCAACGAGAGCAAAGGCACTGCCTATCAAATCAACATTGGCTCTGGTCAGCCTATCTGCTCTTGCGATGACTTCAACAATCAGATCCAGTTTCTCAACGGTCTAGCCTGCTGCAAACACGCCTATGCAGTGCTAGGGCATCTCGGTTATGGCTCATTACGCGAGTATTTAGCTCGTTAGCTTCCTGCCCTGGGTATGGCGCAAAACTACCCCCCTAGCGCGAACTAGGGAGGCTTTCCACCCAGAACATAGATGGAGATTTAATTATGTCACCTCAAGATTTACAAGCACTAGAGCAACGCGATCGCACTCAGCAACAGATAGCGGAAGAGCGCCACTTAGACGGTTGCAACGATGCAGGGTTTGGGAAACTGCCTCAGTACCAGGATGAGGCTTATCTTGGCGGCTACCTTGCCACGATTCGGACGTTGCCCACCGATAGCGACGGTAGGATTCAGCACTACAGCCATTATCAGCACTTTGCTTTCGGGTATGTGGATAGCCCCGACCCCGACCACCGCGACGAATTGTAAGGGGTGTGGCAGATGGTTTATTGATAACCGCTAACTCAATGGCTGGGGCAGTGCCAAAAACTGCCCAGTGAGAACTTTTAACCCTTTTGCTCATACGAACTATGCACAACTATCTCTACAAAGGTTTTCTAGTCGAAATTTGTGAGCTTCCTAATGAGTTATGGGAAGCGATTGTGAATGAGGGGAATAACCGCATTACGGTCACTCAAACAGCCATGAGTCAGGAGGAAGCAGAGTTTTACGCAGAAGAGCTAATCGAATCCTGGAACTAAGAATCTGACCTGAGCAAGTCTTCAAAAAGGCTCACTGCACATTTCTCTAGTGAGTACTCCAATGTTTCAAAAAGCGACCAAAATTCAATCACGCTTGCGTCTTGCCTTGTCCGGTGCCAGTGGCTCAGGCAAAACTTATTCAGCCTTGGCGATCGCTTCCCATTTGGGGCAGTCAATCGCAGTCATCGACTCCGAAAGAGGATCTGCCAGTAAGTACGCCGATCGCTTCAATTTCGATGTCTGCAACTTGACCGACTTTCACCCCTCTCGCTACGTGGAGGCAATCAAAGCAGCCGATGCAGCAGGCTATGACGTGATTATCATTGATTCGCTCTCTCATGCCTGGTTCGCAGAGCTTGATATGGCAGGCGGTAACTTTAGCAATTGGGCAAAAATCAAGCCTCTGGAACGTGCCCTAGTCGATGCGATGCTCAGTAGCAGTGCCCATCTGATTGGGACAATGCGGAGCAAGACTGAATGGATTATGACTACAACGACCAACAAAAGCGGTAAGGAGACTCTATCACCTACAAAGGTTGGTACTGCCCCTATGCAAGCGGCAGGTATCGAATACGAGTTTGATTTAGCTGGAGAACTTAACAGCGATCACGTTCTCAACATCTCAAAATCTCGGTGTCCCGGCTTGAGCAACACAACTCACCTTAATCCTGGTCGAGAGTTGGCTGAACTGCTCCTAATGTGGCTCACAGATGGCGTTGAAATGCCAGAAACCGGACAATCAAAACGCGATCGGGTAAAGGCGGCAAGGACAGCGATCGGCTTAGATGTCGAATCAGTGAAAGTGCTGCTAAAAAATCGTTTCGAGGTTGCAGACCCGATGCAGTTATCGTCTCAGCAAGTCAATGAACTCATTGATGAGCTTGCAAAGATGGCGGCTCACACTCACAGTTAAGAGCAGGATTAAACTAAGATGGCTATGCTGTTCTGCCTTGACTTCATGGAGACAACAAGCGCTAACGCCATACTGGAAGCCATCAAAGCCCGTGCAGTTGCTAAATGGGGTGAGAAGAAATGGATAGCCGAATTAGTACGGGAATATGTTGAGATTAGTAAGGCTAATGGCGATCAGGTCGCCACTACGGTCAATCGCCGCCCTCAAGTTGAGCGAGCATTTAAGGTGGGGAGCTGCACCCTGGATACCGCGATCGCGTTGGCTGCTGCGGTCGGCTGTCGGTTTCAGATGGCTTGTACGAGTGTCGAGGTTGTAGACCTGTAGCCAGCCGAAAAAGATCGATCGCCAGCGTAGTCTGCCTCCCTGGCAAAGAATGTACGCTTAAAGGAGCGGTCAGCATTGATAGCATAGTGATAGGAAGCATATCAGCTATAACGGTTCCCAAGGGCGTTGGTGATGCTTTTAGAGATGCTGTGTGAACGTAGCGAGAGAGGTGAACGATGACGATTGCAACGGCACCCCAAACAACTGATCAACGGATTGTGCTGTCAGGACGTTCCTGGGAGCAATTCAAGCTGATTCAGCAGGGGCTTGAGGACTCCCCAGGTACTCGCTTGTTCTATTACGACGGTACGATCGAGATTCTTATGCCGGGACGTGACCATGAAGTGTTCAAAAGCATCATTGCCTTACTGTTAGGCATCTACTTTGAAGAGCATGGCATTGAGTTTGAGCCCACTGGTTCGATGACGCAGGAACGGGAAGGAACCGCATCGGCTCAGGCAGATGAATCTTACTGCATCGGAGCATCCAAGCCTGTTCCAGACCTGTCAATCGAAGTCGTCTTTACCAGCGGTGGATCCAGCAAATTGCAGCGCTATCAGGCATTAGGCGTACCGGAGGTGTGGTTCTGGCAGGATGGGGTGTTTACGCTGTATCGCTTGCGTGGAAATGGGTACGATCAGGTTAACCGCAGTGAGATTCCTGAATTGACAGGGCTTGACGTTGAGTTGCTGACCCGCTGTGTGTTGATGGGTGAGACTTCTAGACTGGAGGCAATGCGCGAGTTCCGTAAAGGAATTCAGGCAGGATAAGAGAGCATGACCAATGCAAAGGCTGACAAAAGGCTGAACGTCAACCTGGATTGAAGTCCTCAATATTGTTCTAGACTCAGATATTTTTGATCATTACTTCAACTCAACTATGCAACGTATTACTCTCCGCTCTCATGTTGGATCAGATGGTGTTCTGCACCTGCAAGTCCCAGACGACCTGAAGGATCAGGATGTCAGTATTACGATTCAGCCCATTCCTGCCAATTTGGACAGGAAGCTGGGTGTAGAGTTGGGCTGGCCCGAAGGTTTTTTTGCCGAGACTGCGGGCGCTTTCGCGGATGATGACTCATTTGTTCGCCAGCCTCAGGGAGAGTATGAAGCGCGAGTGCTTCTGGAATGATCTATTTACTAGACACCAATGCCTGCATTGTCTACTTACGCGGACAGAATGCAGGGCTTATTCGCAGGCTGGCAGCATTACCTCCCAGCGATATCGCGCTCTGCTCCATTGTCAAAACAGAGTTGTTTTACGGAGCGATGTTGAGCCGCGATCCAACCCGTAGTCTCCGCATCCAGCAAGCATTTGTGGCGCAATTTGTGTCTCTACCGTTTGATGATCAGGTAGCGCTCATCTGCGGTCGTATCCGAGGTCAGCTTGCGACTCAAGGAATTCCCATTGGTCCCTATGATGTTCAGATTGCGGCGATCGCGATCGCCCATCATCTGACGCTCGTTACCCACAATACTCGTGAGTTTAGCCGGGTTGAGGCGTTGCAGATGGAAGATTGGGAGTTAGAGACATAGGAGCGGCGATCGTGCCTTTCTCGCAGGCACAATTGCTAAATTTAAACTCTACCGGGCATACGGTAAGACGAGAAACGAAAAGGTGCGATCGTTTTTAGAGGAGGTTGCAGAGTTCTAGTTCAATCTATTTTTGAGTGCTAACGTCATCGCAGAGAGTTCGATCGCTCTTTTCAAGATTGCTGCTGGTCCTCAAATAAGCACGAGCTTTGGTGCAGGCTTCTACAAGAAGAGTGTCCAGGCTCATATTCCATAGAACTAACCCATCACTATCAGTAGCAACGGCGATCGTTAGACCATCTGGGCTAAGCCTTGCGTCAAGAGCTGATAAGGTGCTGTTTACAGTTTCAGAATCAGAAATACTTTGTAGAAGCGTGCCATCTATACTCCAGAATTTAACGGTTCCATCACTGCTACTAGAGATAAGTTTCTTCCCATCAGGGCTGAAGTAGGCAGAACTTACGTTGCTGCTGTGCCCCTTAAGCGTTCTAAGTTCACGCCCATTTAAGTCCCAAAGCTTAACAGTATTATCCCAACTAGCTGAGGCAATCAGTTTACCATCGGGACTAAAACTAACTTGGCTGACCCAGCTAGAATGCTTACTCATCGTGTGAATTACTATGCCATCCAGATTCCGAAGTTTTACAGTCCGATCCCTACTGGCAGAGGCAATCAATTTGCTATCAGGGCTAAAGCTGATGCCATATACTTCATCCGCCTCCACAAAAGTTTGTAGATTTTTTCCATCCAGGTTCCAAAGCTTAATTGTTTTGTCTCCACTCGCTGAAGCAATCAGTTTGCCATTTGGACTGAAACTGACATCGTAAACTACATCATCATGCCCTACGAGGGTTTGCAATACCTTTCCCTGTGCATCCCACAGCTTAATCGTGCCATCTCGACTAGCTGAAGCCAACAACGCGCCATCGGGGCTAAAGCTAACAGCCGTTATACTATCACTATGCCCTCTCAATGTCTGAAGTTCTTTTCGCTCAAGATTCCACAGCTTAATGGTACTATCCTCTCCTGCTGAAGCAATGGTTCTACCATCGGGGCTGAAACTGGCGCGGTTCACAGCAGTATGCCTACGATACTTCTGCTCTGGAAAAGTCTGGAGCAACACGCCATTAAGCTTCCAGAGCTTAACCAAATGGTCATCTCCGCCAGAAACAAGAGTCTGCCCATCGGAGCTGAAGTTGGCACTGAGAACTCCATCGCTAGAATGTCCCCGAAATGTGTGAATTACTTTGCCATCAAGGCTGAAAAGACGGATGGTACCGTTTCCACAGGCGGCAATAATGGATTTTCCATCTGGGCTGAAACGAGCTGTTGTAATCCAATCGTCAAATTCTATGGTTTTAAGCCATTTCAACGAACCATCAACCGTCCAGAGTCTTACAGTTTTATCGGAACTGCCCGAAACGAGTAATTTCCCATCCGGGCTGAAACTGGCGCTATGAAGTGCATCAGTATGTCCCTTGAAGGTTGTCAGCAAATCGCCATCCAGATTCCACAGCTTAACCGTCTTATCGGCACTAGCTGAGGCAATCAGGCTACCATCAGGGCTGAAACTGACACCCAATATTACATCCGTGTGTCCCTTAAATGTTTTTAGCATATCTCCATTAAGATTCCACAGCTTAACCGTCTTATCGGCACTAGCTGAGGCAATCAGGCTACCATCAGGGCTAAAACTGACACCCCAGACAGAGCCAGTATGTCCCGTGAGAGTTTTGAGTTCTTTCCCATCCAGATTCCACAACTTAATCGAGTTGTCTGAACTGCCTACTGCGATCGTCTTCCCATCTGGGCTGAAACTGATGCCATTGATCCAACCGTCATAGCCTCCAAACGTCTTTAGTCCCTTCCCAGAAACCTTCCACAGCTTCATAGTCCCATCCCTACTACCTGAGGCAATCGTTGTGCCATCCGGGCTAAGATTTGCGCTGGAAACGATATCTGTGTGCCCTCTGATGGGGTAGAAGTTCTTTGAATCAACGGTCCATTGCTTAATAGCTCTGTCATCGCTTGCTGAAATGATCGTCTTAGCATCCGGGCTAAAAACTATATCGTTGATTTGGTCACTATGCCCCTTAAAAGTCTGGAGTTCCTCTCCAAAGAGGTTCCATAGTTTAATAGTTTTATCAGCACTGGTTGAAGCAATTGTCCTGCCATCTGGGCTGAAAATAGCTGCTTGAACAGCCTGACTATGTCCGCTGAAGGTTTGCGGTTCTTTACCGTCAAGACTCCAAAGTTTGATGGTCTTGTCATGACTCGCTGAAACAAGCAGCTTACTGTTCGGGCTGAATCGGACAGTCACAATCCCAAACGTATGACTTTTCAGGGTTCGCTGTTCTTTTCCATCAAGACTCCAGAGCTTAATCGTTTTGTCGTCACTAGCTGAAGCAATCGTTTTCCCATCAGGGCTAAAGCTAACATCAGTAACAGCATCAGTATGTCCCCTAAGCGTTTTAAGTTCCTTGCCGTTGTTGATACTCCAGAGCTTAATCGTTTTGTCCACACTGGCTGAGGCAAGCATCTTCCCGTCTGGACTGAAGCTTAACCCATATACCCACTCGGTGTGTCCCTTGAAGAGCCGTCGTCTTTCTCCGCTAAGCTCCCAAAGTGCAATTGTGTTCTCTTTATCTGCCGCAGCAAGCAATTGACCATCTGGACTAAATTGGATGCCACTGAAGCGGGAATTCTTGTTGTCTTTGCCTTGTTGTAACGTCCTTAACTCTTTCCCATCACTACTCCATAGCTTGATGGTATTATCCTTACCGATTGAGGCAATGGTTTTACCATTTGGACTGATACTAATGCTAGAAACACCGCTACCATGTCCTTCCAGGCTATTTAATTCTTTAACGCCGTGAATTGCCTGTTGCAAAGAGGTGATAACCTTCATTCGAGTATCTGGGTTCACGTCCAACGATCCCTTCAATTGTTTCCCAGCTTTGATGCTGATTATCAAGGCATCAAAGTTTCGATTGGCATTAAATAACGATCCTGAGGATTGGGCAAGAGCGTCTAATTTGGCATCGGCTGCGTTGAAGGCGAATTTGATTCCCAGCCCGATCGCCAAAACTGTCAGCACTCCCATAATGCCTCCTGCAATCCGGGAGTCTCGCAATTTTCGCTTGAGAACCTGATTTAACTCCTCCTTGCTGCGCTTCAGTGCCTCGACAAGATCTGCCTTCTGCTTCTGCCGGATAAACGCCGCGAGGTAGTCGTGCACCAGTTGGTAACGATCTTGAGGGGCTTCTGGAAGCAACACCACTAACCCAGATTTCACAATGATCGTCAGCACTAGATCCAGGGAAGTGGTTGTCTCTGCCAGCACTTCTAGTACCTGCAATTCCTTCTCTAACTCCACTCTGGTTTTAAGAGGACGGGTATCCTTTTCGTCAGTCAGCAGGTATAGCACCAGTTCTGCTAACTGCTGATTTTCAGCGCCACAGTCGGCAATCACTTCCGAGAGGTAGCGATCGACCAATGTTTCCTTGGGTTTGCTGCCCAATGCCTGGTATTGAGGCAGGGTCGTAACCATATCTGCCTGCAACTGTGCCCCTACCACTTGAAGCTCGATCGGGCGCACCTCCCCTAAATCACCCGCCAGATCGACTACCAGTTGATCGACTAATGCTGGCTCCAGGTAAAAGTGAGCACGATTTGTCAGACTATGAATAATTGCCCTCGTGTCTTCAAGCGAGAAATTGCCCAAACTATAGAGCACATTACGGCTCAAAACATCAATGCCAGTTTTAGGCTCTTTCACTGTTGCCAACAAACGATTAAATTCCAGCAGCAAGTGTAGGTAGTCCTCACGAAGCGACAGGAACACTTTGATTGACAAAATCTGCAAACATTTGACCAGGAAGTCAAAGAACGGTTTACGGTCTTCTGGTTTGGGATAGGTGAAAAAGAACTCTTCAAACTGATCGAAGATCAGCACCGTTCGCAGGTTGCGTTGATCGAGTTGCCGCAATTGGGCGAGTAAGGTTTGAATGCTGCTTTCTAAGGTTTGAATGTCTGCTGCTGCCTGATCCCCCAACCTCTCACTCAGTAGCCTTTCTAACTCATTCACCCATTGGGTATACACTCGCATCACGATCGGCACATTATCGCGTGCGGCAATTGGCTTCTGTAGCGCTGGTATTAGTCCTGCATTGACCAGTGAACTCTTGCCCACTCCGGAGCTACCGTGAATCACAATCAAGCGATATTCCCGTAATTCCACCCGTTCGATCAGTCGCTCCAAATCCCGTTGCCGTCCAGCCGCCGCGATTTCGGGAGCAACCATGCCTTCTGTTGGTGCCTGAAACTCTGTTACCACCGCTTGCCGCTGCGGTCGCAATCGTCCAGCGCCCACAAATGCCCGAATCCCATACTGTTGCTCAATCGATAAACGCTCTTGTTTTGCCTGAAATGCCTCTACGTAATCCTTCTGCTCAAAGTGCAGTTCCCGCAGTTTCCGCAAAATTTGGATGGCAATTTTCGGATAACCGCGATCGCTCACGTCCCTAGCATTTGCTTCTTCCAGGTGAGCGATCGCTGTTTTAGGGTCTCTCAATTGCTGCTCTGCTTGTGCCAAAAACAATCGATAGAGTCCTCGTAACCAGTTTCGATCGTCTGGTTCGCCTGCTAGCTCCGTTAGTGCCTGGTTCGCTGCCTCCCGTGCTGCTGCCCACTGCTGCCGTTCCAGCAGGGCTCGTGCCAGGAAGCCGTAATCTTGAGAGAGGCGTGTCTGGTTCCTGTAGACCTTATGCAGTTCCAGACCCTTTCTAGCAGCACTCTCTAGTTCATTCCACGCCTGCAATTTCTGCAACACCCGTTCCAGTTGAGGAATGCAAAGCGCTACCAGGTCGAGACGATCCGCCTGCTCAAACCGGGCGATCGCCTGCTGCAACGTTTGCCGAATGGGTTCCCAGTCCGGGGGCTGCTGCGATGCAGTCTCCGCGATCGCAACCTTGGCACGCCCAATATGCATCAGCAGCAAGCCAACTTTCAGGCTAGGCAGTTCGTCCTCTCCCCTCTTCTCTTCTTCCTGCCAAAATCGTAAGCTCTGCTCAAAGAACACCAATGCCTCAGTTAGATTTGTGGCATTTAAGCCTTTCGCAAAATCTAGGCTGGCTTGCAGGCTTAGATCGAGAGTCTCTCCCTGAAGTTGGAGATCTTGCATAGCAGACCGCACTTCTGAAGGTTGCAGAAATCCTAAGTCAAGGGTTTGCCGCCATGCATCGAAGGATGTGTGAGCTACTGGAGCTAATAAGGTAGTGAAGAGATGATCTGCGGCTTGCTTTAGTGATCGTGTGAGGGCTTCTAGCGGTAGTGTAAAGTGCGTTTTGGTTGACCAGCTTTCCAGATCAGGAGCGGCATGAACTAACCCCTTCATCACGTCATCCGTCACCCACAGCACGATCGGGAACGAACAGTTTTTGCGAAACTCCTCCCGCACTTGATTAGCGTTGGATAGCAGTTGCGCTAGGTCAGCCACCGTCTCCAAGCCAAACACCATCAACGCACCGGGTTGTTCTCCCTTGAGTTCACTCTGAATCCGGGTATAAAGTGCTGTTTCTGAGGGCTGCAACACCATGACCCGGATCACCACAAAGCAAATCTGCCGCAGATGTTCCACCAACTCGTCCCGCAAGCGAGCATAGTTGCAACGCGCGAGCATCAGCGAAAACTGTCCCTCTGCCGACTCAAGTTCCCAGGCAAGATCCTCCAGTTCCGACTGGTTATGCACAATCAACGCTTGCGAGGGGAGATCGCTCATACCTGCAACTCACTTGCTCCCAGCAAAATGGGATTGACTGTGAACCAGGAACCATCGCTGTCACGGTACTCAAAGACCAGCCGCCGTCGAATCAAGGTTTGGTAGCCCAAATCAGGACCGACCCGCCGCGACTGGTGCACTTGCCGCAAAAGTTCCCATTCCTCTTTAGCAATGGTCATGGTCGTATCATTGTGGCTGGCACGAATGAGCCTCTCCAGTACATCACCCGCTAGCGGCAGTTGCTTCCCTTTGGCAATCCATTCACTCAAGAGTCGCAGTAGATCCCGGACGTGCCCACCACAAATGCGGCACAGCCGATCGAGACTCTCTACACTGTCAAACACCTCTGTGATCTGGCTGAACCGCTCCTCATGGCTGAGTTCTGGAAATGCTCTCGCCAGCACCATCTGACGCAATAGGTTCATACCTGTCTCACAGTCACTGCCGTCTCGATACTGCACTGGCACCATCGGCAGCATCTTGGGTTCTTCCCCAAACCACTGCTTCAGCGTCTCGTAATCGGGCGAGAATTTGAGTGCCAGCGGCATGGTGTACACCACATGACAGTGTAAGCCGAGCAAACACTCGTTTTGGTCGATAAACAGGTACTCCTGCTGCGATCGACTGGCTGACTTCTGACGGTTATCAATCCGATCCAGGTTGTCGATAATCACGACCAAACCCTTTTTGCCCGTTTGCTGAAGTTGGGCGATCGCGGGTGCAATCAACTCCTGGTTAATCGTCTCCAGCAGCTTATTCTTTTGAGGACCCAGGAACTGATTCAGCTTCTCCCGCAAACCCTGATCATTCTTGGCAGTTACAGTCAGCTCGGCAATGCCAGCCGATAGAGAAACCTCTCGCTTGGTGGTGTCCACCCCCACTTTGCCACCAAAAAGACTCGCGCCTGCCTTCACCTCTACTTCGGTCATGAGCACTTTCTTGGTGGCATCCAGTAACCCTCGAAAGCCAGTGGCTTGAGGACTGAGTTGAATGTTTTCCAGGCTCTCACTAATCCGACGCGCGATCGCTAAGAGCACATCACTAATATCAACATCTGCCATTTCCAGATCATCACTCGATACAAAGTAGACCACATGGAAACCGTCATCCTCTAGTTCCGCTTTCAGCCGCAGCAGTTCCGTTGATTTACCACACCCAATATGCCCCGTGAACAAGGCACAGGTCGGCACATCAAAGAAATCAACAATGTTGCCTTTCAGCTCCTCGATAACTTCGCTGCCTCGCACTGAAGCAAAGTCAATGTAGTATTTTTTGTCTTCAGGGTTTTTAAACACCAGCGTCTTACTGGGGTCACACGCTCTGCGAAATTTAGCTCGATCAAGACTCATAACGCGTTTCTCTCTGATCAACTGCGAGGCGGGCAACTCTCTTTATTCTTCTCGAAGCTTATTTAATTCAGAACTTTCTGTTTTCTGCGGCAACTCCAACCTGATTCGCGGCTCCTCCTTCCCCGCCACCTTCTCCCGCTTCACCACGGGCGGTGCATCCTTCGCCGTATCCAACCGATCCGCCATCACCCGCATTACCTGGGCAAAATCCCGCGATGGCATCACCTCAACTCGATCCAGGATGTCCTTGCTCGTTAGTCCCCGATTTCGCCCATACAGGTAAGCGACAAAGTCCTCAACCAGCATCCCCCGCCTCCGGGCAAGCTTCTCTAGATTCTCCAGGTTCGGCAAATTCTTGCCGTTCTCCCACGATTGCACCGTCGATTGCGACACATCTAGTAGTTGGGCAAATTCACGCTGGGACAACTCACCCCTTGCCTCCAACGTTGCAGCCGCTAATCGTTTCAGTACGTTTTCGTCCACAAACACCGCAACGAACCCTCACTCTAAGGAAACACAGAATTAACTCTCACACAATCAAATGATTGCTTAATCATGTATTATCCTATTGAATGATAGTTCGTTCAAAAGCGAACATAGTTTTGTTCAAAGCCATGAGCCAATCCTCTCTGCCTAAGCAACGCGAAAACGTCACGATTCGCATGAACCCTGACTTAAAGGAGCAACTACAGATCAAAGCGATTAAAGAGCGGTGTCACCTCTCCGACCTCATTGAACAAGCTGCCCTTCTCTACCTAGAACAACAAAAGCCTGCATAGGAAAAATGCCCCATCTACAGCCAGCAGCGGGGCATCTACTTGTACTTATCTGCATCATGACAAATCCAGCCTCACCTTCTGAAGCATCAGGGATACAAAAGCCTCCCCAGTTCGTGCAGATTCCCAAAGACTTAATTCGGTATGCCCGAACCCTAAAGCTCACAGGGACTCAATATGACCTCTGGCTTTACCTCTGGGAACTTGACCCCTATGGCGATCGCTGGGTAGACATTCCCCCACCTGTTGAAATTGCCGCTCTGCTGTCCGTAGACCCTCGCACCGTGCAAAGAGCCGCCCGCCGACTAGAAGACTGCGACCTGTTTGACTTCCAGATTGAGCGCTGGAAGTGCCGCAATACAACCATTTCAGTCAAAACCCGCGATCATTCTACGGGCAAAGAGATCCGCCTTCCGACAAAACGATCCAAAGGGCGACAGAACGATCCCGTTGCCACCAACCAGATCTCCCTGCCATCAACGGGATCAAACGATCCAAATGAGGAGCTAAGACCTTTGCAGGCAGAGGGTTCTGAGCCTCCTCATACTCTTCATACTGATCCACACTCTCTCATACATGCGAGAGAGAGACAGGCAGAAAGAACAGGAAAAAACAGTCAATTTTTACTCAACGAAGATTTTCTGCCAGCCTTCCGAGAGTGGTTACTAGACCGAGCCAAACAACTACCGCAATATCCAGCTCTCATCGAGCAGTGGGTCGAAATACAGGCAACCGTTGAAGCGAACCAAAAAGACTTTCTCAACCACCTCGAATCCAAAAAGGGGGTAAACGTTCCGCCGCCCGTTCCAGATCGCTTTCAAATTGAAATGGCGTGTGCTCAAGCGGTACTCAATGGTGATCGGGCTTGGGCACTCGGCAAACTACGGCAGCTCTGGGCTGAAGGCTGGACTGATTTAGTCCAAGACCTTTGCAAACTCTACCAGGAATGGGGTTTCATCATCACCAACAGCGGTGTGGAGGATAGGCAAGACCAGAGCACTCAAGCGTCAAGCAATAGAGGTGAAGCATCGTGACCGCTATCCGGTTTGAATTTATCGACAAGCACGAAGCCGCCGCACTTCTCAAAGTTCACCCTGGCACCCTCAACCGATATCGTCAGGAAGGGAAACTGATTGAGGGCGTTCACTATACCCGCCTCAGTTCCCAGACCATTCGGTACAACAAAGCCTTATTAGAAGACTGGGTCATCAACCGTGACGACCCAGCAGCCCACCGTCGAGCGATCGAAGTCTACCTGGCTTCCCTCTTAGGCAACCAGTCTAAGAAGAAGAACCAATCAAGTACCAATCAATTCCGGTAGTTTCGGTCTTCCCTGAACATTGCCCGCGTAATCTCGAAAGAGCGTTTGAATCTCGTGTCCGGTCATCTCTGCAATCATCGCCGGGTTCAGTCCCATATCCAGCGCATGAGAGATCAAGGTGCTGCGGGTGGTGTAAGGCTTACGGTACTCTACCTCCACCTTAGACAGTACCGCTTTCCAGGCACGGTTCCTAAAGTTGTGATCGTCGATCGCCCGACCTTTAGGAGACGGGAACACCAAATCATCCGGCTTTGCATCGGCAGGCTTTCGACTGAGAAGCATTGCTTGTAGTCTCGGAGTCAGAGATACAAACCTGGCTCGATTGTTCTTCACCTCTTTCCGATGCCCCCGGCTCAGACTCTCTCCAATCCAAACCACGGAGCAATCATGGTTGAGATGTACCCACCGCAGCCCGATCGCTTCGCCTGTTCGACAGCCCGTTGATAGCAGAAACTCTACGTAGCCTGAATAATGCGCGTAGTAGCGATCGCTCCTGAAACCCTCCAGAATTTTCTCAATTTCCGCCTTGGTAAACGGTTTTGCCTTCTGGCGGGGCGGCACCTTCACTGTCTTTAGAACGTCCACCCACAGATTGTTATCCACCAGCTTCTGCTTCATTCCCCATTCCCAGCAGGCGCGCATCAAGGTAATCCGCTCGTGTAGGGTAATGGGTGCGATTCGCTTCGCTAACCAGACTTTGAACGCCTCAGCTTCAGTCTCCCTTAGAGCGATCGCTGCTTTACCCCTAAAGAACTGATTGATATAGCCCAGCAGTGCCGTGTACTTTGCCAGCGTCTGTTTGTAAACCTGCTTCGTTTTGTAGCTGATGAATTTCTCAAACAATGCCGCTACTGTAATGTGGTCGCTGATGGGGCGCTCCGGTTTGTACTTCACCAACGTGCGATCGAAGTTCCCTGTCGCAATATCACCCTCAATCTGCTTCGCCTTCCCCTCCGCCACAGTTCGATTGGTCTTGCCCTCTGGCAGTTCCAAATACAGAAAGTACCGCTTACTTTGATAGCTCCAACACAAACGCAGTCGTCCTTTGAATGCCTGCACTGCAACCGTCCCCTTCGGAGATTTCTTGCGCCTCCCTAATTGAGATAACGGTTTGGGCGATTTCGATATATCAGCTCTGACCACATACCCTCCTGAAAGGTCGCTATCAGTGGAATTCAGTATCGCAATCGTATCTCAATCAATGCTTGAAACCGTGTCAGGATGTGTAAGGTTGAGATACCTTATTGAGAATGGTGACTCTAGACCCGGCTTTCTTTAAAACGCAAAAACCCGCTACTAGAGCGGGTTTTATGCCATCGGAGCGGCGAGATTCGAACTCACGACCCCTACTACCCCAAAGTAGTGCGCTACCAAGCTGCGCTACGCCCCGATGTGCCTGCCTACTATAACATAATGGCTTAACCGTCCGCAGCTCTTTACGTGACTTCCTTCACGGCGGCTTGTGCCTCTCGACGCAGCCCAGAGGCAATCCGAAAAAGTTCTTGCCCTGTATGCAGATAAGAGTCATCGTAATTGAGCGTGAAAAACTCTAGCTGCTCAATCCCATCATCAACCTGGTTGAGGCAGTAGTAGAGATGTGCTGCAACGCCAGCCAGACTTTTGGGATTGGGGAGCGAGTGAAAGATGGTTTCAGCATGACTGAGGCGATCGCGGCAGTCCTCCAAATACTCTTGAAAATCTGCCATCAGGAAATCATCAAACGGATCAGCCGCAAGCGCGTCAATTTGCTCCTTCAATGGTTTGAGAATTTGCAGTACTAGCTGACTGACGGGTGTGTAAACTTGAGTCAGCCACTGTTGCAGATGCTCATCGGCTTTTTGGGCTGTCTGCTGTGGCTTGCGATGGCGCGCTTGGGCTGCGGCAGTCCGTTGCTGTCGGTTACCTCTACCTGCTGAAAAGCCAGCGTCTTCAAGCTGTGTCAGGTACCGTAACTGTTGGTCGTAAGATTTGCGATGTTCGGGATCGCCCAGAACTTCGTAGGCAGCGTTAACCCTGGCGATTTTCTCGTGGTTAGCGGTTTCCCGGTTACTGTCGGGGTGAAATTGTTTGGCTAACTGACGGTATGCCTGTTTAATCTCCGCCTGCGTTGCTGTGGGAGCCACGTTTAAAGTGCGGTAGTGATCAGACCTCATTCTGCTGCTTCAGCGTCACCCTCCAAGCATGGCTGGCATGTTTAGCTCAGAGTCCTGGAAGAGGGGCGTACTGAGATAGCGCTCACCAAAACTGGGCTGAATCATCACAATGAGCTTTCCTGCATACTCAGGACGACGACCGACCTGAATGGCTGCGTAGAGGGCAGCGCCGCTAGAAATACCAGAAAGTATCCCTTCTTCACGCGCCAACCGCCGACCATAGGCGATCGCCTCGTCATCTGAAACCGTAATCACTTCGTCAATCAGGTTGACGTTGAGCACTGGCGGTACAAAGCCAGCACCAATCCCCTGAATTTTGTGAGCGCCCGGACGACCGCCCGATAAGACGGGGCTGTTGGCTGGCTCGACCGCGATCGCTGTAAACTCAGGCTTACGGGACTTGATCACGTCGGCAATCCCTGTGATGGTACCACCTGTGCCAACCCCAGCGATCACCGCATCAATTTGACCATCAGTATCTGCCCAGAGTTCTTCTGCCGTTGTTTCCCTGTGAATCTGAGGATTCGCTGGGTTACGAAACTGTTGCAGCATATAGGCATTGGGCAGCGTTTCAACAATTTGCTGCGCCCGCTGAATGCAGCCACTCATGCCTTCGATGCCGGGCGTTAATTCTAGCTGTGCACCATAGGCACGTAACATCGCTCGCCGTTCCGAACTCATCGTTTCTGGCATAGTCAGAATCAGATGATAGCCCTTAGCTGCTGCTGCCATCGCCAACGCAATGCCCGTGTTGCCGGAGGTAGGCTCTACCAGCACGGTTTTACCCGGTGTAATTAAGCCGTCTTTTTCTGCGGCATGAATCATGCTGATGCCAATACGGTCTTTCACTGAAGCAGATGGATTCATGCCTTCAAGCTTCACTAAGATCTGTGCGACGCACCCATCCGCCTGAGGAATCCGATTCAACTGCACCAGGGGCGTATGACCAATCAATTCAGTTATGTTTTGAGCAATACGCATGAGCTTAAATGTAGTACATGATGTCGAGCTGTCGTCTGGCGCTGCATTTGTCGCAGAGGTCTTGCAAGGTGCAGCGCTGCAAGACCGCATTTGCAGCCTGGTGCGTCTCTTGCCAAACATCCCAAATAACAGCGCTTTCTACGGTTTTAGGCACTACATGCGATTCAGCCGATTGAGCCTCGGCACCCTCTAGACATTGCAGTACCTCTAACAGATTAATTTTCCAGGGTTCACGCGACAGAATGTAGCCGCCTTTTGCCCCGCGCTGCGATCGCACCAGACCACACCGTCTGAGTGTAGCCAATAATTGCTCCAGATAGCGATCGGGAATTTGCTGCTGAGCAGCGATCTGGCGAATTTGCAGCGGTTCTCCACTAGCATAATGTGCAGTTAACTCAATGAGCGCCAGGATAGCGTACTCATTCTTGCTAGAAATTTCCACGGGTAAGATTCAATGAACAGTAGTCAAGTCGGTTAAAGAGCCGTCATTGACTATTATACTACGGTTCGCTACTAGGGTTTTGCGAGGAAGGGAGAAAACAAAAAAGCCCCACGATCGCAGGGCTAAGTCATGTACCAATACAGCTCTAGAAGCAATTCGCTTACTTGTAGTGGCTAGAAGGTAAAGGTTGTCCGTAAAACCCCAACAAAAACATCCTCATTGGAATTGTCACCAGGGATGCCCGCGTTTTGGTTCACACTCGGCAGGTAAATGAGACCTGGAGTGATCGAAATGTTATCCGTGAGTTGGTACTTGTAAAAGACTTCGATATGGTAAGCGAAGTCTTGGCTTCGACTAGCAAAGGCTGGACTTAAGTTAGCATTACCAACGTCAATCCCTCTTAGCGTAGGCTCTGCCCCCGCAACGATACCCAGGAAATTACCTTTTTTACCCAGATCTGGGAAACCAACCGCAACTGCAAAGTTCCAGATATCAGCATCGCCTAAGCCGATGATTTCTGCATCGCTGTAACCAACCCAACCGTTGACGATGAAGCCAGGAGCGGGTCGGAAAGACGCTTCAACCCCGAATGAGTTGCTTTCAACTGGGAACGATCGTCCCCGCAACAGGGAATTGTTGTTTAAGTTAGCAAACGTTGTACCCGTACCGCCGAGGTTGAAGTTATTACCAGCCGTTAGAGCCGCATTGTTACGCTCGTAGCCACGCACATAGGTCAAACCAAGCTTAAAGCCGCCCGTGCTAAAGACTAACTGCGCCAACGCGGAGTAGTTACCATTAAACACCCCGCCATCAATGCCAGGGTTGCTAGCAGTATTAGACAGGTAGCCCAGATCAAGCTTAAAGTTATTGTTGAACTTATAGTTAATACCAAGCCCAGCACCCAGAGGACCAATGCGATAGAGTGGGTTGCGCTCGGCAAAGCGAGAAATCGCATTTTGACCGCCACCATTGCCTTCAAAGAAGGGGTTAATTGTATCGGCGTAATAGTGATGTAAGGCACCATTCGCAAACAGATTAACGGTCAGGTTGCTGCCAATGGGAAAGCGGTAATCCAACACGTCGAGAAAGATACTGTTACCGCCGTTGTTGGAATCCGTAATCGTGCCATCCGCAGCAGGGTTCGCACCGTCATAGGGAAGGTTTGCTTCGTTTGTGCGCTGGTAGTTGTTCTGTGCGTTTGGGATGGTGCCGTTGCTCAGAAGTCGAGTGGCGTTACCAGCCTGGAGGCGCACTCTCAAGCGATCCTTGCCTGTAAAGCTGGTGAGCAGGTTTAGTCGAATGCGATCGTTGAAAACAGTATTTGTGCCACCCTGTGGTGGGTAGTCACCAAACGCGTCGGCGATCGTGAAAATCACTTCACCCGAAAGCTTGGTCGTGGTCGAAAACTGCTGCTTCTCTATGGTTGCCGTCCGCGATTCGAGTGCATCCACGCGACCCCGCAAGGTGGCTAGCTCAGCCGCAAATTCCTCTTGCAGCTTTTGCAACGTTGCCAAATCTTCCTTTTTAACTAGATCAGCCGTACCTGCGGCAATCAACTCATTGACTCGATCTAAGCAAGCGTTCAGACCTGCCGCAAACTCGTAACGAGTAGTGGCACGGTTACCGCGATAGGTTTTGTCAGGATAGCCAACAATACAGCCATAACGTTCAACCAGCGATTGCAGCGCTTGAAATGCCCAATCGGTTGGCTTTACATCCGCAAGTTGAGAAACAGATGTCACCTGACTGGCACTATTTGGCGCAACGGTACCTTCAGTACTGTAAATCGTCAGTTGGCTCATAGGAGCCGTTGGCGCAACCGACTGGGGTGCAGCAGGCGTAGCCTCTGCTAAAAGCACTGGACTAGCGGGGAGCGTAGACATGACTTTGTCTGACCGCGTAGCAGCAATAGTTTGAGGAACGGCATCAGCCGCTTCAGTCGCTTTCACAGTCGAGGCTGTACTTGCGATCGTAGACATCACAACGGCACTGCTGAGAAGAGCAGGAGCCACCAGCAAAGACTTCCAGAACTGTTTTGACATTATTTTTATCCTCACACTCAAGACACACAACACTCAAGACACAAAAGCAGCACACAAACCAGCAAACCGCCAAAGGCTTTTTTACTTGCTTAAAATCTTACACTCAATTGGTTAAAAATTCTTGAGGCTGATGCTATTTACGCATAAGTTTCATATTAGAGCCGAACTATGAGCCTTGATTCATCTTGAAGGGTTGTCAATCGCTTTTTAAGGGGAGCGATCGTACGGTTACCACGGGCAAAAATCGCGCCATTCATTCTGCAAAAATTGCGCGCAGAAAGTCCCGTTTTTACGGAGCTTTTTAGTTTTTCAGCTTGAAAACCAGCCCATTAGAAAGTGAACGTGGTCCGTATGACACCCACATATTGAGTGTCATTGCGGCTGTTCCCTTCTGGGTTGAACAGGACAAAGACACCCGGTGTAATGGCAATATTATCCGTCAAACGATAGCGGTAGAAGGCTTCCAGGTGGAGGGGCGTGCTTGTATCAGTCCGATTATTTGTAAGACCGCTGTTGCTAATGACAGTGGGTGCCATACCAAATAGGAGTCCGCCCAAATTACCCTTCTTACCTAAATCGGGGAACGCCAGATAACCTACAGCACTTAAGATCGTTGCGTTGTCGCTGTTGCTGCGGCGATGAGCAAACGAAGCCGATGCCCAGCCACCGACAAGAAACTTCGGACTGAGCTGAAGCTGCACAGCACCCGCAACGGAGTCTGCCGATGTCGCAGCGCCATTAAACGGGTTGGCGGCAAAGCTAGTGCCTGTACTGCCTGTGATATTAATGCCGCCACCATTCGGTTCTGCTCCCGTGTAGTACGAGTGAGCATACGCAAGACCCAGTGTGAGCGCCTTACTCGGTTGAAAAACGACCTGAGCCACGGCGGCATTAGAACCATTAAATAAGCCTCCCTTCGCAGATGGGTTATTGCTGCTGCCACCAGCGAGATAGCCGCCTTCCAATCGCAAGGCATCACTCACCTTGTAGGCAAACGTGATGCCAGCAGAGCCAATATTGTTAGGGTTGTTAAGTCGGTAGAAGGTGTTGAAACGCCCAAAGCGAGACACAGCGCCAGCGCCACTACTTTCAAAGGGGCTTAGATTGCTCACTACTGTATCTTGAAGCTCGTCATTCAGCGCATCAATTTGCACGGTAAGTTTGTCACCCACGGGAAAGCGGTAGAACAGCTTATCGATTTGCACGGCATTGTTTTCGCTACCGTCGAAGCCCAGGCGGGTTTCGTTTGTGCCTGTAAAGGAACCATTAAACGGAGTGGTGTTACGAGCCTGTAGTCGAGTACGCAGGCGATCTTTACCCGTGAAGCTTGTATCAAGCGCTAGGCGCACGCGATCGGAAAAAATCGTGTTTGTATTGTCATTTTTCGTTGTGTTGGCGATCGCTCCACCCGCTCCGTTGACGGTGGCACTGTTACCACCCGTATCCGCGATCGAGAAAATGACTTCGCCGCTCAGCTTGGTAGTGGTCGAAAACTGCTGCTTTTCCAATGTGGCTGTACGTGCTTCCACTGCATCCACGCGACCCCGCAAGGTGGCTAGCTCAGCCGCAAATTCTTCTTGCAGTTTTTGAACGGCAAGCAGATCCTCTTTTTTGACTAAATCAGCAGTGCCAGCCGCAATCAGCTCATTCACCCGGTCCATGCAAGCGTTCAGACCCGCCGCAAACTCATAGCGAGTGAGTGCTCGATTTCCGCGATAGGTCTTGTCGGGATAGCCGACGATGCAACCATAGCGTTCCACCAACGATTGCAAAGCCTGGAACGCCCAGTCAGAAGGCTTCACGTCTGAAAGCTGAGAGACAGAGGTCACTTGACCAAGGATATCTGTAGAAGCATTGCTTTCGACGCTGTAAGCCGCTACCTGATTGAGCGTAGCCGCCGGGGGCGATGGTTGAGGCAATGCGGCTGAAGCAGCTGCCACAGTCACCGGGTTCGTCGGCAGCAAAGATGCTGCATTCGCTACATCTGTAGAGTGGTCGAGCGTCGTTGCTGGCAGAGTAGCATCAATTGCTTCAGCGGCATTCACAGCCGTACTTGCACCAGCGATCGCAGACGCAGCGGTAGCACTCAAAAGCGCTGGAGTCGTCAGTAACTTCCAAGACTGGTTTGACATGGTTAACCCTCATCTCCATCACCGTCCGCGTCAAGATGCAAACGTTACACGCAGGTTTTTGAATCAACCAAGGGTGTTCTTGACCTATTCACCTTACGCTTCTTGCACTTAATGATCCGGAGATTTTCGGTGATTACACTCAACGCTTATAGCCCTACGGGTAACGTTAAGACCTTACTCAAAGGCAGCATCAACACAATGACAAACGTTGTCAAATGTGCTGTACAACATCTCACTGGAGGGTTAGCTATAGGATTTGTAGGGCGCTCAGTGGAAGCAACAGTTTGAAGGGCGATAGTTTGAAGGGCGATCGCATGTTTGCTGCTGCTAAAAACCTGAGCCGTTGATATGAATTGATACACAAAAAGACCCCGTTTTCACGGGGTCTTTTCAGCTTGAAAATTCAGCTAACTAGAATGAGAATGTCGTCCGAAGTACGCCAACATACTGAGTCGCATTATCTTCGTTTCCTTCTGGATTGAAGATCACGATAATGCCTGGTGTAAGCGCAATGTTTTTCGTCAGTTGATAGCGATACAGCGCCTCTACATGATATGTGGTGTCGTTATCAAAGCGGCGAGCACCCGCAGCACCCGTAGCACCACGGAAATCGCTGCCAGTCACTTTCGGTGGAATACCGACGATGATGCCACCCAAGTTGCCTTTCTTACCCAAGTCAGGGAAAGCCAAGAAGACACTGCCATTCAGGATAGTTGCCTCGTTATCGCTTCTACCTTGATAGGCTTCGGTGTAGCCAAAGTTGCCGCCGATGATGAATTGGGGGCTGAGACGAAACTGTACTGCAGCCGAGAACGTATCTGACGACGTTGGACGAGGGGTTGCCGCACTCGAGTTAAAGGGGTTGGAAGCGAAGCCGCTGCCAGTACTCGATGTAACGTTGACCTCACCACCAGGGTAGTAGGAGTGAGCGTAGGTCAACGCAACCTCAATCGCTCTAGCTGGTCTTAAAACAACTTGTCCTATAGCAGTGTAGGCACCGTTGAAAAGACCATTCTCCAAGCCTGGGTCATTGCTATTGGTGTCAGAGAGGTAGCCTCCCTGCAACGAGAGAAAATTACCAAATTTGTAATCGAACGTGAAGCCAGCACCTGCTGCACCGCTCCGATACACAGGGCTAAACCGTCCAAACCGCGAGAGTGCACCACTACCACTGGATTGGAACGGACTGAGTGTGCTGATCAGTCCGTTGTAGAAGTTCATTTGCGTAGCATCGATTTGAATCCTAAGGTTGTCACCCAGGGGAAAGCGGTAGAACAGCTTGTCAATGCCAAACTGGTTACTTTCATTGCCATCGAAGCCAAATCGGGTTTCGTTGGTTCCCGTGAAGGCACCAGAATAAGGGGTAATGTTTCGTGCTTGCAGGCGGATTCTCAGTTGATCCTTGCCGGTAAAGCTGCTGTCGAAGTTAAGGCGAACACGATCAGAAAAAATGGTTTGGGTCTGGTCGTCTCTTAACCGACCTTCGTTACCAGCGTTAATGCCACCAAGGAATCCACCACTACCATTTCGGGTAGCACGATCGCCAAACGTATCAGAAATAGCGAAAATTACTTCAGCATTTAACTTGGTCGTGGTAGAAAACTGCTGCTTCTCAAGGGTCGCCGTCCGCGCTTCCAAAGCATCGACCCGTCCACGCAGGGTTGCCAGCTCAGCCGCAAACTCTTCTTGCAGCCTTTGTACTGCCAGCAAGTCTTCTTTCTTCACCAGGTCAGCGGTGCCTGCTGCAATCAGTTCGTTGATTCGATCCATGCAGGCGTTCAGACCAGCAGCGAACTCGTAACGAGTCAGCGCCCGATTACCACGATAGGTCTTGTCAGGATAACCAACAATACAGCCGTAGCGCTCAACCAGTGATTGCAGTGCCTGAAACGCCCAGTCAGTCGGCTTTACGTCCGAAAGCTGCGAAACAGAAGTCACCTGACCAACAATACCTGTAGAAGGCGTGCCTTCGGTGCTGTAGACCGCCATCTGATTGACAGGAGCGGCTGGAGTAGCCGACTGTGTTGTAGCCGACTGTGTTGTAGCCGTCGAAGTCGTAACAGCCGGAGTTACAGCAGCCGGAGTTACAGCAGTCGAAGCATCCGCTACAGTCACAGGCACGACCGGAAGAGACGGTGCTGAAGTAGCTAAGCGGTCTGTAGCCGTCACTTGGGATGCAGCATCAGTTGCTTCAGCAGCATTCACACTTGCACTTACATTCACGATCGCAGACATTGCGACCGTAGCGCCTAGGAGCGCTGGAGCCGCTAACAAAGACTTCCAGATTGTTTTTGACATCATTGCTTTCACACTCACACCTTATTACAAACGGATCGATGTACAGATTGCGATCAAAGCTCAAGAAAGGGAGCTTTACCATGCTAATTCCACACATTTGCCAGCTGTTCTTGAAGTTTAGGCACCTCTAAGAACGCTTTCGTACATTACTAGAAGGTTAACCCTTAGGGCAATGCACTACCCAGCGATCGAAGCTCGGAATCTATACTCATCTGATTATCAGAGGCAATGGTTAACATGACTTTAAAGGTATACACCTTTTCTAGACTTATTTCTAGCAGTCGCGTCAAAAAAACAGCAAAACCTGAGTTTTTTAAGTAGCAAGCGTCACATTTGATGCTATCGGCAACGACTCCGTGTTTTATGTAATGGCTGACACCAAAAAAAAGCGCTCTCCTACTATATGGAGAGCGCTTGCAGACTAAAGCGTGATTTTTTGCACGCTAGAAAAGGACTTCAGCGATACCTAGAAGGTAAAGGTGGTTCTCAACGTGCCAATGAGGATGTCCTCATTAGCATCGCTTTGACCGGGGTTGATGACATAAATGACACCAGGTGTGATGGAGATATTGTCACTCAACTGATATCTGTAAAACGCTTCAAAGTGAAGTGGCAGATCGTTTTGACCCTGACCAAACTTTCTTGAGTTGCCCAAGTAGGGTTCAACACCAGCAGTGAGTCCGAGCAAGTTGCCTTTCTTGAGGAAGTCAGCAAACGCAAGACCAACTCCATACGTCCAGATTTCACCTTTGCCAACGCCATCATCGGGCTTGTTCGCTTCAATGTATGAGCCAAAGGCGTTGATCGAAATGGTTTTACCCAGGTTGAGCGAACCTGAAATACCGTAGGCGTTCAGGGTGGTGGACGTAAATTGTCCAACGCCACTGCCCGCAGCGTTAACGAAGGCAAAGTTACTAGCGCTTGAACCCACAACGGCACCGCCGCTACCAGTATCAAAGATGGCACCGCGGGCGTAAGCGTTAACGTAGGTGGCACCGATCGAGAAGGTGTCGTTCTTAAAAGCGATCTGAGCAAGAGCGGCATAGTTACCATTAAACAAACCAGCTTTGTCAGCAGGGTTGTTTGCTCCAAAGAACGTCTGCGGAGCGTTTAGCTGTCCACCAGTTGCACTCAAGCTAGAGTTGTTTGCCAGGTAGCCAAGGCTGATCTTGAAGTTGCTTGTAAGGTCAAAGTTTAGACCAATACCCGAACCACCACCGATGTCATAAATCGGGTTGCGTTGAGCAAAGATACTAAGGGGACCATTACCGCCATCAAAGCCTTCTAGCAGACCTGCCTGAGTTGGCGCATAGTCGTACTGCAAGCCAGCGAAAGCTGGAATGTAAACGCTGATTTTGTCGCCCAGTGGGAAGTAGTAAGCCACCCAGTCAGCGAAGACTGAATTTCCACCAGTGCTACCAAACTGGAACGACTGTAGACCAATACCGCCAACAGGGTCTTGAAGCGTAAAGGGAACAAAGTTACCAGCCGCAAGACGGGTGATGAGCAAGTCCTTACCCGTAAAGCTGGTGTTGAGGGACAGACGAATCCGGTCTTGAAACACGGTTTCGTTATTGTTCGGCTGGAAGAACTCGTCCGTGATAGCAAAGATCACCTCACCCGCCAGCTTGGTGGTGGTGGAGAATTGCTGTTTCTCAAGAGTAGCTGTACGAGCTTCTAGAGAATCAACGCGACCGCGAAGGGTTGCCAGTTCAGCAGCGAACTCTTCTTGCAGCTTTTGCAGGACTGCCAGATCTTCTTTCTTGACTAGATCAGCGGTGCCAGCAGCAATGAGTTCGTTCACACGATCGAGACACGCATTCAAGCCAGCCGCAAATTCGTAGCGAGTGGTCGCGCGGTTACCTCTGTAAGTTCTGTCAGGATAACCAGCAATACAGCCGTAGCGTTCTACCAGTGATTGCAATGCCTGAAACGCCCAATCAGTTGGCTTTACGTCAGACAGTTGAGAGACAGACGTTACCTGGCTAGCACTTGAGCGACCCTCACGGGTGTAGCGATTGATCTGTTTCAGAGAGTTTTCCGATGCCCCAACTGTCACAGGAGCGGGCGCATCATCATCACTGGACTTGTCAACTGGGGTCGAAGCGATCTGCATGGGCAGTTGCTTTTCAGTCAGGTTAACAGAGCGCGTAACCGATGCTGGTGCAGCGTCTAGTGCGGTAACTTCAGGCGAAGCGATCGTTAGATCAGCAGCCATCGAGAGGGGCTGCAAGGCAGAAGCTTGAGGCTGAACAACTTCGTTCGTTGCTTTAGCTTCGGCTGCGATCGCAGAAGCAGAGACCGTTAGAGCAGCAGCAAGAATTGCAGGGCTGACTAGCAGCGATTTCAAAAAAGCGTTGGACATGACTTTAATTTATTCTCCTCACACCGATATGGAAAGACCATCAGCGTCTTTTATCGTTACACTCAGATTCTTCAACAAGCTGACGCACTCAAGCGTAATTCAGATTAATTTCTGCGGCAAGAGTGTTTTGTGCTGTCGAATACATTTCTCGAATATCATATCGAATCTTTTGGCGTATGTCTTTACTTGGAAATAAGAAATTGACAAGAGAATTTTCTACAGGTCCTTCTTGTCTCGCTTGGTCTACGCAAAGCCAGTTAAGTCTAGCGATCCACCCGCTAAGCGCTGCCCTCAAACGCGATCGACTTGCTAGGTTGCTCAGTTTCAGCCGCGAAGGGTGGACGGTACTGACTCCAGGGTTTTGCTGCTTCAATTTGGGCTGCCAGCGCAATGAGGGTGGTTTCAGCCGCTGGACGACCAATGAGCTGAATGCCGATCGGGAGACCGTTCTGGTCGAAGCCAGCGGGAATCGTCATCACTGGCTGCCCAGTGGCATTAAACGGTGGACAGGGTGCAACCCAACGGATAATTTTTTCTAATGTTTGGCTCGGTCGAAGCCTTGCCCACTCGCCAACGCGAATGGTGGAGTGCAGATAGGTTGGCAGTACCAGCACATCCACTGTGTCAAAAAAGGTTACAATGCGACGCGCGATCGTCTGCATTTTGCCGACGGCTCTTAGATATTTGCCGCTCGAGTCGAAGCGCGATCGATTGAGCAACCAGCGATTCATCTTGCCGAGAAAAATGAAGGGAATGCCCGCTTCGCTTAAAACGGACTGCCAGACGATACTAAATGGCTCAACGAGATCGCTTACGTCAGGGCAACCCGGTTCGACGATGTGACCCAATGATTGAAGCAGATTCACTGTCTCCAAAACGGCTTGCTCGCAGCTTGCATCTGCGGCTCCGATCGGTTCAATGGCAGTCGCAAAGGCAATCCGCAGTTGACCAGGAGCGGTTTGAGTCGCTGCTAGAAAAGAGGGGACGGGATCAGGCAACCAGTAAGGATCGCCGCTGACATAGCCCGACATCGCATCTAATAAAGCAGCGGCATCAGCAACAGTGCGACCGATCGGTCCACTGGTAGCGATACCACTTAGTCGATCGCCGTGGGGCGCATGGGTGACACGTCCCCTTGATGGTTTGATCCCAACCAAACCACAGCAGGATGCCGGTCCTCGAATCGAGCCGCCGCCATCTGATCCCTGCGCGATCGCGCACAGTCCCGCTGCCAAAGCTGCTGCGGCACCGCCACTGGAGCCACCAGGCGTGTAGTCTAGATTCCAGGGGTTACGAGCAGGGGGGAAGCCATCAGGTTCGGTGTAAGGCAGTGTGCCCACCTCTGATGTGGCAGTCTTTCCTAAAATGATGAAACCAGCTTGTCTGATGCGGGTCACAACACCATCGTCTTCAGCGGCGATGCGCTTCTTCAGGATTTTGACCCCGTAAGCACACGTCAGTCCAGCCACTGCATTGAGGTCTTTGATCGAAATCGGTACGCCAAAAAAGGGCGGCAGGTCGGCAGTACTGCGTGCGATCGCCTCTGTTTTAGCGTTTGCTTCGGCGATCGCTTGCTCAGCTGCCACTGTGACGTAGCTGCCCAACTGCCCATTCAGTTGCTCAATACGCTGCAAGTAAAGCTCTACTAGCTCCAACGGCGAGATTTCTCGCTGACGAATCAACCGTGCTTGTTCTAACGCAGGCGCAAATGCCAGATCAGTCAGGTTCATGTTACGAAACCCGTCTCAGTGGTGCTGGCTGATGCCGCAAAACTTCGTCGTAGAGGCTCTCTAAATGCGTAATGTTATCGGTCAGCGTGTAGCGCTCTTTGACCCGCTGTCGGGCGTTTTGTCCCAGTAGCGTTGTCCAGCCAGTGTGTTCGCACAGTTGGGGCAGCAGCGTCTTAAGCTGGATCGCTACGCTTTGAGTCTTCAAGATCACACCCGCTTCATGTTCCAACACTTCACCATCAGCCCCCGCATCGGTAGCAACGCAGGCTAAGCCACACGCCATTGCTTCGAGCAGAGAGAGCGACAGCCCTTCGACCAGCGACGGCAGCACAAACACATCGGAGCCGCGCAGGATATTGATGCGTTGCTGCTCATCGGCAATGAAACCAAGCCAGATGATGCCATGCTCAGGACCATAAAACGGGATGAGGGAAGCAGCCAAAGAGCCATGATTGCCCACAATGACCAGTTTGGTACGATCGTCCATGCGACACTGCTTCCAGGCTTTGAGCAGCGATTCAATGTTTTTTTCTGGGGCAATGCGTCCCTGGTAGACAAAGATGCGATCGGCATCTAATTCCGCCTTCAAACTCGACGCACCAGGGGAATATTTCTGCACATCCACACCATTGGGAATCACTGCCAGCTTGGATGCAGGTACACCAAGGCGGATCAACAATTCTTCTTGAATGTGAGAGAAAATAATGACGCGATCGTACTTGGCAAGAAACGGGGCATAAAGCTGATACATCAGGTGCTGTGTGCCCGATGTCAAATTACGCGGCTTGCGATCGAAGGGTGGATGGAACGTTGCCACCAGCGGAATGCCTAGATCGAGACAGATTTCCGGCAGCAGAAAGTCTAGCGGCGATAGGGTGAGCGAAGCATGAACCACATCTGGTCTGAGTCTGTAAAGCGCTTGCGCCAGAATCTTGCTCGATTTGAATGTGGGAATGGTGTAGATTTGCGATTTGTAGAGAAACGGAATCGAAATCTCCTGAAAATCGGGCCAGTTATCGGGTGGTGGCTCTGCCTGGGCAAAGTGGAAAAAACTAACCTGATGACCTCGATCGAGCAGTGCATTGGTCACTTCTCGACCGTAAGTGACATTGCCGCAGAACGGCGACTTTTTTCCGAGCCAAGCGATATGCATTCAGGGTCTCAAGCAAAAGGGTAAGAGTAAGGTGATTAACGGTCAGTCGTTAGTGAGCCACTGGCATGAGTCCAACAAAACGCAACCGTAAAGCCTATAGCCTACTAACGCTGGTGGTTTAATCCTGTACGGGAAATATACCAGGTTAAGACCCCTCCTGCGACGACCAAGCCAGCAAGACCCAGAAAAACGACTCGCAAACCGAAGAACGTCTCGGCGACTCCTGCCAGTGCTAGAGGCAAACTGAGTGCAATGTTAATCGCATTGTTTTGCAGCCCAAAGACCTTGCCACGCATGGCTTCTGGTGTTTCTTCTTGAATCGCCGTCTGCATCGGTACACCAACGATCGCCGCAAAGCCACCCAGCGCTGCAATCAGTAGTAATGTCGGCACCAACCGCGTTACCGAAAGGGAGATGCCAATCAGCGACGCTGCCATACCCAGCGAACCAACAAGACTAAGCAGTGCATGAGGAAACCGCTGTCCAAATTGCCCGATAAACGTTGCCCCGATCGCCATACCAACCCCACCCATCGCTAGCAAAAAGCCAAACTGAGAGGATTTAATCTCTGGCGTAACCTCTGCTAGACGCACCGAAAGCACAGCCAGCGCCGCAAAGACCGAGAAGAGAATCACCAGTTGAATCAACGCACTCCGCACCCGACCCTGCTCTGCTAGAAAGCGCAAGCCGTCGCGGATATCCTGCCATACGTGGGGCGTTTCGACGCTGGTTTCAGTCCCTTCAACAGTTGATGCCGCCACATTAAGATTCTTTTCACCAGTTCGTAGCAGCAGCAAAATCACACCCGCGATCGTATAGCCACTGGCAACAACCAGCTCTTTGCCCAGCCCGATCGCCGTCCAACCCAGCTTACTGATCAAGGTGTCTGCCAGGGCTAGTAGCGGTTCACCCACCGCAAAGCCAATAATCACCGATGCCATCATGGTAGTGGTGTAGAGAGAGTTCGCAGACAGTAGATGCCGACGCTCCACTACTAGCGGCAACGTTGATTGCTCGGCTGGCGCGAAGAATTGCGTCAGCGTGGAGACTAGAAACGTGATGCCGAGGAGAACGCAGAAGCCAACTGGCAAGCCTGCTAAAGGCGACCAACCCTTTGACAACCAGAGCAAGGGCGGCAGTGCAAAAACCAGTCCGCCGCGCAGTAGATTCGTCAGCACCAGCACTGTTTTCTTAGACCAGCGATCGACAAAGACACCCGCGATCGAGCCAAACAGCACGGCTGGGATCGTAAACGCAATCATGATCGACGACACCCAGCCGCTAATGGATTGGTCGCCACTCTGAAAACGGCTGGCAATCAGTGCAATCATCAGCACCAGGTATACCTTGTCCGCCAGCTGCGAAAAAACCTGACCGCTCCACAGAATGAGAAAATTGCGATTCTTCAAGACAGGAAAGAAACCCCGCTCTGATTCCGGCTTTTGCCCATTCGTCTGAGCACCATTTATCTGAGCACCATTGACTTGAGCAAAAGTGTCTGCTGTTGATTCTCCCGCCGTTGCAACGGCTGTACCTCGACCATTTTGGTGCAACGTCTCCTCTGGGCGCAACGGCTCTAAAGGGGACAGCGGGATTGCCTGGGCATCAATTTGCTCAGCAGTACCTTGCTCCAGTGGGTCTGAGGAGGAGGGGTTAGCCTCAGAGTGAAAAATGTCCTCTGCCAACCTGGGTCGATGAGCATCCTGGCTCGTCATGGGTTGCATAGAGGTATCTGACGGATACAGCTCCCGCTTCGACAAGAAAGCATCAGCTTCTGCTTTACGCGACTCATCGTTGACATTGTCACTTGTGTTCGTTGGATTCAAAGACAACATCACCGTTGCTTCCAGGTCAGAGTGGGACAATCGCATCATAGCTTGAAGAGGTGTTTGGAGATCTTAGACAGGTTCAGCGGTCGCAAAGCAGGCATCAATGAGAGTGGCAGAGCGAATCGGTCGATCGAAATAATATTGAGCATACGATCGCAGCGCCTGTTCAACCGACTGCCAGAGGCGATCGAGCGCTCCCTGAGAACCACCACCTGGCTGCATACAAGCCAATAGCGCTTCCGGTGCAGGCAATTCTGCGTCAGCGAGGTGCTGCAAAAGCATGAGTTCAGGAGCGCTCAGTCGTCGATGCAAGCCTGCGATCGAGGTTCGCGGCGATTGGACAAGGCTAGTTTGCCTGTTTTCAGTTGCGCTGGTTTCAGTTGCGGTCACGTTAGCGTGAAGCACTGATGTCGGTCGCGCCTCAGAGACCCGCTGCTGGCGCAGCGATGGTTTCTCAGCACGCAACCGTTCCAATGCTACCAGTGTGACTGTTCCACCTGCCGGAATACTAAACCCAACGCGCCAATCGCGATCGGTCAAGTCAGGCGGCAACAACTGGCGTGTAACGCAACAGAGATGCACCTGGGGCGCAACGCCTGCCAGCACAAGTAATTGAAAGATCGCGTGGGTTAAATGAGCCAGTACCTGCGAAGCGGGCGATCGCTCCAAACGTGCCAGATGTTCATTGAGCAGGCAAAACAGGTCTTCTTGCGGCTGATCGCTTAATGCCTGATGGAGACACAGTTCGGCAAGATACTGGCTGGCGATCAGCTTTTTTAAATCCTGCCCCAGGCGTGGGTAAGACTCTAGCGTTTCTGCCTGCGTAATTTTGTCGAGCGATCGCCCCTTGGCAATCATCAGCTCATTCACCACAAAGAGTTCGCTTCGTCCACCCAAGCGTGAATTGTGCTTCCGCGACCCCATAGCGATCGCTCGCACTAAGCCAAACTCGCGTGTCAAAATTGTCAGCAGGCGATCGGACTCCCCCATTGGCATACTTTTAAGATTGATTCCAGTAGCTTTGTAGGTGCGGCTCATGAAAAGAAAGATGAGGGATGGGGGAGCAGAAGATGATGGGGGCTTTTGAGTTGATGCTGACCGCTGCTTTCTAGCCTACTGCCATACCTTCTCGCTGTCGGATGAGTTCAGGACCGCGCGAGGTTCCCAGACGAGTGGCTCCAGCCATAACTAACTCTAACGCTTGCTCTACTGTGCGAATGCCTCCAGAAGCCTTAATACCGACTCTGTCTTTGGTTACGTCTTTGAGCAAACGGACATCAGCGACTGTAGCACCACCATACAAGCCTGTACTGGTTTTCAGGAACGCTACGCCTGCCTCCATGCAAACTTCAGCCGCTTGCCGCTTTTCTAGATCGGTGAGCAACGCGGTTTCCAAAATTGCCTTGATGGTTTGACCCGTAGCATCGTAGATTTCGGCAATTTCGCGGTGGACAGCATCAAGGTCACCCGCTTTTAACCAGCCGATGTTGATCACAACGTCTAGTTCTGTCGCGCCATGCTCGACTGCCTCCTGCGCTTCATAGAGCTTGACGGCTGATGTGGTAGCACCATAGGGAAACCCAATCACAGCGCATACCTTGGGTCGCTTGCCATGCAATAACGCAGCAGCTTGCCGGACATAGGTTGGATGAAGACACACCGCCGCAAAGTTAAATTGGTCTGCATCCGCGCACCATTGCTCGACGTGCTCTGACGTTGCCGTTGGAGTCAGCAACGCGTGATCGATCAATGGAGCAAGATCAATCTCTGAACTCGATCGCCCTGCATTCGATCGCTCTGCCATACAATTCTCCCAAACGTCTTTTTAGTATTTTGACCGCAGTATTCTGACCGCGGTGGTAACTTGAATGCTCGACTAATTGACCGTGAGCAAGCTTAAACCAATGAGCGTTGCAATACTGAGTGAACCAGTAGCAAACATGAGCGATCGACCAATGGGCACATTCAAAATGTAGAACAAAGGATAGAGCAGACGCGCAGTGACATAGGCGATCGCAGCCCAACCTGCCACTGCTGACTGTTGGCTCGTGACGTATGCCATCAGTGCCGCTGCCGCAAATAACACAAAGGACTCAAACGCATTTTCGTGTGCCCAGGTAGCTCGTTGAGCGTAGGCAGGCAGCTTGTCAAAGAGCGCTCGTGGCGATGCCAGATCAAACCCAGCTTGAACGCGACCATAGACAACGACCATAAAGGGCAGGTAAACCAACGCTGCTGCCGCTGCAATGGCGTACAGCAGGAGTGTGGGTGTCGAGATTGGTAAGAGTGGCAATGAGATCATACGGAACTTGTAAATGATGGCTGTGCCAGTTGGAAGCGCTGCTTGATGGCTGGATCGTTTCAGCCGCGATCGCTTCACACCCGATCGCTTCACATATAGCAACCTCCATTATCGCGTCACCTGTACGTAGAATGACCCAGATCTAGCCTGACTCTTGGAGATTAATGTTGCTTGTCGAGCGCTTTGAGTAAAATTTAGAGAGATGGTGGTTCATAACCTGGAAATGGTATGCAAAGGCAGCAACATCAGCACAGGGCAAAGCAGCCGCGACCACCGCTAACAGCGCGATCGCACCAGCAGCGACGAACGTCGAAGGCAACATTGAGCCTTGGCAAACCTGGGTGGACGTTAGCGCTAGTGGTTTTGGGTGGCGCATGGATTGTTGTAGCTGTGATTGCGCTCACGGCTGTCAGTGGCTTGCTGAGTCCGAATGCATCCACTGGTAAGCGACCTCCAGGAGCAGCCGTGATTCGGGAGACCAGTGAAACGGCGCAAAGAAACAGCCAGACTCGCCTCCCGCTGTGGCTCTTTGGGGCGATCGCGCTTAGCTGTGCGGCTGGTTCGATGCTGATCGCAAAGCAGGCAAATCGTCCGTCACGTCCTCGCAAAAGCACCAAGGTGAAGCGGTTAGCGCCCTATGCAGCTTCAACCCTACCGCAGCCAGCGCCTTCCCCTGCACCACAGCCCCAACCAACCTATCCTCCAGTCGTACCATCGTTTGTGCTAAACCCAGCGCACAATCTAAACCCAGCGCACAATCTAAACCCAGCGCACAATCTAAACCCAGCGTACAGTCAGTCTCTTTCTACAGCCCCTACGCCATTCATGGCTCCTGCCACATTGATGCAACTGGCGCATCAAGAGTCTCAGGGTGCGATCGCGCAAACCGATGTGTCAGCAACCGTCTCCTCTGAAGACACGCATCCCCTCGACTGGGGCAAAGCCAGTCTGGCAGACAAGCTGGATCTTCGCAAACAGCGATCGGTGTCGTCATTACTATGATGCTGTCAACAGAATCGTTTCCATCCGTTGTGGCATTGGCATCGGCTAGAAACGATCGGTAGAAACTGTGGAGGTTCTATGTCTCTCACCATCAAAGATCTGGAGAAGCTGCAAGCGCAGGCACCTGACTACCGCATGGAGCTGGTGAATGGGAGCATCACGGTTATGAGTCCATCTGGCTATGAGTCTGATGAGGTCGCTTTCGAGGTTGGGCGGCAAATCTCTAATTGGGTGCGTCCACGCAAACTGGGTCGCGTGACGGGTTCCAGCGCTGGTTTTACCTTGCCCAACTCTGATACTCGCGCCCCTGATGTGTCCTTTGTTCAGGCACAGCGGTTACGGACAAGTCCTCGCAGCTTTGCCGAACTAGCGCCTGATTTGATGGTGGAAGTGAAATCTCCTACTGATAGCCTGAAAGGGCTGCGAGAGAAGATCGATAGCTTCCTGGCGCAGGGTACACGAGTCGGCATCCTGATTCACCCCGAGCAGCGCTGGGTTGAGATTCGTCGCACCGAGCAAGAGCCAATGACGCTACGAGACGGAGACGCGCTAACTGTGCCTGATATTCTTCCCGGCTGGCAGGTAAAGATTGAAGACCTCTGGTCACCACAGTTTGATGAGCTTGAGGATGAAAAGTAACGCTGTAAGTAGTCAAGACAAAATTGATCGGCAGAGAACCTGCTTTTTACTTCAGCGCAAGAATTGATCGCCAATCTCGAATCGCTGTTTCAGACCACATCCAATTTTTCGCCAGTTCTTCGGGTTGAAAGGCGATCGGATCGTCAGTCAGCACTTTTTGACGGAGCTTAATCGCTTCGGTTTGCAGGTTTGCCTGTTGCGTGGGCGGTTGATTGGTAGACGATTTTGCCGCTACGAGTGCGAGTCCAGCGTAAGCAGTAAGTGCTTGTGGGACGGAGGATGCAGAGCCATTTTGTCCATTCCCTGACTTCAGCGCCTGCATCCACGCTCGACTGGCACGATCGATTTTACCTTCGGTGTAATAAGCAAAGCCCAAGGCATTCTGATATTCGGCACTGGGTTTTTGCTTGACAGCAGTTTCCCAATATCGCCGGACATCATCCACACTGTAATCGTTGTTGCCGACCTTAATGGACTGCCACGCAACACGACCCATGAGAAAGCTCACGGTTGCATTATCAGCTTGGCGACCAAGAGCGGGTGTGAGGACGGCGGCAGCCTGAGCAAGTGCGCCCCGATCGAGGAGCGTTTCGATCGCCGCTTGAGCATCCGTAATTTTACCTTGGCTGAGTTGCTCGGTTGCCAGGGCAGCGACCACATTGGTACTCACCCGCTTCAAATCACCCGCACTATTGACGGTATTGAAGGCAGACTCAGAGGGTGGTAGCTGAGGCGTACTGGGCAACCAGCGATCGCGCAAAGCCCAGGTGCCCAAGAGCAGCGTTGCAACCATACCAGCGCTAACCCACAGCAGCGGTTGGCGCTGCCAGAGCGGTTTACTGCGAACAAGCGATCGAGTCGGCGCACCAGCCGCTGCCAGACGGAAATTGCTATCGGCATCATCGAGTGCTACGTGTCCTGTTCCCCGACGAACGGCGGGTGTAGCATCCAGCAAGGCTTGCTTTGCTGTGCCCAGATTGCCCTGGCGCTGGAGTGTGGCTTCTAAGTTACGCTTGGCGCTGGTGAGACCCGGATCAAGCTGAATGGCATGGTCATATGACCGCACCGCATCGCTGAGATTGCCTTGTTGGTAGAGCGCTAATCCTAGTTGGTTGTGCGCTTCAGCCAACGCAGGGTCGATGCGTAGCGCCTGATGGTAGGCTGCGATCGCTTCTGCAACATAGCCTTGCTGGTTCAGCGCCACGCCCAAACGGTAGTACGCATGAGCGTCATTGGGATTATCTCGCACGGCTTGATGGCAGGTGGCGATCGCTTCTGTGAGCTTACCTGTCTCTGCCAGCATTCTTGTCAGTTCTGCATACACCTCAACCTCACTTGCCTCAACCGCAGTGGCTGCTAGCGCCCCTCCAGGCTGTACAGGCTCCTTCGCAGAGACCGCCTCTGATGGTTCTGAGGCAGCATCGTTGGGGTAATCAGGCAAAATCAAATAATCGTCTGCATTGAAGGTATAAGCCGCTTCGGGCAAGAGGCTTTCTGAGGGAGAGGCTGGGAGTGGGCGATCGTCGGCAGCATCAGCCGTTGTGCCATGCGATAGCTGATCGACCAGGTAGGCAACGGTCTCCATCTCGCTCTGGTACTCTGAGTCGTCCAGTTCCACATCGTCTAAAGCAGACTCATCAATAGCGGCGTGATGAACAAGCTCACGAGCCTCCAGTGGGAGCAATGCCGTAGCCTGTCCTTCATGTAGCGTCGTCGGTAGCATCGCTTCAACGAAAGCGGTTTCGGTTTCAGGTAAATCAACCGGGCGATCGACCGCACCATTGGCTTGTTCACCTAGACCATCCAGCAACTGAAGATTGCCATCAAACTCTGGATGCAGATAAAGAATCGGCAGTGCCCAGTACAGTTGACTCGAGCTATAGGAGGAAACCAATCCCTGACGGGCGCGATTCAAGCTCAGATCAACCGCGTAAGCTTGTTTCAAATTTCGATAGAACAAGCGACTCAGATTGAGCGCCACATCATCTGGAATGCGCTCCGCCATTGCCAGCACCGCCGGGATGCCGCGTTTGACCAACGCTTCTGCCAAATTGCCGTCACCCGTCTCGCTCAGAACCTCGGTTGTTGCTGTATAGACACCCCGGCAGGAATTGAAGACCGCCATGCGAATGCCATTGTTCACCAGAAGACCTGCCAGATCGTCGCCACTCAGGGTTTCAGTCAGCCCCGTTTTGCTGCTGACTAGATAGAGTTTGCCGCCAGCCGTCCCTAAATTGCTATGTCCTGCATAGTGCAGCACGTGGTAATGATTGTGTTCCAGTGCCTGAGTGAGTTGCTCACGCCCAGGTTGTTCCAAAATCGTCAGTTGCACATCTGAGTTGTACTTCTTGCTGCCATTGCGACTGCCGTTCTGCACAGCGGCTTGCAGTTCCTCCTGAAGATGCAAGGCTTCTTGCTTAAGCGCCAGCATTTCCTGATCGGTGGGTGCTGCCAACACCATGAGAATTTTGAGTGGCTGTTTGGCATCGATCGCGCTCGTAGGCTGAAATGGCAATAGCGATGCCATCGCCGCAAAGCTGGAATGATAGCGCGAGAAGACAACGTCGGTGCCAGTCGCAATGGAGCGATCGCCCGCATGAAGTACTTCCCACGGTAGGCGCGGTAGGCGCGTATCTTTTAGCCCCAGGCGCAGGCGCAACACTTCCTGACGATGCTGAGCAATGCCCTGAGCAGTCATCCAGCTATCGCGAATGGTGCCTTGAAACAGCGCATTGTAAAGTTGTTGCCCAAGCGCAACCAGGGTTCCTTGTGCCTCGATCGGCTGTTTTGGGGGCAACGTTGACGCGTCTGGAAACGTATGAAGGATATCGCCACGCAGCAGCCCTTGCAAAGGGTCATTCATCAAGAGGCTTGCCTGGGACAACCATTCGTCAACGGGCCAAGTCACCTGTTCCTCTGCCAACGGCACGCCTGGCGCTACCCGTTCAGTCCGTACAAGGTAGTCGTCTTCCCCTATCGGAGTCACAGAAATATGAAATTCCTGGGTCACAGCTATTCTCCAGAAGACTATAGATGCAATCCCCTGGTGGTCTAAAGTACGATCGCATGGGGGCTACCCTTCTTAAGCAACGATCGCACAGCAGCATCAGGGGAAATAATTGTGATCTTGATCATGCTCACTCGTTTTTAGGTTGCCCTACAAAGACAGTGGCAACGCTATTGCTTTATTTTTTGAGGAGATTGACTGAGTGACGATTGACTTCAGGAACGGACTGACGGCTAACAGACTAGCAATTCGGTAAATGCACGGAGTGAGCGAACTTGGCTTTGTTAAGTCTTATCGATCATTGCATGAGCTACCTAAGTGGACGTGCTGGAGCCGGAAAAGTTACCGAAACTTCAAACAGTTTCCGAATCTCTTCAAGAAATCAGCGCAAAGCTACTTAGAACGCTGATTGCGCAATCGGAACTAGCGATCGTGCCTGTACGCCCAGTTCACATGCAAAACGCACTGCTTCTGGCTCAGTCGTCGCACTCATCAGATACGTTCATTCTAGAGATTTCGAGCGCAAGCATGGGGAGACGACACCCCCTCGACAAGATTTGCAACAGTCCGAACGCAAGGTCGATCGACATTCCACCGTAAAATGTAGAGATGCTTAATCGCGATTGCTGGCGATCGCTCACGTGTTAAAAAGGCTGGTACTATGACTCGAGCTGTCATCAAATTTTCGTCTGAAGACTGCGGCGTGTGCCACAAAATGTCGTTCTATGACCAGAAGGTCGTTGAAGAACTGGGGCTTGAGTTCGTCAGCGTGAAAATGCAGGATACGACGACCTACCGCAAATACCGCAAGATTTTGCTGGCGCAGTACCCTGACAAAGCCGATATGGGTTGGCCCACGTACCTGATCTGCGATGATCCTGAAAGCGATTTCAAAATTTTGGGCGAAGTCAAAGGCGGGCATCCCAAAGGCGAATTCCGCAGCCGTCTACAGGAAGTATTGGCAGAGACGAATTAGATCGGGCAAGCTTTGAGTTTTGAGAGAAACCGGGTTTCTGAACAATACCTGGATGCTCAAATGACATCCACTCGTGAAGAAACCCGGTTTCTGTATTAGGTGTTCTGTAGGGACGTTGCACGTCACATTCTTAATAACCCTCTAGCTCTTAATCTCGTAATGCTTGACTTCTAAGACGGGACCAATCATGGCGATCGTCATCACATCCTTTCGGATCTGACCGTCAACGCTGACGGTTAGTCCTGCTTTTTGGAGTTCTTTAGGGGCTTTGTGGAGTTCGTACGTTTCGCCGTTGGTGCTGACGAGTGCCCAGGTGCCCGTACCAAAGCCCTTCCGCTCGATCGTGCCTTCTACCTTGATGCTGTCGCTCATGTCGATTGAACTCCTGGTTTAACGGCAAGACGTGCCAGTGCGAAACAGAACAACGCGTTGACAATCAAAAAGCTACAGGCGATCGTGCCATCGCCCAACCACATCACGGATGGAGACATTACTGCGCTCAAGCCAAGGCAAGGAGTAACCTGATAAGCTAAACAAGCTCGACCCAAATCATGTAACGGGAACATAGCAGCACTCACACCAAGGCAAGCGGCTACACCGATCGTAGTACCGATCGCAAACCATTTCCATTGTGCGTGCCCCAAGAGCAGAGCCATCAACGCCAGCGGAATGAGTGCGCTAGCAAAAATTGGATTCAGCAGACTGGTTCCCTGAATGGCACCACCCAACTCTGGAATCGAACTACCCAAAAGCCGGAAAGGGAACTGAGGTGCATCGAACAGATAAAAGCCTTTTAGGAAGAAGAGACCAGAACTGCCTGCGATTAAGCCCGTCGAAAGTGACCAGCCCCAGGCAAACGGAAAGTAGTTACGCAAGAACCATGCCAGAAGGTAGGAGCCAAGCACCATCGCCAGCTTGGGCCACAGTGCAATCACGCCACCATCAATCCAGAAGCGGGGGTTGAGGTAGCCGTTGTCGCGCAACCAGCGGAAGAAGTCATGGAAGGTGATTTGTCCACGGGCTGCCAGCTTTACGGCTGCCGCTGCATCTAACTTGCCTGCACCGTAATGGTTCAGCGCATCATCGTTGACCTGCAACGCCGATTGCTTCAGCACATTTTCGATCGCGTCAGGCTCTTTAATCCCCGCTGCTTTCACCAAGGCTGCCACACCTGCTACGTGAGGCGCTGCCATGCTGGTGCCTTGATAGGATTCAAAAATCGGTTCGCCTGTTGTCGGGTCGATCGTATTCTGCAAAATACCGCCCGTTGGATCGTCGCCCTCCTTCATCCCACCAGGTGCAGCAAGGTCAATACCAGCGCCAAAGTTGGAGTAAGGCGCTTTTGTCCCCGCTGGACTCAAGGCAGAGACACCGATTACATGAGGATAGCGTGCGGGGTAGGAGGCAGCATTCTCACCCGCGTTACCCGCTGCGGCAATAATCACGACTCCTTTTTGGTGGGCGTAGTCGATCGCCTCCTGCATCAATTGACTCTCACCGCCACCACCCAGGCTCATGTTGATCACATCAGCCCCATTGTCTGCGGCAAAGCGAATCGACTCGGCAATGTCTGCCACCGTACCACCGCCGCCACCTGACAGCACTTTGAGCGGCATGAGATTCGCCTTGTACGCAATCCCTGCAACCCCGTACTCGTTATTGGTCGATTGGGCGATCGTGCCTGCAACGTGGGTACCATGACCATTGTCGTCATTGGCTTCTGCCTGATCGTTAACAAAGTCGTAGCCTTTGACAAACTTGGTTTCTTTTAAGTCTGGAACCTGGCTCACACCCGTATCAATCACCGCAACTGTGCTGCCTTCGCCCTGAGTATCTTCCCATGCAGACTCAATGTTGATGCTACGCAGGTTCCACTGCTTGCCGTAGTCAGGGTCATTGGGCGGCGTGAAAGCACTGTAGATATAATCAGGCTCGATAAATTCGGTATATTTCTTGACCTCGGATTTTTTCAGCGCATCCAGCGTGGCGCGATCGCCTTTCACAATAAAAATATGATCTGCAAAGGAGAACGCACTGTTCAACCGAGGGGTGACGTTATACTTCTGGGCGATCGCTTGCACCTGACTCTCAATCTGCGCCGCCCCAAGATCCTCACGAAAATCCAGGATCAGCGAGTCGTAGGTGCCGCGAGCCGCCAAGCCACTAAAGTTGGAAAGCGCCCAGCCCAGCCCGATCAGGAACAAACCCAGCAGCAAAAGTTTTCTCATAACGTCCCGCAACGGTCAAGATTTGACTACCACCATAGCTTAAGCCCAGGTTGAATGTGGAGGGCTTAATGTTGCAGATGGTTAAGAGGGGAGCAGGGGAGGCAGAGGGAGTAGGGGAAGCGGAGGGAGTAGGGGAGGCAGAGGAAGTAGGGGAAGCGGAGGGAGTAGAAGATCACAATCAACTCAAAACTCTCTTCGGCTTGAGCTCAGGTCGAAAGCAAAACTCAAAACATCCTCCCCTGCCTGCCCCTTGCCTCCCTTTGCTTCCCTTGCCTCCCCCTGCCTCCCCTTGCTAATCCTCTGGTGTCACCATAATTTGCCCCTGGCAGCGAATCTGACCCGGTTCCACGCTGAGTGTTTGCAGGGAAACATCGGAGCCAAGATCGAAGGCAAAGCCGTCCAGGTCACGAAGGGGCATACCTTGACGGGCTTTGGCGTGAGGAAGCCAATGGGGACGATCGAGATGCAGTTGATTGCCGCTGCTTAAACGCAAGCCTGTACGAATGATCACGGTCGTCGGCTGGTTGCTGACCGTTACCAGAGTTGCTGCCAACGTGACTTGACCGTCTCCCAGGACGACCTGCGGATCTTTTAGTTGAATGTCTTGCGAATTACGCTGCGTTAGATCGTCGTCTTTGGCTGTATCGCCCGCTTCGCTGTCCGATCGCAGCAAGGTCAACAAAAATTCGATTACGCCCTGCGCGAGCAACGGCGCTTGCAGTGACTGATTCAAATCGGCTTCATAGACCAGCACATCCCCCGTGATGGGAAAGGCTTTCGTTAAGCGCAGCGGTTTACCCCGTAATACTTGAGCAAAATTTGTACAAATCTGCTCCCCCACGAGAGACACCTCGCTGAGGTGCAACCCTCGATAGACAGCATTGCGGGCAGAAACAGAGACCCCATTGATGCAGCCGGACAAAATCTGACGATCGCCCGCTTCAATAGTGAGGTGGAGGTCGTCTACATGCTCAAGTTGCGATCGCAGCCAAAGCCGGACGGCTGGAGACAGAACCGTGCTGATCAAACGGCTTTGGTTGGACATAGAAAACGTTGAGCCTTTAGCGAACATCTTGCCTTCAATTGCAATGCCTCCAGTAGTTGGACAAAGCTATGAGCGCGTTTTGAAAACAACCTGAGAGCGCCTGAGAACGATCGAGGCTCTCAATCGCTGCCAAACTACACCGAGTATACCGACACAACACGCCCTACCAAAATCAGACCGCCGAACTGGACTCAGTTAGACAGTCTCCCAAAGCCATAAATGGTTTAGGGGCTGCTATCAATTACAACTACACATGACTTGCAGCAAGGGTTCCAGCCCCTAACCTGGTATGTTGGGGCGGGCGCGATCAGGCTGATACCGCAAGGTTTTGGAGCTAATTGATGACGCGCCCTAGAGACGGGATCAGCAATCAGCAGATCGTGAGATTGCGATCCCCCTCGTCACGCAAATGTCACAAAATCATGACATAACGATCCCCATCATGCCTGAAAATACGTATATATGCCTAAAATCGGTGTTTTAAACTCTTGACCCAACTTTTAAGTTGCCGCAACATAAGCCTAGAGATGTGATCCCCTCGCATAAGCCTGCGTGATCCCAAGACGTATCAGAAGTAACTGTTTAAAGCAGAAATGATCATTAACAAAGACTTAACCCGGAGACCTAACGATCATGACAAAAGAACGTCCGCCGCTTGAAGACATGACGCTACGGCAGCTTCGCCGAGTTGCCAGTGAATACGGTGTTTCTCGCTATAGCCGTATGCGTAAAGAGCAACTCCTCGCGTCGATTCAGGAAATTCAGCGTAGTCAAGGTTCATCTACCCCAGCCAGACCATTGGAGGCTCAAGCAGAAGTGGAAGCAGCAAAATTTGATCTTGGACAGGACGATCGTGTCGGTGGTTCGCTGTCTGCTGTCGATGAAGGGTTGGTTGATCTTCCGGCTGGTTACGGCGAAAGCCGCATTGTCCTCATGCCGCGTGATCCACAGTGGGCTTACACGTACTGGGATATTCCCAATGAGCACAAAGAAGCTCTACGCCGTCAAGGTGGGCTACAGATTGCCCTACGCCTCTACGATGTCACGGATGTCAGTCTGGCTTATCAGTCGCCTCACAGCATCCAGGAATATCCTGCTGACGAGCTGTCGCGGGAGTGGTATTTGCCGATTCCGGTGAGCGATCGTGACTACGTAGTAGACATCGGCTATCGATGTGCTGATGGACGCTGGTTGGTTCTCGCTCGTTCTGCTCCGGTGCGGGTTCCCCCCGTCTACCCCTCTGACTGGATTGATGACCAGTTCATCACGGTTGGGTGGGAGGAAACACTGGTCAGTAAAACCTTCCTGGAGCTGGTGCCGCCCAGTCATCAAGCACCTGGCGTTGGTGTTGGTACTGGTACAGGCATGGGCACAGCTACAGGCAATGCGATCTACGACCAGATTTTTGGTCTGGCAGAAACCACTGAAGCGCAGCGAGTGGCAGGTTCTCTATATGGCTCGATGCAGCAGGTACCTGTCCACGAGCAGTCAGTCAGTTCCTACGTCTTCCCCTCAGGCGCTGGTTTGTGGGCGCTACCGACCACATCGGGTCTGACGGCATCAGGTATTGGTATGTCTGGTGTTGGGTTCTCTGCTTCCGCGCCACCGATTCGTCCTCGCCAGTTTTGGCTCGTTGCTGACGCAGAGCTGATCGTTTATGGCGCAACGGAACCGGATGCAACGGTAACGATCGGTGGTCGCCCTATTCAGCTCAACTCCGATGGCACCTTCCGCTTTCAAATGTCTTTCCAGGATGGCTTGATCGACTACCCCATTCTGGCAGTTGCGGCTGACGGTGAGCAAAACCGCGCGATCCACATGTCGTTTACCCGCGAAACTCCTGAACGGAGAACCAACACCAAAGAAGAAGCCGTTCAAGAGTGGCTTGTATAGCCTGATCAACTTCAACGTTTCGTACCCCCTTGCCCCCGATCGCGCGATCGGGGGCTTTTTTGAGGCTTGATGCTATAAGTAAATAGCCTTTCAGTCAGAATTGGGGTGAGCAGAGCTATTAGCAGTCAGCGATCAGCCGTCAGCTATAAATGCAGAATGGTTTGGTTGCTCGATCGCTAACCATAGCCCTCAACCATGAGTTTAGTTCTTAACAATTTTTTTAATGCCTAACCTGCTAAATGCTCTGCTGGGAGGGCTAACGCTGCTCATCAGTGGAGTTGCCTGCTTTCTGACTGCCTGGATTATTGTGCCTGCGCCGACCTTTGCGTTGTTGCCGTTGGGCGTGGGTGCGCCAGAGGTCAGCCCCTGGTTAATTGTGGCAAATGCGATCGCGGCTCTACTTGCGTTGCGGTCTGTCCGTAAAGGTTGGTTGTTTCGCCTTGTGCTTGTTTTTAGCTTTTTCAGCCTGATCATTAGCACCTTACCGCTGAGCCAGTTTGCGGCTGCCAATCAACAAGCAGCCAAATCAATGGAGACAGCCTTAGGAGCCGATTACTTATCCGTCTCTCGGTTAAGTGCATTGCTGCGGCTACAAACAGCACTGGCGCAAGCATCAAAACAAAAAGCATCAGAACAAATCACTAGTATCGCTGGCGATGACGCTAGTATGCCTGAGCCACCCATGCGTGCCAAGCCGTTTATTCTCATGGATGCCTTTCGGGGGATTCCTGAACAACCTGTACGCATAACGGCAGGCATACAGTTTGCCGCACCTGATGGAGTGCCGTTAACGCTGACAGTCTACCATCCGCCACAGGTTGACAAGCAACTTGCTCTGTATCCGACGATCGTAGTCATTTACGGTGGTGCATGGCAGCGCGGTAGCCCCAATGATGATGCGCCGTTTAGCCGCTACATGGCAGCGCGGGGCTATACGGTGGTAGCGATCGACTACCGCCATGCACCCCAATATCGCTTTCCCGCACAGCTTGACGATGTGAAAACAGCGCTGACCTATATTCAACAACACGCGACGGAGTTGGAAGTGGATCTGGAGCGGCTTGCATTGATGGGGCGATCGGCGGGAGCGCATCTGGCAATGCTGGCGGCGTACCAACCCAGTCGTATCCCAATTCGAGCGGTGGTAAATTATTACGGACCCGTTGACCTGGCGAAGGGCTACTATGATTTGCCCAGCCCTGACCCAATTAATAGTCGCGCTGTACTCAACGCGCTGCTCGGCGGCACACCAGAACAGTTTCCTGAGCTTTATCGACAGGCTTCTCCCTATAATTATGTCGGGCAACCGATGCTCACCTATGGTAGCCGCGATCGCCCTTCAGGTTCTGTAACTGCCAGTCCAGTTGTGCCATCGTTGCTCATTTATGGTGGGCGCGATCATCTGGTGCAGGCGAAGTTTGGGCGAGCACTCTACGAACGATTAAAAGCAACGGGTACACGTGCTGTCTGGATCGAAATCCCCTGGGCAGAACATGTCTTTGATAAAGTATTCAACGGTGTGAGCAACCAGCTAGCGCTCTATTACACAGAACGCTTTCTAGCGTGGGCGCTGAAATAAGGCATTCACGATCGCAGCATACTCTTCATGACTAACGGTCCTGCTGGCACCGGGGGAGCGGTCACCGATTCAGCCGTGATGAGCATTTGGGGAGCACTGGCACTACACTCTACTTCCGGTAGAGACCATTGAACGGTACCAGTGCTACTGTTGTTAAACTCTCCGCAATAGGTTGGTTTAGTCGCCCCTTTGGGAATTGCCCACAGGCGATATGCCTTTCCTTCAGGCAAGGCGGGCAGATTCTGCACAAGCACGACAGCCGTTTTTTCACCAGGGTTAACCACCAGGCTACCAGAGGCAGTTGCAGCTTGCTCAGTCCCTCTAAGTGTGTAAACAATGCTGTCGGGCTGTTGAAGGGTGGCAACGATCGCCTGATCAGCCTGAACGCGTTGACGAAGACGGTAGTTGTCTACTAAAAGGGCGATCGCTGCCAGTGCGGCAATAGCCCCAGCAGCCTGTAACCAGACCTCAGTGCGGCGACGGAACGGCATAACACGTGAATCACCGTCCCGCACTCCGCTGACAGGCATTGGAGCAGAAGCGGGGATAGATTGTTCGTCCTGAAACGATTGGTTAGGACGTGTGGGAAGAGCAATGAGCGGTGGTGGATCTGCTGGCTCTTCTGCTAACCGTTGAAACAGTCGGTCTTTTAGATCTGCTGCCATCGGTACTGCTGGTGTGCCATAAGGAAGGGCATTCACTGTGGTTTGGTGCTCTGCCAGCTCAGTTGCCAACTCTGGATTTTCAAGGATTTGTGCCTCAACCCAGTGACGCTCATCATCGTCAAGCAAGTTGAGTGCATACAGCGGAGCAAGTTCACAGAAACAGCGGTCTTCAGCGTTCATTACATTCTGATGGTCTAGATTCCTATCCTAGCTTGGCTCCCAGTAACCGAGGGCAACTCGCAATTTGCTCAACCCTAACCGAACGCGAGTTTTAACAGTACCGAGGGAAAGGTTTGTTTGCGCGGCGATTTCCGATTGGGTGAGACCCTTGTAGTATGCCAACTCGATTACCTGGCGTTGCTCTTCGGGAAGTTGGCTGAGGGCGGCTAACACTCGATCGCGGCGCTCTGAGATCAGGAGGTTTTCAATAGGATCTACGCCAGGATTGGTTGTTTGGATCTCTGCAACATTCTCTGACGCGAGTGTAACCTTGGTTGTGCGCTGTAAACTGCGGAGCCGATCCAACACGCGACTGCGCGTCATCATAAACAGCCAGCTATCGACCCGTCCTCGGCTTGCGTCATAGCGGGCTGCCGTGCGCCATACCTGGGCAAAAACATCTAAAACAACTTCTTCGCTTTCTTCAGCAGATCTCAAGCTTCTGAAGGCAACGGAGTAGAGAACTCGTGCATAGCGATCGTACAGTTCTGCCAAAGCCGCCTGATCGCGCTGGGCAACTCGGATCAGGAGAATGGCTTCATTTGAGGGTGGTTCGGTCGCCATTCAGGGGTAATGACATCGTGCATCGCTTGCAGTTTTGGCATGTTCTGCTTTACGCAAGAACAAGCATGATGTCATTTAAGCATAAGTCAGCGAATCACACCTCAGCCTGCTTACCGAAAGTAGCTCGAACCACTGTGGGTGATGGTGGGCTGGTAGAGACGATCGCGCAGCCGTCTAGCCTTCAGTTTGGCTTGCCAATCTCGAATTGCCATCGCGGTTCGCACCATCGGCGGCACGTAGCTCTCAGCATCGGTCTCATTTTGGGCGGTATGAGGAAAGGGCTTGGGCTTAATATTCATACAATGCACCAGATTGTCGAAGTAAGGCTCCAACTCCAGTGCCCGCATGACCTCATCAACCGACTGAAAACGCTCTTGAGGAGACACTTTCAGCATTTTGCTCAACACCGTGCCAAAGTGTTCGCTGACCGAAACGTAGTCACTCCAGCGCACATCGCCCGTCAGAAATTCGTAGTCAAACTCCAGTGGTGGTTTACCCGACAGCAGATACAAGCAGGTCACACCAACTGCATAGATGTCGCTAGAGTAAATTGGGCGAGAGGCAAGTTGCTCTGGTGGCGCAAACCCAACGGTACCCACAAATTGCGTCGTCGTTGATTTAGCACCTGAATCGCTGGTTTTAGCAATCTGTTTAACCGCGCCAAAATCGATCAGTACCAGCCTGCCATCATCACGACAGCGAATCAGGTTAGGTGGTTTGATGTCTCGATGAATGACACGATTGCCATGCACATACTGTAATAGAGGCAAAAACTCACGCAGAAACTGCTTCACGCCAGTTTCAGAAAAAGGACCATAGCGTTTCACGGCTTTACTCAGCGTGAACCCTCGGACGTATTCTTGCACTAAATAAAATTCACCAGCCGTTTCAAAATAGTTCAGCAACTGGGGAATCTGAGCATGACTGCCAAGTTTGCTCAGGGTTGCAGCTTCCTGCTCAAACCGCTTACGAGCCTGTTGCAGCGCAGCCGCATCGTTAACTTTGGGACACAGTTGCTTGATCACACAGAGAGGTTGCCCAGGAAGCGAAGCATCCCTCGCCAAAAAAGTGATACCAAAGCCACCCCGACCGAGAATCTTCAGGATCTCATAGCGATCGAGAAAACGCTGTCCCGATCCACACAACTGCCCCAGATATGTCTGGTTAAGCAGATCAGCACGAAAGTTGAGTAAATCAGTCGCCGAATGATTCATTCAGAAAGCCAGGTAATTGCGAATAGTTCGATCGGAACCCGGAAGTGACCCAATGAACCGACAACGGCAGATGCAATAGTAGGCAGACTGAGGTTCAACGTGTACTGGTTTGCCGCTTTAGCGACCAGGAAGTCGTTGATCTAAGGTCTATCTGCTCTTAGTTTAGGAACAAACCAGGGGCGGTGGGCAAAATCTTTAAAGTAGGACTGCACACGTCCCACAGAAACTCGGTTTCGTGGGACGTGTGCCAGCACTATGGTTGGCTACCTGTAGAGCCGCTACATTGACACGCAACAGCTCAACAGAGGGAAACTGGTGCGCCTATGTGCTGGCATCGTCAGTCAGTAGCACTACGCTTCTTCGAGAACCTAATTCGAGAAACGAAGGAGTTGTACAGAAATAACAGCAGGGTCTATAGCCGTCAGCCATCAGCAAAAAGCTGATCGCTGATTCAAAAGCGTGCAGTTATTTTTTAGCAAGCTCTAAGCGCTAATTTCCATGCCCCATCACTCATTACTCTGGTTGGCGGATAGCAACACGGTGCAGCGGCAAGCTGAGCATACAGGCTGCGGTCAGCAAGTACGCAAGTACGCCTGTTAGCTTCACGCTCCAGAGCAGCACCTCCCACTGGGGCAAAATAAAATGTTGTACGCCCGTGGCAAGGCAGTAGACCATCCAATAGGTAAACGTCATCAACATCAACACGCGATCGGTGGTTTCCCAATCGCTCTCATCTGCTTGGGTACCGTTAAAGAGAAGCGCTGTACCCGCGATCGACGCAAAGAACGAAAGAATCATTAAATAATCGTGCCAGGAGAAGTGCGGCATGTGTTTACCTAAGACGCTTAAAACTCAGACTGAGAGCTTAGTTTAAGGGAAGATGTGCTGTGAGATACAGCAATCCTTACAAAGAGCAATAATTGAGACATTGCGCTTAAGAAAACGCAAAAGACCTCGCAAAAGAAAAAAACACCTGTCACTGTGCCTTAGGAGTTGTACAGAAAGACCAGCAGGGTCTGTAGCTGTCAGCCGTCAGCCGCCAGCGAAAAGCTGATCGCTGATCCAAAAGTGTGCCGTTATTTTTTAGCAAGCTCTTAGCTTTACATGCGCCCGTCTTTAGGAATTTTGAAATATTTACCGTCTCGCCATACACCTTCAATGCGGGTGCCATCGGCAAAAACGTAAGTGCCTCTGCCGTTCTGCCTACCGTCACGAAATTCGCCCTCATAGCGATTACCGCTGGGAAACGTGCAAACACCGAAGCCATTCAGCACTTCATTGCGAAAGTCCCCCTCGCAGCGAATACCATTTGCGAAGACAAAAACGCCCTTACCTTGGCGACGACTGTCCTGAAAGGTACCCTCAAAGCGGTTCCCACCAGGAAACGTGCAAACGCCAGTACCATTGAGCAAATTGTTCTGGAACTCACCATCACAACGAGTGCCGTCAGCAAAGCTAAAGATGCCTCTACCCTCACGTTTGCCGTTACGAAAGTCGCCTTCGTAGCGATTGCCGCTGGGAAACGTACAAACTCCTCTGCCGTTGAGCAAACCCTCCTTAAACTCACCGTCACAGCGAGTGCCGTTAGCAAAAATAAAGGCACCTTTACCCTGTCGTCGGCTGTCGCGCAGTTCGCCTTCATAACGGTTGCCGCTGGGAAACGTGCAGACCGCTTTGCCATTAATGAAGCCATCGCGCGATCGCCCTTGGCAGTAATTACCCGCATCAGCCGTTTGCGCGATCGCAGGCGCGAAGAGGGCATCATGGAGATAGCTAAAACTATTAATACTGACCAAAAACAGTATGGTAAGGCTCAAACGACGAGCTAAACGGGGTTCAGGCAAAATTCTTTCCTTAAAGAGATGTGTCGATCGTTGCATTGCTGTGACAGGTTTCTTGGTCTAAGCGGCTAAAACGCTTACTCTGTTCAGGGTGAATGCTGGCTTGTCAGGATTCACGCTTAACGAGAAACTGTTAAAGCTCCTGACGCTAGTTGCGGATGGGTGTAATCATCGATAGCGGTTTTGAACCTAGTGTATGATTCTGCGACTCCTAAATAAATGTTGTGTGTCTAAAAAGCTCAGGTGTTGTAGCTCACCTCCTGCTCATGTCATCCTTCTACCTGAAGTTGCACCGTTTTAGTCGAGTAGCGCTTTTGTACCGTTGGCTTCTCACACTGCTCTTAGACCTGGCAGTTGGTTACTACGATCGGGTACACACCGCCCGACGCTCTTATGACTCTGCCAGTTCATACCTGTGCCAGTTAATGCCCTTGCTGTAGGATTCTTTCGGTTTTGCTGATGTTTTCATTGTTATCGTTCACCCTCGCACAGACGATCGCGGCTCCGATTCCCTTACCATCGCCTTCATCACCAACCTCAACACCACCAAAAGTACCACCGCCACAAGAAATTGTGCCGTTTCAGGAGCAGCGGTTACCGCCTCAGGAATTGCTTCAGCGTCAAGAAGTGTTTGAGCCTCAAGAGCTTCGCCCCTTACCCGGACAGCTTGATACCGTTCCGGTTTTCAATAGTAACAGTCCTGAGCTAGTGCAGACCGAGGGCATTTTGCTATCGACCTTTCCGCCAGAGGGCAAGGCAGTCGCATTCGCCCATCTCAACTTTCCCTTTCAGGGTCGGTTTGATTTATTCTCGCATCACATTGCAAGAACGAAAGGCTCGAATAATACGCGCACGCTCTTTCAGGGAGTGCTGGTGTATAACCCGACGTATCAGCCTGTGACGATCGACATTTTGCAGGGTGCCAGCTATCTCACACGTCCCGATGCGCTGTTTGTGGAGTTGCCCTCTTATGTGGATGATCCGACGGGGAGGGTTTATGCAGGACCCGGTAGCCGCACGGTCAATGATGTACTGCGCGGACGGCGGCAGGGAAACTGGCCCGCTGTGATGGTCGTCCCACCCCGACAAAGCTGGATGCTCATGAACCTGCCGATCCCCGTGGGGAATGTCACGCCTTCGTCTAACGGTCGCTCAACGCTGCTGCGGCTCAGGAGCAATGGACCCGTTTACATGGCAAGTCTGGCAATGTTTGCACCGTTGAATCCCGATAAAACGGAACGCAGCCCGACCTTAGAGGAATGGCAAAACTTGCTGCTTAACAGTAGTTTGGCAGGACCGCGTGATATTCCGCCAACGCCGATCGAGCGGCTGAAAGATTACGCTCGTGTCATTTATGGACGTGTTTCGGGTGTCGCGCTCGGCTCGGAGTGGAAGGCAAACTTAACGGATAGTCCTAAAGCTGATTCGTTGAGCATTCCCAAACGAGGACGTGCCTTTTCTTACGGGCTGAGTACGTTGTATCAAGGCACGTTTGGCACCGGGCAAGTGCAGAGTGCATCCTTGCTGGTACGTTACCCTGATACGGCTTACCAGGCGCATGGTAACTATGGTATTCAGTACAGCCTGACGTTGCCGTTACACAACGCTACTGGACAGCGCCAGACAGTGACTGTGGCAATTCAGACACCCTTAAAGGAAGATCGAGCCAAAGGTGGGCTACTGTTTTTTACACCACCTGAGGATCGCATTTTCTTTCGTGGACCCGTACGTTTGCGCTACACCGACGATCGAGGGGCACCCCAAACGCGTTATGTCCACCTGATCCTTCAGCGCGGACAAGAGGGCGAACCGTTGATTTCGCTGACCATGCCAAAAGGCGATCGTCGCCTCGTCCAGCTAGACTTTCTCTATCCACCTGATTCGACCCCACCACAGGTTTTGACGGTAAAGACGGTGAATAATCCTTGATAGGGATGGTGATCAAGAATGGGAGATGGCAGATGGCAGGAGGCAGATGGAAGGAGGCAGGAGGCAGATGGCAGGAGGCAGAAGCAATACACCTCACACCTCACTTCCGCGAAGAGGCAGGAGGCAGGAGCTAATGTACCTGTGCCCCGTTGTTCTGCTATTTGCCCATCTCTTACTTCTTTCTGGCTGATGTTATGTCTACTCCACAAGCTAGCCTTGATCCACAAGCCGTATCTGAGCCACCTGTGCATGCGTCGGTTGAGCCGTGGCTTTACTGGCTGCTGCTGCCACTGCATCGTTTGTTTTTGAGCCTTTTCTTTGGTTCGATCGTCATTGAAGGCATCAAGCATCTGCCAACTCAAGGCGCGATGGTGCTGGCACCCAAACATTACAGCCGTTGGGATCCGGTTGTGCTGGCAGTGCTAAGCGTCGAACCGCTCTGGTTTATGACGAATGCCAATCAGTTTTCGGGCTGGCAGGGCTGGCTACTACCTCGACTGGGAGCGTTTCCAGTGGATGTAAACCAGCCTAAAATCGCTAGTTTTCGCTATGCGATCGCACTCCTACAAAGGGGCAAAAAGCTGATGCTGTTTCCAGAAGGGGGCATCGTCCGCGATCAGGCTGTGCGGTCGCTCAAGCTTGGCTTGGCGCGGCTGGTGCTGCAAGCAGAGGCGCTGTCATCCGAGCGGCTACACATTCCGATCGTGCCCATTGCTATCCACTATCAGCCCGCACCAGTCTGGCGATCACACGTCACCATCACCATCAGCCCGCCACTGTATACCGTTGACCATCAACAGAGAACTGATAAGCAGACTGCTCAAGCGCTCACCGAAGCCCTTGAAGAAGCGCTGTTAAAAGGCTTGTGAGTCGTTCGTCAGAAGCCGAGTTCTGAGTCAGCACTCTTACTATAAAGACTTCACCTACCACAAAGACTTCACCATCCATAGCGATTGAGTACGAAAGCCTAAGCGATCGTAAAGACTAAGAGCAGCTTGATTTGATTGAAAGACCTGAAGCCCAATTTGGCGATCGCCTCTGGCTTTTGCCCAGGCTTCAGCGTGAAGCATAAGCGCTTTACCAATACCTTTCCGTCGGTGCTCTGGGAGTACGTAGAGTAAGAAGATATGAGCATGACGATCGCCATGCAGTTGGTCGATCGCACTCCCCAACCAGAGACACGCAATGGGTTGGGGCAATCGACGTAACGGTACGTTGGGCAAACTTCCTGAGCGATCGTCAGTAGACAAAGAAACCCACCAGAGCGGCGTTTCGCTTGACAAATAGTGCTCCACCGTCTGTGCCAGATGTGCGTACTCGCCTGCCCCTTCCATCTCCTGATACGTCCGCTGCATGAACTTCACCAACAGGGCGCGATCAAGCCCAGAACCCACACGCAACTGGTAACCATCGGGCATCTGGTGTGATGAAGACACGACTATCCGGTGGTTAAGATTGAGCTTTCAAGGCAGCAGAGATGGGTAGTTGAGAAGAATAACACAGTTTGGGGCTACTGAAACAGAGCCGGGTCATCAGGCAAGCCCTTTACCAACGCTGCCAGTGCTGGTGGCAGACCAGCAAGCGACTCTGCACTGGGTTCCAACTTTTGCGGACTGACTTCCCCTATGGGAGCGGGAGCCGCCATGTCAGAGGGCAGAAAGATCCGGGCACTAACGGCTGCTAATGCCACAAAAAAGATTAAAAAGATAAAAATGGGAGCAATGTACTGCCTGAAGAACGCCATGGGAGGAGCCGTATAACTAGTATTTAATTCGGTAAGAATTCTGAGACCTCACTCAAGATTTGTGAAGTTCTTCTTATTTATCGTAACGTGACATTGTCAATTCTCATCATGCAAATTCGCAAAATTCGATCGCCTAGCGTTCCAGGGTGCGAACAGAGGCAACAGCAAAAGACCGGGCAGCGATGCTGCAAGTGTGATTAAGAAGAACAGCGCCCATCCCTGCTGGGTTGCACCTGCCAGATAAGCGTTACCCAATGTCGCTGAGTTCGCCTGAATGAAGGGTTGGAGCCGTTGCGCCAGTTCCCCGCTAGCAGGTCCCGCCAGCAAATCTCTACCCACTGCCATCAGGCTAGACAGCAGCGCAAACTGAGTGGCTGAGAAACGAGGATTGCAAAGGCTCATCAAAAAACCCAGAAAGCCAGCCGTGCCCAATCCACCACAGAAGTTCTCAACATTAATTGCTACCACCATCGTTGGGTAGTCTTTACCCACCACGGCTAGAACGTAGTAGCCCAGATTGCTGACAGCTTGCAGAGCGCCAAACACCCAGAGCGATCGATTGATGCCAATTTTACTCAGCACGGCTCCACCTGCCAGCGTGCCGACGATCGTGGCAATCAGCCCCATACCCTGCCGAATGTTGCCAATATCCGCATCGGCAAAACCAAGCCCCTTGCCACCCAGAAATGGCACTGCCATCGTGACAACCATTGCATCACCCAACTTGAACACAATAATAAAAACCAGTGTCAAGAGCGCTTGCCGCCAGCCCAGACGATGACGAAATTCCAGAAAGGGCAGTACAACCGCTTGTTGCAGCGATTCAGGCGGTTGATCGCGCTCTACTGGTTCCGGTGCCCAAAAAGACGTTAGCAGCCCAGCACCCATTAGTAGCGCCATCAACCCATAAACCCATGGCCAGGTGATGCGATCAGCAAGGTTAAAAGCAATCCAGCCTGTCACAAGAAGGGCAATTCGGTAGCCCAAAATGGTCATTGATGCGCTAGCCCCAACTTCCCGCTCTGAAACCACATCAGCACGGTAGGCATCGATCGCAATATCCTGGGTCGCACTCAATAGCGCCACTCCCAATGCGGTGAGAGCCAGTAGTTTCAAGCTGAACGATCGCTGCTGCGGGTCTAGCGTTGCAATAAGACCCATTTGAAGCGCGATCGCTCCAATCCCAACGACCAGCCCTACTTGCGCCAGCACCATCCAGCCGCGCCTACGTCCCCCAAAAGGTGGTACGAAGCGATCAAGCAACGGCGACCAGATAAATTTGAGCGAATAGGGCAGACTAACTAATTTAGACCAGCCGATCGTGCTGAGATCCAATCCAGCTTTCGTCATCCAGGCGCGAAACGCATCATCCGTCAGCGCAAACGGCAGTCCAGAGGCAAACCCCAGCAGTAAAATTGCCGCCATCTTGCGACTTTGGAAGACCTGTAGGAAAGATTGAGAGGGTTTCACAGCGGCATCTGGGAATTGAGGCGATAGGACGTGCTTTTAGATTCAGCCATCATGCCACAGCCACACGATGTTTCCCGCATCCCTTTGCTCCCAGATCCCCGACTTCTGAACCACGTTTAGCCAATCAAATTGGAATCAACCAAGAAGTCGGGGATCTTTGCTACAGCTTTTCTCGCCAGACACCGACTAGAATGCCCTGAACATCAATATCTTTAGCAGGCACTTCAATCGGTGGATACGTTTCAGCATCAGGATTGCCAGGTTGCAGAACGACCCTGCTGCCTTTGCGATGAAAGTACTTCAGTGTTGTTTGCCCTTCCACTCTAGCGGCAACGATCGTGCCGTTTTTCAGCGCTTTGGGGTCAGAAATTGGCTGCATGATGACGACATCTCCATCATCAATGAGCGCCTCAATCATGCTCTGCCCACGTACCCGTAGGGCAAAAAAGCGAGGATTTAACAGCATGTTGGAAAAGTCGAGATGCTCAACCTCAGTCTCCACAAAGGTTTCAACCAAGCCGCCTGCTGCGATCGCTCCCAAGATGGGCACACCTGGAGACGATGCTTGAGTGAGGCGAATAGTGCGGGCTTTACCTTCGTTCCAATCGATGTAGCCCTTCGTCCTTAAGTGCTCTAGACGGCTTTGGACGGGAGCCGGAGATTTCAAGCCCATTGCCTTCATCATTTGTCGAATCGAAGGCGAATGCTGGTACTCGCGGATGTAGCCTACCAGCCAGTCATAAAGCTCTTGTTGGGGATCGGTAAGGGTTTCCATAGCCATAATTAAGCGATCGTCAGTATTTAGAACACTTGTACCACCAAAATTGTAGTCTGTCTAGTGCTTTTCTAGTCGAAAAGATTGTTTAAGCGAAACCGGGTTTCTAGACGCAGCTTGGATGATCACAGCATCTTATCGTGAAGAAACCCGGTTTCTGTGCGGTGGCAGTCGCGCTCTTATCTACGCTTCAATCACCACACGCAAGTTACCGCGTTTTTTAGAAACACGGCAGGCGGTGCTCGAACCCGATCGCTCAAACTCCAGATCCAATAATGTCGGTCCGACACGGAGGTTCTGAAGGGAGAGGTAGTTGATTGATTCAGGCAGTGCCGGATCGATGATGCGGAGGTAGTTGTTCGGTGCGTCAGGTACGAGGTTAACGATCATCTGGATCAGCTGAAACACACTACCTGTTGCCCATGCCTGGGGTGAGCAAGCAACGGGGTATTGCACCGGATCGTTGTCGTCAGTGCGCTCATAGCCACAAAATAGTTCTGGGGGACGCTGGTACGGCTGGCGCTTCGTCATATCCAGAATGCCTTTAGCAACCTCAAGTGCCTGGTCGATGAGACCCAGCGATCGCAGACCGATCGCCGTCATGGCATTGTCGTGGGGCCACACAGAGCCAATGTGGTAACCCATTGGATTGTAAGCAGGAGACAGGCTGCTAAGAGTGCGAATGCCCCAGCCGTTAAACATATCGGGTGCCCGCAGGCGTTCGGCAACGCTGTATGCCTTTTCGGGCGTGAAGATGCCCAGATTGAGACAGTGACCGGGATTAGAGGTGATACTGTCTACAGGTTTGCCATCACCATCCAGAGCTAGCGCACAAAAATCCTGATCTTCCATCCAGAAGTCTCGGTTGAAGCGCATTTTGAGGTCTTTGGCTTCGTCTTCCCAACGATCGGCGAGGTCAATGCGCTTCTTCATGCGAGCGATTTGCGCCAGTCGGATTTTGGCAGCGTAGACGTATGCCTGCACTTCGCAAAGGGCGATCGCGCCTTCTGCAAGCTGTCCGCGTCGGTTGATGATGCAGTCGCCAGAATCTTTCCAGCCTTGGTTCGCCAAGCCCCGTTTGGAGGTGCGGAAGTAGCTGAGGTAACCCGTTTCTTTGCAGTTGCGATCGATCCAATCCATCGCCGTGAGGGCATTCAACCACAGATGATCGCGGGTTTCGCGATCGGCAGTCCAGGCGAAGTATTCGGCGTAGAGCATCAGCCAGAGCGGTGTGGCATCAACAGTGCCGTAGTAAGGCGTGTGGGGAATTTCCTGGCAGCGTGCCATTTCGCCAAAGCGAATTTCGTGCAGAATTTTCCCTGGTTGTTCATCGCGCCATTCATCCTCATTTTTACCCTGATACTGTGCCAGGATGATGAGCGTTTCGCGTGCAATCTGCGGATCGAGCATGAGTACCTGAGAAGCCGCAATGATCGAATCACGCCCAAACAGCGTCGAGAACCAGGGCACTCCAGCCGAGAGTGCCTTCCCTTTGCCAAACGATTGCCGCAGCAAGTAAATATCCTGCTCCGCCCGTTCAATGATCTGGTTGAAGGTGTTCTTATCCGATCGAATACGAGTTACTTGCTGCCGCCAGGTTTGCTCCTCCACCATTTCAGCCGCTTTTGCCTGAGAGAGGGTAACAGGGGCACTGACGACTGAAATGGCGCTGTTGTTGTTAAACATTTGCAGGCGATAGCCCAGTTTCAGCGTTTCGTGAGAGGCGATCGTCAACTGCCAAACAGCCGTAAAGCCTTTCAGAAAATCGGGCTGCTGATGCACAAAGTAGAGGCGCGACTCCATCAGCGCACCGTCTAGCCCTTTGTACGCAAGCGTCAGTTCTATAGGCTTAGCGGTTGGTTTGGTTAAGTCATCCACCGCAACTGTTTCTATCTGGTCAGGCGCTGTGCCTTCAGAAGGGATAAGCCGTAACAGTTGACCGTGGTTTTCGCGACCGTAGCCCCGAATATCAAACAGGTCTTTAAAGTCGGCATCAAAGCTCAACGTTAGTTCAAAGCTGACGGTGCTGGTGGTGTAGTTGGAGACTTCGATTTCCTCAAACAAGCCACCGTTGAGCACCAATTCGCGCTTAATGCCGATCGACTCAGCACGGATGCGATCGTCAATCTGCGGGTTTGCGCACAAAACCGACAGGAAGAAGCCCTTATCAGCCGTACTGCTCAAAAGGATGGGCGATCGACCCTCAATTTGCAGTTCCAGTCGGCTGAGAAAGCGAGTGTCGCGGCAAAACAAGCCCATGCTAGAGCTACGATCGTTGTCCATGCAGCCGCCGATATTGCCCAGTGTATCGGTCAGTAAAAACAGGTCATCATCCTTCAGTGTCAAGGTGGTATGAGGACGTTCACTGAGCACACAGGGGGGCCATTCGACCGCTGGTAGCTGGTCAGCCGGGGCAAACTTTCGACCGTCGAGTTCAATCAGTTCAAGAGTTTCTAGTGTCATTCGATCCACAGGTTTCGGGTAACAGGACAAGGTTTGTGATGGCAACGCTCAAGATCATTCTGAATGTACCCGTGCGATCGGGCGGTGTTAGACGCGAGACGTTGGGCAATCGACGGAAAGGCATTCAAGTTGCAGTCAGAATCCTGGAATCATGTCTAATGGTTACAGACTCATGCCTCAACCTCGATCGTCACTGCGAACTGTTAGAGACAACAAGATCGCTGGGTCGATCGACTGAGCGCAGGGTGACACCATTAAGCAGGATGCGTCGGTCTATCAGGAGGAAAGCAGTCTACAAACGACGATTTGTGCGGAACTAGCCATATTCAAGGCTACAGAATTTTTGCGGCTTGTGTAGCAATTGAGGCATTCGTCGTCAAGATCTCACAAAATCTTGATAGAGTTGCTTTCCAGCCTCTATCTGACTCATCCTGCACTTACTTTCTGTATGAGTGGTGCACTTATTGTTCCGAAAGGTCAGCGTTTCTAAACAATAGGGCTGAAAATAGGGCATTTATATACTTAACGCATCATGTTATTTGCCCTCATCCCCCAACCCCTTCTCCCAAGAGAGAAGGAGCCTCCGGTTCCCTCTCCTGTGGGAGAGGGCTAGGGTGAGGGTGGATCGGGTGACGCACGTAGATAAACACCAAAAATAGAGGCAGTTTAGTCCAAATTGAAGTGTTGGCGGCTCACTGTAACGGTCTCTTCTCACACTGCTAGCACTGGCGGCGGTGAACAGGTAAACGTCATTAGCTGCCCATTGGGATGCGTAAAGCTTAAGTGCAGCGCGTGGAGATGATAGCCACAATCACCCGGTACAGGTAGTCTACCGTTTTCAGACGGAGGTTGGATGAGGGGCATACCACCGATCGCATAGAGCGGGTCGCCCACCAGTGGATAGCCAGTGGCTGCCAGATGAATGCGGATCTGGTGCGGTCTGCCTGTCAGAATGGTCACATCAAGCAACGCCGTTTCAGCATCGCGGCGCAGCACCTGACAGTCACTTTGAGCCAATGCGCCTTGAGGATGCGCTGCGTAGACATAGCCCAAAACGGGATGGGGCTGCTTGCCGATCGGTTCCGTAATGGAGAAGCGATCGGGCATGGAGTTGCCTTGAGCCAGCGCTCGATAGATTTTCTGCATCTGGCGATCGCGCAACTGCTGGCTGAGGTGGGCACGGGCATCGGGCGATCGCGCCAGCAACATTAGCCCAGACGTACCCCGTCCTAACCGATGAATCGGTAGCGGTGTTTCCTGTGGATAGCGCTGCTGCAACTGCCAGAGCAACGTGTGCTCCAGGAAACCACCTCCCGGCAGCACTGGTAGCCCAGACGGTTTTGCCACCACCGTCAGCGCTGCGTCCTCATAGAGCACCTCAAACGCCAACGGTACGTCCGGTTCTTGCCACGGAGCGCGATGGTAGGTTAGCCACTGCCCTGCTAGTAGAACAGCCTCTACCGTTGTTTCAGCGTCGTCTAGCAACACCTGTCTTGACTGAATCCGACTTGCCCACTCTGACCGATTAGAGTGGCGATAGCGCTGCGTGTAATAGTCTAGAACCGTTGTGCCAGCCGCCGATCGCTCTACCTGCTCTCGATACATCCAACCGTTATTCACACATCCAGTAAACGATACAACTCCTGTATTCTGGACTCTGTGACACCATTCGATCCAGACGCACTTAGTTTTGTGTCCTTACAAAAGTAAATGCCCCCAGCCAGAAGCCAGGGGCATGATCAGGGTGCATCTACCACTCCACTATTCCCAATACCCCTACTTGATCCGGAGAAAAATGAAAGCTGTCGAGACTGATCTTGTCTGAGGTTCCACGGTAACAGGAGTGTAGAGGTTGAAATGCTGTAGAATCATCGACACTTCTACCCAAATCAGAAGCACAGGACGATCGGGAGTTTTCTCAGTTTTGACCCCAAAATTATCTGAATCAACAGCGAACTCGCCAAAAACTGCTCATACTCACTATCGCAGTCTGGCAAATTTGAACCTCTATGACTCGCCCGCTTTAGCCCGACTGGCAACACAGGCAGCCGTTGGACGGTCTTTATACTTCACAGCGACAGCAACGATCGCCGCTGCCCAGACAACCCAGCCTGCTCTAGAGGTGTGTCTCTGTGAGGACGACTATAGGGGATGGTTAGCCGTTAGTGACTTGGCGTACCTGACGATCGCGAACAAACCTTATCAGGCAATCGTCCTATCTGAAGTAGAGATCAAAACTAGGATACACAGTGCGATCGCGTTTGCCCACGCAGCGATGGCACAACCCAACGAGTACCTCTGGGGCGGCACTGTAGCACCCAACTACGACTGTTCTGGTTTGATGCAAGCCGCCTTTGCCTCAGTGGGTATCTGGTTGCCTAGAGATGCCTATCAGCAGGAAGCCTTTACACAAGCGATCGCGCCTTCAGAGCTGCTTCCTGGCGATTTGGTGTTCTTCGGTTCACCTGTAAAAGCGACCCACGTGGGGCTATATTTGGGGGAAAGCAGCTATATCCACAGTTCTGGCAAGGATCAAGGACGCAACGGCATTGGTATCGATCGCTTGTCTTCCGAAGGCGATCGCATCAGCCAGACCTACTGTGCCCAATTGCGCGGCGCAGGGCGCGTTGTAGCCTGTTATCAGCCTCAATGAAGCTCATGAAGGACGCTCATGAAGGGGACGTTTTTTGATACAGTGCTTTGAGCCTCGCTTTTCTAACACCATCGCTATTGCCAATGAGTACTTCATTACACCCTGACGGTAGCCTCGTTCGCACTTCTAGCGCCACGCATCGTCCTGAAGTCTCAGTTGTCGTACCCATTCACAATGAGTACGAAAGTTTGCCGCATTTGGTAGACGCGATCGCCTCTAGTTTGCAGGCAGAACAGCTTCGCTACGAAATCATTTGCATTGATGATGGCTCGACTGATGACTCTGGCACCTTGCTCAAACAGATTGTGCAAACTCGGAGTGATCTACGGGCGGTTATTTTGCGCCGTAACTATGGTCAAACGGCAGCGATGGCGGCTGGCTTTAGTTGTGCCAGAGGACAAGTGATCGTCACGCTGGATGGTGACTTGCAAAATGATCCCGCTGACATTCCGATCCTTCTTGCAAAATTAGAAGAGGGATATGATCTGGTTAGCGGTTGGCGCAAAGACCGACAAGACGCAGCGTTGTCTCGATTACTCCCTTCAAAAATTGCTAACTGGCTGATTAGTCAAGTAACGGGTGTGAAGCTGAAGGACTACGGCTGTTCACTCAAAGCCTATCGGGCAGAACTCATTGCTGACATGAACCTTTATGGTGAGCTGCATCGATTTCTGCCTGCCCTTGCGTTTATTGAAGGAGCCAGAATTACCGAAATTCCAGTGCGCCATCATGCCCGTCGCTTTGGCAAGAGCAAGTATGGCTTAGACCGCACGTTCCGGGTCATTATGGATTTGCTGACGGTCTGGTTCATGCGTAAGTTCTTAACCAAGCCGATGCACGTGTTTGGGCTTTTTGGTGTCGGTTCAATTACCATTGGCACGGCGATCGGAGTCTACCTCACAGCGATCAAAATTGCCTACGGCGTTAGCATCGGCAATCGTCCACTTTTGATTCTGGCTGTAGTTTTAGTGCTGGCTGGTGTGCAACTTTTCAGCGTGGGGCTGTTAGCAGAACTGCTCATGCGAACTTATCATGAATCGCAAGGAAGACCCATTTATCGAGTCCGAGAGATGATTGAGCCAGACAACAGGATTGATAGCTAAATCACTGATGTCTGTTTCATTGTTCGTCTTCCAAAGCTGGAATTCGTTATCTGTAGAAGCGCTACATAGCAGTTCCCAAACAAGTGAAGTGTAGCTGTGAAGAGCAGAAGGCAGAGGGCAAAAGCAAGGAGGAGCACAGTTTTCTTTCTGCCTCCTGCCTTAAACCTAAGCTCGACTTTATCCAATTAGGCAGCGTAGCACAATAGGCTGAAACAGCAGTCTAATAAGACTTTTGGTATTTTTACCATATCGGTTGTTGCGCTAGAGACTGGGAAAAGTCGAGCTTGCCACA